>BNJS01002629.1_pt1 | contig 258172 bp, 360 predicted proteins | sample 8540461 | NCBI WGS metagenome assembly BNJS01 (sample SAMD00202454, study PRJDB9452) | human saliva metagenome | isolation source: human saliva | place: Japan | reverse complement strand
GTGATGGTTTTCGTATTCGGAACCTACAACTTACTGACAAAGAGGCGCTAACTGTAATATTTGATGGTATATTCCGCTTTCTGTAGCGATGATAAGCTTTCAGTGGTGGGGCTTATTGTGATGTGGTTTACACGTATCATTTCGCTTTCAATTATAAGAAGCATCAGCGACTTGGAGTATTGACTCTTTATGGAGGCTTCGCCATTTACCCTCATATTCTATTTCCTGAGTTTGCAGTTAGTCTTAAGAATGCGCCTATAGTGCAGAATAGTGCATTTGGAACCTTTGTGCATGAGCATCCTGATATGCTAATTCTTTATGCACTTTTTAGTTTTCAATGAGTGCTTGTACAGATACTACATTGGTTAGGTATCAATATCTTCCGAATCATTGTATTGTAGCACTTTTCTCTTTAGCAATGGCCTTTGCAGGAATGACTTAGTAAACTTTATGGGTGTTCCGTGTGGGACTAGAGAGCTATCTAGATTTAGTCAGGCAGTGAGTTGCAGCAACAGCCCATAAAATGGGTGTCTCGCGGGTAGTCCAGTTTGCCTTATGTTCAACTATTCCTCATTGAGCAGGTGTAATCATGACTGTGGCTATTTGGACGTCTAAGAAAGCTCAGCAAGTAGTTCAACGAACCATTGATTTGTCTAGCCAAAGTGAGAATGAGGAAGTATTTTCTTCCTCAGAGGTTGCAAGAAGAACAGTAAGAAATGTTCTAAATTTCAATGCATATGTAAGTAAGCATGTACCAGCCTCAGTTGCAAACTGGGTAAATCAACGCTTTAGCAAAGATGCATGCAGAAGAAACCGCTGCGTTTGCTAGTTCGTGCCAGTGTCAATCTTGTACTAGCTGGTTTGACTGATTATAATCGGTACAACTTTTAAACTACCACTTTCAACTACCTACGTAGCCTTCATGATTGCGATGGGTTCGTCTCTTGCTGATCGAGCTTGGGGACGTGAAACTGCGGTTTATCGCATCACAGGGGTAATGACTGTAATAGGTGGTTGGTTTATCACAGCTGGTGTAGCCTTTATGATGCGCTTATATCGCAACCCTCAATAACATAGGTGGTTTTTGCAATGGTGGGTGTCATTGGTATCATTATTTTTACCATGATTGCCAACAATAGACGCTTCAAGAAGAAACAGGAGCAAGCAGAAAATGTAGACATTATTCGCCAGATGATGAGTACTCGTGACAAGCACGAAACATGGGCGTTGCTCCTTCAGCATTGCCAGCTAACGGAGGTACACCTCATCAAAGCATCTCGTGAAATATTTGAAGGAGTAGCTCAAGGACTGATGAATGATAATATTTAGCTATCTTCGTTCTTCAGAATCATTACTCAGGGATGAAACGTGAAATGTAGCGACTATCGTCGCAAGAAATCATAGGAATGCGCAAGATAGACTCGCTCTGCAAGCGATGAAAAGGATACTTGGTTCTATCCAGTAGTCAAATAGTATCTGGCTCAGGCGTGTGCTGTAGTTATGTCTAGAGCATGAGACAGCAACTTTAATCCACTGCCTGATGACTATGTTCAAGAGTACGCACCTATAGTGGAGCGTACATCAAAGTTCTTAACTGCAATTCAAACTCTATTGAACAAAATGATTTTAGCAAAAAGTGATGAAGTTCTGAGTCGAAGGTAGCATGTTAAAGAACGAAGTGTCAGCAGTACGCCATTCTCTCCAAGAACGCGTAACGTATAAGTAATCTCAACGTAGCTCTACTTTATCTCAGTACACTTCAAGAAACCCAAGAGATAATATCTAATGCGCGCCATCTTCTGCGGGCAGCAAAAACGCTTTAGTGAGCTAAATAGTACAAACGAACCAAAGTTATCCTTTTTCCATAATCCCTTGACTTTTTCGAAATTCAAGGGATTATCTTTATTATCAGGTATTAATAGTCTTTATGTGTGTAGGCTTCAAAGTTCTTATTTTTGTAGTGATAGAAGAAACAAAGCAAGAACAATGGAGCTTACGAACCACAAAGACATCGAATTATTTGGTTCATCCGAGATTGTGATGTTCTTTAAACCAGATGAAAACTGACGAACTAATTTTTCACATTTGAATTATCACCAACAAATGTACCATTATGAAGAGCTGTTTTCCATATTATCGCTGGGTGTGTATCACTACGAGTGTCTCCGTGAGAATACAAAGGCAATACAATGTATCTTTCATATTGAAAATAAACGAGCACTGAAATGCAGTCCTAAGCGCGGTCATCCCATTTGGTCAAGTATGGATTTGCATTCGTGGGTTTGTTGATCTTTCCGATTGGCGGTAAAAAGGTAATTCTGCGTATGGGTCCGCCGTTACAAGTGTAAGTGTACGGATTGTGCTCAGATTGCCAGGAATGGATACCTTTGCCACCGGCAGATCAGATTTTACACTCGTCGCTTTGCAATATGTGGTTGACCTCAAGAGCGGTCGAATTTCTACGCAGGTCAGGGCAGCAGCCGATGCTTTGGCTCGATTTTGGAAATGGGAGCAAAAGAAGATTGACATCGGGTATATGCCACCGATCTCTTCCGCTTTCATCTCTTCGGTACACATTGCCCGAATGCGGTGCATGTCTACGACCATCTCCATGTGAGTCAGACTGATGTAGATGAGGAGTTGGACGATATACGCAAAGGACATCCAACAAGCGCAAGGTCTGGAAGACGCGTAACCTGCTGCCGCACCGTGGAGCTGACAGCTTCGATTAAGGAGTATCAAACAAAGCGCTAGATAAGGCTTTGGATATGAACAAACCTCTCTCACAGGCATACTATCTCAAAGCGCAACTCAGAGATATGAATACAGTACAATGATGAAAGTAGCCGAAAGGGCATGCTCGATTGGGTAAAACGGGCGAGAGGCAAAGGGTACCACAGAAAATATGCCGTCCTGGTGCGACACATGGCAGTATTCTGGCATAGTATGACTGTCACATCGACGGAATGAGTGAGATAAACAACAGAGAAAAGGTCAATAAGAGTTGCTAACTTTTGGTTTTGACACGAAGAAGGTGCACTAAATTGAGGTTATATGCCTGCATGATTGCAGCATCACTCCAAATGTCGGATGAGTCTCTTATGTTGCTGTCCGATAAAAGTTTTTCTAATGATGAAAATAAGGCTGAAACCACTCTTGCCTGGATTTCAGCTCTCTTTGTGCTTCTGTGTTCTCTCTACTAACGCTGGTAACATGAGCTAAAAGTACATATTCTACGAGGACAGCAATAAATCTAATAAAATCTGTTCGAACTTTGATAAAATCATTGACAACCTTGATATTTCTTCCTTTGCTGTTTCTAGATTGTCGTTGATGATGATTATGTCAAACTGTGAAGCAAAACTCATTTCATATTCTGCTTTTGTCTAGTCGCATTTGAATAGCTACGGTGTTTCTGTCGATTTTTCTAGACGAGATTTAGGGGCTGCTACTGAAGGTTGGATGAAGACTGCGAGACAACGAGCTCCATGAGTGTCTTTTGATGTTGATGCTGCCACACATCGATGTCGCAGATGACTATTTTTCTCCAGCAGCTGATTGACTTTCTACTTGTGAAGTTAAGTACCATAGTAGCGATCTCTATGACTTCTTCATATCCAAAAATCTCAGCTTCAATGTGAGAACGAAACTCTTCTGGAGATAGAAAAAGTATTCGACACCATGTTGCTCTTGTCCGCGACGACTTGTAGCACTAATGGAGGAAATGAATTGGTCCTTGTTCGATGAGATGTTGCACTAGCGTGCTTTTGCCTGAGCCAGAGGGTGCTGAAAATACGATAACTTTGGTCATGAGTATTTGTGTAATAGAGTAGCGAGTGGATGAGAATGAATACTTGCAGTTAGGCATTAAAGAACGTTGAGTACTTGTTCTTTAATCTGTTCTAGTTCGTCCTTCATTTTCACTACGATATCTTTTGCATCTCTGCTTGGTTGCTTTTGAGCCAGTCGTGTTAATTTCTCGTCCCATCTCTTGAGCAATGAAGCCTAACTTTTTGCCTTGTCCGTGTGGTCCTGAGAGAGTTTCACGGAAATAGTTGAGGTGGTTGGTCAATCGTTGTTTTTCTTCATTGATATCTAGCTTCTCAATGTAATAAATAAGCTCTTGCTCGAGACGGCTCTTATCTATGTCTAGACTGGGAGCTCAGCAATGCGTTCCTCGAGTCTTGTGCGAATCTTTTCGACGCGACTTTTTCCAGAAGGCTCAATGCTCTTCATCAGAGCTTCAATGCTATCAATGTTGTTGAGGAACTTTTGAGCAAGTGCTTCTCCTTCTTGGCGACGAAGTCTTTCAATCGGCAAATAGCTTGTTTTTAGGGCTATAGATACTACTTCCCATTCTTCGTCAGAAACAGTCTCAAGAGGTGCTGACTGCGTGAGCTCTGGGGAGACGTACAAGAATATTCCACAACTCTGAGGGATTGGGCATAGCCAAACCAGGGTTTCGATACTGATTGTCTGCATTTGCTGCAGATAGGAAGCCACTGCAGAAGAGTTGATTGTTAGCCCTGCTTGCTCTGCGCCTTTTTCGCTCCAAATAGTTAATTCGACCTTTCCTCTCTCCAATTCTGCTGCCGCAAATTTGCGAATATCCATTTCCTTTTCTCGATAGATGGAAGGAATGCGCGTGCTCAAGTCAGGTTTTTGCTGTTGAGCGGTTTGACTTCTATGTGGATCCCGTTGTAGGTGGCTTCAGCTTTGCCGTAGCCTGTCATGGAGTAAATCATGGGAGATATATAGAAATAAGCACCTCGACGCACTAGCCGAGGTGCTATTATATTATGTAATATGGACTGTTGTGAACAAATTACGCTTGGAGAGGACGAAGGTCAAGCATAAGTTCATCCAATTGTTTTTGATCCACTACAGAAGGTGCATCAAGCATGACATCACGACCAGAGTTGTTCTTGGGGAATGCGATGCGGTCGCGAATACTATCTAAGCCTGCAAACAGACTTACAGAAGCGGTCGAGACCATACGCCAAACCACCATGAGGAGGTGCGCCATATTTGAATACGTTCATCAAGAAACCAAATTGCTCTTGAGCTTTTTCTGGTGTGAAACCAAGCACCTTGAAAATCTTAGCTTGGAGTACTGCATCGTGGATACGGATAGATCCACCACCAACTTCAACACCATTACACACCATGTCATAAGCATCTGCAAGAACTTCTGCAGGGTTGGTGTCTAGCTTTTCGATATCAGCTGGTTTAGGTGAAGTAAACGGATGGTGCATCGCCATCAGACGATCCTCCTCCTCACTATATTCAAACATGGGAAAGTCTACGACCCACAACAAAGCGAACTTGTTTTTATCTCGCAATCCGAGTCTGTCACCCATCAGGAGGCGTAGTTCGCAAAGTTGCTTGCGTGTCTTATTGACGTCGTCACCGCTAAGAGATAAGAATCAGGTCACCAGGTTTTGCACCCATCGTGTCGCGAAGTTGCTGAAGAACTTCTTGAGAGTAGAATTTATCAACAGAACTCTTCACAAAACCATCTTCGGAAACTCGTGCGTAAACCAAACCCTTTGCGCCCACTTGTTGGGACTTTACAGAATTGGTCAGTTCATCAATTTGCTTACGAGTATAAGACGCACAACCTTGGGCACAGATACCTCCAATGTAGGCTGCATCATTGAATACTGCGAAGTCAGCTTTATCTTTGAGCACTTCCATTAATTCAACAAACTCCATACCGAAGCGCATGTCGGGTTTGTCGCTACCGAAGCAGCGCATGGCTTCGTGCCAAGATCAGGCGAAGGAATGGAGCATCACCAAGATCATGGTTACGTGCTTTCTTGAAAAGATATTTAGTCAGTCCCTCAAAAGTATTGATGATATCGTCTTGCTCAACGTAAGACATCTCGCAGTCTATCGAGTAAATTCTGGTTGTCTGTCTGCGCGAGGTCTTCGTCGCGGAAGCACTAACTATTTGGAAATATCTGTCCATGCCAGCAACCATCAGAAGTTGCTTTAAGGTTTGAGGACTTTGAGGAAGTGCATAGAATTGTCCAGGGTTCATGCGAGAAGGTACGATGAAGTCGCGGGCACCTTCTGGTGTGGAACCTACAAGAATGGGAGTTTCAATTTCAAAGAAAGTCTAGGTTATCGAGATATTCTCCGTACAGCCAAGCAGAACTTGTGGCGTAGTTCTAGGTTTCATGAACATTAGCACGGCGCAAGTCAAGATAGCGATACTTCATGCGCAAATCGTCACCTCCATCTGTATTCTCTTCTATGGTAAAAGGAGGAACTTCACTAGTATTAAGAACGTTAAGAGTAGATACGGTTATCTCAATGTCTCCCGTTGGTATTTTATCATTCTTGGCGTATCGCTCGTTTACTGTACCTTCTATTTGGATCACAAACTCACGACCAAGTTTGTTGGCACGGGCGCAGAGTTCTGCATTGGTTTCTTCATTGAAGACGAGTTGAGTGATGCCATATCGGTCGCGGAGATCGACAAATGTCATCCCACCCATTTTGCGTGTACGTTGCACCCATCCAGCGAGGGTTACGGTTTGGCCAACTTCGCTGATGCGTAGTTCGCCACAGTTGTGAGTTCTATACATTGTAGGCTGTAATTTATTACATTCTTATAAGATGACGGATTTAAGCAGGACTTTATACTGAAGAAAAAGCAATTTACCAGTGTCCACTATAATCTGTCTATATGATAATGCAAAAGTATCAAATTTCTAATGAAACACAAAATTGAATTTGATGAAATCTTTATTGAAGTGGCTTGTTTAGTCTTCCTCCGTGCTAGAGGCTTCAAGTATACCTTTAACTAAAGCAACGAGCGATTTTACCCCCGAACAAAAAAGCTATAATCGATTGGCCTAAAAGAAATTAGACCTCTATATATTAGTGTAACCTGACTTTATAAACAGACGAAGCCAGTCCTTTGGGTTAGTAACATCAAATGTATTCTGCTCAGTTAGTTTTTTCCAGCCCCAAAGAGGTAGGATAGGCAGACTTATTCCGAAAAAGAGTGTAGATAATCCAAAAAGGCATCTCCTTTGTTCATATTGTACCACGGGTGACACCAATCATTTCCCAATCAAGATCATAAAGACTAACTTAATTATACTAGCAAATTTAAAAGCGAGTAAGTGAAATACAAAAATATAAGAGTATTGTTTCCTATGAACAGAATCCACTGGAAGTATTTGTTTTGGAATTAATATAATTAACTGCGATAGACTACGTAACCAGACAAAGGCAGCAGCTCCAGCAAAACAAGGATGGGGACAGAAAGAATACTACCAGGCTTTGCTGCCATAGAAACGGGGTAGAATATGGTGATTGCAACTAAAATGAGAGAGCTCATGGTTAGCATTACGATGGGATTACGCCATATTGCTGCTTTAGGAGAACTATCTGCACGTCTCAACAGAAAACCGATACCCATGAGTACAATGCCCATTAGTTCTCTATAGCCTCCTTGTGCAACCCCTGTGATGTGTAAGCCCATTCCTGCTTGCCATAGTGCGAGTAAAAAGCTTATTGCTACTACACAGGTAACTTGTAGGGTTGACGTTTTTAGCCATCTTAGCCAGCGGCATATTTTGAGTAAGAAAATAAATGCTATGTTAGCTAGAAGTAGTGCTCGGAAAAACCAGAAAGCTCCCGCAATAAAGGGATCATAGCTCGACATGTTGAAGACCATACTCCAAAGATGTTGAGCTATTTGAGACCAGTTGTAGGGATGTGTTACACCTCCAAGAGCGTTTCCATATGATTCAGAAAGAAAACCGATTTCAAAAAAACAATTATGGAGTATGAGAAAGACCGTGCCCCAGAGGAGAAACGGAATGTATAGTCTCTTTCCTCGACGAACTATAAAATCCGTGATGTTATCAAGATTCTCTAAGTTGAAAAAATACCCTGATAGCACGAAGAATGCTGGTACACCAACCATGTGTGCAAAAGCTAGACAAAAAGTCGGGGCAGCAGAATGAGCAATAACCACAAGCATAATGGCAATTGCTTTGAAAATAGTAAAGGAAAGATTGTGCATGCCTTTGGGTATAAAAGTTATTAAGAAAAAAGCAAAAGTAGCTAGACTTATGAACTACATCATAGTGCAGAATGAGTCTACGATACCAAGCAGGTTTCCTTGATCATTAACTACAAGTACAGAATGAATCTTGTGTTGCTTCATCATTTCGTCAATCTTTACGACTTTAGTGTCTGGACTAACACACTTAGGGTTTGAAGTCATAACCTCCGCAACTGTGTGCTGGAAGAAGTTATCTCCAAATCGTTCCATAGCACGACGAATGTCTCCGTCGGTTACTATACCAACGATATTGTTTTGATCTATGGCTACACATAGGCCCAAACGGCCACTAGTCATGTGCATCAATGCTTCTCCCATAAGTGTCGTAGGAGCTATGGTAGGAAGGCTGTCTGTGTGCATGACATCTTTTTGCACATGTGAGCAAACGGCGTCCAAGCGCACCACCTGGATGAAATTGTGCAAAGTCACTTGCTTTAAAATCACGTGCTACGATCAATGCACAAGCTAAAGCATCCCCCAAAGCAAGTGTAACTGTAGTGCTGGTAGTCGGTGCTAATCCCATGGGACAAGCCTCTTTCTTTACGCTAATGTTTAGATGAGACGGAACTGTATTGCGCTAATAGAGATTTTTCGTTCCCGCTCATTCCTATAACTGGAATCTGCCTTGCAAGAAGATAGGGAAAGAAACGTAATAATTCGTCGGTTTCTCCCGAATTTGAAATGGCCAAAACTAAGTCTTCAGTGCCACTACCCCAAGGTCGCCATGGAAAGCATCAAGTGGGTTAATGAAAAAGCTTTAGGGGTGCCAGTAGAGGATAATGTTGCTGCAATTTTTGCTCCGATGTGGCCACTTTTACCTACACCTGTGACGATTACTTTGCCTGGGCATTGTAATATAAGTTCTACAGCATGTTGAAAGTCAGCACCAACAGTTGGAATTAAATCAATAAGTGCCTGAGATTCATCTCGTAGACATTGAATGGCTGTATCTATTATAGAAGACATGATCTAAAAGTTATGAGAGAAAGAATCAGGAGAAATATAGATGATAGGCATCACTATTTTTAGAGTAAGTCTTTAATGAGAGATTCTAAATCATCAAGAAACAGCATATTAGGACCATCTGATAGAGCAATTTCTGGATTTGGATGTGTCTCTATGAAATAGTCTTGAGCACCAAAAGGCTTTAGCAGCCTTAGCCATAGCAGGAACAAATTGTCTGTCACCAGAAGTCGTGCCATTTCCCCCACCAGGGCGTTGTACAGAATGAGTGCAATCCATTATGACTCTATCAGCCCATTGCTTCATAATAGGCAGGTTTCTAAAGTCTACAACTAAGTTGTTATAACCAAAAAGTTGTGCCGCGTTCTGTAAGCCAAACTTCTTTGGCACCAGCTTCACGGCATTTTTCTACAGGAAATTGCATATCATCTCCAGAAAGAAACTGAGCTTTTTTCACGTTTACAACTCGTCCTGTCTGTGCGGCAGCAACTAAAAGGTCCGTCTGTCTACACAGAAAAGCAGGTATTTGAAGCACATCCACTATTTCTCCCACAGCACTTGCTTGATAACTTTCGTGTATGTCTGTTGTTAAGGGAAGGCTATAGCGTGTTTTGATGTCAGCCAGCATTTGCAATCCCTTTTCAAGCCCAGGCCCTCGATAGGAACTGAGTGATGTTCGATTGGCCTTGTCAAACGAAGCCTTAAAGTATACCTCTGTCTGAAATTTTTCACGAATAGCAACCAGACGTCGTGCAACAACATCTAAGAGTTCATCGTTTTCTATAACACAAGGACCTGCAAGAAAGATTGGAGCCATAATATGCTATGCTTAAGTGTGGGATTATAATGTACTGCAAAAAGTACAAAAACTCGATATTATGAGGAGTTCGCCGCTAAAGAATACCTTTTCTATATAAGAGTTCTTGTTACTTTCGTCTTTTTAGATATTTGCACTAAAGTATATCTATGAGATGTTGAATCTTTTTATCACCTTTTTCAATAGTATATGAGTAGCTTCCAAAAATATTTGTTCTTCGATACAGAAACTACGGGAATCCCTCAGAATTATAAGGCTCCTTGTACAGATACTAACAACTGGTCTCGATTGATTCAACTTGGTTGGCTCTTGACGGATGCCGAAGGTCAGATTCTATCAGAAGGCAATCATATCGTTCGTCCAGAGGGCTTCGAGATTCCAAAGGCTGCTTCAGATGTGCACGGGATTACTACAGAGATAGCTCTTGCAGAAGGGCAATCCCTCTTAGATGTTATCTTCGCTTTTGGAACAGATCTTAATCAGTCCGATTGTGTAGTAGGGCACAATCTAGATTATGATTTGCATGTTTTAGGAGCTGAGTATGTGCGTTTGGGATATGATTCTCGAATAATGTTTGCCCGTCCGACTCTTTGTACCATGCAAGCTACCATAGACTATTGTAATATTCCTAGTACTTATGGCCCTAAATGGGCCGAAGTTGATGGAACTGTATACAAAACTTTTTGGAAATGGATTTGATGGTGCTCATGATGCTATGGCAGATATAGTGGCGACTAAAGAGTGCTTTTTCGAATTACTTCGACGTGGCATAGTTCGTTTGCAGTAAAGAGTTCAAGACTGTAGACTACTCGTTTGACGGATCTTCGCATTTAACCTAGGCAACAATACCCTAAAGATGAAAACGATAAGTATATTTATGACTTCCCTTTTTAGGAATAAGTACACTTCCTATTGGGGCAGCAGATTTTATTTTAGGAGAAGAATGCATTCTAAGTTCGAGGGTGCAATCAAATAGACAACAGCGATTCTTCTGTCAATCTGAGATCTATTTCAATGGAACTGCTTTAAAAGGGCACGAGTCAAAAACTGTAGGCGCGCTAAAGATTTTTCCACAGAGGAAACAAGATAGTTTTACAGGTTCTTTCATCCATAGATAGTATAGGTTTGTGGAGAAAAGAAATAGAAACCAAAATTTCAAATAAGAACCTCAATACAGGCATAATTAACAGTTCTATTGGAGTAATTTCAGGTCAAGTAGCTGGTGTAAATGTTGGTGGAAGTGGGACTGATCGTTTGGCTGCTAATCGAGTGTGCGAGTGCGTGGTAACACTTCCATTATGGGGGCAACAATCCCTTAGTTATCATTGATGGGATATCCTCCGACTTGGTTACTCTGTAGCACCATTTATCCTTCTGATATAGAAAAATTTGAGGTACTAAAGAATGCTTCTGAAACTGCACAGTTCGGATCACGCGGGGCAGCGGGGGTTATAATAGTAACCACTAAAAAGGAAGGGATGGAAAAATTTCAAATTTCCTACGACGGGAATTGGGGATGGGAGAGTGTTTACAAGAATCTAGAGATGCTCTGCATCAGATTATATAAGAACGGCTCAGCAATTAGGAGTACATTATTTCAATGGCGGTAACAATGTGGACTATACTGCGTTGCCTATTCGTATAGGTACAATGAATAACCATCACATTTCATTTTCTGGTGGAACGAAAGAATCAAATTATCGAGCCTCTGATCTATACAGGCCGAGAGACTGTAATTCGTCAGATAGGTTATAATAATTATGTGGCAAAACTGATCTTACTCAATTGGCTTTTTGATAATTATTTGACTATAGATTTTGGAATCTTTGGTTCGTCACAGAGTAACCGCAATATAGCGGATCCGCAAGCTTTATTCTATGCTGCCGCCACGCAGAATCCGACTCTACCTTCAAACTGGAATGGAAAAGGATGGGCTATCAATCCTACTGCTAACCAGATTGCACCACCGCAGGCAAGACTTCTAGTGAAAGACGAAGTTTTTAATCAAAACTTGAATTCACATATTTCGCTCAGATTTAAATTGCTTTCTGAGCTTACGTTGGATGTTTTTGGCGCATACACTTTTACTTCCATTGAGAATGCACAGTTTTCTCCTACATGGACAGCAGCCCAAGGTATGGCCTTACGTAAAGAAGAGAAACGCAAGGACTGGTTGTTGAATGCATCATTAGACTTCTACAAGAATTATGGAGCTCATAAGCTTAAAGCTCAATTGTTGAGTGAGTTTCAAGAAAATTTATCAACTTCTTTTGGTACCACCGTGCGTGGTTTTAACTATAATGATTTTGGTTATAACAATCTAGCACTTGGTGCTTTACGGCCTTATGGAGGTACTTCCAGCTATGAAGAGTCTACCTCGATTGGCTTCCTTTTTGGTTGCTTTGAAATATAGCTTATATGATAAGTACACGTTAGCTTTGACTAGTCGATGGGATGGAAGTTCTCTTGTTGGGAAGAATAAAACTTGGGGGCTTTTTCCTTCTGTATCTGGAGAATGGAATATCAAAGCTGAGTCTTTTTTACGTGACTACTTGCCACTGACTCACTTTCTATTACGAACAGGTTATGGCCTGTCTGGAAATTTAGGAGGAATTAGTGCTTATAGTACTGTTCAACGATTAGAGCCGCAAGGAATAGTTCCTTATAAAGCACACCTGCAGTTGCTTTTAAAGTATACTTAGAAATGCAAACCCAAATCTAACTTGGGAGAAGCGTAGTACTTTCAATGTAGGTTTTTCCATGGGGTGGTGGGTAATCGTTTACTTCTTACAACAGACTATATCGCGCTTACATATACGATATGCTTTATCAGTATGATGTTCCTATTCCACCCTTTACTGCAAGTAAACTTATAGCTAATAATGGCAGTATGAGGAATGAAGGAATAGAGCTAGGAATAGGTTTTACTCCTATACAAAACAGTGATTGGGAGATGAATCTCAATGTAAATCTTACATGGTCACGCAATAAGTTACTTTCTCTAGATGGTGAGTATAATGGATTTCCTTTGACAGCACCTCATATCACAAGTATTGGTGGACTAAATGGTGCTGGCTTTCATGGAGGGAATAACAACGTACTTTATCAAGTGGTAGGTCAGCCCTTAGGTGTCTTCTTTTTACCCCACAGCAATGGTTTGGTTACTAATACTAATGGGAAAAAGCATTATAGCATTGCAGATTTGAACAAAGATGGAAAAATAGATTTATCTGATGGAGGAATCGTTATGTTGCTGGGCAAGCTACTCCTAAATATATGATTAGCTCAAATCTCTCGTTACGGTACCGAAAGTTTGATATTTCGTGCAAGTCAATGGTGCTTTTTGGTCATAAGATATACAACGGTACTGCATTGTCCTACATGAATATGTCTAGTTTTCCCGATTACAATGTAATGAAAGGGGCGTCAGAAGCACAAATCGAGGACCAAATAGCTTCTGATTATTGGCTAGAGTCAGGAGATTATGTAAATATAGATTACGTTACCTTGGGATGGAATGTCACCCTTAGCAGTCGTAATGTGCGAGGACTTCGTTTTATATTTGGTGTAAACAATCTTGCTACCACGTAACAGCTTACAGTGGACTAACACCTATGATTAGTAGTCATGTTCTTAATGCGACAATGGTATGACGATAAACGTTTATTCCTGTTTATCGCAGTTATCAGCTGGCCTTAGTATTCCAATTCAAAGTCTAATGCCATGATGCTATCATTCCTTCTGCTTTTAGCTGTATTAACCTTGAGCAGCTGTTTGAACACTGAATCTAGTAGTCCAGCTTGATGCGAAAGACGAGCTGAACATGCCACAAACCTCTACCTCACTACTGTTGCATCTTTATAACAGGTGATGTCGAGCGCGAGCATGGTGCAGCCTGCAGGACTTATCGAGGAGTCTATGATTATAATACTTTTTACGACTGATGCAGCTATTATTCCACTCCGAGGAGGGACTGGTACGATGGAGGTGGCAAAATTTATATTTACATAAATGGACTGTGCTGCAGATTCAGAGTTACGAGACTATGTGGAACTATCTGTTCGAAACAGTAATGCTTTGTAATCATTCTTTTGAGAAGGATAGAACGTTAGCGACTTATTTGCGCACTAACAAGTCAGCAATACAAATCCTATACATCTGAAGTGCGTGCTATACATGTGCCCTCTTTTATTATCTGTTTGATGGATCTGTTTTGGACGTCATCCCCATGCAACTGATACGAGGTACGCATTTCAGACTCCAAATGAAACAGTCGGTCAGCGTGAAGCGAAGTGTTCTCGATCTGCGCAGCGAATTTAGCTTCTCAGCTCATCTCTCTTCGGAACGTAGTAATCCTCTTGGGGAACCATTGGTGGACGTATCCACGGGGCCAGCTGTGCTCTCTCTTGGCGCGAATCTTTGAATGCGTGAGAAGTACTGCTATGGACGAAGCCTGGGTTGACAAAGAATATCCCAGTGGAATAAGCATCAATTTCGAAGGTTGGAGATGGGTTTAACCCATGCTTTGGCAAACAACGTTGGCATATTGCGACCCACTCACGGCAGCGTGGATATTCTCTTTAGAGGAGAATTATGCAGATAATTTTCTGTAAGCAATGAGCATTCTCGAGAGAACATATTTACTACTAGATACCAATGGATAAAACACTTTCATGCTAATATGTGTTAAGAATCTTTTTCTAACTCACTTCGCATTATGCACACGGTGGTGCATCGGCGGAGGAGCAGAGAATGGTAGTAGCGCAACATTAACTACACCATCCGCTTTTGCTGGCGGCACAACTTCCTTGGATCCGCTTTGCGTTAAACTCGATTACCGTAGCGTTGATGGTAAAACAATAAAACAAATAAGTGGAAAGAATTTAGTCTATCATCCTACTGCCGCTATTCAGGATGCAACTCACTGGATCTGTCTACTGAGACTGCGGGAGCGCGTGTGTTTGGCGTGCGAAATGCAGATCGTACATCATATGAGAGGATGGCAAACTCAAAACAATGATATCGTGTTACATAGATGTGCGGGTGATGCCATGCTGATGCGAGCAGAAGCTCAAATTCGCTGAAAGCGAGTGCACCGGTGATACAGGACATTAACGAAGTAGAGGGGCGATGTGGGCTACCGAAACTTTATTCATGCTTCCTTAGGATGATTGACAGCAACGTCAGTTGGAATTAGTCTGGGCAAGGAACACATAGACAAGATCCGCCCGCTTTCGCCTTTTCCGCATCTGGCCCATGAGGAGCGTCCGCAGCCAGAGAGAGAGAAGCTAATGCCTATACCACTGTGTATTTCCAATCTCACCATCGACCTTACAAAATGAATGAAACCATTACTGCAGAATCCACCAACATGTTTTTATCCGATTTTGTGAGGTGCCGCGGCAGCACATGCGTCGTTACATGGCTCCGTGCAGCACTTGCTTTAGTTTACATTCTCACAACAGTTTTGACGACATTTGGCTGTTATATTTTAATGCGTAAATGCCCTGCAAAACCAAGGTGCCTTAGTTCAGTTAGGTTGGGAGCACATGCCCGGTCACGCATGGTCACGGGCCTCAGTCCCGTGCGCTGCACGCATTGTTGCAAGCATTGCTCCTTTCAAGAGCTGCGCACGTTTTAAAGTCCTCGAATCGTTGTGAGATGGTATCTGCAACGATTGCTTTTCTCATACTATTGGTGTAGAGGCAGGCCTGTTTAGGAGAAAGCTTTTCAACGTGTGATTTTATCTGCTCGGTATTAGAGTGGGCCCTGTAGTAAAATCAGAAACTTATCGTCACTTCATCTGCAAATAAGGTACATATAGTGTGCGCCTATCATTTCTGAGGAATGAATTGTATATTTGACCATCCGCAAAATACTTCTATTATAAGGAAAAAGACTCTACATCCCAGTGTGCCATGCTCTCTCTTGGGGAGCACTCTTATTAATAGGGCGCAGAGCAGTTCTGATAAGCTCCAAATCAAAGTTGTCACAGACAATTTATCTTGCTGGAGCAGTGACCGAAAAAGAGAAAGGCTTCAAGTGAGCAAACTTATACAGTGTCAGGAGAAAGTCTCAAAGTAGAACTTTTTGAAATTTTAAAGAATTATACACAGTCAGTCGTTAGTGGAGAAACCACTGCACGATACTCGTATGCGGAGTCTGTCACGAAGAAGGAGTAATAGCTTAGCTTCTATAGAAGAGACTCTTTGGATCTGGGCAAAAGAACTGCGCTTGTTTCAGATTCCTGTCATCGTCTATCCAGTTAGTTTCGAAGTATCGATGGACAGTCTCGCAGTCAGCTCGCGTCTGGCGCTAGCCTTGACGAGGCCTAAGTGGCAACAGACCAAGAGTAATGTGGATGCTTTGCAGAAGAACGTGATCACTGATAAAGAGGTCATGAGAAAGATGGTACAACTTCCGTCGGCGGGTGTACTCGTGCAAGAAGTTCCGTGTCGCCATTACTAGATCGGGCGAATGAATTATTTCTACGATGGAGCAGGTAGGGCTTCAGGGATTAAGTATGTCTCGAATAGTTGAAAGACTAGCATGAGTCTCCATTTCATAATGTGTGTAAACCCTGTGATGCACACAATAGCATTATCTCAGCATGAGGCTGAAACGAAATCCCGCAAGGATTCCAGCCTCTTTGTTACTATAGCATTGCCGTAAAAACCAGTAACCCCACAATTCAGTCGCAGGTCACTCCCTTTTACTCAGTTTCGCTGCTCACGACGAGTCGTACCGACCTTGTTCTAATACGCCGAAGATTCATTGTTTCACGCAGCATAGTCGAGAGTGTGAGCTAGCTTCCTCTGCTTCTCCCTCCATCTCAAACTCCATGTTGATAGAAGTGTATCGTAGAAAAGCGCAGCCGCCATTCCAGCCAAGGTTGACAATAAAGTTTGAGATACACTGTCTGGGATGAACAATCTGCTGGCTACGTCTGAGCATATCGTTGAAGGTCCTCGATAATGCTTCGATGGAGCGTAGCAATTTTGTCGCGTCACATCCATTAAGCGGTTCTTCATGCATGAGTGGCATATTCCCGTGACGATGTGGTACAATCGGAAGAGTGAGGCAAAAAGTGATTGGGAATATGGCGCTATTCGGCATACTAACTTTCCTGAAAGAAGTTCTTGGTCAAGTTGGCCAGAACACGGTGGGTTACGATCATTCAGTATTGGCTTTGGTGAGTGTGAAAGAGTTGAGTAGTCCCTCGTTCAATGCGCAACAGATGCGGCTTATGAAACCATGTACCATCACAGAACAGTTTTCGCTATGAGCATATCCCATGAAGACACGATTAGAACAACTCACGCTTGTTTCACACAGGAACACACTACGTCAGATCGATAAGTAATCCCTGCTTACACTTTCCATCAAAGCGAAGTCGAAGAAGAGCGGTAAGTGGAACCGCCACCTTCGTGGGTGGCATACTAAGGTTCCACAACTCGAGCATCTGAAAGTAGGGTTGGGGAACTCTTCTTTTAGATTCTCGACAGACGTGAGAGAGATAGAAATGTTAGGAAATTTGCAGAAACGAATTGCTGTGAAAGAAACAAGATGCAAGAATGGTAATCATTTCTGCATCACTGCATTCTTCCCTTTCTATCGCGAGTTTTAGGGGTATTAGGAAGGGATTGGCCTTGTTCTGATCCAGTTCATGCCCTGGTAGAAACTCGTCTGCACACACAACAAATTTCCGGTAACTTCACACAGTTCTCGCAGGAGATTGTTTTATCGTTATCTACTTTGCAACAACAATAAACACACGACAATCACTCTTTTTGCTTATTGATAGTATTTTACGACTAAAACAACCCTTGCTTTATCGAATTGGAGCAGCAAGCTCCCAGTATTGTTCTTGTTTAGTCTTTCACAACAAAATAAGAACTTTGGAGCCTACACACTAATATGGGACACCATCAAATACCCACCCACTCTGTTTGATTGGGAGGCTTGCTGAAAAGAAGCTCCTGAAATCTATTCAAAGCTTCAGGAAGCTGTCAACATGCCAGTTTGGATTTACTGAGACAGCGCTGGATTTGTCATCTCCGTCCCGCTTTGTGCAGTGTTTCATGAAATAGGCAATACGGAATTGCTGTCTGCAAAATCTGGGAGGCTAGAGAATCGGAAGCAAAATCCTTCTACATCTCGGTGAAAAGACATCCTTCTGGTATGAGTATCATGGACAGAGAAAAGGACTGAGAGTATGTAGAAATCGATAGTATGGAAAATGCCAAGTCACTTAATCTAACACCTCTTGCAAACAACTAGTCTTTCAGAAGGTATTGAAAAGTAGTTCTGATTTTTACCAGACAGCAACAATATGGAATATAATTTATATTGGCCAATTATAGTTGTGTTTGTAAAACAAGAATATAGATCGTGGTACTAAATCTATAGATTGACGGGGAGTACCACGATTAGGTTATCAGAAGGTAATGCTTAGAATTCACTGGTGAAATGGAAGCGAATGTTTTTGAAGTCTTGTTGTGCCATTTGAGCTTGTATCCTGAATCTGCAAGAAAGACATCTCCTTCTCTGTCTTTTGCCATATGCTGGTACTTACGCTTCTTGAACTGTTCCTAGTTCAGCAGGATCATCACTCTCAATCCAACAAGCCTTAAAGAGGTGTACAGGTTCCCAGCGACATTTGGCTCCATATTCGTTCTCTAGTCGATATTCTATGACCTCAAATTGAAGTTGTCCGACCGTGCCAATAATCTTTCTGCCATTAAACTCATTGATAAATAACTGAGCTACACCTTCGTCCATGAGTTGGTCAATACCTTTTTGCAGTTGTTTGGTCTTCATTGGGTCTGCATTCTCTATGTACTTAAACATCTCTGGTGAGAATGATGGAAGACCTTTAAAGTGAATCATCTCACCTTCTGTCAGCGTATCACCAATTTTGAAAATCCCATTGTCAGGAAGACCTACAATGTCACCTGTGTATGCCTCGTCAATGGTTTCCTTTCGTTGCGCCATAAATTGTGTTTGGGCTAGAAAAACGAACTGTTTTCCATTACGCTTTTATGAGGTATGGTGCATTTCTACAAATTTGCCTACACACCTTATAGAAAGCAATACAAGAGCGATGGTTAGGGTCAATATAGCAGTAATCTTAAAAATGAAACCTGTAAATTTCTTTTCTTCTGGATCTACCAGACGTTCTTCTGCTTGAGTAGGACGTGGAGAAGGTGCAATCTTAACAAAGCAGTCAAGAAGTTCCTTAACGCCGAAGTTATTTAAAGCTGAACCGAAAAAGACAGGAGCAATATCAGCTGATAGATATTGTTCTACTTCAAACTCAGGGTATACTCCGTCGATAAGTTCTAAATCTTCTCAGCTTTGCTGCATCAGAGTCCTACATTTTGCTTCCAGTTCTCCAGGAGCATTGATGTCTACAGCTATTTTTCCAGTAACTTTTTGCTTGTCTGCTTGGAACAGATCGAGTTCCTTTTCAAAAATATTGTAAACGCCCTTAAATCTTTGACCTTGGTTAATTGGCCAAGAGAGAGGACGCACTCCAATTTGCAGTTCTTCTTCGAGTTCGTCAAGGATATCAAAGGCATCACGCCCTTCTCTGTCCATTTTATTTACGAAGACAATAACTGGAGTCTTTCGCATTCTGCAGACAGTCATGAGCTTTTCTTGTTTGAGCCTCACACCTTTAGCACTGTCTACCACGATGATAGCTGAATCTACGGCTGTAAGCGTTCGGAATGTGTCTTCGGCGAAGTCTTGGTGACCAGGAGTGTCAAGGATATTCACCTTATAACCTTCATAGTCAAACTCCATAACAGATGTTGTAACAGAGATACCACGTTGTTTTCTATCTCCATCCAGTCAGAGGTGCAGTTTTTGATCTTATTATTCTTTTACTGCACCAGCTACTTGTACTTTGTCCACCAAACAATGAGTTTTTCCGTAGGTGTTGTCTTACCAGCATCAGGGTGAGAGATAATGGCAAACAAAGCCTGCGTTGTATTTCGGTATTCATATATGTTGGACTTATTTTCGGAGCTTTTTATCGTTGAAGAGCCCGGAGTCTTTCTCTTTCTTGTAAAGAGGTCTAGACAAGGAACCAAAATCACGTTTAATTTGTAGTCCCAGCCTTGGAGTCGTCAATCGTTGACTTAGAAAAGTAACGGTCGTATGGTTTCCACTGTATGCCTTTAGATTGACTGTACAGTAGGTGTAAGGAGGAGGTAATGCACAATAAAGTCGCCTACAAAGTTGGCTGTTGGCGCGCGCTCTTTCGTGGTATCCCAGTCACCTGGTAAACCGTGCAAACGATATCATCTAGTAATCTACTGTAAGCAGACCATCCACGTCCATGTCGCCCCATCCCAGCTGTCCTGTGCTCGCATTGGCCCCAAAAGCCCAGTCTCGTATTGCTGACAGCACGAGCGATACACATGGTTTAGCTGTGATGAGAGTGTGTACTGGAAAAGCGAAGATTCTCACTCATAATCTCAGACTGACTGCTGCTGTTCCTCCTAAACCATTAGCATAGTTGTACGTAAAGAATTCGCAACTCCTAGTAGATATAGTACCTGTGTGGTGCGCTCTTACATGTCAGCAATAAGATTGCACCATCATCTTTTCATCTTCTCCCACATTTGGTAAGTCAAAGTCTAGAGACAGATTCATGTTACCTCACTTTGGCCCGGTGAAATTAATGAGACAATTAACAGGGGTAGGTTGTTGTATGAAAAGGTTGTACCTATATTTAAATCTGCACAGTGAGGGCAGAATTCACTGCTATATAGAGGCCCATGACATCTACACATCTGCACTGAGAGGAGTTACCAGAGAAGCTTTACTGCGCCTCCGGGTCGTAGGGCAAAAGTCTTCTTTATGAGGGAGTTTTGAATACTTCAAATCGTATGCCATTAGCAATGCTATACGTCCCGACATTTAGAAACTCTCCTTTAGCGTAGAAGGAAGCTTGGATGGGACTCACTCCCATGTACTGGGCCGAGGATCACCGCTCTGCATCGGTAACGCCATACGTGAGGGTAGCAGAGGAATGCTTCCACTTTGAAAATCTCAGCCCATATCCGGTTTTACTAGTTGCTCTATAGGGTTGTCTTATTCTGTGCAGACCATCGTTCCCACTGCAGTTGTTTCTTCTCTACTGCTGGACGATAGTCGGCACTGGTGATCAGCATCATCTGGACGCGTCCTAAGACATAAGTGAGTACACTCATTATTCTGCGTGCGTACTCGGACGCTCGCATTAAGTCGATTTCGGCACCAAACTCGTACATCAGCCGCTGCCGAAAGCTGTAGTAAAATGGTAAATCAATAGTTTGTGGTTGATCGTACATCAATATGTTCTGACCTTGCATGGTAAAGTCGAAATGCGTGTCTTTAAGATGGCGATGCCGTAAGGCTCCTGTGACACTTCCTTTTACCTTGTAGCCCATCAGCAATGATGGCGTTGTTTACAGAGAAAAAACTCCAGGAGCAATAAGAACATCAGCATCTGTTTGACAAGATATTTGACTCCAGTAACTGGAAGTGAGGCTGATGCTGAAGCACGTTGTCGCCCTTCAAAATCAATTTCGTAAAGGTGCCAAAAATACGTGTTGTTCCGGTTGTGCGTCCTTGTATATTATCGAATATACCATCCACATAATAACGAGAAAACCGATGGACGTGTTTGTTCTGCTTTGATTTGTGAAAGTCTCAAGTCTTTTTCTGCCAAGACCACATAACCAGCTACTTGAGTTTTGCTGATATTCCGTTCCTCGATATCAGCTTTGAGGAAAATAGTTTGATCACTTCCGCAGAGCCACCCTCCACCTTGCATGTCCCAGTGAAGAATAGTTGAAAGTGAAATGTGGGATATCGAGCTCTGCTTGAATATGCTATCCATTGTTTTCTGTGGGACGAATAATCCTTGTCCTGTATGCGACCACCAAAGACAACATCGTCAAGACCAATCATAGAAAGTGCATATCCGACATCAAATTGGCGAGATTTACTGAGAGACCTTCACTCTGTTGCGCATACTCCCCTGAAATCCCTAATCTTTGTTGTGCATGTGATAAGGAAAGATTATTAGTCTTCAATCTCCCTTCATTGAATACGATGCTTCCTGGTTCCATCCTCCAAATAGTATCATTTACTGCAAGTGATGTAGGTAAAATATCTACTCGTAGATGACTATCTTTTAGGTGTTGGAGATGTAGCTCGATTAATATGCGTTTCACAAGAAAACGCACCGTAAAAGTGTTTATTTCTCTGCTCTGCCCACTGTAAGTTTGTCTTTAACTTTCCACTATCTGTATAGGCTTGGAGTTCAAGTTGTAAATCAGCCTTACGCATTGGACGAAGCGCTTTTGCCAGAAAGCGAAAATCGAGTTCTCACCCGCGCAGCTGAGTGATATTCTGTAATTCTGTAGATCCAATACGCACTTCTGGGGCATCAGCCGTAAGGTGAAACTTACTTCCATCAGAGGTTATTCTTCCCTCCACGTGAATGTCTTGATTAGCAGAGATATCTATTTTAAGTATACGCTGCAAAAAGTCAGTACGCTTAAGATGAAGTCCAAATGCTAGAGCAGTACTATCTGATGCTATAGTTCCAGTGTTGTGAGTAGCTACTATTTTATTGTTATAACTTCGTTTGGAATCATGAGCCTCAACTTCAACAACGTCCTTCTGTTTTAATATCATGTTCCACCATTTTTCTGCTGAGTTCTTGATTTGTTTCCAGTCGGTAGCCCCAAAAGCAGTCGCGTCAGCAAACTCACTCTCTAATCTAAGGCGTGTGCCATTGTTCTGTGGTGTAACATGCAGTGAAAGATAGTCTAAATAATAAGGTGTTCCCACATTTTTCATCGAAAATTGTCGAACTTTTAGCTGTCCATAGGGATGCTTAAAATCAAACTGTGGGGCTTTTAAGTCAAAATTAAAGGAAAAAATTCCACTTCCCCACTGCTTAGTTAAGCCAAGCTCGGAAGGAGATAAATGCGCCACTTGTCCACTAGCATAAAGTTGCGAAGGGTGCCAGTTTCTATCCAAAAATGCTTGAGCTTCCATGTTTAAGAGAAGAGATGGATCTTTAGCATCAAGCGATACTTCTGCTTTGCCATTGAAGAACGAAGCTCTTGCTGCCAAGTAAGTGTTGCACTTCGTTGGTTGAATTGATATCGGAATCTTCAACTCTAATCTACCATTAGGTTGCGCATTGTCATTAAAATAGTATGCACCTTAGTGCTTCAAACGCGACGGATGTGGAGCAAATTGGGAATCTGCGACAAAATAGAAGGCTGTAAACTACGTGATGAGATGCGCCCTGTTATATTGTTTTTCCAATATGTGGCGTTAACTTCAATTCTGCCTATGGGCGATGATATGTTTCCTTCGAAGAAACTACTATTATTAAGGGCATAACGTAGTCTACCTTGCAGTTGAATCTCATCACTAGGGACCCAGCCATTGTGGCAAATCCTTCAGTGAGAGTGATTGTATCACAGAGCGAACGAAGCGTTGTTGGAAGGAGAATTTGTGTAAATGCGCATTCAGCAGCACTAAAAGCTACCATTGGGAATTGAAATAACTACATCACTAATAATATTAATTCTATCAGTTGCATTACTCAATCTTAAATCGGTTAGCGTAATTTGTCCTTTTCTCACAGCAAACTTGCTACTAATAAAAAAGAGCTCGTTAAGTGGATGTAACTGTGGCAATAAGGGTGCAATATCATTCAGTGGCCAGTGCGCATCTTCGATAGAACCTTTAGATACCAAAAGTTAAAAATCTTGTCAGAGAAGAACCATCATAGAAGCTACACGACGTTCTTGGTTGATGCGCCGATTGAGGGAGTCTGAAGAAAAATCTTGAATCTCTGCTTTTGTGTCCAGATGTAGCAGCAAGCCTGAAGCGCAAAGTGAGATAGCTTCCAACCGCAATTTTCTTCAGCTGAAAACTGACGTATGCGCAGGTTTATGCTGTCGTTAGTTAAACACTGAGTGATAGAATAGCATCAATGTTCTTTAATTTTATGTGATGTGGGTGAATCTTCCAGCATGAGGTTGCGGATGAAACAATTCGTCGTAAGACAGAATGCATCGTCGCATGATAAGAGAATTGATGCGTAAGTCCGTTTTTGAGCTGTTGTCTTCATTTTTGCTACTAAACGCATCAATAATGTACATGAAAATTGGTTGCTCTGATTTACTAGATTTGTAAAAGGGTTATGTATGCATCAAGCAAAGCGACATTGCGTAGAGAAACCTTCCCTTTAAGAAGAGGAGTAAGTTCAATTTTTCCAAATATCAACTTACTATTTAACAGAGTGTTTCCAGATTGGTCTTTGAGTAGCACATCGTAAATGTATGCTATTGGTAGACCTATTTCGACAGAGCCTATTTCAACTTCAGATTGTAGTTTCTCTTCTAGTTGTTGTTCTATTACGTTCGCCAAATGCTTTTGCACACCCTGTGTGTGAAGTGCAAAAACCAATAAGCCGTAAGACACCACGATGATGCCTAACAACCACTGAAAGAAAAGACGAACATTGGGCTTTCGCATGAAAGTTTACAGTTATTCGAGAATGACAGAAGAAATGTATGGTAGTTAATCGTGATCCTACAAAAGAGAAGTCATGATAAAAGGATGATTATTACTCTCCATGATCCAATAAATAAGTAAACTTCAGCATTAGAGTAGTTGTTTGCAGATTTGGCGAAAGGGTCCTTTTGGCATTGTGGAAAATGTCAGATAGTCCATCATAATAACGCGCATCAACAATAAAGTGACCTATACCTGTGAAACTCTCCACCTAGTCCTCCTACTATTCCATAATCTAAATGGTTCTCTATAGATTTGCCATATTGTGCCACTACACCATTAGCGCGATTAGGTTGTAACTCTCCATTGACTTCATGAGTTGTCCATGTGGAGGAGCGTAGCTCTTCATCTCTCAAGGCGTAACTCAATTGAGGTCCAGCTAAAAGAAAACCCTTAAATCCACGTTGTTCTTCTCCTAATCCTAAACTTGCCATGATGGGTACTTGAATATCAGTCTATTTCTCGTTGGTACGTGTCTGGCAATGTGAGGGCGTTGATGAAACAATATCTTCTTTCCAACCTGCTCGCCATGTTTGTCTCTATTTGGATTGCACAGATTAGTCCATAATACTTTTCGCTGGTATAACGCGCAGTCAAACCAGCCACAGGACCAATTATGATAAAACTGGCCGAATATTAGGGTGAAGAGTATTTTGTTTCATTCACCATTTAGGCCCAGCGACCACTGACTACGTTGGTCACCCACCTGAGCGAATAAGCAGTTTACAGCGAGCCAAAAACAGAATATATGTGTAGCTTTTCAGCATTGGTAGTATACGTAAATATCATTTTCAATTACCGCAAAGTTACTAGAAAAATCCCCATTTACTCACTCTTCGGTTACTGAAAATCGTGTTTTCAGCGAGTTTCTATCTTTTCGTTCTCAAAAGAAATGAAGTAAATTTGCGGAGTTATTTTTGCAGTAATCTCTATGAACCTCACTCAATTCTTGAGATTTTCCAAAAGTCTCGGAAAATTTAAAAGTCTCAAGTTTTCTAAGTATCTCGGAGACTTTTATAAATATCGGGACATATTGGAATCTATTGGAAATGAGCAATTAATCATTAGTTGTCCATCTATTTTATTAGTAGGTGCTGCTTCAATTGTTCTTCATTAGAACTGTATACTTCGAGGTAGTAAACGAAATTGCATTATGAATATATCTTATAAATGGCTGAAAGAATATGCTCGATTACGCATGTCGGCCGAAACCGTAACTCTCACCTCTATTGGTTTGGAAGTTGGCGCGCAGAGAGTTCAGACGATACGAGGTGGACTTAAAGGGGACTCGTTGGGACATGTTTTGACTTATGGACACATCCTAACTCTGATCACATGCACTCACAACCGTAGATTTGGGTAATGGTGATGGCCTACATAGTTGTTTGTGGTGCGCACAATGTGCTGCTGGTCAAAAGGTTATTGTTGCTACCCTTGGTACCAGTATATGATGGGGATAGCAGATTTGTCATCAAAAATCTAAGCTTAGAGGGTATCGAAAGCTTGAGCGATCTGCGCAGAGGACGAAACTGGGAGTACTGGTCATGACGAGTATTATAGTTTTTGCCGGAAGATACAATGATAGGTACTTCAGCTGCTGAGTATTTCGGACAGAAAAGTGACTACCCTCATTGAAGTAGATATTATCCACTAGCTGTCATCTCCATTGCGTAGCACGCGCATCTCTGTGCCTATCTTCTGCGTAGTGGTCAGCAACTAGCTTTGCATCGTCCTAGTGTAGACGATTTTTAAGGTAGATAATCACGATTTACCCATAAAAGGTGTCAGTAGAACAAACAGATGCTTGTCCACGTTGTGCTACTGTATCTCAAAGGTTGCAACATTCGAGAAAGTCCTAAAATGGTTGCAAGATAAGCTCACTACTATTGGTTTGCGCCCCATCAATAATATTGTAGACATCACGAATTATATCATGATGGCCTACGGACAACCGCTTCACTGCTTTGATGCTGACATGATTGAGGAGGAGAGATTGTGGTGAAGACATTGGAGAATGGGACAAAGTTTGTCACCCTAGACGGTGAAGAACACGAACTCTCTGATAGAGATCTTGCTATTTGTAATGCGAAAGCTCCTATGTGTATTGCGGGAGTGTTTGGGGGTAAAGGTAGTGGCACGTATGAAACCACAAAGAATGTAGTATTTGAAAGTGCATACTTCCATCCAACTTGGTGCGCAAGAGTGCACGTCGCCATGGCCTTAACACTGATGCTTCTTTCCGCTTTGAGCGTGGCATCGATCCTGATGGCCAAATCTACGCCCTCAAGGCTGCAGCTCTGCTGGCAAAAGAATTGGCAGGTGGTGAGATTTCAATGGATATTGTTGATGTCCAACAACCTTCATTGGTTAAGCACTTTGATGTACAGCTTGAGTATACCTATGTAGATGAAGTAATAGGCAAGCATATTGAGCCTGAATTGGTGAAGTCTATAGTAGCTTCTCTTGATATGCAAGTCTGCTCAGAGACTCCTGAAGGCTTGTCTCTACAAATCCCAGCTTATCGTGTCGATGTACAACGTCCTTGTGATGTCGTAGAAGACATTCTGCGTATCTACGGATACAACAATGTAGAGATACCTACAAGTCTAAAGTCATCCCTTACAGTTAAGGGAATAAATGATATTAGCCAAAAGTTGCAGAATCTCATTAGTGAACAGCTGTTGGTGAAGGTTTCCATGAAATTCTCAACAACTCTCTCACTCGTGAAGCTTATTATAAGGATTTGAAGACCTATGCCAGAACGTTTTAGTGCATTTGATGAACTTTGTCTAACGATCTCAATGTTATGCAGCCAAACTCTCCTATTTGGTGGACTGGAGAGCATTGCACAATGTGAATCGTGCAGAGCTAATCTTCGTTTCTCGATTGAGGCAACTGCTATCATTATGATGGTGAAAAACGTAGTGCTGATTAACGTCTCTAGTGAAGCTCTCATTTAGGCTTTTGATTACGGGACGTCGATTGAGAATTCTTGGGCACACGCAAATGAAGTAGCCAGTGTTTATGAATCAAAAGGGTATGCTCAATCGTTTTGCGCCGTTTGGCACGCGCTCACAATTCTAGGAGGATGGAAATGACATCTTTTCTAAGAGTCTTGCTGGTGGTAGACCGTAATGGTGAAGGTCTATTTAGAGCTGGTCTCGTGAAGAAACACTTTGGTAGCTTGTGACATTGAAACGGAAGTATATTATGCTGATTTCAATTGGTCACTCTTATGAAGAAATGCCTAAGAAAGATGTTTCTATACACGAGATTTCCTAAATTCCCAGCTGTACGTCGTGACCTTGCTTTTACTATTAGATGCTAAAGTAACTTTGGCGCAGAAATAGAACATTGCTTTTGCCTGTGAAAGAAAACTTCTGGAAGCGTGTAGAGCTCTTGACGTGATACGAAGGTAGAATCTTAGGCTGGAAGAAGAGTTATGCTGGTATCCCTTTTGTAATTTCAAGATGAAGCCAAGACGATGAATGACAAACAAACCAAAGCTATCATGGCTAAGATAGTTAAGCAACTTGAGCAACAACTTGGTGCTGTGCTTCGTGGCTAAGCATTTTAGTAGCGTTACATCCATTTCTTCATGTTTATCACCCGAACTTTTCTACCTTTTAGGAGAACTAATGCATGAAAGACTAGTTATCACAAGACCAAACAACACTAATAAACAAATAGATTCCTATGGAAGAGCATTTGAATATCGAAGCCGCAAAGATGAAGCGTTGTGCATATGGCCAGAACCTTCACAAAAGATTGGTAAACAAATTGCTGTTGCTGTAAAAAGCGGCGACCTGATCCTGAAAACAACCCACGTTACGTGCTATTATTGCAACTGCGAAGCGTAGAATATGCCAAAGGATAACATTGATCGTGCCATCAAGAATGCGATGGGAAAAGATCAGAGTGATTATAAGACCATGACATACGAGGGTTATGGTCCTCCTGAACTCGCTGTCTTTGCTGATACACACTGACAGTCCTACTCCCGTACCGTAGGTGATGTTCGCCTCGTATCTGCCACAAATTCAGTGGTAACCTCGGTACTATGGGGTCGCTGGCTTTTCTTTTCGACCATAAATGTGTCTTTGCCTTTAAGCATAAAGAGGGTTTAGATATGGAAGAACTCATCTTGGATCTCATTGACTATGGAGTTGAAGATGAGTTTGATGAGGATGAAGAAGAAGGCAGCGTGACAATCTATGGTGATCCTAAATCTTTCAGTGAAATCCAGAAGCATCTTGAAGCTGAAGGCTTTGAAATAGTAAGTGCTGAATTCACGTATATCCCTAATGATCTCAAAGAAGTTAGCGCAGAACAGCGCGAAACTATTGACAAGATGGTAGAACGTCTTGAAGATTTTGATGATGTTCAGAATGTTTACACGAATATGAAGCCAGAAGAAGATTGATTCTTTGGCTTTATAATGGATTCAATTTTATCCTATGATGACAACAGCTCCTTCTCTGCATTTTGCAGAGAAGGAGCTGTATCACTTTTTATTGCTGTCTGGTAACTCTCCAAACGGCAATATTTCCATATATTATTTGGTGGATAAATAATATCGCATCCCGGTAGTATACTAAGATGCGACATTTCTAGTTGAGAGTCTTCCCAGTTAATAAAAAGAACTCTGTTTTAGTTCCTCACTGCCACCGCAGTTCTTCTTTAGAAGATCGAGTAGCAAATGCGCATGAGTGGATGTGGCTAGTAGGATCCTTGTCTCGACCACTATCCTCTTCAAGCATAACAGTCTTAACATTCGTAGATGATGCTACTGCAATCCAGATTGTTCCTACTAGAACTGGAGTTTTTCACCACTATCGTGCGCCACCAGGGCCAGCGAATCCTGTTACAGAAACGCAGAATCCGGTATCAAAGGTTTTCTCTGCTCCTCGTGCCATTTGCACGCAAACTTCTTCGCATAAACAGGGGTTTTCTTCAACTCACTTGAGCATCTACTCCGAGACGACGGATTTATCACTTCACTAGCGTATGCCACAACGCCACCTTTAGCATTGAGAAGAGCCAGAACAGCCAGATGGGATAACCAGTTTGCTATACGGTCTGCTGTAGCAGCCTCTCGCAAACGGAGAGCGTTTCCATGGTTACGCCAAGAGGATCATTGACTTCCTGCTGACACAACTCGCAAATCTAAGTCCATAAGATGGTGAGATGAGAGTATGGATAAATAATTTAGAATACCAAATGCGAGAAAATGGTACGCCACCGCTAATGTCAAACAAAATTCATCTAAGTAGCGGTGGTAGCCTCGTGCCAGCATTGCGCTTTACATAAGTGTCGGTGGTATAGGAGAATTTAGTGTATATATATCTTCCAAACACCTTTTATCACTCCATGCTGGAAAGTCTTTTATCGAAGCGCACTATTATGCCTCCACCCACCGCCAGGGCTGCATCTTTAATCCGTGTCTGAGCCGCTCTTTTAACTTTTCGCGGCGAGAATTTCGACGATGGTAGCTGCAAGAAGCAGGGCTAAATCATTTTGATTATTCCAGCCAGTTTGGGTTTCCAGCAACTTCGGTCACAGAAACTGAGAGGAAATATGGCGAAGTTTTCACTCCTGAAAAGCTATAACTGGCATAACCTGGTAGATTAGGTTTGGCAAAATGAGAAAGCTCTGGGATCTGCCTCGACGCCGCCGCTACACGGTCTAGTGATGGGACCACCAGGACAGTCTAGTCCCTACGACCTTAGAACACCTGGCCACACGTCGCCCGCAGCATCACCAATGGTCCGCCCGAAGTACTTTCCGAAGTTATTAGCAAGCCCAGATTAACTTTGAGCAATCTGAGTACATTGCTACCACCGACGCGAAAGGAAAGGGTGAGGACGCTTTATCGTCCGGTGTTTGGATGAAGCGCTAGCGATGGGCCGCGGAGGTGATTACCATCCACTGAGTGGAATGCAAGACTCGCTGCACTAGGCCTTTCGCAGACTTTACTCCAACGAGTGGGCTCCAGCTGAATCCTGGCCCCAAAGTTACAGCTACTAGCAGAAAGTTCCGATTTTCGCATATTTGGCCTGCCTCAGAGCAGCATCTAACCGAGACAATGTTTCAGCTGAAGGAGCCCGGCTTGCCAGTTCTCAGGTACAACACCACCCTTATTCATGCACGACATTTCGTGTACATTGCCTGAGAGGCCGTTGTACGCATACCATCGCGCCATTACTGCAGCAGAGTGTATGTCATCGCAACTTGATTCTATAGCAAGAAGAGTAATAGACACTAAGTTTTGTGTTGCTATGTTAACAGTTAAGTGCCATGAATAGGTCTTATGAGATAACTCTGCAGTTTCTCTCTAATTATGATTATCTGAGATAATAAGTAGAATCAGGCAGTTTCTGTAACGAGGAAGGTGTGTTCCCCATTGTGCAGAGGAAGTTCATCATGTTACAACCGTCCATCCATCTTCTTCGTCAATAAAGACCTCAAGTACCCTGTTAATCATGGTTCGGTAATACTATTCCTGGGACAAGCAACATACCGCGATGGTGAGTATCATAGTGATCTACTACAGGCTCTTCATGAAATTCGAGTCCGACACCATGACCAGCCAAATCACGAACTATGCTGTATCCTTTGGGTTTTGCAAATTTCTCGATGGCACGGCCTATATCACCTACATATCCCCATGGGCGTGCTGCTTCGGCACCAATGTCGAGACATTTCTGTATCTTCTACTAAGCGTTTTACTTTCTCATCAACGTTGCCAATCATAAACATGCGTGAAGCATCGGCATAGTAACCGTCTTTGATGGTAGTGACGTCCACGTTAATGATGTCACCATCCCACAAAAGTTCTTCCTCAGAAGGAATACCAAGACATACGACCTCATTGATACTCGTGCAGCAGCTTTTGGGGAAGCCTTCATAGTTGAGACAAGCAGCGATGGCTCCATGATCTGCAATGTATTCTGCGACCAATCGGTCAATCTCTGCCGTAGACATGTCTTCTTTTATGGATTCTGCCTCCGTCAAAGCACCTGTGTTGATGATTCCAGATCGACGTATGCCTTCAATCTGTTCTGGAGTCTGGATTAGCTGACGAAGGGACAATAAATTTTCTCTTGATAATCTAATACTTTAAGGTCAAGTTCCGTCGGGGTAACACCTTCAGGAACAATCCATGTTTTGCGATTTGATCTGGCCATTGATGATGAACTATGGGAGAGGAATGCAGAGTGCTCTACGTAGAAAAAGAGTATTGCTTAGTAGGCATGGGCATTCTCCGATAAACTTACCTGCGAAATTACGAAAAAGTGGTTGTAGCGGTGTTTTCCCGAAGAACTTCTGCGCATTCTGTCTTTTTCTGCGCAGAGAAATCCCCGACAGTCTTTTTCGCTTAAAGGGACTGTCGGGGGACAGCTCAAAAATGCTAAGAGTAAGTCAACGTTATTTTACACATCGTCTATGTGTTTAACATCTACCTCAACATTTCGTAGACTGGTTCTTGACATTCTATCTCTTCAACAACACGCTGTATAAGTACAAGGATTGTCAGTGATGAAATTGGCATTGAGGGGCACCCCAGGTTCTCCGCTGTCGCCTCCATCGCCAGATACTCTGTACTATGGGAATCTGAGCAAGTACAGGGCGATTCAGCTCTTCCTGCTAAACAAATGAGCTCCCTCTTTTCCAAAACCTGGTATTTGTTTCTGGGGTTCTACTGCTTAAGGAGTGAACCAAGCCATGTTCTCCACCCCTAAATCCCAAAGTGGTACATTCACCTTCTCGTTGCATATCTATACCCTTACGTGCATCAGCCCATTTCATGCGGTGTAGATACGATAATAACTTCAGTGATGGCTAATGGAAAGGTAAAATTGAATATCGCTCGTACCTGGAGGGTATCTGGGATGAAATTAATCTAAATCCCCAGTCAGCATCGGCGATAAAGGTTGCTTTAAAGGTGTTGGAGGCCATAGAACTCCTTAAAAGCGTTGCTGTTTCAGCATTAACAAAAAACCTACAGACAAGAGTTTGACTCCATGTTTTGTGCAGGAATAAAGTTGTTATCACAATGTGTGCATAAATAGGTTCTGAACTCTCAAATAAACATTTTAGGCATGGGACCAAAGAACATCTGCGTCGAAGATAGGCATTTTGGCCTTGTGCGGCAAGAGCTATATAGGATTGGCAGAAACAGTGCTTTTCCCACACCTCTTCCAGAACTTACGGCAATGTCCTTCTTTACTTGGGGAAGTAGTTTCTACGACTTCGGGACGTCTGCTAAACATTGCCCAGGGTGATGGTGACTTCCACCTGGACTAATTTTACGATATAGTTGCTTCAATTGACTTGAAAAGACTCTTCATAAAGATGGATTCTTGTCAAATACGATAGAAACTTACTTTCATCCCATCGATGCGAGGGTCATCATAGAGCATTTTCAGCCTCGATGAGATCTTTCCGTGCCTGGATATGAATAGTTTGCGAGAACGTGGTGATAAGTTTAGGATATGGCGTCATGATTGGTTATTATAATATTTCGTTTTTTAAGAGTGTAGTCAACAACTACACGACTCTCTATTACTCTGCTTGCGTAATCCACAATCTTGAGATGTTCAGGATGATTGGCGTGGCGCTTCAAAGCTTCTGCGTCGCCACAGCGACAACAGTGAGTACGCCGTGATATGAGGCTGGGTTGGGAGGAGGCATTTGGTCAATGCCGTGGTATTCTAAACAAGTTTCAGGGACTACACCAACGAGAGCTTCCGGGGTTTGTTCATCCATTGAGCGTGTTCAAAGTGGTTTCTTGCAACTTCTGCGCCATCTTTGGCGCCACATAACAATATGTTTGAGCGCCGTTTCTTATATTTTTGTTTGTGTCAATATGATGCACTGATGGTTATTTACTTGTTGTAAGTCCAGGCGTTTACTGCGGATTATGGGAGCGATAGTCATCTGGCTCAATTTCGACTTCCGGTTCTATGAGATTTCCGTCTTGAGGCAAAGAGAAACTTGGATAGCCCAATGTTGAAGTCTGATCAATCCACTGTTGCTCATAATAAGTGCGAATGCCTAGGATCTTTTTCACCTCCGCATCTTCTTCTGCAGAAAGTGTGTGATATAAATCATCTGTTTGGAAAAGCACGGGCAGACTATTAGCTTCTACCATGTGTGAGTAGTGGGTGTAAAGAAAGTTTAAGTCTGTCTTGGATACTAATACCGCTGTCTTGCAATAATCGGCGGTAACGGTCCTAGGGAAGTAGGTTGATGTTGGCGTTTGGTTTAACCTTCATCTGTGGATCGGAGAAAGTGAGCCACATGAATACTTCGTTAGACAACAAAGAATTGTCGATAAATTCAATATGAGTGCGTAAGAAGCCTACATTGTCAAGACCTTCATTTTTAGCTTCAGTAGCTCCTGTGTACATACGTGCCCCCTTAATATCTACTCCGATGAAATTTTTGTTGGGGAACATGCATGATCCTACACAATGTCCCCGACCACAACCCTAGTTCAAGAACTATAGGGTTGTCATTTTGAAAAAAATCTGTATGCCATTTTTTCCGCGCAAGGGATGATATGGGGTGTCAGGTGTTTGAAATGGAGCTTCAATGACGTGATTGTAGCTCGCGCCATCTCGGCAAATTTTGCCAATTTATTCTTCTCATGTTCGAGGAATCTCTTCTTTACGTCTGTGTTGACTTTTTCAAGTTGTTGTTTGCAGCAGGCAAAGTTCTTGCGCGTGCCAAACGTGGAGTAAGCGGTCGATGGGTAAATCACCGCTTTCAATAGCTGTGACTATGGCTTCCAATTCGATGCTTCCTCATAGGAAGTACGAACTTTTTACAGCCATAGATGAATGTAAGTAGAGCTTAATGCTTGGTTATGAGGTTCGTTAATAGTACTCCATACTTCTCTGCTACTACTGTGCGTAGTACCGTGCAGCAGGAAGTTTATTTGAGCAACTCAGTAGATTTCCGTCAAGTATAGGTGATTGGTAACCCATAGCTAAAGTACGTTGTGGATCAACCATACGAAAGTGTTGGGCAAAGTGACACCTGATATACTTTCGCTCAAGTCTGTGGTGTTGATATGTAAGCGAAAACCACCCTTTGTAAGCTGTGATTTAGGTAAATGTTCCTGTAGCCATTGTAATCCGTTGTGCCAACGATGGTGCACTTGTTGTTGATGGTTTTACCAAAGCTGATTGCAGCGGTGGAATTACCGTTGACTCAAGCGCTCATAGCGTAGTTGATACATTGCAGATGGTCTGCAGTAGCTCGGTGCAACCGTTCTTCGATATTGTCGATAATCGCATGCATCTTGCATTCGCTCAATCAAAGATACTGCTACTGCTGTAGGGTTTTGCAGCGAAGTGTGTGCTATAAGTCTATAACAGTGTCATCGCGTTTCGTATTAATACCAGTAAGAATAGGGAGAGGAAACTGCGCAACATTGGCTGCGAGGTCGTAGTTCTGTGTCCGTCTAAATCACTTGTAGCTCCACCTCACGAATGAGAACGACTACGTCCATTTTTCTTGGTCAGCAGCAATGAGGTCGAGGCATTTATCACTGATTCACAGCAGTACCTTGCATATTAACGGGAAACAAACGAGTTTGAAAGTTAAAATAGATTGTTTCAACTGGTTCATAAAGTCTCCAAAGCCTGCACCTGCTGCACTGATAACACACAATACGCTGAATGACAGCTGGCAGTTCCCAATTCTTTATTGAAGATGGCACCATCTTCCTCAATTGTTGGAGAATGATTTGTCGCTTCTTTGCTGTTCTCCTAAGCGTATAAGTGGAATCAATGTCGCCGAATGGTGGTGAAAATCCATATACCTCATGATGCGGACACTTTCAGCTAAAATTTCAATCCAGCAACTAAAGTGCGGCCTGTTTCTCAGGCAAAATTGAACTTTACCTGTTGCCATGTGTTTTGTAAATGTTTTGCACAGGCTTTGGCCATTGACTTCAACTTTATCTTCGTCTTTTCTATTAGCTCAAGATAGCAATGGCCATTAGATGCCTCGCGACACTCTGAAATTTCTGCCACCACCCAATAGGTGTCAGAGAAAATTCATTCAACACTTGCTGTATGAACCTATTTAGTTCAGAGAGTTTCAACGGAGACATCGATTGGATTATGTTTGCTTCCATTTAAGGCAACATTTTTTATGTAAAAGGAGTGTCACGATAGCCATCGAGACACTCCTGCAAATTAATTTACTACGAGACAGGCAAGCTTTATTCTTGAAAGCATTTTGAACCTGAGTTCGGTCTAAGCAATTCTTCTTTCTCTTTGAATTATTTCTATACTTAGTGTGGGCTTCTTAGATAAAAACTATATGCTGCCATTGCTGCCATAAAATTCGTTATAAATACTCTATGTCTATTCTCAATCTGAACTGTATTCTTCAACTCGTCATTGTCTCGATTAGTGCCCATTCCTCAATAGAAGATTTTTGTCGTGTAAATACATCAATGAATTCTTCATGCTTTTGCGTATGCGCTTGTGTAATCAAATTCATCTCATCAACTAATAATTCTCAAATAAATTCTGTACTGTGTATCCTTTATCTACCACTAGTTTCCAATCATTTTCTCTGTAAACATATTCTTTCAGCGGTACAGTATCCTCGTTGTAGAGTCAACTTCCACTGTACGATTCTTCCCACGCCCGCCGATGATGATGTGGTTTGAGCAACCATCCCATCGTGCCTTTGCCCCTTGTAGCAGACTCTCTGAACGTTTATGTCCTAGCACACTTATCATGCCACACCGAAATAGAGGTAAAATCAATGATAGAAATTCCTGCGCAATTGCCTAGACAACAGTTGTTGAGAAAAAAGTTTATCCGAAACCATTTGTTGATTCTCTACAAAGCGATTATAGGAAGCACGATGGGAAAGAACCTTCTCACATCTCGCTGCATATCATTTCTGCGTAGAAGCCTTAAGGGTTCAGTAGCCTGATAAGGATAAGAATAGTATCAGGCTAGGTTGTCGCTCATCTTAAAAGCGCTATTCCTCCTCTTTTATCATCAGCACCAAAGGCTTTTGTTCCTGAATTCTGGCTCAGTTGCTTCAGAACTTATCAACAAATAAAAAGATTTCTATTATCTTAACAGCAAAATATTGTTCCATGTAGAATCGTAACAATTTGTTTTCATTTCTAGGTCTAAAGCACTCACTACCAAACAAGTTTCCCACCTAACAATTAAGTTGCTTAGTTGGCTGGGATTGTTTTAAGCAAAAGCTTAAATCGAACTCAGGGTTATTCTAGAAACACTGGAAAACTATGCTTGAGCTTGTTCTATTTTAGGAGATATTCAAAATTCGAATGAACATGTTTTGCATTGTATTGATAGAATATGCCCTCCATCAGTAAATATTATAATGATACCTTAATTGATGTGGACAATAAGACTACTAACATGAACTACTTTTTCGAAAAGCAGTAGAGGAGCCATATTAGTATGGCGTTAAAGAAACAGCGTGAGCAAGTTGGTTCAGAAAAACCTAATGCATAAGAAATCTCAGAGATAGACAAAGGCGAAAGTTGAAGAAGTTTTTGGCCTCTGGCAAAAACGCTCGGCTAATACACACCTCACCAGTAGTTTTTCCTGTTACTTCTTTTTACCGATCTATTCAAATGATTGACATGAATGTTCAGTTGCTCAGCAAAAATCAGACGGACTATGTAGTTGTACTGTCCTATGAAGATCATCAATTGGGAACTGACGTTCCAACAATTCGAAAAGAATGTGCGTAATGCGTTCTGCAGCATTTCCTGCTGGACGTTCTTTAGAAATATCTGGATGCATTTTCATTGCAAAATGCAATAGATCAAAAACGTAACCTCTCAATACATCATACTTGTATACATAGTTGGAATGAAGTTCCTCCTTCATGCGCTTGAAGATATCTTCAGCTTGTTGGTAGAGCTCCTTATTGAGAGGAAAAACGTGAATACCACCTGACTGGTATACAGGATAATCTGAGAGCTGCCCAAATCGATGGAAGAATGCTTGATTAAAAATGCAATAGTAACCAAGCTCCATATTCTCAATGCCTTCCCAACTATAGGGAATAAGAGGATTAGAAAAAACTAGAGCATAACCATCTATCTCTACTGTTTTATCTGCATAATGCAACACCACTCCTTTTGCATAAAGGAGAGTGATCTTGTAAAAGTCGCGTCTTTTATATGGTATACTTGAATGCTCTCCTTCAGACAAAGGGGTAATATCAAATACATTGAAGTGTGCCTGCTCCAACTCTAATCCCTGGGCAGCCATCCAAACTTTTCTTCGTAGAAGTTTACGAGGCTTTCTGTATTCTTCATGCTCGTTGTTGTTCTGTGATTGCAAGATGGAAGCAAATCTATCTTGTTTGCTATGAATAATCTTGCAGCAAAGATACAAATTTGTCAGGGAAATCTCATTTGCGATTATCAAACAGATTGATGCGATGATGTTCAAATCGACTTAAAATCGCCCCAAAAGAACACAAAATCGAAATGATTTGAGAATAAAATGACATATTCAAATATCATTTCGTAATGAATTTAGAGGAGATTACCTCAACATTATCTACTATAAATTGAGATCATTCCTCCAGATTTTCTAAATGAGATATAATAGATGAGAAGGAAGACTACATCATCTCAATACGAAGCTTGTTCACGAAGATAGCTAAGCTAAAACAGCAATCAAACTAGATGCTGACAACGGAGTTTTGTTTGGGAAAAGCTCGCGACTTGTTTTTCTCAGCTTTTCCTACTGTATGCTCAAAATGTTATCGTGGTTAATTCCTGACTTCATTTCATTATAATATGCGTATTCTCTCCATTGATTACGTGGAAAGCGACACAGGTATGAAGTGCTGTAACCGACCCACTAAGCAATTGATAGCTAATGGACTTACTACGGTAGAAACCAAAAACCTACTAAATTTTCTTCTTGGTTGTGTAGCCTAAAGAACCGTAGAACGTATTGTCCTTAGGGCTTGCAGTTCAACCCGCATCGGATCAACCTTCAGGAGAATCAAGCACGAGTTCGAAAGTTTTACGGGTACCCTAGCAAAGCATTACCCAACATTCCTATCGACTACCACGATGAACGTTTTACTTCGCATTAGCTCAACAGAGCTATCTTAGAAAGTGGGTTAGAAGATAAAAGCGACGGGCATATAGCTTTTGGTGGATTGAAGTCTCCGCCATACGATTATTTTTGCGAAAATTATAAGGAACGAACGTCGCAGTGGTTTCCTACCAATCAATACACAGTTCCAATTTTTCTCATCATATATTATGATATCACTCATCTGTCTTTACGGACAACCCATGCTAACAGCGAGGTTGCAAAAGCAGGACATCTCATCACTGACTACCCCAATCTCTCAGACTTATTGAAGCAACATGTATGAAACAATGAGGAGAGTGACGGTGTGGGATTAGGCAGCAGATTGGTCTTTCCCATTCGTGTTTCTTGTTGTTGGGCTTGATAGTACTGGCAGAGGATTTTTCCTGAGTACAAAGAACTACAACGAAGCTTTCATCAACGCTCATGTAGTCAAGTAGATGAAGAGAACCCAGGAAGCCATGAAGATAGAAGGTTGCCTTTCTATCCCTGGTATTCATGAATCAGTGAAACGTCCTAAAAGAAGTTCGGTGTCAAATGGCTGGATACCAAATTTTCAAGAGCATGATGAATGGGTAGATGGTTTTAGCTCATTGTGCTGCCAGCATGAAATCGACCACTTGAGTGTGGTAAACTTTTATTGACCCTTATGGTCTCCTCAATGCAAGCAACTTGGTTAAGACTGAATCAATTTGCTCCAAGGCAAGTGTTCGTTGCCACTATAAAACAAAGGGCACGGTAGTTTTCGGTCAATGATCTCACAGAAAACAGCTCTAGACTCAGCAAGGCTGTCCCTGTTGAATGCGATTTAATATTCTCAGAAACGATGAGGTATTTATCAGCATCTTTTCCTGTTTATACTAGGAGCTAATCCGAACCACAAGTCTGAAAGTTATTATTTGCGCCTTGTCTGCACTCCAGTAGGCAGAGCGCAAACTGATGCTGAAAACGTGCTGTACCATGGCGGGACGCATAGCTCCGGCTTTGATGATGGCTAAGTGTCACGGCAATTCAATATTTTAATCGTATTATTGAGGCTCTGGGCCGTTCATGCCGGCGGCCTAGTACTATAGAGCTGATGCTGAAAGCACGTCTAGAAGATTACAATAGTGCTATAGAGGATTTAAGCAAAGTTTCACTATACGTCTAACCATTTCGTCTCAGACTTTTGCGAACTGAGGGTGGTGCTCTGAGGACAAATGACATTAGGTCACTGGAAGCCAGCCATCTGACTATGATTACGTTTTTGCGGCATGTAATAGATGGCACACTGGAATGTCTCGTTTTCACAAAATCGTCAGTCAGATTCAACTAAAGGACTATGAAAACGCGACGCATGCTGTGGCAGAGACAGCTTCCCATAACGCATTGGCCTAATTTCTCAAAGGTATACCTTGCTAAAGCGTTGGAAGTATCTCTTAGCTCAGAAGGACACAATCTCTGCTGCATTATCCTTGCTGATGCTGTGACTCTCACTCTACACAAGATGCCAACATGCTTGGAATTTCTGAAAGGACAATATGCTCATGCGTCACAAAAACTATGCAGAGGCCGATAGCTTCCTAACTAAAAGCAGTCTTGTTCCTTCCCATGATGGTCCCAGATTCTCTATTTAATGCGTGCGGCTGCTTTACGACACGTGATTAAGAAGATATGATGATGCTATTCGCGACTATGACGAAGTTATAAGGATAATTCCTCAGCATTTTGTGGCACACTATAACAGAGGGCTTCGACGCTCATTTATGTGGTGACGATAATCGTGCTATAGAAGACTTTGATTTTGGTATTGAATAAAAAGAAGCAGACAACACTCTTTGCGGTATATAATCGCGCAATCCTTGATGAAAAAGAAGTCGGCGACTTCAATGGGCGCAATAAAAGATTACTCGGCTACTTATACGCATTTATCCTCGTTTTTGGCTGGCTCATGCATCTCGAGCACGAATCTGCCGAACAGGAAAACTGAATGCGGCTCTTTTCTGATGAAACTCGTGTACAACAGGCTGACAGACTTTTCTCTGCAGCTAAACCAAACGTTAGGTCGTATCAAAAAGTAAATACAAAAATCCGGGCATGTAACTAGAGGCGTTACCGGCAACTGAAGTCATAGAAGAAACAAAATGATGGTTGACTACCGAGTGCGCCTCACAGCCACCGCAGGGCGCATTCAGAATAAGCATAGGTTGCTGAACTGAGGCTTCTTTTCTCGCATGTTCCGAGTTACGAGTTCTGGGTCATTCCGTAGATGCATACCAAAGTGATACTGATCTTCCCACTTCTTCTACGTTAAACCTCATAACGCAGTCGTGTGAGTGCAGAGTCCAAAGCCGAAAATAATTGCAGCTCACGCAGCTTAGTACGATGGCTCTGAACAGAATCCAGAGCATAAAAGTACTCCTCCTCAGACTTTTTCTCTAATCGACTCCTCACCCACAGAGAGAAGGTCATAGAATTAGTGCAAAAGAACCAAAACCTTGCAACCGGAATCTGCTATGGTACATTATAATATAGGCTGGTGCTAAGCTGCACTGGGTAAACTTGAGTATGAGGCTGAATCCTGCCTTTTTCTTTTGCGGCAATCGCTCTTTTGATGATCGTGGCTGCCTGGGGCTTTTCTCACTGTAGAGCTGCTGCAGCACCCTCCAGAATAATAATGTTAAAAGCCACTATCAGATCTCATGCAAAGCAGGAGAATTAGGCTTATATCGGGCTTATAGTCTCATCCGAGCAAGCGCAAAAACCAGCAGACCAAATGAGGAACTATAGAGTTGGTTGTGTCAGCATGCTGACATAGGCATTGAAGCTATACGCCACGGCGCAGGATGCCGTGTATGACGATGGCCCGTCCTTTGAGCAGCACGTGCTGCTGCTGGCAATCAATCGAAGATACTAAGATCGACCATGCAATTATGCCCATATGGAGCACGTGTTTTATGTTACACCCCACGTGATCCTCTATGATGATGAGTTAGGAGAAGCAGAGGAAATGGCACATGCACCATATGAAGTGGGTGTGGATGCGTTACACTACTCAAGATTTAGCTCTCACTCAAGATGAGGCCATCATAATCGCACTGCATTTCTTCGGACCCAAAATGGATACTATTACTGCAGACAAAAGCTAGACTTCTTGGAACAATGTGGCTTCTCACAGATTGTCGTTGGCCGGGGAACTTTCGTTAGATCAGTGGAGAAGCATTGCAAGAGCAGTTGCAAACGTCCCGGTGGAAGGCTTTTGCTCATGGTGCACTGGCGTGTAAGTCTGGTGGTGGTCGATGCTGGCGTATCTCCAGCATAGTTTGTGGATCGTTCGGCTAATCGTGGGCAGCTGCAATTTTGTCGTCTCAAGTTTGATTTAATAGATGCGGATGGTAAGGTTATCTCCACCCAGTATCATTTATCTACGCGATATGAATTCTGCGACCAACAGCATAGAACAACAGATGTTAGATGCCGCGCAAGTAGTTCAAAGCAGAAGGACGACTCAAAAGATGTAGGGCTATGTTCGCAACATTTCTGCTCATTATCGCGAAAAGATTGATTTAGATGCTTCTCGCGACGTTCTGAATAAACGAACATCTTGTGGGAAATCTCGCTATGTCGTTCCGCAAACCTCAGGTTGAAAAAGTCGTTCAATCGTGGGTTTTCGGGAGTTTTTCTACACGGTCGCCTCACCCGACATTTTGGTCTAAACACACTCCAGAAGGCTATGGGGGCCCCTGTTGGTACTGTAAGCAGGGTGTAGGTCGTTCCTTCTATTGACTCCTCTGCTAGTTTTTCAAATGGAGATGGACTCATGCTGTTTGATGAGTACGGACGCCTACAAGGTTTCCGGAATCAATCGCGCAGAAGGGTTAGAACTTTTTCCTCTGAAACTCCCTGAAACACAAAACTAATGCTACTGAGCCTCTTTCGTAACGAAGATAGAGGCTTTTTGAAAAGTTATGGAACGCTTCTTCTTCTGAGCGCGTATTATCACTGAACATTTCACTTACAAGACAAAATAACAAGACACAAATTTTCACGCTTTCGGGCACTACTGAACATGGTGTATTTGTAAGTCTAGATTTCTCTTCTGAACTCCAAGATGCTGAGATCACCTCAGCAGGATAATATAGTACTGATCGAACTCTGACTTGGAGGAACCCCTAGCTAGCACTGTACGTAAATGTTGACACACAAAGGAGACCTCTTTATTCCAACAGGACAACTTAACGAATGGCGACGGTCGTTAGTTCAACAGCTTATTAAAGCCTGCCAAATGGCTCATAGAAGAGACCAAAGACGTCCCATAGCTAATGACATATCTCTTAAAGGTATCTCTTTAGACTACACAAGCAACGTATCTAATCATTTAGCAGATACATTTGTAAAGAACTAGGAGCGCAAAGAAATCCAGCAGCTTTTTGAGACAAAGTCCAATTCCTAGTGCTCGATTAATGACATGTAAGCATTGCATACGCTATGCGCAATGGACAATGTCCACGAGAAACAGAAACGTCCACCAACATGGAAAGAGAGCCACTCCTTTGCGCATGTCGTGATGGTCGCACCTTTTCCTCTTACATGTTTGAGTGTGCTAAAATGCGAAATGAGCGTACATGCAGACTGATGGGGATTATACTTGCCAATAAAAGAGAAAGTTCATTTATGCATCTCAATAGTTGTATCAAGCTCTTATTGATTTTACACATCCCACATGTATAATAAGGGGTTACACATCATCACCAATCCATTACATCGTACCGAATGTTTCCGTATTTTCAGTTCTTACTAAGACTTTGCATGCGTTTGAAGCATCTGTATGTCCTTTGTTTTTAGCATGTAAACATGATCGATCTCTACAAGTCTTAAAACCCTTGCTGGAGAAAATGTAGACCCAATTGCTAACAAACAGCAATACCACTACTGGCGTACTATAACTTTGTCGTAACCGACACTATACGCCTATCACGTCCAGCAATGCCATTTATCAGAAGACACATGAAATGTGGCTTCACAGATGGGACGCTGTGGTGTGGGACTAATATAACTTCCATACCATCAGATTCTACGGACAGTATGGGTGATGCTGGGCCAGAGATCCTCAAACCATGGATGGTGCAAGCGACTTACACGACAGGAGAAGTTCCAGACAATTTTATTTCTCGTTTCATCAACTCTTTTCGAGTTGGAGCATGCTGTTGGTTGTATCATTTCTTGGCACTCGGAATACTATTTCATAGAATTTACGACATGCCTGTTTTCAAATGGTACATGTCAATGATATTAGAAGTTTTTATCCCAACCTTTGTTTTGCTAGTAGTAAGCAGTTCTGCCGTTCTGTACGGTTATTCACCCTACCCTGATGTTTGGGAGTGTTTTTTACTACCAACCAACACTTAACCCTTTTGGTAACAAACTCAGCGATTCGCATATTCCTTTAGTTTGGGTCCATGCTAATTGTGCTAATTGCAGTAATAGATGATGTTTAAACAGCTGTGTATGGTCGCAGATGCAACTTTTTATTTAGCTTCCCCTTTTCGGAGTTTGCATGGTGTTTTATCTGCTTAAAGCGTACACATTTATCTAGGTATCCAGTTCTTGGCGCAGACATATTGGTATTTTGCATTGCATCGTCACTCTCCAATACAACCAATCGCTCACTGGATGTGGAAATGTGGTGCTGGGCTCACAAGGGAAAATGTCACAAGTGTGGTGCCATTAATGAATAAATGACTTCAAAGTATTTTCTATACTCAAATGCTTTTTGAATTACACATCATACTTTTTCTCCAAAAGTTCCTTTGTTGGCCCTTAGAATTTGTATTTTGCTGAGCTGTTCTTTATTAAGTAACAGCTCTTTAACTATAGAATCCAATTAAGACCTTATCTAAGCCTGGCGCAACCTCAATAAGTATAGTTACACAATGGCTGAATGGTTTGCGGAATGCAAGATCAAGCATGAACGCACAATGGACAATGGAGTAGGTGAAAAGGTCAACGAACCATATTCGTTGATGCACTGAACTTCACGGAAGCCGAACGTAGAATCATTGAAGAAGTTGCTCCATTTATGACGGAGATTTTCAGGTAAGCGATAATAAACGCGCCCGATTTGGTAGAGATTTTGAAACAACAGATGAGTCTAAGGGATCGTTGGTTTAAAGCAAACTCGACATTCATGACTCTGGACGAGAAGAGTGGTAAAGAAAAGAAATCTTTCTCACAACGTACTGATTCAGTCTTCAGACCTCGTGTGAGTAGTAGAACGGCTTGATGAAGGGATGAAAGGATTCATGATGGATCACATAATATCATCCATGACTGAAAACTATGTCTGCATGGATGTATATCACTACAGCAGATACATTCCTGAAAAATTTGAATAATACCGCTACGCTCCTAATATTAGGTCTGCCAACACTTTTGATATAGCGGTTCTGGCGCATAACCCTTCTTGGTCTCAACTAATCGCCTCAGTTAACTACGACTCCATTACAAGAACGGCTGAACAAAGATAAAGGAACACATACCCGAACAGGTGCATCAGTGGCAGTATCAGTTTCATCCTAAGTCAGCACAAGAAGTTTGCGACGTGGACAACGATATTTGGTGAGTAGGTTGTCAAGAGAAAACAGCAACCGCGTGCTCCGACATAGAGTGGCATTTCATCGGACATCTACAAGCTAACACCGCTAAATACATTGCGCCTTTTGTAGACTCAACTCCATGCTGCCAAGGATAGTACTGCGTCTATTAGAGGAAATTGATAAACAAGGAAGCAAAACACAATCGCAAGAGTTCCTTGCTTAACCCAAATACATGGCTCAAGAAGCAGGGTAAGTTTGGCTCATCCCAATGAATTTCTAGCCGTTTCTAAACGATGGGCAATGGAGTACTTATTCATGCGCAGATTATAGAGTGATGTGTATATTTCTACAGATGATACTACGCAGGTCTCAGAAGAATTGCAAAATTGGCAAACCAGCGTTTTCACCTGATGGGCTGCAAAGTACTCACTCTTTCTAATATTCCAGAATCTAAAGAATGCTCGTGGGAAATGAGCTGAAGATTACCCACCAGCAATGGAAACCTGGAAGTACTTTTAATAAGAATAGTAGTTTTCACCTTTTGGAAAGATCGTCAATGCCTGCTAATCGATAATGATTAAGCAGGTCACTACTCATTGGCTCTCCGCACTATATAACGCCCATATCTTTATTTAAAAGAGATAGCGTCCTCGTTATTGTTTAAAAGCCAGAAAGATTAGAAGTCACGATCTCAAGATATTGCTTCCATCTAGAGAAGAGTATACGATTAATCGAACTCACTCTGACAGCGTGTGTCGTATTGGCATAATCGTGTTGGAAAGTTATTCGTAAGTCAAATACAGCTTCTATTCAAGTCACGAGATTGGCTAGTAGTAGCAAGCATGGTTGCTCGTATCAGCTTTGTTTCTGTCAGATCAGCCCGCACCCTGGAAGCTATAAGTAGCAATAAAGTTAGCTTATAGAATTTTGCTTAAAATTAAATCGTTATGTTTTACCACCCAGTCCTGCTTGCAACATCAATAGAGCAGAGCAGCTAATGTGTAAGAGACTGCAACGGGCAAAGAAATAAGGTCGCTTCCTCAACTTTAGGAAACTGACCTTGTATTGATTTAGACCAGAAGAAGAGGGATACTTTCTAAGAAAAGCCTCTGAGTAGCCATGTCCAGAACCTAGAATTTAAGTCTCACCAACAGCTTCTTCAGCAGCTGCAACTTCTTCTCACTTGTTCTTCTGCAGTTTCTAGTAAGTCAACAGTTAGCAGCTTCGAGCAGTCAGCAGCCTCTTCGCTGCCACCTTTTCTGCAATTCCCAGCATTGGTAGCCTCTGCTTCAAGACGTGCAGCAGCAAGACTGGACTTAGCTTCTTGCAAAGTTTACTTCCACGAAAGCAGCAGACTTGCTGGTCCTTTTCTGCTTCCATGCTTCTCGAATCCTTGCTTTGTGCAGCTGCTTTCTGTCAAACGCTCCCTTCTTAACACGCCACTGGGAGATGCTTCATCACTGAAGAACACCTTCGTCAGAAAGAATATTACGTACTGTGTCAGTAGGTTGCGCACTCAAGCATTCTACCCAGTGAGTAGCACGCTCAAAATTGGAGGTCCACTGTTGCAGGGTTGGTATCGACTAGTGGGCACCACTCTCAGCAACTTACCGCACCACGTGGTGCGCGCGAACGTCAGCGATAACGATGCTGTAAAAAGAAGCTTGCGGCCATGGCGCGGTGCAAACGAATACGAAGTTGCCATTGATTGAATGGGATTATGGGGACACCGTCCTCGATGACACTAAAACTTCTGTGCCGTCAACTCGTGACAGTTCGCAAAGTCATGGCTTGTTAACCTCGAAGAAGTTTGCTAAAGTTTTTCTTTAGCCCCTGTATCTCACCGTACTAAAACAACTTTTGGTCGTTGCTATCACAAAGATGAAATTATGCTGAATCGAGCGAAAGAAATTGTGACGTAGTATAGGAATAAACTACTCCACCAATTTTATTAGTTAGGGCGCGTGAGATTACTCACATCGATTGCAATCCTCTCTTGCTATAGCATGTGCAGATCAAGTTTCAGGATTTCCTCATTTACACATACCCAGCACTCCTGCATCATCCTCTCTTTAGATAATAATATACCATCAAATAGGTGAGTGCTCCTTTCTTCTCGATCTACATAGTCAGCATTGTCCCCAATCAGTTCGGGCGCCTGGCGTAGTATCTACGAGGCTTCTCGCGGCTTAAGTTCCCCACTGTAATCCATAACCGCGCATTCCGATAGAAAGCGACTCCACGTAGTTATGCAGCTCAGTCATGTAATCCCTCACCTTGTCGCCTGCTTCGGATAAACTTATCGCTCATCAGCAGCAGTCAGCCAGTTTGCAGGCGTATATGTAAGACCGAGGCGACAATCTATCTTTGCTGTCTGCCTTTCTCTCCACGAAGCTTAAGATATCGCTGCATATAAGGAATTGCCTGAGCCGTTTGTTTATTAGAAACGCATCAGCAGCGATTTCTGACAAGTACCATGCGCATAGAACTCCTTTTCTGAGCTCGATATGATATACGCCATTGCAGCATCTTTTATCATTAAGTGCTTCGTTGGCATAGCGAGCTGCATATTGATAGCGTCGATATAACGATATAAGCGCATCTTCGTGGCCCTGCCTTCTCGAGACAAAGTCGATGTCCTCCCTTCGCCTTTTTGGTGGTTCACAGTTTCTAGCATCGGAGAAGAAAAGAAGACTACGAAGAGCAAAGTCGGATCAAGAGGAAGAAGTTTCTAGTGCCAATTCTTTATAGCATAAGCATCACCTCCAGTACAGCATCAGGCAGTGAGATCATTCTCACACCAGCAGGCACATTCTCAATTGTCAACTCCTTAGTACGATCAAAACATTCTCGCATGCTTGCAGACTCCTTGAACCTCCTTTATTGTCAGCAATATCACCAAGTTCCTTGTAAGCATCTAAGTTTTCAGGCCCTTTTCGAGGATTTTCTCGAGAGTCTCTTGTAGCAACGATGGGGTTTTACGTTCTTATAAAACCCGAGCAGACACTGAGGGCTTTCTTGATGTTACCGGGCTGGATAGCTCGGGCACGGCACAAACTTTGTCCTGGCACCTCCCCAGTCCCGCGAAAGGATACAAACACCCACCACCAACATCAAAACCTGGCATGCATAGGATGACCCAGCTGGATATACTTAGCTAGCACACGATTAGCGCAAGGATAAATCTTTGATCCAAGAAGAACTGTCCTACAGCAGTAAGTTGCCTCATCCTATCTTAACTGGAGACAGCTCAGCAAAGGCCTTATTAGCAGCTTCTTGGTCACTACTATCTGATTGGCACAACCTCGTCTGCCATTGCTCGAACGTTAGGCTTCCATAGGGACTAGGGCTGTCAATGCCTGATTCTGTGCACCTCGCACCACCAAGAGCATGCTGCACAGTAGGGCTAGGACAAGATTTTCTCTCACAGAGCCTCATTTAGTAGTTTTGATTCGGATTACTATCGATTGCATAGCTTAAGCAATATCTGCAAGTGTTAATCTAACCGGCAAACTATGCAATCTCACAAATGAAAGCTACATCAAGTAAAGAAAACTGATCTTGTAAGTGCTAAGGCGGTCATCCATACATAATATGGAAAACTCAAGTTATTCTACACCAAATGGATTATACGGTAATTCTAATCTCGCAACTCACCATATAATAAAGATCATAAAATATAGAAATTATATAAAAGTCTTCTTTGTAGTAACAAGACACATTTGCAAACCACTAGCTGGTGCTTCTAAAAACCAGTAAAAAGGAGCCATTGTCTCACCACACCCGGAAACCTCAATGTCCATAGTTAACTCCTTCGAACTCTGATGCTATACCTGCAAACAATTGTCCCTATCAGGCACAGAACTCAAATGGGCATGATGCTTTTGATTCGCTTAAAAAGAAATATAGAGGAAAGGTCGTGCCTCATAGATTTTAAGCAACATGGTACCCTCCATGTAGAGCGGCAATGAAGGAAGTGGACCTTGATTAAAACTGAATCCTCTGCAAATAGCAAAGGTGCTGTCTTTGTTTTACATCACAGGAGAAACCCTCTCGAAGCGAGTGGAAGAATGCTCTTTCAGATCATCAGTGGAGATCACCACCGTCTGACAGACAAACAATGGTCCGAACTAGGCGGAGAGCTAGACGTGGCAGGAATTCTGGCTTATATGCAGTTATTGGGGTCAAGGATGGAAGCGTGGCATTTTCTCTGGCATCACTCAAGTTGTGGCTACCAGCAGCCGAATAGTCTGTTTCCAGAATCTCAATAGAAACAGCTTAACCACAAATAATCCGGATGCGTTATTCACATCAGTAGTTTCCAGCATTAGGACAATATTCTTGTCCCACTCGAGAGAGAGTTCGCCAGCTATCCAGAACGATTTCTGTATGTTCTGGAAACAGTATGTCACAAGAGATGGCAGCTCTAGGCCAGACTCGACCGTTAATCGTCTCATTAATTTCTTTTCTTTCTTTATTGGAGCAAGTCTATGCATTCAAATCAAACCAAGTAGAGAAAGCACGACGCCTAAATGGGCAAGCGGTTATGTGACTCGAGAGATACGCTTCTAGAGTTTTCATCATCTATTATGTGTTTAATCTAGTGCAGTCAAGTAGGTCTCAATATCGCATCAGAAATTGGTACCATGAGAGTGACTCAAACAACATGATGCACTTGAAATCATGGGGATTAATTTCTTGCCTCCCACCTTAGTCCTACCAGATTATAGGTCTGCTTACCACATGATTCCAATTATTAGTAGTTTTCTCCACTCACGAGTGGTATATAATTGGAGCTATGCAACAGCTTATATAGGCCACATATTAACACCCGGCACATCTAACAGAAGGAATTCAGTATGATTTTAATCAATGGTATTTCTGGATGGGAGTGGTTAAAAGCTCTTTGTTTGCTTTATAATTTCTAGCGTGTCTCGCCTATTATGGTTATCGTGTGAAGCGTGGTTCTGTCAGAAGTTGGAAAAAGCTTCTAACAGATGCTGTAGTTAGTTCCTCGATGCTTATATTCTCTTTCTCCGATCTCTTTTCACACAAATGCCTTCATGATTCAACTTGTTATAGAACTCGCAAAAAGACTTTGATGATAAAAATGTGTTGAAAGGCATCACTACAGTCTTTGAGGCAGGAAAAACTAATCTAATAATTGGGCAGTCTGGATCGGGCAAAACGGTATTGATGAAGTGCATTGTTGGACTATTCGCTCCAACTTCGGGGAAGATAGTCTCATGATGGCCGAGATCACTTTGTCCGCGTCCAAAAGAGCGTGTGATGTTACGCTCGAGAAAATGGGAATGATATTCTCAAAAGTGCAGCTTTTATTTGATAGCCTCACTAGTAGAAGAGAATGTAATGTTCCCTCTTGATATGTTTTCAAATGAAAGCTATAAAGAGCGTCTACGAAGAGCCAGATTTTGCTTAGATCGTGTGAACTTATCTGATGCAGGACATAAGTACCCAGGAGAAATCTCTGGAGGTATGCAAAAACGTGTTGCTATTGCACGGGCCATTGCGCTGAAACCTAGGTATCTCTTTTGTGATGAACCTAATTTGGTTTAGATCCAAAAACATCGCTAGTTATTGATGAGCTAATCCCATTCAATCACCAAGAATATGGCACGACTAATATTATAAATACTCATGACATGAATTCTGTCATGGGGAATAGGAGAACACATTCTCTATATATATGAGGGACATCGTGAATGGGAAGGATCAAAAGAAGAAGTGATGTCGGCAGAAAATGAACGTTTGAATAGCTTTATCTTTGCATCAGATCTATTCCGTAAAATCAAAGAAAGTCAGTCTGGAATAACTATGTTCAACTCTTTCTACTTCAACCCATCTGGAGTCATTGTTTTATGCAGCTATTCACATGCTCTCTACTTAACCCTGGTGACGTTTGGATTTAGGGATCATACAGAGCAGAACAATATGCCGCAGTCAGCAATAACCCTAATGGAGAAAACTTCATTGGAGAAAAGTTGATGCCAACAGTCTTACTACGTTATACTCCAGCATCTACTTGGGAAAATGGAATTACTTCCTGATTCGACGATTAGAATAACTCGAACTTTTTGCTAGAGATACGTCACAGATTACCGAACTTTACAATAAAAAGATGGCAACGCATCAAGATGTAGTTCATACAAGGGCTTTCTAAACATTAGAACCTCTGTTCATCTTTTTGTTCATCTTTTGATTTATCCATAGCTAAATATCCCCCACGATCTCCTTATCAACTCGTGGGGGATATTAGTATTGAGACCTCACATCCGACACTTCCTAGCCATTATGCCTAAGATAGAGAATACCTTGGTATAGATGACGCAACATGGGTATAAAGTGGCAAAGCCCTCGACGAGTACTCATCAGCCGCAAACCAGAGACAGCGAATCCAAGCGGAGGCTCCAAATTTATAATAAGTTAGTGCTCCTTTAGAACGTTGTACACCTGCATCTACATATATCATAGAACGTTTCAACATAGTACTTGTCTCAACAACTTTATAAGGAAAATAGCGAATAGACAATCCAGCTCTAAGAGCATCTATCAACCAGTACTTCTTCCTCACCATTACAAGTCAAGAAACGAGTCCCAAGACCAAAACGCTCGTCAAAGCGTACTCTACCTTGAACTCGTTCACGACGACAGACCATTTCTATTGTCGAAATTGTATAATCCTCTGGAACACTTGTTATATTTTTCTCAAACTCTGGATAATTCTTCAATAATTTCCCTGTATAGGTACTCGCACGAAAGAACGCAACATCAATATTAGAGCTTTCATTAAAGATTTTGAAGATATAATCTACCGCACTGTCCGTTAAACGTGCATCATCATCGGCAAACATCACCAAATCAGCTTTTGCTAACCCAATGCATGGTTACGGGTTAGATGAAAGCCCTTGACCTTTATGAGCACTCACTAGCATCCTCACGTAAAGCCAAAGAAGTGGGCAGCAAATCTAAATAACGCTCGTCCGTATACTGATACGACACAATGTATCGCACGTCTTTACGTTGCGGAAGAAGCAAATCATCGATACGAACAATTCCTTTATTCAAAGGAGCAAATCAGAATATCTAATGTCATATCTCAAATGAATTTAATGTGTTGATCACACAAGTCACGTGATTGTCTGATAATACAGGGCTAATGGGCAAACTGAGTTCCTCTGTTGAAAGCAGCTCCGCCACTGGATATGTATTCTCATCAGTCCATAGTATGCTCAAACATTTCTGTTTATGAATCGGAATAGGGTAGTGGATAAGGGTTTCAATTCCATTATCCTTCAAGTAGTTTTGAAGTTTAGTCCGATGCTTAGTGAATATTGGGAAGATATGAAAAACACTCTGCATCTTCTGTTCAATATCCATGGTTGAATAAGGGAGAGTTATATAAGGGTTGAATAATTCCGTTAAATATCTTCGGGCCATAATACGACGCTTATTGTTGTCCTGAGTAAGCTCACGGAGTTTATGACGAAGAAATGCAGCTTGTAGCTCATCTAAACGACTATTTACTCCAAGAAGTTCATGATGATATTTTTCAGATGATCCATAATTAGCCAATTGCCTAATACATTGGGCTAGCCCTTACGTCACTTGTTACAACAGCCCTCCGTCACCTAAAGCTCCCAAGTTCTTACCTGGATAAAAACTAAAAAGCAGCCGCACCTTTTGCCAGACTCTATCACCAGCAGAGAATCCAAGATATTGAGCTCCATGAGCTTGGGCAGCATCTTCCAACACAAATAAATTATACTCTTGTGCAATTGAGCTTATAGCTTGCATGTCATGGCCATTCTCCCATAAAGATGAACAGGAATAATAGCTCGAGTTCTAGAAGAAATTAGGTCTGACAATCTACTAACATCAAGCAAATAATCTATTTCTGAAACAGGAGCTAAAAACAGGTGTCAATCCTGCTCGAACCACAGCTTGCACAGTAGCAATAAACGTGCTCGGGTACTAGTATTTCATCTCCATCCTCCCAAGCAGCTAGCATCTTCTTACTTAGAAGCGTAAGCCAAAGAGCGTCCAAGCCATTTGCAACTCCCACATCAGTAATCAGCATGGCAGAAATTGCAAACTCTTCCTCAAACCTTTGAGTTTGAGTGCCAAGCGATACACGGCCGCTTCGAATAACGTTTCTTTAACTCTTCATCGAATGTAGTTATAAAACCGTCGGTTTATAGCAGCTACATCCAAGAATTTAATCTTGTCTTTCATGAGAGTTGCAATACATATTTGTCGTAACAAAATGGTATGTCCACTAAAGCTTTCTTTCTGGGCAACAAGCCCTGCATTAATTTCTGTACCCTCATTATCCATTGATGTCCCAAAATCAAAATATCTAGGTTGCTCCGATAAAGGTCTAGCTTGTAACTGTTCTAACAAAAGTAGTAAAGAGTAGGTCTAAAGCCCCAAACTTGCGACCTATAGACGAAGCAGCTATATATTGAGCATGAACGACACGAGGAGTATGGAAGAGTAGGGTACCTCCAACTAATGCCCCTTGAGTATCTTCTACCAAATGCAAGCTAATATTATGTGGAAACCTGGCTATCAAGAGTTGAAGCTCCTCTAAACTATGCACAGGGTGCACATTGTGCCTCTCTGACAAGGTAGCAGCAAGAAGACTCCAAAATGAATCTACATTACTAGAATATGATTTTACAGAGAATCCTTGTTTCAAAGCTTTTTTTACTTGTCGTTTCCTATTTGTTGAAAGCACTATAGCTTTATCCAAAGGAATAGTAGTCGAAACGTATCTTTTAAATAATCTAGCACCACATCTATACAAAGCAAAAATCTGATCATCAGCTGGTCTATCGTGATATATGCTGGTACAGGAGATACTATAATTCGATTTGCTTCATACTTTTCGCGATAAAACTGCACAACTGCATTGACTATCACACACGTTTCAATAACTCCTACGCATTGTCCTAATACTAGACCTCCGTAAGTAAGACCACCATGACTTCTATTTCTTTATCATCCTCATGCTGGCAGTTGGGAACAAAGCTCGTAAAGCGTTGTTTGTCATCATGAACTCAATAAAGAAGCATCACAAAATCGATCTGAATGGTAGTCCATGAAGGACCTTTCAAAAAGAAAGGTTGCATTTCTTGATGACTGTACAAAGGTATCCCAAATATGTTTGTCTGTTGTCTTAAATGCGCGAATATATATCATAAGAAATCAATATGAATCAGATACAGAGTCAAGAAAACCCTAAAAGCAAAAAGAACATAATATCTCTAACGAGAAAAGCCTCATAGAACAACCAAAGGAGACAGAACAACAAACTATCTAGAATTATGTTTAATTAAACTGCATTCTCTAAGAAAACTATCAAAAAGTATGTAAGTAGCCATCAGGGTCATAGAGTTCGGATGTAAAGCATAACCCAACAAAGTCTGATGAGAAATCATAAAGTTTCGCCCAAACCATGGCTGGAATATGTATGAACCGCGAACAAGAATCTAGTGTTACAACTATCTTTTGTGTCAAATCTCGTAGCTCTAACTTACAACTACCTTGCAATGCACCAAGTAACTCATGAGTTGTACGATGTGCATGACCACCGCGCTCAGCGTGCTCTGGTACATTGGTAATCCAAAACGTACGCTGTGGGAAAAATGGTAATTCAAAATGTTCAACTACATTCAAACTTCCACGTTCATCTGTGAACTGTGGTATTTCAATCCATTCTACACCCAAGGGGGCAGAAGACAATTGGGAGGGGGAGATCATAATTCTAAACCTCAATTAAACATAATGACCATTCAACTAAAAGAAGGGCAAAACAAGAAACTTTTAAGATAACAGGGAATCTTCTTTTCGCTGGACTACATACTGATGTGTTTGAAAGAGGATGATGAAAAGAACAGTAAAAATCAATCAATAACTCGGAATACCTTAGTTAAAGTAACAACATACTTTAGTGTTGATGCTTTGTACGATATATCACCTCCATTATTAGGAAGTCGACGAGCAATTGGAATCTGTCCATTTCCAATCCCTGCAACGTCGTAGGTGGCAACCATAGTAATTCTATAATTTCCACTTTCTTGGACAGTTATAGTATCTGTAGCTTCCTTGGCTTTCTCATCGTAAACTCGGGAACTTATGTATCGATGACTACTATTGTCTGCAGGTGCTACCGTCCAGTAGTACGAACTTGATAAAGATGCTTTCCTGTTTGGCCTCAATCGCAGAAACCACAAAAGGGTTGACCTGCTTTTTAGATCAGCATTTCTCAACCAAGTTTTTAGCTTGAAAACCCACAAACTCTGGAAATGTAGCTGTATACTCTGCTTTATCCTCGAACATGAGTAGAAAGAGGTAATCAGCATCAATAATAATGCTTTAAATTTCAAATTAAACATAATCATTGCCTTTTTGCTATATTCTTTCGTCGATTTATACTCTAAACTAAAAATTCAGTAGAACCTCATAAAGCCTTTGCACTGGTAACCCCATAACATTGACATATGAACCTTTAATCCACCTCAATCCCTCACGGCTCTATCCATTCTTGAATACCATAACTGCCTGCTTTATCATATGGTTTATAGCAATCTACATAAAAGTCTATCATTTCGGAGGACAAAGTCGTAAATTGCACTTCCGTATGCACTGACTCCACTACAGACTTATCTTTTGTATAAACCCCGAATGTTGTTGTCACGACATGTTCTTTACTGCTGAGCAAAAGCAACATCTCCACAGCTTTCAGTCTCTACTCTTCGGTTTACCAAGAACCTTACCATTTATACGCACTACCGTATCTGCGACAACCAGCATTTGGTCGTCACTCAGACTTGGTAAATAGGCAGATGCTTTTTTTTGAGTAATAAAGGCTGCAACCTCATCATCACTCAATTCAGTTGGATAACTTTCGTCTATACCAGGAATTACATAGGTTCGAAAAAGCAGTCCCATTTTGACTTAACAACTTGCTCACGTGCGAATTGCTCGCCAAAAGTACTTGATATTTCTTTTAGATGTTCACATAAGAGTTTTTATGATTCAACTTCAAGAATAAAGTTCAAAAAGAATCTAGGGTGTACTTTTCTACCAACCAAAAGCCCTGAGTTATGCATCCATAAATTCTTAGCGCAATACTTGTTCTACAACATCCCGAACACAGCCTTTTCCTCCTGAATACTCTGAAACATAGATAGAAATAGCTCTTTTATCTCAGGTACTGCATCCTTAGGACAACATGGACAACCGCAACATCTCATGACTTTCGAAATCTGGTATATCATCGCCCATATAAAAGTACTTCATCAGCTTTTCAAACCCATTAGCCGTTATATATTCTTCAAAAACGTCTATTTTAACAGATAAATTCATAAAAATATCGGTAATACCTAATCCCATATAGCGTTCTTGATAGTTTCATTCTTACCACCTGTAATAATAGCTACATCAAGTCCCATCTTTACAGCATGTTGAGCGCGTATCCGTCCTTTGTGTTTGCAGTCCCAACAGGTTGTCCACCTAGCAGCAGAACGTTGCTGCTCAATACCCCATCTACGTCGAAGATGAGCGCACGAATTTTTAGACAAGTCGTAATTAATCATTGATGAAAAGTCTGATAGATACCTCAGTCAAAATATTATAGATTAGCAGATGTTGAGGCTTTGTGCCAAAAATCGCTGAAATGACATTCAATAACACGTTGATCTTTTCGAATAGCAGGTCCTGTTTGTGCTTCACGAGCAGATACAGTTTTAATTTTAGCAGCAGTTTCTTCAATCAATGGTTGTAACCACTCTGTTGGAAACTATTCTGCTTTTAACCGCTGTTCTGCTATCATCACAGATGATTGACAAAGTTACAAGCAAAAACGGCAGATAAATGTAATAATCTACGATGCTCCGAGGATAATGTATAAACTTTATTGGAAACACTGCGAGCTAATTCCATTAATTTCATTGTATCTTCTGTAGTAGATCCTTCTACGAAACACGGAATCTCTTTAAAATCAACGTCACGCTCTTAGAAAAAGTCTGCAAAGGATATAAAACCCCATAAGGTATTCCTGCAGGAGCAAGCACATTTATATCAACACTGCCTGAAGTATGTACTATTAGCCCCTCGCTAAGATTACCTGGCCACTCTTCTGCAATCGTAGAGATTACGTCATCCTTAGTGGCTATTAAGTATACATCAGCCTTTGGAAGCTCATCAAGTCGAGATGTGCCATACCTCCTGCCCTATTCTGATAGAAAAGGCTCCCTAGCTGTTTCTCCAGTCTTACCACATATTCCCACCACGTGGTGTCCAGCTTAACAAGAGATAAAGCTAGATGCGTAGCAAGATTTCCTGCTCCTCACAAGAGCAATCTTCATGAAAGTTGTTGGAAAAGTAGTCATATATGGCAAATTTACGCAATTTCTCTGCAGAAAATAAAAGAAGTGCAGCACAAAAGTACTGCACTTCCTATTGATATCAGGTAAACAACTACAGATTATCCATAGATAATGTTACCATTCTCATCTTCAAACGCTGCGGTATCTTTCGAGTATTGGTTCATAGCCCGCATGCTCATGCCCATGCTTGAGAACCCACCATCGTGATAAAGATTTTGCATGGTTACCTTGCGGGTAAGGTCAGAGAACATTACAATAGTATAATCTGCACATTCTTCAGCAGTAGCATTGCCTAATGGAGACATTTTGTCAGCAAAATCCATGAGATCGCTCATACCCTTCACACCGCTACACAGCAGTTGTAGGAGTAGGACTTGAGATATGTATTCACACGAACGTGCTTTTCGCGTCCATAAATATAGCCAAAGGAGCGAGCAATACTTTCTAGCAAGCTCTTAGCATCAGCCATATCGTTATATCCAAAGAAAGTACGTTGCGCTGCCACATAGGATAGAGCAACTACAGATGCGTATTCATTAAGTGCATCTTGCTTCTTAGCCACTTGCAACATCTTATGAAAAGAGAGTGCTGAAATGTCAAGAGTTTTGCTTGAGATAGTTGTAATCTAGATCATCGTAAGTACGTTGCTTACGAACATTTAGGCTCATACCGATCGAGTGAAGAACAAAATCAATTTTTACCTCCGAGTAAACGCTGCTGGCTCAGAGAGCAACTTTCTCCAAATCTTCGACACTAGTCGCATCAGCTGGGATGATTGGAGCATTGAGTTTGCTCAGAAAAGACCGTTTACTCTGCCCATACGTAAAGCAACAGGCGTATTAGTGAGGGTAATGCTTGCCCTTCTTCTACAGCCTTACAGCTACTTTCCAAGCTATGGAGTGTTCATTGAGTGCGCCGAAAAATAATACCGCGCTTTCCTTTGAGGAGATTGTGACTCATATGCAGTTTAAAAGATAATGATCTCCAATGAAGAGATTATGTTATGAATTATTCTGCGCAAAAATAGCGATTTTGTGCAAAATAGTCAACCTATAACTTAATAATTTTACTCTAGAGGAGATTTTCATTTTACTGCCATAGTTTGATGCTTGAGAAAATAGAGAAAATCAGGTTATATATACACTAAATACGTTCTATATTTCAGCAAGAACAAATATATTAACAAGTAAAAGTCCATTCACAGTTAATAATAATCCTTCGGATCTATACAAAGTGTTGCTAGCATATCTGCACTCTGCAATAATGGCACAAGCGCAAACTTTCGACAAGCTTCATAATAGAATTTTCTCATCTGAGATCCAGCCTCTCCAGCTTCAAATGCACCTCGATGCCAACGAATAGCGAGCAATTCATCCCGATGAAGTTTGAGATAATGCGAAACTATAAGATTAGATTTCTCTCCATGGCCGTAAGGAAACTCGTCTTCTTCATCATAACCTGAATAGGTTTCCCAATATCCATAGGGATTTTTACGTCTTTTCTCACAAGGCTTTATAGCGGTTGCACTTCCATATATCATGAAAAGTGCTACTATCGCTAAACTCTCTTCAGAAATCGGGTCATAGCATGCATTATCATCACTAAATACGTGCGGTTGTAACGTTGATTTATAGATACGTAGCAGGTTTCAAACACATTTAGCGAATGCGAGACACAACCCTCCAGGCTCATCTAAATGATGAGACGGAGAGCTGGTGCAGAAAAAGAAATCTGTATTACAATTCAGGTATTCAAGAAGCCTCGATTAATCCGTCTCGTTTAATGTAAAATCGACTTACATCTAAGAAAATCTTTTCGGTTCTTTAGTATTTCATCTTCTGTCATAGCCTAATTCTAATCAGAGGAATGAGCGCAAACGCATCTCAGAAACAAAGCAATCACGAAACACTCTTCAGCTTCAGGCTGCCGGATTACGGAATAAACCAAAGACACTTGAACCACTACCGGACTATAGAGGCATACCAGCACCCTATATCATATAATGTTTGTTTGATAGCTGGAAATCTCTGGATAGCGCTGAAAACACTTAGATCAAAGTCATTCTTTATCGTGTCTCCAGGTTTCCACAGGACGGGACAAAGAGAGGCATAAACTCTCACTTGAGGCTCGAGGTGTCACTACTGCATAAGCTTCCCTAGTAGAAACATGTACTCTAGGGTTTAACAAGTACAAGATTCCATCCAGAAAGTTCGAAGTCAATTGGCGTAAGTTCGTCGCCTATACCTGTGGCATACGCAGGCCGCGCGTGATAGAAAAAGGACAATCAGCTCCTATTCTGCTTAATCGAAATTCAACATCATCATCATCCATGCCAAGTTCATATTCTTCATTGAGCAATCGCATCATAAAAGCAGCATCACTACTGCCCCCTCCTAAACCTGCACCAGAGGGAATTCGCTTATGTAGCCAAACTTCAACAGGAGGAATCTGGGGATAGTCCTCGCGAAGTTGACGATAAACCTGACAACAAGATTATTATCAGGACTCTCATCAAGTTGAAGCCCCGTTTCATGCAGCAAACAAGGCTGAGTTGCATTAGGTGCTGATATGACCTCTAGATTATCATGCAAAGGTATGGGGTAGAGAACAGTCTCAATATCATGATAGCCATCAGGACGGCGAGCAACAATATTAAGACCTAAATTAATTTTGGCGCAAGGAAAGACTACCATAGTCCAATCATATTTATAGGTTCAAAGGAATTAGCATTTCACAGACAATAGAACAGCTTTATTAGCTCCTACTTTTTACCTGTGTGAATGCATCAGGAGTAAGGGTTATTGAAGTTTTCTCTCCAGAAAGAATATCTTCGGTAGAGAAATTCCAGAGTTATTGATAGAAAATCAAAGGCATGCATAGGTACTACGAACCCCACAATCTGCATCTTTATCTGAAAAAGTTTGCTACACAAAGAAGGAGTTCATCTTTGCCTCGTCTCAAGAAAGCAAAAATGACGTTGGGGATCAAAAGCCTTCACTTCCATCATAATTAACATACATCAAGTCGTAAAAGCCCTTCTCTTAGTGCTTGATTTGTATTTCTCAATCGAAGAACGCTCTCATAACGCTTATACAAAGACAACTCCTTACCTGTCAATATTTTTATTTGGCACATTCTTACCCTTTGCTCCAGAAGATATCAAAGCTAATTTTCGAAGACTAGACACACTCAATAGTCAAAAATGGTAGTTCGCCCATCTTTTTCCAGAAAAACCTTCAGCATCCATTCCCTTCTCTCCGATTTCCTGACCAGCATACACCATCAAAGGGTTGTTGCCTATAAAAGCAGCAACAGCTAATGCAGGTATTGCTTTGTCCGCATCTCCACAAAAGAAATCAGAAGCTATACGTTGTTCATCATGATTTTCTAAAAATTAGAGCATATGCTCCTAATATCATCTGTACTTTGCCACACAGAAGTTATATTAGAAGCTGGTGCATTTCTACAAATCACAGCACGAAGAGTATCATAAAGTCCAACCTTATCATAAAGGTAATCAAAGCCTCCGTGATGGATATAACTACGATAAAGATTAGGATTATAGACTTCTGCAATAAACTGAACTTCATACTTTTGCTTTCTACTTTAGCAATTGCATGTTGCCAAAAAGTAAACAGGCACCATTTCCGCCATATCACAACGAAATGCATCTACTCCCTAGCAGCCCAAAAAGCAGTATATCAGTCATTTTTGCCAAGTAGAAGGGATGGGATCGAAGTGTTGCGCTCCCCCACCGTTATAATCTACTCCATAATTAAGCTTGATTGTTTCATACCAATCGTTTGGACCAGGCCAAGCATGAAACACATCATTACCTGTTGCCTTAGCAGGATGTTCTATATATGGAATCCCTCCGTGTCCATTATGCACAAAACTCTCTGTATGCAATGGTTCTCCCCAGCAATAGTAGAGTTATTACGTGGAGAAAAGCCATTTCATCATCATCATTAACCCCGAGATCCTCAAAATCTTTAGGAGCTACATCAGAATGATAAGATCGTGCCACATGATTAGGCACAAAATCAATTACAACTTTCAAGCCTGCTTTGTGAGTTCGTTCCACTAAAGCTTCAAATTCCGCCATACGTTGAGACACATCTTCAGCAAGATCGGGATCAACATCAAAGTAATCTTTTTAATAGCGTAGGAGAACCTGCCCTGACCTTTTTACTATCCAAGGATGATCTGGACGAATTCCATAGTGTGAATGGTCTGTTTGAGTAGCATGCTCTAAAAACTCCCGTGAACCACACGTGAGAAAAACCAAAAATCTTTAATACGCTGCAATCTATCAGTTGTAAAATCATTGAATTTTAGCTACACCATTGCTCTCAATGGTTCCATTGAGCAGATTCTGAGCTGGTGACCAAGCACCGCATAATCGCGTAAAAACTTGATATATATTCATGGGGGATCTAAAGTAGGGGCTTTTCATACCATCGAAGAGCATTGCTCAAATGAGTACACGTAAGCCAGAAGCAATTCTCTAAAAATAAAAATACTCTACAGAATAATCGGGCAATAAAAGAAGCAGAAGCCACAGCCCCTTGATGAGTCTGCAGCATCTGCTTTTATCTTTTTAGGTATTAAAAGGCTAGCACCTTGCACTGAAACTTCTGAATTTCCCTTGCATATTTTTGGAAATCATACCTGCAATGCCTTACCAGGACCGCATTCTGTAGAGAAAACTCAGCACTCTGCTGCCACCATGCTATTCACTTCCTTTTGTCCACAATACAGAAGAAGTCAACTGAGCAATAAGATTTACTTTGATTTCTTTCGGGAGATGTGTGAGCAGTCCCATCAACATTCTGATAGACTGGACACTTAGGCTCTGCAAATGATGTAGTTGCAATCGCTTTCTCCAACTCATCTTTTGCAGCCTGCATAACAGGAGAATGGAACGCACCGCCAACAGGAAGAACAAGTGCACGTTTTGCACCAGCCTCTTTCAATTTTTCACAGGCCATCTCAATGGCTTCACGTTCACCTGAAATCACGAGCTGTCCAGGACAATTATAGTTGGCAGGCACTACTATCTGACCCGTTTCTTTTGCAACTGCAGCACAAATATCCTCAATGACTTGATCTTCTAAGCCAATAACAGCAGCCATAGTACCAGGGCGAGCCTCACAAGCAGCCTCGCATAGCCATTGCACGCTTAGCTACCAAGCGTAGCCTGTCTTCAAAAGAAAGAGCACCAGCAGCTGCAAGTGCGGAAAGCTCTCCTAAAGAGTGACCTGCAACCATGTCAGGACGAAAATCTTCTCCTAAGCAAAGCGCAGAAATCACACTATGCAAGAAGACAGCCGGTTGTGTCACTTTTGTTTGCTTGAGCTCTTCATCTGTACCACTAAACATGATATCTGTGATGTTAAAGCCCAAAATCTGATTGGCTTTATCGAAATACCCTTGGCAATGGGATGATTCTCGTAAAGATCTTTGCCCATGCCTACGTACTGTGCACCTTGTCCAGGGAAAACGTATGCGTTCATTGTGATGATATTTGAATCTATAAATGAGTTTTACTTGAGATGTAACGTGCATTTCTCTTTACAAACAGAGAAATATCACTCTTTCCGAGAGCAAATATACTAATTATTTTGCGAAAAGAACTGTTTGAGATGGATATTTGATATCTCTTCTCTAAAAACTCCAATCTTTTGAAATAGTCATACTACCCTAGTCTTAACATTAGAAAATTCAATCACAGACTAGAATTCGTAGTACCAATAGTAAGACTATGATAACACAACGTTTTAACATTGAGAATCGTGTATTTTTCTATGCTCTAGTCATGTAATGAAGTAATCAACCCTCATGCCTCTTAACCAGGCAACGCAGTATCTCACCGCTCATTTCTACATGTTAAGGATGCTTCTGAATCTAACCAGCATAATTTCTCCGAGTTTTTTCATCTAAAACTCCCAGCCCAAGAACAAAATCTCCCATTTTACGCTATAAAAATAAGGAAATAACCTAGACATTGTCAACTAAACCAAAGTCTGTCCTAGTAGGCCACGTCAAAATACATCAAAAATACACATACTCACACCTATTCATACCCTAACGACTTGTCTTGACAATTCGCGATTTTAACAAATTACGTAGCCATATAGTACTTGCAATCTCCCATAAACTTATCAAGGACAAACATCTACTGCATCTAGATATTTGCCCTTGATAGAAAATCCTATTATCACTTACCAAACAAACAATGGATAATCTTTCATAAGCTTATTCACGTATGTGCGAATTTCAGCTATAACAGACCATTGTCATAATTGTCCAACACTCGTTCTATTAGAGCTGCAACCTCTACTACTAAGTCCTCTTTGCTCCTCTAGTGGTAATTGCAGCTGTCCCGAGACGAATGCCAGAAGTCTGGAAGGCACTACGACTATCAAAAGGTACACATATTCTTGTTTACAGTTATGTCTGCTGCAACAAGAGCATTTTTCGGCTTGTTTCCCCGTGAGCTCTGGATACTTATGGCGTAAATCGATAAGCATCGAATGATTATCTGTACCCCCAGATACTATGTCAAAACCTCGCTTAGAAAGCTCTGTAGCTAAGACACGTGCATTCTTTTTGCACCCTTGCTTTCGCCCATACTTTGAATTCAGGACGTAGAGCTTTCACCAAATGCAACAGCTTTTGCAGCTATTACATGCTCTAATGGCCCCCCTTGAATACCGGGAAAAACTGCACTATTAATGACTTGAGACATCTTTTTAATCACTCCTTTAGGTGTAGTGACTCCCCAGGGATTGTCAAAATCTTTCCCCAATAGAATAACTCCCCCTCGAGGCCCTCTCAGGGTTTTTATGAGTGGTTGAAGTCACTATATGGGCATGCTTCACAGGATTCTATAAAACACCAGCAGCTATAAGTCCTGCTGGGTGGGCCATATCCACCATCAATAACGCTCCAACTTTATCTGCAATAGAACGCATACGAGCATAATCCCATTCACGACTATAAGCAGAACCTCCGCCAACGATTAGTTTAGGCTTATGTTCTTGTGCTAGTCTTTCCATCTCGTCATAGTCCACTAAACCAGTTGCACGAACTAGATGATATGGCACTGGCTCGTATAAGATACCAGAAGTGTTCACAGCAGAACCATGTGATAGATGTCCCCGTGATCAGGCTAAGCCCTGGGAATTTATCCCCAGGTTTCATGACCGCTAAAAACACAGCTTGATTGGCCTGTGCCCCTGAGTGAGGTTGTCACATTAGCATACTCGGCATCGAAGAGGTGTACAAAGTCGATCAATAGCTAACTGCTCTACTCTGATCGACAACCGACAGCCACCATAATACCGGTGTCCAGGATAGCCTTCTCGCATACTTGTTTGTTAATACACTACCCATTGCAAGCATCACTTCATCACTTACGAAGTTTTCGCTAGCAATCAGCTCTACGCCATGAACTTGACGGTTCTTTTCAGCAGTAATAAGGTCGAAAATCTGTTGATCCATACTAATTATATAAGGGAAAGACTAGAAAAATAGTACTACACCAGTTTTACTTGAGTAAGGAGTTGTTCCATGTCACAATAGTGACAAGAAAGAATTCCATCGCTCACTGAAAATCGAGTGGGCATTGGTTCGTTATTACAAATGCATTTAGGATTGTTGCACCCGACAATATTATTTAGCTCAGTAGGTAAGACTACAGCACGCTTCTCTACAACGGTGTAATCTTTGATAATGCTTAAAGTAACATTAGGAGCTACAACTGATAACTGGTTAAGTTCTAATTCAGAGAAAAAGCGATTGGCTATTTTGATGATACTCTTACGATTCATAAAGTACTACCCGAAGATTATAACCTATAAACACAGTATCATGGTCTAATTCTTCAATTCCCAAAAGACGAATAACTTCAAATAGTCTATTGGATGGGATATGATCAATCACCGTTCCATTCTCAATGGCGGCAACCATGAGTTTTTCTCTTTTCATGGTGTGACTTACTCTAAATTTTCAGTGAATAACTGTTGTATCTTTTTAACATCTTCGAGGGGGATTCCTAAGACATCACATAGAATAGCCTCACGAGCATAGAGGCCATTCAAAGCCTGTTGAAAATAATAAGCATGCGGAGTTTCATCTACATCTTGCGTAATTTCATTCACACGTGGGAGAGGATGCAGAATTCGCATATTATCTTTAGCTTTCCCCAACATGTCACCTCGGAGTATATAGACATCCTTCACACGCTCATATTCCATTAAATCAGAAAAACGTTCACGTTGCACACGCGTCATGTAGATAATATCAGCGGCCGCAATGGTGTCTTCATTAAACTCCTCGTGCTCTACAAATTTAATGCCATGCTTGTTGCAGTACTGCTTGTACTCTTCAGGCATGGCAAGTTCTTTTGGAGCAATAAAATGGAAAGTTGGATTAAAATGACGCATAGCCATAATCAAAGAATGAACCGTACGACCATACTTTCAAATCACCAACAAGATGAATATTCAAGTTCTCAAGAGTTCCCTGGGTTTGAAGCATGGTGTAAAGGTCAAGTAAGGTCTGAGAAGGATGTTGATGCGCTCCATCTCCTGCATTGACTACCGGGGTGGATGTTAGTTCACTTGCGTACAGTGCAGCTCCTTCTAGAAAGTGGCGCATAACAATCACATCACTATAATTGGCCACCATCATAATGGTGTCTTTGAGCGTTTCACCTTTAGTCGATGAAGTTACTGATCTCGTAAACCGATAACACTTGCTCCAAGTCTATGAGCGGCAGTTTCAAAGAAAGTCTTGTACGTGTCGAAGGTTCAAAAACAGGGGTGGCAACAATGCGGCCATCCAGCAGTTTTTCGGTTAGGATGACGCTCTGAACTCTTTGAGCCATCTCCATGAGGTAAAGGATCTTATCGCGAGAAAGATTCATGCATACTAACCAAGCTACTGTTGTGTAACATAGAAGCGTTTGGATTGTTGTGTTGAGAATTTAACTCAAAACTACTAATAAATTGGATAATAACCAAAGAAAAGGGGATTAAACTTGTGTTTCACGGCTTAACAAAGATATATATAGATTGTCCTTCAATGAAATTAAAGTAGTAATCTTGGATAGCCGATAGATTATTACTACCTTTGTGGCTAGTTTTTTAGGTAATATAGATACAAATGAACACAAAACGACTCGCTACTTGGGTTATTCTTTGTAGTCTTTTCTGGACTGGAAGTGCATTAGCCCAAAAAGTTGCTAAGACTATTAGTTTCTCGATTGTAGAAACGTCAGATGTGCATGGCAATTATTTTCCTTATGATTTTTATCAATGGCAAAACCTGGAGAAGGAAGCTCAGTCGCGTTTCCACTTATGTAAAACAATTACGCAAAGAAAGAGGCAATCATCGTATTCTTCTTTGTGGATACTGGCGATATTTTTACAAGCGACAACCATCAGCATATTACTACAACTACGTAGACACCGCATCTTCTCACCTCTGCGCTCGCATGCTCAATGACATGGGATACCTCTGTGCAACATTAGGAAATCATGACGTTGAGACAGGACACGCCGTATATGATAAATGGATGGATGAATGTGGCTTTGCTGTTCTTGGTGCAAACGTATACAAGCACTCTGATCAGCGTCCTTATCTCACAGCTTATGTGCAAGAAGAAGTAGATGGCGTTCGTATCGCCGTTTTAGGTATGATCACGCCAACGATTCCTCAATGGTTACCTGAACATCTTTGGTCAAATTTAGATTTTAAAGATGCCACCGAAACAGCAAAACGACTTGTTCCTAAGATACGCAGAGCAGCAAAAGCAGACGTTATCGCAGTAGTGGTTCACAGCGGAGTAGGTCCTGAGCATAGCAAGGCTCGAATGTTAGATCATTGTGCTTATCAAATTGCAGAACAAGTACCAGACATTGATGTAGTATTCTGTGGTCATGATCATCGTGAAGCAAATAGAGAAATCCTTAATGATAGTACACAGCAAAAGGTTCTCGTGCTCAACCCTGGTGCCAATGCTATGCGCGTGGCTCAAGCAGACTTTATGTTAGGACTTGATTCTAATGGGAAAGTGGTAAAGAAACAAATTACAGGACAACTGGTAGACATCCGTAATCAAGAACCAGACCAAGACTTACTCAAAAGGTTTCAAAAGGATTTTGAAGCGATAAAAGAATTCACTACCCAAGTAATTGGCTATAATAAAGCGGCGCTTGACACTCGTCCTGCATTTTTTGGCTCTTCACCTTTCGTTGACTACATTCACCAGATTCAGCTCGCAGTCACTGGAGCAGACATTAGTTTTGCCGCTCCTCTGTCTTTTGATGCTGCTATACCTATTGGTCCGATAAGGATGGCAGACTTGTTTAACTTATACAAGTACGAAAATCAACTATTAGTATTGAGCCTTACAGGATTAGAGATAAAGCACTATCTTGAGGAGAGTTACGGAATATGGACTAATCAAATGCACAACTCTTCTGATCATTTCCTTCTTTTCCGACCTGATTTAGAGAAGGCTCTGGAGCCTTGGCAACGTCTTCGATTTTCGTCTTACAACTTCGATTCTGCAGCAGGAATCAATTATACAGTTGATGTTCGTAAACCCAAAGGTGAAAAGGTTTCTATACTTAGTATGGCTGATGGTACTCCTTTTGATTTGACTAAAAAATATCGTGTCGCTGTCAATTCATATCGGGCTAATGGTGGCGGCGGCCTACTCACCAAGGGGGCAGGAATCCCCTTAGACAAACTAAAAACTAGAGTTTTATGGACTAGTGATAGAGAAATGAGAGAATATCTTAGAAGAGATATTTCAAGACAGTCTGAAATCAACCCGCAATCACTAAACAACTGGAGATTCATTCCGACAGATTGGGTGAAACAAGCAGAGATTCGTGATGCAGAAATCCTCTTTAAATAACTAGTTAAGAGACTTTGCTCATAGCCACTTGCCACTTTGTAGAATCATTAAACCGTAAGTTCACCGCTAGAGCATGAGTTTCATCACTTTTTTATTGTTATGTCTTGCGCGATTAAAAAAGAAATACTACCTTTGCCGTAGATAAAGCTAACTACAAACATAACTACCTTTAAAAACATCACTACGATTATGTCTCTTTCTATATCGCCCTGAGCCTTTATGCTGCTGGAGCATTGGCACAACACCCAACCTGTAAATGGTAAATTTGAGCTTCTACTCCCTATGAAACTTCAGCCCTTGAACCCGTTATTGGTGCTAAGACAGTAGAAATTCATCATGGTAAGCATCTCAACACTTATGTTACCAACCCAATAACCTTCTTCCAGGAAGCGGTTTCGAAGGCATGAGTTTGGAAGAAATTGTTGAGAAGTCTGAAGGCGGCATTTTCAACAATGCTGGACAACTTCTTAATCACAACCTATACTTTACGCAATTTGCTGCGCCCAATCCCGAACGTAAACCAGTAGGAGAGCTGAGTGCTGCTATCGATTCACAGTATGGTTCCTTTGATACTTTCAAGCAAGAATTTCAGCAGAAAGGTGCTACCCTCTTTGGTTCTGGATGGGTATGGCTTTCTACAGATAAAGAAGGTAAACTTGTCATTACACAAGAAGCCAACGGAAGCAACCCTATTCGTCAAGGATTGAAACCTTTAATGGGGATTGACGTTTGGGAGCACGCATACTATCTTGACTATCAAAACCGACGCCCAGACCACTTAGCTGCAGTTTGGCAAATCATTGATTGGAATGTTGTCGAAGCTCGTTATGCTTCTAAGTAAGAAACTGCATTTCTTTTATCAATCTCTCTTGAAAAAATCACCCCCATGGTATTAGGAATATACCATGGGGGTGATTTATGCATAAACAACTCTTAGACAAAGACTCTAGACTTAAATAAACAAGAATGTTGAGTAGGTCTGTTAGGAAAGACTATACGCATGATTCTAGATTGTGCCCTCGATAGCTCGAAACTCTTACTAAAAACGAAGATGAAGAGCACTATTTGCGATTCTTGAATCGCTTATTTAATCCATCTACAACCTCTTTAGTGATGTCAAGTTTATCGTTTGCGTATAACACATTGTCACCTTGTTTAGAGATAATCATATCATAATGCTTCTCCCTGTTATAGTCTTTGAGAAACGACTGCACACTATCACGCAATGTCTTATTGAACTTTTCTTGCGCTTTAAGCATTCGCTGTTGGACATCCTGTTGAAGTTTTGCTCCTTCTTGTTGCAAACGAATTAAACGCTGCTGAGCAGCCTCTCCTTGAGTCTGAGATGTAAATGCACCAGATTGGACTTTCTGTTGAAAAATCTACTGAAGCCTTTTTGAACTGCGACATTTTTGCATTGATCTGAGCTTCATATTGTTTGGATTTAGCTCAAGAGCAGCTTTTTCCTTTATGCAAAACTCATATTGAGTAAGAAGGGAATCTACTTCTACATAAGCCAAAGTATTTCCAGAAGTCTCGGAATTAGCAACTTGATTTGATGCTTTGATGGCAGTGCCCTTAGGGGCTTCTTTCTTATCGCAACTTGTAAAGCTGATGGTGATAGCAATACAAAGTAAAATAAAAAGGCGTGAGAATTTTACACTAAACATGATGTAAGAGTTTTAAGAAGCTGAAATAGACTATTGATTGACATGCTCAGATACAGCATGATCGTTTGCACTCGCGCTTCTGTATCTTGAGTTGCAGCACACGACACTTTGTGGCGTCGCATCGCCTTATTGCCACTTATGTGCATGTTAACAAACTTCCCTTTAATGATGATTCCAATAGAAAGGAGGGAAAATAGATAATGCTACAATAATTATAGAGGGATGAGGATTTGAATCATATAAAATTGCTATATTTGCAATTGCAAAAGTACGACAACCTATTAAATGAAACAAGAGTTGTCCACATTTTAACTCACTAAGATATTTAAGATATGGTAGAGCTTACACCTAAATCCGTTTTTGATTGCTTTGCGCAAATCAATCAAGTGCCCTCGTCCATCAAAAGCGAGAAGAGAAGATTACTGCATTTCTGCGTAAATTTGGTGAAGATCTCGGACTTGAGACGATAGTTGACCATGCTGGTAATGTTCTAATCAAGAAACCTGCAACCCCTGGATACGAGAATCGCAAGACAGTGATTCTGCAAAAGCCACCAAGACATGGTATGCGAAAAGAACAAAGAAGTAGAGTTTGATTTTGACAATGATGCAATTCAAACATACGTTGACGGAGAATGGCTCAAGGCTAAAGGAACCACTCTAGGTGCTGACGATGGAATTGGTATTGCTATGGAAATGGCTTTTACTCCAAGCCACTGACATGAGAACATGGTCCTATAGAATGTGTTTTTCACTCGCGATGAAGAGACAGGCCTAACAGGTGCTTTTGAAATGAAATCTGATTTCATGTCAGGTGATATTCTCATTAATCTTGATTCAGAAGATGAAGGAGAAATTTTTGTTAGCTGCGCTGGTGGAGTTCGCACTGAAGCTAAATATGACTTAGAGTTGGAGGTTATTCCAGCAGGCTACAAAGCAGTAGAAGTAACCATTAAAGGACTTACAGGGGGCACTCTGGTGATGACATTAATAAAAAGCGTGGCAATGCTAATAAGATTTTGGTTCGTTTTCTCCTAGAACAATGCGCAAAACAGATTTGCGCTTGTGTGATATCCAAGCTGGGGGTTGCATAATGCCATCCCTCGAGAAGCTCATGCGATTGTAGTAACCCCTTCTGAACGAGTGACTGCTTTAATAGGCGACTTGTGTGAATTTGGTACTCGCATTAAAGAAGAATTCTCGTCTACAGAGCCTGATGTAATGTTCCTAGTTTCTGAAACGAATCTGCCATCAGACAGCTTTGACTCTGAACTCAAACAGAACGTATCTTAAAAAAGTTTATCTGTAGTGCATAATGGCATCTTTGCCATGAGTCAAGATATTGACGACTTAGTAGAAACATCAAGCAATTTGGCTAATATTAAGCGAGAAGGCAACCAAATCATTGTAAACACTTCTCAACGCTCAAGTGTGGCAAGTAACTTGACCTATATGGCCGAAGTCGTTCGAGCAGCCTTTGAACTTGGTGGTGCAAAATGTGTCACTAATGAAGGTTACCCTGGTTGGAAAGTTAATCCGAAGAGCGAGATTGTTAAGGTAGCCGTAGCAAGTTACAAAACGCCTTTTTCAAGAAAAGAGCCCTAAAGTTCGCGCTATTCATGCAGGCTTAGAGTGTGGTCTATTCTCGGAAAAAGTACCCTAACCTCGATATGGTAAGTTTTGGACCAACTCTACGCGGGAGTTCATTCACCTGACGAAAGACTGCTTATTCCTACCGTACAAATGGTATGGGATCACCTACTGATATTCTTAAAAACGTACCCAATGCGTAATTAGTGAAAACGTCAGCCCATATTATATCTCTAATCAGTGTTGTATCCCTTCTCGCTTCTTGTCTTAGCGAGGAGGGATTTGCACTTCGTCCAATACTAGTATAACGTCAAGTGTAGATACTCTCTTGACACAGTTATAGTTGGAGTTCCTACTAACACATACACTTTTCCAAGTTTACAACCCATCATCTGAGAACTTGCGCATTACTCGAATCGCGTTACAATCTGGAAACAAATCATCATTCAGAGTAATGTCGATGGTACATTTCTACAAGAAACCAATAGAAATAGTTGGGAATTATATAGTAAAGATAGTTTACGTGTCTTTGTTGAACTTACCGCTCCAGAGACTTCTTATGACAAACCCCTAAACTATAGAGGATAAAATTTCATTTTACCTAGAGAATGGTAATACACTTAATGTAGTCCTTAAGGCTGTTGGACAGCGAGTAGAACGACTTTCAAGTACAATACTAGCAAAAGACTCCATTTTTAACAGTTCTGTACCCTATCTAATCAAAGACAGTTTGATAATTCCAGATGGGAAAAACACTTACACTATCTCCTGGAACACGTCTATTGTTTCATCCTAAAGCACAGCTTATTGTCTATGGAACATTAATAGCAAAAAGGCACAGCAGAACAAAACATCATACTTCGTGGTGATAGAATGGGCTATATGTTCTCTCAACAACCTTATGATAGAATACCAGGGCAATGGGGAGGCATAGTATTCAAGAAGCAAAGCTTTCATAATATACTTGATTTCTGTGATATACATAGTAGTGACTTTGGTATAAGATGTGATTCATCTGGAGTATCAACTAGAAAAACTAGTATTAAGTAATTCAATTAGTACATAATGTTAGCACTAACGCACTAACAATTAATCAGTGTAAAACAGAGATAGGCAATACACAAATCACCAACGCTGGAGGAAATTGCGTAAACATCATTGGGGGATAACCTATTTATTCATTGCACTATAGGACAGTTTTATTCATTAGTTGGTGGAAGAGGAATTGCTCTTAATATCTCTAACACCATTGACCAACAACTTCTTTCCTATTTCTCGGGCACACTTTAAAATTGCATAATCACAGGTTATAATGAAGATGATATTAACATTGAAAGCTCAACACAAAACAATCAAGAGATTAATTATCTATTCGATCATTGTATACCAAATACTCCTTCTACTAGTGATCAACAGAGAATTATCGAATGCATTTTTGAAAACGATTTACCAGCAAAAGAGCGTCGTGAATTGCACTTTGATCCAGCCTTTGACTTTCAAAAACTACTATTTCCTTTTACTCTGCCTTTTAATAGTCCACTGCAGGGTAAGGCGAATATAGAATTAACACGCCAAACTTTTCCTCTAGATAGATTAGCGTATAAGAATCATTAATGAGACATCAGCACCCGGCTGCTATGCAGGGATTACTACAAAGCTAAAGTAGAAGCTACTTATTATATCTTTTTCTTTTCATTTTTCTCTATTAGTTCTATATAAACATGCCTGCACCTAAAACAAACAACCGCCGCAAAACTCAGGTCTCCAAAGTAGAAGACTCATTAGGTAGACTTCAGCCCCAAGAATTAGATTTTGAAAAATCTTACTTGGAGCACTGCTACTTGAAAAAGATGCATACGCACTTATAAGCGATATCTTTAACCCCTGAGTCTTTCTATGATGTAAGAAACCAGAAAGGTCTTTAGTGCGATTCGCACTCTCAATTCTAGCTCAAAGCCCTCTTGATTTATTGACCGTTGCAGAACAACTTCGCGTTGACGGTAATTTTGAGGAAGTCGGGGGCCCAGCATATCTAGCCTCCCTCACTCAGAATATCGTTTCTTCATCTCACATTGAGTATCATGCCAGAGTAATAGCTCAAAAGCGACAGCACGCGAATTAATTGCATATTCTGCAAATGTACAGGACAAAGCTTTTGATCCAACTCAAGATATTGACGAGCTTATGCAAGAAGCTGAAGGTTCACTCTTCAAACTGTCTCAGAAGAAACTAAAGAAAGACTACCAGCAGATTGATCCAGTAATCAGCGAAGCCTATGAAATGCTACATAAAGCTGCAGAACGAACTGATGGTATGTCTGGGATTGCCTCAGGATTTCATGAATTAGATCGCATGACTTCTGGTTGGCAAAATTCTGATTTAGTCATCCTAGCGGCTCGTCCAGCGATGGGTAAAACTGCTTTTGCTCTATCAATGGCAAAAAACATAGCTGTAGACCAGAATATACCTGTAGCAATGTTTTCATTAGAAATGTCTAATGTACAGTTAATCAACCGTGTAATAGTCAACACCTGTGAAATTAAAGGTGAAAAGATAAAGAGTGGGCAACTTGAAGCTTACGAATGGGCTCAACTTGACAACAAGATTAAAGATCTCATCGGTAAACCCATGTTTGTAGACGACACGCCTTCTTTGTCTGTATTCGAACTACGAACAAAAGCACGTCGTTTAGTAAAAGAACATGGGGTTAAGCTGATTATGATAGACTACTTGCAACTAATGAATGCCTCTGGCATGAGTTTTGGTAGTCGGCAAGAAGAGGTTTCAACTATAAGTCGTTCATTGAAAGGTTTAGCCAAAGAGTTGAACATTCCAATATTAGCTCTTTCACAGCTCAATCGTGGTGTAGAGAATCGACCTGGCGGGGAGAACACTCTTGATTCCAAACGCCCTCAACTCTCAGATCTCCGTGAATCTGGAGCTATTGAGCAAGATGCTGACATGGTAATTTTTATCCACCGGCCTGAATACTATCATTTATACAAAGACGAGAATGGGAATGATCTTAAAGGAAAAGCTGTCATCATCATTGCCAAACACCGTAATGGTGCTGTAGGTGACGTGCTTCTAACATTTAAAGGACAGTATGCGCGTTTTGAAAACCCTAACGATGAAGCTTCCGTTCCACTCCCAGGAGAAGAATTCAATAGCATTTCACAAATAAATATAGACTCAATGACAGAAGATTATACATCTTCTCCCCTGCCCCTCAACACAGGACAACTTCCTTCACCTTCAGGAATTGTACCTTTCTAAGATTATAAGAGTGCAAGTTAACAATAGGAGGAGACAGAAGGGAGCAGTACTAAACGAATAATATACGTCTCAAATGTACCCAAATTCTCTTCAGAACTTACAATAAAATGCACTCCATTATTTAAGAAAAAGAGCAAAAAAGTTTGGCTACTTGCCCAGAAGTCACTATTTTTGTCGAGTAGTTCTGCAAGTCAAGTTGTCAAAAACAAGAGTTAAATCCGTCTCGACACTTGGTTATTCTATCACCTTATAAGTGGTATTTTGAAGCTAAACGAACTACTTAAGTTCCTCTCGCATCAACTAATCATTAATTCAAACCATTAATCTTTTATCATCAATGGCAACTATAATGCTATGGCACCTAAGAGTGCCCCCAAGAAATCTCAGGGTTTCACCGGCATCAAGTCCGGATTCGCAGTTATTATCGTCTGCTTCATCATTGCTGAGTGTCTTTACGTATTCGGTGCTGGTCATTTAAGCAACTTCCATGCTGAAGGTGCAACAGGTGTTCCATTCCACTTCTTCCAAGACCAATCTTACGAACCTGCAGGTATCGTAGGTACAGTTTATAAAGGTGGTTTCATTGTACCTATCATTTGGACTCTCTTCATCACAGTTATTGCTTTGGCAATCGAACGCGCTTTCGCTATTGGTACAGCTAATGGTAAGGGTAACCTCGGTAAGTTCGCAGCAGCTGTTAAGTCTGCTCTTAAGCAAGGTGATCTTGCTAAGGCGGAAGAGCTTTGCAACAAGCAACAAGGTTCTGTAGCAAACGTTGTTCTTGCTGCTCTCACTGAGTATAAGAAGCAACAAACTACAGATGTTGAACTTGAAAAGAAAGTTCTTGCTATTCAAAAGACAGTAGAAGAAGCTACTGCTCTTGAAATGCCTATGATGCAAGAAAATCTCCCTATCATTGGTACAATCGTAACCCTCGGTACTCTTATGGGTCTTCTCGGTACGGTAATGGGTATGATCAAATCATTCTCTGCTATGGCAGGAGAAGGTGGTGCTGACTCATCTGCACTTTCCGTAGGTATCTCTGAAGCACTTGTAAATACTGCATCTGGTATCGCAACTGGTGCTGCTGCAGTTATTGCTTATAACTACTTCACTAACAAGATTGACCGTCTTACTTTCGCTATCGACGAACTAGGTTTCACAATTGTAGAAACTTTCAAGACCACTCAAAAGTAATAAAAAGGTAATAAGATAACATGGGACGTTTTCATGTAAAAAAACAAGACACATTCATCGACATGACGCCGATGAGTGACGTCATGGTCCTGCTGCTTACCTTCTTTATGCTTACTGCGACTTTCACCAAGGAAGAACCTGTAAAAGTTAATGTTCCTGGCTCAGTATCAGAAATCAAAATTCCCGAAACCAATCTTCTCACCATCTTCATTAATCCAGAAGGAAAAAGTTTTCATGAACATGGATAATCCTAATGGACAAAAAGCAATGGCAGAGAAATTGATTGAGCAAAAAGAAATTGTCACTTACTGATGCCCAACTCCAAAAACATTCTCAGAGGTTCCAACTTTTTGGTACTCTTTTCAACACCATCGCTGGATGGGTAGATACAGAAGCTAAAGCGTAATAAGCTTCTTGTTGAAAGCCCAGAAGCAGGTATTCCTTGTGATAGTTTTCGAACAATGAACTCAAAGACTGGGTAACGGCTGCTCGTGAAGCCAATGGCGAGAACATGCGTATCGCCATTAAAGCTGATAAGAACACGCCTTACAGCACGATCAAAGAAGTTATGAACTCCTTTGCGCGCGATTGACGAGCCTCGTTATAATTTAACAACGACCCTTAAAGGCAGCGAGGATTAATAATCTGATAGAAAAGTTATGGCATCAAATTGATACAGGCGGGAATAGCAATTCCAAGCAAAAGAAAATGAACGCCCGTGTCGACTTTACCCCTATGGTCGACATGATTATGCTGCTCGTGACTTTCTTCATGCTTTGTACTCACTCTGCTCAAACCTCAAACGATGGAAATCACTATGCCTTCGGACAAGGATGACATCAAAAAGGAACAAAAAGAGTCAAGTACAAAACCGATGAAGCTATCACGATTATCATTGGCAAAGACAACAAGCTTACTATTTCGAAGGAAAGCTCTCAGAAGCTCAACCCAAGAAACCACCTATGGCAAAGATGGTATTCGTGCAGTTCTTACTACGCAAAAACCAAAAAGCTAAAGATCAGGGTGGATGCTTTTGAGACGTAAACTTCAAGGACAGTTCACTAGTAATGCTGAACAGGCTAAGAAGAATAAAGAAGCATTCAAGGAGGAACTTCGCAAAAATCAAGAACGCAGATGGTACCCAACGGCAAATCATTAAGCCTATGGACGAATCAACCTATCTAAACTTGATTAATGTGCTTGACGAAATGCAAAAACTGCTACATCGGAAAGTATGTGATCGACAAAGCAAACGATCAAGACAAGAAGATGGTAGAAGAGTTTAGTAAAAAGTAAATTCATAAGTAACAGTAATCACTATGTCAAAAGTCGATATTATTTCGCGCGAATGGTGCGACCTCGTCTTTGAAGGACGTAACAAGAGCTACGGTGCTTATGATTTACGTTCCAAAGCTGGCAGACGACACCTTTATGCGATTATCGATATCCTTGTCGGTATTGCAGTCATCGCAGGTCTAATTTTTCACCCATACAAAGGCGAAAAGAAGCCATCCAAGCTTTCATTGGCTAACAGATACAGAAGCTGTAACTGAATTGTCTGAATTGAAGAAGGATGAAGTGAAGAAAGATGAACCCAAAGTACAAAAACAAGAGGAGCAGCCTAAACAAGAACAGCTCCAGAAAGTAGCTGTACGTGCTTCTGTTGGCTTCACAGTACCAGACATCGTCGATAAAGTAGATGAAAGTAAGAAGGTTAAAACCAGGATGAGCTGAACCGTAGTAACATTGCAGAGTAGTGGCAGACTATGCTGGTGACGCTAATGGTAAGGAACCATCGACGATCTTCTGTAAAGGTCAAGAAGCTGGTGGTTCAGTAGCGCAAACCCTCAAAAAGGAAGAAGAAGCCCCATTTACTCTGTAGTGGAACAACAAGCTCAATTCCCTGGAGGAGAAGCAGCACTTTGCCTATGTAGCAAAGAACATTAAATACCCAGCCACGTAGTTGAACAAGAAATCCAAGGAACCGTGCAACTCGTTTTGTGGTAGAGGCAATGGTTCTATTGGTGATGTTCAAGCTAACAAAATCTCTGAATCACACTGCGATAAAGAAGCTCATTCGAGTAGTAAAAATCCTCCCACGCTTCATCCCTGGTAGCAGCAGAGGCTCGTCCCGTACGTGTATGGTTTCACCTTCCTGCACGATACTCCATCCAAAAACTAATCATCAGTTTTGTGAGTTAGAATCACTCTCAAACTGCATAGATCCATCAACCTGCGTTCTAGGCCTCCGGCCATGAGGCGCAGGTCTTTTTATCCTATGTAAGAGTTCAAATACTTTTATAGCCTTTTTCTTTTTGGGGCGTATTGAAGTGTAGTTCTATCTGAGTTTACGATATGCACAACATTGTCTCCTATTATTAAGCCCCATTTTGCTACCATCCCTCTATACTTCATCATTATAATATCCATTTACTTTCGACTATGCGTAAACTTCTTTTCCCTTTTCTTCTACTACTATTATTAGTTAGTTGTGGTACTAATCCTAAGAAAGCTAATTTCTATTTACACGAAGACGATGTAAAATTTGCAGCTGATGTAAGTTTCTACCCTATTCTTCAAGAACTATCCCAACTTTATGGGCTTCTGTAAACCAGAATCTGTAACTTCCTCTATATTGTAGTGAGGATTCTGCAATTCGCTTATTACTTGCTGATAGTGTTAGAATGGCTATCTCAACAAGACCCTTAAATGACAACGAAAAAGCTATTGTAGGGCAGCACAATCTTCCCTTACTTCAGTCCAAGATAGCCTATGATGCACGTGCACTCATCGTGAACATAGAGAATCCAGATACGGTTATCAATGTTAATGAACTACGTAATATTGTCCAAGGTAAGATAACCTCGTTGGGAGCAACTTGAGATGGGTAGCAAGAAAGGGAATCTTAGCCTTTGTTTTTGATGCGTCAGGATCCAGCACTGTCTCGTTATATGAAAGACAGTCTCAATAATGGTAAAGACCTAAAAGGTAACATCTTTGCACAAGGCAGCAACTTGAAGAGTTATTCAAAATCGATTAAAGATAATCCCAATGCTATAGGAGTTGTTTCTACAGACTGGTTACGAGTTCATCAAGGAGACACAAACCACATTACAAACCCACTTATGGTCTTGACGTTAGAGTAATGCTTGTTGGTAAAGTAGGCAAGGCTAAAGCAGATTGACAGCGCCCCTATCAGTACTACATAGCAACAGGAGAATACCCGCTTGTTCGTTCTGTCTGGAGATTACAACCGATCATCGCACAAGAAGTACAATGCGTTCTTTTTACTCTTTTCCTGAAAGAAAAATGATGGTCAACGTCATAAATAGTAGTTCGCAACTCCTAACTCGAAATCAAGTTCAAATTAAGGAAGTAGTGATTAAGGATTAATATTCTTTTCTACACCGATATATTTTTATTACCGTTGAGCAATAAAAGATACAATTGCCCTTTGATACTCTCTATTTAGTTTGATAAGGGACTTAATGAAACAGGCTGAAATCCAAAAGATGGATTTCAGCCTGTTTGTAATTCAAGACACGACTTTGATGAATACGCCTATCACTTGAAAGTAACCACAAGAAATTCACTCTGGGTACCAATGCGAAATTTTGCTCCCCCAAATTCTAATCCAGAACTTACGTAATAGGTTGTACCTTTACGTTGAGAAAAACCATACGCATTTTCATAAATAGCTTCAGTTAGCCAATTCCCAGGCCAGACCTGACCATGATGAGTATGCCCTGCAAATTCAAAATCAACACAATTTTCCTCAGCTTCCTCCAAATGATAAGGCTGGTGGTCTAACTCAATAATATACTTAGACCGATCAACTTTATCCATTAGTTGTGCCAATGTCTTACGATGAACATTAGTCCTGTCGTCTCTTCCTATACTAGCAATGTCACCAAAATAGGCAATCTCATCTTTTAGAAGCTTAATTCCTGCTTTCTCACAGAACTCACGATCAGCAGCAACTCCTGTGTAATAGTCATGGTTACCATAGATAGCGTAAATAGGAAAACCAAGTTCTTTGAACTCTTCTTCTGCCCTTTCTTTTTTTTACAGGTTTGATGGTCCTATCAATCAAATCACCAGCAATTAAAAGCGCATCGGGTTCCTCGGCCTTTATCTGCTCCAACCAACGATGCAAATCTCGACGTCGAATATGATAGCCTAAGTGAAGATCACCTACTAACACTAGTTTTTAGGCTCTTTAATCTTACCTCACTATTAGCTACCAGTTCCACACGCTTTTTATCCTCGTAATGATAACGAGCATAGGAGAATAATACTAAGAGAAGACCACCCAATATGGTAGTTCCTAAGTTGCTTTGATGAAGATATTGCTTAGGTATCCAAGCTAATAAGCCACAAATATGAACTATAGCAAAAAGAATAGCCATGTAAAGAAGGACTATAATCCATGAAGTACCGACATTGTAACCTATAGTAGATATTTCTAGTGGAAGTTTATCTAGCCAACCACTCATTGCAACAAAAAGGAGAGGAAAAGCCAAAGCCATTAAAAAGAAACAGTTACTATCCTCAACCACAAAATATAGGGTAAAATTTGCCAAACCCCATAAGACGCATATATTTGTCCAGCTATGGGTAAAAGCATCAAAAACAAAGCAATCGGAGGAATATTCATAAGTTTATATTTTAGCCCTGGAAATCTATTGTCAGTGCAATCTTTAGTCCCACTCGCTCAAAACAATTCGCAAACAAGTTTTCATCTAACGAGTAGAAAAGTCTATACCCAAAGGATGCTCTTCCTTCATGTCTCTTAGCACTAAAAGTAAGTCCTTTAGTCGCTAAAAAGCTTGTCGGGAACTATCTGTGAAAAGTTTTCGATTAACTCATCGTATAACATAGAGTATTCACTCTTAGTTAAGACTTCACGAGGTAAAGAAGTCGATAGGGCAACTACTTGTGCACCGCTATCACGTCCAGCCTTTGAGCCCATTAATACTATCTTCAAAAACAACACATTTTTGTATTTTCAACCCCAAAACCTCGTAGCAGCATTCAAATAACAATCTGGCCAAGGTTTGGAGGAGCAGCATGTTCGGCTGTAAAAACTTCAGAGAAGCAGCTAAAAATCTGGGATGCTGAGCATACTACTTTCTTCATTTTCGCTCTATTACTGCTAGTCACAACAGCACATCGGACATTCATCTCTTGTAATTGAGAAAGAAATGAAATCACACCTTCAAAAAGAGGATACTGCATCTTTCTCTCAAAAATCATCAAGACGACGAGTACTTTCAGCTTGCAAAGACTCTAAGTTAGAAAAATAGGAATGATAGATTTGCACTCAACGACATACCTTTAATATCCTGAGCAAAACCAGATCGTTCTGGCAAAAATCTTCCCAATACCTCGCCAAAAAGACCTCGTATTGGCTTTCAGTATCAATGAGAACACCATCTAAATCGAAGAGAGCAGCTTTCATCTTTAATGCATTGCTTATTAAAAAGTGAGAAGTATAAAAGGAAACAAAGGAGAAAACCTATGTCCACAAGAAAGAATCTGTATAAAATGTGTTTGTATAAAAATAAAAATTGATTGTCTCCCGACAACCAATCTTCTTTAACCTTAAATCTAATACCATGAAAACAATGCAAAGTTACACCCTTTCTACATTTATTCCAAAACAAATTGTAGAGAAACCAGAAGAAAAATCTTAACTGCAGTTGAAGATGATAGGTCAACTCACCAATTACGCATTGAATAGCTATTCATGGTCATGGAATTTATACAGACGTTCAGTTGAACTACTTTGAGTACAGTGTTCCAAAATCGCAGGACGATGAGTAATGAATATCAAGGTTTTCTTTTGACAATATGAAATTAGTCGTTTTATTACCAACTCTTCCGTTACAACATCCAACGCAGAAGTACTCTCGTCAAAAATAAGTATTGGACATGGACGAAGCAATGCACGAGCTATGCATATACGTTGAGCCTGTCCTTCTGAAAGTCCTCCCCCAAATTCATGACATATCGTATCCAAACCTAGCGGCAAGGAAAAAACAAAATCCGCTGCTGCCACATATAATGCTGATTGCATTTGTTCCTCTGTGGCATCAGGAAATGCCACAATAAGTTGTCCTGTATTGTGCCAGAAAGTAGTGTGTTACCTTGAGGTACATAAGCTAAAGCATCTCTTCCAAGAAGAGAATATGGATAACTCCTTCCTCCCTCCAAACACCATTCTATCCTCCCCTCCTGAGGAGTTATAAGACCAAGTAACATACGAACCAACGTAGTCTTTCCTGTTCCAGTCTCACCAAGTATAGCTGACACACTACCTAAAGGGAAGTTACAAGAAAAATCCTCTAGTATCTTACGTGAATTTGAACTGTACTTAAAAGTGCACATTGGATAAAGATAACTGTAAATGCTATACTACCTCTCAGCATCTGCTCACGAAGTACTCTAAGACTAGAATCCTCTGTTATATCTTCTTGTGAGTAAACATCCCGATCTATACTTTCGAGCTGACGACGTTCTAAATGCTATATGCCCTTGAATAACAGCATTAACATACTGAGAAAGATTTTTCAAAGGAGATTGTACTCGAGCTACTAATTGCACATAAGCCATGAGCGCCCCATAAGTTATCCACTCATTTTGCAAGCCTATAACTCCCCAAACAAATACAACTAGATATGCTAAGTCAAAACCAAGGCGCATCAAAAGAAATGGTCGAACAGAGTACTTGAGTTTTTGAACAACCCTTTTTTCCATTTCCAACTGAGCAGTTCCTAGTCGTTTCCTCATTATAGAATAGGCACGATGAGTTTTTATCACCAGAAAGTGCTGAGAGGCCTCTTGATATCTAGAAAGTACTTCCGCATCTTGTTCTCTCACCCTGTGAGTAAGTTCTCGTTGTTTTCTGATATAGAGTCGACGAAGTAAAAATACTAGGGGTGTGATCAAGAGTAAACACAGCGCAAGTCGAAAATCTAAAATACCAAGGAAGACAAAAGCGCCTGTAAGCTGAAACAACATCGAGAAAATCGCAGGAAAAGTATTGACTGTCATGCCAACTAAATACTCCACATCTTTAGATATGCGCCCTTGTACGTCCCCACTATGATATTCTTGTAGCCGTTGCCAATCACTATTCATCAATCTACTAAACAGAGCCATTCTCATATCGTTCTCTGTTTTTGTAAATAGTAAAGTACTCAACCAGCCGCTCGAGAACCCAATGATGCGTTCTAGAATGGTACCCACAACATAACACACAAGAATCAGAATCAGATTCCCAGCCTGTGCTCCCGTAGCAATATCTATTGCTGCCTTAAACAGATATACAAAACAAAGACTTAAAACCACTCCTAGAGTACCTAGAACAAGATTTAAAATATTAAGCCAACGATAAGCTAGCCAATATGGCTTCATCCAATCTAAGAATCGCAAATAGGAGCGAAGACTGAAGTTCATTGTACTCTAAAAGTTTCTATAAATTATTGTTAGGAAAAAGCTTAAAAGTAGAGACCGTAGGTAAGAAAAACAATACACTATCCCCGTATATCCTCTCCCCACATCATTTTCTCACGCAAAACCCGGAAGAAAAGAGTTTGAAAATACATGAACAACTGCTATATTATAATCAGCCTTTCGAAGAGTTACTTCTGTTTCGGTTAAAAAGCTCTGACTACGTCCGTCTACCGATAATAAAAATCGCTCAGTTCGGCTATGCACTTTGAACTTAATATCGACGTCATCTCGCAATACTATTGGACGCATAGTCAAACTATGAGGAGCAACAGGAGAAAGACAAAAAGTAGCAGACTGCGGATCTAAAACAGGCCCGCCTACCGATAAGGAATAAACAGTAGAACCTGTCGGAGTACTGATAACAAGCCCATCAGCTACATACTTTGCAGTGAGTAACTCTCCATTCACTCTTGTTTCTATTTCAATAAGAGACGCATTATCGTGCTTCAAGAGAGCTACATCATTGAGAGCATATGGATAAGAGTCTAAAACCTCCCCTGAAGTGTTCACTTCCATCAAACTACGCTCGCTTATATTATAGTTTCCTGAAGCGACGCACTCCAAAGCCACATCAATCATTTCAGGCTTTACATCGGCTAAAAACCTAGTCTCCCAAATTAATTCCCAATATAGGAATAGCTCGACGACGTATGCGTTCGGCAGCATGAAGAAAAAGTTCCATCCTCCAATCGAAATAGCTAAATCAGCTTCACAATTTCCTACACAAAAAGCTGTTTCTTGCTTCACGACATTAGGAGCGTATTCCTGCAACACTGGCATGAAGTCTTCTGCCACCAGCACATCAAGCCCAAGCTGTTGGAGCTTAAGAATGATTTGCAGAGCACATTTGAATTTATCTGCTTGGTAGCTATTGCCAAATAGGGCAATTGTTTGAGGAGAAGAGTGCATAATAATCTGTAGTGCCGCATTTCACAGTACAACACGCATTATTTTGAAACATTTTCGTAATTTCATGGCATAAATTGAGAAAAGAAAGATCTTTGCTTCATTGAGCAAAATTACAGTATTCTCCTCATTATACCAAGCAATTATGACTAAACTGAGCGTAAACATCAATAAATTTTGCTACATTGCGTAATGCTCGTGGTGGCAACAATCCCGATTTACTACAAGTAGCTCGTGATTGCGAACAATTTGGTGGACAAGGTATAACCATACATCCGAGACCAGATGAGCGCCATATTCGGCGTTCTGATGTGCTGGAGTTAAAAGATTACATCAACACAGAACTTAATATAGAGGGCTATCCAACTGAAGACTTCATTAACTTGGTCTGCGCGGTGAAACCTGCACAAGTAACACTTGTCCCAGATACTCCAGAGCAACTCACCTCTAATTCTGGCTGGAATACCAAAGAGAAAGCAGAATTTTTGTTGCCAATCATTTCTCACTTTCACGAAGCAAATATACGCGTTTCCATATTTATTGATCCCCAAAAAGAGATGGCGGACAATGCACTTCGTTGTGGTGCTGACCGTGTAGAACTTTATACGGAACCTTATGCTAGGCAATATAGTGTAGATCGCAAGAAAGCAGTTACTCCTTTATGTAGAATGCGCGCTATCATTGCCAGAAAATAGGATTAGGTATTAATGCAGGGGCATGATTTGAGTTTAGAGAATCTAGCCCTACTTTTCCGAACAAATTCCATTTCTTGATGAAGTAAGCATTGGGCATGCTCTGGTGTGCGATGCTCTCACCTTGGTCTCGAAAAAACTATTGAATCTTATCTTAAATGTCTATCCACCTCTGGTAATTAAGATTTTAAAACTGTAATTGATGCAGGAGGGCTGTACACAATAAGTAAACACGTGCAACTATACAAAAAGAAATACTCGACAATAGATTTATGCTACACATCTTTTTGGCTGATGGGTTTGAAGAAATAGAAGCACTTACGCAAATTGATATCCTTAGACGATGTGGCTTGGAAGTGCAAATTGTATCTGTAACAGGAACAAGACTCATTCATGGTTCACATGATATTCTATCATGGCTGAAACAGTTTTTCGAAAATGTGAGATTTACAAAAGCCATGGTATTATTCTTCCAGGAGGTATGCCAGGCGCTCGCAACCTTACATGAAGGGCTACGCAAGCGATTCTTCACCATCACGATTGCAAAAATCTCATTGCTGCTATCTGTGCAGCTCCTATGGTACTGGGGAAACATGGTATATTGAAGGGGCATCGTGCTACTTGTTATCCGGGCTTTGAACATGAGCTTGAAGGAGCTGAGCATGTTAACGACCTTGTGGTAGAAGATGGACACATTATAACAGCTAAAGGTCCTAGAGCCGCTGTGGATTTTGCATTTGCAATTGCTTCTCGCTTTGTTGATGCCACAACCATTGCTCGTGTCAAGTCTGACATGCTATTTCTCTAAGAACGAACCTTCAACTATTCTTTTTCCTGTTTGCTTGAAACAGGTTAATAATCTTCTGCTGATATGAAATACCTCGTATGCTCAGACATTCATGGTTCTCTCCCCGTGCTTGAGAAGTTGCTCAGCCACTACCAAGAGATGCACTGTGACCAATTGCTTTTTATTGGTGACTTGCTAAATTATGGTCCCCGAAATAGCATTCCTGAGGGAATTGATCCACAAAGGAATTGTCAAGCATCTCAACGCCATGGCAGAACGTATAATTGCTGTTCGGGGTAATTGCGATAGTGAAGTAGATCAAATGCTTTGTGATTTTGATCTCATGAGTGATTACACATGGATAGTAGACAATGGGATCCGCATTTTTTTGACCCATGGCCATGTCTTTGGCGAGAGCCATTTACCACGCGCTCATTTTGATATCCTCTTCAATGGACATACGCACTTACCTCATATAACACGTTTAGAGAATGGTTCGGTAGTAGTCAATCACAGGTAGCCCAACATTTCCTAAAAGGCGGTAATCCGCCCACATTCGTCATCTATGAAGATAGAGTAGTTTCCTTTATGATTTAGAGGGTACATTGCTGCAGAGCCTACATCTCTGATAACTTTCAAAGTGCCTAAGAATACAAAGTTGCATATTTTCTTTGACTTTTTTCACAACAGCACAGACCTATATGAGTAATCTCGCGCCTCTACCCTATCGCATCATCGCTCTTGACTTAGATGGAACTCTCACTAATAGTCAGAAAATCATAACCTCGTACTTTTCGAGCTCTAATGAGCGCACAGCGTGAAGGAGTTCGCCTTGTTTTTAGCGTCAGGGCGTCCTACCGGTGATTGCATCTCTAGCAGCAAATCAACTGCGTTTAGCAGAGTTTGGTGGATTTGTGCTATCCTACAATGGAGGAAGAATCATTGATTGGCACAACAAAACAACGATTTATAGCCAAACAGTTCCCACTGATCTTATTGCAGACCTCTACAGGTTTGCAGAAGAAGCTAAACTCCAATTTGTAACTCACCTAGCAGTCATTTAGCGAGCAGAAATGAAGGAGATTATTTAGAAGAAGAAGCACGCATCAATGCGGTATGCCCATCGTCGTGGCGAAGACTTTGTAGCTGAAGCAAGTCAAATTAAGGGAGGTTCAGCAAAATTTTTGATACCAGGCGACCCTCATCTTCTGCTATTGCTTGAAGCTGCTATCAAAAGAAGCTCTATCAGATCGCATGGAAGTTTTTCGTTCCGCACCATATTTTCTGAGCTCCCTCCCAAAGGTATTGACAAAGCACAATCTTTGCAACGTCTACTCAAGCATATCAATCTAGAACGTGAAGATTTATTAGCTTTTGGAGATGGTTTCAATGATTTGTCTATGCTACAATTTGCTGGCACTGGGGCTCGCAATGAACAATGCTGTGGATGAGTAAAGCCATAGCCGATTTTATCACAGCATCAAACGACGAAGATGGCATAGCTCAGCACTAGAGCAGTTTCGCTTCTTGCCACAAAACAAGAAAACGGAAAGCACTTTAATCTCCATAGCTTTCGGCTGAGTTTCCGTATGAAGCTCAGCTGATTTTGTCTACTATGTAAAATTACTCTCTTAAGCATTAGAGTTGTATATACAATAGAATAACCCCATCCATCTCCTTAAGATAGTCAGTATTTTTCCCAACCTAATCGTCTATGTTAAAAGCTGATTGGCGAAAAAGCATTATAGAGCATAGTTGAGATAGAAAACTTAACTATCCGAACGCACATATTTAACACCTCAAAAGAAGGTCACTGCAAGTCTGTTTTAGATTTACGAGAAACTCCTGCTAGCTTCCTTTCGCGCCTCATGAAGAATCTTACCTATTTTCTCCTTCATCGTAGAAAATCTCCGAGAAAATTAAGATTAAGTCCGACGTTGTAGATCTAGTTCTCGTAGAAAAGACTCTCGACAATCCGTGTAAATAAGTAACATTTCTCAAATAGGTAGACTAAACATCTATCTTAGGAGGTATTTTATAGTTCCACTAAGATATATTTCATTCCTCCTTAAAAGAAAACTCAGACATTATCTTCAAATTTGATTTAACACAATAGGAAGCCTAAGCTCTTAATGTATGACAAAGATTAAGCAAATCATACGCACTTGGATGTTAGCTATTGCCATATTTATAGGAATAGCTTTGTTCTTCATTGGTGATAGTTGCCTTCCCACTGCAAACACGCGAAAATCCATGGCGATTTATTGTATCAAGACTTTACAGCCTGTTCTCATCTTTGTAATGTTGTTGATAACTTTCTGTAAAGTAGAGCCTCGTAGTCTTCGTGTGACACGCTGGCACGGATATTTGTTAGCTTTGCAAACATTCGGATTTTTCGTTTCTACCATAGCTCTACTATGGAGTGATACTCCCTATCATCCCATTGCGGAAAGTGCACTACTCTGTTTTATAAGTCCTACAGCTACCTCGGCTGCTGTTGTTACTGATAAACTTAAGGGAGATGTTGCAGGAGTGGTTTCATATACTATACTAGCAAATATCCTTGCTGCAATCCTTATACCAGCTGTAGTCAGTTTAACGCTCCCTTCTCATGTTGATTATCTACCTTCATTATGGAGAATTATTTCTAAAGTGTTCCCCATGCTCATCTTTCCCTTTTTCATAGCATGGGGGATTCGTCGTTATTTCCCTCGTATCCTAGATTATGTTTTAACAATCAAAGACTTAGCTTTCTACATCTGGGCTGTTTGTCTCACGCTTGCCATCACCACTAGCACTAATTCTTTAGTTCACAGTCACACACCATTCGTAGTTCTTCTGGCTATCTGTCTTGTAAGTCTGATAAGTTGTACTCTTCAATTTGGTTTTGGTCGAATGGTAGGTTATAAATACAGTACCCCAGTTGCAGCTTCTCAAGGAATCGGTCAGAAAAACACTGTCTTTGCAATTTGGGCTGGATTTACTTTCTTTGATCCCATTTCCACTTTAGCAGGGGGCTTCTACAGTATCTTTCATAACCTTTGGAATAGTTATCAATTATCACAGCAAACAAGAAGACAACCAAGGACTTAAAATGTAAAGTTCGTAGATTTGGTGGAACGCAAAAATATAGTAACTTTGCTTTGTCTTAGCACAATAGAGCTCCATCATGTTGGAGCTTTATTACTGCTACATGACAGAATGGACAACTGACAATAATGTTCGCCCCATATTGGGAGACACTGTATAATATCTCCACAGCATTCACCCTTTTTTCTCTCCAAAGTTTCTTTTATGATAGAAAAGCATTTCTTTTTGGAAGATGCAGACCTAGCCACCTTTTTCGGTGCTGGCAATTCCAACCTACGTTTAGTGCGCGCCTTTGCGTCCTAAGCTACGCATCATGGGGCGAGATAATGCTTGAAGGTCATGGGAGCTGAAGAAGATATGGCGGAATTTGAAGAGAGTTTCAAGCGGCTCCAACGATACTGTGTCCTCCATAATCAGCTCGATGAGGAACAAGTGATTCAGATTCTTAAAAATGTGGCAGAGAAAGCAGATTATCGAGACAATGAAACCATAGTCTATTCTATGGGTGGAAAGCCTATTGTTCCGAGAAGCTCGAACCAGCGCAAAGTGGTTGAGGCCTATCACAAGAACGATATGCTCTTCATTTCTGGACCAGCAGGTTCAGGAAAAACCTTTCTTGCTATAGCTCTAGCAGTAAGAGCCTTGAAAAACAAGGAAGTTAAGAAGATTATCTTAAGCCGTCCTGCAGTGGAGGCTGGTGAAAAATTAGGGTTTTCTACCAGGGATATGAAGGAAAAAGATTGATCCTTACCTGCAACCACTCTATGATGCTTTGCAAGATGCTTCCCTCCCATGAAACTTCAAGAATATATTGAAAAATCGTGTCATTCAGATTGCTCCTCTAGCCTTTATGCGTGGCCGAACGCTCAACGACGCAGTGGTTATTCTTGATGAAGCTCAAAATACTACATCGGCACAAAATTAAAAGTGTTTCCTTACCCGTATGGGCTGGAACACTAAAATGATGGTAACAGGTGACATTCCAACGCAAATAGATTTTACCTCCTTCACAACGTAGTGGGCCTTTATTAGAGGCTCAGCGCATTCTACGTGAAGTTAAAGGGCTAGCCTTCATTGATATGCAGCAGGAAGACATCGTACGCCATAAAGCTGGTGAGTCGAATTGTGGCTGCCTCACGACAAAGAAGCTGCTACGCGCAAAACAAAATCATCTGAAAAAGAAGCACCTACACTAAGCGAGGTTAAAGAAGCCTGACTTGTCAGCTTTAACGCGCGCCTTGTCAGGTGCTTACTATATAAAAAAGAGTGCCTAAAAATCAAATTGCAGAAGAAGTTTTGGTTTAGGCTAACATTCATACACAGAGGTCATAAGATTACTTACATGCATCTCTATCCATCCACTCTACATTCTTATCGCTATTTACTCTCAAAAATCTCAACAAACATGAGTGCTCTTACAAAACCGATTTCCATTTTGAAGGACAAAAAGTGTGTACCACGGCAAGGTGCGCGATGTGTATAACCTCGGAGAACGCCTTGTTATGGTAGCTACTGACCGTATCTCGGCTTTTGACGTTGTTCTCCCCGAAGGTATCCCTTTCAAAGGTCAAATGCTCAACCAAATTGCAGCTAAATTCTTAGATGCAACTACAGATATTTGCCCAAACTGGAGCTTGCCACCCAGATCCTATGGTCACTGTTGGCCTCATTTTGTGAAGGCTTCCCCATCGAAATGATAGTACGTGGCTACTCTCTGTGGAAGTGCATGGCGTGCTTACAAGAGTGGGTGTACGTGAAATTTGTGGTATATCTCTACCTGATGGCATGCGCAGAAAAAACGAAAAGTTCCCTACTCCTATTGTTACTCCTACCACTAAGGCTGAGATAGGAGAACATGATGCAGATATTTCTAAGGAAGAAATTTTAGCACAAGGCCTTGCACACTCCTGAAGAATACGAAATTCTTGAAAAATACACTCTAGCCTCTTTGAGCGCGGTACTAAAATCGCAGCAGAACGCGGACTGATTCTCGTAGACACAAAGTATGAATTTGGTAAACACAACGGAGAGATTTATCTTATGGACGAGATTCATACTCCTGATTCAAGCCGCTATTTCTATGCTGAAGGCTATGAAGAACGTTTTGAAAAGGGGGAAGCTCAAAACAGCTTTCCAAAGAATTCGTACGCGAATGGCTCATGGACAATGGATTTCAGGGAAAAGAAGGCGAACAAGTACCAGAAATGACTCCTGAAATTGTAGCAGGTATCTCCGAACGCTATATAGAACTTTATGAACATATTACGGGTGAAAAGTTCAATCGCGAAGAGAATGCGGACTTATCAGCTCGTATCGAAAAGAATGTAAGTGAATATCTAGCTAAATGATGCAAGTTGTATCAACGACATTGATATAACATTCATTTTCGTTGCAACTTTTACAATTTATAAGATAAGTCGTAGCTTAGGCAGATTGCCCGAGCTACGACTTTTCTATTAGACTTAATCATTTAAGTCAGGACATATTACTTGTCCAAAATTCAAGATAACGTTGTGCAACTTTGATATACTCATGATGCTTCTCAATGTACTTTCGACTCTGTAGTGATAGAGTTGATATTTTGCCCTTGTTTAATACTAGCCATTCTAATTGCTCATAAACAGACTCTTGAGAAGGCAGAACATTGATAATAGGACGTAACTCTGACTCTCCAAGTATTCTCATAATTCTCTGGCTCACCTCCTGCCTACAACTACCAAACCTTGTGCCATCGCTTGCAAAGCATTCATGCTGGAGTGTAGGAACAGAGTTGATCTAATAACACATCACTTGAAGCAAGAAGCTGAACATATTTAGCAAATGGTACATTTTCTGCTTTTTCACATACTCGACTTCGTAGGATAATTTGCTTTTTAATCTTTCCAAGGCCCTTAGCATCACATCAGTTCCTTTTGTAAGCATGGCGATGCTTCTGAATACCTATAAAGAATCGTACCTTTGATTCGCTCGTAAAAATCTTTGTCGACAAGAATTCCCTATAGCCATTTCATTATCCAGCCTGATCGGGAAAAGGATAAATCTTACTTTATCACCAAAATGAGGACGATAGGCTGCATCATATTCATAAAGTCCAGATACAATACCATCACAATTCTCTGCTATTTCTTTATTAAGTTTTCCTTTCTCTCCATACAACCAATCGCGGATCCAAATCTCATTGTCTACACTCTTCCTTACCTTATTGCCATATATTGAAATCACTATAACGGAAAGTTTTACAATCTAGCCCTGCTTCAACCCAATAATGGTCCATCCTCAAGCCCCCAAAAGACTTTTCTGTTATGGCGGCGCAAAAATGATAAAATGGACGAATTCTTTCTGCTTTTAATGGCAGAAAACGAAAGGATTTATCAACTGTACGACATCATAGTTTTTGAACTGTCTAAAAGTTCGAAGCAAACGTAAAAAGTAAACAATAGAAGGAAGCTTGCCAAGGCTTGGACGCTTTAGATCTATATCACGTGGTAATTTTTCCAAGTGTCTCCATCAGATGCCAGAGTAACTTTGTGTCCTAAGGCCCGTAAACCTAAAGCAAGCGTTGCGTGTACGTTTGAATAATCACCGAGAAGAAGTATCTTCATGACAACAAAGGTATTATACCCGAAATAATGAACAAATTAGCATGTAAGAATAGCTTGATCAAAAGCATTCTTATCTAGCACACTTTTGTTGCGCAACCGCGAACGGTAAGAGTATATTGTAGGGACTGAATAGTTAAGGAAATGAGCGATGCGATTGCTATCAGTAACGCCCAAACGAATAAGTGCGAAAATCCGAGCTCAGTATTTAGAATCTCATCACGCTTTGGATGAACTTTGGCCTCTGGTAGAAGAAGAGCATTGAAATTATCTATGAACTGCGGAAAGAGAGTAACAAAAGCCTCATCAAAATCTGCATAAAAGGCTTGTTCTTCCTTGGTGAGAAGCTCAGCATTATGTAGTTTCTCCATGAGTTGTACATAATTTTTAGTCTTAGATAATTTAAGTAGCTCACGACGATACTCATCAAGTGTATCTATATATCCACGACAACGCTGCAAATACCTGGCTATGTAGGTTTCTTTTATCTTATCTGTCGTAGAGAGTTTGGCATTAGTCTCGAGCAACGCAGCATTTACCTCACGCACCGCAGCCAAAGCTTCCGTGAGTTCACGCCGAGCATAGGAAAGATCGCGCATCTTCTTTCTCAACAAAACAATAAAAATCAAAAGCAGTAAGACAATAAGCAAAGTGAAAGCTACAATCACGAAAGTTATTGTTTGTCGCATCTGAAGTTGCTCTTTGTGGGCTCTATTAATAATAGGGAAAACATTACTTGCTTCAAAACTACGTAGGCGAGCTTTGCAAAAGTTAGCATCATCCATTGAGCAGAGCAAATAATTGTATGATCGAAAAATCTCTCCACGATTAGAAAGTTCAACTGCAAGCTCCAATAATGCTCGATACTCTGTCACCCCACGTTCTAAATCACTCAAAGCGGCTAAACATAAATAATACAAATAGTCATCATGATTGTTGCTAGCTTCTGCAATATCCGCCAACAATGCATATAAATAGGCATGTTGCAAGGAATCTGCATGGCCGAGTGCACGTAAACAAACTTCTCTAGCGTTTTGCAGATTTCCTTCATTTAACAACTTATCAGCTTGTACAATAGCTCTATTAGTCGGATTAGTTTCTACTTGTAATATACTATCACGATAAGACGCGGTCAACTGTTGGAGAATTTTGCGATTATCTCCGACCTCACCATAATCGGCCATCCATCCGTAGACAGAACGCGCCACTTGATAATAATAAAGCTGTAAAGAAGCCTGGTCAGCACTCACTGAAGTATTCTCCAATAAATTGGCTGCAGATTTGTAAAGTCCCATAATACCATAGACCTCAGCACGTCCTATTCTAGTCCATTGCAAAAGTTCAAAAGCTCTCTTGCTGTCTTTTACATTCTCCTCAATAAGATCTAAATAAGCAAGGGCAGAATCACTCTGAAAATGTGCATATGCTCGAAAGAGCTGTTGATAGGTTTCAATGAGTTTTTCTCCTTTCTGCTCAACTGCTTTCGACTTTAGCTGCTGCAGATTATTTAGATACCGTAGGCGTAAGCTTGTTTTTTCCTCAATGGTTCGATCTAATCGTTTCAGAAGTCCCTCTGAATTTTTCTACCGTGGTCTTAGCGAAAAATCGTTACAGGATAAAAATAGTCCTCCTAAAATAAGACATGATAGCAAAAGAGACATAATGCCAGAAGATACTACTGACAAGGAAGATAGCTTATTGCATCTGATTGAATTCTGGATCATCGGGGGAAAGAATACGTTTACCTGAAGAATACTTATGCTTGTATGTGGAAGTAGTAGAATTATGAGAACTCTTGTTTTCGTTGGAGTTAATAGGCAACTCAGGCGAACTAGTCAACATTACATTGCCGCCATATCTACGCCAGCGAGCCAATATACTTTGCACGTATCCTGCAGTCTCACTTCCTATCATGTAGCCATATCTCACAACTGGATCACGATAATACTGAGGCTTCTGAAGTCCTATAATATATGGAGCAACATCATCCCACAGTTGTGGGTTCTTTCCATATTTTCTAGCCAGAGCCATGGCATCACGAACGTGACCTAATCCGCCATTGTATGAAGCAAGCACGAACTTTATACGTTCGTTACCATCTCGTATATCAGAGAGCTGCCCCTGTAAGTCTGCGTATGAGATTAGCTGCTCCTTTCAACATTTCTTCGCGGATCATTCACTTCATCAGGTGATACGCCTAAACTTGCAGCTGTTTTAGGCATCAACTGCATTAAACCTTGAGCTCCTGCCCAGGAACGAGCATTCGGGTCGAAACCACTTTCTTTGAAAACTCTGAGCAGCAATCAATTTCCAGTCCCAACCAGTAGTAGCAGATGCAGTTTGAAAAGATGGTCATAAACAGAAATAATGCCACGCTCTTTAGATAGATACACAGATTGTACACGCTTTTTGACCTGATGCACCTCTTTCATTCGTTGTATCTCTGTTTTCATAACATCGACTTGCTTGTTGTCAGTGTACCATTCATTAAGCGAAGCTATCAATTCCTTGGCACTGAGATCTTACCGCCCAAGCTGTATCTTCATTGCTATTGTGAACACCAGCAGCAACGAGTCCTTTTTCCTTCAATAGTTTGTAAGGGACAGGCAGCGCAAGTAAATCAGCATTTCCATCAGATAACATCTGCAATAATTCAGCTGTATCTTTTAGCTATTTCCGCACGCACTTTCAACCCTTCAGTAGAAGCATAATCCTCAGCCAAAGCATACTGTAATCCCATAGGTAATCCATGATAATCATAGTATGTTTCAGGCCCAGAAAGCGTGACAACGATAATCTCACCAGACCTACGGAGGTCAGCTAGGTCGTATTGCCCTGTTGTATTTTGAGGCTCTTTAGTAAATGCAGCAGACATAGCAGACTCTCTCTCGCGTTGTAGCCTCACAACTTACCAAAAGGAAAGAGAGAATGCAAAGGAGACTCTCATTTAAACAATGATTAAACTGTGTAGGGCGATATCATGGGGTTCTGTAGGAATTTCTGAAAGAACCTGTTCAGAGAACGCTACCCCACACAATGAACGTTTTGTAAACTTCGCTGGCTTAAAAAGAATCATAATAGGCTCTTCCGTGTCCTAATCGATGGCCCTGTGAATCAAAACCTACTCCAGGTACAAGGATATAGTCAAGAGTTGACAAATCACTAAGGGGGGCTGTAGTTGGCTCCCAAATTCCAAACTGCCCTTCCTTCATTCTAGCTTTTCCCTCATAGGGGCAAACTTGAATCTTTCCATCAACAAGAGTAGGGAAGAAGAAAGTTTTTCATCCCCATTGCTCGAGCACTGCCTCAGTAGACACTTCAGTAGCCATAGTATAATAAATCATCACCTTGTCCGATGACAAAAAGTGACTATCTTCAGATAGCTGGGCTATTAATTGAGAGGCTGCATACTCACGCCTTTCATGACTGAGTTGCTTCAGCACCTTGTGTAGTGTGTATCGCAAATCTTGTTTTAAATTCATAGCTTGGTCTCATCCACATTTGATGTTTAGGTACTATAATGCTAGAGGCTGTCTTCTTTACATTGGGTGCTTTAGGAAAAGCTTCCCCATTATGAAAAATCCTCAACGCACGCGCAACAAATGGGTCATCATTATTCAGATAGATTACAGCAGAACCAATTCCCAAACGATCTCCAATTATGTTACCAATAATTGAGCGCTCTAATAAGGCATGGGAAGTTCGAGATCATAAGATTTCGACGCTTGATTCCATGTTGTTCGGCATAACTAACGAACTGGTCAACAATTCTTTGACTACGAAGATATTTAGCCAATGGCAAAGCTTGTGAGTATTTATTCAATACTTGACGATGATTATCTAAATACCAGAAAGCAAACTGGCTGATCGTTCCTGACATGTACACATACTTTATAATAAGAGTAAACCCAAGTGTATCTCGAGGGATGAAATAGTCAGGAATAATCCCCCCCCCTCCATACACATTGCGTCCTAAACGAGTTTTGTATATATCTCCTGAAGTTTTTATGCTATCAGAACTGAAATATTCTCCTGTTGCAGCACGTTGAAGAAGGGTCATTCTCATAATCTGCTTCATCTCCAGGTTTGAAAGGCTTTTTGCACACAGCGACCAGAAGGCGTATAATAGCGTGCTACAGTGAGGCGAACCATACTTCCATCCCGAAACTCGATGGGCACTTGGACTAATCTCTTTACCAGCTTCTTCGACCTATGATGGCAGCTCTATCATTATCTTGCATAGCACCAGCAAATATCTCACTCGCCGAAGCACTAGTTTCATCAATTAGCACTACGAGGGGTAAACTTTGATAAGCTCCTTTTCCATCACTTTTATATTCTTCCTTGTTGAAGTTCCTCCTTCGTTATAGACTATCATGCGGTTCCTAGGTAGAAACTCATTCGCTACCTCCACAGCTGCTTGCAAATACCCACCTAGGTTTCCGCGCAAATCAATCACGAGGTTATCCATGCCTTCTGGAGATAATGTAGCCATAGCTCGAAGAAACTCAGCATATGTTTTATCTCCCCACGAAGTAATGCGGATATAACCAGTCCTAGCATCGAGCATATAACTAGCATCAACACTATTAACTTCTACATCCCCCCTAGTTATTGGAATTATTATCATATTTTTCACTCCATTTCGGCGAATACCCAGGCGCACAACACTCCCTTTCTCTCCTTTCAAATTTTTCATCACTTTGTCATTATCAATTGACTTTCCGACAAAGCTCTTTCCATTAATGGTGACTATGCGATCTCCTGCACGCAAATTAGCCTCATCTGCAGGACCACCTTCTATAATACGTACAACTCTTACGGTATCGTCATAAATCATGTACTGAACACCTATACCTGAAAAACTACCTTTCGAGCTCCTGCATCGAGGCTTCTACATCCTTAGCTGAAACATACGTAGAGTGAGGGTCAAGTTCTTTCAAAAATCTGTGGAAAAGCTTTTTCCCACAACTTCATTCACGTCAACCTTGTCTACATATCTCTCATTGATGACTTCCAAGCAACGTACTAATTTTTATTCCCTGACGTGTTTATAAAACTAACTCGATTTCCAGCAAATTGGTTAGCATAAAAACTTCCGATCAAAAACGCCAACAACAACGGCAATAGAGATGTAAAAAGGGTAAAGTCGAGAAGCGTAGTATTTCATTCGATTTTTATCGTTCGTGGTATCCACTCACTGAGCAAGGACGACCAATTTATATACTTTAGAAAAGACTAATAAGCTATGATGTTGAGCCCCCCCTTTTCATCATAAGACAAAATGGAGGCTTATATTTGAATAGCCAGCGGTTCAAATACATACAACTTATTAAATGGTGCATGATAGATACACACCGCTTTGCGATGTAAAACTACTGATTTCAGCAGAAACAACCAAGCTTTTTATACAAAAACAACGAGAGTATACCATATCATTCTGACCTTTGTCGAATAGGGTCTAACATCTTACGCCTACAAAACAAGCCAACAACTCGCTTTTTATATCAATTGTGTCAGGCTCTATTTACCCCAATTCGGTTTAAGGTCACTCCCTTTTTACTCAGGTTATAGCCCACGACGATTCTTTCGACCTTGTTCTAAGGCCGAAGATTCATTGTTTCACGCAAGTATGTTTTAGAAAAGTGTGAGCTGCTTCACCTCTGCTTCTGCCTCCATCTCAAACTCCATATTGATAGAAGGTTTTGTGTCGTAGAAAGCATAAGCCGCCATTCCAGCCAAAAGGTTGACAATAAAGTTTGAGACACTTCTGTGGCGGTATGAACAATCTGCGCTACGTTCTTGAGCATATCGTTGATGATCTCGATAATGCTTCTTTTACGGAGCATAATTTTGTCGCACACATCCATTAAGCGGTTCTTCATATTAGTGCGTATTCCCGTGACGATGTGAACTCCCCGATTGAAGAGAGAGACAAAAATGATTGGGAAATATAACCTTTATCGGCATATAATTTCTCGAACAAGTCCTCAGTCAAGTTATTGAATACCTCAGGATTACGATCATCCACATTGGCTTTGGTGAGTGCAAAGTTGAGTAATTCTCCTCGTTCATTACACAGCAGATGCAGCTTAAAACCATAGTACCATCCCATCGTACTTTTTCCTTTATGAGCATATCCCTTGAAGACACGATTAGAATACTCACGCTTGTTTTTCGCACACAGGAATACACGTCGAATCGATAAAAGTAATCCCTGTATATTCCCCATCAAAAGCTAGTTTAAGGAAGAGCAAAAGTGCATCACTCATTCTTCCCTTTCTATTGCGAGTTTTAGGGGTGTTTGGAGAGGGATTTGAAAGCGAAAGTGCTATTTTGTAGCTCCGGGATTGATTTTCGGCAGTAATGGAGAACGGTATATTCGTATTTCACTCTGCTCGGATGAAAACATGATGATCCCCTCGCATTGCAAACGCATTCTAACACGCAACTAATTAAATATGGTAGGTTATAATCTCTGAAAGTAGAGAACATATTATCTCCGTTATTTGTCGTATCTTTTGCAACAGTAGTGCACCGATGCGCTCATTCTTTCTCTCATATATCCTTATGGAACTCGATATTCTTCCTCAAATCTCCCATCCGATTCACATCGCCCTATAGTTATAGCTGGCCCTTGCTCTGCTGAAACAGAAGAGCAAATGCTCTGCACCGCTCAAGCGCTGGCACAAAAAGGTTGCCATCTTTTTCGAGCAGGTGTATGGAAACCTCGTACAAAACCTGGAGGTTTTGAAGGGAATGGTGAAAAGGCCTTGACATGGCTGCAACAAGTTAAGACTTCTACAGGGGATGCTAGTCGGCACCGAAGTAGCCACTCCTGAACATGTGGAGCTCTGTCTAAAATATGACCTAGATATGCTCTGGATAGGGGCGCGCACTACGGCAAATCCCTTTTGCAATGCAATCACTGCATGATAGTTTACAAGGAATAGATTTACCTATTTTAGTCAAAAATCCGATAAGTCCCGACCTAGAATTATGGATAGGTGCCATGCAACGGCTCAACCAGGCAGGCATCAAACGCTTAGCTGCCATACACCGTGGATTCTCAAGCTATGATAATAAACTATATCGCAATACCCCAACATGGCAGATACCCTTAGAACTTCGTCGACGAATTCCTGAATTGCCAATCATTTGTGACCCAAGTCATATTGGAGGCAAACGTGAACTTATAGCTCCTCTCTGTCAACAAGCAATGGACCTAGGATTTGATGGGCTCATAATAGAAACCCACTGCACTCCCGACAAAGCATGGAGCGATTCAGCTCAACAAATTACACCTGACGTACTAAATTATATCCTTTCATTGCTCATCATTCGCAACGAACACCAACAAATAGACGAAATAGTAGACTTCAGACGACAGATTGACGAATATGATCATCAAATGATGGAGCTACTAGCAAAAAGAATGCGTGTATGCCGTCAAATAGGACGTTACAAGCGAGATCACAATATTACTATATTTCAAGCAAATCGTTACAACGAAATTCTAGTAAAACGCGGTGCACTAGGAGCCTTATGCGGCATGAATGCAGATTTTATAGCCACTCTATTTGAAACTATCCACGAAGAATCGGTACGTCAACAGATGGACATCATCAATCAATGAAGATTATCCTTGCTTCTATTTTTAAGCAGATAGCAAGGTGCTTCAATTCGCACAAGGAAATCAACGAGAATATGTTTATTTTTGGGGTTTAAGTCCTACGAAAATGCTCATAAAAGGCACAAGAAAGAGGGGCTTTTTTCTCAATCCAGTGTGATTTGACTATCTAACAGCTATCTTTTACAAAGATATCTTCCATAAACAGTGTATTAACTATCAATCAGTTTTAAAGAGGATGACCAAACAGTAGCTTGTCTTCTAAAGCTTCCTAAAAATCATATCTCTTTGTTATTGTGACGAAACACCTAGAGACACTGTCACAACCATTAAACACCACGTGAATATTGCAGAAAGATTATAAAGGGAAGACTATTACCTTTTTACAAAGAGTTTTATTTAAGGCTCATACTTTTTGAACGAGTAGCACAAACACAAATGAACTCAATAAACTTATGGCTTTTCATCTATAAAAAGAAAACACGAAGTATAAATCTCGAATGAGAGAGAATACGTAAGAATATAAATTCATAAGAACGGCTTTCGAATATATACGATAAAATAGAGGAATACACAATCCAACGTGTATTCCTCTATTCTTAAAGCAAGTTCTCATTGGAAGTTTTCTGAACCAACCCAACTCTATTTCTAATCACTATTACTCTCCACTATCACATACCCAAGCACAAAGATATATATTGGCATAGAGAGATAAACTTCTACTCATTTCTAAGAATAAACATCTCGAAACCACCCCTAGAAACAACAAAAAGTTGTTCATAGGGATGGAATCTTCAATGCTAAAGATCTTATCAGATCCAATCGTGTTTTTAAAGAATAGAGCTATTCAGGTGTGTCTACTTGATAGTACAAATAACACTATCACGCAACACAAGGCTGGGATAACCATAAATATCATCTCATAGTATGCAGCGTTCTACATACAACCATTAAGTCTGTACTTGTAAGTCAGTATTCTAATTAAAAGACTTTCTATACAACATAGCCTCCGAATGTAAATTTGGCTAAACACTTTTATCCTTTCGACTTTACATCAGAGAAAATGAGAAGTAGAAACTCACAGATAACCAGAAGACTCTATTACCTTTCTGTTACAAAAGTAGCGTTTTTTCTAAGTACAACAACCCTTTCACTCACAATTACTCCACACTTTTTCAGTATTGCTACGCATACCTAGCAAAACGCCTGAAGAATGTCACATAAAATTATGGCTATTGATTTGAAAAACGTAAGACCACAAGCGAGATTTCAAAGTAATCTTTTATTCTATTCTAAGAAGTTACCAGCTAAAATAGGTATCACATAACATATAGCATCTACAACTGCCTTTTGATCACCTTTATATAGTTGCTATATTAGCACTAACTAGCAATATTCATTCAGAAACTTACTTAAACTCATAGATAATTCGTAACTTTTGCAAATATCACAAGATAAACAATATTACTACATGATTGGAAGCATTATTATTGGCATTCTTGCTGGCTATATAGCTAGCAAAATACAAAAGGGGGAAGGCAGTGGATGCCTTATCAATCTTTTTCTTGGAGTCCTCGGAGGAGTAATAGGTAACTTTTTATTCTCTTTGGCTGGATTCTCAATCAACAGTATTGTTGGTGAACTTATTTCATCTATAGTTGGAGCTGTTCTGATACTATGGGTATTCTCTAGACTACGATAACTCAGATAAAACCACATTAGAAAGAGATTCTCAGACAGCGCTAGCGAGTCAGAACACACTCTGTTAATTGTTAGTTCTCTTCATAGTATATCACACTACCATAAATCTTTTTCTAAGATTTCTTTTTCCCCAAAATAGATAGAGGAAAGATACTCACAAAGGAAGTTATAGGCTATACGATTGTCAAAAAAACATGTTTTTTTTTGGCTGTTAGACTCATAAAAAGTAACTTTGCCTAAATAAAGAAACTGGAAATCAGAATTGTTCTGGTTTTCTGATGTATGATTATCTACCTATACAACTATATAACATCTCGTTACGATGATAAAGATTACTTTTCCCGACAGCAGTGTTCGTGAATACGAAAATGGTGTTACGGGACTGCAGATAGCCGAAAGCATTTCTAGTCGTTTGGCTCAAGACGTTGTGTCATGTGGGGTCAATGGCAAGACCGTAGAACCCAACCGCCCAATCACAGAAGATGCAACTATTTCCCTTTATAAATGGGATGATGAAGAGGGTAAGCGAACTTTCTGGCATACTTCAGCACACCTGATGGCTGAAGCTCTGCAAGAACTCTACCCTGGTACACAATTTGGCATTGGGCCTGCTATCGAGAATGGATTCTATTATGATGTTATGCCCCCTGAAGGCGTAACGATTCGTGAAGAAGACTTCGTGAAGATAGAAAAGAAGATGCTCGAATTATCTGCCAAGAAAAGAAGCACTTGTTCGTCGTCCTATTTCCAAAAATGAGGCTCTCAAGTTCTTTGGTGATCGCGGTCAATTCTATAAGAACGAATTGATAGCAGATTTAGAAGATGGCAACATCACCACCTACACTCAAGGTTCATTTACCGATCTATGTCGCGGTCCTCACCTTATGACTACTGCGCCCATTAAAGCAGCCAAGGTCATGTCTGTAAGCTCTGCTTATTGGCGCGGAGATGAGAATCGACCTATGCTCACACGCGTTTACGGTATTACCTTCCCGAAAAAGAAGATGCTCGATGAATATCTGGCTCTCTTAGAAGAAGCCAAACGCCGTGACCACCGTAAAATCGGTAAGGAAATGGAACTCTTCATGTTTTCGGAACTAGTGGGTAAAGGTCTCCCTATGTGGCTACCCAAAGGTACAGCACTTCGTTTGCGCCTTGAAGACATTTTTGAAGAACATCCAAAAACGATTTGGATACCAACAAGTGATGACGCCACATATTGGTTCTAAGAATCTTTATGTCACTTCAGGCCACTATGCAAAGTATGGCAAGGACTCTTACCAACCCATCACCACTCCAGAAGAGGGCGAAGAATACTTCCTCAAACCAATGAACTGCCCTCACCACTGTGCTATTTATTCTTGGAAGCCTCGCTCTTACAAAGATCTTCCTTTGCGTTTAGCTGAATTCGGAACAGTATATCGCTACGAACAAAGTGGAGAGCTACATGGTTTTGACTCGTGTGCTGGATTTACTCAAGATGATGCCCATATCTTCTGTCGTCCTGACCAAGTAAAACAAGAGTTTCTTAATGTGATGGACATTATCCTCATCATCTTTAAGGCACTTAAGTTCGAAAATTTTGAGGCGCAAATCTCACTTCGCCACCAAACAGATCGCGCTAAATATATTGGTTCTGAAGACAATTGGGAAAAAGCAGAACAGGCTATTATAGAAGCCTCGTGAAGAGAAAGGTCTTAATGCTAAAAATAGAATATGGCGAAGCTGCATTCTACTGGACCAAAACTCGACTTTATGGTAAAAAGATGCTTTTAGGTCGTCGTTGGCAATTAGGGCACGATTCAAGTAGATTACAATCTACCAGAGCGTTTCCAACTTGAGTATACAGGCGAGGACAACAAAAAGCATCGCCCTGTAATGATTCACCGTGCTCCATTTGGCTCAATGGAACGCTTCGTTGCAGTACTCATTGAACACACTGCTGGTCACTTCCCACTTTGGCTAATGCCTGACCAAGCTGTAGTACTTCCTATTTCTGATAAGTTTAACGACTACGCGCGCGAAGTACGCGACCGTTTAGAAGCTGCAGATGTACGGACTCTTGTGGACGATCGCAGTGAGAAAATTGGTCGAAAAATTCGTGATAATGAGATGAAAGCACATCCCTTCCTACTCGTAGTAGGCGAAAAAGAAGCTGCGGAAGGCACTGTCGCCGTACGAGTACAAGGTCAAGGTGGCGGACAGGAGGTGATGTCTATTGATGACTTCGCAGCACGTGTTCGTTCAGAAGTGGCGGAACAAAATGGGCGAATACTAAGCCAAAAACACAGTTCTTCTGAAGTTATTCCCTAGAATTTGCGCCCTGTCCAGGATGTTGGATAGGGCGCTTAACTTTATGGCTCTCCCCCCCGTAGTCGATCAATGGACTAATCATATAGTCTTCGCTATCTTAGCCCCCTTTCTCATATAAATTTCAACAAAACTCTTCTCCTATAACAATGTCTCAATATCCAAACGCTCCATCCCCCTCATATATCCTCGAAGAACGTCACTTACGTGATAATCTCTCTTTGATAAATAGCATTGCGAAACGAGCTAGTGTAGAGTTTATTCTAGCTTTCAAGGCCTATGCGCTGTGGCGCACATTTCCTATCTTTCGTGAGTACATCCAACATACTACTGCCTCATCACCTTATGAAGCTCGTCTTGCTTTTGAAGAATTTGGTAGTCGTGCTCACACCTATACACCAGCCTACGAAGAAGAGACCTTTCAAGAAATGCTGCGCTGTTCCTCTGTGATTACTTTCAATTCTCTAAGTCAATATGAACGATTCCGTCCTTCTGTAGAAAAATGGAATACAACTCATGATATGTCTCAATCTGTATGTTGCGGATTACGCGTAAAACCCAGAATACTCGGAGATTGAAACAGCTCTCTACGATCCTTGTGCTCCAGGCTCTTGTTTTGGTGTGCTTAGTACATCACTTCCTTCTCAATTACCCAAAGACATCAGAGGGTTCCATATTCATTGCCACTGCGAAAGTAGTAGTTATGCGTTTGAGAATACCTTAAAACACATAGAACAAAAATTTGCGAAATGGTTTAACCAACTAGAATGGATAAACTTTGGAGGAGGCCATCTTGTGACACGTGCCGATTATAATGTAGAACATCTAATAGCCACTTTAACGGCTTTCAAAGCTCGATATCCTCATCTACGTGTAATAATGGAACCTGGCAGCGCATTTGCTTGGCAAACTGGACCTCTAGTAGCTAAGATTGTAGACATCGTATGCAATGCAGGAGTAAAAACAGCGCTTTTCAACGCCTCATTCACGTGTCACATGCCTGATTGCTTAGAGATGCCATACCACCCTCGCATTCGAGGAGCAGAAACTCTTACAGATGGTGCGGAGGAAGGTTTTGAAACTGCAGAGTGTGTCTATAGACTCGGCGGAAATAGTTGTCTAAGCGGAGACTATATGGGGTATTGGCGTTTTGAACGACCGCTCAATGTGGGAGATGAAATCATTTTTGAAGATATGATCCACTACACTACGGTAAAAACGACCATGTTTAACGGCATTCACCACCCTGCAATATGCCTACAACGCCTTGACGGAAACCTAGAAATACTTCGTCAATTCAAGTATGAGGACTACCGTGATCGAATGGATTGATTTCCGAGAAATCGACTTAATCCATTATATCGCCCCCTAATTAGATTCTTCCTCATGACATTTTACCAAAAGCTATTTACTAATCATTGGTTTCCTAATTCTTTTACCGCAGTTTAACGATGCTTTCTTATTTAGATCAAGATATCACCTATCTCAAGGGAGTGGGACCACATCGTGCCCAATTGTTTCAATCACAATTGGGGATAGAAACTGTGAGAGACTTACTGCACAACTATCCTTTTCGGCATGAGGATCGAACAAAAATTCATCGAATTGCTGACATTGTAGAAGGAATGCAGAACATTCAACTACGTGGTCGCATTCTTATGATTCAGAAAGTTGGTGAAGGCCCTAAACGTAGACTCATTGCTAACTTTGCTGATGGTACAGGTTTTATACAACTCGTTTTGGTTTCGAGTGTCAAAAAGCTTTTAGAAAGCATGTATAAGGTTGGAGTTGATTATCAAGTTTTTGGTGAGCCTAAAACCTTTGGAAGCTATTTCTCTATAGCTCACCCAGAGATAGAAGAGCTGGAAAGAATAAAAAATCGTCCTCTGCTACGCATGCAGCCTGTATATCATCTCACGGAACGACTGACACGAGCACACATTTCTTCCAAAACTTTGAGCGAACTTGTGGCTACAGCTCTAGAACGTATGCCAGCACCAATCCCAGAGGTATTCGCACCAGATTTTTTAGAGGAACATTGTTTGGTTACTCACGATCGAGCCATACGTGATATTCATCTTTCGCAAAAAGCTCAAGACATAGCAGATGCAAAGCGTAGATTAAAGTTTGAAGAGTTATTCTTTCTCCAGCTTTCTATACTACAATATCATCAAGCCCGAAAAACCAATCAAATTGGTTGGCAATTTTCCAGAGTAGGGAACTACTTTAACACATTCTATAAGGAACATATTCCTTTTGCTCTCACAGAAGCTCAGAAACGGGTAATTAAGGAAGTACATTCTGATTTGCGGAGTGGCCTACAAATGAATCGGCTTCTTCAAGGCGATGTAGGTTCTGGCAAAACCATGGTAGCTACTCTCATATGCTTACTAGCATTAGATAATGGTTTTCAGGCTGCCATCATGGCACCCACTGAAATTCTAGCAGAACAACACTATAAAGGTATCGCGGAACAACTTGCACCATTAGGCATTCGTGTAGAACTACTCACAGGAAATGTAAAGGGAAAACGGCGTAAAGAGATAGTAAATGAAGTAGCTACTGGTGGAATTCAACTTCTTATCGGCACGCACGCACTAATAGAACCTACTGTAATTTTTCATAATCTCGGACTATGCGTTGTTGACGAACAACATCGTTTTGGAGTGAAACAGCGAGCAGCATTGTGGGAAAAGAATAAAAGACCTCCACATATTCTTGTTATGACAGCCACTCCAATTCCACGAACATTAGCAATGACAGTATATGGAGATTTGGACGTTAGCGTTATTGACCAGTTGCCACCTGGTCGAAAAACCGATTCAGACCCAGCACTATCGCTCTGGACAACGGAAACAACTTTTTTTCTGGTATCGTGACGAGAACTACAGAAGGGAAGGCAAATCTACTTTGTATATCCGCTAATAGATGAAAAACGAAAAAGCTAGATCTCCTAGCACTTGAACAAGGCTATGAAGCAGTAACAGAAGCTTTTCACCCATGGAAGGTCGGACGCGTGCACGGACGTATGAAACCTGCAGACAAGGAAAAAGTAATGCGTTCATTTGCTAATAACGAAACACAAATACTCGTAGCCACTACCGTAATAGAAGTTGGAGTAAACGTACCTAATGCTTCGGTGATGATTATTGAAAATGCAGAACGTTTTTGGTCTAGCCCAACTACATCAACTGCGAGGACGCGTGGGGCGAGGAGCAGAACAGAGCTACTGCATTCTCATGACTAAAGAGAATCTGACAGAAGCCACTCGACAACGTATGGACATTATGGTTGAAACTAACGATGGCTTTGTAATTGCTGAAGCAGACATGAAGCTTCGTGGTCCAGGGATTTAGAGGGCACCGCGCAAAGTGGCTTACCTTTTGACTTGCGGATTGCTAATCTTGTAGGAGATGCAGAGCTTATGTCAGAAGCAAGAGAAGCAGCTGCAAAAATTCTTCAACAAGATCCAGATCAGCAAAAACCCCTTGTTCACCTCTATATGGGGAGAACTGAGAAGAATCAAACAACAACAGCGTAATTTCTCAGGTATTTCATAGACATTTGCAACAACACCTCACAAAGAATCAAGACAATTACACAAAGCTCGTACTGATGGAAATTGCGATTTTCACAATTAAGTATAGCGTTCATCTACAATAAAGGGAAATAATACTCGAAATACCAAGAAAAACATTTGTTGTTTTTATAGAGAATGCCGACATTTGCCATACATCATACAAACTTCTAATAAATAAGCGATATGAGACGAATCCTATTTTCTATAATTCTTGCTGTGGCAGGTCTTTTCTGCTGCTGCAATGAACGCACGTGATGCTCGTGAATACGCCTATTTTTGACAGATAAAAATGGCGTACGAACTTAATCTGACGCCGCAACAATACGAACGAGTTTACGAAGTTAATCTAGAACTACTTCTTAGCAGTAAATTCTCCTTATGATATAGAACGTTATCAAGAATATCGTGATGATGACTTACACTATATTCTATCAGAACGTCAATACTGGGATTACATCAATGCCAACTATTTTTCTCGACCCCTATCATGGGGAAGAGGTAATTGGGTAGTTAATATATACAATCGCTACAGTTACCGTAATAATTACTATTTTGGACGTCCTACGTGTTATGACAGCTACTATGGTTCCAATTGGGCATTACGATTGACTAGAGATTACTCTCCGTACTTAGGCATTTCCTTTGACTTTAGATTAGGTGGCATGCGTGATTCATATGTACGATACTACAATACGCCCATCAATGTGCAACCATATCAACATGAACCTCTAATCATACTAGATGGTCGTTATGGAGGTAGTGTAAACAGAGGCTTCAGCAACCATAGGTATAGTTCGCATAGCAATGAATACTATGTTTCTCCTTCATCTCGTTTTTATGGAAATAGCATTAGAAACTATAGTGCCCCGCAACGACAAGTTGAAATATACGAAGGAAGACGTGGGATTTCAGAAAACAACCACGAAACTTATGATTATGGTCGCGAGTATCGCAACTATGGTAACTATCAAGGGTACAACAGTTACCCCATCACTCAGTTCCTAACAAAAGACAATCTAATTCTGTAAATGATGGAACTAGGTATGATTCAGGAAGGCGTGGTAGTAGTAATTTCTCTCAACCACAACGAGACTCTCGAAGCAACGGTTATGATTTGCCAGAGAAATCCAATAACGGAAGCACGAGAGAAGTTAACGGCACAATAATTGTGGGAGGCCGTCGATAGATTAACTTCTCCCTTGAAACTATCCATCCACAATCGACTCGACATAAAACATTGATATTATTGCTTTTTCATAGCTTAGGTGGCTACTCTATTATGGAGTAGTCGCCTTTTTCCTTTAATAGAAGATAGGATATAAGTCTCACTCAGATTTGCTATATATAGCTTTATTGCGTATTTTTGCAGCAAATCAATTACATAACACCATGAAATTTAAATTTCACATACTGTGGGTTCTCTTATGTTGCTCACTAACGGTACTCAAGGCTACGGCTAAAAGGTAATGATAATCGCTTCAATAAAGTTAGTTTTCTTTCTTTGTCGAAGCTAGAAGTGTCTAGAGATCAAGGTTTTTCTGGAGCTTTTTAGTGGAAATATTGATGGACAAGCTGTTATTGCTGGAGGGTGTAACTTTCCCAATACCCCAGCTTCAAACGGAGGTAAAAGTATTCTACAATCATATTTATAGCCTACTTGATAATCAATGGACTAGAATAGGAACATTGCCAACTACTTTAGCTTATGGTGTGAGCATCACCACCCAAGAAGGCATAGTGTGTATTGGGGGTAATGATGGGAAAAATAGCAGCGACAGGGTTTTTCTTGCTTAAAAAGGCAAAAAGATAAAGCTTTAGTGTTACAACTACCCCACTCCTTCTCTTCCTATTCCTCTAGATAACTTCTCAGGTGCAGCGGCTCCAGATGGAACGATCTATGTAGCCGGAGGCCAAAGCAATGGAGTTGCTTCACAATTGGCTTTTTCACTCAAAGCAGGAGAAAAAGAATGGAAAGAACTTCCTTCAATGCCAGACAATAGTCGTATCCAATCTACGGCTGTAGTACAAAAATGGAGCAAATGGACCTCTTTTCTTGGTTATTGGTGGATATTCTGATATTACTAAGAAAGTGGCTTCAGAAGGCTTAATCTATGACATAAAAGAAATCCACATGGCATAAAACATCTCCGATTGTCAGTGATGGGAAGCCACTTGCTGTCGTAGGAGCAGCAGTGTACCTGCAGGGAGTATGTTTGTAGTATGCTTCGGTGGAGTAAATAAAGACATTTTTGAGTCTGCTCTTCAAGGGGCAATATGGTGATGATTACTTAAAAACATTCACCTGAGTGGTATAGATTCAATCCTTCACTTCTTATATACAATACTATTACGGATGCCTGGGTGACAGAAACAAGTTCTCCTCTCCTTGCTCGTGCTGGCATGTCTGTGATCCCAATGAATAACCAATGGATGGTAGTCAGTGGTGAATCCAAACCTGGCATACGAGCTACTGACGTTACCATGGTAAAAATGGAAACACATAGTGAATTTGGTTGGCTTAACTGGACAGTTCTTATTGCTTATCTTCTCATGATGATAGCACTTGGCTACTATTTCATGAAGCGTGAAAATGGTGCGGAAGATTTCTTTAAAGGAGGTGGTCGAATTCCCTGGTGGGCTGCAGGCATTAGTATCTATGCCACAATGCTCTCTGCCATTACATATATGGCTTATCCAGCCAAAAGCTTTCGCCACAAACTGGACATATTATCCCATGCTTGTGACAATACTTATTGTATCCCTCCCTGTGATTCGTTATTATCTGCCATTTTTCCGCCGACTTAATGTGACCTCCGCCTACGAATATTTAGAGCATCGATTCAATGCTCCACTTCGACTAATGGCATCAGCTTTATTTATAATTTTTATGGTGGCACGTGTGGCTCTTGTGCTATACCTTCCTTCATTAGCACTGACAGCTGTAACAGGCATTGACATATATATATGTATAGTGCTCATGGCACTCATCACTATAGTCTATTGTACGATGGGTGGTGTTGAGGCTGTTGTGTGGGGAGATGTTGTTCAAGGCATTATCCTTGTGGGAGGAGCCCTTTTAGCAATCGCATATTTAGTTTTTTCTACAGAAGGAGGCGCATCTGGCTTTCTCAGTATAGCATCTGAGAATGGAAAATTTCAACTATTTGATTGGTCACTAGATTATAAAAAGTGCCACTTTCTGGGTTGTCATTATAGGTGGAATGGCTAACAACTTGATTTCTTACACTTCTGACCAGACAGTAATTCAGCGCTATCTTACGACTAAAGACGAGAAAGCAGCCAAGAATTCCATTTTGCTAAACGGAGTCATGAGCGTATTTGTGAGTATTGCTTTCTTTGCCATTGGTGCGGGACTATTTACATTTTTCAAAACACATCCTGCAGAAATGGACTACACCATGACCAAAAAAATGATATTATTTTTCCCTTCTTCATGATGAGTCAACTACCTGCTGGCATTGCAGGGGCTGCTTATTGCTGCAATCTTTGCAGCAACTATGAAATACTATCTCAAGTAACATCAACTCTGTTGCAACGGCTTTCACTGTTGACTTCTACCAACGCTTCAAAAAGAATGCTTCTGATCGTCACATCTTACTGACAGCACGTTATTCAAGCCTCATTTCAGGGGTGTTTGGCATGCTTATTGCTCTACTTATGGCTACATGGGACATTCTTTCCTTATTAGACTTTTTCCAAGAAATACTTGGATTGCTCTCATCTGGTTTAGGGAGGATTGTTCTTAATGGGCATTTTCTTCCTAGAATTGGAGCTAAATCAGCAACTATGGGTTTCTTAGCTGGCATAGTCTCCGTATTCCTAACCAAGAATCTCACTGAAACCTCATTCTTGTTGTATGGTGCAATAGGGATGACCATAAGTGTATTAGTAGCATGGATCATATCTTTCATTCTACATGAAGAAAGATCTAGTCCCTTGCTTACTTGGGCAGGAATGTCTGAGACAACTATAAAGCCTCATTCTTCATCTGTTTGTCTTTAATCTCTAAAAGACGAGCGTATAGGACAGATTACTTTTTCATTATAAATACAATATATCATTATGGCAAACTTAGTTAACTCTCAACAGTTCAATGAACTCAAAGCACAAGACACTCTTTCTCGTAGCTGACTTTTTCCGCCACTTGGTGTGGCCCTTGTAAGGCACTCGCCCCTATCCTGGATGAGGTAGGTGTGGAAATGGCAGGAAAAGCCAATGTCGTAAAGATTGACGTAGATGAAAGTGAAGATCTTGCAATCGAGTTCGGAATTCGTTCTGTCCCTACTGTACTCTTCTTCAAAAATGGGCAAATTGTGGACAAGTTTGTTGGTGTTGTCCCTAAGGCTCAAATAGTAGAAAAAATCAACAATCAACTCTAATATTTCATTGTTCAACCGTCATGTTTGGAGGACTCTGGTCCTCCCTACATGGCGGTTACCTAACTAGACTCTTGGAACTTCTATTCTGAAACAAATTAGTACCTACAAGGGCTATACTCATCTTACCAAATAATATGGCAGTACTTGATAACGAACTCTGGGCAGATGCAGAACATGATGCTGCTGTCATAGCTCATACAAAAAGTATTCTTTCACAAGAAATGAAGGAGAAGTTCAACGAAGAGCTACTCTACTATTTTTCACGATGTATTAGAAGATTACCTTGCAGAAAGTGACATTCTCGAAGGTGAGCCTGATGCTGAGGGGCTATGTAAATATTGATTTAGAAGAAATCGCTAATCACCTATTGCTACAAGCTAGAAAAAAAGATAATATAGGAGAATTTACCACTGATGAGCTACTTCTTCTTGCAGAAGCAGAACTCTCTTATGGTGATGACTTTGAAGAATAATCACTATAAGTTTACTTGTCTTCAGCGCACTAATGATTATTCTCTATAAGGAAGATAAATAGTTAGTAAAGTATAGATTAAAAAGCCACATGTGTCCTGCTTTATCCGCAAAAAGGCTACAGATTTTGTTTTACACAAAGTATAATCGTAACTTTGTGGCAGAAAAACAAGCTCCAATGGTTTCAACCATACTAGTGGCTTCTCAAAATTGATAATCACTATTTTAACTCATACAGTTATGATTAATTACAAAGACCTCGGCTCTCGTGAACACTCGCGATATGTTCGCTCGTGCCGTAAAGGGTGGCTATGCTATCCCTGCTTTTCAACTTCAACAACATGGAGCAGCTTCAAGCTATTGTTAAGGCTGCTGCAACACAAAAAGAGCCCCGTGATTCTTCAAGTTTCAAAGGGTGCTCGTGAATATGCAAATCAAACTCTTCTTCGCTATATGGCGAAGGTGCAGTAGCATATGCAAAGGAGCTCGGTTGCGCTCATCCTGAAATTGTGCTTCACCTTGACCATGGTGATAGCTTTGAAACTTGCAAGAGCTGCATCGACATGGGCTTTAGCTCTGTGATGATTGACGCTTCTCATCTTCCCTTCGAAGAAAACATCGCTCTTTCTAAAAAGGTTGTTGACTACGCACACCAATTCGATGTAACAGTTGAAGCTGAGCTCGGTGTTCTCGCAGGTGTTGAAGATGAAGTTTCTCACGCTGTATCACACTACACTAAGCCTGAAGAAGTAATCGAGTTTGCACAACGCACTGGTTGCGATTCACTCGCTATTTCTATCGGTACCAGCCATGGTGCTTACAAGTTCACTCCTGAACAATGCACGCGCGATCCTAAGACTGGACGTCTCGTTCCTCCTCCCTTGCCTTCGATATCCTCAAACAAATCGAAGAGAAACTTCCTGGATTCCCCATTGTACTTCACGGTTCTTCTTCAGTTCCCCAAGAAGAGGTTGACACTATCAACCAATTTGGTGGTAAGTTGCCTGATGCAGTAGGTATTCCTGAAGAACAACTCCGCAAGGCCTCTGAATCTGCTGTGCAAGATTAATATTGACTCAGACTCTCGCCTTGCTATGACTGCTGCTGTACGTAAAGTCTTTGCTGAAAAGCCTGCGAATTCGACCCACGTAAGTATCTCGGTCCTGCTCGCGACAACATGCAAAAAGCTTTATGAACACAAAGATTGTAGAAGTTCTTGGTTCTAATAACAAGCTTGCACAGCTCGACTAAGCACACAATGGTAGACTATATCTACAAATAATTAAAGCGGATGTGTCATATTTGACATCCGCTTTTTCATACTGTACATAATACATCTTAAGAACTATATATAAAAGGTACAGAGAACAAACTAAAGTTCAACCACAAAAAAATCCGCATCAAACTAAGTTGAATACGGATTTTCATAATGTGGGCGCTGACGGATTCGAACCGCCGACCCTCTGCTTGTAAAGGCAGACGCTCTGAACCAGCTGAGCTAAGCGCCCTAAGGAGATTCCTTATTTGCATTGCAAAGTTACAAACTTCTAAGTAATCATCCAAATTTTTCTAGTACTTATTTGGATCAGCATCTGTCATAATCCATGAATGTAAGACGATGACCATAGCAGAATGATGCTATCAACATATAGAGTTGAAGCAAAAGCTTTACGAACATCATCAAACTCAGCCTCATCTCACAAATAAATCGTATCTTTGTACTTATATTTCATACTCATTTATCCCACATAACTATGTTTTCAGGAATCGTAGAAAGCACCGCACGAGTAGTAAGCATTCAAAAAGACCAAGAGAATATTCACTTTACCCTCGAATGTGATTTTATTCAGGAACTAAAGATAGACCAAAGTGTAGCTCACAATGGAGTTTGCCTTACAGTCGTTCATCTAACAGATAAACAGTATGTAGTGACTGCCATGAATGAAACACTCGAACGCAGTAATCTTGCTACTTGGACAGTTGGTACAGAAGTAAATGTAGAAAGGTCAATGATGATGAATGGTCGTCTTGATGGACATATTGTACAAGGTCACGTAGATCAAGTTGCTATATGCATAGGCAAAGAGAATGAAGATGGTAGCTATCGGTTTACTTTCCAATATGAAACAAACAAAGAAATGGCACAGCGCGGCTATTTTTGTGTAGACAAAGGTAGTGTAACAATTAATGGAGTCAGTTTAACAGTCTGCAATCCCACTCAAAACACCTTCCAAGTCTGCATTATCCCTTATACCTACGACAACACTAACTTTCACAGTATAGAAGTAGGTACAAAGGTAAATATCGAATTCGATATCATAGGAAAGTATATAGCACGTATGCAGCAGCTTTCATGAATGTGTACTCAACCTCCATGATATAAGCCTACTACTGCCCATGCGAAAGAAAGAACTCTTTACCCAAGTACTCGATTATTTCGAGAAAACAATGGATGCAACAGAAACTGAACTTAATTTTCGCAACAATTTTGAATTGATTGTCGCTGTAGTTCTATCAGCCCAATGTACAGACAAGCGCATCAACCAAGTAACTCCACCCTATTCAAGGACTATCCCACTCCCGCAGCCATGGCACTTGCCACTCCGGAAACTATTTTTGAATACATCAAATCTGTGAGTTATCCAAACAACAAGGCCAAACACTTGGTTGGGCTTGCTCAGAAGATAGTTGCCAACTTTAACGGAGAAGTACCATCTACACTTGAAGAACTGACCTCCCTCCCAGGCGTAGGGACGAAAAACAGCCAATGTTGTTCAGGCTGTAGCTTTTTCAAAAGCTGCGCTTGTTGACACTCACGTATTCCGTGTATCACATCGTCTTCGTCTTGTCCCAAAACGCTGCACCACACCTTATAGTGTAGAAATGGAATTAATGAAGTACATCCCCAAAGAGAAAGTTGCAGCAGGACACTATTAGCTTTTACTTCACGGACGCTACACTTGTTTGGCTAGAAAGCCTCTTTGTCAGAAATGCGGACTTGCTCATCTCTGTCCCTCTATAGGTGACTATATTCAAGTAAAAAGTGTAATTACAATTAAAGACTTTACCCACCAATCAAGGTCGGTAAAGCCTTTTTGCTTACCTAGAAACATTATTATCTGCGCGATTTATTCATACTTCGCTTAATCCAAAGATAATAACCTGTGATAGAGTAGTAATGCTCCCAATAAAGCAGCAAGAAACTGCAAAACTTTTGGTAAGATAACCACCCCAGCTTCCAGTGTGTACAGAATACACCCATCCCTTCACCTTTAACTTGGGTTTCGCTTCGGTATAGAATTCCACACCTGACACTTTTCCTGTTTCAGCATCATAGTTGTAAGTATTGAAGCTCTGCCATTCCCTAAACTACCAAAAGTTGCAATGGCCTCTTCTTCATCAATGCTGATAGAAGTTGCATCTGGCTGACGATGGTAAACTTCATCATAGACTCTTTGCCACACTGAATAATTCGCAGGGATTACTGCAAAGGGCTTTTTCTTCTTTGTTCTTTTCATTATCTTTAGCAGCTACTTTTTGGCTTCTGACTTCACGCCAAAGATACGATAGAAACCATCTCGATACCAATCAAATGACCAAGTTAGTCCAGTTAAAGCCATAATCAAGAGAAATATTGAAGCTACATGCTCCACCTATGGTGTGAAAATCAAAAAAGAAACGCTTCAATCCTTGGCCAACATGAATACGCATACGTTTTCTTAATCCACGTACTGTCTTTGGCCACCAAACAATAAGTCCACTGACAATCACAAAGACAAACATTATGGTGCTCATTCCTACTATAAGTTTTCCCCACCATACATCCGTTTCATTGTCTGGTCTTTCACATAGAAGCCAACGATGTAGCTAAACATTGTCATAAAAAGGCATTCTCTGATCCATACCTAGCACCTCACCAGTGTATTGATCAATCATCATACCAGATTTTTCGAGGTTGAGAGAGATTTACTCTATATGGACGTGATGGGTTCTTAGACACTGTAATTCCTATGATAGAGACGCTATCCTTTAGTTCAGGAACAACCCTATCTATCAGTTCTGCTAATGGTAACTTTTGCGTCTTCACTTCTTTTCACATGATATCTATCATAGCGTATTAGCTCGGTGATTTTCGCGTTCAAAAATTTGCATTGCTCCGGTAAAACAAATCAAGCTAATAATGATACCGAAAGGCATTGCAAGCCATAAATGGAAGCGTTTAAAGGACTTCTTCATTAAGAATTCTATTATGTCATTAATTACGAAAAAAGCTGAGCATTCCATCTGATCAGCTTTTGATAGTGGATGAAACGCAAAGATACAAATAAAACAAAACTCAAACAATCGCTACTTCTAGGTATTATTGGTTCTAATATAATAGCACTATCAAACAAGGATTAGAACTAGATAGCTAAATAAAATGGCCTCAGAGAATCATAATGATTCATCAAAAAATGGGAGATACAAAACTATCTCCCACATATATACCTTAATAGAAAAGAGCAACCACGATGCTATGAACTTTTGATGAGTTGCAAAAACTCTTCACGTGTCTTTGCTTGTTCGAATGCTCCGCTGAAGGAGCTTGTCGTTGTACAAGAATGCTGCTTCTCAACACCTCTCATTTGCATACACATATGCTCAGCTTCCATTACAACCATTACTCCTTTGGGGTTAAGTGCTCACGAATAGCCTCCATAATCTGTAATGTAAGTCGTTCTTGAACTTGGAGACGATGAGAAAAATATCTATTACCCGAGGTATTTTTGAGAGACCACAGATATGGCCATCGGGAATATAAGCCACATGTGCTTTCCCAAAAAATGGCAACAAATGATGCTCACATAAACTATAGAACTCTATGTCCTTAACTATCACCATTTGGTTATACTCTTCTCGGAATTTGGCACTATTAAGAATAGCAACTGGATCCATTGCATAACCACGAGTTAATGTTAGCATCGCTTTGGCCACACGCTCGGGCGTCTTAAGAAGCCCCTCTCTTTCCGGATCTTCTCCAAGAACCTCGAGAGTCTCACGATAATGATATTTTCAATTTTTCAATACGTTCTTGATCCGTCATATCTAATTGGAGAACACATTAAATTACAATGAAGAAGAAAAGAAGCCCTACTAAAAGCTCTCTAACAAAATATTAATAAGCTCGTAGTATCGGACTCTTCACAATGGCTGCCTCAGGAGAAAGACGCTTCTTTCTGATAAGCTTTACATAATGTTGAGCTTCTTCTCGAGTCAAAAATCTCCTACATGGCAAACCCACCTAGGAGACTGGAAATGTAGTAAACAGAAAGCTCAGGAAAATGCCGTTGCACCTTAATTTTCATATCCTGAGCTGAACGTTTTGCAGCACGATCATTTCCTCCTGTAAATACCTGAATACGATATCCTTGAGTACGATAACGAGGACGACTTGTATCTTTCAATGGATCACCCGTTTGACGATTCGTGCTAACAACAGCACTATCCGCTACATTCAAATGATAGGTTCCATTCGCATGCAAGGATTGTGCAGCCACAGAGAAGATACTCAATAACGAAGACAAGAAAAGAAGTTTCATCATTGGAAAGAATAAACAACTATAGATCATGATAAAACATAACTACAGCAGAAAAAATCGACTCATTCTTCCTTCAAAGGAAAACAGCGATAGTAAGAAACTTATATAAAGAATAAGGATGGCGAGATTCGTAATGAATCTCACCTTCCTTACAATAGTGGTAGTCAAAGGAATAATTTCCAAAGAAGCTTATTTCAAGCATCAATAATGAGCTTAAAGTCAGCAGCTTTGAGAGAAGCTCCACCGATCAAGCCACCATCAATGTCTTCCTTAGCGAAAAGCTCAGGAGCATTCTTACCGTTGCAAGAACCACCATAAAGAATTGAAGTGTTGTCTGCAGCTTCTTGTCCATACTTCTCAGCTACGCACTTACGGATAAATGCATGTATTTCTTGAGCTTGGTCAGAAGTAGCTGTCTTACCAGTTCCTATTGCCCAAATGGGTTCATAAGCGATTACAATGTTCTTCCATTCTTCAGCAGAAAGATGGAACACACTTCCTTCAAGCTCAGCTTTGCAAACAGCTTCTTGCTCACCAGCTTCACGTTGGGCAAGACTTTCACCGATACAGAACACAACCTTAAGACCATTTGCAAGCGCGAGGTCTACCTTTTCTTTGAGAACTTCAGGAGTTTCGTTGTAGTACTCACGACGCTCGCTGTGACCAAGAATAACATACTCAGCTCCAGTGGACTTAATCATCTCGGCTGATACCTCACCAGTATAAGCTCCAGATGCGTGGTTTGCGCAGTTCTCAGCAGAAACCTTCACAAGGCTGTGATCTACAAACTCACTCACCTTAGCTAAGTGAATAAAAAGGAGTGCCAAGGATTACTTCTGCAGTTGGGCTTCTCATTCTTGAGAATTTCATTAACTTCAGCGGCAAGGGCTAGACCTTCTTGAAGATTCTTATTCATCTTCCAATTGCCGGCAACGATGTGCTTTCTCATTTTCTTTTTTATTATGGGATTTATAATGTTTGTAGATACGATAATAACGACTGCCTATCCAAAGACGATCTGCAAGTAAGAGTAATCCAAAAGGAATAATAAACCAAAGGAAAAGCTTTAAGAGAGCATGACTAGTGGCGAAACGTTGAATCTGTAACTCAGGATTCTGCGTTATAGCCTTTTAATTCGACTTCGTCTGGAAGATCATTTCTGCTCCACTTAGCAATTATACGTCCGTTCTTCAAAAGCATCACTCCTGGATTAGAACGCACCATGGCATTTAAAGCTTCAGTAGAACTCTCAACAAAAAGGATATGCTGCACCAGTACGATCAATCCAAGCAGTTACGCTTTCTTTGCTTCCTGCTGTAGCACACAAAAGATGTTGCTGATTGTCATTTGCGAAGTCATATATATCATTGAGTTGATTACCACATCCAGCATCAGCTAAGGATGGATTTGGCATAGTTATGATATAAAACCAAACCTGAGTCCGCAAGTATTTCATCAGCAAGTTCATCTCCATCTCGATCAACAAAAGAGAAGTCCTTAATGGTAGGTGCTTCTAACACCTCTGTGTGAGTATCCACATAGGTCCATGAACTATCTTCGGGTAGATTATTTATATCAAAGCTACGTTGCTGTCCATTCTTCTCGTAAATGAACGTCATCTTCTGCTCCCCTTTGATAGCTTTATTAATAGATACCCCAGTGGCATAAGGAGTAAATTCCATTAAGGGCAAATAGTGCAGCGAAAAAGAGTTACTCCAATAAGATAGACCATCGCATATAACGATAGCAACCATTGAGTATGCAAAGATATTATACGCAAAGAATGACGTCGTTGTGTAAGAACAATCAGTGCACAAACTAATAATACGATATTCTTAGCAAGTGTTTCTCCGTTTGTTAACACAAAAGCTGTGCCAAAACATCCACAATCAGACACTGGGTTGTACACATAAATGTAGACTGTAACCAGTGTCATTATCAACATGAATCCAAAACTTCCTAACGCTGCTACGCGCTTGCGCATTCCCAACAAGAGGTATACGCCAAGCGTGAATTCAACTAAAGCCAATAGAAGAACAGCTGCATCAAGATAGAGAGAACCTGCTGGTACATTTAGCCCCCAATGCACAAAATAAGCCTCCAACTTATGCTCCATTCCCATTGGATCTAAAGCTTTTACAAAGCCAGAGAATAGGAAGGTACCTGCCAAAACCCACTGAGCAAGTGTGGTGATGCAGCGAAGGAGAATATGGGTGACTTTATTATTCGACATTATCTACGGACTTTCTATTTCCAATTTGATAAGCGCAAAAATCGCATAATTTAGCATATCCATGTAATTGGCATCTATACCCTCACTCACGAGGGTTTCCCCATCGTGTTCTTCAATCTGTTTTTGTGCGAAAAACTTTCGTAAGAATAAAAATCTACATATGAAGACACGCGCATCAATCGCCACGCCTCATCGTAGTCGTGATTCTTCCGCAACATTAATTGAAGTGCTGCTTCGGCCTGGATATCATAGGACTCAGCCATACTGCCATCGTTCAAATCTTCGTGATTTATTCCATCTGCTATGCCCTTTTCAAGCTGGATAAGTCCCATAATGGCATAATTTACAATGGCTATAAATTCTGGAACGATTCCTTCGCCTACTTTGGAAATACCTTTGGTTTGTAAAGAACGGATACGATTAGCTTTAATGTAAATCTGATCTGTAATGGAAGGAACTCGAAGAACGCGCCATGCAGTGCCGTAATCATACATTTTTTTCATAAATACCTCACGACATAAAGCGATGGCCTGTTCAAACTGCTGTTGCGTAGTCATAATTATATTGTGTTCTTACGCTATTATCTAGATATTTATTGCGGAAAAACGTAATTCACACTTAAAGCGTTCTAGTAAATCACAGTTATCACCACTGATAACTAGTAGCTTCGGGCTATGTAGACACGCGCAACGGCTGGTTTACCGCTAATCATGTCAGTTCCCAAATTGTCTTGTGACACATCATTGGGGATGCAACGAATTGTTGCTTGAGTATCTGCTTTTAGCTGAGCTTCAGTTTCAGGAGTTCCGTCCCAATCGTAAACGAAGAAACCACCATCTTTGATACGCTCTTTAAAATCATCGTAAGTGGTGCAAGTATAAGTTTTCTCTTCACGAAGTTTTAATGCCTTTTGGTAGATATTCTCTTGGATTTCTTCCAACAAACTAACTACGCGCTCTTCTATACCCTCGAAAGACAAAGTCTCTTTCTCTAAAGTATCACGGCGCATCACCTCGATGGTTCCATTCTCTAAGTCTCGGCCACCCATTACGAGACGTACAGGGACACCTTTTAGTTCATAATCAGCAAACTTAAATCCTGGACGTTTATTCTCAGCGTTATCGTACTTCACTCGAATCCCCTTAGTTTGGAGCTTCTTAGTAAGTTCGCCTAGAACAGCATCAAATTTCTCTTGTTCTCCATTCTTGAAAATCGGAACAATCACCACCTGAATAGGAGCAACATGAGGAGGAAGCACCAAGCCATTATCATCGGAGTGACTCATTATCAGTGCCCCATAAGACGAGAGAGACTCCCCAAGAAGTAGCCCAAGCATATTCTTCTTGATTATCTTTGTTGACAAACTTAACATCAAATGCTTTTACCAAAGTTTTGCCCCAAAAAAAGTGAGAAGTACCGCTTTTGAAGAGCCTTTCCATCCTGCATCATGCCTTCAATGGTATAGGTATCAAGCGCACCAGCAAATCGTTCAGTCGCACTCTTCACTCCCTTAACCATAGGAATAGCTAGTACATCCTTAGCAAAATCAGCATAGACATCTAACATCTGTTTTGTACGAATTCCTCGGCTTCGTCACGGGTAGCATGCGCAGTATGACCTTCCTGCCAAAGGAATTCTGAGGTGCGAAGAATAGACGTGTACGCATCTCCCAACGCATCACATTGCACCATTGATTACAAAGCAAAGGAAGATCACGCCAAGACTGAATCCACCCACGGAACGTATTCCAAATCGTTGTCTCAGAAGTAGGGCGAATGATAAGTTCTTCCTCTAATTTAGCAGCGGGATCTACTACCACGCCATTACCTTCATCATTCGTTTTAAGACGATAATGGGTTACTACGGCACATTCCTTAGCAAAGCCCTCTACATGTTCAGCTTCTTTTGAGAGATAGCTCTTAGGGATAAGCAGAGGGAAATAGGCATTTTGAACCCCCGTTGCTTTGAAGCGAGCATCAAGGTTCTGTTGAATGCTTTCCCAAATGGCGTAGCCATACGGCTTAATTACCATGCAACCACGCACAGGAGACTGTTCTGCGAGGTCAGCTTTTACCACCAATTCATTATACCAACGAGAGTAGTCGACACTACGTTTGGTAAGGTCTTTGAGTTCTTTGGCCATGTATATATTGAATGTGTCTTATTAACGTGATGAAATAACCGAAAGACTCAAACTGGTCATAAGAGTTTCGGTAAAAAGTAAGAATTAACGATGAAAACGACAGAGTAAACTGCAGATTTCTTGGCAAATTTACGAAATATTGCTGATATAAGCCTCAGTTATTGCAGCAAAATCCCACCAAAGATTCGTCCAGAGTTCAGTCCCTAATTGACGAGCAGAGAAAAACTATCAGAGTGCGTGAAGGTATCAACACCAGCAATTTGCACATTCTGCAAGTTAACACCTATCTCTTCAAGTTCAAAAGCAACGGATGCCCACAAATCAATATGTGGTTTTAACATAATTATGAAGTATGACTCTATCAGGAAAATTTGAAGCTAAGAAAGCTCTCACCACTTCATCTCCGACTTCAAAGGATGCTGGCCCTATACTAGGTCCGATGACGACTCTAATGTCACTGACATTACTCCCCAGCTTTTTTTCATCTCTTCTACTGTATTTTCGAGCTATATGCCCCTACCACCCCGCGCCATCCAGCATGTACAGCAGCAACGACTTGTTGCTCGAAATCATATGAAGTATGGGAACACAATCAGCTGTAGAAACTCCAATACAGACTCCAGGCAAGCGAGTTACTAAGGCATCAACTTCTCCAAGTAAGCTACTTGTTCTTGAAGAGGAAAAATCAAAAACTCTCCTCTACAACCTTTACTTGGTTGGTGTGTGTTTGAAATGGGAGAACAACTCTCTGCTCTGTTATCCCTAATTCTTGGGCTAGCTCTGTACGACATAGAAGCACATTGTTAGGAGCATCACCACAATAAGGCGTATTATTAAAAGAGGCGTACGCTCCTTCCCCTACTCCTCCACTATTCCGAAGGGTTGAAAAAGCGCGTACACCTTTACCTAAATGATATTCAAGCAAGTTCATTTGCTAAATCTAATAGTTGTCGCTACTCTAAAATGAGAATGACTGCTCAATCTTCCACATCCTCAATCTCATAGTCTTCTAGCTCTTCAATATCATCGTCATCAATCTCTACAATATCATCTGCCCAATCAGAGAAGTCGCGATCAAAATGTTCAACTTCTCGGTCGCGGTGCACAATACTTCCACCCTCTGCGACACTTTGAAGTTTATTGCTTTTCACTATTTAACTCTTGCCAGAGTAAATCTTTGAGCTCTTGAATGTGAAATCCTGTGACAGCACTAATAAACACCACAGGAGATCTTTCAGGAAGCTCCTCTTTAAGCATTTCTATCAGTTCTTCATCCAGCAAATCACTTTTAGTGACAGCTAATACACGATGCTTATTAAGAAGACCTTCATTAAACTGTCTTACTTCTTTGAGTAGGACTTCATACTCTTTTCTGATATTGTCTGTATCTCCTGGCACCATAAAGAGCAAAAGCGAGTTACGCTCTATATGACGAAGAAAGCGAAGCCCTAAACCACGGCCTTCTGCTGCCCCTTCTATAATGCCAGGAATATCAGCCATTACAAAAGAGCGACCATCGCGATAAGGTACTATACCTAAAGAAGGTTCAAGCGTAGTAAAGGGATAATTGGCTATTTTGGGTCGAGCATTTGACAAGACACTCACAAGTGTAGATTTGCCTGCGTTGGGAAACCCAACCAAACCTACATCAGCAAGTAGCTTGAGTTCTAGCACAACCATCATCTCCTGCATAGGTTCTCCTGGTTGCGCAAAGCGAGGTGCTTGATTTGTGGCCGTACGGAATTGGAAATTCCCCAATCCCCCACGTCCTCCTTTTTGAGAAGCATGACAACTTGTCCATCTTCTACAACATCGCACAAGTATTTTCCAGTCTCTGCATCATAAGCAACTGTGCCTGGTGGGACGTCAATATACTTATCTTCTCCGTCACTTCCGTGGCTACAGCATTTTCCTCCGTTGCTCCATGCCCAGCAAATACATGTCGATCAAAACGAAGATGTAACAACGTCCAATAGTTATGGTTGCCACGAAGATAAACATTACCTCCGCGACCACCATCACCACCATCGGGGCCACCCAAAGGTTGGTACTTACCACGATGCATGTGCATCGATCCACGACCTCCCTTACCTGAGCGACAATATATCTTTTACGTAGTCAATGAAATTTGATTCCATCGAGATTATTTATGGCACGACACCTGATGCTTAGAGGGCATCAATAACCGCACACAAGTTTGCATTGATTTCTTCGAGCGAACCATAACCCTTCACTGCATTGCGAAGACCTTCTTGCTCGTACCACTCAATGAGTGGCATGGTCTGGTTGTGATAAACACCAAGACGCTTTTGCTGATGGTCTCTTCATTATCATCTGCACGACCACTCGTTTTACCACGATTAATCAAACGCTCCATAAGCATTTCGTCAGGAACATTGAGTTCGAGCATAGCGTGTACTTGTGTACCACGTTCTGCGAGCATAGCCTTTAGTGCCTCTGCTTGTGGGATAGTACGGGGAAACCATCGAAAATAACCCCTGGGTTTTAGGCAATGCATCGTAAGTTGCAGCCAAAATATCTATCATCAAAGAATCTGGAATCAACTGACCATTGTCATTATATTCCTTGGCTGTACGACCTAAATCGCTACCAGCTTTGATTTCCGAACGAAGCACATCACCAGTGGAAATGTGATCAAAACCATATTTTTCTACGAGAATATCGCTTTGCGTGCCCTTACCTGAGCCAGGCGCACCAAAGATAACGAGATTTTTCATTATTATAGGATGAAAATGTATTATCTAATCAATTAAAAAGTAGATTCTCTATTGCTTAGCCTGAGGACGTAGTGCTTATATATTAGGAATCGTTCTTAAATAAGAATTATCCTTCTACGACAGTATAGATTGCAGGCAGATTACGTCCAAAGCCATCATAATCTAAAACCATATCCTACGATAAAAATCATTGGGGATCCTCAAAGCAAATGTAATCTATATCTAGCTTCACCCTGCATGTTACCAGGTTTAACCAAAAGAGAAGCAACCTTCAAGTCAGTAGGCTCAAACTTCTGTAGATACACCAAAAGCTCTTGCATAGTCAGACCAGAATCAATGATATCTTCTATCACTACAACAGTACGTCCTTTGAGGCTTTGATTGAGTCCAAGAAGCTCTTTAACACTTCCCGTGCTATTCATACCTTCGTAACTAGAGAAACGCACGAAATTGATTTCACAAGGAATAGAAATTCCGCGCATAAGATCAGCTGCGAATACGAAAGAACCATTCAATACTGCCAAGAATACTGGATTTTTCCCTTCGAGGTCTTGACTGATCTGAGCTGCCGTCTCAGCAACACGCTGACGAATACGTTCTTCAGAGAGCGAGATGGCGAATTGTTTGTCTTTTACGGTAACGAGATCCATAGAGTGATAAAAATTTGTCTGCAAAAGTAGGAAAAAAAAGCCGAAGTTCGTGCATTTCTATCCCTTTTCTGAAGAAAAATCGTACCTTCGCAGACAAAATAACCACTTCATGAAGGAATCTCATTTGTTTTACGCTCCTAATCTGGTACAAACACTCCAACTTCCAGACGAGGAAGCTGCTCATGCGGTGCGTGTTGCGCCGTAAAGAAGGTGACTCTTTGTGGGCGACAGACGGCAAAAGGCACATTCTTCGATTGTACAATTTCTGCCATTGGAATGGGGGCGTCATCCTCAGTGTTTTGTTGTAATAGAGCGTCATTATCCATGGGAACAGCATTGGGCAAGTAATATTCATCTTGCTGTTGCTCTCCCACTAAAAACATGGATAGAATAGAATGGTTCGCAGAAAAAGCAACTGAAATCGGTCTCAATGGATTACACTTTGTTGATTGCTGTAACTCTGAACGCCGTGTTCTCAAAACAGAGCGTATCGAAAAAATAGTAGTTAGTGCTGCAAAACAAAGTCACAAAGGCAGCTTTCCAACTATTTATTCAATGGAAAAATTCAAACCTTTTGTTTCTGACACCCTTTGAAGGTGACAAGTACATAGCTCATTGCTACGAACAAAACGACATAGATGGCACGCCTGAAAAACCGTTCCTCTTTGATGTAGTACAAAAAGACCGCCCTAGCCTTGTTCTCATTGGGCCTGAAGGAGACTTCTCCATTGAAGAAGTACGATTAGCCAGCTCACTTGGTTTTCAGAGTATCTCTTGGTCAAAAGTCGCTTACGTACTGAAACAGCAGCACTTGTGGCAGTACAATTGATGAACCATAAAAAGCGCATTAACGATATGGATGACTTTCTCCAACAAACGAAGAATGCACTACTCTCTTTTGAACATCACTTTGAGAGGCTCCAGCTTCCACACAAATCTTACATAGTGCTGGATCCAATCGGGTTTACATCAGACTCTTTCGCGCAAACGGAGCTAGTGTTGTAGGAGCTTATGGTAGCAATCCCCAAGAGAATGATGCATTCATCTATCTATCTCAACATTTCTACGCTGGTTCCTTACTCAGTACCTCAGATTTACGCTATATCAGAAGATCATCACTGCTATTTACAAACTGACCTAGGAGACCTCTCTTCATGAAAAACTTGCTTCTTGGAAGGAAGTGGGATATTCACTTGACTTATCGCCAAAAGAAGTTTGCCATAACAGAAAAAAACGAAAGTAGAAGGTTCCGATAGAAAAACTCGGAGAATACTCAAAACATCTCGGAGACTTTTCGGCAAAAGTCGGAGAACTTTCAACAACTCTCGGAGATTCCTATCAATATCTCCGAGAGTTGTTGCAGACAATGACTATCTCTCCCATTGTCCCACATCTGTAGCCCCAATAGCCTGTGAAGGGTTCGACCTACTTCGAAAAGACAATTAGACTTTTTAGCAAGAATACAAATAAAAGGGGGAGAATCGCTTGAAACAAGCCATTTAATCCCTCCTCATTCTTTTGATCAGCGGTCTATAATGTTCGATTTGAACTATTTCAAGTATTGTTTTCTAAAGCCCTCAGGTTTACCATTTGACGAAATGGCTTTTAGAGGACGACTTTGATTCTTTTTGCTAGACGTTTGCTTCAATGTGACAAAGAAGGGAAGACGTTCCTGTATCGAGATTTTCAAGCTAGAAACGTAATGATTCATGATGGCCAACCATGGCTCATAGATTTTCAAAGTGGACGAAGAGGACCATTACACTACGATGTGGCTTCTTTCCTCTGGCAAGCTTCTGCTCAATACCCTGATGCCCTGCGTAGCACTCTGCTAGAAGAGTATCTAGATGAAGTATCCACACTAACCAGTATCAATCGTACACAGTTCCAAAACAGACCTCCAGCTATTCGTTCTATTCCGCACCTTGCAAGTATTGGGAGCTTATGGTCTCCGCGGTCTGTACGAACGAAAACCATATTTTTTACAATCTATTCCACTAGCATTAAAACAAGCTGTACAATTAGTAGAAAACGGAACAACTAAAGAATATCCCACACTCTCGGAAATTCTATTAGGACTAGCACAATCACCATTATTTCAACAATATAAATCAAATCATGCATAGTAAAGATACAATAGAAAGTAAGAATAATCTTGTAGTACGTATATTCAGTTTTTCCTATAAGAAAGGCATCCCTAGTGATGAAAGCGGGAATGGTGGGGATACGTTTTTGATTGTCGTAGCATACATAACCCTGGCCGCCACGAACCCTACAAACAACTTACGGGACTAGACCAACCTGTCATTGATTTTTCTTGAGAATGATGGAGAAATACTCATATTCTTAGAGCACGTATTTGCGCTGGCAGATGTTCATGTATCTCGCTATATGGAACGCGGTTTCACCAGCTTGATGTTTTCTTTTGGATGCACAGGGGGCAACATCGTAGCGTATATTCAGCTCAACACCTTGCGGAGCATCTTCATAAGAAATTTGGGATAGCTGTGATATTAGAACATCGCGAACAAGGCATTCGCCAGACATTTGCAGCACAACATTAAGACTTGTTTATCGTTATTCTTATATGCTTCGTTTACGTCTTCTCCTTTTTCTTACCTTTACCACTCTATTGATAGCCACGGCGTCTGCCCAACGGGTCAAGATTTTTGGTTCCGTTCGCGATACCCATGGTTTACCCATAGAGCTTGCCTCTGTGCGCATAGCCGGCACAGCAGTAGTAACAGTGAGTAATCTTCGAGGAGAATACAGCTTATATTGCGCTTCTTCTGACAGCGTTATTGTAGTTTGTGGCATGATAGGCTACGAAACTCGTAAACGGACACTACTAGCCCCCTAAAGACTCTGTACGCATTGACTTCATTCTTCCCGACTATTCTGTTATGGTAGGTGAAGCGGTAGTCAAAGCGCAAGGCAAACAATTGGGCACAACTCAAAGAATTACACTCGACTCGAACCGTCAAGCCCCTTCCACTACTGGTAATGCCGTCGAAGAGCTTGTTACTGCACAAGCAGGGGTTTCGACTCATAGTGAACTTTCATCTCAATATAACGTACGAGGGGTTCCTTTGACGAGAATGTCGTATATCTTAATGGTATTGAACTTTATCGCCCTCAACTAGTTCGTTCGGGACAGCAAGAGGGTCTTTCTATTATTAATAGCGACATGGTAGAGAGCATCCGCTTCTCAGCAGGTGGTTTTGAAGCTAAATATGGTGACAAAATGTCATCAGTACTAGATATTAGCTATAAACGCCCTGATCGCTTTGAAGCATCCGCAAACGCTTCACTTTTTAGGTGGTGGCCTGTATGCTGGTTGGGGGAATAAAAAGGGAACATACTCTCTCATGAGTAGCATCCGCTATAAAACTACTAGTTATTTACTTGGTTCTCTTGACACAAATGGAGAGTATAATCCAAACTTTTTGGATTACCAACTCTTTGCATCATGGAAGCCTTCTGCTAAATGGTCGCTTGATGTATTAGGTAATTTCGCAGACAACCGTTATTCCTTTGTTCCTCAAGACCGTGAAACACGTTTTGGTACCTTGTTCGATGCGCGTTCATTCAAAGTATATTTTGATGGCAAAGAAGAGGATCGATTCCAATCCCTATTTACAGCTGCAACCCTCACACGACACCTAACCCCATCTACTTATTTAGCTGCCCAAGTTTCAAATTTTTCAACTAATGAACGAGAAACTTATGATATTCAAGGGCAATACTGGCTAAGTGAAGCTACGACAACGACGCATTTAGGCGTGGGGACTTACATGGAACATGCACGTAATTTCTTAAATGCTCGAATTTTCAAATTGGGGCTTCGCTTCGGTACTCGTTTATATAGTCACCAGTTATCAGCTGGCATTGACTGGAGAAAAGAATATGCTATGGAGCGATCAAGAGAATGGGAGATGCGTGACTCCTCAGGTTATTCACTGCCACATTCAGCAGAAACATTACAGCTTATTCGTTCGCTACATTCAGAAAACAGACTGACGGCTCAGACTACTGAAGCCTTCCTCCAAGATACTTATCGCAAGAATGCTGCTATTGGGTTGTTTAATATCACATACGGCTTGAGATTTACATACAGGAATTGGAATTCTGAGTCCTTCTTCTCTCCTCGTTTTTTTCAATAGGGTTTATACCATCACTCCGCGACAATTGGACTTTTCGTCTAGCAACAGGATGGTACTATCAGACTCCTTTCTACAAAGAATTGCGACAAACAACCATGCGTAATGGCGTTACTGAAGTCTTGCTAAACACCCAAGCTCGCAGTCAGCGTTCTTTCCAGCTTGTAATAGGCAGTGACTATGCTTTTCGCATGATGAACAGACCTTTTAAACTAACAGCAGAAGCCTCATTATAAATATTTCTCTCGCCTCATCCCTTATAGCGTAGACAACGTACGAATAGTATACGAGGGTGACAAAACCACTAATGGCTTTTGCGGCAGGAATTGACTTTAAGCTCTTTGGAGAGTTTGTACCAGGAACAGACTCTTGGCTGACCCTTTCTCTGATGCGAACTAAAGAGAAGTTACATGGATTATGGACTCCTCGACCTACTGATCATATTTATAACCTCTCTCTCTTCTTCGCAGATTACTTTCCAGGTAGTACCCGCTGGGCTGTAACTCTGCGAGGGGGCTTTAACTGGTGGGCTTCCTTTTGTTCCTCCCCACTCAAGTCAAAACTCACTAATCTATCGTGCCCCTTCCTACAAACGTGTTGATATAGGTTTAGCTTATCATCTGTTCAAAGTCCAGTTAAAAGATGGACGTCGCCCAGTCATTGGTCCAGGACGATGGCTGAGCAACGCCTGGATTGGCCTTGACTGCTTCAATCTATTAGGCATCAGAAACGTCAGTTCCTACTATTGGATTACTGATGTTAGCAACACACAACACGCGGTGCCCAATTATTTAACTGGACGTCAACTAAAATCTCAGGTTCTCGTTGCAATTCTGACTCTATGATCTCATAAAAATAGGCTCTCCTTGCAGAGGGATATTACACTTCACAGAATCTAAATAGTAAATGAAGTCTATGTTAATGAATAACTTAAAAGGATGAATTGGTCTTTCAACCAATCCATCCTTTTTAAGTAGTATAGTTTGAAAACAAAGCAGAAACTGTGTCGTAAGTAGTTCTCTAAACGACTAAATTGAACTATTTACTTCATTGCTCCTATACAAAGAAACAATAGACTGATAAAAACTAAGAGAAGATCAATAGCCTTTGCACTAATATTATTCTCGTGCCATAAAAAAGCACCAAAGAGAAAACTAACTAATACACTACTTCTGCGCGTCATCGAAACAATAGCTATTAGTACATCAGGATCTGTAAGCGCATAAAAATAGACTAAATCTGCTAAGGCCAGAAAAATACTAATGCCAAGAATCGACCATCTCCACTGAAAAGGTGTAGTACTTTTACGAACAGGCCACCAAAGAAAAGCATAAATCAAACCCATCAATCCAAACTGATAGATATTGAACCACGATTGTACGAAGACAGGATTGAGACCTAGCCCACCTAAATCGGAACTACGGAGCAGAAACTTATCGTAAAGTCCACTACATGCACCAAGTACCGCGGCTAGCATCAGGAGAAAAAAATCCATTTATTGCGAAAGAAATGAACTCCTTCTTTCCGGCCACTTCTACTCATCAAGAAGAAGGAGAAAAATAGCTAAAGTAACACCAACCCACTGCCACTCATTAAACTGCTCGTGAAAAAAATTAGCATAGCGCCCAACAAAGGTCATTACTGGCCGTGTAGCATTAATGGGACCCACCAATGTTATCGGTAAATGCTTCATGGCAAAATAGCCACAAATCCAAGAAGATAATACAATTATGGCTTTGAGTAAGACCCAAGAATGTACTTCTATGGTTGAAGAAGGCACAAACCAATGACTCTCCGAAGACACCAAACCTACATGTGATAATAGAATTAGAGGGAGAAATAAGAGATCACTCAATAAGAGTGTTGAGCAGCAACACGGGAAGCACTGCATTATCACGCAAAGATATTTTTTGAATACATCATAAAAATCCCAAGCAGATAGCAGAAACAACGGCAAGAAAACCACATGACTAAATTTTGCACTAGCTATTAATACTGAATATCAACTAAGAATAAAGCGTTACCTGCAACACTTTCACCTGCAGAGCATCTATTTTGCGCCATAATAACTTCTCGAAATTCTTTCACAGACATACGTCCTCTTCCAACCTCCAATAAAGTCCCAACTATTGCACGCACCATATTGCGCAGGAAACGATTAGCAGTTATTTCAAATCTCCAATAATCTCCGTCTATCTGCGCCTCACTGTGCATGAGTTACAGTACAAATATTGGTTTTTGATCGTTGTTTACTTTAGAAAAAGCTAGTAAAGTCATCGACATCTAGTAACACTTTTAGCAGCTTCATTCATCAAATCATAGTCTGGCACATAAGCCAATCTGTTTGCGTAATGGCGACGATAGGGATTCTTTTTAGAATAGACATAATAATGGTATGTTCGTTGTTTCGCGTCAAAGCGCGCATGCTTATCATCCGCCACTCTTTCCACTTTCTCAATGGCTATATCTGCAGGAACTATGCGATTTAATCTGAAAGCAAAAAGCTTCTTCATCCAAGATTTGGTCAGTATCAAAATGAGCCACCATCATAGATGCATGAACCCCAGTGTCTGTTCGCCCAGCTCCAACACATTCTGTGGGAACTGGCAACAATTTCGTTAGGGCATCATTCAGGCGGGCTTGTACACTGTCTGCATTGGGTTGGACTTGCCATCCATGATAATTGGTACCGTCGTAAGAAAAAGGTGATAAAGTAACGCATAAAATATAATTTATAGTGCAGAGAGATGCAAGTTATATTTTCGGATAAAAAACAATCTCCGCACTTACTAGCGACTTAGTATGAAAGAGGAAGCCTTAATCAGTATGCCACCAACCAAGCTTCCTTGGAATTGCAGATTAATACAAGAAAAGTCATCACCTGCGCAAAATCATAAGTAAAGAAAAACGCTGTACCCCTGTTATAGGAGTACAGCGTAAATGCTAGTTACTTACAGCTGCAAGGGGAAGTTTAGGCTTCTTCAGCAACAACTTCGAAAGCAACTTCAGCAGTTACATCCTTGTGAAGCTTTACAGCAGCCTTGTAAGAACCAATTTCCTTAACGTCCTTCAGAACAATGCTCTTACGATCTACTTCAAGACCGAGCTTAGCAAGCTCTTCTGAAATGTGAAGGCTAGTTACAGAGCCGTAGATTGCACCAGTAGCGCTAACCTTAGTTGCAATCTTGATACCTTCAACAGCATTGATTTTGGCAGCAAGTGCGAGAGCATCATTCTTGATTTTCTCGAGCTTGTGAGCTTGTTGCTTAAGAACTTCAGCGAGTTCCTTCTTTGCAGAAGGAGTAGCAACAACAGCCTTACCAGTAGGAATGAGGAAGTTACGACCGTAGCCGTCCTTCACGGTAACGATTTCATTCTTGAAACCGAGACCTTGCACGTTTTCTTTGAGAATAATTTCCAGTGTGTACCTCCTCTTTATTATTTCATCAAGTCAGTTACGAAGGGAAGGAGTGCAAGATGACGAGCACGCTTCACGGCCTGAGCCACACGACGTTGGAACTTCAAAGAAGTACCAGTGATACGACGGGGTAGAATCTTACCTTGTTCGTTGAGGAACTTCTTGAGGAATTCAGGATCTTTGTAGTCGATGTACTTAATACCGCTCTTCTTGAAACGGCAGTACTTCTTCTTCTTAACGTCTACTGTAGGGGGAGTCAAATAACGAATTTCAGATTGTGCCATGTTTTTAGTCCTCCTTCTTATTTGAACGACGCTTTGCAGCATATTCAGCAGCAAACTTGTCGAGTTTAACAGTAAGGAAACGGATTACGCGTTCATCACGACGGAAACCAACTTCCAATTTGTCTACTACAGAGGGTTCAGCCTTGAACTCCACCAATTGATAAAAACCAGTGCTCTTCTTATCGATGGCATAAGCCAACTTCTTGAGGCCCCAGTTCTCTTCATTGATAACCTCAGCACCATTAGCGGTGAGGATACCTTTGAACTTTTCGACCGCTTCCTTCATCTGAACTTCAGACAAAACGGGAGTGAGGATGAAAACGGTCTCATACTGATTCATCATGTTGTGAATGTATTGAGTGAATAAATAATACTCTTTCTGACTTATTCTAGACTAATCATTTACCTGATAGCACACTATAAGTCCAAAAGACGTTGCAAAAATTACAACATTCTGATAAAACAGCCAAGTTTTTCGACGAAAAACCATGCTTTGGCATTATTATTGTAGGAAGAGGGCAAGGTTTACAGCTAGAAAGTTGTACCTTTGCAAAGATTACTCTTTTATAAAGATATATCCGATACAGAATAATGATTGACAACTTATCGCCTATAATTGCCCAAGTTCTCACCCTAAGTAAGGAGGAGTCTCGTCGCTTTCATCATCCGAAAGTGACTTCCTGGCGTTGTTGCTTGCCATGCTCCGTAATCAAGAGGGACAAGTGCGACAAATGATTGAGAATTTGGGGAGCCCCAGTGGAGCTTCTACGTGATACGCTCGAACAAAGGATGGCCAACCTCACTAATAAGGAAGTCACTGCTGAAGAACCTCAGCTCGATGCTGATACAGAACGTATCCTCCGATTGTCACATTTAGAAGCACGACTACAGAAATCACAAGAGACAACCGATATACTACATGCTTCTTGCTTTGCTTCGAGACCGTCATAACGAGGCATGCAAGCTAATTAATCAATATGGTGTAGAATATAAGGACATCACAAGCAAAAACTCTACTCCCGCAACCTCTTTGCCTAACACAGACAATTCTTTGGAAATGGCTGGCGATATGCCTAGCAATAATGGAGAAGCTCAACGTAGTGTACCCCAAAACACACCATCTAGTGGCTCCCCAAATAGCGAAACTCCTATCTTAGATAAGTTTGGTCAAGATTTAACGCAAGCAGCAGAACAAGGATGGTTTAGACCCTATTGTGGGGCGTCATGATGAAATACAACGCGTAGCTCAGATTCTTACACGTCGCAAGAAGAATAACCCCATCTTAATAGGAGAACCTGGTGTGGGTAAGAGTGCACTGGTGGAAGGCTTTGGCACAACTGATAGTAAAAACCAAGTACCTCATCTTTTGATGAACAAACGCATTGTTACTATTGACATGGTCTCTATTGTTGCAGGTACTCAGTATCGAGGACAATTTGAAGATCGTTTGAGAAAACTCATCGAAGAACTCAAAGCTCATCGTGAGATTATCCTCTTTATCGATGAAATACACACCATTATTGGTGCAGGAAGTGCCCCTGGTTCACTTGATGCAGCCAACATACTCAAGCCAGCTTTAGCACGTGGTGAAGTGCAGTGTATTGGTGCCACTACCATTAGCGAGTATCGAAAAACAATCGAAAAAGACGGTGCACTCGAACGCCGTTTCCAAAAGATACAACTGGAGCCTACTACCCCATCCGATACTCTCATCATCCTCAAGAACATAAAAGCGCGCTACGAAGATCATCATAATGTGTGCTACACCGATGCAGCTCTGCGAGCGTGTGTCACAATGACAGAACGCTATATTTCTGATCGTTCTCTCCCAGACAAAGCTATTGACGCTTTAGATGAGGCTGGCAGCCGTATGCACTTATTAAAAGTACAATTGCCTGATCCTATTGTCGCGCAAGAAAAGATTGTAGAAGAACTTCGCCTATCCAAAGAAAATGCAGCTGCGGAACAAAAATATGAGGAAGCAGCTGAATTGTGACGACAAACTTAGACAAGCCGAAGGAGAAATGGAACGCTTGAAAGCAGAGTGGAAAGCAAACCTGAAGGAACATCGTATTACTGTAGACGAAGCGGACATAGCCAGTGTAGTTTCACTGATGAGCGGTATTCCCGTAGAACGCATGCAAGAAGAAGAGACTGTTCGCCTTAAAGGAATGCAACAAACTCTAGCAAGCAAAGTAATTGCACAAGATCGTGCGATACACCGCCTAACTCGCGCTATCACGAGGAATCGTCTTGGCCTTAAAGACCCTAATCGCCCCATTGGGACGTTTATGTTTGTTGGGCCTACTGGTGTAGGTAAGACCCATTTAGTAAAAACTTTGGCAGAGTTCATGTTTGGCACGAAAGACTCTTTGATTCGTATTGACATGAGTGAATACGGAGAAAAGTTCTCAACCTCTCGCCTTATTGGTGCCCCTCCAGGGTATGTCGGGTATGAAGAAGGAGGTCAGCTCACTGAGCAAGTGCGTAGACATCCGTACTCTATTATCCTACTCGATGAAATAGAAAAGGCACACCCTGATGTATTCAACACCCTTCTTCAAGTTATGGATGAAGGGCGTATGACAGATGGTAACGGAACTACTGTTGATTTTCGCAACACGGTCATTATAATGACCTCAAATAGCGGGAGTCGCCAAGTAAAAGAATTTGGAGCTGGTGTAGGCTTTGGTAATTCTTCCGATGGAATCTCAGCAGATGCGGCAGAAAGCATTGTTCGGAAAGCACTACAACGCCAGTTTGCACCTGAATTCCTCAATCGTCTTGATGAAATCATCATGTTTGACCCTCTCAATGCAGAAGGAATCGCCCAAATTGCCGAATTGGAAATTCAAGCTCTTGCCAAACGTCTATCAGACAACGGACACCAATTAGTACTTACTCCTGCAGCTAAGCAGTTTATTGCCAAAAAAGCTTTTGACCCAGTATATGGTGCCCGTTCTTTGCGCCGAACCCTACAAGAATATGTGGAGGATCCAATCTGTGACCTCTTCTTGGATGGAGAGCAAAAGCCTATTCTTCACATCGATTTAGATGACCAAGGTGAAAAATTGAAATTAACCGCTTCCGATACCCTTTTAACCCGTAGTAGACACTGCGCACGCTTTTTTTCGTGAACATAGAATGCAGTGTTGAGTGATTCAACGGAACTCTTCGCCTTCGAGCGAATACAGCTTTATTAGAATATGACTGCATCAATTGATTTCTTCATCTATTGCCGTCCTTCCCAAAACATAGACATCGCACTTTCCATGGCAGCTCACCCTGCTGTGGAAAGTGTGCACGTTTTACAGGACGATGTTGAGTACCCTACAACAGCAATATCCACTATAAACATTGATTACCCTCTCTTCAAAGAGCATTCCACTATTGCTCGGGAGAGTTCTGCTGAATTTGTACTTCTATTCTTGCAGCCCAAGGGATTTTTACCCAATTATCGTTGTATAGATCGCATGCTTCAAGTAGCAAAAGAAACTCATTCTTCGATGGTCTATGCAGATCGCTGGGGAACAACAAGAAAATGAAGATGGAAGTTTCACAGCTCCTACGTTACACCCCTGTCAATGACTATCAAATTGGGTCTGTTCGTGATGACTTTGATTTTGGTGGTTTGTGGCTTATTCGCGGGATTTACTTCGAGACTTTGGTAATAGGACACAAGCAACGCTTCAAATATGCAGTTTCTTATGCCTTACGGCTTTTACCTAAGTCGTAAAGGAGGAATTGTACACCCTACGTGAGCCACTCTATTCTATGATAGAAACGGACATACGCAAAAGTGGTGAAAAGCAGTTTGACTACGTAAAACGTTCAGCTCGCGAAGTACAATTAGAAATGGAAAAAGCATGTACTCAGCATCTTAAAGAGATTGGTGCCTGGATTTCCCCTGAAGAATTTGACGATGTCCCCACTCCATTTCCTCCTCTTTACTACAAACGCAACAGGGTATATATCACAACGTATCTCAAACATCAACGGAAATAGTTTCACTGCCCACTGTTCCCCTCGAAGGCAATACGGAGAAATTTCCAGTGATAGCATCGGTGATCATCCCCGTGCGCAATCGTGTGCGCACTATTGCTGATGCGGTTCAGTCTGCACTATCACAAAAAGCAGACTTCGCCTTTAATGTCATTGTTGTTGACAATCATTCGACCGATGGTACAAGCGAGATTCTAGAGAAACTTGCTACTGACTCGAGAGTAAAAGTGCTAACGCCTCAACAAAACCGACCTTGGGATAGGAGGTTGCTGGGATTTGGCCATTCGCAGTGAGTTCTTAGGCCGCCGTGTCAATACAACTTGACTCAGACGATCTATATAGCGATACTGATGTTTTGACTCGAATAGTCGCAGCTTTTCGTGAGCAAAAGGCAGCTATGGTGATAGGCTCCTATCGTATGGTTGACTTTTCGCTTAACACTCTTCCTCCTGCCTCATTGATCATGCTGAATGGACGCCTGACAATGGTCGAAACAATGCACTGCGCATCAATGGTTTGGGAGCTCCACGTGCGTTTGACGTTACAATACTACGCGGCATTGGTGTTCCCAACACAAGCTATGGTGAAGACTATGCACTGGGTCTCGCGATATCACGCCACTATCGCATTGGACGCATCTATGACGAGCTTTATCTTTGCCGCCGATGGGAGGGTAATTCTGATGCAGCTCTTGCCATTGATGCCGTAAAACGCCATAACGCTTATAAAGACCAGTTGCGTACCATTGAGATTCAGGCAAGACAACAAATGAATCTCCGCTGGAATCATAATCTTCAACAGTCGGAAGTACTCGATTTCATTCGACAACAGCTCTTTGCGTGGGAAGAAGTGCGCGAACGTTTTGAGGCCCTTCACCACTCAACAGAGTTAAAGTCTCTCCCAACTGCCACCTGTACTCTTGCAGCACAGTATAATCCCACACGTATTCACTCTACAAAGGCAAATATCACCCAAGACTTCTTAAAGAAGCGTCCTTGCTTTCTCTGCGACAATCATCGTCCCAAGATACAGATTTCTCTTCCTGTAGAAGGCAAGTATCAGGTATTGATCAATCCTCACCCCATTCTTCCTCAACACCTCACCATTGTAAGCCGTCGACACACCCCACAATCACTCAAAGGACGTTTAGGAGATTTCTGTAAGATGGCTATGGAGTTGCCCGATTTCCTTTTATTTTACAATGGGGCTCGCTGTGGGGCTTCTGCTCCAGACCACATGCACTTTCAGGCAGGTTCAAGAGGCGTTGTACCTCTTGAACGCGATTGGGCTCAATACGAAGGAAGTCTCGAACGCATCTATCCGATTTCCACTGAAGAAATTGTAGAAGTTGAAGAAGCTGGTTATACACACAAGCATGAAGGTATCTATTTACTACGTAACTATGCTTGCCCTGCCTTCGTGGTAATCGGAGAAAAATCCGAGGGAGACCAATTGTTACTCTCAAACTATTGTCTGCCCTTCCTATTGCTTCGGGCATGAATGAACCCGACGTGAACCTTCTTGCATGGCGTTCATCAGGCCATGCGGCTCATCCTGACACTACTATTACGATTATCTTCCCTCGCAAGAAACATCGCCCCTGCGTGCTACGCAGCAGAAGATTCCAAACAATATCTTATTTCTCCAGGAGCAATTGATATGGCTGGATTGATCATTACTCCTCGCCATGAAGATTTTGATGCGCTCACTCTCAACAAGCAGCTGAAATTTTTAGCCGAAGTAACGCTTTCTGAAAGTGAAATCGCAACAATCATGCGAAAACTTCACAAACCGATATCCAGTTCAGCTGCCAGACGCAAGACAAATATCTTCAATGGTCGCCGAGAACCCAATGTAGAGGTGGCTATTATGAGTCACTCTCGCATAGAATTCACGCTGAATACTCCCTTCTCTGCTAAAGGTCATGTCATTTCGGGTAATCAAATAGTAGAATATAGGATGGTACAATTTTATGGAATGGCAATGCTTATAGCGAATTGTCCTTCCTCCCGGACACTCCTCTCAACGAAGCGTCATTTACCCTTCAAGGTGTACCCATTGGCATCAACTTTCACTGGGAACGTAAGCTAACCAAACCTTCCATGGTGCGCTCTACTTCAAGGGTTCATGAAGAATCCATCCTTGCTATCAACCACATTCCCGCAGAATTATACCTTGAAAGTGTGATTTCTCCAGAGATGAGCCCAAATGCTTCCCTTGAACTACTAAAAGCTCATGCTGTTGTTAGCCGTAGTTGGCTATTCCGCATGATGATACAACGCAGAAATAATGCACAAGGAGAAGGCAACTTCTTTACCTTCCAACGCAAAGACGATGAGTATATCCGCTGGTATGGCCGTGAAGAGCACACACTCTTTGATGTATGCGCCGACGACCACTGCCAGCGTTACCAAGGAATACCCACTATTTCCCGCCCAGAAGTGCAAAAAGCCATCAACGAAACTCGCGGTTTGGTACTGATGTCCGAAGGAGACATCTGCGACGCTCGCTTCTCTAAATGCTGTGGTGGAATGACTGAACGCTTCTCTTCCTGCTGGGAAGATCAAGATGAGCCCTATTTAGTGGCAACTCGCGACTTACTCCCCAAATCTTACAACGAACAGACTGCCTCTGAAGTGGACTTAACGAGCGAGCAACAGGCTACAGCTTGGATAAAATCAACACCAGCTGCTTTCTGTCATACCCAAGACAAGAAAAATATTGGCTCAAATCCTCAACGACTACGACCAAGAAACAACTGACTATTATCGTTGGAAAGTCTCTTATTCTCAAGAGGAGATATCTAATCTGATTCAAGAGAAATTAGGACTTAATCTAGGTGGCATTCGCGCAATGATCCCTATTGAACGTGGAGAAAGCGGACGTCTCATCTCGACTTAAAACTAGTGGGAACTGATAAAACAATGACCATCGGCAAAGAACTTGAGATACGTCGTGCGCTTTCCCGCACACACCTCTACTCTAGTGCCTTTGTAGTTGAAACTTCTGGTGAAACTCCCGAAGGACTTCCTGCAACTTTCCACCTCTATGGCGCAGGATGGGGCATGGTGTTGGTCTTTGTCAAATAGGTGCTGCTATGATGGGTGCAGAAGGCTACAACCACGAAGAAATCCTTTCTCCACTATTACAAGAACGCTACAATCGAAACTAAGTATGAATAACTCGAAGCACCATCCACTTTCTTGGATTCCATCGCTCTACTTTGTAGAAGGACTCCCATACATCATTGTGACGGTGGTATCGTTAATTATGTACAAGCGATTTGGACTTAGTGATACTGAAAGCGCTGCGTACAGTGCGTGGCTCAGCCTACCGTAGGGTGATCAAACCCCATGGAGTCCGATTGTGAGATGTTCAAGACAAAACGGTGGTGGATCCTAACCATGCAGGCACTCATGGGTATGGCACTTTCACTTATCGCTTTCTCCATCCCTACTTCATACTACGTCCAAACCTCATTTGCGCTGTTTTTCCTTATCGCCTTCTCCAGTGCAACACACGACATCGCAGCAGACGGATTCTATATGGCAGCGTTAAATGAGCATGACCAAGCGCAATATGTAGGTATTCGTAGCACATTCTACAGACTAGCTACCATTTTCACGGAAGGCCTTTTGCTCATGTACATCGGCACATGGAAGTCATCACGAGAAACGTCCCATTGGCTTGGAGCATAGGGCTAGGCACAAGACGGTTCTCCTTTTTAGCAGCTTCACCACCTTTTGGCATTGCCCAAGGTCGAACATGAAGCACTCGAAAACCAACATCGCCTCACTTTTTGAGACCGCTGCCAAAGAGTTTGCAACAACATTTCTCACGTTCTTCCAGAAGCCCATGATAGGCTCTGCCATCATCTTCATGCTATTCTACCGATTGCCGGAAGCTCTACTCACAAAAATCTTCCCGCTATTCCTCACGGCAAAAGCAGAACATGGAGGTTTAGCTCTAACTACTCAACAGTTTGGCTTCGCTTATGGCACAGTCGGGGTGATAGGTCTCACCCTCGGAGGGATATTAGGAGGAATGGCTGTAGCGCGTCATGGTTTTCAACGATGGAAATGGCCCATGGTCATAGCCATCTCTCTACCCAATATTTTCTATTGTCTGCTGGCGTACTATCAACCCACTAACTTCTTGTGGGCAAACCTTACTATTGCCGTAGAACAATTCGGCTATGGCTTTGGATTTACGCTCTATATGCTATTTCTCCTATACTTCGCCCAGGGACAATCCAAAGCATCACACTATGCACTATGTACAGGATTCATGGCCTTAAGCATGACCATCCCTGGATTTACTGCAGGATGGCTAGCTGATACGCTTGGATATTACACAAGCTTTATCCTTGTTATGTGTTTAGTTCCTATTACATTTTGGGTAACCTCTATTATCAAAGTGCCTAATGACTTTGGCCGCAAGGAAAGAGCATAGGCAATATTCATACAACTCTTTATTCATGGGCACTCAAAAATCCTCTACAAAAACCGTTAGTCCTTTTACTCAGACCAATGCTTTCGCCATGCAACATGGCATTATTTTAGGAATCCTACCCATAATCTTACTTGGCACTCTAGTGATGGGACTCACAGACGGCACAGCATCTCTCATTTCAACCATTCTAGTAGTGGCCTATCCGATCATAGTAGGAAGACTCACCTTCAGTTTTCGCAGAATTGTAACTCCCATTGGACGTTTCACCATCTTCCAAGGATTTATGCACGCACTTCTAAGTATGTTTTATGCTGCTATATGGGGGCTATTGCGACATATATCTACATGAGATTTTTGACAACGGGCATTTTGTAAACACTCTGGTATCAGCTATTTCTAACCCTCAAACGCAAGAACTACTTAAGGCTAATGGCCTTTGGCAAATCACACAAGGGCAATCAGACCAATCCTTACTCGCCACGGTGAACCAAATGCAAAATATCCCTCCTTCACTTTATGCTGAAATGATTCTCTACATGAACATCACTCTTGCTCCCATCACCGCACTAATTATAGGTCTTTGCACAATGCGATTTTCTTCCTCCAGCAGCCAATAGTAAAGCAATAATTCAGCGATTGGTAAAACATGAAGACATTAGTTTCAGAGAATACAAGTAGATATCTCTAAGAATCCCTTAATTATCTCCCACATTTTCGGAAAAACCTGAGTGGAAATGTGGGAGATTTTCATTTCTCATCTCCTAGTTCTTTACACTTATCTCCTTATTTATGCTACATAGTCCATGTATCATGCACCTCACTGAACTCTCATTCTACTTGTTTAAAAAGTGACACAGAAATCATTTGTCTGAGCAAAGATAAATTACTAACTTTGCATATAGGTTCGTGCGCAAGAATCTCACATAATAGTGCAACAGTCGCAGAACATGAAAGTCCAAAAAGAAAGTAAAGCATCTTCATGCTTAGAAATGCTTTCTACAAGATGAACTAAGGAAAACGATTTTCCTATCCACTGATAGCCAAAGTCTATAGGCATTTTCACAATGAATACACCCACCACTTATCCATACGACATCACAGTTGTCGTTCCCTTTTCAACGAAGATGAAAGTCTTCCCTGAACTTTATGCGTGGATCAAACGCGTGATGTATGAACATCAGTTCAGCTATGAAGTGATTTTTGTGGACGATGGCTCGCAGACAATTTTGGAATGTCATCCAACAACTATCTCAAGATGAAGAAATAGTGCATGGTATCAAATTTCGTCGTAACTATGGCAAAAGTCCTGCTTTGTTCTGCGGTTTCCGCAGCGCAAAAGGTCGAGTGGTCGTTACTATGGATGCAGACTTACAAGATAGCCCTGACGAGATTCCTGAGTTATATCGCATGATTACAGAAGATGGCTACGATCTAGTGAGTGGTTATAAACAGAAACGATATGACCCAATATCTAAAACCATTCCCACAAAACTTTTCAACGCCACGGCGCGCAAGGTGAGTGGTATCTCTAATCTACACGACTTCAACTGCGGACTTAAGGCCTATCGCCTTGAAGTGGTGAAGAATATTGAGGTGTATGGAGAAATGCACCGCTACATTCCATATTTGGCTAAAATGCAGGGTTTTCAAAGATTGAGAAAAAGTCGTACAACACCAAGCTCGTAAGTTTGGATCCTCCAAATTCATGGGCTTAAATCGATTTGTCAATGGCTATCTAGACTTGCTTTTCATTGTGGTTCCTCAATAGTTTTGGACTCAAGCCAATGCACGTGTTTGGCTTTCAGGACACTGATGTTTATCTTTGGTTTTCGGCAACGATTGCCGTAGGTGGTACTGCAAACTTTATCATCTTTTTGCTGGTATTCCTGCTCCTTTGATCACGAACTCTCCCTATTTCTACATTTCGCTCACCATGATGATTCTTGGTACACAACCTTTGTCGCAGGCTCTTAGGGGGAACCTATTACTGTAATGCGCAAGGACGTAACGACTATCACATTGAAGAAGAAATTTATGATTTTACTGGGGTGTACCCTTTTTCCCTAATACCTCAATCACTATGGAACGAACTATCTGACATAGTCTCCTCGCTATTACAATCGTGAGCACCATGATAGGAGTAGTAAGTTGTACAAACATAGACTGTCCGCTTGACAATCAAGTGGAAATGGTACTAAACTTCTATCACTTTGAGACTAAAAAAGAAGTGGCACTCACCGATACCTTGAGTGTATACGGGATAAAGAATGACACAACACAGTTGTTGTTTAATCGAGCAATAGGGCAACGTACCATTAGAGTTCCCCAAATGTGGCATCTGACCGAGACACGCTGTTGCTCCGCTTCACTTCTAGAACTGAAACAACGGCTGATACACCTTTTGTGCATCACATCCGGAAGTCGCACTTCGAGTCGCTGGACTGTCCAGCATCCGTTTTCCACACCCTAACTAATGTCGAGTGGCGCGCCCATCAAGATAGAACCAAACTCCCTTCTGTGCAGGAAGTTGTCATCACTAATCACAATGTAGCTTACGAAAAATGTGGAGCATCTCAAAGTTTTCCTTCGTCCTGCTAATCAGTAGCCTATCAATTCTAAGCTCATCACTTAGTGGAAGAGCTGCAACACCTCAAACCTCAGTTCACCATATCTCGTCTCTCATCGAAGCACCTACTCACAGGTTGCTTCACATACATCTACTAGCTTCAATGTTCTTTCGCCACAATTAAAGAGCTCTCCTCTTTTGTATCAAGACGATAGCACCTCCATTACGCGCTCACCACAGGGTGTAGAGTTTACCAACAACAAACGTGACGAGCTTAATCGTTTGATAGGAAATAAAAGTGTTCCTCTATTAGCAGGTGTAAGTGTTTCTGCAAATTTAGCGGGAGCGTTTCTCAACACATTCACTTCAACAGGCACATACGAAGGTGCTTTACGCCTCAATTTTCGCAATAGATATTTCCCTATATTAGAGCTTGGCATCGGAGCGACAAATCAAACAAGTGAAACAACGCAACCACATTTATACAACCTCGAGCTCCCCTTTGGTAGAATTGGATTAGACTATAATCTAAAGCGTGACAAACGTAGCACGAATCGCGTTTTTGTTGGAGTTCGCCATGGGTTTTCTTCCTTCAACTATGATCTCATCGGAAATTCCGTCCAGGACACACATTGAAAACAGCATTTCTTTCCACTCCGCAACGTGAACGATAATGCTCATTGGGAGAATTAGTCTTCGGCTTAGAAACCTCTTTATGGAAATTTATTCACCTTTGGTCTGGTCTGTGCGCTATCAAGTGCGTATTTATGAGCATAATACAGATCTCGGAAGAGCATGGCACGTTCCAGGATTCGGACGGAACTCAGAAAACAACCATTTTTCAGGCACATTCCAGCTTATTTTCGACTTTACTTATTTCAAAAAGGTGAAAAACAAACTGTAAATTCAAACCAATGAAACGTATTATCTCCCTTATATTCCTCATCCTTCTTGTAGCTGGTACTATTATTATTCTATCCCGAAGCAAAATACCAAACTAGTCAAGGGGAGATTTTTGGTACTACCTACCATGTACGCTACAACTCTACCCAAAACCTTGACAAGGAAATAGAACAAGAACTTTTTCGAGTAGACACTATTTTCTCGCTCTTCAAAGAGAATAGCCTACTTTCTCGCTTCAATCGTGTCGAAGATAAGGGAAAAGGAAACACGCTCTTTGCAGAAGTGATAAAGTTATCTCTGAAATTTAACGAAACAGAAGGGGCATTTGACATCACCGTAGCACCATTGGTTAATGCCTGGGGATTTGGTTTCAAGAACAAACAACCCTTATCAAACAAACAAGTAGATTCTCTGCAAAAACTCGTAGGATACCAGCACTTATCTTTTAATGGTAAAGAGCTTACTAAAGACATTCCTAACTCCCATAAATTGATTGTGGTGCACTGCTAAGGGTTAGCAGTAGATCGTAGGAGGAAACTGCTCAGCGACAAGGGGTGCCAAAACTATATGGTGGAGATTGAGGAGAGTTGTAGTAAAAAGGAAATAACGACAAAGGCGAAAAGTGGAAAATTGGAATCAATAAACCCACTCAACATGCTCTCCCCACAGAAGAAGATTCACAAACACCCTTAGCCTTACCAACTGTGGTATAGCAACTTCAGGTAATTACCGCAACTTTTATATTAAGGATGGGAAAAAATATGCCCATTCGATTGACCCTAAAACTGGGTATCCTGTACAGCATTCCTTGCTTTCTGCTACTGTTATTACTCAATCCTGTGCAAAAAGCGATGCTCTTGCCACAGCTTTTCATGGTTATGGGCTTAGACAAAGCTAAAGCATCTCGTAGAAACCTCACAAGCGAATCCAGGTATATTTTATATATGCTGACGAAAAGGCAACTACCAAGTGTGGATGTCCGACGGCATGAAACCTTTGATAGACAACTAACCATGAGCAGCCACATTTTTCACCGATTCGTCGGTAATCCCCTTTTTCAAGGTCTGAGTGTTGATGACTTTGAGCATATTGCCGAACGTGTACCTTTTGATTTCCACACCGTAGCTCCTGGCCATACTATCGTACATGCAGATGATCCCTGTGAAGGTCTTATATGCACGCTATCAGGCACAGTCTGTAAAGAAGAAGTAAGCGACTTACGCCACTATAGCTTTCGTGAATTCATTACTACCAACACAGTTATCCAGCCTGAACGACTCTTCGGACTACGTCCACGTTATAGCGCTAGCTTTTTGGCAGAGACAGAAGTACAGTATTTCTCCGTACCAAAGCGAGAAGTTAGAGACGTGCTATTCACTCTAACGCCTTTTCATCTCAACTATCTCAACCTTATATGCACTACTCAGCAATTACAAGATAGCAGAGTTTGGCGTTCACTCCCCGATTCCTTGGAAGGACGTTTCACACTTCCTATACTCGTTCATCCCGACCAGCAGGACGTAAAGAACTCATAATAGATATGGTTGCTCTCGCTGGAGAACTTACAGCTACACGCTTGAGAGTCTCACAAATGCTCAATGACCTCAATGATCGTGGCCTAATCGAATTACGCCGCCGGCATATCCTTATCCCCTCTCTGGAAACTCTTCTTCATTAGGTACACTACAATATCTATTGGGTTAGTTTCTCTTTTCTTATATTTATGTGATTATTCCATCATTGTTTATGCATACTCGACAAGAACAATTAGAAGCTTTTAGTCGCATGCTCGATGTACTCAACGAGCTACGCGAGAAATGTCCTTGGGATCGCAAACAAACTAACGAAAGTTTACGCCCCAATACCATAGAAGAAGTCTACGAACTTTGTGATGCCCTCATGAAGTCGGACGAAAAAGAAATTTGTAAGGAATTAGGAGATGTGCTTCTTCATGTTTGTTTCTACGCAAAGCTGGCGGACGAGAAAGGACAATTTGATATAGCCGATGTTTGTAACCGACTATGTGATAAATTGATATTCCGTCATCCTCATGTATACCCACCTTCGGACATCGCTGCAGCAGGTTTGCGCCAAGGTATCAAAATAGAGACCGCATCTGATGTGAGTATGCAATGGGAACAACTGAAGCAACTCGAAAAAGATGGCAATGAAAACAGCATTAAGTGGCGTTCCAAATTCTTCCAGCCTTGATTAAAGCCTATCGTGTGCAGGATAAAGCGCGCAATGTCGGTTTTGATTGGGAAGAACGCTCACAAGTGTGGGAGAAAGTAAAAGAAGAACTGGCGGAATTCGAGACTGAGGTGGAAAATATGGACAAGGACAAAGCAGAAGCCGAATTTGGCGATCTCATGTTCTCCTTAATCAACGCAGCCCGTTTGTATAAAAATCAATCCAGACAACGCATTAGAGCGCACCAATCAGAAGCTTCATCCGCCGATTCAACTATTTAGAATCTCAAACCCTCAAGAAAGGACGCAAGCTCACCGAGATGTCCCTTAGAAGAAATGGACAAATACTGGGAAGAAGCCAAACGTCTAGAACAAGAATAACGCAGTAATGCTTGCATCCGTACGCTCATCGTCTTCCAGGGGAAACCCAGTGCATGAAATTGGCACAAAGCATCCTCCTAAAAGATGCACATCATTAGCTGAGATACCTCAAAAAGGGGTATCTCTTTGCACCATTTCAGGAAAACGATGCGCATCCACTATGGTTCTTCCCAGCAGATGAGCAGCGCACTTGGACGCAACCCACAGAAGTGCCAAGTTTTTCGCTAGCTTATGAAGTAGAAGAAGACCATCGTACGGAATATATTCGTGCCTTCGAAGCATGTCAAGCTGCATTTCAACAAAGCGAACTACAGAAAGTGAGTGCTTTCGCACTCTCTCTGTTCATTTTGACCAAAAATCTTACTAAAGACGATTATTATCGCTTGTCTCGAACAAGCTCTGCATCGCCTATCCTAATAGCTTTGTCAGCCCATCTCATTACCAGCTCCTTGGGGAACTCTGGTTGATGGCTACGCCAGAAATCCTGATTTCAGCACAAGATAGTTTATGGCATACCATGGCTTTGGCAGGAACAATGGAAAAAGACTGCAGACTCCTCTCTCAGCTCTAGAAGTTTGGTCAGAGAAAAATCGCAAAGAACAACAATGGGTGGTGGATTATATCAGTCGACAATTAGAAAAACTCGGCTGTGACTATCAGAAGAGTCCAACCTACGTGCGACCTGCAGCGCATTTACTGCATCTATGCACAGACTTCTCTGTGATTCCCCCCAAGGAGAAAAGCATAGCTTGCGTCATTGAAGCACTCCACCCCACCCTGCTGTCTGTGGTTGGGAGACTTCTACCGCCAAAGCACTAATTTCTAAAGTAGAATCGCACGATCGCAGTTATTATTCAGGATATTCGGGTCCGATTGGTCCCACCCTGCACACCTATTCGTGACATTACGCTGTATGAATTTGATCAATGACACCGCAACTCTCTATGCAGGTGGTGGACTATTGCCAGAAAGCAACGAGAACAGCGAATGGCAAGAGACAGAACGCAAGCTCAATACCATGTTACGTTTGTTCTCTGCTCATAAATGAAGACTAGACTAGGCTCCAACGCTATATATGTATTCCAATAAGGCTAATATAAATTTACTCACAGCGCACCTCATTGCACATGACATTCGCGATATTGTCGTATGTCCAGGTTCGCGCAATGCCCCCATCGTACATAATTTGTACGAAGCAGGGAGTAAATTTCAGCCACATCCCATCACCGACGAGCGCAGTGCAGCTTTCGTAGCCATTGGTCTGTGGATTAAGAGAAAAAGACCTATTGCCATCTGTGTCACCTCTGGTAGCGCCTTTATTGAACTGTCTGCCAGGTATAGCAGAGGCGGCTTTTCGCCATATTCCTCTTGTGATGATTTCTGCCGACCGTCCTTTATCCTTGCAAGGACAATTAGACGGACAGACAATTCCTCAGCAAGGTGCATGCCTCCCCTATGCAAAATGCTGGCAAATAGATGAAATAGAAGAGGATGCTCAAGCAAAGGAAGTAAACCACGACTTGCAAACGGCATTCGCTGCTTTGTCAGATAATGGTGGACAACCGATACATTTGAATATCCCCATCAGCGAACCCCTCTTTGAGTTTACGACTAAGGACTTGCCCCAAGTGGAAATTTCCACAAAAGTAAACAAACCTGTAGCCAAACTCCCTAAACATTGGCAAGAGCTTTGTCAATGCGCGTCTTCCTCCTGATTGTCGGACAATATGAAGAGCAATTTATACCTGCCATTCAGCAATTACGCGCCAACAATCAGTTGCTAGTTTACGCTGAAAACATCAGCAACCAGCAGGATGCGCGCATGGCATTGTGGCTTGATGAGCAAAAACTGTCTCCAGACGCTGTGATTCACATAGGCGGCTGTTTAGTTAATAAGTTTTTCAAGCAACATCTACGCACGATAAACCAACTTCCAGTACTCCGTATCGATGAAACAGATGAGTGCCCCGACACCTTTTTTCAAAAGGCAGAGAAACTCACCTGCAATCCTGCGGAAATTTTGCAACAGCTTGTAGATACCCTTCCCACAAAAAAACGAAGTAGCTGCGGCTTATTCTCAACTATCCTCTCCAAAACATACCTTCGACTACCCTATCGAAGCTATGTTTGTAGGCACTAGCACAGCCGTTCGTTGGACAAATAGACAATGGCAAGTCTTAAACGTACCAGTATATTGTAATCGAGGTACGAATGGTATTGAAGGTTCATTGTCCACAGCTGCAGGATACTCGCTTGGAGCAGAGGGTAAGGTGCTGTGTATCATTGGAGACCTCCCCTTTTTCTATGATGCTAATGGACTTTGGAATCAGTATCTTGATGGTAAACTTCGCATTTTACTCATCAACAATCAGTGTGGTGCGATATTCCATCACCTTCCAGGATTGAAAGAAACTCCTGCTCTTCCTCATCTTGTAGCAGCGGCCCATCATAATTCCTCCAGAGGCATAGCAGAAAGCTATCATTGCACTTACCTCTCTGCAGAAAGCTCATGTCTAGAACAAGATGCTCATCATCTCCTCATGACCCTATTGAACATTGAGAGTACACGCCCCGTTATACTAGAAGTGTTTACTCCGATTTAATCAGCATATACACCCCTATAATTCACTCCTTCTTATGAGAACTTGGACTTCCCTCCACACCTATCAAGAAATTCTCTTCGACTTCTTCGAAGGCATCGCTCGTATCACCATCAATCGCCCCCGATATCGCAATGCATTTACGCCAACAACCATCATGGAAATCTCTGATGCACTACGCACTTGCCGCGAGAATCCAGACATTAATGTGGTTGTTTTTAACTGGTGCTCACTGCCTTTTGCAAGAAGGACAAACGGAAGATGAACGCTTGCGTACCGAGGCCTTTTTGCGCAGGTGGCGATATGCACGTGAAAGGACGTGGAGGTTACGTTGGAGGAGATGGTGTACCACGTTTGAATGTTTTGGAGGTACAGAAACAAATTCGCTCACTCCCTAAGCCTGTCATTGCCATGGTCAATGGTTTTGCTGTGGGCGGTGGCCACGTATTACATCTTATGTGCGACCTCACTATCGCATCAGAAAACGCAAAAATTTGGCCAAACAGGCCCTAAAGTAGGTTCGTTTGATGCAGGATTTGGCGCGAGCTACATGGCGCGTATAGTAGGCCAGAAGAAAGCCCGGGAGATTTGGTTCCTGTGCAACCTTTATTCTGCCGAAGAAGCAGAACGTATGGGCATGGTCAACAAGGTAGTTCCTTTTGAACAACTCGAAGACGAAGTTGTGGCATGGGCAAAACGCATGATGGAACACTCTCCTCTTGCCCTGCGCATGATTAAAGCTGGTTTGAATGCAGAGCTCGATGGTCAAGCTGGTATTCAAGAATTGGCTGGCGATGCCACGATGCTCTACTACCTTCTCGATGAAGCTCACGAAGGTGGTCAAGCTTTTCTTGAAAAGCGAAAGCCTGACTGGAGCAAGTTCCCCAAACTTCCCTAAGTTTTTCCCTCTTCTACTGAAACACTTTTTGTAAATCGTCATCTTATGTCGCACGATTTCGAGCAAATTACAATAACTTATTCCGAGAAGTCCCTGCATTTCCTCCAACCTGCAGGACTTCTCGCGGTGTTTATCACGAGCGCAAAATTTGGTACGTAGAAGCACACGCACGTTATTGCGGACGCCCCATTTATGGCATTGGGGAATGCGCCCCACTTCCTCAACTGAGCTGCGATGATATCCCTAATTATGTTGAGATTCTTGCAGAAGCCTGTCATTTATGGGAAAAGTCAGGACAACTACCTCGTGAGTTTTTACAAATCTATCCCTCTATTTTGATGGGTTTTGAGACTGCAGAACTTTCACTTCGTTCTTGCGCCCAAAATGGTAATCCTTTTCAACTGTCCTCCACCCCATTTTCACATGGCGAAAATGGAATTCCGATCAATGGTCTCGTATGGATGGGCAATGCAGAAGAGATGCTAGAACGCATGGAAACGAAGTTATCAGCAGGTTATCGTTGCGTTAAAATCAAAATCGGTGCTATTGACTTTGCAGCTGAGCTCAATCTGTTGCAGATTTTTACGACAAAAATATTCAAAAAGCCGAGGTTGAACTTCGACTCGATGCCAATGGAGCCTTTTCTCCTAGCGAAGCCATGGAGAAGTTACAACAACTTCGCAGCGTTCGACATTCATAGCATTGAGCAACCTATTCGTGCAGGTCAATGGGAGGCTATGGCTGAACTCTGTCGCAAAAGCCCAATTCCCATAGCCTTAGACGAAGAACTTATCGGGATTCATACAAGGGAAGAAAAAGAACGTCTGCTGGACACAATTCGTCCACACTATATCATATTAAAACCCTCCCTACATGGTGGTTTCTCAGGTGCAGAGGAATGGGAAGAACTAGCAGATGCTCGAGGCATAGCGCATTGGGCAACCTCAGCGCTTGAGAGCAACGTAGGCTTGAATGCTATTGCGCATTGGACAGCACGCAGACAGCTAGACCAAACTAAGCAAGCTGGAAAATTGATGCCACAAGGACTGGGTACTGGTCAACTATTTTGCAGATAATTATACGGCAATTTCTTTAGAAATCAAAGGAGATGAATTGTGGAATGGTACAGAGAAAGAGCGTATCTTTAAGCAAGAACTCCGCACCTTCACCGAAGAATGGAATGATAGCACCAAAGATGTCGTAGAATTACAAACGAGTGGCAGCACGGGCAAGCCCAAAGTGATGCAAGCCACTAAAAGTGCCATGCGTGCCAGTGCCCAACGCAGCCTTGAAACTTTACACATCACTCCTGGATCTACCACTCTCCTCTGCCTTCCTCTGCAATACATAGCGGGGAAAATGATGGTCGTTCGCGCACTGATAGGCGACTTACGACTGATTACAGCTGCTCCTAGTTTGCACCCTTATGAACATCTATCAGTAGTTCCGCAATTGTAGCCTTAACTCCACTACAAGCAGCAGCATCTATCGAAGTAGCAAAGGAAAAAGCTCTCCCTAGAGGCTACCGACTGCATCATTCTTGGAGGAGGCAGTGTCAGCCATACGCTAGAAGATAGTCTTCAATCCTGTCGTGGACGGGTATATAGCACATATGGTATGACTGAGACCTTCTCTCATATCGCTTTGCGACTTCTCAATGGAGATGGTCGTACTAATTGGTATTCCCCATTAAGAGGTGTAAAGGTTTCTCTCAATACAAATGGGTGCTTGGTTGTCTCAGATTCCGTCACCAATAATAGTCTACTCGACACCAATGATATTGCAGAAATCAATGACTTAGGTCAATTCCGCATTCTTGGACGACGTGATAATGTAGTGTGTTCGGGAGGAATAAAATTACATCTGGAAAAAATTGAAGCTACATTGCAAGCAGAAAAATACGGTATACTCCTCACTTCAATTCCCGATGCTGCCCTCGGTGAAGCATTAGTGTGCCTATATTCTTCAGACGTAGAAGAAGCATTCTTAAGAGAGCATTGTGCTAAATCGCTTGCAAAAATACGAACAACCTCAATACTACCTTCGTGTGAAAGCAATTCCCCTCACTGAGACAGGAAAACCAGCACGTGCATCTGCAAAAGAAATAGCAAGAAAAAACCTATCTTTGCGATAAGTTACCATACTCTACCCCAACATACAGGATTGTTGTGTCGAAACCCTAAGAGCATAACGAAGTCCTTCACTGGAAGATCCATAAAGCTCCTATCAACTTCCACCCAAAGTAGGAGAGATAGCCTAAAAAGTCCGAGAAATTCCCAAACTTCTCAGAGAATTTTTCTAGAATCTCCGAGAGAAATTTGTAAATCACAAAGTTTTTGCCTGACCACTAATAATTTATCGCTCAGATGCTTGGCCAACTCTGTGAAATATCGTATCTTTGCAGCGATTTAGACCAAATTAAGGCACGACTCTATTAAAAAGTGCCGCGTGGATTTGTCCATTATCCAATGAATCGTAGCCGTGTTCGCTCGGTGGCCTTCAGGACAATTCCGTGCTTATTTACTAATAAACAGACAACAAACAACTAACCACAATGAAAAAGGATTTGCATCCCGAAAAATTATCGTCCTGTAGTCTTCAAAGACATGTCTAACGGCGATGTTTTCTTGTCTCGCTCTACTTGCAAGACTTCTGACACCATCGAATTCGAAGGTGAAACTTACCCCCTCGTGAAGCTTGAAATTTCTTCAACTTCTCACCCATTCTACACTGGTAAGTCTAAGCTCGTCGATACTGCTGGTCGCGTAGATAAGTTCATGAGCCGCTACGGTAAGAGCCGTAAATAAGACTCACGACGCATCATCATAGCAATGCCTCATACTTTCATCCAAAGTATGGGGCTTTTTCTTTAGGCTCATCACAAACTCTCCATCAAATACTCTTAAAATCTGGATTAGACTTTTCTCATACTGATAAACCTCTTGCCCATTTTACTGGATGAACACGAAAAAGCAAGAATATCCACTATCCTCAAGCCTAGTCAATAAGAGTATCTTATACTAGAGCAATAAAAAAGCCTTTCCGAAGAAAGGCTCCTATTAAATTAGAAGAAATGCTTGAAACCTACATCTCTAATATCGTAAGACTATGGTTACCCATAAGACGAATCCTGTCTACATTACCTCGAATTCAGGTAGTCGTCCAGTCTGTGTATACTGCCACATCATGTAATCCACGTTGTCAGTGAGCATAGGCTCTTCATCTTTATACTTCGCCATCACCCAATGATAACCTTTAAAAGTACCAACTAGATGACGATTATAAAAATTCTGATAAGTATATAGAAGAGGCTTCTTGCCATAGTACGCTGCAATACGCTCAACAAACTCTTGTAAGTCAGCAACGAACTTATCATTGGCAACACCTCCAGTTGTTTCGATATCTATGAGGGGCACTAAATCCTGATCGGCTTTAAGCACCACAGAAGTCATATTTGAAACTTGCTCATCTACACTCACTTTGGGACGATAGAAGTGGTAACTACCCACGCTCAGGCCAGCTTGTCTAGCATTAGCTAAGTTATAAGCATAAGTTGGATCAACAAGACTACTTCCTTCAGTAGCTTTTATGTAAACAAAGCTCACATTAGCCTCTGTACCTACACGCATCCAATCTATTACTCCCTGATAACGACTTACATCTATTCCCTCACGAAACTTCGTGTTCACGCGGCTATTTCCGCGCGACACTTGCATCATCTGTACAGAAGTCTGCACATTCTTCTTCGACTGTTTAGGAAGCATATCAGGTACGATATGCTCACTGGGCTCACCAGTTGATGAAGCTCGATGCTTGCGCTCAGCATGAATGGACATCCCCATAAAGGAGAAACACCCTACAAGACATAGAGCTTTGAGGGAAAAGGGATGGAAATCCACATAGGCAATGAAGTTTTAATACTGTTCGTGTTGGTTCGGAAAATCGCAGCTTTTTACATCTTCAACAAATTTCCCTATAGCATCGGTCATGATTGTATGGAAGGTCAGCATAACGACGTAAGAATTTGGGAGAAAACGACTTATTCTTGCCCAACATATCATCTATAACAAGAACTTGTCCATCAGAGCACCAGCACCAATACCTATTACAGGGGATATCAAGCAACTTACACACTTTTAGCGTTAAGAGAAGCTGGTACCTTCTCAACAACCAAGGCAAAACAACCAACTTCTTGTAGAGCTTTTGCATCGCTCAATAGTTTAGCAGCTTCTGCTTCCTCTTTAGCACGAACAGCATACGTGCCAAACTTATTGATACTCTGAGGAGTCAATCCAAGATGTCCCATCACAGGATACCTGCTTCTAGAATCTTACGAACAGTGTCAAGGATCTCCACACCACCTTTCTAGCTTGAGCGCATCAGCACCAGTCTCTTGCATGATGCGAATGGCGTTGCGCACACCATCTGTGGGATTCACTTGGTAGGTACCAAAGGGCATATCACACACCACCAGTGCACGCTGTACACCACGTACAACCGAACGGGCATGATAGATCATTTGATCAAGCGTAATGGGGAGAGTAGTAACATTTCCTGCCATCACGTTACTAGCACTATCTCCTACGAGAATACAATCTACCCCGGCTCCATCTACGATAGAGGCGGTGGTATAGTCGTAAGAAGTAAGCATGGCATATCTTCTTGCCCTGTTGCTTCATTTCTAAAAGGCGATGTGTGAGTCACCTTTCGCAAATCGTCTACTAAATATCCTGCCATATAATAGCTATTATCACTTGAGATCAATGAGGATTCTCACTATTAAGTTGCACTCCCATCGAGATAATCCTCACTTGTAAGGGGAACTACTTATAAATATTTTATTGATGCCTTGTCATTACTTGTGATATTCTTCGGCCAATCCTCCTTCCGACGTTTCACGATGAGAGAAGGTGAAGTCTCGACCTGTTTTCCCCATGACAATTACCGCCTTATCATAAGAAATATGATGAATACCTTCGGCAAACGTAGCATAAATGTTAGCATCAGTGCACGAGCTGCAGCATGAGCATTACGTTCCTATACACGGAATTTGTACTAGACCACATATAGGATCGCACGTCATTCCGAGATGATGCTCTAATCCCATCTCTGCAGCGTATTCTATAGATTGAAGACTACCTCCAAATATATAGTTGGCAGCAGCCGCCGCCATAGCACAAGCTACCCCTACTTCGGCTTGACATCCTGCTTCAGCTCCAGAGATAGAAGCCAAAGTTTTAGCAATGTTACCAACCAATCCAGCCACAGCTAAAGCATGGAGTATGCGAGTCTCACTTACCTGTCGGCTCTTTGCAATATGATAAAGTACTGCAGGTACAACTCCACAAGAGCCACATGTAGGCGCCGTTACTATCTGACCACCACCTGCATTTTCTTCACTGACTGCCAAGGCATAAGCAAAGACTAAGCCTCGAGATTGAAGGTTCTTACCATAGCCCAATGCTTTGATGTAATAACGTGGGGCTTTACGTTGTAGATTGAGCTCGCCTGGCAATACACCTTCATGCTCAATCCCCCGCTCCACAGCTTCTTTCATTGCTTGCCAAATCTCGCGAAGGAAGTCCCAAATTTCGCGACCCTCGCGAGCTTCCACATAACTCCAATAGTCCATCCCACGCTCTTCACACCATTTCATGATGTCATTTAAGCGGTTGAACTCATAAACATCGGGGGATTCTTTGGCACCATCTCCTTCTTCCGCTAAAGCTCCACCACCCACAGAATAAACAGTCCACACATCTTGACCATGTCCATCGGCATCAAGACATTCAAACTTCATACCATTGGGATGAAAAGGAAGCACAATCTCTGGATGCCACACAATTTCTGTGCGCTCTTCTCCCAATACCTCGCGAACAGCTTCATCAGTCAAGTGTCCTTTACCAGTAGCTGCTAAGCTACCATAGAGAGTTACTCTAAAACGCTTTGCTTCTAAATGACGTTGCAGATATTGTTCAGCTGCTGATCGTGGCCCCATAGTATGGGAGCTACTTGGCCCATAGCCTATACGAAAGAGTTCTCTGAGACTTTTCATTTATCGTTTTTGTGCTTAATCACCATCATATTGGCTTTGTGTCCTTACTTTACATGCAAGAACTAACTCTGCTCTTTTTAAGGAGTAAAGTATAGGAAGCTTATCGGATTTCTTTTCTCTTCATTGATCCAAGAACGGCAAAACTGCCAATCCATCTACAAAGGTACTGCTTTTTAGGCTATCGTGGGCTAATCTCATCGTATTTTTCCCTTCTTTTTTAGTCCTAAAAGCTTCAAAACACAAGAAAAATGCTCTTTTCTCAAAAAAAACTCTGATAACATTTGGCAGATTCAGAAAAATGTATTTCCTTTGCAATCGCAAACGAGAAACAACGGAAGACAAAACAAGTTGACACGAGTTTCTTCTTAAGCAAATTCCCCTAATGGTGCGTTAGTTCAGTTGGTTAGAATACATGCCTGTCACGCATGGGGTCACGGGTTCGAGTCCCGTACGCACCGCACATCGATAGATGTCAAAGGGTTCCGTAGCTCAACTGAATAGAGCATCTGACTACGGATCAGAAGGTTACAGGTTTGAATCCTGTCGGAATCACTCTTTCTTGTCTAGGAAAGTAAAAAACACCAGACTAATGGCTCCGTAGCTCAACTGAATAGAGCATCTGACTACGGATCAGAAGGTTACAGGTTTGAATCCTGTCAGAGTCACTAAAAGCATCTTCTTTTCTAAGTAGATGCTTTTTTTATTGTACCCTCCACTTATATTGATTTGACAAAGCATTCTACATACCTGCGCTCTTCTACCTAAAAAAAGATTTACAGAAAAACAAGAGCAACTAGCTTACTTTAATATACTTCTTATACAACAGGATAGACTTCTCCTACTACATTGTAGTAAGGTTTCCCCCACAACATTCTTAATCTAAAAACCAAGGACAGAGAAGTGACATACTCTTAATAAACCGTCCTTTTCAGCACTAAATCCATTATGCGCACACTGACCTTTTTAATGGTTCTATTCGCTTACAACCTCGGTGCACAAAATTACATTAAGGTTGATTTTAGCAAACCTTCTTCTACAAAAAGATTTATAGTATATAAGAAAGACAACAGCGAGTTGTTTTCCTGCAAATGTGCCCATGGACAAGGAGGAAAGAGCACAAGAAGCAAACCAGAAATTAGCAATAAGGTTGGTAGTAATTGCTCCTCAGTTGGTAAATTTCAAATTGTGGGCTACTACACGAAAGGAGACATAAAATACCTCAGATTAAAAGGATTAAGCCCTACCAACAATAACGCTCTTAAAAGAGGGATTTGTATCCATAATAGTAAAATGGTAACAAGATGGAAATGGATTCCTTTTATCAATCTCCCTTTATCAAACGCTAGTAATGGTTGCTTTGCAATTGACAACGAGAGCATGGATAGAGTTATACAACTATATCAGCAAAAGAAATTAAAGTATCTCTATGCTGAAATGTAACTCAACAAGAAAGAAACTCCGACAGACATCCTTTAGCATAGTTGCTATCCTATGCACTCAGATACAAAACAGTCCAGAAGATAGAAACAACTTAGCTTAAAGAGTTTGAAGGATACTGCCACCCCACCCTATCAATCTAAACCAATACTAATATTGATTAGACGCTCCTCAAAAGAATAATGCTTATGGCTAAAAATACAGAAATTACTGGAAAGCTCTTGTCCTATCGGGTATAAAGTGTTATTTTTGCATGACTAATATGGGGCTGACTGGATTTGACAGCGGTTCGAGGTGGTTAGTAAGCACGCAGTGCGGATGGAAGTGGGCACTATAATCTCGGCTTTCAACAATTTATCTGGCGAAAAACAACTTTGCTCTCGCTGCTTAATCGAAGATAGTAGATTAGCTTCATCCCTTCTCTAGGGAGTTGGGACGAGACATCACCCAAGAGCATCCGCTCCTTTGCGTCTTGACATGGTGGTGCAGTAAGAGGAGATTGGCAAACCATGCCTCGATGGTTCGCTGAAATTTTAGAGGATACGGCAGCATATTAGGTTGTTTCCATCGCAGTGCTGCCCGACAATTAAAGGGAAACTAAGCGTGTAGAAAGCTAGATTAGCTCTCCGTTTGGACGAGGGTTCAATCCCTCCAGCTCCACAATCTTTCAGCAAGAAGTAACAGGGTTTCTCTGTTACTTCTTTTATCCCTCCAACTCAGCTTAATCATACCATGAACACTTTATCTAGAACCAAGATTGCAACAATGTAAGAGAAGCGCAAAAGGATTCTACCTCTTCATATTGTACTCTATTTGAGGAGAAACAATTAGGACGCGCTAAACAGCTGTTAGCGCGTCCTACAAAAAGACTAGGAATACAGAACAAGCTCATAGTTCCTTTCAGAAAACAGGAATATGCTTGTACTTAAATCTTTACACTATGCCTCGCAACTCATACAACTTACAATATTGCTAAGCAATTCTTTACTGATACTTTGGCTACGCTGATAGTACAGTCCTTTAACTCCCAACTCCATGCCTCAATAATGAGTGCATTAACTCTCGTACAGCAAGGGCAGACGGAATATTGATATTAAGTGACTGCCCTTGATCTATAAACTTCTGACGAATAGAAGCCTGAATGATAAGTTCTCGCTGGGAAATTTCTTTGAAGGTCTTGAACACATCCTTTTCCTCTTCAGTTAGGAAATCAAGATGCTGTACAGAACCCTGGTTAAGCATTATATTACGCCAAACTTCGTCGTTATTCTTACCCTTCTCCTCAAGCAGCGATTCAAGATAACGATTTTTCCGAATGAAATTACCCTTGGAGAGACCAGCTTTATAGTAGTTGGACGAGTAGGGTTCGATGCCAGGAGAAACCTGTCCTAGAATCGAAGAACTAGAAGTAGTAGGAGCTATTGCCAGCACCGTTGTATTGCGATACTTTGTACCTTCAAACTCGGGACTTTCGTTGAAAATAGGTGCAGGACCATAAGTTTGTGCCAATGTGAGTGATGCTGCTTTCGCTTCCTCACTAATATGACGGAACACTTGATTCGTCAACGTTTTGGCCTCCATTGATTCAAAAGAAATTCTATTCTTTTGTAAAGCGAATGCCAACCAAGCACTCAAGACCAAGCGCACGATGACGTTCAGCGAACTTATTGGCTTAGCGCAAGAAGGAGAATCTGGTTTTTCTCTATGAATTCAGACATCACAGCATCCAAAAACCAAATAGCTAATTGCACCGCATCTGTGTCTTTCACTCATCCCAAAGCTCAAGATTCATAGAAGAAAGACAACAAACAAAGCTCTCATCTTCCCATCAGGAAGTTGAATTTCGTTACAGAGAGTGAGGGGTGATCTCTAGCCCGAGATGCTTGTAGATGTCTGGACGAGTAGCATTAACGTTGTCGGAGAATTGGATGTAAGGCAACCCCTTTTGCTGACGACTTTCTAAGACCTTCGCCCAAATCTCTCGCTTCTCTTGATCACCATCAATCATTTCTTGCATCCAATAGTCAGGTACGCACACTGCATAGAAAAGATTCTGGATGGGACTACCAATATCTTTAATTTGGAGAAACTCTTTGATATCGGGATGATCAATGTCAAGATAGGCAGCAAAGAGCCACGGCGAGTTGCCTTGCGAGACAGTATCCATAACAGTGTCAAACAAACGCATGAAAGATACTGCTCCCGATGACTTACCATTATTGGTAATTGCAGCACCACGACCACGCAGATTGCCAAAATAGGCAGAGGTGCCACCACCATGTTTTGTTTGCATCATAACCTCACCCAACTTGATAGTAATACCTTCGATGCTGTCAGGGATGTTACAACCAAAACAAGAGATGGGCAAACCACGAGAAGTACCAAGATTAGACCAGATAGAGAACTACAACTCATCCAACCTTTGTAGATGAGTTCGGCAAAACGTTCTTGTAATTCAGGTCGATACAAACGGCGCAGCAGCACCCGTAATTCGGTCAATAGCATCATGAATCGTTTCGCCATGGAGCAAATATCCGCGATTCAACACAGCTTCGATTCATCATTATACCACCAAGGTAGGGCTTTAGTCATGGGATAGTGAGAAAGATAGTGAAAAACTTAAATCGTTTTCCTTAATTTATAGAGGCATAAGCCTCATCTTGAAATAAGCAAAAGTCTTCAGAAAAGACTATTTGCATCAAACGCTTTATCGTGCTTAGTGTAAGCGGTAGGACGCTTTGCAAAGAAGTCATCCAGTTCATTAGCAAAGACATTCTCATCGAACCACAACATGGGCTTATATGCCTCATCACTGATGTTGTAGATTTTGGAATATCCAATCTGAGCTAATGAATTGTCGACCCGATACTTCATAAAGTCGAGCAAGTTTTGCTTAGTGAAAAATTCCAATTCTCCTTCTTCATAAATCCAATCAAGGAGTTCAACCTCATATTCGAGGTAATCTTTCACCGTTTGTTCTACAACATCTTGCGATGGTCTAAGCTCTGGATGTTCCTTAAATATTTGTGTGAGCAAATATACTCCTGCATCTGCATGGGTTTGCTCATCAATCGATGTCCACGCAATGATATTAGAAGTACTTCGCATGTAGCCACGGAAATGTGTAAACGAGAGAATATTCGCAAATTGAGAGAAGAGTGACGAATTCTCAATAACGATGACAAAGAAGAGCAACTTCTCTACAAAGGACTTCTTAGAATTAAAATGCTCTTCTATAAGTCCAAGTTTATGTTTGAAGACAGGAATCTCGATTAACGCTGCAAACTCATCATTATATCCAAGCACCTCAAGCAACTGAGAGTAGGCCATAGCATGGCGGTGTTCACATTCTGAGAATGTAGCTCCCAATCCATTGAACTCTGGTTTTGGTAGATGCTTATAAAGGTCTCCCAAAAGTTTTTACAGAGACTTCCACTTGTGCAATGCTGAGCAGACTACGTTTCACCACCTCTTTCTCTGCAGGAGTTAGGGTTTGAATGAAAGTTCTGTACATCGGAGGTAAACTCCACTTCACTATGCACCCAAAACGTTTTTGTTCATCTTATCGACAAAATCCATCGTCTCAGGGGTACTCAAAGGGCTTGAAATTCACCCGTTTATCAAATATTCCCATTATTCGTTCATTTTTATTTCTTTGCGTAAAGATACGATAAAAAAATAAAGATTAAACGCATCATTCATGAAAGAAAAAAACAGCAAAAATTCAAATTGCATTTTTGTCCACAATTTTGCTTCCACCAAAGCTTCGAAATCTTGTAACAATTGATTATCTTTGCAACTATCAATGCGCAAGAAATGTATAATCTCTATATATTCTAATATCATGCATTGAACATCTCTAATACCACAGGATTCCGATCATATTAACTACAGTATTTATGCACACTTGCTCACTCATTCTGGTCGTACTTTCTGCGTTACTCTTTCTTTACATTTTTGTATTGGAGACTATTTGTACTACTTCTCTACGTACAGCCCAAACATTTAAAATGTCAATAGATGATCTTTCCAAGAAATCACTAAGGATATTGATGAAGAATCAAGGCGTATACAATGCTCTCATTGGCATTGGCCTTTTGTATGGAGCATTCTTTTCACCAAACTCTTGCGAAGTTTCAATCTTATTTTTGAGCTTTGCTATATTTGTTGCTATTTATGGAGCTGTAAGCTCTCAATGAATGATTCTCATAAAACAAGGAGGGCTTCCTATTTTAGCTTTAATCAGCATTATATGCTGCAAATAATCTATCAAAGAAATCAAACTTTCAGATTCATCATTCAAGAAATAACGAGAAAACTTTGACGATTTCAGTGAAAATGCTTATCTTCGCGGACAAACCTTTCAAATTTTAATGGCCTATCGAGAAATCTCTACGCATCTATCAATACACAAACATCATTAGTCATGGACAATTACAAGATGATGACCGACCAAATATTGGTGGGTTATTATATGATGGGGTGCAATGAGGCTTTCGACTGCTTGCTGGAACGATATAAGGATAAATTATTTCAATACATTATCGCTCGTGTGCACCAAGAAGATTTGGCCAACGATTTATTTCAAGAAACGTTCGTCAAGGTTATTCTAAATTTAAAACAAGGTAAATATACGGATTCAGGAAAGTTCTATGCGTGGATTACACGTATTGCACACAATCTAATAATAGATTATTTCCGCAATGATTCGGATATAAGATTATCTCCTACAGAATCCAATACTGCTCAGTGGGAAAACATGTTGATGCCCCCGCCAGACGATGCCCTCGAATACGAAAACGCTTCTTGGACGTTTGGCTTCATTGATTGATTTACTACCACAAGAGCAGCAAGAAGTGGTGCGAATGCGCTATTATCAAGACTATTCTTTCAAAGAGATTGCTGCTCAAACAGGAGTTAGTATTAACACTTCCTTAGGAAGAATGCGTTATGCCTTGCTAAACCTGCGCAAAATAGCACTATCACAACAGGTTATACCAAACTGACCTCCACAAGTAAGACATTAGATTAGCTACAATACGCAGTATATCAGCTTTTATAAAACATTACTTCTCTCTAAATTCTTTTTGAAATATGAGATACTAAAACGTCATAGGCACGTTATAAGGGTACTAATTTTATTGCCCTTATAACGTGCCTATGACTGATTTTACTCCTCTCTCTTCAAAGCCCAGTCCAAAAATTCTTGAACAGATTAAACAATTTGCTCGTGATTGTAGCCAATTCCCCCAACGACTTCTGACAGTTCACTTTTTCACCACCTTCCTGTCTGCAGCAGCAGTAAATTCATGCTAACTCTGAGACCTCTACCCCCAACTATATGAAAAAATTCTACTCCTTGGTTCAGGAGAACTCGGCAAAGAGTTCACTATTGCAGCCCAACGCTTGGGACAACACGTTATTGCCTGTGACAATTATGCAGGTGCACCTGCTATGCAAGTAGCAGATGAATACGAAGTTTTCTCTATGCTTGATGGTAAAGCACTTGATGCTACAGTAGCAAAACATCGTCCCGATATGATTATCTGTGAGATTGAAGCCATCCGTACAGAACGTCTCTACGATTACGAACAACAAAGGAATCCATGTGGTTCCTTCAGCTCGCGCTGTGAATTTCACGATGAATCGTAAAGCCATTCGTGACTTGGCTGCACAAGATTTAGGACTTAAAACAGCCCAATATTTTTATGCAACAACACTAGAGGAACTTCAGAATGCAGCAGACCAAATTGGTTACCCTTGCATTGTCAAGCCACTGATGTCATCTAGCGGAAAAGGACAGTCTCTTGTCAAAAATGCAAATGAAATTCCCACAGCGTTTGAATATGGCATGGCCGGAAGTCGCGGTGATGTTAAAGAACTCATTGTAGAAGAATTTATCAATTTCGATTACGAGATAACCCTTCTTACCGTAACTCAAGATAATGGTAATACTCTCTGCCCCCTATTGGTCATGTCCAAAAAGGTGGTGACTACAGAGAAAGCTTCCAACCTTGGCTATGGAGCCTCAACACTTGGAAGAAGCACAACGCATGGCTAAAGCCATAACAGAAGCACTGACAGGGTCTGGTTTATGGGGAGTGAATTCTTTATAAGTCGCGAGAATGGAGTTTATTTTAGTGAACTCTCACCTCGTCCACATGACACAGGTATGGTAACCCTTGCTGGAACCCAAAACTTCAATGAGTTTTGAGCTACATTGTCAGGGCAGCACTTGGTTTACCAATTCCTTGTATAAAGACATTACGCAAAGGAGCAAGTGCTGTAATTTTATCCACTAGAATCCTCAAGCAATCCCCCACCTATAAAGGCATTGAGCTTACGTGTGAAGAGGATGCTGATGTGCGCATCTTTGGCAAAACTGACAACGCGCCTAATCGTCGCATGGGAGTAGTTGTTGTCAGCGGTGATTTTTCTGAAGATCTTGATGCTATCCGAAACAAAGCCAAACGCCTTGCGAGCTATGTAGAAGTACTAACTGCCACACACGATTAACCAACTAGAATTTCAACACTGAATCTTCGATATTCAACTCTTACGCACCACAAAAGCAGTACTTGCTATTTGTGGTGCTTTCTCATGTCAACGTAAGCTTGATGAATACAAGTTTGCTCTATGCAAATAAGATAGCAACGATGGAGAAACTGCTGACCTATAAGAATGCTATGTACATACTGCATTTTTATTCTTCTATAGACTCACGTCCTCCGCTTGAACCTTGTTATTGTCTTTTTTCTTATAGACGTTATAGTGTACTCAATGTTTTTTGTTATCTTTGCAGAGAATTAGTCCTACAATATATGTCATAAATCGGCACTTACAACCACTGATAAGGATTAGTACATAAATTATCAGCACACTCTCATATTCATTCCGCGATAATGAAACTTATTTTGATGACGCGTCCCTGAATTTTTCGTTGAGGAGCACCAAATACTCACTGCTCTTTTTGACGAAGGACTTGATACGCTTCACCTACGCAAACCTAACTCTGAACCGGTATATTCAGAACGTCTTCTTTCGCTAATTCCTGAGGGTTATCGAAAGAAGATTGTCGTGCATGATCATTTCTACCTTAAACAGGAATATGGCCTTAAAGGTATTCATCTGAGCAACCATGTAACATAGAGATAGCACAAAAACTATAAAGGACATACTTTCTTGTTCTTGTCATACACACAAGAACTCTCCAATTGCACTAGCTTTTTGTGACTACATGCTATTGGGACCACTCTTTGATTCTCTTGATCAAGATGAGCTTAATCCAGCTCTTTCTATTCAGATGTTGCGTCAAAATGGCACAAAAGAAGGTCATCAATAAAAAAAGTGATGGCATTTGGCGGTATAGGGCTCAACGATATCCAAGAATTAAAGTAACCTCGGTTTTGGAGGATTCGTCATTCTTGGTGATATCTGGAATAGATTCAACATACACTCAAGTAGTGACTACAAAGAGTCGTACATCACTTTCGAAAACTCCGCAAAGCAGTAGACTAAACTTTTTATAAGTTAGATTGCAATGCTATTGCATCTTTCACGACTCACTAACTAAACATAGGATTTTCTACAGATTACATCCTTATTGTCTATCTTTACTGACCCAATTCATTCCAAAACCAATACTCACTCTTAACGTAATGAACAGTAAAATGAAAATCTTCTCGGGCACAAAATCACGCTACTTGGCCGAGAAAATTTGCGAAAATCTTGGTTGCTCACTCGGCGATGTAAGTATCACCTATTTTGCCGATGGCGAATTTGAGGTTTGCTACGAAGAATCTATTCGCGGATGCGATGTATTCCTCGTGCAAAGCACTTTCCCATCTACGGACAATCTCATGGAGTTGCTCCTCATGGTTGATGCAGCAAAGCGTGCTTCCGCACGTTCTATCCAAGCTGTTGTACCATACTATGGATGGGCTAGACAAGATCGTAAGAGCAAACCTCGTGTGTCTATTGCTGCCAAGCTCGTAGCTAATATGCTTAGTGTCGCTGGCATCGATAGAATTATGACGATGGATTTACATGCGGACCAAGAGCAAGGCTTCTGAAGTGCCTGTGGATCATCTGTTTGCATCAACCATTTTGCTCCCTTACGTAAAGAGCTTAAACCCTCAAGAATATTTGCATCGCTACTCCTGACGTTGGTGGATCTAAACGTCAAGCACCTACGCTAAGTACTTAGATTGTCCGATGGTAATTTGCAACAAGACCCGCAAACGCGCAAACGAGGTAGATTCTATGGAAGTGATTGGTGATGTCACTGGCATGGATGTAGTCCTAGTAGATGATATGGTAGACACAGCAGGCACAATCACGAAAGCAGCCGATTTGCTTAAATCTAAAGGTGCTAATTCGGTACGTGCTATGGCTTCGCACTGCATCATGTCAGGCCCTGCTGACGAACGCGTTGAATCAAGTGCTCTTGAAGAGATTGTTTTCACGGATTCAATCCCCTACAATGGTAGCTCCTCTAAAGTAAAACAGCTCACTGTTGGCCCTCTTTTTGCTGAGACTATCCGTCGAGTACTTAAAAACGAAAGCATTAGCAGCCAATACCTCATCTAATTCTTTCTTATTACCACAAAATTTCGGTGGGACTTTGTACAGCACTTAATTGAACAAGAAGCTTTCAGCATGTATTCTCTAACATCGCTTTACTCTTCTCGAATCTCAATAGTAGCGGTAGAGAGTTCCACCGCAATTATATCACAACGGATATAATAAGCCTTCCTCTACCCAATAAGATTCTCCGTTAAACTATCAATTCTTTTTCGACTATGCGTCGCAAATTCATCTTAACCCTTTGGACACTGTTGATCAGCGGTTTACTTCTCACAGCACTCGCATTCGTTGGAATCGAACGCGGGTGGATAGGATACATGCCTGATTTACAGAAAATCCAAAGTCCAATCAATAAATTTGCGTCTCAAGCCTTTACGTCGGATGGCGTTCTTCTTGGCACCTGGTCACGCAATGAAAACCGCGTTTTCGTAGCTCAAGATAGTATATCACCTCACCTCATTAATGCACTTGTAGCCACGGAAGACGAACGTTTCTATTACCATTCTGGAGTAGATGCTAAAGCACTAGGACGTGCTGTTATTAAACGCGGCCTAATGGGGCAACACATAATGCAGGAGGAGGCTCTACAATTACTCAACAACTAGCTAAACAATTATATTCATCAACAGCCAAAAGTACACTAGAACGTTTACTCCAAAAACCTATTGAATGGGTGATTGCTGTTGAAATAGAGCGTTACTATACTAAAAGATGAGATAATAACACTGTACCTCAACTACTTTGATTTCTTACACAATGCTGTTGGTATTAAAACTGCAGCAAGTGTATACTTTGGAAAATCTGCCAATAATTTATCCATCAATGAGGCTGCAACTCTCATTGGTATGTGTAAGAATCCTCCTATTTCAACCCTGTTCGAGACTTGGAGAGATGCCGTCAACGCCGCAACGTGGTTCTAGGTCAAATGGTGAAAGCAGGCTACTTGAGTGCAGACAGCTGCGCCCAATTAAGTGCAGCCCCACTGGTTCTCAATTTCCATAGGGTTGACCACAAGGAAGGCAAAGCAGCCTATCTACGCGAATACCTTCGACAGATTTTAATGGCAGATCAACCCAAACGTGAGAACTATCTGAGAATGGCAATTGCAACAGTATTATGCCGACTCTTTATCGTGGGAGAATGATCCACTTTTACGGCTGGTGCAAGAAAAACAAAAAGCGTGATGGCACAAATTATGACATCTATACCGATGGACTAAAAGTGTATACAACTATTGATTCTCGTATGCAAAGCTATGCAGAATCAGCAGTGTTTAATCACGTTGCCCTTGCTTTACAACCAGAGTTCAATCTTAAGCGAACGTCTTTCCCAAACTTTCCTTACTCCAACAACCTTAACACGAAACAAATTAAGCTGATTTTTCAATCGTGCAATGAGACAAAGCGAACGTTACCGCACGATGAAACTAGCAGGAGCAAGCGACGAAGAAATAGAGTCTGCTTTCAAAGTAAAGATACCGATGACAGTTTACAGCTATCACGGAGATGTAGACACTATTATGTCCCCAATGGACTCTATTCGCTATTATAAATCATTCCTGCGGTCTGGACTAGTATCTATTGATCCAAGCAATGGATATGTCAAGGCCTATGTTGGAGGCTTGCGATACTCACAGTTCCAATACGACATGGCCATGGTGGGGCGTCGTCAAATCGGTTCTACTATGAAACCGTTTGTTTTTGCACTAGCAATGGAAGATGGATATACACCAGAAAGTCTGATTTCAAATGGCCAACGCACCTATCGCGTAGCAGGAACTTCATGGACGCCACGCAATGCAAACCATGCTCGTGCAGGTCAAATGGTTACTCTGAAATGGGGACTATCACAATCTAGCAACTGGGCAACAGCAAATTTGATGAATCAAGTGGATCAGAGCGGTAACCGCCTAGTCCGCTTACTCCATAGTTTTGGCATTGCCAACAAGGATATTCATCCGTCAATGGCCCTCTGCTTAGGTCCTTGCGACATAACTGTGAGTGAAATGGCCTCAGCATACACAGCTTTCGTCAATAGCGGTTTACGATGCGCTCCAATACTGGTTAGTAAAATAGAAGACAGTGAAGGCAATGTAATCGCAGAGTTCACTCCTAGAATGAACGAAGTTGTCACAGAACAAACCAGCCGTTACATCATCGAAATGATGCGTGCTGTAGTTGATCAAGGAACGGCTAAACGACTACGTTTCAAATACAACCTAACAGGGCCAATTGCAGGTAAAACTGGTACAACAAACACTAATTCAGACTGGTTGGTTTGTTGGTTGTGTACCACAACTCGTCACAGCTTGCTGGGTTGGAGGAGAAGACTGAGACATTCACTTCAATTCAACCTCCATGGGGCAAGGTGTTTCATACAGCACTCCCATTTGGGCTTATTACATGACTAAAATATATCGTAACAAAAGCTTTGGGATATAACCCTAATACAGACTTCTTTTATCCAAGTGATACAGAAACAGCAACAGAGTTATCTTCAAAAGATGACTCTTCCAATGCACAAAGCTCTCCTACCAACCATATTAGAACCCCCAAATGAAAGGACTTCGTCAAAGAAAAGAATAACGGAGGTGATAACGTATTTCGTAACGACTTACTTTTTATATATCAGTCTTTTATAGAAATTCCCAAACTTTTTCCTAGAATTCTCTCACTATAAGACTCATATTTCATGAAATTTATTGCTATCATACCAGCGCTACGCCTCAACCCGTTTTCCAGGAAAACCATTAGCACTTCGGGAGGGATTCCTATTATTCAGCATGTCTATGAGCGTGTATCTAAAAATAATTCCAGACACCTTGTAGCCACTGATGACGAAAGGATTGGCCATACTGTAGACTCTTTTGGCGGTAAATATGTCATGACTTCAGTCCACCACCATAGCGGTACAGATCGTTGTGAAGAGGCTGTTAGTAAAACAGGCATTTCTGCCGATATAGTCATCAATGTGCAAGGCGATGAACCTTTTATCACAGCAGACCAGATTAAAACACTATGTCAATGTTTCGATGATTCCAACACAGATATAGCAACGCTAGTTAGCCTTTCACTCCAGACATGGGATATGAAGCTTTGAAGAATCCCAATTCTCCCAAAGTCGTAATAGACGAAAACAACCGAGCGCTATACTTCTCACGTTCCGTCATACCTTACCTCCGAGGTATAGACGAATCCGATTGGCTCTTACACCATACCTTCTATAAACACATAGGCCTCTATGCCTATCGACGCTCTGTACTCAGTGAGATAACCCAACTATCCCCAGGAATACTTGAGCAAGCTGAAAGTTTAGAACAACTACGCTGGCTCGAAAACGGCTACTGTATTCGAGTAGGAAAAACCGATGTTGAAACTATAGGAATTGACACCCCTGAAGACCTACAACATGCCGCAGACTTCTTAATCCGACAAGCTCAAAAAAACAATTGAAAGTTTTGTAGTCTCAAGAAGAAAAGCTATCTTTGCGCATACTAACAAATGAGGATTTCTCTCAAATGTTTAAGATTCTCTCTATATATTTCATTATGCGTAAATACCTTTTTATCACCCTAGCCACTGCATTGTTTACATTGTCGGCCAATGCAGACGATGGACTGTCTGTAAAATCGTTCCGATGGAAAGATGGAGACTATGTAGGTGATGCCACCAAGAATGTCCCTAATGGAAAAGGACGTTGGGTAATGAACAATGGTGACGTATATGAAGGCGAGTTTTTCAAAGGGAAACGTCAAGGATATGGTATCCTTACCCTCAAATCGGGAGAGAAATACGAAGGCCAATGGTTCAATAACGAGCAGCATGGTCGAGGGCGTATATTACTACATAAACAACAATCGCTATGACGGCCTTTTGGTACCGTGATTACAAAGAAGGAAAGGGCACGATGTACTATTACAATGGTGATGTCTACACTGGCGATTGGAAAGATGATAAGCGCAATGGCGAAGGCATTTACACCTATGTCAGTGGCGCATCATACAAAGGCCATTGGGTCAATGATAAGAAGCAAGGTAAAGGCTCTTTCGACTGGTTTGATGGCACCAAATACGAAGGGAACTGGTTCAATAACCAACGAAATGGTTATGGAACATACTATTATGCCGATGGTGACATGTATGTAGGTGATTGGAAAGATGACAATCAGCATGGTAAAGGAATCTATAAGTTCAAAAATGGAGATATTTATGAAGGTCAATATCAAAATGGAGAACGTACAGGTGAAGGTATTACCAATTTTGCCAATGGCGACAAATACACTGGCCGTTTCCTAAATGGGGAACAAAGTGGCCAAGGCACCTACATCTGGAAAGGAAAAAGCGACATACACTGGTCAATGGAAATCTGATAAACCAGATGGTCGTGGCGTCTACAAGACCAAAGCAGGTGACAACTACGATGGCACTTGGAAGAATGGCATGATGGATGGTGAAGGCGTTCTCCACACTGCCAAGGTGAGCGTTACAAAGGTCAGTTCAAAGATAACCAAAAGCATGGCTCTTGTATAGAAATTACAGCAGATGGGACTAGGTTTGAAGGAACTTATGATCGAGGCGAGCGCCGCATGGCAACTTTATCGAATATGACAAAAATGGCAATAAGATAGCAGCTGGTTCATATAATCATGGAAGGAGAACAGAATCATTCCATAGATAATGATTCTTATTTGAAGAATTCATCATAAAAGAATCAGAAACGACTTGCAAAATAGCGACCTTAGTTAGCATCAATGCACTTTGCAGCCGTGTTTCCTACCTAGCTTTCTTAAGACCTTATCCTACAACAACGCATACCTGATATGAAGCTACCTCAACAAAGATGGCCTCTACTGAGGCTGCGGTTAGCCAAAAGAAAGCGAGCAGAAAAATGCCCTTCTCAAGATTGTGAAGAACGACGAATGAGCATGTTCCTTTCAAAGAAGCAATTGTCGGAAGACACCAATACGCCCTTTCCAAAATTGAGGAGCTCACACAAAACCAGCAAACTTTATCAGAGTTTGCCATGGGCATCACTTCTATGGTCTTCACCGCTCAGGTAAACAATGGATTTTTCGTGAATGGGCTCCCAATGCCACGCGTATTTTTAGTTGGTGACTTCAATAGTGGGAAGAATCATCAGAATCGAACTTTCTCATGTAGGGAAACTGCATGGAGATTGGGAAGTTAAACTCCCAGCAAAAGCCATGCATCATGGAGATCTTTATAAACTTCACGTCTATTGGGAAGGTGGACAAGGAGAACGCATTCCGTCTTATGCAACACGAGTGGTGCAAGATGAACAAACTAAGATTTTCTCTGCACAAGTTTGGGCTCCTAAAGAAGCCTATCATTTCAAGACAACCAATTTTAAGCCCAATAAAAATCCGCTTCTTATCTACGAGTGTCACATTGGCATGGCTCAAGATGCGGAAAAAGTTGGGACATGTACACGCAGAGTTCCTGGGCAAACATCCTCCCTCGATGCATTGCCGATGGATATAATTGTGTGTCAGATTATGGCAGTACAAAGAACTTATCCATAGTATGGATCTTTTGGTTATCATATCCAGGTGCAGCTTCTTCCCTGCGGTACTCCAGAAGAGCTCAAACAACTCATAGACGAAGCACACCAGCATGGAATCGCAGTTATCATGGACTTAGTGCATAGTCATGCCGTAAAAAACGAAGTCGAAGGGCTTGGCAATTTTGCTGGAGACCCCCACCAATACCTTTATACAGGCGACAAACTTGCAGAGCATCCTGCATGGGACTCACTTTGCTGACTATGGCAAAACGAAGTTCTACACTTTCTTCTCTCAATTGTCGTTGTTGGCTTGAAGAATATCAATTCGATGGTTTAGATTTGGTGAGTCACATCCATGCTCTATTACAGTCATGGACTAGGTGAGTCATTTGGAAGTTATAGTGACTATTTCAATGGACACCAAGATGACAATGCAATTTGCTATCTCACTCTTGCTAACGAAGTCATCCACCCAGGGTTAATCCAAATGCTATTACACTATAGCAGAAGAAGTTAGCAGTATATGCAGGCCTTGCTCTCCCATTTAAAAGAAGGTGGCTATGGTTTTGATTTATCGATATGGCGATGAATGTGCCAGAACTATTGGATTAAGACGATTAAAGACTTAAGGACGAAGACTGGAAGCCTTCCTCTATCTTTTGGGAATTAACCAATCGCCGTGCTGATGAGCATAACATCTCCTACACAGAAAGTCACGACCAAGCATTAGTTGGAGACAAAACGATTATTTTCCGCCTTATCGATGCAGATATGTATTGGCATTTCCGTAAGGGAGACGAAAATGATCGTGCAACACGAGGTATTGCACTCCACAAAATGATTCGTTTAATCACAGCATCTACTATCAATGGAAGTTATCTGAATTTCATGGGTAATGAATTTGGACATCCCGAATGGATAGACTTCCCTCGTGAAGGCAATGGGTGGAGTCATAAATATGCACGACGTCAATGGCATTTAGTAGATGACAAAGGTTATGCTACCATTTCTTGGGGGAGTTTTTGACAGGCTATGCTTCAAACGCATAAGTTAGAACGTAATATCCAAAAACTTCCAGTGGTCGAGATATGGCACAACGATGGTGATCAATTTTAGCCTTCCAACGTGGAGATTTACTCTTTGTGTTCAATTTCTCACCTACAGCATCCTCTCAGATTATGGTTTCATGGTGAAAAAGGGTGCATACTCAGTAGTACTTAATACTGATAACCCAGATTTTTGGTGGATATGAGCCTCACCGATGACACCATCACCCACTTCACCAATGAAGACCCCATCCTGGAAGCAGATGGTAAAGGTTGGCTACAACTCTATAGTTCCTGCGCGTTCAGCGGTGGTACTCCGCAAAAATAATTCATGAAGCCTATCTTTACTTCCGACCGAAGGTGCGTATTATTCAATACGCACTCTTCGAGGTGTTTATCTTCCACTTCACATGAGTACTTCATGCTGAAGACTTATTGGTTTGGGCTGGGTGTAACGCAACTCTGACCAGACAATGCGCTTGCACATCCACAATTCATTGGTGGAATCCTACCCTTCTCTTCCTTCCGTTTATATTTGGACAAACGAGACGATGGAAGTGGGTATCTCGGTTTGGAAGTAATCTTCGTCAATTTACAGCCATCTTTTTGACGTTCTTTTTATTCTCAGGATTATCATCCCAGCTAATGAACAAAAAACCTTGGAACGTCAAACGGCGAGGCTATTTGCTATAGGTTTAAAGACAGAGCCTTCAAAGGGTGGGCAGCAACTACCCTTTCACAACAGCAAATCTGCAAGCACTTCGCCTACAATCTCTCGAGAACAAATAGTCGTATAGGTAATCATCTGTTTGAACAACCATTGCATTATTATAATGCTCAACAACGTCATACAGCCCTTCAACAGCTTTCTCATCCTGTTACCCAAGGAGGACTAAATTATGCTGAGCAACCCACAAGAATACAACCTGAGCAACTCTACATTTCAGCTCTTTTAGAAGGAAATCTGACTTTGTTTGCTAGAGAATTACCCAATTATTACTTTAAACAACTCCCTCCTTCTCAAGTACCGCTGTTTTATCGTCAAGCGTTATTACTCTACATGCGCCTGAACACACGTCCGATAATCAATTTTGCAGATGATGCTACAGAAGCTAACTATCAGGGATTTTTATGGAGCAACAACGTAAACTTCGACTGCAATATCCTCCTACTGGCAATGAGACCCTATAGTATATCGGGAGAAAAACAAGATGAGCTTCTTTTTGGTAACACATATTGGTACTACTACTTTTATGAAGTACCTCATTCTTAGTAATTCTACGGTTTATCTTACACCACTAGACCTCTTTCATCTCTCACAATAATGGATCATATATATCGCCGCGATGTGCTTTGATTTTGTTACTATCGCCACTGAATTTTTGCAAACAAGTAGAACAATGCTCAGGCAGCGAGCGCAGATGAATTTGATAAGCGTTATGCACAAAGACTACTTCCTATGATATACTTAAAAGCCACTATGGTAGAAGAAGTGGAAGAAGGTATCGGATATGTAGATCCAGCTGTAACGGAAGAAGATTACGAATACATCCGTACGCAAATTGCAGCCATTATGCGAGACGCGGATGATTATCTTGATGTATTTGTTGAGAGTTTCCGATACTCAGACGCCCCCGTTGTGTGCACCGTTAGTGAAAGTTTAGCAGATGTCTATCAAGCACTCCGCAATATGATAGAAGCATTTCGAAGTGAGATAGACGAAGCAATAGAGGTTGCGCTCTTCGATTGTCTCGAAGACTTTAAACTTCGCTGGGGACAACTCATATTAGGAGCTACTCGCGCCATACACGAACTTATTGCTTCTGGACAAGTCGATGAACTTTAGTGCTTTTGTGCACAATTATTATCTAAAACATCATGCAGGAACTCTTTGTTCGTACCGATAAGAAACTAATTCCTACCCTACCGCGCTATACATTTGAAGGTCGCATCATTGTAATACAGAGTGAAAAGCAAGCTAATCGTGCTAGCTTTCCTTCGAACCCAAAAAATTGTAGGCATAGATACAGAAACTCGCCCCTCATTTCGTAGAGGCCAGCAACACAAAGTTGCTTTAATTCAAATTGCCACTCCCGACATCTGCTTTCTTTTCCGTCTCAACTATATGGGGTTTTCTGATGAGCAATCAAGCTTTTTAGAAGACACTCAGATTGCTGAGGTTGGCCTCTCCCTTAAGGATGATATTCACCAATTAGAACAGAGACATACTGGATTTAATCCACAGAACTTCATTGACTTACAGCAAATAGCAACTCGCATGGGGATAGAAGACATGAGCCTAGCAAAAACTCTTTTTGCAAACTCGCCAGCGAGATCTCTAAGAATGCGCAATTATCCAACTGGGAAGCTGATGCCCTTGTATGAGAAGCAACGTGTCTATGCAGCTACTGATGCTAGTGCTTGCTTACTATTGTGCTCTAGAATGCAAGAGCTCGTCAGCAATAAGCAATATCAACTAATTTCCGTCTCCTCAATCTCCCTACAGACCATCTATGATAACTCTTCCAACTCCCGCAGAGGTAAAGCAGAAAGTATAAAACGTTTCCATCCCTGGATTTTTCAGGAGCTATACAGGAACACAACCTCGTAATCAACACTATCGAAGAAGGAGAAATTGTCCGCATTGTTGACCATGAGGGAGTGTTTATTGCACTTGGTCATTATCAAATTGGCTCTATTGCCGTCCGTATACTTAGTTTCGACGAAATAGCCATTGATACAAACTTTTGGGTATCACGACTACGGCAAAGCTTTTCGTATGCGCGCAAATCTTGGCTATACGAATCGCAAGGATGAACACAGCATCTATCGTCTTGTACATGGAGAAGGTGATCAATTGCCAGGCTTAATTGTTGATATTTTTGGAGAAACAGCCGTGATGCAAGCCCACTCTGTAGGTATGCATGTATGTCGAGAATATATTGCGGATGCGCTTCTTGTCGCAACCGATGGACAGATTAAGAATGTGTACTATAAAAAGCGAGACAACTCTTCCATATAAAGCGAGGTCTCGGTCAAGAGAATGGTTTTTGCGAGGAAACACAACAGAGAATATTGCCCATGAAAATGGGCTTAAGTTCCACATTGACTGGCTTCATGGACTAGAAACAGGTTTCTTCATTGACCAGCGCGACAATCGTGCACTTTTAGAGCATTACAGTCGCGGTAAGAATGTTCTCAATATGTTTTGCTACACAGGTGGATTCTCCGTTTATGCAATGCGCAGGGGCAGCAAATCTAGTTCATAGTGTAGATGTGAGTGCAAAAGCCATCGAGACTTACTCGACAGAATGTTGGGCTCAATTTTCCGAACGATACGCGTCACGATGCATTTGCAGAAGATGCTTTCAAGTATCTTCAACGCGCAGGAAGCGACTATGATCTCATTGTAGCTTGATCCCCAGCGTTTGCAAAGCACAAAGATGCTTTACGTAATGCACTTAAGGGTTATACCCGCCTCAACGCCGCTGCCTTCTCCAAAGATTCGTCCTGGCGGCATCGTGTTTACCTTCTCATGCTCGCAAGCTGTCAGCAAAGATCAATTCAGACTTGCAGTTTTCACAGCTGCAGCTCAGAGTAAACGCCATGTTCGTATCCTTCATCAACTCCACCAACCTGCAGATCACCCCCATCAACATCTACCATCCGGAAGGAGAATATCTCAAGGGTTTAGTACTCTATGTTGAATAAAAATGAAACAACATTTGTTCAAATCGTAAAAAATCACTACCTTTGCTGCCGAATTCAAGTGACTTCATTTTTATGAAGTCACAAGATAGTATGGTTCCGTAGCTCAGTTGGATTAGAGCAACAGCCTTCTAAGCTGTGGGTCTTGAGTTCGAACTCAACGGAATCACTGAGGGAAGCGATAGATAATCTAATGCTTCTCTCTTTTTGTAACAACAATCTGCACTTCATTCCTTCTGCATCTTCCCTCTAAAACTAAATACTTTCGTCATCCAGTAACGATATTTCCCGGTGATTCCTAAGTTATGCTACTACAATTACCATAAATTTTGCTTACCTTTTGCACCCACAACATAATTTCAAGCTCACCATGACACGCCAAGAACTCGTGACAACATTCATCGCAAGCAGAGCTTCCTCTGCGTAGGCCTCATACAGACCTCAAAAAGATTCCTCAGCATCTCCTTAAAGAGGAAGATCCCATCTTCACTTTCAACAAAGCTAGTATCGATGCTACAGCTCCTTGTTGCGTAGCCTATAAGCCCAATCTCGCATTCTATAGATACTTCGGTTTTGGAAGGTTGGAAAGCCTTTGAAAAACCATAGACTATATCAAGACCCGCTATCCCGATCAGTTCATCCATTGCCGATGCTAAACGTGGGGATATAGGAAACACTTCTGCCATGCTATGCGCGTTGCTTCTTTGAGGAGACTGGAGTAGATTCACTCACTGTGGCCCCATATATGGGCGAAGACTCTATAACGCCATTCTTACAATATGAAGGTAAATGGGTGATTCTTTTAGCTCTCACTTCCAACAAAGGCAGCCACGACTTCCAGCTCACAGCTGATGCTAAAGGCGAACGTCTCTTTGAAAAAGTCCTACGTACTAGTCAACAGTGGGGCAACGCCGATCAACTGATGTATGTAGTAGGAGCTACACAAGGTAAACTATTTGAAGACATTCGACGCATTGTTCCAGAACATTTCCTCCTAGTTCCAGGCGTTGGTGCACAAGGTGGGTCGCTAGAAGACGTATGCAAATATGGTATGAACAAAGACTGTGGTTTGTTGGTAAACTCTAGTAGAGCCATCATATACGCCGACAGTAGTGAACAATTCGCTCAAGCTGCTCGATGTGCTGCACAAGATGTTCAACAACAAATGGCCAAGATTTTAGAGAGCATCTCATAATCAGATAGCAAAAACACCTTCTATCGTTAAGAGCTTATATAGGCTACGACACCAAGGTTATTGAATAATATAACCAGCTCTCTATCAAAGTATATTCAAGCCCAAAGTCCTATATTGTAAGGATTTTTGGAGACTTATCCATCTTAAGGTATCCCAACTCTCTCTATTAATGCTGTCCAGTAATTATTTTACTTGTTTTTTACCGAGACAGCAATAAATAAAAATTATTGCTGTCTGATGTAAACTTCCAAACAGCACATGAGCTTCCAGAAGCCCTTTAGAGTAGGACTTCAGGCTTTCTTTTTCAAAAGCAAGCCCCCGAAGATCAAGGTATTGTCCGAAAATAGAGTGTAGCGTTTCCAACAGGGAGCGCATAAACATCGGCTAAGAACTCTTGCAATCGCCGCTGGTTGGCTTCTGCAAGTGCTGCGACGGACAACGTAATCAAGCCCCAAGTGGGAGGTTTCATGGTCTCGGCTTTCATGCCAATCTCCAATTCTCGTAAAGAATCAAAGTGTTGAGAACACCAAAAGAGCATAATGATGAGGTGTTTCCAACCTGTCAAACGCTAACACAACGCTCGCTCCTAGCGTTTCGAGACTAATTTATTGAATTTTGGCTTTATCCAGCAATTTAATGACCTGACTATAGACCGGCTGTCTGGTAAAACATGTACTTTTGCTCATGTTACTACTGTTTTTGCAACAAGCAAAGTAACAAAAGAGGTTGAAACCGTCTTGCAGGATTTCAGCCTTATTTTTTTAGTCGTGTAAAACTTTTACCGGACAGCTATAATATAAAATGACTGCACCCTTTAGAAAACCATGAAGTTTCTAGGAGCGACACTAACACATCTTATGATGCGTAGCTTAAAAAGCCCTCTCTCGTATTAAACATCTTACTCTACATCAACAACCCGAGTGACTAGAGTAATTATAGCGAAATATCAAACAAAGAATTCTCTATAAGAAAATTGCTAGTTTAAGATACTTGTTTTTCTAGAAATAAAAACGTGTTCTTTCCTAAGAAATCACTACATTTGCAGAGTTAAATCATTTGCACAAATTACTATATACTCCAGCTCATATAGACACATTTTCATGCATAGAAACAACCAATAACAAGCTAAATAAACTCCTTGACTACTTTTTACCAACTAGATAAACCACATGCAGATTATCTTGATAGCAAGAACTTCGTCCTATGACATACCCTAAGATTTCAATATATATATCTTTTCTTCTAAGTTTCTAGTTTCGCATTCACTATATTCTCAACAACCAACTTTTTACCCTCGACAACCTATAACTACAACTTCGCAGATGTACAAGGGATGGTAGTATTAAAGCCATCGTTAAGACTAAAACTCCGACTGACTTTATTTTCGAGATACGCACTAACCCCAGAATACCCTAATGCACATTTTTCCTAATCAAAGTACACCTCTCTTTGAATTTCTCCCAGCAGGTAAACTACCTCTTACTGTTACTGGGACACGATCTAACAAGCTAAGAAACGACATTGTAAGAAAAAATAGAACATGTAGTAGTACAGGAAACTACCAGGAAATGCTAGCAGACTATGTTCCTGCTTACTCGAGAGCTAGTTATACTACCTGTGCAACAGGTCAGATTTCTATACAAATACAACGTGGTAGACCGCCTTATCGTTATGAAATTACTAAAGCTCCTAATCCAAGCTATATGGAAGAAGTGGCGTATCAGCAAAAGCAGGGAACAATAACCCTACAGGAGGATGACTATCCAGCTGGAATGTATCAATTCACAGTTTCGGATGCATGTAGCTATACGAAAACAATCTCGTTTAACCTTGGAGAATTAACTGAACTCCCCAAATTTCGTAATGAGAACTCCAACTTATTCACGGCATACGCTCCCTATAATACAGCTGTCTCAAATGAATATTCTTGCGACAAACCCTTAGTAAAAATTCTATTTGATAATAAGACCCGCAACAATCGAGACTTAATAGAAACTATTAATGCTGGACTATTTGAAATCAGTACATAGCAAAACCAGGAGAACAACCTACGAGTTGGACAACCTTCAAATACGAGAATGAATATCCAGTGCGCATAGCGTATAAGTTGGGCGATTATTACAATACACGTAGAAAACTACAAGTTTATATTTAGACTACGTCCGCTGTCACAATATAATTTATACATCTCAGCTCAATTTAGTTCTCCTACTTTTAGAAAACCCTCAAATAACGAATAGCGCAAATTGTGGCTATAGAGACTATAACTATAGCTCCTAATAAGCTATCAAGTGGACTATTCTGTTACCCTCTTACTTTGACAGCTCTAAAGATGACGGAAGTAAACAAATTATTTATGGCCCCATTACAATAAATAAGCCAGGAGACAAAAAGTGCGATCATTGAAATACCAATAGAACCAAGTATAAAATTGATGTCAAGGATGCTGATGTAGGGTACAACGAGGCCAGTTACCAAGGTGAGTGCAAAAGGATATTTCAACCAGTTAGGCTCAAAAAGATTATTGTGATGGTTGGCAAATAAACTTTTAGTTTCCTGATTTAGTTAGCACATGCTCTCCTGTTAAAGTAGACATCATCGAAGAAGGCTCAACAATTCCTATTAAAAGTTACACCTTTACAAGTGCAACTCACCAACTCAGTCCTAGATTACTTTACAATAAAAACTATATTTTCCACGCCTACTTGGAGAATAACCCTTTAATTTCATACAAAGAAATCAAGAATAATTACAAAAGCCAACAAAAGCCCCAATTAGACAGAATTACCTATCAAATTAGTAACACCCCTAATCTTGCAATAGTTAGTGTACAGAGAGTTATCGGCAGACCCCAAAATTCTCCGTCTTTATCGTAACAATGAACTTATAGCAGAAACGGATTCTAAAGGGCAGACCGCAGCTTCTTTCAATAATATACAACTTCCTCCTGGCAATTATCGCATAGAAATCATAGACCCTATATGCGGCAATAGCGAAATCCCTTTCATGGCAAAAGGAGGGTATGAACTCAAAAACTTTAGTCTCACGACATCGATAAATTGCCATGGAGGTAAAGTAACACCTAGTGAGTCATCTGTTTTTGAAGGGAAACCTCAGCCTAATAATACAGTCTTCCGTATTCTATCCTTTAGCCCATCTAATCCATCGGTTTCCCGCTGCGATAGACACCAGACTCTATAGAGCTGGAGAAGTTATACAACTACCTAACGATGGTGATTATGTCATATCTGCCCATTGGGAACAAACATACGATAGACGCTTTCCCGAATATTCACTTCTGGGGTCTGAGACGTTCCAGGTAAAACGGGAGCCTTTAGGACTTTCTCAACTTGATACATGGGCTTATACTTGCAATAAGCGCAGTATAGGACTCATACTTGTGAAAGGGAAAGGAGGAACATTGCCTTATCGTTATGAATTATGGGACAAGAACAATACAAAGAAACTTGAAGATGCCACATACGAGTTAGGCACAAACGATGTAGCACACTTTGAATATGGTGCTGCCGGTGAACAATATACATTGCACATTATTGATGACTGCACAAACTTTATCCAAGCGATTACAATAGCCGACTATGAAACCTACAATATAGGATCCACGCCACGTAGAGTACTATGTATAGGCGACGTAATAGAGTTACATGCTGTGCGCCTCCCAAACTATACATGGAAAGATCCTCAAGGACACGTTCTATCTCATAATCAAGATTGTACTATTACAGATGCACAAATTAGCAACTCTGGAAAATATACTATTGAAGTTACCATGCCCTACTGTAGTACCCCCATTAAAGGAGGAGTTGACATACAAGTTGTACCCTGTTTAGCGCCTATCAACCCACATTTAATGAACAAAGCAATGTAGAGTATAATGTACTTGCCCGAAGTCTTGTGTCGACTTCGGGCATACTCTACGTGTATATGCACTAGATGAAGGTTATAACAATTTTACGCTAATAGCTTACAAGAGTAATCATTTTTCCTAACAAATTATCCAACACATTCAAAGAGTATCAGGTTTGCCGTCTCAAGTTATCATGCTAGTTTCACCTAAGAAATAGAGCATTCTAGGGAGAACAATGAAGAAAAATGCACTTTTCCGAAAAAAATCACCAAAACATTTGGAGGTTTCAGAAAAATGTTGTTCCTTTGCAATCGCAAACCGATAAGAATGCACCACACGGGAAAGTGCTACACGGCTAGCTCCTTTCAAATCCTCCAGGGCTTGATCGCAGCAAAGGTAGTTAGTTGTAGCAGCGCGATGTGGTTAGCTTTCCCACCCGCCTCTTTAGCTCAGTTGGCCAGAGCACGTGATTTGTAATCTCGGGGTCGTTGGTTCGAATCCGACAAGAGGCTCTCCCAAACATCCAGCAGGAATGCTGGATGTTTTTTTATATCTAGTAGCGCGATTAGCTGTAAAGCTTCTATTACTTGTGCATTCCGCCTTCATACACTGCTAAAAATCTTTGAGCCAAAATTACTTTCCCCTTTTCTCTAGTTTATTCGTCTATTGGGCATGAATAATAGATAATCCAATCTAAAAGCATGCTATCTCAAAAAAAAAGAGTATTTTTGCACTCAGAGCAAATGGGGACACTTCTTAGCTCGCATAGAGTTTTTTCTCTGTATTTGAAAGCTCTCCATCGTTCATTCATCCTTCTGACAGTTATCTTTTTATGCTCATTGATATTAAAGGCGCAAACATCTGTATTGACGACCAAAAGGTCCTTGAAAATGTAAACTTTCACGTGAACAACGGTGAGTTTGTCTACGTCATTGGTCGCGTAGGAAGTGGAAAGAGTTCATTACTTCGAGCACTTTATGCAGAATGTGATGTGGTAGAGGTGAAGCAAAGGTGCTTGATTTCGATTTACTCCAACTTAAAAACAAAGCATCTTCCCGAACTACGTCGCCATCTGGGCATCATATTCCAAGACTTTTCTTTGTTACAACACCACAGTAGAGACAAAACCTCGATTTTGTTCTCAGTGCCACAGGGTGGAAAGTCAAGTCAGAGCGAGAGTCTCGCATCCGTGAGGTATTAGACCAAGTGGAATTGTCACAGAAAATCAATAAATTCCCTCATGAACTCTCTGGTGGAGAACAGCAACGCGTAGCGATTGCTCGTGCCCTTCTCAACAAACCAGCACTTATTTTGTGGATGAACCAACGGGAAACCTTGATATGGAAACGGGACAACGCATCCATGAACTCCTCCGCTCACTTACTCAAATGAAGATACCGCTGTAGTGATGGTGACACACAATCGCACCTACCTCAACGCCTATCCAGGCACAGTTTACCAGTGTGCAGAGGGACACCTTATCAATGTGACCAAACAATTTGGTAACTCTGATATATAAGAGAAACAATCAGGGAGAGTCTTAAGAACTTGATGATAGGCTTATAAAGCGTCGAATTTATAATACCCTCTTTTAGCCATCCCTCACCCACTTTTTCAGATAACATCCATCAAACAGCACCCCAAAAAGCTATAGCTTCACAATATGAAAGTCTACAAATTTGGCGGCACCTCCGTTGGTTCGCCCGAAAAAGAATAAAAAAGTATCTCGACTCATTACTGAAGATGGAGAACCTAAGATTGTGGTACTCTCAGCTATGAGTGGTACCACCAATAGTCTTGTTGAGATAGCTGATTACTTACGCAAAGGCAATCCTGAAGGTGCGAGCAACATGGTCAATAGACTTCACACCATCTATAAGCAGCATCTCCCTCTACTCTACTCTAAAGAAGAGACCACAATAAAGGTGCGTGAACGCCTTGACAATATCTTCTTACAACTACACGAGTTCCGTACGCGAGAATTCAGTGAAGCTGATGAGAAAGCCATTCTGGCCAAGGGGAAATCATGAGCACCAACATGGTGACAGAGTACCTAAAAAAGTGTAGTGTCAAAGCCATTCTTTTTGCCTGCTCTTGACTACATGCGGTTAGATGTAAATGGAGAGCCTGACCTCCCTTATATCCGTGAGCGTTTGGCCTATTTGTTGGAGAAGAATCCTGACTATGACATCTACATCACCCAAGGATTCATCTGCCGCAATGCCGATGGCCAAATCGATAATCTCCAACGAGGTGGTTCAGACTACACAGCCTCTCTCATTGGAGCCGCTATTCGTGCCAATGAAAATCCAAATTTGGACGAGACATTGATGGGATGCAACAACGACCCTCGCTTTTGTAGAAGGCACAACTCCCGTGCGCCAACTCAGTTTTGAAGAAGCTGCAGAGCTCGCCTACTTTGGTGCAGATACTCCACCCCACTTGTAGTTCAGCCAGCTCGCTATGCAGGAGTGCCAGTTCGTCTTAAAAACACCTTGGATGCTCAAGCACCTGGCACACTCATCAACAACGATTGCGAAGAAGGGCGCATCAAGCAGTAGCAGCTAAGGACAACATCACGATAATCAAGATGAGTAAGTTCTCGCATGCTCTTAGCCACGGGCTTCATGTGCAGAGTCTTCAGCGTGTTCGACAAATATAAAACGAGCATGATATGATTACCACCAGCGAAGTTGGGGTATCTCTTAGCATCGACAACACTAGCCACCTAGCTTCCATTGTAGACGAACTTAAAGAAGTAGGCACCGTAGTAGTCGACGAAGGCATGTGCATTGTCTGCGTAGTCGGCGATTTACGCTGGACCAATCGTGGCTTTGAAAGCGATGACCACACTTGCTCTTCAAAACATCCCCGTGCGCATGATTAGCTATGGAGGTTCCGACCACAGCATTTCCTTCCTTGATTAGCATGGAACATAAACAAGCTGCTCTTTCAAGCCCTACAAAAACACCTATTTTAGGGATACAATCCAACCTCATAGCAAGACTATAAGGCATTTGTCCTTCTGAGGCATTTCGTGGCTCTTAAGGACAAATGCTTTTCTATACTCCCAACCCCAAGGAGCCGTAGTGGCCATTCCTTATAGCCCCCTCAACAGCACAATGAACATCTCCCGCTTTGCCCTGTGTGAAACTCCATTCTATTATTATAATCTTACCCTTCTCCAGCAAACGCTTGATAGTATTACAGCCGCCAATGCCGATAGTCCCAACTTCCACGTCCATTATGCACTCAAAGCCTGTGTGGCCCCTGAAGTATTACAGATTATTGCACAGCATGGTTTTGGGGCAGATTGCGTGAGTGGTGGAGAAATATAAATGGCCCACCAGCATGGTTTTTGCAGCTAATGACATCGTTTTTGCAGGAGTAGGCAAAGCAGACTGGGAAATCGTTCGAGCACTAGATCTTGGAATTCAATGCTTCAATGTAGAGAGTTTGCCAGAACTTGAAGTAATCAACGAATTGGCTGCCAGAAAAAATCTCGTAGCTCGAGTGGCATTCCGTATCAACCCCAATGTAGATGCACACACTCACGCTAAAATCACCACAGGGTTAAACGAAAACAAGTTTGGCCTTGCACTAGAAGATACTCTTCCTGCAATTCGTCGTGCTGCATCCTAACTAATATCAATTTATTGGACTTCATTTTCACATTGGAAGCCAAATCACCGAACTTGATTCCTACCGAGAGCTATGCATCCGAATCAATGAACTCCAATCTTCGCTTGAAGAAGAAGGCATCTTCGTTCCCACACTCAATGTGGGTGGAGGTCTAGGTGTGAATTATACAGCCCCGATACTGAAGCTATTCCTGACTTTTGCCAGCTATTTCACTATTTTCAAACAAGAACTTCAACTTCGCGAAGGCCAATCCGTGCATTTTGAACTTGGACGCTCCATCGTTGCTCAATGTGGCAGCCTAATAAGTCGAGTACTATATGTCAAAGAAGGGCACTCCAAACGTTTCGTCATTGTTGATGCTGGTATGACTGACTTAATACGCCCAGCCATGTATGGTAGCACACCAAATAGACAATCTTTCGCATCCAGAAGCTCCTAAGGCATCATTCGATGTGGTGGGGCCTATATGCGAAAGTAGCGACGTTTTTGCCACAGATTATGTGATGCCAACTCCGCAACGAGGCGACCTTTTAGCCTTCCGCTCAGCTGGAGCCTATGGTGAGATAATGGCTTCGCAATACAATTGTCGCCGCTTACCAGGTCACATCGCCGAATAACCTCTTTTATTCTCTCTTTATTCAACTCATCGCTTCCACCTTATCTAATATTCTTATCCATAATTAGCTAAGACGGAAGCGATTTTTCATCCCTCTATGGCGGAATCTACATTCATGTTCCTTTTTGCGAGAAGCGTTGCAGCTATTGCAGTTTCTATAGCACCATACATGGTAAAAAGGGCGAGACGCCCTATGTACATAGTCTTATCGCAGAAATGCAACATAGACAAACCAAAGACACTATTCAAACAGTATATCTGGGAGGAGGCACTCCATCTCAACTAGACAGCGAAGAATTAGAGCAATGCTTTGAAGCTCTCCATCGCATCTTTCGCATCGCACCTGACGCTGAGTTTACTTTTGAAGCCAACCCAGATGATATCACCCTCGAAAAGGCTAGACATTTGGTACAACTAGGCATAACCGGGTGAGCTTGAGGGGTACAGAGTTTCAATGACACTCAACTCACTAACAATTAACCGCCGCCACACGGCTCAACAAGCTAGAGCAGCCATTGACAGCGTACATGAAGCTGGGATAAAAAATCTCAGCATCGACCTCATGTTCGGCCTTCCGCAACAATCTCTCGAGGATTGGCAGTGGGAACTAGAACAAGCATTTTCTCTTGACATCCAACATCTCTCTGCCTACGCCCTTACTTATGAAGAGGGCACACCACTCTATTATGATCGCGCAAAAAGGGAAAGTAGAGGAATGTGAGTGAAGACACCTCCCTAGCCATGTTTCGTTTCCTCTCAGATAGAGCTCAGATAGCGGGTTTTGAACAATATGAAATAGCTAATTTTGCCAAAACCGGCTTCCGCTCTCGCCACAATTCAAATTATTGGCAAGGTATTCCCTATTTAGGTTGGCCCAGGTGCGCATTCTTATGACGGACACTCTATCCGCCGCTTCAACGAACATAAACTTCGCGCCTACAACGCTGCAAGTACATTGAAAAGCACCTTTGCGGACGTCCCCATCAGATAGAGACACTCACAGCAGATGAACGATATGACGAAATGATTCTCACAAGATTACGCACTCGAGAAGGCATCAATCTGGAAGAACTTGACGATAAACGTAAAATCTTATCTTCTACGAACAGCACAGCCATTTCTAGAACGCGAACTTCTCATAATCACATCAGACCAACGTTTGCAACTCACCCGTGCTGGCATTTTTGTTTCCAGATGATATCATGGGTGAACTTATGTGGCCCGTAGTTATGCCAACAAACAATATAGGGCAATTGTTCTGTAGAGTGTGGTAAAACGTCACTACCTTTCCTAGAAAATACTTGCTAGGAATGGTAGAATAGGTTACTTTTGCGAGCATCGATCCATAAAATGCTATACAAATGGAAAAGAAAATAGTTCTAGCACTCTTTTTATCAGCCTTCCTTGCCCAAAGGCAAGGCTAGTAACGTCGCAGGGACAGCACACCCCATGACCTCAGCTCAAACCTAGCATCGGTAGCTCAACCCGTAGATTTGACCACCGCAGCTGAAGTTGCCACAGTCAGTGGTTTATATCAAGGTGTCTAGCACCAGTCGCCAAACACAAATGCAAGAAATCGATCCATTTTCCGATTTCTTCGGTGATTTTTTCGGACGTGGACAACGAAGTCCTCAGCAACGACAAGCTCCCAAACGCAGTGGTGCTGGCTCAGGTGTCATCCTCTCTGCAGATGGCTACATTGTCACCAACAACCACGTAGTAGAAGATGCAGACGAAATCCTAAGTAAAACTCAATGATAATCGAGAATATAAAGGACGTATCATTGGTCTAGACAAGAGTACTGACCTCGCACTACTTAAAATAGAAGCAAAAGATTTGAAACCCGTAACAGTGGGCAGTAGCGAGAACCTGAAAGTTGGCGAATGGGTTCTTGCCATTGGCAATCCTTATGGTTTCACCTCTACAGTTACGGCTGGCATCGTCGGTGCAAAAGCCCGATCACTCCAGGTAACACTACTATGGAGAGCTTCATTCAGACTGATGCTGCTATCAACCCTGGCAATTCTGGAGGAGCACTCGTCAACGTAAAAGGTGAATTAGTAGGAATCAATGCTATGCTATATTCACAAACAGGCTCTTATTCAGGATATGGCTTTGCAATTCCCACCACCATAATGAACAAGGTGGTAAAGGGATCTTAGAGAATTTGGTGCTGTGCAGCGAGCTCTCATCAGGTTGCAGGCACAGACGTATCAAAGCTATATTGATGCTCAAAAGGAGAAAAGGGAAAGAAGCTGATTTAGATTGTGCTTAATGGTTTCTATATCGAAGAAGTTTCTGCTGATGGTGCTGCTGAAGAAGCAGGTCTAAAGCGCGGAGATGTCATCACAGAAATAGATGGTGCCAAAGTCGAAAAGTTTGGCAATCTCCAAGAAATCATGGCAGCTCACCGTCCTGGTGATAAGATACGTATTACGTATGTACGTAAGAAAAAGACATACACTGTCACTCTCACGTTGCGTAATGTTCAAGGCACAACGTCAAAGATTGAAAGCGTGGACACTGAATCCATGGGTGCTGCCCTCCGTCCCCTCACTGATGCTGAAAAATCAGAGCTAGGCTTGAAGAATGGTATCATAGTTAGCAGTATAAAGGCTGGTAAACTCCAAGATGCAGGGCTTTCTAAAGGCATCATCATCACCCAAGTGAATGACAAAGTGATTAACTCGGTATCCGATTTCGAAGAAGCCGTGAAAGTTGCCAATATGAGTACCGATCGTGTGCTGTGGATTCGTGCTAAGACACAAAGTGGACTCAACCGCTCTTACACAGTTGAACTAGGCGAATCCCAAATTACCACGAAGAAAAGGAAATAGTGCTTAGACCGAGTCCCCCTATTTCTATTTTTTAGGACTATAGCAAGAGAGAAACTTCAAAAGAGTTTCTCTCATTTTGTATCTTACTGCATATAACCACTCTTGCGTACCGTCCTTTCACGAGATTTTTCATCCTCATTTTTCCCTCGCTTTTAACACTGAGATAATAGATATGCATTGCTCGTCAAACTCACTCCAACTTATAAGACAGCCTACAATCTACTTTTCCGCCTTTGTTCCCTCAATAATTATCTCAACTATAGCGGTTAAGTCAGAGTTTCTAGACATGTGCTCCATGAAGTCCGAGTATGTTTTCCGAAGAAAATCAAATTTTCTCCGACTAATTGCTGGGAAATGTCCGAGATGTTTCGGAAAATGTCGGAGATATTCCAACTTCCCATGGAGCATATCTCAAATTTCATCAACGTTCACTTGAAGATTCTACTAAATAATCGTGAAACCATACCTCATTAGACACACGAATTTGTCTTGATGATTCGCGATTTTAACACTTTACTTCATCGAAAAGATGCTTAAAGATAATCGCATTAATATACCACTTATGCTTAACCTTCCCATACGAAGATGCTCTATATTCTAACAGGCCTATCATAAATCAGTGCCTACTCCAAAATACGTCCTAAAATGTTTTGCACCCTCACCAGAAATGTGTAAATTTGCACCCTAAATAGTGTATCATGAAGAAGACTCTCCTCCTGCTGCTTCTCATGGTTGCGGTTCTCGCATCATGCTCCGACTATGAAAAAGTTGCTGCAATCTAGCGATTACACCCAAAGATACGAAGCAGCGAAACAATACTACTATGCTGGTAGCTATACCAAGGCTAGTACACTGCTCACCGACCTCATCGCTGGTGCTAAAGGAACGGACCGCGCCGAAGAAGCTCTTTTCTTACTTGGAATGTCTGCCTACCGCGACAAAGAATACAGTGCAGCTGCAGGCTATTTCAAGAAGTATTATGAGACCTATCCCCGTGGATACTATGTGCAGGAAGCTCACTTCTATTCAGGATTAGCCTTGTAGAAAATACTCCCGAGCCAGAATTGGATCAAAGTGACACATATAAAGCAATCACTGAATTTCAAAAGTTCTCGGAAGATTTCCCAGATAGCAGATACCGCAAGGAAGCTACGCGTCTCATCTTTGTGATGCAGGACAAGCTCATCGAGAAAGAATACGCAGCTGCAAAACTGTATTTCGATTTAGGCACCTACTTTGGAACTAGTAGTAGCAGTAGTAGCGGTAACAACTATGAGGCATGTGTAGTGACAGCTCAAAATGCCATCAGTGATTTTCCTTATAGTGAACGGCGAGAAGACTTTGCTATCCTCATCCTTCGTGCCAAGTTTGAACTAGCAGAACAAAGTGTAGAGTCCAAAAAGACAGAACGGTTCCAAAACGCCATTGACGAATACTATGGTTTCGTCAATGAATATCCGAAATCTAAGTTCTTACCTAAAGCTACTCTACTCTTCAATCGCGCCAAAGCCTTTATGGCGAAACCACAAAACATAGCACAATCTTAAGGGGTGTCATAAAGATTATTGTGCTTTCTCCCAATATTGCATCTAAAAATACTCTATATACCATCATGGACTACAAGAGTCAAAAAGCTCACTAACACTGTGACTCACAATCTCATGGATTTGGCCGAAGATACGAGGCAATCTCTATGAAAAGCTTGGTGATCATGGCTAAACGTGCCAGCAAATCTCGGCACAAATGAAGAGGATCTCAACAAAAAACTGAAAGGTTTTTGCCTCTAGCAATGACAATCTCAAGAGACTTTTGAGAACCGTAGAGCAAGTGAAATCTCACGTTACTACGAACGTCTGCCTAAGGCAACCTTGTTCTGCTGATGAATTCCTTCGCGGTAAGTTTGCTTCAAAAACCCTAATAAAGAACGTAACCAACAGCTTAATAAAGGGCTAAACAGTAGTCCCTACTGTCCCTATCGAGAAGAAGGTCTTTCGGTGTCGTCGATTGACCTGAAGAAGACCTTTCGTATTCAACTCATTATACAGAAGACTGCAGCTCCTTTTATGCTACTGTATTAGAATGACCTTTTCTAAGTTATGATGCAATGCATCATTGATATTTTTCTAGCATAGCCCAATTGAATGAGCAGAATAGTATTTCCTTACCCTACAGACTTATCATTATTCTCCATGATTCAACGTATCCAATCTATCTATCTCCTTCTAGCCATAACAGTTTTGAGCCTCACATTTTTCCTTCCCGTTTGGGCTTGGAGTATTGGCACAGAAGTACAAAGTAGCTATTTACTCTACAATTACGGTATCAGCACCTCGCAGCCTGGTTATTCAGCTCCTATGCTCTACCCCGTTATTCTGAGTTTCTTTTACTATTTCTTTCCACAGTTCTTTATGGTTGGTCTTTCTTCTCTTTCAGAAAGTTGGGTAAAGCCATTACTCTCGTTGTATTAGCACTTTTCAGTACAGTAGCTTATTTGGCTTTTCTAGGTTTCATTATCTATGATATGAGCACCACTCAGCAACTATCGGGCAATATACCTCAGCTGGGTACCCTATTCCCCGCCATCGCCTTTGTACTAGGCATTATGGCTTTGCGTGCAATGCGTCGTGACCAAGCTCTACTCCGCTCTGCTGATCGCATCCGTTAAGACTTACCTCACAATAGATACAAATCATACTTCTCTAGATGCTTATGCAGAGCTTCTGCGAGGGCAATCGAGGCAAGGAGCTTTGTTTAAAGGAATCTTACGCAATGAATAAAGTAATGCTCATTGGCAACGTGGGCAAAGACCCTGAAATACGTTACATCGACAATGGAGTCTGCACCGCTAAGGTGGTCTTAGCTACAAATACTCCTGGCTATACTCTCCCCAATGGCACTCAGGTGCCTGATCGTGCCGAATGGCATAATCTCCTTTTCTGGAGAAAAATAGCAGAGGTGGTGGAACGCTATGTGAGAAAAGGCGACAAACTATACGTAGAAGGCGAGCTACGAACTCGTAACTACACAGATCATCAAGGTATTGTGCGCTACACTCACAGAAATATGGGTGAACAACATGCAGATGCTTACTCCGAAAAGCCAAAGTTCTACAGCTAATACTCCTTCTACTCCTGAAGCCTCAAAAACAGAAGCCCCATTTTAAGGCTACAGATTATACGGGCTTTGGTGTTTGAAGACTCCTGCATCGCATTATTGTTTCATGGACTGATTGAGGTTTATGCCTAAATATACTTCTCTTTCTTCCCGCAGTGCCAACATTTGGTTGTGGCAACTCACAGAGTGCCCTGAGCAATTGTGCTCTGTTACTATCATTTTGACTACGCTTCGCAGAGTGCAACAATTTCGTTCTATGCAAGCGTCAGCGTGAGGTGGTTAGCTACTCGACTGCTCATGCACTGAAATACTGGGCGACAACTGTGAGTTATAGCATATAACGAACATGGTGCTCCCTTTTCTCGTCAGCCAAAGGATTATGCTTCTTGAGGACATGCGTTTCAGACCAATGAAAAAAGGGTGTTCCCAACTTTAAGCATCTCTCACTCTCACCAATGGGTGGCCATAGCTTTAGGAACAAATTTTACAGCCTATAGGATTGAGACTTAGAAGTTATCAGCGAGAGGCAGCACGCGTGCAACACAAGTTTTTATCCGCAGAAGAGCAGCGGCTACTCTCTCTACCCTTACTCCCACGGCATTGATGTGCGCCATAAAGCAACCTATAAGTTATACAATCATCCAGGCCTTCTTTTTCTAGATCAAATGAGATTATACTACAAAGATGGCCAAATCATGGTGGAGTTGCCCACTTTACAGAGGGATGTACTCATTGAAGCTGGGCGTTTTCATGGACTGCGCCTTTTGCAGTTGCACAATTTGCAGTGAATTGTCTTTTGATAGGGTCTACATTGTATGACACAACCACATAGAAAAAGCGTTGAAGAAACTAGAATGTTTCTTCTGTGCTTTTGATTATCACTTATCTCAGTAAGAGAGCAGCCCCAACGTGAGGAGTATAGGTTGGAGGCAGATTATTCCATTTATACAATTTATGGAGTTTAATACCATATCGCTGAGCAATGCTATACATAGATTCACCTGCTACAACTACATGATAAGTATCACGAGATAGACGGCTGCGCGACTTTTCTTCTTGGTGAGATAAACGGCTTCTCCACGTGTTAATTGATAATGCTTTATCCACCCTCATTATAATTTGCGAAAACTTACGCTCTGAAAAGCCGCATATCTCAGGCTATACTCTCAGGCGAATCTCTGGACCAACCACAACATAAACGAGGTCATTGCAGAGATATAGACGTCGTGCAGCTAGTTCTGCCCTTTGTTCGATTTCTCTTTGGTAATGGCTCTCATGGCTGCGCTGATAACGATCGTACTGTACCAAGTCGTATCGTTCTATGACTCCATGAGCAACTCTGCATATCTGGGATTTGTGGCATAACCACACTCTTCAATCCTCTCGCCCATCCCCCGATAATCCTATATAAATCGAGAGAAAAAGTGAGGCTCTGACGTCTGCCCTCAACTAGAGAGGCAGATGATCCTCATAACTCCTCTGCTGCAAGTATATTTTCTAAATTGCTCATTAGGGGCATCGTCTGTGCGTAAGACAAAAGGTCCCGTCCATGTGCCCCCAGTTTTAATACCAAAATGATTATTGGCTTGGGTTGCCAACGTAGAGCGACCAGCATTACTCTCTAGGAGACCTTGTGCCAGAGTTATACTCGCTGCAGGATACGATAAGCGCAACATTTTGATCTATAGCCACTGGGACTTATACGTCTCGAGTATGCGACGATAAGCCTCTGCTTGGGCAAGAGACAGACAAATGGCTCAAACAAAGAACCACGCAATATAGTAAAATTCGATGCATGCGATAGGTGTTAGTACTACAAAGTTACGATTTTCCGAAGAAGATATACGTACTCTTGATTGTAAAATATGCAAAGCTCACAAGTAGACACCGAATTATGGCAACACTTTAAGGATAACAACAGTTAGAACCCATAAAAGCTTTCCCCAAAAGCGACTAGTCTGAGGTATAGCGTACCTCTTTAGTCACCTTCTGGGAAAGCTAAATGGTAGATTAATGGGAAAACATTTTGTAGATGAACGCGGTATTAGTTGAGCGGATGAGTCATATCTTCAGGACGTACCCATGTATCAAATTCCTTCTCCGTGACGTACCCCAAACGCACAGCTTCTTCTTTCAAAGTCGTCCCATTCTTATGCGCTGTTTGAGCTATTTCTGCTGCTTTGTAATATCCAATCTTTGTATTGAGAGCAGTTACAAGCATCAAACTATTATTGAGCAATTCTTTAATGCGCGAATGATTTGGCTCGATTCCAACGACAAGATGTTCCGTGAACGATACAGCTGCATCGCCTAGGAGTTGGGCACTATGCAGAAAATTAGCAGCCGTACTGGTTTGAAAACATTAAGTTCGAAATGTCCTTGCATACCGCCAACCGTAATTGCGGCATCATTACCCAATCACCCTGAGCGCAAACCACATTTGTCAGTGCCTCGGCCTGCGTTGGATTCACCTTACCGGGCATAATAGAAGAGCCTGGCTCATTGGCAGGAATAATTATTTCACCAATTCCACTTCTAGGGCCAGAAGCAAGAAGACGAATGTCATTTGCGATCTTATTCAAAGAAACAGCCACTTGCTTCAAGCACCACTGGGTTCTACAACAGCATCAGTGAGGCCGCAAAGTGCTTCAAATTTATTCTCAGCTGTCACAAAAGGTAGCCCGTAAACTTAGCAATGTAACGCACTGCAACTGTAACGTCGCAATCTTTAGGGGTGTTGAGTCCTGTTCCGACAGCGAGTGCCTCCTAAAGGCTAACTCAGAGATGAGGGCAAAGTGTGCTCTATGGCGAATACACGCGACCTACTTGAGCCGCATAACCACTGAACTCTTGTCCCAAAGTTAAGGGGTTGCATCCATTAAAGTGCGTTCGTCCTATCTTCACGACCTCTTTCATTGCCTCAGCTTTTAGCTTCCAGGGCTGTTGGAGCTTACGCAAGCCAGGAAGTGTCACTTCCACTATCTTTTGTAGCAAGCAATGTGCATTCCTGTGGGAAGGTGTCATTAGAAGACTGAGATTTATTCACATCATCATTCGGAAGTAACGTCTTCTCTCCCTCTCCAATGACTTTTCCTGCTAACTGATGAGCACGGTTTCCAATGACTTCATTGACGTTCATGTTGCTTTGCGTACCAGAACCTGTTTGCCAAATCACTAGTGGGAACTGATCGTAGAGTTTGCCATCGAAAGTTTTCATCGCAAACCTGTGCAATGGATCACGCTTTTTCTACGAAAGGACTCCCAGGCATGATTAGCATAGGCGGCACCTGAGAAAGCAAAAACCTTCTATGCAATTTCGTGTGGCATCGATGCAGGTTCCAATCTTGAAATTATTGCGAGAGCGTTCTGTTTGTGCACCCCAAAGTTTGTCGGCAGGTACTTTTACCTCACCTAGGGTGTCTTTCTCAATACGATATTCCATAACTTGTTGTTTTAAGATATTTGAGAATCAAGGTGTAAATCTACATTTTTCGAGATACAAGTATTAAAAAGGCTGGGTTGTGACTATTCCACACAAGGCAAACAACATAGGCGACTGAGTTGCCTCAGTCGCCTATTATAAATAATTGAAATCGATGGAGACAATGTCGCATTAGAACTTCTTAGAAATCTATTGCTGATTTTGCCTATGTCCTTCGATTATGATAAATGCGTCAGGGCGAGCGAGTTCGAGACCTGCGACCTGATTCCCAAAACCAGGTGCGCTACCAACTGCGCTACGCCCGCGGTTATCTTTAACCGAGTGCAAAAGTACCGGATAATTTACTAATCTAGATTTATTGAGACATTTCTTTCAGAAAACTACTCCATTTGATGGCTTTCGAGGTTTGAATACGCGATACCATATAGGCTAGGGAAGCACTAATGCCAAGGTTGTAAGTACTAAAGTTCCGACATTCACTAAAACCTAAAGCCCAAACATTTATCTCAACTGGCACTGTTTCTACATGGTAATGTAGCGGGGATCTAAGTGTATAAATCAAATCTTTGCTGCGCAAACAGCAAGCTTAGACCACTATATCTCCAATTACTAGGCCACGTACAATGATGACCCTGCAAAATGAGAGGAAAAACATTGCGAATCTTGGTATGTGGTTTGCTCCCATTGCTTTTTGAGGACACCGATTGTTTGCGTACGTTCTAGAATGAGAATAGACAAACCACTCACCATTGTAAAGCCTGATACACACAGCATCAAGACTAAAATCACAATCATATTAAAGTCTAGCAATTTACAACCATGAGAAGACTGAGGCATAATGCTCGACTATACTGAAAGCCTTTTTCGAGTCTTTTGGGCTTTCATCATTGAGTTGTTTGCAGAGACTTTCCACTTGTGGCAGCGTTTGCTCTATAGATTCCATCCCTTTCAAACGTACTTCAATGACACTAGCCTCATCTCCTTCCCAATGATTGAGCTTGCGCACCGTATTGAGGTCTGAGATGACGAGGGTTTTATCAAGGTGCCATATTGGACTGGTATATGCCGCACACTTTGAAACGACGCATCGTGATGGTTTCTTCAAAAAGCCAGGCAAGACTCGATCACCAACTTTCAAATTCAGCTCGTCTGCCTGCCGACGTGACAAAAGAATCTCATTACTCGCCGAGGACACGCTCCCCTCTTCAGCATTAGCCGAACGACCGTCTTCCTTCACACGCTCGGGCAAACGACCTTCCACTAAACTACTAGCAAGAAAAATTGGTATCATAGTCCGATGGAATACCTTTTAGAGTGATGCCCATATAGTCATTCTGGGTCTTCAAAATCCCCATCTTTTGTGCTATGGGCGACACACTACGCACTTCTGGCAAACTCTTCAGCCCTTTCAGCAAAGAAGCATCAGCATGAACCGGATAAGCATCAGGGAGCTGCCAATGAACTTACATCAAGTATCTCAATGTGACTCCCCAAATCCTTCCACCTTTTTAGTGATTACTTGCTTAAAGCCTAGAATGATGCAGACTGAGGTAGCATCATAGTGAGGCCAATAGCCACTCCTGTAGTGGCTATTGTGGTGGTGAGATGAGAAGCACGGCGTTGCTCAGCACCTACATTGCTCAAAAAGAATCGCCGTGCAACAAAGAAAGGAAAAATTCATAGCATCCTCATTCTTTATTGTGACATGTTTCCTTATTCACTGGAAAACCCCTATTATCTTCTAATGAAGATTAGGATAAGCAGTCTATGGGATACAACCGCTTAGGCTTCCACTCGGCCAGGATAGGCCTCTAAAGCATGTTTAAGCACCACAAGTGCACGAGCTAAATCTTCTTTATTGAGAACGTGCGCTATGCGCACCTGGTCTTTTTCCTGCTCCAGGCGTGGTATAGAATCCTGCAGCTGGGGCCAAGCATCACTGTTTCTCCTTCATAGTTGAAGTCACTTAAGCACCAAGCGCAAAATTTCTCTGCATCATCTACCGGAAGACGAGCTACAGTATAAAAGGCTCCCATAGGAATAGGGCTATACACTCCAGGAATTCGATTCAAGCCGTCTATCAAGCAATTTCGACGTTCCACATATTCGTCGTACATTTTCACGCATATACTCTTTAGGAGTGTCAATTGATGCTTCTGCAACTAATTGCCCTAAAAGAGGAGGAGACAAACGAGCTTGGCAGAATTTCATGACTGCATTACGCACTTCCTTGTTCTTCGTGATCAGTGCTCCCACTCTAATACCACATTCAGAGTATCGCTTCGATACAGAATCAATAAGCACGACATTCTGCTCCACATCTTCTAAATGACACGCACTAATATACGGTGACCCCGTGTAGATAAACTCACGATACACCTCATCCGAGAAGAGATAAAGATCATACTTCTTGACAAGATCTCGGATTTGGTTCATCTCACGTCGGGTATAGAGATAGCCCGTTGGGTTGTTTGGGTTGCAAATTAAGATAGCTCGCGTGTGTTCATTAATAAGTTCTTTCAAACTTCTCACAGCTGGTAAAGCAAAACCATCTTCTATTGTAGTGGGAATCGTACGAATCTTCGCCCCAGCCGAGATAGCGAAAGCCATATAATTGGCATACGCAGGCTCAGGTACTATAATTTCGTCACCAGGATTCAGACACGAGAGAAAAGCAAAGAGCACCGCTTCTGACCCTCCTGTAGTGATGATAATATCATCAACAGTAAGGTCAATATCGTAAGCAGCATAATACTTCACCAACTTCTTTCGATAAGAAAGAAATCCTTGAGAAGGAGAATATTCTAGGACACTGCGATCTATATTTCGCAACACCTCTAACCCAATCTTTGGAGTTTTGAGGTCAGGCTGTCCAATGTTGAGATGATAAATCTTGGTGCCACGTGCTTCCGCTTCCGTGGCTAGAGGGGCCAATTTTCGGATGGGCGATTGCGGCATCTCTATGGCGCGTTCTGATATGTGTGGCATGTGCAAATGTTTATTTGATATTCACGAAATGCTTGTGGGAGTGCACGACACACTCTGCCTTAACAATCTACGATATGAAGAAGAACAAAACAAGAACGTGCGGAGAGGATGGAATTAAATCGTCAAATCCAACAATCAATACTTTTCTAGCAGAGAAGGCAAATCCATTTAACTCTACATCAACTCCAGTCTTCCTATTCAATATTCTATTTACTCGTCAGCCTTCTTCTTTTTATCTTTGAACACCGACAAGAAAGACTTTGGTGTAGGTGTTTCAAAGTGCAAAGGTTCATTAGTGATGGGATGATAAAAGTCCAAACGATAAGCATGAAGACACAAACGTCCTACGGGATCATCTCCATTTCCATACTTAATATCCCCACATACTGGATGTCCCAAATCCTGAAGGTGTACACGAATTTGGTTCTTACGGCCAGTTTCTAACTTGAGCTCTACGAGCGAATAGCCATTCCCAGTACGCAACGTGCGAAAATGTGTAAGCGCATACTTACCACCGTTGTCAGTGGGCGAAGAATAAGTGACATAAAGTCCTTATTATCTTTAAGCCAACTCTCTACAACTCCCTTCTTTTGTTGCATTTCTCCCGAAGCTAAGGCGTAATAACGGCGATCTGTTACGATTTGTCGCCAATTATGCTCGAGTATTTGCTCTGCCTCTATGGTTTTAGCATAAACCAAAAGGCCTGAAGTATCACGATCTAGGCGATGCACCACATGGGCTGTGCATTTTTGGCGCGACTTGCGAAAGTACTCATCAAGCACCGTCTTAACACAAAATTGTCCCTGAGTAGAAGCCATCGACAGAATACCGATATTCTTTTCGATTACAATGATTTGCGCATCTTCATAGACGATTTTCAAAAACTTGCTTTGGAATTGAGTGCGAGGCTTCTGCTTAGAAATCTCCACCATCATACCTGGCTGAAGCAGAAAATCATGCTGTGACACGTTTTTCTTATCCACTCTCACCCCACCACCTGCAAGAATGGCTTTGGCTTTTGAGCGACTTATACCGTCAAGACACTGCATAACGTAAGGCAGAAGCTCCATAGCTTCGCGTACTTTGAAGAAGGTATATTTAGGTTTGCGTGGATTGAACATGTTAATATAGGGCTAGTTTTGACTAAGCAAAGATACTATTTGATATTGGAAACGACAAATAAAATGACCATCATTCCCCGATTAGTGTTAAAAATGCACGTATAAGCTCATTATTCTTCGCGTTTGTCTACCGATTCTACTGAGTTTTCTATATCTTTTGCGTTATACATCCACATAAAATATCGACTATTATGAACAAGATAGCCCTTACTTGCATTGCCCTTTGCGCTAGCTTAGCTGCAATGGCTCAAGACGATGTCTACTTTGTGCCCACCAAGAAGGCCATTCAAAAAGGAACGTGAGGCGAATTTGGGCTATAGCCAAAGTCGAGTCTACGAAGTTCCTGCTGAATCATTTGAACACGACGACTGGGCTGCTGGACGTAGCAATGGTAATCGTAGTGTAGATGAATATAATCGTCGCACTTCACGCTATGGCGTGGCAAAAGACTCCTTACGCAACTCACGCTCTCGCTATGAGGAAGATGCTCCATATACAGCCACTAGTCGCATTGTTCGTTTTCGCTCTCCTGGCATCACCATCGTCACTTCTCCTTATTACTACGACTACTACGATTTTGTAAGCTACGACCCATGGATAGACGATTGGGCATGGGGAGGATGGCGCACCAGTTTTGATCCTTTCTATTATAATCGTTGGGGTGGCTGGTACTCACCATGGAGTTTCTCCTACAACTATTGGGGCAGCCCTTGGCGTTATGGCTGGTACGACAACTATTGGCACTATGGTTGGGGATCACCTTACTATTATGGTGGCTGGTACTCTCCTTACTACTACGATTACCCTCGTTGGTATAGCTATTCACGTCCTGCGCACAGCATCACCTATGGCACCACCACAGGTCGCGAATCACGCGGTGGAGTATTCAATAGTTCAACCAATGACTGGGGACGTGGTGTAGTTTATGGCAATACTCGTTCTAATGCAAACTACCACCGCGATAATTCTAACTATAACTATGGAGCTGGAGCTTCGTATCGTGGCAACCGCGTGAACACAGATCGCATGAACCGTGGCAATGATCCACGCTATAACAACTCTACACGCAGCAACGACTACGATCGCTCTGGTTCTTCTGGCAACACCAATACCTACCAAGGCACCTACCAGCGCAGTGGCAGCGTGTTTGGCAGTGGAAACTACAATGGTGGTGGCAATTCTGGTAGCACACGCTCTGGAGGTAGCTATTCATCAGGCAGCGGTTATTCAGGTGGTGGTGGCTACTCTGGCGGCAATAGCGGAGGTAGCACACGCCAAGGAGGCAGCATTGTTGGTGGACGTCGATAATTCCTTCACCGAAACAGGTGGTTGGGCATCTCTTCCTCCTCTAAGACTATCTCCTCTCCCCCTACTCTATACTAAACTCACTCACTCTTGTTTCCCAGGAGACAGAGTGAACAATAAGCAGATTCTATGAAGAAGCTATATATCTCCGCTGCTCTTGTCAGTGCCTTGGCAGCACTACCTGCGACAGCTCAGGACATCTACAAAATAGAACAATTATCGAGCACCGATCTTAATGGTGATGCTCGCTACATCGGCATGGGTGGTGCCATGAGTGCTCTTGGTGCCAACCTCTCTGCTATGAGCACTAACCCAGCATCCTCTGCTCTTTACCGTAAATCAGACTTCTGCCACAGCAAGTTTGCTCAATCAAAAGCAACCGCGCAGATAACCTCAGCAACTCTTCTGTAAACAATACAAAAAGCAAGTCTAGACCAAATGGGGTTTTGTCTATTCCCTTTATCTCGATGGTGGTAATCTCCGTTTTGTGAACATGGGCTTCAACTATAAAAAGTCCAAGAACTTCTCCACCAACGGGCTACTGCATATGGTGCCTATGCCTACGGGCAACAATCTTTCTCAGTCTTGCTTATGCGCCAACTGGCACAAACGGGAAACGGCTGGCTAGACTTGGGCAACTCTGGCGGACGTGCTAGTACGTCTCCCTACGCCAATTTGGGATATGAGGGTGTTTATGATCGACCCGGTGCGTGATCAGAACAAACGTGTCACTGATTACAAACACAGTCAGGCAGATGCTTACCACCAAAGCCGACAAAATGAAGGAGGAATCCAAGCCTGTGACTTCAACTGGCTTTCAACTTCAACGATCGTTTCTATTTTGGCGCGAACCTCGGTGTTTACAGCGTGAACTACGAATCGTGGGGCAATTACGAGGAACAAAACTTGCGTGAAGATGGCAGCTATTTCACCAGTGCTTCTGGCGAACGCAAAACTTTCATCATGAAACACTACGAACAAATCATGGGATCTGGTGTAGATGCAAAGTTTGGAGCCATCGTTCTGCCCATTTGCGGAAAGCAACTTCCGTCTAGGTCTCAGCGTAACCACACCTACTCTATATTCACTAGAGACTAACAATCGACTTCACATGTCATCCCCTTATGGACACACTGACACCAAGACCAATACTTACTACGAATACACCGAAAACCAAGTTTCGGTGAGCAACGACTACCGAATTGTAGCCCCTGGAAAGTAAACTTTTAGCCTTGGTACTACAATTGGACGCCGTGTAGCATTGGGAGTAGAATATGAAATCGTGGACCACACCACAGCACAAGCTCGTGTGGTAGACGACAACTACGAAGCGTTTGAATGGAGCACTGGTCGCCAAGATGATGCTCTCCAAAATGAGATTGACACTCACCTTCGTGATATTCACACCCTTCGATTGGGTATGGAGGTACTAGCTAACCCCCCAATTTTTCCGTTCGCGCTGGTTTACAACTTTGTGTCAAGTCCATTTGCAAAGAATGCCTACCTAAATATGCTCGTAAATGGACAATCCTCGTCGCTATTCTACAGCTCCTGATTACATCAACTACGGCAACACACATCGCGCCACTTTTGGTGTGGGATACCACACTGGAGGCTTCTATCTAGATGCAGCCTTCCTTTATCAGCTCCAATCTGCTGACATGTACGCATTCCACTACAATCGTGACCCTCACGCCGCAGCCAATGAGCTTCCCGCCCAACATCTCAATTTACGCCGCAGCACGTTCACACTAACTGCTGGCTTCCGCTTTTAAACAAAGTATTATTTACTACAACTGCTCCCCGTAGATTCTAACTGAACCTATGGGGAGCAGCTGCTTTGTAGTCTGTCCCTATACTCACAAACATTGTTTCGGACTCGCAAATTTCAGGAAACTTAGCACAAATCAAAGCTTGATTTTAACACTCTATTTTCTCTATGGTAGAATCTGCTACAATCTACGTCAATCTCACACTACTTAGATCCTAAATAATCATATCATGAGACTAAGATTTCACACCCCCCTAACGACCTTATCTACATTTTCCCTATCTGTCCACACTATTGTGGTCGATTTTCGTCCTATTTTGCTCCCTGAAATCTCCTATGTTTTTAGATGAAAAACTCCGACTTAAACTAAAATATCTCGGAGATATTTTTATAAAAATCTCGAGATATTCCTTCTTATCATAGACGAACATCTTTCCACCATACTACATAGCTACTATCACCAAAGAAAGTTGTTTGCTAAGAGCAAAGAAAACTCCTCCAAAAAATCATCTACGATTTAACAGTTCTATCGCCGGCTCACGAAACAAGCCAGCAACACGAAATAAAACGATGTTGCAAGCTTGCTTGAGAATCATTTAATTGTACTCGACCTTTCGACCCGAGCCAAAGATCATAAGGATATCGCTAAGTCAGAACTCAAACTCTACAACTTATCTGCGTAAGCAGCGATGGCACGTTCCGCAGTTTTGATGGCCTCCTCCAAGGGGAAAGGTAATTCCCCTCCAGCCGCATTGAAGTGCCCTCCACCATTGAAGAATTCCGCAGCAAGAGCATTGGCAGGAAAATCATCAACACTGCGCACAGAGATGCGGATAACCTCCTTCTCTGTATCTTCTCTCAGGCTAATGCTCAGACGCATCCCCTTAACTTTGAGAGGTTCATTGACTAATCCTTCTGCATCACCACGAATATAATGGAAACGACTCATCTCTTCGCGCGTAATCGTGAAGATGCTGGCACGACTATCCTCATAGAACTTAAGCTTTTCAGTGAGAATATAAGAAAAGAAACGAAGACGATTTTCCGACCATGTATTATTAACATTGCGGTTGATTTTGTCCTTGTCAATTCCTTTGGTCAGAAGATGGGCTATGATGATAAAAATCTCTGGGTCGTTAGACGCATAAGAGAAGCCTCCAGTGTCGGTCATCATGCCACAATAGATGCAAGCTGCCGTGCTACGTGTCATTTTCTCAAATCCTCCTAACTGATAGATGAGTTTGAAAACCAATTCACATGTGCTACTTGCTTTAGGTTCCGAAATGATGAACTGTGCACACGAAGTATCGGGATGCTCATGGTGGTCTATCATGATGCGTTTCGCCTTGCTACGCTCTATAACAGGGGCAAAATCTTGCAACCGATGGAGGGCATTGAAGTCGAGTAAGCAAATGAGATCGGCATTTTGCACTGCTTGTGTTGCCGCAGAGCGCATTTCATCTTTAGAATAATAGAGCACTCGCTTCGCGCCTGGCAGCCAGCGTAAGAAGTCTGGACAAGGAGTGGGTAGCACTACAGTGACACGCTTACCCAACTGCATAAGATAATCTGCCCATGCCAAGGTTGATCCCATAGCATCACCATCAGGACCTCGGTGAGCTGTGATTACCACATTGCGCGCATCCTTGAGAATGCTCATAAACTTCAATAATTCGGCAGGAGAGAGAAGAGGGGAAATTTCCATAAAAGGAGTCTATAATATGAGTCATGCCCCACAAAGGGCAAGTCAAGTGAGGAGTTAAGCAACGACTAAAAGCCTAACTCTTGTTCTATACAAATAAGGGAAAGAAAAAGAGAGGCTTGTTGTGAAAAGACTCTACATGATTCTCACAACAAGCGAAGCCTTTTATTCAGCAAAACGAAGCCTTAGAGCGACTTAAGCGCAGCAACTTCTGCCACAGGATCTAAGGCACCAAATATGGCACTTCCCGCCACGAGCACATCTGCTCCTGCCTCTACAAGCAACTTGCCTGTTTCACGATTCACACCTCCGTCTACTTCGATCAAAGCCTTTGACCCCGTACGATCTAGAAGTGCTCTGAGCTTGCGAGTTTTCTCTACCATAGATGGGATAAACTTCTGACCGCCAAAACCAGGATTCACACTCATAAGCATGACCAAGTCGAGGTCGGGAGCAATCTCTTCCAACACACTCACAGGAGTATGCGGATTGAGTGTCACTCCTGCCAACATGCCTTCGGCTTTAATGGCTTGTATAACTCTGTGCAAGTGTGTGCAGGCTTCATAATGCACATTCATAACACGCGCACCGAGGGCTTTCACTTCTTTAATAAACTTCTCTGGTTGCACAATCATCAAATGCACATCAAGAGGTTTGGTGGCATGTTTCGCCATAGCCTGCATTACAGGGAAACCAAAACTGATGTTAGGCACAAAAACACCATCCATCACATCAAGATGGTACCAGTCGCATTCACTGGCATTGAGCATTTCGATATCGCGTTGCAAGTTACCAAAGTCGGCACTCAGCAACGAGGGGGAAACCATAGTCATAGTGGAGAATAAATTTAGGAGTCTTTTGTATTGTTTGCTTCAGCTCGCAATTGCTCAATATACATGAGTTCATCAATAGCTTGCTTTTCACAGTCGGGATAGTCTAAGAGTGCTTGAAAAAGGCTCTCCGCCTCATCAAGTTTGCGCTGATCTATGAGCACATACCCTTTACGACGGAGTAAGAATCTAAGAAAAGTTTGCAAACCTTCCTCTTCCTTTTCATCAGCTTCAAGACGCGCCACTTCTTGTTCGATGTTCTTAATCAAACGTTCGATAGTGGCCAACGCACGAAAATCCTTGGTATTGACCAAAGATTCACATACTCAGAAGCGTATCTCACAGAATTCTGTGGATAAACGATGTCGAGATAAAAATAAGCTCGCTCGTAGAGCTTGAGTTCAGCATAACAGAAACCTATGAAGTAGCATATTTCATAGAAATGCTCTCGAGCAGATTTATTCAAACCTTCAAAATTAGGATTGAGTGCACGATAAGCGTTCTCCAAGTGTTGGAGTGCTTCGTAGTAACGCTTGCTAGTAAAAGTAGCGGCGTCCCCAATAGAGATTATACCCCACGTTGGGCACAACACTCAATCCCATGAAACGCTGCTCTTCACTGAGTTTTTCTCCGCGCTGCATCGCATCTTGAGTTTCTTGCCATTGATAGCGAAACTCAGCTTCTCTCTGTTCATTTCCAACATAATCTCGCACCATCAAAAAGCGATGCGTAAGATTATTTCGCATCCCCGCCATACTCGTTTCGGAACTTACAGGAGACAATGGAGAAGTGGGTTCGATGAAGAGCACACTCACATAGTCATTTCCTTCTATTCTATCTTCTATGTCGAGATGAATTACGAAAGTCTTTTCTTTCAACTCCCCAACAGTAGCCAACACTTGTATCGTTACTGGAGATATGCTCGGGCAATCTTCCCAACTCTCAGCACATCCTAGCGCATCGAGAAGCACAAAGTTAGAAATATCATCGTGAGAGGAAAGAGAAATCTCTATGGGACGAGCAACAGTTGACAAATCAGACTGTTCTGGCATGGTTTCTTGCTCTGAGAATTTAGGAAATGCTCCCCAATCGGTCTGCATCGTTTGCAAAGCATGAAACTGAATGTTGCTTTCATCTTCATAAAATGTATGAAATAGCTGCCCAATAGTGTGGTGCATGGTCGTAGTTTCACGCCATACTAAACTTGGATGTTGATGCCACAATTCGAGTTCTCTCGAGGAGATAACGCTCACGCATCGATAGTGCACTATTCTCTTCAAGATCAGCATGTCCACTCCCACTTATGTTTTGGAAGATTTGTCGAAACAATCGAGCCATCTCAAATGTCTGTTGCAACATACTTCCTAATTCGTAGCTTTGACGCTTATCATGAGTCGCCAATCGGAAATTAAAAAGCAAATGAGCGTTTATGGCCTCTTCCTTGGGATTAAGAGTATAATAGGCTTTGAAATCGCTTTGTTTCAGATTGAAATCATTGCAAGCAAAAGCGCAAATTGTCAATTTGCGAGAGAAACTTCCGAAAAATAAGGAAAAATGAATATGCACAGAGAGTATGATGTGCATTGGCAACTAAACGAAATCGCCCTTGTTGGAAAGAGAACACATAGTCTGCTTCACCCGATACATGCTCGTTCTCCTGAACTTCCCACTGCACTTGCAAACTTTTCAGCAACTGCTTTACCGTGCTGTGCACCTTCACAGGCGCAAGTGCAGAAGAGGAAAGAGGAGTCTTTGCCGAAAACAGGGATTTAATCCATTGCCAATTCATAAAACAAGACGATTGTTGGGTGACTGATTCTAAGATATTGTGGCTTCAATCTGCCGAATTCTAGGAGAAAATAGGCTGATTTCTCGCCATCTTGAATGAGCAAAAATACAAATTTATCGCGACATGCTCCTGACAAACAAGAAAAAAATCACGTAATTTTGCGCAAGATTTCTAGCCTATTCGCGAGGTGTGGTTGAGCCCTATGACTTTCTCACTCCGCAAAAGTCAAACTACTTTTTAGCCAACACCTCTCTGTTCTAGCTACACTAAACCCCTAAACTCCACTTTTTCCATCTATTTCTTTCGACTCAATGATTCCAATAGAAGATTTTTTTCCGTAACTCCGACACCAATGGCTATCAAATCTCACCCGATGGTTTGAACATCTCATTCATGGCGCCCTACGAAGACCGCATGAACATCTTCGTGCGCTCCGTAGATGCTGGCGGGAAATTTGGGCGAAATGAAAACAACTCACCTTTGAAACCGCACGTAGTGTGGGAGGTTATTTATGGGCGGACAATGAACGCATCTTGTTGTCAAAGATTCGGGAGGAGATGAGAATTATCAACTCTACGGTGTCCGCATCGATGGTTCAGACGAACGCTCATACACCAACTTCCCTGGCGTACGCACCTCTATTATTGACGACTTGGAAGACTTCCCCAATGAGGTTATTATTGGCCTTAACCAAAGAAACCCCTAGAAGTCTTTGATCCTTATCGTTTGAATCTTGCTACTGGTGAACTCACCATGTTGGCCGAAAAATCCTGGAAACTACATGGGATGGATGACAGATCATGAGGGCAAGCTCCGTATGGCTACAGCTGTTGTAGACGGAGTCAATACACAACTGCTTTATCGAGACCATGAGAATGAGAATTTTCGCCCGATTCTCACCACAAACTTCAAAGAAGAAGTAAACCTATGCCTTTTTACTCCTGACAATCGCCACGTATGGGCCATTAGCAACCTCCATCGCGACAAAGCAGCTTTAGTATTATTAGACCCTCGCACTGGAGAAGAATTAGAAACCCTCTATGAGAACGAAAGTTACGATGTCACTACTTTGAGCTATTCGCGCAAAAGGAAACAACTGCTCGGTGCCTTCTGCTCTGGACATCGCGAACCTATCCGCCACTATTTTGACGAGGAGGCACGCCTGGAACGTGAATGTATACAGGCTCATTTTCCCCAGCAATGTGTAGGCACAATGGGGAGCGACCGCGCAGAACGTAAGAAACTTCTTTATGTAGGTGGCGACCGCACTCGTGGTTCTTACTATTTCTATAATCTCGACACTGACATGCTCACGCATTTAGCTGATGCTGCACCTTGGCTCTCGGCTGATGATATGGTGGAGATGCATGCTGTGACTTATACCACTAGTGATGGCCTGACCATTGAGGGCTATTTGAGCCTACCCAAAGGCTCGACTTTAACAGCCTTTTCCCAAGATAACTTCGTCCCCTCGGCTACTGACCTACAAAAGATATCTTCTTCAGAAGAACATCTTCCCCTCTCAATAGAAAAACTCTGCCTAGCCGACAATCAATCCCCTCTTCCATTGGTGGTCAATCCTCATGGCGGCCCTTGGGCACGCGATAGCTGGGGATTCTCCTCAGAGGTGCAATTCCTTTGTTCACGTGGATATGCCGTATTTCAAATGAACTTCCGCGGTAGCACTGGGTATGGTCGTAAATTCCTTGAAGCAAGTTATAAACAATGGGGACTAAAAATGCAAGATGACATCACTGAAGGTGTGCAACATTTAGTGAACTAGGGTATTGCTGATGCCAAACATATAGCCATCTACGGAGGCTCATACGGTGGCTATGCAGCTTTGGCTGGTGCTTGCTTCACTCCACAACTCTATCGTTGTGCGATAGACTATGTAGGTGTGTCGAATCTCTTCACTTTCATGCAGACTATTCCTCCATATTGGCGACCTATGCTAGAAATGATGTGACGAACAAGTGGGACATCCCGAAGCAGACGAAGAGCAACTAGCCGCTACCTCTCCTGCCCTTCATGCTGACCAAATCGTTTGTCCTCTATTTGTGGCACAAGGAGCCAATGATCCTCGTGTGAACAAAGCGGAGAGTGACCAGATGGTCGAAGCTCTGCGACAACGAGGTGTGGAAGTGGAGTATATGGTCAAAGACAATGAAGGACATGGATTTGCCAATCAAGAAAACCGCTTCGACTTTTACCGCGCTATGGAGCGTTTCTTGGAAAAAGCATTTGAAAAGTGTGGGATAAACATCACAATAATAAACTTAAAATGGGGCTGTTCCAAATTAGGAACAGCCCCATTTTCTAATAGTTGGTCAAACGAACTTTCTAAAAAGCCTTAAACTTATTTTTATCCTCATTTCTTCTATAGAGTCTTCATACCTTTTATTTTTCTCTCCTGTTACTTGTTGTAACAAATGCTTCACAGTATTTCTCTGCACCGCTACATAGGAGGTATGAGCATTAACGTCTATACGGCCTATTTGGACAGAAGTAAGTCCACCTTTCTTACACAAAAAACCAAGGATATCGGCTTTTGAAAGCTTGTCTTTCTTCCCACGACCTATATATAATACGGCCCACTGCGAAGGTTGCGCTTTGATCGTAACATCAGACACAGTATATGATTCGTCAGCTACGACAAAAGAAGGTAGTTTTTCTTCAGGCCCTACCAATAAATAGGCTGTCCCTTCTGCATCCCAACGCGCGGTGCGTCCTGAACGATGAGCAAAAGTCGCTGCATCTAATGGAAGATGATAATGAACTATAGCGCGAACCTCTGGAATATCTAAACCGCGAGCTGCCAAATCGGTGCTTACCATAATAGAAGCAGCTCCAGAACGAAAACGATAGAGCGATCGTTCACGCATTTCCTGGTCTTGCCCCCCATGATATAGGCTGATAGGAAAGCCTTGTTCTCGGAGATACTGCCCCACTCTATCAACGCTTTCGCGGTGCGAAACAAAGACTATAGTACTTTCTCCTCCAATACGAGTGAGCAATTGTGCAAGTGTTTCTAATTTATCCTTTTGTGGTGCAGGAATTTCAGTAATTTTTAAACGACTTGCTAAGTCGTCTACCATGTCCAGGTAGTTGATTGAAGCGAACTTTCGCTGTACTATCAATGCTGGTACAGGGAAGAACCTTATGGGTCTTTCCATCTGGGATTGCTTCTGGGACACGTTCTCCCCATACATCGTGCTTCTCTTCTTCAAAAGCTGTGGCAGAGGCTACAACAACTTGCGAAACAAAGTGCATCGCTTCACCTATGCGGCTCATCTCTTCGCGAAACCCTAGCTCTAGACATTTGTCGTATTCATCCAAGACAAGGAGGCGCACTCCCAAGACGTTGAGATTGTCTTTCCCTATATGGTCAAGCAATCGGCCTGGAGTCGCAAACACCACCTGTGGACGTAATTCTCGAATGCGACGATGCTCCTCCATGGTGGGACGTCCTCCATAAAGTGCAAAGCCCGCGAGAGAAGTACCTACTTGAGACTTGAACACTTGCTCAACTTGAGCTGCAAGCTCACGACTTGGCACAACAACAACCGCCTGCAACGTATCCATAGAAGTGTCAATGCGAGAAATGAGCGGCAAAAGATAAGCCAAAGTTTTACCACTCCCTGTAGGAGATAGAAGCAATACGTTCTGGTTTTGCTGAATAGCCTTACCAGCTGCCAGCTGCATAGGGTTGAGCTTCATGTTTTAAGTGTGTGTGTGGATAGACAAAACAGAGGAAAGATTGTTCCTTACAACAAAGGGAACTCCCCAAAAGAAAGGATAAAAAGAAGGCTGTACCGGTGAAGATGATGAAACTCCGAGTAAAAAAGGATTTGAGTGTCCCTCGCCCTTTGTAATCCGACCCCCACGCTGCATTGAAAGCGCAGTATCGGCACGCCATTGGACGAACGACTTGTCTCGGTGATTCAGATATAATTGATGAGTATCCCAATCTGACCAGTACAGCCTATGCTATTGATATAATATTTTAAGGACAGCCAGTGCTGTCACAATCTCTTGTTGTTTGTATGAGCAAAGTTAGAAGTTTATTTTGAAACCGCCAAATATAATCTACTTTTTTCGATAGATACTTTACACGTTCCAAAGTAAGTTTAAAGGTGCTACTCTCACTGAATAAGCTACAAAAGAGAAGGGTCACTAAAAGAATGGTTCTTTACAATAAATTTCTAGATATAACTCATAAAAAATGGACAAAAATTTGCTAGTATCAGAAAAGCTGTACCTTTGCACTCGAAAACGAAAACAGGGTACCATGGCCGAGTGGCTAGGGCACAGGTCTGCAAAACCTGCTACAGCAGTTCGAATCTGCTTGGTACCTCAATCCAAAGGGGCACCTCGCAAAGAGTTGCTCCTTTTTCTTTGATAGTTTTTCACAGCTTTTCACTGCCCCCTACTCTACATTTTTGTGCATGGGTGCACTTCTGCTGTGATTCACACTTCAATCTCCCGCACCATGGAAGAAAAATCCACCACCGCTCCTCTTGACTCAACACTAACCACATCACCCGATATGGGTATTGGCAATGAATCTAATCTTTCCAACAAGCCTTCGTCTATAGACTTCATCACTGATCTCAATGAAATAGCTGCACCATCGGTGCACATTCAAGGGGAATCGGGTGAAACCTTAGTACTTCGCACAGAAGGATTGGTAAAACGACTATGGTAAACGCACTGTCGTTAATGATGTATCATTTGAAGTGCATCAAGGGGAAATTGTGGGTTTGCTAGGCCCCAACGGTGCAGGTAAGACAACCTCCTTCTACATGACTACGGGTTTAGTTGTTCCCAATGGAGGTAAAATATACTTGGGAGAAAAGGAGATTACCAAGGCTCCTGTATATAAACGCGCCAAAGCTGGTATTGGTTATTTGGCACAAGAGGCTTCAGTTTTTCGCAAAATGAGTGTGGAAGATAACATTTCTTCTGTGCTCGAAATGACCAAAAAGTCACGCGAGGAGCAGCGCGAGATGTTAGAATCCCTAATCTCAGAGTTCCGCTTACAGAAGGTGCGGAAAAATTTGGGCGACCAACTTTCAGGTGGTGAACGTCGCCGTACAGAGATTGCACGTTGCTTGGCCATCGATCCCAAGTTCATCATGCTGGATGAACCTTTCGCAGGTGTTGACCCAATTGCTGTAGAGGATATCCAATACATTGTATGGAAACTAAAAGACAGAAACATTGGCATTCTCATTACAGACCACAACGTCGAAGAAACACTGAGCATCACAGATCGTGCGTACTTACTCTTTGAAGGAAAGATTCTTTTCCACGGCAGTCCAGAAGAACTAGCCGCCAACGAGATAGTACGCGACCGTTACCTTACCCACTCTTTCAAACTACGCAAAAAGAATTTTCAACTCATCGCTGAACAACGCGAAGGAAAATGACTCTCATATAATACCGCATGAAACCCATCTTACCTCTCTTTGTGCCTAACACTCTGCACAGCACCACTCTGTGCTGTGAGCGCACACATGACACCCACCTCTAGCATAACACGTACTCCCCATAGTACAGATGCAGCAGAGGATTCTTCCCAAAAAGACTAAAGTAGACTCACAAATTGATTCTGCTAGAATAAACGACACCCCTGCATGTGACTTCAGCGCAGCTCTATGGCCCTGTATTATACAAGCACCTATATGGAAGGATTCGCTCAACTCGCAGGGAAAAAGTTATGAAGAAGATGAGGTTAAAGAATGGAATAGTCACCTCGTAGAAATCCCAACCTGCGCTCGTCACGTATCCTTCGTAAAGGAGAAGCCATTGATTCTAATAGCGTAAATGGAATCCGATTTACGGTTGACGTACAACGCTGGACCAAAGCCAATTTATCTACGAAAAAAATTAGCAATTTCGACACCTATGTCAATGGTATTCTTCAAGATAACCAAACGATTATATTGCGCCCTGGGCGCACAGAGATAGCTCTTCTCACGTACTCTACAAGCGGTGCTCGTGACACCTTTGAAGTAAGCGTTATTGGTAAAGATTTAGCTAAAGCTGAGCTTAATAGTTCAAAGCCCCAAGCTTTCTCTTTCGATGACATGCTTCATGGGGAACGTTTCTACAGCATGAAAATGTCTCCTTCGGGTCGCTATCTCATGACCATGTACTACACGACAAATCGTGATGGTAAAAACGATTACCGCACAGTACTTACCGACCTTCACTCACAGCGTACAATTTATCGCAGTGAAAAGTATGAGTATTGGACATGGTTGGAGCAAGAGGACAAATTATACTACGAAACCAAGAAAGGTGGAGATAACCAACTCGTGACTTCTTGACCCAGCTACTATGCAAACACAGGTAATAGGTACACATCTCCCCGAGGGAAGTATGGCACTTGCTCCCAATGGAAAGTTTGCTATTTATGACATCAATGAAGACAGTGACGAACAACGTGGTGCTCTCAAACAACTTAAGGCTCCCGATGATCGCCAGTCTGGCTGGCGCAGTCGAAGTGCACTCTACTACGTGGACTTGAGCACTGGCGCGACACGACGTTTGACCTTTACCAAAGAAGATGTGCATCTCAACGATATATCTCATGATGGTCAACGTATACTTGTGAGCCAAAATACACATGATTTGACTCGCAAGCCCTTTGACCACAAAAATGTATATGAGATTTGGCTCGAAAAAGGAACTATTGACACCCTTTTAGTTGACCAACCTTGGTTAGGCAATGGCCAATACAGCCCAGACGATAAACATATTTTGTTCGAAGGCTCTCCCTCTGCTTTTGATGGTATTGGCAGCAATCTCCCCAAAGGAGAAGTTGCTCAATCCTTCGACCAACGCTTATTTCTTTTTGACCGCACCACTCGTAAAGCCACTGCATTGCTCAAAGACTTTAAGCCTTCTGTGAGTCATGCCAAATGGAATCGTGGTGATGGCTTTATCTATGCCGAGTGTGCAGATGGTTATGATGAAACAATGTGGCGCATCAATCCCAAGAATGGACAACGCGAACGTCTTAATCTTCCGGTTAGCATAGTTCAAGGCTTTACGATGTCTCAAACACGCAAGCCACAAATAGCCTTTTTCGGACAAACTGGCACTACTTCACGAAATGGATATGTGGCAGAGCTTTACGAGTATAACTCCCAAGTGTAAACCTTTTGGCGAAGTTTCTTTCCAGAAATCATTTGGTAATCGTGCAATTGCCAGTTGTACTCCATGGAAGTTCACAACTTCTAGAGGCGATATTATAGAAGGCTTTTATCACCTTCCCAATAATTTCGATGCTACACGTAAATACCCCATGATCGTTTATTACTATGGCGGTTGCATGCCCATTACTCGCGCTTTAGAGTCATACTACCCTCTCTCAGTATTGGCCAATATGGGCTATGTAGTATTGGTAGTCGAACCTTCTGGTAGCACTGGATTTGGAGAAGAATTTGCCGCACGCCACATCAATACCTGGGGAAAGATGTCCTCCGACGACATCATTGAAGGAACACAGACTTTCTTAAAAGAACATCCTTATGTAGATGCAAAGAAAGTCGGTTGCATGGGTGCAAGTTATGGCGGATTTATGACCGAACACCTCCAAACACGCACTAACATCTTTGCAGCTGCCATAAGCCACGCTGGTATCTCTAACATAGCTTCCTATTGGGGCGGCGGATATTGGGGGCATACCTATGGAGAAACAGCGCAATATGGATCATATCCTTGGAACAATCCTGACCTATACACGAAGCAGTCTGCCTTGTTCAATGCTGACAAAATCCACACTCCTCTATTATTGTTACACGGCACAGCCGACACTAATGTCCCCACCAATGAGAGCCAACAACTTTTTACTGCGCTCCGCATTTTAGGTCGTCCTGTGAGTTACATTCAAATCAAAGATGCTAATCACGTGGTAACAGATTATCATCAACGCAAGGAATGGCAAGATGCTATCATGGCATGGTTTGAAAAATATCTCCAAGACAATGATGCTTGGTGGAAGCATCTAGGATTTGAATAGTACCTATATCAAACTCTTTATCGGACGGAATTATAGCACTCTTCTAAGACAAAAATGGTATCTTCCAACGAATGATACTCAAAACAAAAAGCGAGGCCAAAAAGCCTCGCTTTTCGTTTTGTTCATTCCTAGGATTTACGTATCTTTGTCGCAATATATCAAAATGATTATGAATATTCATTCACTCTTCTTGGCAGCAACTGGTACAGTCCTTCTTATGGGAGGCTGTAAAAATCGCAATGATGCCTCTGCAGAAGTCACGACTCCAGCCGATACAAGTCAAATAGACACCACAGTCACCGCAAGTGACTCCATTATGGAGGAGCAAGATACTGTTGCTCCCCTTAAAAAAGCTGATGAATTTTTTGATGACTTCGCTTTCGCCTTTATGAAGAATCGCAAGTTCCAACGTTCCAGCATAATCTTTCCATTGCCATACACAGTAGATGGACAAACAAAGTATATAGCTCGCAATGCTTGGAAGTTTGATCGCATGTATTCTGCTCACGAAGTCTACACACTCATCTTTGATAGCCATAAAGGAACAAAGATGTCTAAGGACACCTCTGTAAGCAAGGTAGTTGTGGAAGAATTAAACTTGGAAGTCCAGCGTGTCAAAAGTTATCATTTTGAACGCAAAGCAGGCGAATGGAAACTTACATCTCTCAACGACCAGCCGATGGAAGAGAGTGTGAATAGCGAATTCTATAATTTTTACCACCGCTTCGCCTTAGATGATGACTTTCAAAAAGCCCATGTAGCAGAATCCCTAAAAATTCACGACCTACGATGATGACAATTTTCAACGCATCAAAGGCACTATCTCTGCTGCTCAATGGAAAGACTTCGCTCCTGAGCTCCCCCACACGCAGCTCACCAATATCCTCTACGGTCAAACTTACAAAAATTCAAACCTTCGCATCTTGTCTATTTCTTCCCTCTCTGGAGGAATGGCAAGCACATTGACGTTTAAAAAGAAGAATGGCGAATGGATTCTCACTCAACTTGACAATTAAAAACTGTCATCTTCGCTTTTAGTCATATACGTTTCACTTTTCTCATTTTGCTTGAGATATGGCCTACCCTCTCACAGCTCCACAATACTTTTAGCATAGCCGCTACCTGCGATTCATTCTTTGAATATGCTTCTGTGGAAGAACTACAAGCATTGCTTCCTCAGCTCAATCAGCAACGCTGGCTGCACATTGGTGCCGGTAGCAATCTCCTTTTTGTTCATCCACATTTCGACGGAGTAATCTTGCATAGTGGCATTAAAGGGTGGGAAAGAATCAATGAAACCGACACGACTGTGGACATTAGAGTTGGGGCGGGTGAAGAGATGGACGCTTTCATAGCACAGATGATAGACCAAGGATACTATGGATTAGAAAATCTCTCTCACATCCCGGGAGAAGTGGGTGCATCTGCCGTGCAAAACGTTGGAGCTTATGGCGTAGGGGCTGGAGACTTCATTGTATCAGTAGAGGCTCTGGAAGTTGCGACTCAACAAGTAGTTACACTCCAACATGATGACTGTCATTATTCCTATAGATTTGGTGAGTTTAAAGGCAACTGGCGAGGCAAATACATTATTACACAAGTCACCTTCCGCTTAAAGAAAACCTTCACTCCCATTCTTTCTCATAAATCCGTTCCACAAAGATTAGCTGAACTTGGCATTCCACTCGACACAGCTCGAGCCAAAGACCTGAGAAAAAGCCATTATTGACATCAGAGTGCTAAACTTCCCGACCCTAAAGTCATAGGAAGTGCAGGGTTCTTTCTTTATGAATCCCATTGTAACTCCAGAAGTTGCAAATAATTTATTGGAGCGTTTTCCTAATATGCCACACTACACAATGCCTAATGGATAAAGATTCCTGCTGGCTGGCTGATCGAATAAGCTGAGTGGAAAGGGAAATCATTAGAGTAATGCTGGTGTTCATCCCCAACAAGCCTTAGTGCTCATCAACAAAGGTGGAGCCACGGGCGAAGAAGTCGCACATTTAGCACACACCATTCAACAAGATGTAAAGCAAAAGTTTGGGATTATGTTGCATCCAGAAGTAATGTTTCTCTAAACATCGCACTTCGCCTTGTTTAATGCTCCTTAGTATTCACTCTTTCGTAATAGAAACACACAAAAACTCAATGATGAAATTTATCTCTTGGAATGTCAATGGTCTTCGCGCGTGTCGCGAAAAAGGATTTGAAGAAAGTTTTGCTCAACTAGATGCAGACTGCTTCTGCCTACAAGAAACAAAATTACAAGAAGGACAGATAGACATAGCCTTCGATGGCTCATGAAGCTAGTGGAACTATGCTGAAAAGAAAGGTTACTCGGGCACTTGTATTTTTACACGTATCAAACCTCTCAGCGTTCGCTACGGGCTGGGGATAGAAGAACATGATCATGAAGGTCGCGTCATCACTCTTGATTTGAAGATCTCACCTCCTCACCGTCTACACTCCAAACTCCCAAGATGGACTGCGCCGTTTAGACTACCGCATGACCTGGGACGATGATTTCCGTGCCTATGTACAACAACTCGATGCCCATAAGCCTGTTGTCATTTGTGGCGACCTCAATGTGGCACACCAAGAGATAGACTTGAAGAATCCTAAAACCAATCGCAAAAATGCAGGTTTTACCGACGAGGAACGCCAAAAGTTTAGTCAACTCTTAGAGGCAGGATTCACAGACACCTACCGTTTCTTTAATCCAGACCTTACTGATAGTTATTCCTGGTGGAGTTATCGTTTCAAAGCGAGAGAGAAGAATGCCGGATGGCGCATTGATTACTCGTAACCTCGCAAAGTCTTAACGACCGATTAGTTTCTGCCGACATCCATCAAGAGATTTTTGGAAGCTGACCACTGTCCTGCTGGAATTAGTTATTAAATAAAAGAGTTCTCTTTCCCCTGTATTAAGGGGCTATAGCTATACATAAACATCACATTTCTCCCACAGCCATATGAAACAATTCTTGCAATATGTCCTTGCTTCTATCGTCGGTTTTGTGATAGTAAGCATTTTCACCTTCATCATGTTTTTCGTTATGCTGGGTGCACTTATGGCATCTAGTGGTGAGCAACCTAAAGTTGACGACAATTCAATTCTCAAAATATCTCTCAGTGGTACACTTGTGGATCAAGCCCCAGCAGAAAACCCATTACCGCTCTTCTAGGTAATAACGGAGCTACGACAACACAAGGATTAGACCAGCTCATAGATGCCATCAAAGTAGCCAAGGAGAATGACAAGGTCAAAGGTATTTACCTTGAAGGTGGAGCTCTACAATCTGATTTTGCCTCTAACGAAGAGCTTCGCCGTGCTTTGCTTGACTTTAAGAAGAGTAAAAAATGGATCATCGCCTATGCCGATAGCTATAGCCAAGGAACTTACTACACTAGCTTCAGTGGCTGACCGCGTATTGCTCAATCCTGAGTGGGATGCTTGATTGGCATGGTATTGCCCAGCAAACGACCTTCTACACGGGATTAATGGAGAAACTCGGTATCAAAGCCCAAGTATTTAAAGTAGGTACGTTCAAGAGTGCAGTAGAGCCTTTTTACTTTGAAGCAAATGAGTGAAGCCAACCGTCTGCAAATGTCAGAGTTAATTGGGGGACTATGGAAAGATATGTGTACTACTGTTGGAGCCTCTCGTCAACTCTCTCCTGATAGTCTCAACTCTTATGCTGATCGCTATCTCGCGCTGACCGATGCGAAGGATTATAAACAGCTTAAACTCATAGACGACCTTGTCTACATTGATCAAGTTCGAGGCACTACTTCAGCAACGTGCAGGGCGGTGAGATGAAGTTAGTGACTCCTAACACCCTATCGGCCTTGATGCAACAAGAAGGAGATGACCAAATTGCAGTCTACTATGCTAGTGGTAACATCGTTGACGTAGCAGGAACTGGTGTTCTAATGGGAGGAGACAATGAAATCGTAGGCGAAAAGGTTGTAAGTGATCTTGACAAACTCGCCAAAGACAAACACGTCAAAGCCGTTGTCCTCCGCATCAATTCGGGCGGTGGTTCAGCCTACGCTAGTGAACAAATGTGGCGAGCCGTACAACTACTCAAGCAAAAGAAGCCAGTGGTGGTTTCCATGGGTGGTGTCGCAGCCTCGGGTGGATACTACATGGCCTGCGGTGCACAACGCATCTTTACTGACCCCACTACCATCACAGGGTCTATCGGCATTTTTGCTATGATTCCTGAAGCCAGTGAACTTCTCACCCAAAAACTCGGTTTGAACTTTGACGTAGTCAAGACCAATCGTGCTTCCGACTTCGGTGGCCGTGCGCTGCGTATAGATGAATTGGGTGGTGCTGCCTTGCAAAAGCATGTGAATCATGGCTATGCTCTCTTCCTCAAACGTGTGGCAGATGGACGTTCAGCGGCAGGGACGTAGAATGAGCATCAATAAGTTGACAATATTGGTCAAGGTCGCGTTTGGACAGGTCGAAAAGCACTCCAAATTGGTTTAGTAGACCAGCTCGGTAGTCTTAATGAAGCTATCACTTATGCTGCAAAACTAGCCAAAACTCAGGACTACTACATAAGTAACTATCCCGATAATCCAAGTTGGTTAGACAATCTCAAATCTAGCACAGATACCGATAGCTACATGGAACGCAAACTTCGCACAGCTCTTGGTGAGTACTACGGACCTCTTCAAATGCTCCACCAAGTGGAACAGCACAATTATATGCAAGCCCGTCTTCCATTCTCAATTAACTTCAAGTAGAGAGTCTGCACGCTAGATATTTCATTCTCCACACCAGGTGAGTATTCCAAAGCCCTATTCATTGTCTATGTATTCCTCATTGTCCCATCAAATCCTACACGCAGTCCTACTTCCTCTAGCATGGTGTTATGATGGTGTGACACGTATACGTAATTGGGCCTTTGACCATGGATATCTCCCCACACTAAAATTTGACCTCCCTATTATAGGAGTAGGAAATCTTGCTGTTGGCGGAACAGGTAAGACACCTCACGCTCAATGGATTGTAGAGCAACTCTTGGAAATGAATAAACGCGTTGCGGTATTATCCAGAGGGTATGGACGCAAAACTCGAGGTTTTCGTCTCCTCACCTTACAAGCACCGCTGACGAGGTAGGCGATGAACCACTACAGCTCTTTCGTCGCTTTGCCCAACGCAACTTCATTGCTGCAGTGTGCGAAAAAAGAGTCCTTGGAGTCAAAAGATTATTACAACTTGAATATCCTCCGGAAGTTATAGTCCTGGACGATTCATTTCAGCATCGCTACGTATCGCCAGGTCTAAATATCCTACTTACAGATTTTGCAAAAACCTATGACGAAGACTCTCTACTTCCTGCAGGTCGTTTGAGAGAAAATGCTAAAGGTGCATCAAGGGCAGACGTTATTATCGTAACTAAGTGTCCTCAGTATCTGTCAACAGCACAACAAACTGCCAAGATAACAGCTTTGCTGGCTGCCCACCCTTTACACCCTCTACAGAGGAATTGCCTATATTCTTCACCACAATAGGGATACTCTCCCCATTCTTGCTGCAAAAGAAGCCCTCCTTATCACAGGTATAGCCAATCCTCGACCACTAGTTGAACATTTGCAAAGACAAGGCATCACTCTTAAACATCTTGCTTTTGCTGATCACCATCATTTCTCAACCGCAGACCGAGCTCGCATCATAGCTTGTGCTGCACACTATCCCACCCTCTTCACCACCGAAAAGGATTTCGTTCGCCTGGAGCAACTCAATCTGCCCGAAAACGTGCGACAAAAAGATAAAACCTATTCCCATCACCGTGCAAGTGCTCTTCGAACAATCGGAGCTATTGCGCCAGATTATTCAGCGTTATGTTAGCTCAAATTCAAGAAACTGCTCAGTGGATTAAAGACCACACCTCGCTTCGCCCCACCACCGCCATTGTCTTGGGCACTGGTCTCGGACGTTTAGCAGAAGAAATCGAAGTCATGAGAAATTCCCCTACGACATTCCTAACTTTCTTGTATCTACAGTAGAAGGTCACTCTGGTTGCCTTATTTTTGGTCGCCTTTGGTGATAAAGAAGTACTTGCCATGCAAGGCCGATTCCACTACTACGAAGGTTATGACATGAAGCAAGTCACCTTCCCCATCCGCGTAATGCACGAACTAGGTGTGAAAACTCTCTTTGTTTCTAATGCTTCTGGGGGCGTCAATCCTGATTTTGCCATTGGCGATCTCATGTTCATTACCGACCACATCAACTTCTTCCCAGAACATCCTCTTCGCGGTAAGAACTTTCCCCACTGGCCCTCTCCCAGATATGAGCGCAGCCTATAATCCAGAGCTTCTTCAATTGGCTCGCAACATCGCACAAGAAAAGGGCATTCGCCATGTCGAAGGCGTGTATGTTGGCACACAAGGCCCCACCTTTGAAACTCCTGCAGAATATCGCATGTACTATCGCATTGGTGGTGATGCAGTGGGCATGTCTACCGTGCCTGAAGTCATTGTAGCACACCACACAGGCATCCGAGTATTTGGAATCTCTATTATCACCGACCTAGGGGTCGAAGGTAGATTGTGGAAGTCAGCCACGAAAGAAGTACAGGTAGCCGCTAACATCTGTTCAACCTATTATGGCCGATCTCATGCGAGAAATGATTAAACGTAGCTGCTAAAGGAAACCTCTGATTCGCAGCTCTTTCCTAGCATTGCATCTTTTGTAGTTTTCTTCTAAGTCTTCACAAAGATGCAATGCTATGTATTTATACCTAGCTCGAAAATAGTTATCCAATTATCTTATTTACAGATCTACCATAGATTACATTTTAGGGACAGAGAAATCAACACAGCTTTCCGTCTCTATATGACTCTACTCTTAAGTTTATAATTTTTCTTCTTCACCCTAAGCAGAACAATTTCATGCTTGTTCTGACAGAAAAGTTCAAGTAAGAAATATAGAGAGAAGTAGGCACTTAGCTCCCTCTATGGCGTGTTACTCTTTTTTCATTCGTCTCTCTTCCCCCTACATCAAGCACTTCGTGAACGACTTGTTCACCCTTTCACGACTACCGATATTAGGACTTATTGATATGTATAAAATCAAACTCGCCATTGTACTATTGATAGTGGTAGCCACAGCAGTTTCATGCATCGACCCACTATACCCTAACGAACAAATGCTTCAACACCTTGGCACGCTCTTACTCTTTGTACCTCTTGCCAGAGATTTATTCCGAAACAAACTTCCATTACCTGCTTTTATTGGAATTGCATGCTTCACTTTTCTCCATATCCTGGGTGCTCACTACATCTACTCCTATGTTCCCTATAAAAAGAATGGGCTGTTACGCTAGACATTGTCGATGCAGATTTCTTTCAATCGCCACGCAACCATTTTGACCGCCTTGTTCATTTTTCCTTTGGATTGTTAATCCTGCCTTCCATGCTCTACTTAGCTAAACAATGGATTAAAGATAACACTTGGACTGCTCTCTTCATGGCCTGGCTAATGATTCAGACAGGAAGTTTAATTTACGAACTTTTTGAGTGGTCTCTTACCATTGTCATGGCCTCGGAATCGGCCGATTATTACAACGGACAACAAGGAGACATGTGGGATGCACAAAAAGACATGGCTTTTAGCCTTAGTTGGTTCAACTATAACTAGTAGCATCTATGCCATAAGCTACTATTTTTCCCGACAAAAAAATCTAAACTAAGTCCAATCCGCAATATCTTATTGGAGATATTGCGGATTTTTATTATCCAGCCAATAACAATTTCTCGATACCTCTCTAAAGAGCTAGAGCCAACCACGAAATATAGCACATCCCTCGATTAATATACATGCTAGACAATCTACTATCAGAAGTTTTAAATGCCCTTGTACAATGGCATTCATAGCTGAAGTCTATGGAACTACAAAGCAGAAAAAGTGCGACTAAAAGCAAGAACAACCCAACAAGACAAGGAAACAGTAGAGCTACATTCTTACTAATTTTCCATAAACACAGAGCATTATCAAGATTTTACTTCAATTGACATCAATAGTTTCACCCTTTAGAAGCTCTATTCTCCGAACTTCTCTAACATTCACTCCGACGTTTTCAAAACTAAGGCAGACATTTGCTAATATCCTGGGAAAAGACATCCATTTTACAGACTAAACTCTCAGATATATAGGACACAAGGAATTTATCGCTATCGAGGAAAAACAGAACAAAAATTGCACACTTCTAGAAAAATGCGTAACTTTGCAGCAGAATTTCATTGACACTCAACCATGTCTATCAGTAAAACTCGCCAGAAACTCATTACCGTTGCTCGTGAACTCTTTGCCAAACAAGGCTTTGATGGTATCACGATGAACGATATCGCTCAAGCTTCTCAAAAAGGTCGACGCACGATGTACACCTACTTTAGCAGTAAGGAAGACATCTATTATGCGGTTATCGAAGATGAACTAGAGCATCTGTCAGAAGAGATGGACAAAGTGGTGAACCTCCCCATTGATCCACAGGAGAAAATCGTGAAGATTATTTACACCCACCTTCATCTCATAGAAGATGTGGTAAAACGTAATGGATCGCTCCGTGCAGAATTTTTTAGTGACATCCACAAGGTGGAACGCGTACGTCGCAAGTTTGACCTTGAAGAACTTCATGCTCTACGTAGTATCTTGCGAGAAGGTGTGGCCAAAGGAATTTTCAAGCTAGACCATGTCAATCTCACTGCCGACGTCATCCACTATGCCATAAAGGGCATCGAAGTTCCTTTCATGTTCGACCGTTTAGGACAAGGCCTCTCCATGGAGGAAAGTGTAGTAGTGGTGGAACGACTCATCAGTCGTGCGCTTGGTGTCAGTCTACCCCAACAATAGTATTATCATTATATCCATAAATATTCAATCTAAATATGGGACTCTTAACAGGAAAAACAGCCATAATCACTGGTGCTGCTCGTGGTATTGGTAGGGCTCTTGCTCTCAAGTTTGCAGAAGAAGGTGCAAACATTGCATTCACTGACCTCGTCATTGACGAAAGCGGCGAAGAAACTCGCAAAGAAATTGAAGCCAAGGGTGTAAAGTGCTTGGCTTATGCCAGCAATGCAGCTAACTTTGAAGAAAGCAGCAGAAGTTGTGAAGAAGATTCACGAAGATTTCGGCACCATTGACGTCTTGGTCAACAATGCAGGTATCACCAAAGATGGTTTGATGCTCCGCATGACTGAAGCTCAATGGGATGCAGTTATCAACGTAAACTTGAAGTCTGCTTTCAACTTTGTACACGCTTGTCTTCCCATCATGATGCGTCAACGTGGCGGCTCTATCATCAACATGTCTAGTGTTGTTGGTGTGCATGGTAATGCAGGTCAAGCTAACTATGCAGCTTCTAAGGCTGGTATGATAGCCCTTGCCAAGAGCGTAGCTCAAGAAATGGGTAGCCGCGGTGTTCGCGCCAACGCCATTGCTCCTGGCTTCATCGAAACTGCAATGACTCACCAACTTTCAGATGAAGTGCGTAAGGAGTGGATGAAGCAAATCCCTCTCCGCCGTGGCGGTCAAGCTGAAGACGTGGCCAACGTTGCTGTATTCCTCGCATCTGACCTTTCTTCCTATGTCACTGGTCAAGTGATCCAGGTGGACGGTGGTATGAATACCTAATCTCATCACCCCCTAGTTATTCTTAGTGCCGAGTGGCTTCTTCGGAGCTACTCGGCACTATCTTATCTGTTTACACCTTGAAGGCAAGGCAATATTCCCACTTTGCAAAGGCACAAGATCATTCTACAAGCCTCTAACCTCTCAGACTGCGCAACAAAATTCATGGAAGTACTTTACGAAGACAATCATATTATCATAGTAAACAAATCCGCTGGCGAAATCGTACAAGGCGATAAAACGGGTGATGCCACCTTAGCAGATGCCGTAAAGGCCTATATCAAAGAGAAATATGCAAAGCCTGGTGATGTTTTCTTGGGTACCGTGCATCGTCTCGACCGCCCTGTGAGCGGTATTGTCGTATATGCACGTACTTCCAAAGCTCTTTCGCGCCTCAACGAGATGTTCCGTCTTGGACAAGTACACAAGACTTACCATGCGATAACTCCAAAAACTCCACTGGCTCGTAGTGGACACCCCCCTCTCGCCCTAGGAACTCCCACAAATCTTGTACATTTCCTCACGCGCAATGAGCGACAAAACAAAGCCTATGCTCACCTTCACGAAGTCTCGGGAGCCAAGCGCGCAAGTCTTGATGCTACGATACAGAAAATCGGGGACAACACTCAGCTCATAGAAGTAAATCTCCACACAGGCCGCCACCATCAGATTCGCTGTCAGTTGGCAGCTGTAGGCTTTCCCATTCGTGGAGACTTGAAATACGGTGCGCCACGCTCCAATCCCGATGGTAGCATATGTCTTCACGCGCATCACATCGAGTTTGTCCATCCAGTATCGAAACAACTCATTAGTGTCACAGCTCCTTATCCACAAGGGTTAAGCATCTGGCGTGCTTTTGAGTAACAAGTTCCGTTATATTCTTTGTCTCTTTAGCTCTAAACTCAACTATCCACTCAACTTTTTATCAACTAGCATTTGGTCGAACTTAATTTTGTTCGTAATTTTGCTAGGCAACTCATTACTGGACGTTTCCAGAAACTAGTACTAAACTACTATAGAGGTACATTTCTACCCTAAAGTAAGCTCAGACTGGCGATGTTACGCCAACTCATAACTAGCAACAACACAAAACTCACACCTAAACACTACGCATCACAGCGTTTGTTTTTCATTATTCCGAACACATTCATGGCAATATCCTCGTTGATTACCAGGATAGTGCCTTTTTTATTCCTACCCCTATGATTGAAAAATACCTCAAAACATCACACTTCTCCAACACAGAAGAGTTTGCCAATGGTTTCCACATAGATATTCCCCAATGCTTCAATTTTGCCTATGACATCGTTGATGAGTGGGCAAACAAAGCTCCTAGTAAACGTGCCCTCTGCTGGGTAAATGAACATGGTCACCACCATGACTTTACCTTTAGAGAGATGAAGCAACTCTCAGATGCTGCCGCTTCCTTCTTCCTATCGATTGGTATAGGACGAGGAGATATGGTGATGCTCATGCTCAAACGTCGCTACGAATTTTGGGTAGCTATTCTAGGCCTTCTACAAGATTGGTGCAGTAGCCATTCCGCTACTCACTTACTCACTCCCAAAGACATAGAGTATCGTTGCAATGCCGCTGACATCTGTGCTATTATTTGCACCGAGGAGCATGATATGCAAGATAAAGTGAATGCAGCGATGCCCCTTTGCCCCACGGTTAAACATCGCATCGCTATTAATGCTCCAGAGGAAGGGTGGCACGATTTCCATCGTGGCCTTCAAGAAGCCGCTCCTTTCATCCGTCCCGCTGCTCCTGTGAATACGAACGACGATATCATGCTCCTCTATTTCACCTCAGGTACAACAGGCAACCCTAAGATGGTGACACATAATTTCGCTTATCCCCTCGGACATATCGTTACAGCCAAGTATTGGCAGCAGCTGCACGAAGACAGTTTGCACCTCACCGTAGCAGATACTGGCTGGGCTAAGGTGGCTTGGGGCAAACTCTATGGACAGTGGATCATCGGAGCTGCCATCTTTGTCTACGACCACGAACGCTTTGATGCGGCTAAAATGCTGCAACTTATTCAAGACTATCGCATCACTTCGTTTTGTGCTCCCCCAACGGTCTATCGCTTCATGGTGCGCGAAGATCTTTCTTCCTACAATCTGTCCTCACTTGAACATGTTACTACTGCTGGAGAAGCTTTGAACCCCTCAGTCTTTGAGGCCTTCCAAAAAGGGACAGGTTTAAAGATGACCGAAGCCTTTGGACAAACAGAAACTACACCGCTCATTGTCACCTTCCCTTGGGTAGAACCTCGCCCAGGTTCAATGGGTATTCCCAATCCGCTCTACAACCTGGACATCATTCGCCCCGATGGTAGTTCAGCAGGAGTCGGCGAAAAGGGAGAGATCGTCATTCGCATGCCAGAAGATGGCAGTCACCCTCTAGGTCTTTTCCGAGGATACTATCGTGACGAAGCGATGACGCGTCAAGTCTTGCACGATGGTCTATACCACACGTGCGATGTGGCCTATCGCGACGAGGAGGGCTATTGCTGGTTTGTTGGGCGCACCGATGACATCATAAAGAGTTCAGGCTACCGCATCGGTCCCTTTGAAGTAGAAAGTGCTGTAATGACTCACCCTTCTGTGGTAGAGTGTGCTATCACTGGCGTGCTACGATGACATTCGTGGCATGATTGTGAAGGCCACCATTGTACTGGCACCTGAATATAAGGAGCAAGCTGGTCCAGATCTTGTGCGCGAGATACAACAGCACGTAAAACGCGTAACAGCCCCCTACAAGTATCCTCGTCTCATCGAGTTTGTTGATACCTTGCCAAAGACTATTAGCGGAAAAATCCGCCGTGTAGAAATTCGCAAGAATGAGAAATAAGCTTTAATTGCCTGGGAACTTTTCACTTATCAAACTTTTATTAGTATAGAACTCCTCACCTTCTCTGAATTCATTCCTAGTTTATTATTAAAGTCCTAGGAAATATCGGAGTAGATGAGGATTCTTGAAAATGGCAGTGCAGAAAAGGCCATTAAACCTTTGGTGTTTTTGCTGATTTCCATTACTTTTTGCACGAGAGTAGACCTCTATCTTCTCTCTTTCTTCTATCAAATTTTACTCGCCCAACTTAGCCTACGCAAAACCACAAAACTTGTTAGATATGGATAAAGCTAAATTTGAAAAAGTGATGGGTGTCATTGGCACCATTACTGCAGTTCTCATGTACGTGTTCTACATCAACACGATTCTCAACAACCTCAATGGACAAAAAGGTGACTGGGTTCAACCTTTGATGGCATGCATCAACTGTATCATTTGGGTCAGCTATGGTCTTTTTCAAAGAACGTCGCGATTGGCCCGTAGCTCTCGCTAATGCTCCTGGCATCATCTTCGGACTCGTAGCTGCTGTCACCGCATTCTAAACTCTTATTATGCTCACATTCATTGCACATTTGACTCAATCCGTCTTCCACTTCAACCGTAATCTTCTTTTTAGCTGGCTCCATGCTCTCCGCAGCAACGACAATCACGAGTTGCTCAATCAGAACAAAGCTCATGACGCTGCCGCTGCTACTGCACAAAACGATAGCATCGAAGCTCGCCAAATGGCAAAAGAGGAAACCTTTCTGGCCAAGCTAAAGAACCTGGTGTACAGTCGCTCGGTGGTGGGCTCCTTTATAAGGTGCTTCGCGCTGGAAATGGTGCGCAGCCCACTTCAACGAGTATGGTGACCGTGGACTATGAAGGCAAACTCATCGATGGCACTATCTTCGACAGCAGTTACCAACGCGGAGAACCCACAAGTTTTCCCGTGAGTGGTGTCGTTGCTGGTTGGCAAATCGCCTTAAAGCGATGCATGTAGGGAGATGAATGGGAAGTATATATCCCACAGTATCTGGGTTATGGTGCTAATGGCACGGGCAACATTCCTCCCTACTTACTCTCATCTTCAGAATTTCTCTGAAATCAGTGGAGTAACCGACACTTTGTTTCGTAATGTCCCCCTCGACTCTCGCGGTACCGACATTGCGAAGCCTTGTTTTTGCACAACCACCGATTATTGTTAGCTTGGCATCGTATCTTATGCACGGTATCAAGCGCACATCGTTAACTAAAAACCTCTGTTTCTTAGTCTTGTTTTTGCTATATGGGTAAACCTATCTCTGCTTTCAAACGTGTCGAAAACACAATCGAATGGATTATCTACAACGCTCGATGGATTCAAGTGCCTATTTATCTTGGTCTCATTGTGGTGATGCTACTCTATTCCTATGTCTTTTGTTGCGAAGTGTTTGACCACATTGTCCACATCAGCTCCTTACACGAAGCGGATATGCTCCTCATCACCTTGGGACTAGTGGACGTGTCCATGATTTTCAATCTTATCATCGTGGTCATCATGGGAGGATATTGGACCTTTGTCAGCCATCTAAGCATTTCCGAACGCGACAAAGATGGTGAACAATTTGGTCATCTAGGCAACCTGTCTGCTAATTCGCTCAAGATTAAGCTCCTGGTATCGCTCATTAGCATCAGTGCCGTACATCTCCTCGAAAGTTTCGTGCGCCACGACGTAGAACCCAAGCACATAGCAGCGCAAATAGCCATTCACCTTTGTCTTTATCATCTCTGCTCTCGCCATGACATACATGGATAAAATAACGGCAAATACTCACTAATATCGCCTATTGTCTCTGGGTAGCCCCATTTTTAGACAAAAATCTCTGCGAATCTTGGCTTTTTCGCCATTTGCATTACATTTGCAAAAACCAAATCACAATTCAATCGTAAACAACAATGATGCAACAAAAAACAACAATAAGGGTTGGTGGCGCACTCAAGATAGTAATATCGTGAGTTGAGACATCGCACACCCTAATTGTTCGTTCATCATCTACGGAATATTGAGGCTTTGTCGTTACTCACGGCAAGCCTTTTGTCGTGAGTTGCGCGTGACAGTCCCGACATCAACAGTCACAGCCCTGCTTTCCGGTATCATTTATCTCTTCAGCAACGACGACTTATGACTTCTTTCCATATTGATTCTAAAGGTTTTTACGGAAAAATTTGGCGGTGCCTTCGTGCCCGATGATTGCTACCCAAACATACAAGCCCTACAAGAAGCCTATCTTTCCATCATCGAAAGCGAAGACTTCCAACGCGAGTTTCACGAACTCTTGAGAGATTATGTGGGACGTCCGAGTCCCCTCTATTATGCTCGTCGTCTCAGTGAGAAATATGGCGCAAAGATTTATCTTAAACGCGAAGACCTCAACCACACTGGGGCGCACAAAATCAACAATGCCTTGGGGCAAATCTTGCTCGCCAAACGTATGGGCAAGAAACGCATCATTGCAGAAACTGGTGCTGGACAACATGGCGTTGCCACAGCTACGGCTTGCGCTCTCATGGGCATGGAATGCAGTATCTACATGGGTGCGCTCGACGTAGAACGCCAGCATGTCAATGTAGAACGCATGCGCATGCTCGGGGCCACAGTGATTCCAGCAGAGAGCGGCAACAAAACGTTGAAAGATGCCGTGAACGAAGCCTTGATGGCATGGTGTGAAAGTCCAGAAGATACGTTCTACCTCATCGGTTCTGCCGTGGGTCCTCATCCTTATCCCGATATGGTGGCTCGTCTGCAGAGTGTCATCAGCAAAGAAATCAAAGGGCAACTTATGGAAAAGGAAGCTCGCGACTATCCCGACTATCTTATGGCATGCATCGGTGGAGGTTCTAATGCTGCTGGAGCCATGTATCACTATCTCGATGAGCAGAGAGTGAAACTAATCTTGGCTGAAGCAGGCGGACTTGGCCAAGATAGTGGTGCCACAGCCGCTACTATCAACATTGGTTCGGAAGGAGTGTTGCACGGTAGTCGCACACTGGTCATGCAAACTCCCGAAGGTGAAGTGCAAGAGCCCTACTCCATTTCGGCAGGCCTGGACTATCCCGGCATTGGACCGCTCATCTCTCATTTGGCGCACCACAATCGAGCGAAGTATTGGCCATCAACGATGATGAAGCCCTTCGTGCCGCCTTTGAACTCACACGTTTGGAAGGCATCATCCCAGCTCTCGAAAGTAGCCATGCTTTGGCACTCCTTGCCCGACTGAAGTTTCAGTCTGAAGATATCGTCGTCATCAACGTGAGTGGTCGTGGCGACAAAGACATCTCCACCTATTTCGGCACATAAAGCCGAGAGTTCTGGGAGAATAAACCATCCTTCCCTGTTTGTCACACTCACTTCTTTCACTTCACCTCTTAAAACTTTCACATGCAGCACGTTTTGCTCATTGATAGGTACGACTCATTTGTCCACAGCCTTGCACATTTGGTGCAAGGGTTGAGAGACAGAAAGTCACTATATTGCGCAATGATAAAGTGGCGCAAGTAGATTTCTCAGATTACTCCCATCTGCTGCTGTCTCCTGGTCCAGGTTTACCAGAAGAAGCAGGCGATTTGCTGCCCCTCATTCGTCGTGCCGCAGGACAAATCCCCATATTAGGTGTCTGTCTGGGTTCATCGCCATTGGTCCATGCATGGCGGCACGCTATTTCAACATGAACAACCACTGCACGGCATAGAAAGCCGCTGCCATCTCCTCACAGACGATGGTTTGTGGGCTAATCTTCCAGATGAAATTTCAGTGGGTCGCTACCATTCTTGGTCTGTCAGCGAACCTCTGCCAGAGATTTTAGAAGTAACAGCACGTGCCGAAGATGGAACCATCATGGCTTTTCGACATCGCCACCTAAACCTCCGTGGCGTGCAGTTTCACCCCGAGAGTATTCTCACACCTTTTGGAGCTGAAATCATAGACAACTGGCTTTCTCTTTTCGTAAGGAGGAAGCCAGTTGTGTAGTCACTAAGCCCCTCCTTTTTCATTTGCTTTGTTAAAATCGCAGCTCAAAAGTCCCCACTGATATTCCATTCTAGGAGAGAAAAAGCAAGAGTTTGCGAGAACAACCAAGATTGGATAAACAACTAAAAACTTGCGACCCACCCTACATTTATGGGCTTCTCTCTCATTTTTCTTTGGTCTGTTTTTCATAGTTTTTGTCGGAGTTTTAGCCCTAAAACGTCCGACATAATGTTGATTTTGTGGGAAGTTTTTCAAAAATCTCCGACATAATTTCTTTCTGATGCGATAAGTATCACTTTCCATCCTTCATTCCTCTAAAACCAGCACGCTGAGATTGCATAATCTCCCACAAAAGGAAAGAACTTTCATGAGACCGCGTTAAATTCCACGTTTCATAACGCAAACATTACGGAAGAAACCTTTCGCACTAGTTCGTGAGCTGTCACTACTAAGCCCAAGATTTAACGCAAGTAGCCATCACAAGTGGAAGTCTTGTAAATAGATTTGGCTTAAACCTCGAGCAGGGAGACAATAATGCTACACATCCCCTTCTCTATTTAACGAGGCATAGGCAGCATAACAACGGCATATTGTCAAGACCATTGCACATTTATCACCTGTGCAATGGTCTTTTAATGGCAAACTTCACGGGTTGTTAGCTCATCTGCAGAAAAATACGTAACTTTGTAAGTTGGAAAGTAGCAGAATCTGTGCAGACCTGCTACTTTAGCTCTCATTGCCTTCTCTTTTCTGAGTAAGAATATCGATGAGAGGCTCTACAATTAAGCAAAAAACAACCACGTTATAAATGATCACTCTCTCCAACATCGCCGTACAATTTGGTAAGCGCATCCTCTATCAGGACGTAAACATGAAGTTTACCAACGGCAACATCTATGGTGTTATTGGCGCAAATGGTGCCGGTAAGTCTACACTACTCAAAGCTATTAGTGGCGAACTTGAACCAACTAAGGGTAAAGTAGAACTTGGCCCAGGCGAACGCCTCTCAGTGCTCTCAGAGGACCACTTCAAATTTGACGACCAAACAGTGCTCGACACCGTGCTTCAAGGACATACTGTGATGTGGCAGGGTGATGCAAGGCGCAATGAACTCTATTCAAAGAAGAGTTTACGGACGAAGATGGCATCAAAGTGGCAGAACTCGAAGACAAGTTTGCCACAATCGGTGGATACACCGCAGAGAATGACGCTGCAACGCTTCTTTCTGGTCTTGGCATCAAAGAAAATCTCCATGGAAAACTCATGGGTGAGCTTTCCTAACAAACAGAAAGTGCGCGTGATGTTGGCGCAAGCCCTCTTTGGTGAGCCGACAACTTGCTCCTCGACGAGACCTACGAACGACCTTGACCTAGAGACCGTGGGAATGGCTCCGAAGAATACCTCGGTAATGTGGAACACACCGTCCTTGTGGTGAGCACGACCGCCACTTCCTTGACCAGGTTTGTACCCACACGGTCGACGTTGACTTCGGTAAAGTAACCTACTACTCTAGGCAACTGCTCGTTCTGGTGCGAGATCTTCTCAGTTGGCACTCCGTCAAGCACAAAACCAGCGTCAGAAGGCTGAAGAAAAGCGTAAGGAGTTGGAAGAGATTTATCCGCCGATTCTCTGCCTAATGCTGGCGAAAGAGTAAACAAACGACTTCGCGTGAGAAGATGCTCAGCTCAACGTGGAAGAAATTAAAGCCTTCTGCTCGCCGCTGCGGGTATCATCTTCCAAATGGAACGCAGAGCCTGGTAACAAACGTCTTGGAAGTGCACGCGGATCTTAAGGCTGTGGCTGACGATGGCACAGTGCTCTTCGACAAGGTGAATTTCCAAGTGGAGAAGGAAGAAAAGGTGGTATTCATCAGCCACGATCCACGTGCGATGACCGCTCTCTTTGAGATTATCAATGGTAATCAAGAAGCTGCAGCGAGTACTTACTCGTCAGGGGCGTCTACTCACTACGGCTTATTTGCCCGCCCGACAATACGGGTTCTTCGACACAGATCTCAATATGCTCGACTGGCTCTCTCAATATGGCGAAGGCAACGAAGTGTATTTCAAAGCGTTCCTCGGACGTATGCTCTTCAAAGATGAGGAAATCCTCAAGAAGGTTAACGTGCTTTCGGGTGGAGAAAAGATGCGTTGTATGATTGCTCAGTATGCAACTGCGCAATGCCAACTGCTTGATTCTTGCACGCCTACCAACCACCTGGACATGGAGTCTGTCAAGCCTTCAACAACAACCTTAAAGGCTTCAAGGGTAACATTCTTTTCTCCTCTCACGACCACGAATTTATCAACACCGTGGCCAACCGTGTCATCGAACTCACACCTAACGGCACGATTGATAAGCTCATGAGCTACGAAGACTACGTACACGATGCTCGTATTCGTGAGTTGCGGGTAGCTCTACGGAGAAGGCAAAGCCTAATATTCGTGCAATCTCTACAGCTAGCGACATGAGATATGGCAGCAAACTGGCTGACAATTCTACACATTGACCCTCTTTCGGCATAATATTTTGCAGAAAGAGGGTCAAACTATAATAGAGTGTTCATGAGAAAAAGAACCATTGACTAACAATACAACCAACGACGAAACAACTCGCCCGAAACAAACGAGCAAGAAGTTTCAAAATCAAGCGAAACTGCAACAGAAGCTACAAAGGGCTCCTGCAGCAGACGACTGATGCCGAAAAGTTGGCACAAGCTGAGGCGAGATTGCAGAACTCAAAGATAAGATTTTTGCGACAAGCTGCTGACTTTGCAAATTTCACCAAGCACAATGTGGCGACCCACACAGAGTTGATTCTCAATGGTGGCAAGAAAGTGCTCGAAAGTTTGCTTCCCATCCTTGATGATATGGAGCGCGCTGAAGCAAATTTGGCAAAAAGCGAAGAAGTAGAAACCTTGCGCGAAGGCTTGTCGCTAATTTTCCAAAAATTGCAACGCACACTCGAACAACAAGGTCTGAAGGATGGAGACTAAAGGAGCTCAGTTTGACACTGTATTTCCACGAAGCTGTAGCTCTCTTCCCAACAGAAGATGAGCAACAAAAGAATCACATCATCGACTGCGTGCAAACGGGCTATATGCTCAACGACAAAGTGTTGCGCCACGCCAAAGTGGTGGTGGGACAATAAAATAGTTTACCGCCCGTGCGCGGATATTTTTCATCTAACAAACAACAAGACAATGGCAGATTTGAGACTACTATCAAATACTCGGTGTCGACAAAAGTGCCGGTGACGCTGAGATCAAAGAAGGCTTACCGCAAAGGTGGCCATGATATCATGCAGATAAAAACCGCAGGCGACAAAGAAGCCGAGAAAGGTTTAAAGGAAGCCGCGAAGCCTCCAGGGTAGTGCGGGATCGAAAAAGCGAGCAACCTATGACCAATTTGGTAAAAGCTGCTTTCGAAGGTGGTGCAGGAGCTGGAGGGATTTGGTGGCGGATTTACCGACATCAGCGACATATTCTCACACTTTAGCGACATCTTTGGCGGTGGTGGCTTCGGAGGTTTTTGGCGGTTTCGGTGGTGGCGAGTGCCTCTGCTGGACCTCAGCAATACCGCGGTGGAGATTTGCGCCAAAACGAAAGCTCACCCTCGAAGAAATCGCGACTGGAGTAACGAAAAGAAATTCAAGATAAAAGAAGCAAGTTGGGTGTAACGAATGTCATGGCTCAGGAAGTGAACCAGGGCACAATGCGAAAAGCACTCCCACTTGCCATGAGTAGCGGCTATCGCTGATTCGCAATGCTCGCACCATCTTCGGCACGATGCAACAACAAAGCCCTGCATGTCATGGTGAGGAAAAGTGGTGACACACAAGTGTGAAAATGTCACGGTGACGGTGTTGTAGCTGGTGAGAAGTGATCGAAAGTGCGCATCCCTGCTGGTGTGGCTGAAGGAATGGTCGTGACCGCTCCCGGGAAAGGGCCATGCCGGCAAAGCACAACGGTGTTCCTGGAGACATTCAAGTCCTTATCGAAGGTTGCCACGAACACTTCATCCGTGATGACAACGATTTTGATCTATAACCTCCTACTCACCGTGAGCCAAAGCGGCCTTGGGTGATCAAGTGGAAGTCGCCTACAGCTCGAAGGAAAAAAGCCCGTGTGACCAGCCAAACCTGGCACACAACCAGGCTGCACGCGTATGCGCTTGCGCAGTGGGTCTTCCTGCTGTGCGCAAGGTTATGGCTATGGACGTGGCGACATTGTCGTCGGTATCTCTGTCTACATTCCGAAAACCCTCTCAAAAGAAGAAAGTCTGCTTTGAAGCGATGAAGACAGCGATAACTGAAGCCCTTCTACCAGCATCTTCATCAGATTTTTAGTTCTTTCCGTGCTTACTTTAGCTAAGCTACTAGGGAAAAGATTTTTAAAGCAGAATAACACCATGGACTATCAACAGACCTTGGACTACCTCTTCACTGCTGCCCGTGTTTCAAAGCATCAGGGGCAGGAGCTATAAAGAGGGCTTATCTACAACGCAAACTCTCGATGCGCACTGACCACCCTCATCATTCCTACAAAATAATCCATGTGGGAGGTACAAATGGCAAAGGCTCTACCTCACACCCTAGCCGCCATCTTGCAACTCGCAGGTGCGTGTGGGACTCTATACTTCTCCGCATCTGGTGGACTTTCGCGTGAGCGCATCCGTGTGAATGGGAGTGTGCATTTCTGAGCAACGTGTCATTGATTTCGTGGAAGAAGAACGTGCTTTCTTCGAACCACTCCACCCTTCCTTCTTTGAACTTACTACAGCTTTGGCTTTTTCGCTACTTTCAAGAACAAGCAGTGGACGTGGCTGTAGTAGAGTGGGACTAGGCGGGCGATTAGATTGCTACAAACATCGTAAAACCCTCTGGTGAGTGTGGTGACTAACATCTCGTTCGACCACATCAACCTACTAGGAAATACGCTGGAAGCCATCGCTTTTTGAGAAGGCAGGCATTTTCAAAAGGGAGTTCCCTGCTGTGATAGGGACAGCACAGCCAGAGGTTCGCACCATTTTTGAAAAGGTAGCCGCAGAGAGAGAGCAAAACTTGTATATGCAGAGGAAGAAAGTCCACTAGAAAAGATTGAAACAACGAAAGAAGGGTCTTTTATCTACCACACGCACTCGTGAGGGCAACGTCGATAGCCAGTTTAAATGGGGCTTGTCAGTCCCAAAATGCGCGTACGATTTTCTGCACTCTAGACACAACTGCCTCAGGATTTTCCAATGTCGCATCACTCCAGATGCAGTACGCGAAGGATTTCTTAGGGTAGCTGAACTCACGGGTTTACAAGGTCGTTGGCAAATCATCAGCAAAATCCTTACGTGATAGCAGACACTGGGCACAACGAAGATGCTTGGCGACACCTCACTCCGCATTACAGCAACTCGCTCAAAGCAATCCGCTCACCCCAAGTCCGCTCTCCATATCGTGTTTGGCGCATGCAACGACAAAGACATTGCGCACATACTTCCGCTACTTCCCAAAGAGGCCACCTACTACTGGGCGCAAAGCAAAGCGTGCATCGAGCATTGCCTTCAAACTCCCTGTAAAGAATCAGCTGCACAACTAGGCCTACGAGGTTGTGCTTACTCCAACGTTGTTGAGGCCTATGCTGAGGCCCTACGCCATGTACCTGAGACAGGCATTGTTTTCGTAGGAGGCAGTTCATTTGTGGTAGCCGATTTTCTCAGCTACCTCTCGCAATAATCTCTACGCAGCTCCATGAGCAAAGAAAAACAGCACGCTTTCCATTACAAAGAAAGCGTGCTGTTCTTTTTGAAAACCACAGACAATTATAACGCACTGCGGAGTTGCTGCAAAGCGGCTGCAGGATCAGGTTGAGACATCAAGCAGTACCTAACATCACTCCATGAGTAACCAGCTGCTTTTAAGCGACGGATGTCCTCTACTGTGCTTATGCCACCTTCGGAAAGTAGCACTTTATCAGTAGGAAGTTGAGTAACTAAATCCAATGACTTCTGTAAGTCTGCACTGTAGTCTTCCAAGTTGTAATTTACCACAGCTACGATGTCAGCCTCAGTTTGGGCATAAGTCAATTGCTCAGCACTATGAATTGCAACTACAACTTCCAAGCCAATGCTGTGGGCATAGGCCAAGAGTTCCGTATATTCCTCAAACGAAAGGAAATCTGCATCGAGTTGTACCGCAGAAGCTGCAAAAAGACGAGCTTCCAATAACTGTCGTTTGCTAATGATTACATCGTTGCGCAGCACAGGAATATTATAACCATGACCTTCAATAGTACCATAGGCTGTGCAGAAGGAAGGCCAACTTACTATCAAAAAAGGCTTCATTAGTCTGCATGGACACAGCCGCTGCACCAGCACCTGCAAAAGCGGGACACAGCACCTGCGGCACTGCTTCAGCATTCAGTACACCGACACCTGGACTCTTACGTTTGAACTCTGCTACCAATCCATAAGGATCTGTTTGTAGAGCAGTTTTTAAAGAAGTCGGACTGGCCAAATGCCCTTCAGCCTTCATTGTTTCATAACGTTCTAAGATTGTTTGTGTAGTCAAGGTGGCTTCGCGTTCGGTAAGTTCTTGACGTTTTTGCTGAAGCATCTGTTCTTTGTAAGGCATCATCGTTGAGAATAGAAATTTTTATATATGGGTTGAATAAAAAGAAATTACAAGATGAGTCTTTCTCAGTCATAAGGCTGCGCAGTAAGCAGCTATACCTCTTCTCGTCCCACAAAAGCCCATACGCTCGCTTGTGGTGGCCTTGATTGAGATTGCGTCTTCGTCCGCTTGAATCAAAAGAAGCAAGACATTGGCGCATGGCTATCTACGTGAGGATTCAGCTTAGGTCGTTCTGCACAGACTGGCCACGGTCGATGTTACCCACGCGGAATCCCTGGAAGCGATAAAGCTCAATCGTACGTTGTAGCAACACTTTGCTATCTGCTCACTATATTTACGGATCGGTATCAGGAAAATGAAAACCTATGTCACGCCATATTAGCTGCACCTAATACTGCATCACAAAATGGCATGAATGAGCACATCGGCATCCTACTGTCAGCAATCTAGATGAGTGATCAATCGTCACACCACCCATCCAAAAATCTCTATTTTCAGCTAGACGATGCACGTCATAGCCATAACCTACTCGTATTTTCATTGTCAGAATTTTGAATCATTATTGAGGAGTCTTCAGCTGTGACACTCTACATCATCGAGCATAAGCCTTATTCTACAATAGAGAACTCCGCGTAAATAAAAGAGTATTGTAGTAATTAACGACCACGACGGCCAAAGAGTTCACGAATACCATCCATATCAAAGGAGAGCGTGACACGCAAAGTTTGGTCAAGCGGATTAGAAGGCGTAGTTGCCACTACATATCCTGCATCTATGTTGAGCACATTCATTTTGAACCCAGCTCCGAAGGTGAAGTATTTTCGATTACCCTGTGCTTCACTTTCATGATGATAGCCACCACGGAGGGCAAACTTATCGTTGTAGATGTATTCAGCACCTACACTCCATTGTATTTCTTCCAGTTCTCCTTTAAACCCTCTTTCGCTATCGCTGAAGCTTTTGAAAACTCCTGAGATAGGTGAGAGATCATTGTAGTCAGAAAGGACTCTTTGCTTATAATCTTCGTTGCTCTCGCCATCTTTGCGGAGAGGCAGTGAAGGAACAAGCAACTTGTTAGCCTCAGCCGTGATTGAGAACTTGTTATACTCATCAACAGGGATCAGCAAATTGGCACCTAGGCGCAGATTGGTGGGGAATAAAATAGAGATAATTGCTGCCAAAGTTAATTTTAGAACCTAGATTACTCACATTTAAGCCTAAATTAAGCGCACTCTCGACGACCGAGAAAAATATAATTGTTCCAATACATCGCCACATCTGCTGGCAACGGCAGAACCAGGGGGTGAGATCGTCGTTATATCGGCCCGCAGGTCAGAATACGCATGTATCGGAGTGCTGCTGCTGCAGAGGAACCTTTCAGACAGAAGGCGAGAGTAAGCCACATCCACGGCATATTCATAAGGACGCACCACACCAGCTGTTGGCGTGGGGACTTCACCTACGGTGAAATATTTAATTGAACCTGAAACAGCTTGGTAATCTCCTAGACGCGCATAGCCCACAGTATTCACCAAAGCAATACCTTCGGTGAGCTGTCTCAACCATGGCGTGTGGTTCATCGCAAAACCAGCACGCGAACCCGTGAAGGATGCTAGCGGATTCAGTTTTGTGAATGCACATCAGCTTCTGTAGCAGCACCTACGTCACCCATGGCAGCTCCTCGTGCATCGGCAGCGATGGTCTGCGAGATTACTGCGGTGCGCACTGGGTTGAATTTTTCTTTAATCTCGTTTTGCGCTTGCGCCCCAAGGGTGAAAGCTATTAGAGAAAGGGGAAGGACAATTCTTTTCATTCAGAACAATGTGAAGATTCAAAAGAATGAAGGAGACAAGATACGAGTTCATCTCATGACTAAATCCACAATAGACTCCTTATCTCCTATAAAAATATTGGATAATGCGTTAAGTGTCTTATTCCACTACAACGAGTTTATAAGTAGCAGTGGACTTTCTACCATCGGCATAGTGCACTTGTAGTCGACAAATATAAAGGCCTGCAGAAAGCGGAGCACCAGCACTATTACGTACCCCCCAAGACTGCGACCAACTACCCTGTCCTGCTGCTAGAGATTGCCGCTGAGTGTAGACCTTCTGTCCGCTAGCATCAGCCACTTCAAGGAAGAGTTCTCCTTCTTTATCTGAAGTGGGGAAATTGGCAACGAAGGTAGTAGCAACCTGAGCCGGATTTTCAGTCGTTGTCAAAGTCGTTTCTGTAAGCTGATTAGCAGAAACAATGAAGCGCATCATAGTGGTAGTGACATTATCATTGACATCCCACACACGAAGTTTAAGCGTGTGCAGTCCAGGTGAGAGGTTCGTGAGAGGATAGACTATCTGACCACGATTATAGCTCCCTAGAGAAAAAGTGAAATGCTCATTGACACTAACAGGAGCTTCATTGTCTAATGTCAACTCCATGTCGTGTCCAAGATAACCTTGGCTTGCATTAATGCCTGAATCATCAGATATATCAGCTATCAATGTAGCATCCAACAATGGCATAATCAACTTGTCCCACTTGGTTCAAGTAAGCCACAACTTTGGGTGCGAGTGTATCGGGTGCAGCAGAATTGGCTGTTCCATTGAGATTAAACTGCTCATTAACTCCATTGCATTCCGTCTTTTTATCATCGCTCACCGCATAAAGACTCAAGCGAGCAGCATCCGTGCTGTAACTGATGTTTCGAGGCACGACAGCTGAGATACTAAACTTCCCTTGTTCCACTCGAGCAGTACCTTTAAACACAGCACTACCTCTTTCACTAAACTTAAGAGGCTGACGATTCCGACGCGCAGCACTACCATCATTGTCCTTACATACGATGGTCTCCAAGCGGTCATAAATCGAAGCGGAAAGAACTCCAGAGAAACTCTCATCCAAAGCCCCTGCATTTTGCTGACTCTTCGTTATATGCCCACTAAATCTTGCCACACTTCCGGCTTCAAGTTGAACTTTCATCGAGGGAGTTACCGCTTTACCATTGATAGTATCAATGACCACACTTCCCGTGGGGATAGATAGCACTAAAGCTGGGTCTCCGAAGTAGAGATATTTGAGTTTATTGATGGAGTTATCAACATCTCTATAACTCTTTCCTGCGGGAGAGAGCAAGTCATTCTTTGCCTTACGCAATGCTTCTCCCATTGTTATACGATTTCCAGCATCATCTCGCCCCACCACATAGTAGGCAAATCGACGATTAAGGGCATTATTCTGCGTGGCATACACCGCTCTTGTAGCACACATGAAACCTATACTACCGCCGTTAGGCTGATGGAGAAACTCTTCTGCTATATTATCTTCCTTACTATCGAAGGGATAGATTTCACAAGAGGCTAGCACCCATAGAGTCTGACGATTGTTATATGATTTTTTGAAATCTTCTAGACGTAAAGCAGCTTCGTGCGACACTTGAAATGGAGCACCATGGCCACTATAATTGAAGATAACAGCACCTTCTTCCATACGACGAAGAGCTTGTTGGCGTACCATAGGATAGGTGAATCCGATGGCACTAGCCTCTCGATTGTAGCGATCCCAATAAATCTTTGAAAGATTGAGACGATCATTAGAACCTAACACATACTCCTTCGACACCCGCTCAGCATCTTCCATGTGTTCGTTAGCATCACCATCATCTCCAAAGCATCACCACATTGTTTTTCCATTCGCCAGCATCAACATTCGTTAGATAGCGTTCGACTTTATCTACCAAAACTTTAGCTTGTTCGGAAGTAATTGCTATCATGCGGCCTGTGGCAAGGTCGGGCTTCTCACGCTCAATGGTTTCTCCTTCTCCATCGTCTAAGAGTGCATAGAAATCATCTGTGATATAGCTATTGACAGTGCCAAGATTATAGTTAGATGCATCCTGTTCGTAAGCCAACAAATAATCATCTGGGTTCTCGCGCTTCCAGTCATCTGTCAAGAATCTATTATCCCATGGACTCTTACCCATGAGCAAAACATATCGAGGTGCGGGAGTAGTATCATCCGCTCGGTCGTAGAGCATCTTCAAATAGCGACGATAGGCATTGGCATCAGGAGTGCCAGAAGAGAACTCATTATATAGTTGATCAGCACGCACCACTTTTACTGTCAATCCACTATGTTGCCGATGCATAGCTGCAAGTCGTTCCGCCTGTTGAATGAGTTTTCCACTTGAAGGTACGATGATGACGTAGTCTATTCCAGTGTCTGCATGAAGATTCTGGTTCGCAATTTCACCTACCAACTGAGGGATAGGAAAGCGAGCTGAGCTATTAAAAGCAACAAAGCGACGATTGGGGGTATCAGTAGTAAACGTGGCACGTCCATCGGCAAAACTACTACGCGGAACTTCGACTGTAGGACTCTCCATCTGCCCAATTCTCCATAATTTCGTGGAAGAAATGGCAGACTGCACAGAGAGTGTAGTCACCCCTGTGGATTGAGGGAAAAACTATAAGGATTGCCGTCGACTTTCAACAGCCGAGGATAAGAGATTCTGACAAAATCCATTCGAGCACTATTGCCCGCAGTGGTATTCACCACAAAAGCATTACTGCCAACTTGGATGCGCTGTCTGAAAGTCTTCGTGTCAAGTGTTGCACTCGAAGTGAGTGTATTGAATGATGAGGCTGAGAGCTGTCCCAGTCGTTTCCCATTCAACTGTATGTCAGCTGTGGTAGATGAAGTGGAAGATGCTGCTGCAAAAGAAACTTCTACGGGAAGCTCTCCAGCATCTTCAGCTAAATCGGGAACATTGACGTTAAATGCCAGCTGGTTGTGCGTAGCAAAATCGTGTCCATCAAACATGCGCCGTCCACCTTGGTACAATCCGGCCTCATCTTCATCCCAGATGGCAACGAAAGGTACACGATCCAATTCTGTCGTTGCGGCCTCTTCAACAGCTGCTAAAGAAGAAACACGGAGGGGTGTGTCACCTTCAGTAAGAAAATAGTAGCTAAAGCGTGAATAGTAATTATTTTCGTGCGACCACTTCCCAGCCGTCTTGTCACACGTTTTTACGTTGCGTACCTTCTGCCCAAAAAGAGCAACTGTTCTCCTTCACGCAAAGTTGGCACTTCCACAAGATCGTCTGGCACTCGTTGGGACTGCACAGCATCGCTTTCTACATCAAAAAGAAGCTTCTCGTCCTGCATCAAGCCACCATATCCAAAGACTTTCACCCGATCTACTTGAGCGAAACCAGCCTTACGCAAAAAGTCGGTAGAAAGATTGTAAATGCCTTCGCGATCCACCGAATCTTTCACCCATCGCCCTTGTTTTAGCACGGAAGATTTCGCCCAACGCAAATCTGCAGCAGTGGAAGTAGAAGAAGCGAATGCTGAATGAACTAAAACACCTCTTGCTACAGGTTGAGATGAAACTCCATGGCTTAGGAGGCGTGGCCGTGAAGAGTGAGCGTTATTATCCTTATTGACAACTTTTGGTTGGTTTATCACTTTGAGCTGACAAGAAGTGATGCGTAGCCACTTCCCTTCTCTATAGACAAATGGCACGAAAGTTACAACGAGGCGTTTGCGTTTTTGTTCTACTACAGTCGCGACTTCCAACTTTGACTGCGACACTCTGCCCCAGCTCTTGCTCAATCTTTTTCACCCACTTGCGCTCTTCCGAAGACAGAGGGGCATACTCTGGATAAATCAAGGCGACTTCATGATGCAGATTTCCTTGCTCCACTGCCAATTCTTGTGTAAAGAGCGGCAAACTGTCGCTCACTACGTAGTCTGCAGTGGAGATATGCACAAATTCGCGCTGAGCCATCAGAGAAAGAGGCGCAAAAGCGAGGAATGTCCAAAGAAGAGACGGATGAATCATTGAGAGAAGGTTGAAAGGATAGTGGAAATGAAAGCTACTTTGACTATAGGACAACGAGGCTCATTAAGCTATTTCATCAGAACATCTCAGAGAGTTGAAAGAAAATCTCAGAGAGTTAAAAGAAAATCTCAAAGATTTATCAAAAGTTCTCGGAGTTTTTCTAGAAAAATGTCGGAGATATTCTTAAAAGTTCTCGGAGTTTGTTGTTGGAAACATGAGACTATTAACAAACAGCTCTGCAAGACAATGGCAAAACTATAAATCTACATAGCTAAAACTATCGGGAGTTGGCTACTTCACATTAAAAGAAAGCACACGAGTTTCACCTAGATAAGTTTCAACTTTGTGGTCGGGCGTGATGAAAATGGGAGCAGTGGGTGCACCCATCAATAAGATGTCACCACGACGTAGTGTAAAATATTGGCTCACCTCGGCAATTACATTGTCTACATGGTGCAAACCATTGCGTAGTGCTGCCTGACATCTGTTCTTTACCATCCACGCGCAAACTGAAGTCTAGTTGAGATACAGTGGAAGGGGCTATTTCTACAAACTCTCCCCAAAGGGTGACAGTTGTCAAAAGCCTCAAAAGCAGCATCCCAAGGTAATCCGAGTTTTTGAGTCTTTTCCCCACAAAGCTGGTGCTATAAAATGAGGCATCACCGTTGCGGCATCATAATAACGTGAAGCAAATCGCGCTGAAATATGACGTCCCAAACGACAAATGCGCACTGCCAAATGCACTTCTAACTGTGCAGGATTGGCATAATCTGGCAAAAACAGGTTTACCATTGCGCTGCAACGCTGTTTCAGGCAATGTGTAGTATGTCATTGCTGGCAACTCCGGAGCTGGAAACGCTTTGCTCTGATAACGCAGAAAAGAATAGTTAGTGTGTAGAACGAGAATCGTCATATCGGAAAGCTACATTGCGACTTGCGCCGTAGGAAATGTTTAGAAGAAGCCTTTAATAACAGCATTTGCCACACTCAAAAACACTTCGTAGAAAACTCTCTGGTGCGAGAAACACTGCTCACAGCCAGAGAGTTGAGAAAAGTTAGGGGAATATTTGCTTAGAACGCTGCGGACTTTGGCGTGCGAGGGAAAGGTATCACGTCGCGAATATTCTGCATACCTGTTACAAAGAGGATGAGTCGCTCGAATCCAAGGCCGAATCCAGCATGAGGACAAGAACCAAACTTGCGGATGTCGAGATACCACCAGATGTCTTTGTGAGGTACGCCCATCTCATCGGCACGTGCCAAAAGCTTGTCGTAATCCTCTTCACGCACCGAACCACCAATGATTTCACCGATTTGGGGGAACAGCACGTCAGTGCCTTGTACAGTCTTGCCATCTTCATTAGTCTTCATATAGAAAGACTTGATCTCCTTAGGATAATCAGTGAGGATGACGGGCTTCTGGAAGTGTTCTTCCACGAGATAACGCTCATGCTCGGACGCCAAGTCGCAACCCCAAGATACAGGGAACTCAAATTTCTTGCCCTTAGCCACAGCGGCTTCAAGCAATTCGATACCTCTGCATAAGTGAGGCGCACAAACTCGGTATCTACTACAGAACGAAGACGATCGAGAAGGGTGTTGTCTATCATCTTGTTGAGGAATTCGAGGTCTTCCATGCAGTTATCAAGTGCCCAACGTACGCAATACTTGATGAAGTCTTCTTCCAAATCCATCAAACCATGGAGATCCATGAAAGCAACTTCTGGCTCAATCATCCAAAACTCTGCCAAGTGGCGGGGAGTATTGGAATTCTCTGCACGGAAGGTAGGGCCAAAGGTGTAGATGGCACCCAAAGCGGTCGCACCCAACTCACCTTCGAGTTGGCCAGACACTGTGAGGCAAGTAGATTCTCCGAAGAAGTCATCAGAATAGTCGATGTGACCTTCTTGGTCCTTCTTCAAATCGTAGAGATTCTTTGTAGTGACTTGGAACATCTGCCCTGCTCCTTCAGCATCACTGGAGGTGATGATGGGAGTGTGGAAATAAAAGTAGCCATGTTCATGGAAATAGCGGTGAATCGCCATTGCCATGTGGTGACGAATACGAAAGATTGCTCCAAAGGTGTTGGTGCGCAGACGAAGGTGTGCATGCTGGCGCATGTATTCAAACGTCTGTCCTTTCTTCTGCATGGGATAGTCATTGCCACAAGCTCCAAGTACTTCAATAGCTGTGGCTTGGATTTCTGCAGCTTGACCGCCACCTTGGCTTGCTACGAGCGTTCCTTCTACGCTCAAGCAAGCACCAGTGGTGATGAGTTTCAAAAGTTCGGGGTCGAACTTCCACATCGGCTACAATTTGCACGTTGCTCAGGCACTGAACCGTCGTTGAGCGCAATGAAATTTACGCTCTTACTGCCACGACGAGTGCGCACCCATCCTTTAACGCATACTTCTGCGCCAAAGTCGGTACGGGCCAAAAGGTCCTTTATCTTGGTTCTTTCCATGAGGTTGGGATAAGTTGTTCTAGAGATATGGGAGAATCCTACAACAAGTAGCTTTGCACTGCCCTTCCCTCTCCTATGAATCGTGTCAAACCGAACGACACACAGGAGTTTTTTGCGGGATTAGTCGCAACTACTTGCTTAGGAAACAATGGAAATACGCGGTTTATTCGAATGAGCCCATACGAAGCATACGTACTTCTTCCTCAGTGAGGAAACGCCAGTCGCCACGCTTCACATTTTTCTTGGTCAATCCTGCGAAATATACGCGGTCGAGCTTTACGACATTGTAGCCGAGGCTAGCAAAGATACGTCGCACGATACGGTTCTTTCCAGAGTGGATTTCAATACCAACTTGCTTTTTGTCTGTTTCGCTCGCATAATCAACGGCATCAGCACGGATATCGCCGTCTTCGAGGGTGATACCCTCTGCAATCTGGCGCAAGTCTGCTGCTGTGACGTTGCGATCGAGATATACATGGTAGATTTTCTTCTTCAAGAACTTAGGATGCGTGAGCTTAGAAGCCATCTCTCCGTCATTCGTAAGGAGAAGCACACCAGTTGTGTTGCGGTCGAGGCGACCTACGGGGTAGATATGCTCCATGCTAAGCATTACGCACGAGGTCCATCACCGTCTTGCGGTTTTGAGGATCTTCGCTAGTGGTCACATACCCCTTGGGCTTATTGAGCAACACGTAGATTTTCTTCTCGGCCTTCACTTGTTGGTCGTGGAAGAGAATAGTGTCGGTGCGGAGCACTTTGTGGCCAAGTTCGGTGATAACTTCACCATTTACCTTCACCACACCTGCTTCGATGTACTTATCTGCATCACGACGAGAGCAAAACTCTGCGTTGGCCAAGAACTTGTTCAAGCGAATGGGCCTCGTAGGATCGTAAGCTTCTTCCCTTATAGTCTATGCGACGTTTGCCAGGATTAGAGAATTTATTATAGCCACCGCCGCGGTTGAAACCACCTTGTCCACCACGATTGTAGCCTCCTTGCTGACGATTACCGCCACCATAGCTTCCGCCACGATTGCCACAACCGCCGGCACTGCTACCATAGCTTGACGACCGTATTCGCCACTTTGTGTGCCGTAGCCGTTAGACTGACGTTGGTAGCCACCCTGTTGGCGATTGCCGTAGCTTCCGCCACGATTGTAACCACCTTCGCTACGTTGATAGCCACCGCCTTGTGCATTGTAGCCACCTTTTGGTAGCGATTGCCACCACCATAGCTTCCACTACGATTGTAACCACCATTACCACGATTATAGCCACTACCTTGACGGTCGCCATAACCGCCTTGTCGATCATTATAGTTATTGCCACCACGATGATAACCGCGGTTGCCATTGTTACTGTTATAGCTAGATTGTCCGCCATAAGTTTGGCGCTCCGCATTGTTACCCTCACGGGTAAAACGTGGACGGGGAGTACGATTTTCGTTTCGTCCCTCCGTTAGACGAAGTGTAGCCCTCACGGCGGCCTCCGTCATAATTGTGCTGATCGTAATCGCTCATTGCTGTTGTAATTTTTAAATATACGTTGTTGAATAAAGTATTGTACGACCTCACGGTCGAAATAATCAAAGAGACTTCTTTTATTTATCGGATTTGTGTAAGCTACAATCCTGTGATGCTGATATTAGCTAATATATTATTAGGTGTAACTTTCCGGAAAAAGTCTCTCTACTATGAAAAAGATTCTCACCCAGCCTTAGGCATATCTCCTAGAGGCGTGGAAAGATTTATCAAGATTTTCCGCTTAAATGCCAGTATAGTTGTGAGGAGTGATCTGGTGTAATTCTGCTTTTATAGCATCGCTCACTTCAAGCGTGTCGATAAACTCTGAGATACTTTGCTGTGTAATGGCTGCATTCGTACGCGTAAGGGCTTTGAGAGCCTCATAAGGATGAGGATAGGCCTCGCGGCGAAGGATAGTCTGAATAGCTTCTGCGCAAACCGCCCAGTTTTGTTCGAGGTCTGTAGCCAATGTTTCCTCACGCAGCAACAATTTGCCCAAACCTTTAAGTGTCGATGAGAAGGCTATAAGAGCATGCCCCATAGGAACACCTACATTACGCAAGACTGTAGAGTCCGTTAAGTCGCGTTGCAAACGACTAATGGGCAATTTCATACTGAGATGTTCAAGTATCGCATTGGCCACTCCCAAGTTACCTTCTGAGTTCTCGAAGTCAATGGGATTTACCTTGTGAGGCATCGCACTTGAGCCCACTTCTCCAGCCTTAATCTTCTGTTTGAAATACTCCATCGATACATATTGCCAGAAATCTCTATCAAGGTCAATCAAGATAGTATGGATACGGCGCATAGCATCAAAGACAGAAGCTAGGTTATCGTAGTTGGCAATCTGCGTAGTATAAGTTTCACGTTCGAGTCCGAGCTTTTCTGCTACAAACTTGTTCCCAAATTCAGCCCAGTCAATATGGGGATAAGCCACGTGGTGCGCATTGAAATTTCCCGTTGCTCCTCCGAACTTTGCACTCAATGGTACAGCTTTAAGCTGCTTGAGCTGCTGTTCCAAACGATAGCCAAAAGACACGCACCTCTTTACCTAAACGAGTGGGCGAAGCAGGTTGTCCATGAGTCTTAGCAAGCATTGGTATCTCCTTCCATTCTTCTGCACGCTGATTCACGGTATCGATGACTTCTTGCAAAAGCGGAACGTAAACCTTTTCAAGACTCTCCTTGAGCATCAAGGGAAAAGCCGTATTGTTGATATCTTGCGAAGTAAGCCCGAAGTGAATAAACTCTTTGTAGGCTTCTAAACCACCGATTTTGTCAAACTCTTCTTTCAATGAAGTATTCAATAGCCTTGACATCATGATTGGTCACTGACTCAATAGCTTTGACACGAGCTGCATCCTCTTCAGAAAAGTTTTCGTAGATGGCGCGAAATCGTAGGAACAGAGCTTTATCGCAATCAGCCAATTGTGGCAAGGGGCAACTCGCAAAGCGTGATGAAATACTCGATTTCTACACGCACTCGGTATTTCATCAAAGCATACCTCAGAGAAATAAGGAGCAAGTGCTGCAGTTTTACTACGGTAACGCCCATCTATGGGCGAGACGGCAGTGAGAAGGTCTAATTCCATGGGGAGAGATAGATTATATTGAGGGGGATTATTGTAAGTGGCAGGATAAGAAGCAAAAGGCTCATCTAGAGTCTAGCTATTGAAGGTATTCCTTTAACCATCATTGCTCCTACGTGTCTCATATTGAGCTTCAACGTAGTCGCCAGCGGTCTTTCACCCAAACAAAAGAAAGAAGGATTTCTTCGTGGGTCTGATTGCGATAATTCACACGTAGTATCACATTAGTCTGTCGACCATCAGCCGAAGGGGTCAGTTTTACCACGCTTGCAGATGCTACACCGCCCATTTTCTCTTGTTGCAACATGGCATGCTGCTTATGCAAATCGGCCATTTGCTTACGATAGCTCTCAGGAGCATTGTCGCAAGAAGCAATCTCAGCTACGTACGCAGCATAATCTCCTTGTTGATACAAGCCATACACACGCTCCACCTCAGCATTTTCGAGAGGAACTATCTGTAAATCCTTTGTTTCTGATTTAGCAGAAGTGCAAGCCACCAATACCAAGGAGCAAAAGAAAACACCAAGCAACAAAAATTGACGCATTGTCTTTTTATTTCTGACGGATGAAGACGTTGATAGGACAACCGCTGAAATCCCAGTATTCACGAATCTTATTCTCTAAGAAACGCTTATAGGGATCACGCACATACTGCGGGAGGTTGGCATAAAACACAAAAGTAGGGATTTGCGTATCACGAATTTGGGCGCAATACTTAATCTTGATATACTTACCCTTAATAGAAGGTGGTGGATAAGCCTCAATAAGAGGGAGCAATCGCTCATTCAGCGCTGCAGTTCCTACATGGCGTTTGCGGTTGAGATATACTTCCTTGGCCGTTTCAAGCACTCTAAATATGCGCTGCTTGGTAAGCGCCGAAGAGAAGATAATGGGAAAAATCAGTGAAGGGTGCCATACGCTCGCGGATAGTATCTTCAAAATGAGAAATCACTTTCTGCGTTTTCTCCTCTACCGTATCCCACTTATTCACCACGACAACAAGACTCTTGTTGTTGCGTTGAATCAGCTGAAAGATATTCATATCCTGCGATTCTATACCACGTGTAGCATCAATCAAAAGGATGCAGACGTCAGAGTTCTCGATTGCACGAATAGAGCGCATCACACTATAGAACTCCAAATCCTCTGACACCTTATTCTTCTTACGAATACCTGCAGTATCTACCAAATAAAAGTCGAAGCCAAACTTGTCATACCGCGTAAGAATAGAGTCATGAGTGGTGCCAGCAATGTCCGTAACGATGTACGATCTTCACCAATAAAGGCATTGATAAGCGAGCTCTTACCAGCATTCGGACGACCTACCACAGAAAAACGTGGTATATCATCTTCACCTTCTTCTTGGTTCTTCTGTAAATCTGCGAGAATCAAATCGAGCAAATCACCAGTACCACTACCAGTGGCAGCAGACACACAATATGGCTCACCTAATCCTAAAGCATAGAATTCAGGAGCACCATAACGATCCTCATTTTGATCGGTCTTATTAGCACAAAGAATGACAGGAGTTTTGGCTCGGCAAGATTTGCGCCACTTGTGTATCTAAGTCTGTGATGCCGTTTTTGGTACATCAACGACAAAAAGGATGAGATCCGCTTCTTCAGTAGCCAAGACTACCTGCTTACGGTTTCTTCTTCAAAAATATCTTCGGAATTTACGACCCAACCACCCGTATCTACGAGTGAAAACTCACGAGTACCCCATTCCACCTTACCATATTGACGGTCGCGTGTTGTACCCGCTTCATCGCTGACAATCGCTTGTCGCGTTCCCTGTGAGTCGATTAAAAAGCGTGGATTTGCCCATATTGGGACGTCCCATGATAGCTACTAAGTTAGACATTCGTTATAACGTTTCTTTTTCGATAATAGGGAGCATAGCTCATCGGCTTTCTCCACGATTTAATTGTGCGCGCAAAGATACAAAAATTATAAGGACTAAGGGCAAATTTCCTCCTTCCAAAAACCACCGAAAAACTATTAATTCCTAAAAGATTTCTTCACGATTCAACTATACAGACTTTTCAAAACGACAAATCCTGCTCACAGATTGTACTCTGCATTATCTTTCGATTTTTGGAAAAATTTATTCTTCAAAACACGGGAATCACCATTCTATTACAGCAATTTCGCACCATTCCTCCCTAAATGTCATGGACAAAGCGTATCTTTGCAGTATGCAAATGTCGTCTTTTCCAAAAATCAATGCGCAATTAGCCACTCGACTCCTCATCCCACGTCCAACCGATGGACACAAAGGCACATTTGGGCACCTACTCCTTGTTGGTGGCCATTATGGCATGATGGGTGCTGCTCTACTTGCTGCAGAATCGGCTTTACGATCTGGACTAGGCAAACTAACGGCCCACGTCCCCGAAACAGCTAATACCATCTTCCAGACAAAACTACCAGAAGCGATTCTACATTTCGACGAACAATCGCATCAACACTGGACAAGCCTCATTGAATTAAAAGGTTATAATGCTGTAGCAATAGGTTCTGGAATTGGCATCGACGGCGAAACGCAATGGGCTTTTCGTGCACAACTCAAAATGCTCTTAGACTTGAGAGACCTCTGGGATTCTCCCTTTAGTACTAGATGCTGATGCACTCAACCTGCTTTGCCCAAGACTACCAACTATTGTCTTACGTTCCTGCAGAAACAGTGCTACTCCTCACATTGGCGAACTCAAACGATTGTGCACTGCCCTAGAATTACTGCACATTCAACCACAGCTGAACAATTAACTTCCGCCCAAAACCTAGCTATTTCTCTGTAAGTACATGTGGTGAAAAGCCATCACACACATTTGTACAAAGGATGGAGAGATTTTTCAGCTCGATACCAAAAGGGCAATAGTGGCTTAGCCAAAGCAGGAAGTGGCGATGTCCTCACAGGGATTATCAGCAGTCTTCTGGCGCAGGGTTATTCACCTAAGTCTGCAGCGATTGTGAGGAGCATACCTTCATCATCAGGGCTGGATTATTGGCTACTCGGCAAAAGGGGTTTATTGCACTATTAGCTTCCGACATTATTGCAGCACTTCCTGCTGCATTTTTCGACTTTCTAGACACTTCCAACTCTATAGAATGAAACCACATAGACTACTCTTCATCAACAGTTTAACTCGCTCTTTTATTGAGTATTTCCTCAAATACTACTGCACAAAACTGAAATACGTCCCTTATCAGCCTGGAACTACCACAGAAGGCATAACCTATTTCTTGCCCTAAACTCGCCTTCACATCGTGGTGCAGCGCTCAGCGTGAAAGCTATACTCCTGGTGAATATGCGGCTTACGCTCAGCGTTTTTAGATGCGCCCCAATGTTGAGCAACAACCTTTCGACACCTGGACACTGCAAAGCATTGAGGTGACGCCTTGTATGGTGTGGCTGATCGCACGTTTGCCACCATTAAGCTCAACCATAAAACCTCTGCTCCACTTGTAGAACTAGCACCTGATGGCCGTCTACTGAGCGTCAACACCACAGCAGATGCTTTTACCAACCTTGAAGCTCCTTCTGTGAAGAAAAATTAGCAGGATAAACCACAAGGCAATAGTACAAAACCCAAGAGATTCTTCGTGCAGGTAGCACAGCAGCTCGATGCAGAAATCACAGCCCAAGAGATTTACGACATCCGCGAAAAGCCGAGGCTTACTGGCCAAAGGGCAAGCAGACTTCAATCCCAAGGATGGGGAACGAGTGAAAACACGATGGCATCAGCTCGATCAGCGTGAAAATGGTTTTGTTGTCCGCTCTTCTTGGGTGCTAAAACAATGGAAGAACATGTCGTCTGCCTTTGAGGTAACTCCGCAACAAGCACAACAAACTCTTGAGCTTTTCCGGTTCTCTCGCTACTTAGGCTTTGTGGATGCCAACGAGGTGGCAGGCACTCCCATTCAACTCCAGAGTGTCTGACCAACTCACCCTACCTGAAGCAGAGAGAATCTCCCAAGAAAAAGAAAGAAATGGAAGATCTGCGCTATCGCATTCCCAGCAATGCAGCTGTGCGCATCTTTGACAACGAAAAGAGTTTGGTTTTGATGAGTATCATCCCCATTGCCTCAATTTGGTCGTATAGAACACCTTGAGGTGTGCTTTTCAACAAGAAATTCAACACAAAAAGTACGTCTTTCTCCTATAACTGGCCGTAGAAATAAAGCTAGACCTCGAACAATTCTCCAAGTAATTTTTAGACTTTTGTCTCACCGACACACAGACACATCAAGATCCAAGACTGCGCATACCCTCCCAGAAGAACGCATCGCCAAATATCGCTCGCGCAACGCGATCAATCTAAGCTATTGCTACGCAGCTGCGATGGGCACGATTCGAGAAGAAGTCTTTTCTCATCTTCCGAATACTTGCCCAAGGGTGCGATAGTGTTCAATAACACCAAAAGTGATACAAGCGCCTTTGCACTTCCACAAAAGCACGGGCGCACTCATCGAAATTTTCTGTTCTAGAACCATTCTCCCCACTGGACTACTTTCAGCTATCCTTCGCAGCTAAAGGCGATAGTGTTGGGTTTGTTTGGTAGAAAATCTCAAAAAGTGGAAAGAAGGGACCCTGCAACGCGAAGTTGCTGTGCAAAATCGTATTGCAAACCCTCACTGCTGAGCGTGTAGCGAACAAGGAACAGGCTTTGAGGTTCGTTTCTCTTGGGACGATACCTCCATTTCATGGGCTGAGTTCTGAAAGTACTCGGTGAATTGCCCATTCCTCCCATTTGAATCGTGCGACACAGAAGAGAGCGACCCCAATGCTACCAAACTGTCTACTCGCGCATCAAGGGGTCTGTGGCTGCCTCACGGCTTCCATTTCACCGAAGAAGTACTCAAAAATCTCGTGCACGCGGCATCGAACGCAACGAGATTACCCTCGCTGTAGGCGCAGGAACTTTCCAAAACCTGTGAAAGAGCGAGAAATCTCTGGTCACACCATGCACGCTGAATGGATGCCGTGCCACGTATCCATCGAACGCCTCCCTTGCCCACGGAGCACAGTCATCGCAGTCGGCACCACCAGTGTTCGTACCCTCGAAAGCCTTTTATTATATAGGTGTTCGCTTGCATCAAGCTCGTGCAGAAACGCTACACCAACGGAAGACGATTTGACGTGCCCCAATGGTTACCCTATGAATATGCGGCCTCTACTTCCACCCTTTGACGTCTGCTCGAAGCCTCACAGAGATTTGCTCTCATCTCGATAGGCATGGTTTTCAAACCCTCCACCGCCACATTGCATCATTATTGCTCCTAGTACGAATACCATATTGTGCGCACTATTGTCACCACTCTCCACCAACCTCAGTCGACACTTCTTCTCCTCATGAGCGCACGTTCTGATCGAGCGGACGTTGGCAAGAAATCTACGACACACGCTCAATCGCGACTTCCGCTTTCTTTTCTATGGCGACTCTTCCGGTGCTCAACTATGATGCCAGTGCAAAAGATACAGAAGCATAAAAGTCCAAACTCCCCTGAGAAGGCATTATTAGATTCTGATAAAAAGAGTTGTTTTAGACGTAACTTGAATCCTCATTCCAAGTTTCACCAACCCTTAACAAACAAAGATCTCAAAGTCTGATGTCTATTCTCATAACGTCTCGACCCGATGAACCAATATCCTAGTGAGCTTGCCTTGAGTTTCCAATGTATTTATTCCTTATTGGCACACCCATCTTCTGTCTGGTGGTGTCACTCTTTTTGACACCCAAGACAGCACCATACTCGACATACCCAATATATAGTGCTACAACTTTTCTGGGTTCTTCCATTAGCAAGTTTCTTTGCCACTTTTTCTTTTGCAACACCCACGAACGTGCAGCGATCATCTACCACATCGGATTATTAATGTCATTCACTTCAGTGTGTCTTACTCTGTCGCAACGAAACGAAACCCAGATTGCTAAACCAGTAGCACACAATACCACACATTTCGGTCATCTCTCACCCCTGTCATCTATCGCATCACAACCAACGCTCTATGAAACCATATCGTTTGCTACAGCGCATCTCGATGAGGCAATGCAAGCGATCGCACAGGAACGGGCACCGTCTGTAGCCTCAGTGCTCTCTTCTAAACTCCATCTGCTTGTCATCCGCGAGCTTTTGTGGTTTCTGTGTGCGACACCAACGTAAAATACCTCCAAACATGGAGTGCGCATTTGGAACGAATGGGCAGATGCCGATGGAGAACTAGGCTTTATGGTCACCAATGGCGTTCATGGCGCAGACTATAGCAGGGAGGCCATATCGACCAAATCCAACAAGTAATCGATCCGTCCTGCTTTTGATCCTTTCTCCTCTTTTGTTTCATTAGGAAAACTCTCCTTCAACTCTATCAACATACTCTGCGCACTTCTCACCATGATGATGGCTAGTCTGTGACCTTCAACCAGGAGAGTTCATCCACACCACAGGCGATACTCATCTTTACCTCAATCATCTGGAACAGCACAACTGCAACTCACCCACCCTCGTGCACTTCCCAAGATGCACATCAATCCTGGTGAAAGACCTCTTCTCTTTCAAGTTTGAAGACTTCCAACTCGAAGATTACGACCCATACCCTCACATTCCTGCCGCGGTTTCGGTATAGTCTGCCCGCTCTCTATCAGTTGTTCATTGAGTCTCGCACATTTCATATGTTATTGGCTGTTTCGCTACGTTGCAACGAACCGTGAAAATAAAATCCTCTCTCTTGCATCACTCTTTATCAGCTGCTCCGAGCAAATACAAATACAAAACGAAACAGCTCCGTTCCTCACATTCCTCATATAGTCACATGTTTCTTTCCATCATCTGTGCCGTGGGAATGGCGCAATAGGGTATGAAATCTACTCTATCATCTCCCGAGCCG
>BNJS01003789.1_pt1:85000-258220 | contig 258220 bp, 544 predicted proteins | sample 8540461 | NCBI WGS metagenome assembly BNJS01 (sample SAMD00202454, study PRJDB9452) | human saliva metagenome | isolation source: human saliva | place: Japan | reverse complement strand
TGGGTGCCATTGATAAGAATGAGTCCCCCTTTCCCCGTGCGCATGACTTTTACGCAAAATAGTCGAAGACTCATCCTCATTCAGGTTTTCCTGCTCCCATCAACAAAGGGTGCTGCAGGCACGTCGCTCGAATCAGAGTGAGAAAAACAGCCTGGACACGCAGGGCATCGGCACCGGTGCGTATCGCGTCATTCGATATGCGTTGTCCTGGGTTTGCACCTAGAGGCATCGATCAGGATAGATTTGCCAGCACCCGTCTCCCCGTCAGAATGTTAGCTCCCGAACGGTTCGACGGCCACTTCCTCAAAGCGAGTGCAAAATTCCATACACGAAGAAGCTTAGCGCATAATGTTACCTCCCTCTCGGTGAATAATCTCCTGAATACGGGCGACAATTTTGCTCGCGGCTTCTTCGGTTTAACCAAGACAAAAATACTATCATCACCGACAGCGGTCCCAATGATCGCCTTCCAGTCGGAGGTCAATGCAAGCAACCGTCGCAGCAGCCCCGGGCATCGTCTTAAGCGAGAACTATATTTTCACTAAAATCACCAGCCAATCACATTATCTTTGAAAAATACGCTTCAGCCGACTCTCAGAAAACCGAACGGCTTCATGCGGAATGTCGCGTAGCGATAGCGTCCGCCGCCTGCCGGAACCTTAAATCAGAAAAAGTTCCTTAATATCACGTGATATTGTTGCCTGTGTACGCATATGACGTGGGCGCAGAGCCTCAACAAGAGCTTCCTAGGTTCGATAATCTCCTCGTCTATAATCTTCTTGATGAGGTCATGGCGATAGACTTTTGCATTTCGCTCTCTCCTAGCAGTTTCTCCAAAGTTTCGTACGCAGGATCTGATCGTAGTCCTTATCCTCGAATTTGATAATCCCGCACGCACGTCGAACACCTGACCGTAACAATATTATCTGGATGGATCGGTGTCGTCTCTGTCCATCAAGTGTTGATGATACTCTGCCGTGTATCGATGAGGTTGATGTGCACGATGTCCTCTTCACGAATAGAGGTCTGATGTTGAGTGTATGCGCACGAGTTGGCGTGAAGAAAAGTCCTTTTACCATGGGGTTCATGATCAGGCCACCTGCCGAGAGGAGTACGCCGTAGATCCTGTCGGAAGCAACAAAACCGTCTACTTTACATTCAACAAGCGGCGTATCATTGACAGCAAGTCCGAGGAGATGATGCGTGCAGCATCCCCTTCATTTCGCAACGATATCATTGATTGCATAGCCAAAGGCAAAGCTCCATACCATCCGACTGTGTCACCTACCCTGCGAAAGCGTCTCCACTCGACGTGATAATTGCCCTGACATAGCTTTCAGACGCTCTCAAGTTCATTCGCTCAGATATCTGCCATAAATCCAGGTGTTCCCATATTAATCCCGCAGACGGAACTGGATTTTGAGGGCATAACGACGACAGATACCGGGCGGCGTACCGTCCCGCAAGACTGAGGCAAAATCTGCGGGCTGACGTTCAATATCGTCGACACCGCAGTCCTCCCTCCAAACTCGGCAGCGCGTACACGCGGAAGGATAATGCGCGCGCCTCACGCGCCAGCAAAAGAACGCACGGATTCGCGTGAAATGTCGAGCGTCTCCGTTTCGATCAAATTTGGAAAAACGCTACCGTCTTCATAGAAACTGTCAGCACCTCACCCATCCAACTGTGATGTATTGCCTCTGTGACAATATCGTGCACAGAAACCTCATCGATCCGCTGTTCCCCATCCCTTGCAGCTTGAGATCAGGAGGTATTCAATATTCCCCTTAGGTCCTTAACCGGTGAAAATGTCAGCCCGCAACAAAATCCCTGCTCCTCTGCCACAGCGAACCTGCTGAATGACATCTTCGTGACCCGCCGGATCACAGACAACACCATTCTTCCCTAGCGCTCCTTCCCGCCTCGGGATTGAGGGCTTAATCAGCGCGATCACTTCTCCGCTCTCCACAAAGCGGTGTCCACACAACAGGAAGAACCTTGTCCAATGAGATAAACGCCGCATCGATCAGGCGAAAATCAATCAATTTGTCCCAACATCTTCGCCGTCACGTTGCGTATATTCGTACGTTCCATAATCCCTGACAACGCGTGCATCCGTTCCGCAGCTTCATGTCAGCTGTCCGCTAGCCAACATCGATCGCCATGAACCTTTGCTGCACCGTTTTTGGGCATACAGTCCGTAAAAGCCGCCTGTCGAGGCACCGATATCTGCCGCCGTCTTTCCGCGAGCACGGTGCCAAGAACCGCCATTCCCTTTTCCAGCTTCAGCCCGCCGCGGCTGACAGGAGAAACGAATCCTCCCCACAGCGCGCAGCACTGCGTCGTGAGTACCGTCGTCCCTGCCTTGTCAATGCGCTGCTCGTCTGCAGTACCTCCGCCATGATGAGGCTGCTTCGCGCTCGACTGAGGGGCAAGCCCCTGTCTCCACGGAAAGGACATCCAAACCGCTCTTTTTGCAAGACTCTCCTACTGCTTCCGATTCACGAGATAGCCAACAAGCTCACGCAGAAACGCAGCCCGCTCTCCAAAGATATCGATCCGACTCTCCTCCTGTGCCGTACGACGTGCGAGATCTGCGCGTCCTCAAGCGGTATCAGCGACACATGGGTCGACTTGATTCTTTTCCTCGCTGCCCGACAGGTTTGCCGATCTCTTCCGCCGTCCGATAACGTCGAGAATGTCGTCCGCGATCTGGAGCCAAAAGACCAAAGTGGTTGGCATACGCCGTCAACGCCTCCAGCGATCCTCCGCTGCGCCCGCGAGAATCGCACCGCTGCGCAGAGCCGCACCGGAAGAGCGCCCCGTCTTGCCGCCCATGTGGACGCGGCGGAGTTCATCAATCGAGACCTGGCGGTTCTCCGCCTCCAAGATCACGCATCTGACCGCCGACCATCCCTCGCTCCACCGCGCGACGCTCGTCCACCACGCGCAGGCCTCCGCAGACACATCCTTCTGGCGCTGGGATCACCGTCAATACAAGCGTGAGTGCGTCTCCGCGAGTCGCTGTCCCTCGCCATACACACATGATTCGTGGGGCGCCACGCCGCAGCTCATCGTTATCCATCGCAGGAAGGTCGTCGTGGATGGGCGGTAGGTATGGATCATCTCGAGCGCGCGCATGCCACAGGCGAAACCTCGTCCCATCCACCGACGGCATCTGCGCCGCCATCAGGGAGGATGGGACGCAGGCGCTTCCCATCCGCCATGAGGCTGCATGCCATCGACTCCGCAGTTTTTCATCAGTATGGCTGTATTTGCCAACTCTTCCTGCAGGCACGTTCAACAAGCTCCTGACGTTTCTTCCAGAGTTCCTTCATCATCAGCCTCAATCTCGCAGCTTCTCTTCGACGCCATTTGCGTTTCCTTCACAAAGATCCATTGTCTCCTCAGCGCGTTTGAGGAGATGTCATCAAACATCGGACAGCAATCCTTCGAGATACTTTGCCATGAGATGGCGAGCGATAGTTCCCTGTCTCGATCTCAGAAACAATTTGTTTCCAATACGCCAAATGTGCCTCCTCAAACGCCAACTCTACGCGCCATGCTGCTTCTCCTTTGCCTCAACCACAGCAGATATTTTTCCGTCCATCGTAATGTGTATTCAGATCATCCTGCTGGCGAGAACCTTTGATCGCGTCACCGCTTTCATCCTACTCGACAACACTGGATCCACGATACAGAATGTGCACGGGGTTTTTAGGGTTCAGACGCTTCTTTACGAGTTCAAACGGTGACGCGCATGCGTGCAGCCCATCCTTTTGCCACACGAGTGCAGCTGCTCCGTTACACACGATCCGTGCGCTGCGTGGCACACGCAAGCAATATTTCGGATTCCGATACATGGACGGTCAATCAGCGTCTTGGACGTCCCGCGCTGCTCCATCAGCGCACGAGCTGCATGGGCGCGTGAAGAGTCCTCCACATACTGGCGCAGTTCCGCCGCGTCAGGAACTGACGAGTTCCGCCGCCTGTGACGGGGTTGCCGCGTCGATCACTGACGAAATCCGCGAGCGTTGTTATCCGTCCTCATGTCCGACTGCGGAAATAACGGGAATCCGTGACGCATCGATCGCACGTACGACCGGCTCCTCATTGAACGCCCCAGAGATCCTCAGCAGAACCGCCGCCACGCCCCACAATTAGTGTACATCCACAGGATATTTCGCGTTGAAAATTGGATTGCTCCCGATCTGCCCGCCGCCTCCGTTCCTGACGAGACAGGATGGAGAATGAAAGCTGAATCTGGCCGGCAGCGCCGCGCGCCTTATGGATGTCGCGCAGAACGGCGGCAGACGATGCGCAATCCCAATCCGACGAGGAAGCGCGGCAAGGGCTGTATGCGACTCATCAAAAAGCCCCTCGGCGTATAGTTTCCTTCAGCTGTTCAAGACAAGTGCAAGCGCGCGCCCCCTCCGGCGTCAGCGCATTTCACATAGAGTTGATGCACGCCATCCCGCTCGTAGATGGACATGCCTCCTCGCCGACCTGCATCCCGTTCTCCGGTAGTAAAACGCAAATTTCGTGCGGAACTATTGAACACTGTACATTTCGTGCTTGCTCCGGTGTCCGTCGGCGTGAAAATAACGATGACCGGATGGATGGCGTTTGAGGTGGAAACCTCACCGCGAATCAGGATATCTGATAGGATTTTGCCTCTCCCTCAAAACATCCCCTTGATGTATCGCGTAACATCACTGACAGAGTGAACGGTCGCACACTACCTTTCACGCATTGATAAAGAACCATTGCGACAGGGCTCTCGCGCAGCGGAGTTCTTTTCTTCATCCAGGCATCGCACGTTTGAACAGAATTTTTGCATTGCATAGGATCCCGGTTGCGTGGCGGCTCCGCTTCAGCCGAGCCATATATTGCTGCAGTTCAGCGCTTCATTGATCGCAGCGAGGATCAGCGCTCCTCCTGGTAAGGCGCATCTCGTAGTGCAGCCATACGAGATGGGTTGATCCATCGGCCAGCCAGCCGATTAGACGCCACTCCTTCGCGAAGCGGAAATCTCCGCATCAATGTCGGTCCAGATGCGCGCGTCCCTGCTGGAGTGTAGTGACCATGGGAAGATCATCTCTGCGAGTCCCTCAACCTCGTTGATCGCAGGCTCACTTGCACGTTCCGTGGGAGCATCGTCTGCGGCGAGCTCCGAGCTGAGACGGCGTCAGCCAGCGCGGCTCCCGCGCGTGCCTGCGACTCGCAGCATCTCCGAAACAAGGGCGATTCCAAAGCACTCCCGTTATCGATCCGCTCTGCACATGCCGGCGCACTCTGCGCAGCAATATGCATACCGTGCTGCTTACTGAGAAGGATGAAGACAGTGCTCCAAAAATCCAAGAGCAGGACGGATGTCCCAAAGTCTGATCCCACACAGGAACGCTATGTGCGCCGCGATGAGTTCAGCCATTGATCCTGGAGGAAGAACCGGTATAGTCCCTGCCATACCGGTCCGTTATGACACAGGCGCGACTAGATGATGATGAACCTGCGCGTTCACGAATCTCCTGTCGCGGACCTCACTGCGGACGTCATGCAGCATGCCAAGTACACCGCTGCGTTCTGACAGTACTGCAGGCGAGATCATCGCTCGGAGACCCGCGATTCAGACTCGGCGTATGATCTGCGGGCGTAATCTTGATCTCACACCGCCGTCAGTGTCGTGGGGAGAATCGCTGGTTGCGTCATGCGCACAGGACAACGGCGTTACAAGCGCGCGTGCTCCTGCGCTCCAGAAAGGCTACGCGCGCAGCAATCCCGCATATGGCGGGAAGAACCGCCTGACAGCTCCGCCGGTGTTGTCAGCTGCATCGATTTACGGCCGTGTGTCCGCGCAGTTTTCGATGTCGCTAGAAGACGGCAAGAACAGCAGGCTGACCAAGGAAGAGAACTCGCATGCCGCCGATAGTTTCCTGCTGTGACTCGAAAGCGCGTAGCGCTACGCTCAACCATACACATTCCTCGCAGAGATACGCAAAGGCTTCCACACTGATCGGCGGGCGAGACCGGTGCCGTCGTAAACAGCACGCAGAGGCAGGAGCAACGGACGATTTATAATTCATCGTTTGGCGCTCGCTCAATCGCATTCCGGCGTGCGCGAACTTCCTCGACGCTGGCTCTTCTGGCTGCGGAAGCCGCGCCCTGCGCCACATGCGTTGACTCACTACCGTACAAAAGCCCTGTCATCGTCTCAATAGCAGCGCGGCACGTTTCTCACACCAGGGCTGCACCGTGCAACTTCAAGAATACGAATGCGATACTGACAATGATGTAGCCGGAGATCTGACGGCAGCCTTCCTTCACCCACCTCGACCTGACCGCCAGCGCCCGCGAGAAGTTCTTGCGTCACGATCTCCGCAGTGCACCGCCAACAATGCACTTTGCCGCTCCATGCCGGCAACTCCTGGAGGCACTCCGTTGTCCTGCGAGGCCTGCGATGATGCGCTCCAGCAACCTCGTCACCTGCTGCGCAGAACAGTTGCCGAGTCCAGTTTTCAACTTTTTACTGCGTTCTTCTCAGTATCCTGTAACCATATCCTCCATTCTCACGAAAACAGACTTGTGCGCGCGCTCGATATAATTTCCGTGCGCGTATCGGTTCGAAGGACATCCTCGTTAACGAACTCGAACCTCGCGAAACGCGGTCTCGACCTTCGCCATCTTCGCATCGCTCCCGTTGTAACATGTGCCGCTGACCTCGGCTCCGCGCTCGAGTGCCTTGGGGCTGGCGGAGTTCAGGGAAGCCTGGGCTGCGATGATGCGCTCGCCGGGCTGTTGAACCGCAGCAACCTCCATGTTCTCCGCCGAGATGGTTCGGTGCGTCGCCGAGCTGTTTCGCATTCGAGCTCAGTCTGTTCCAGAGATCATCGAGTGCTCGACGTATAGGACGGGCACATCCGCTTCGTAGGGATACTGCATCGTATGCGTCTCAAAGACAGGCCGCAGGCATTTTTCTCATTCGGATTGAACGTGCGCTCAATCACGGCTCCGGTCTCGATCGTTGCCAGTCACCGTGCGCAGAATGCAGCACCCTTTTCCCAGCTTCACGTGCGCAGAAATCGACCGATCTGCCGAGACGCCTCCATCGTATTCAATGGTAAAGACCAGATGCCGGAAATCAGTGCTGTTAATCATAATCGTTCGTTCCTCCCGCCTGGTCATTGTCTGCATATTATGGCGGACTGACTGGCGAGATTTCAATAGATTCTTTTTGGTGCGCGTGTGTCAGCTCTGCACCATCTGCCGTAATGAGGCACCGTGTCCTCAGTGCGATGCACGGAATGGAGACACCAGGCTCATCTGTAATCAAGTATATTCGGAAAGAAGCCTCTGACATGGCCTGCTGCAGGCGCAGCTCTCTCGCTGAATCTCAAAGCCCCAGACTGTGCCCCAAGTCCATGTCGGAAAAGTGTTGATCAGATTCTTCTCACGCAAGAGATTTTCGCACCACATGGTCCACCTCGACGTCACTCCGGGGTGCGGAGTGCAGCAGAGGCACCTGTTCACAGCCGCCTAAGCACTGCACCGTGAGTTCCACGCTGACATGGCTCGTCCGCGCTTCTACCGATCGTGCGCGCGTGATGTCGAAGTGATAGCCGCCACAGACTGCCATGAAATCCATCGTCACAGGATTCTCCGCTCGTGATCACTTTGTCACTCGCGCCACACACCGTGCGGCAGACTTCCACGCACGCCCGAGGCGATGATTGTCTGGAAACGCGGGACGCTCCGGGCCAGAGCGTGCGCATATAATGCTCGAAGTTCGCCGCCACCTCGCACATCTCCGTCATGCCCGGCTGAATATGACGCAATGATATGGTCCATCCTTCTGCGTCTGCACGTGCGCGCACGACGAATGACGGGCGCGATCTCATCCCGCATCTTTGCACCTGACGGTAAGTATCGTAGGAGTTCCTGCGGATGTAATCAGAGACTCTCACCAGGATGCTTTGCAGCTTTGCGTGAAAGCCGGCAACTCGCCACGCCCCCTCAAATCCAGAGGCAATAACGCAACTTCGTCTACGCCAATCTACTGCTGCTTGCCTCGCCGATATAATACGTCCCTTTGCTCACGGTCTCATAGAGAGAGCCCATGTGCGCACTGCTGCTTGTTCCGTATAGCGACTGTCCCGTCCTGGTGCAGACCGCTCGGCGCGTTACAGAGGGGCTGTCGAGATCCCGAAAACCGGCACAAGAAATGGTGGACGTTTCATCCTCGCTGTGCAGCGAGAACACCATCCACAATCTTCTCATCGAAGAGCGCCACCGACGCTCCAATACGCCCATCATGTTCAATGCGCGTTCCTCCAATCCGGCAGATAATCGCATCGAGTGCGCCGCCATGTAAGCTCTCCGCACCGGGTCGGCTTAATCTGTCCCAGCACAGCAAGGGCGCGATTAACGGACTTGTGGCGAAAATCCTCGCTGATGGATGTTTTGATAAATGCGCCACTTCCAGTGACGGGGACATCGACCGCCGCAATCGCATCGCGGATTTGACAGTAAGCACGCAATGCGTGAATGCGGCGGCGATTTGGATGATGTGGTCACGCCCTCAGCGCCGCCTGCAGATCGCATCACGAAGCACCCTCGTGGTTCGACTGTCAAGCATTCCGTAGTCGAGACGCCGCCTCGGCGCGGCGCTGGAGACGATCATTGATACACTCAGTCAGAGACCCATTATCTCAGGCTCCCGCGTGCCGAAAGCAGGATTGATTGGGTCCGTTCATGTACAAAGTGTCTTGCCCATCAGTGCTCTAATATTTTGATGCGGAAAAGTCCACGCTCGCCGGATGCAGGATCGCGCCCTCTCAACATCCAAAGACGCTCACACACGGATGCGAGTAATTGCACGCATGGCTTCAGCCGCCTCAACGCGCAGATGCAGTCCCTGCATCCCATCGTCACACGATTCCATCGGACATAGTTTCATCACCCAGCCCGTGACATCGTTCATCACCGCCTGCTGACGGACGTAGCACGAAGCCCACCACTGCACGCGCCTGCAGCGCGCCGCGCCACGGCGAATCATCTTCCATCATCGCATCTCGCTTCTTCGCGATATCGACGACGCCGTACTGTTTGGCTCGACCGGCTGCTCCGATTCGTATATAGATAGGCAGCTGCTGCCGGGTTGCAGCGCCGCCGTGATTTCCTGCTCGCATCCCCACATTTCGCATAGCTCCTGACGAACAGAGCACCTGCAGGCTGCAAACACCTCGATTTCCTGTCCAGCTTTGCTATGGTTTGCGCTGCTCACCACCGCAGCAAACCGCAGTTTCACTGTCATGGGAGCGTACAAAGCACAGAGTCCGAACTCTGCTCCGCCTGAGACAGGCGTAGATCCTGATCCGCCTGCCGTCGTCTTTCCGAAGAAAAATCGTCGTGCGGAACGGTGTGAGACCTTTCCCAACTCGAACCAACCACGCCTCCTGGCCGCGGCGCCTGGGTCACGGAGCAGGCATCCAGCGCCGATGCGACGCCTTGACCACACTCGCAACATAGTGGACCTCTGCTCGCGCCCCTCGATCACCCGAGACTGTCGACGCCGGAGTCCACGAGCCGCATCGGAATGCGGCCAAAAGACGAGGGTCCCTTTGCAATTCGCGGTATAGGTCACTGCGCTCCTCTTCCACATCAGCAGGGTGTAGTATTCCCCGGACGCGATGCCTCACGAGCGGTACCTTCCAGCGACGGGACTGGGCACATCCACCGCGATTCGCATCGCGTCCCGTGAATACTCTGCTCAGAAGCGGCGCCGCGGTGAAATCACCATTGCTCCGACGTGCACAAAGGTTCGAGTTCCACATCCGTGGCGCGCTCGCGGATCTCCTCGCGACGAGGTTCTGGCGTGCAGGCTTTCCACGCGCTCCGCACAGGTTTCACCCGCCACACGCACGCACCCGTTAGCGCCAGTTCACGATTATTTGCCCTGTGTGCTGATGTGCGCATGGGCAGATTGGGCACCTCCGCTTCATGCTGCGAAACGAAGACGCCGAGATCGGCAGCAGGTACAGCATCCACGTCCGCGTCCTGCAAAGCGCCGATAATCCGGCAGGGATACGGGATCCTCATTTGATGCGGGGAGACATTGACCGTCACATGAGATCTTCTTCCCTGCACGTGCATAACTGCTACTCTGGACAAAGTATCTCGTCATTTCAATAAAATTGCCGCCGAACGCACGCGGCCGACTGCTCGCCGCCGGAGATGCGCCACCATCTGCGCCATGAGCGAGGTGCCGTCTGCAGCTTCTCATCGTTCCTGCAGTGCCATGACAGTTCAGGTTTCTTTCCCATTCATCAGCCTCCGCATACCTTAACGCACCCGATCCACGAGATCCGAGATGGTCTGCATAATCGTTGCATAATAATTAGTGCCGTTTCGATCAGCTACAAAATACAGATGGTTCGTATCTGCCGGATGATACCCGCCATCGAGAAGCCAGTGCCGGGACTTGAAATGGGTCCGAGAGCGGCCGACGATACAGATAGGTGACGCGACTCAATCTCGCACGTATCACGGTAGACAGATCCTCGCTTCGGAGCGTCCAGCAGGAGCTGCTGTGCCGGCAGGATCCGCCTGCGGCGGCATGCCGATCCGCAGCCGCTGCGGAAAATCACAGTGCAATGATCGGACGATCTTCCTCCTTGATACGCTTCCTTCTCCACAAGCTGAAGCGAGTCACAAGCTCATAGATTGAGAGATCCATTTTCCTTTGCGCGTTCACGCATCTCGCTTTGTCAGACGACGATCAGGTTTTCCTGCCGTGATCTCCCATGATACGCGCTGCATCAAATTCTCCGGAATTGATCTCGCCGTAATCTGGAAGAAGACCTCTGCCGCATAGCGCACATGCTCTGTGCTTTACTCGACGTGAGGATATAGGGCGATGTACTGACGCAGTTCCATGATACATCAGCCTTTTGCAGAGACCACGCTGCCTCAAGGCGCACACCCGTATCCGTACACGCTGAACCCCTCTGGTGTACGCAAGCGGATCACTGGCTGTGTTGCCATAGACGAGCGTCTCGAACACATCGCGCGGTCCGTCATACCAGTCTCGAGCGCAAGGTACCACTCTTGACCTTGTTCTCAAAGCCGTTTACACTGCTGTCACCAAAACTCGTCTCACTGTCAGCGACACCACGCTCATGCAGCTCCTTCGATCTCACTGACACTCATACCAGGGCGAACTGTGAAGAAAATGGGCACCCACGTTCCCCATATGGAAGAAGAGCCAGACAGCGGAACGATCACAGTGCCACGATCATAAAATTTCAAGCACCAGGTCCGAACACGAGTCTGGGCAGCGTTCCTTCCCGCAATAGACAGCGTTAATGCCTGCCGCAATCCGTCGTTATTCAGAAGTCCAAAATTTCCTTCAACGACTCCTTCAAGACAGATCCTCCCTCTTTTCATACAGTTCCCTATGAAAAAGCCGTCATCTCCTCTGATGTGCCCATCTCCTTCCTCTCGTCACTCATCCTCGTCTTCCAGAAGTTCGTATGCTTGACGCACTGCGCATCGAAACTCCTCGTCCGTCGGATCAGTATGATATCCTCACCATCCTCGTCCGTGACAATCTTCCCAATCGTCGCCCTCATCCCCTCCTCGGCGTTTTCGAGATCTTCCTCTCGAGGAAACCGTGAGAGCGATCAGGACAGCAAAGTCGATCATCACCGATGGGGATGATCATTTCCTCACGGTAGCGTATCTCTCATCACCATCCTCATTCGTCATGACGACGATAACATCCTCATCGTGAGTTCTTCATGTTCTGTCATTTTTTGTCTCCTTATTTCGCTGCTCAGACTTTACTTCAAATGCTGTGTCGATCCAAAAACCCCGCAGCATATAGACCGCTGCCATCTTGTCAATGACCTTGCGTCGCTTCTGCGAGACATCCCTCAAGGAGTGCACGCGAGGCAGCTACCGTTGAAAGACGCTCGTCCCAATAGTGTGTCTCAGATCAGTTGGAAACCGCCCTGCGACATCCGCCATAAAAGCGCGGACAATGCATCGCTTCCTTCGTCTCCGTTCATATAAGCCGGTCAGTCCTGCAACGAATGCTGCAGGCTCATACTGAACGAGGTGCAGCGAGACGGTCGAGATCTGAGAGAGAGTTCCTTACGGCGAATGGTCTCCGCTCCCCTGCGCCGTGAGTCCAAGAAGGTCGCTCAGCAACCCCAATGGTCGCATCACGCAATATCAAAGTGACAGATACTCGCTTCATTTTCGTTCTCCAGATAAAGCGCACAAGTTCATCGAACAATTCATCACGCTCAGGCTGCGGATCTTCCCCGAGCATCCTGATAACTCGTCACGCCCATGCGGGATCACCGGAGGCAGATAGCCGACCAGCTGATTGATGGGGTTATACCCCTTCTCCCGCATGGCCGCTGCGGCCCGCTCGTGCGACGACATCCGCCTCGGTTTATCCTCACCGAAGGAGAACATCATTGTTTTCTGTTCATCCATTTTGATTCACCTCACCGTGGAATATCTGTAATGAATCTTCCCGGACCGCATTCATCGCAGATATGCATACTAAAATCACATGGTAGATATTACCACAAAATGAACGAAAAACAATCTGACCGCATCATGCCTCGCTGCCAGAAAGACCTGAACTTCCAAGTGTGCGCGTGACACTGGTAGACATCCTTTAGCAGGCGGACACGCGTCATAACCCTGTGTGATCTGGTCGATATTGCTTCACATTGAGCCCAAGAAGGACCGTTGAGGTTTTATTACGGCGATTGGGTGGCATTGACGGTGTGAATGTTCACCTTCATCTCAGCAGGCGCTGCGAGGATCTCAGAGAGCATGCTGTTGCGGTCATTACAATGATCTCGATGCCGACGGTATACTCCTTGTCCAGCCCGATATCCCAGCTCACCTCGATTACGAGTGAACTCCGTATCGTTGAGGACATTCGGACAGTCGGAGCGATGAACCGAAACGCCGCGCCTGCGTGTGATATATCCCGTGATAGGGTCACCTGGGATCGGACTGCAGCAGCGTGCAAGGCGCACGAGATAGCCGCCCTCCCCTTCGACGAGGACGCCATGGTCTTTCGCCTTTTTCGCTTTCCTCTGCGCGGCGCCTTGAGTTCGGAAAGCATCTGCGAAACTTCGGCGGCGTGCTGTCCTGATTGACTGCTGGTGCAGTTCAATAAAGCTTCGTCATAACACCACGCAGGGTTACGCCGCCGTACCCGAGCGCTGCAAGCAGGTCATCTTCACTTTGTACGTTGAGCTTCTCCGCAGCCTTACCAAGGCGGCTCCTGCCATTAGTTCCTTTGGCGCATAGCCAAGACGCTTCGCTTCGTCGCGAATAAGGTTCATACCGCGTTCAACGTTCTCCTCGCGGTTCTCCTTCTCTGAACCATCCACGGATCTTGCTCCGCGTTGCAGAAAGATGCGACCGTATTCAGCCAATCAGGACTCTGGCCCATTGCTCGCCTTGTTCGTGACAATGGATACGATGTCGCCATTCTTGAGGTTTTATACTCGAGGCGGTACAATCTTCCCGTTGACCTTTGCCCCAACGCAGTGATGACCGATCTCCGTATGAATGTGATGACGCAAAATCAATTGGATTCGATCCCTTGGGCAGATCGATGACATCTCCACGCGGCGTAAAGACAAAAACCTCATCGGAGAACACATCCAACTTGAGTGCCTCAAAAGAATTCCTTTGGGTCATCATATTCCTTTTTGCAGACTGACCATCTGACGCAGCCAGGACATCTTTTGATCATTTTCATCGGCTGCATTGATGCTCCGCGCCCGCTTCTTTTATATTTCAGTGAGCCGCAACACCAAACTCTGAGACTTGATGCATGAGTGCGTGCGGATCTGAATCTCAAAGCGGATAACCATGTGCCATGACGGTTGTGTGCAGGGACTGATAGCCGTTTGATTTTGGCATGGCAATGTGTCCTTTAAACCTTCCCGGAATAGGCTTCCACATCGCATGGATGACACCGAGCACTACCATAGCAGTCCTTGACAGATGGTACCAGTACACGTACGGCGGAGAGATCGTAGATCTCACTGACACTCTTATTATCCTCTTCATCTTCCGATAGATGCTGTAAAAATGTTTCGCGCCCCTTGATATCAGCCTCGATTCCAGCAGCCTCCAGCTTCTCGCGAATCTGCTGAATGGACTCCGCCTATGAATTCCTGAGCGCTCCTTTCGTTTGGTGACTTGCCCTCTACGAGCGCATAGTATGCCTCAGTTCAAGATAACGCAGGCAAAGGTCCTCAAGTTCCACTTTGATGTTGGAGATACCAAGACGGTTGGCCAGAGGGGCATAGACCTCGATGGTCTCCTTCGCAATACGATGACGCTTTGTCCTCACGCATATACTTGAGTGTCCGCATATTGTGCAGACGATCAGCAAGCTTGATCATGATCAGCACGGATATCCTGGCCATCGCGAGAAACATTTTGCGGTAATTCTCAAAGCTGACATCTTCTTTTGGACATATATTCGATACGACCGAGTTTTGTCACACCATCGATGAGGTTCCATGATGTTTTTGCGAACTCAGCCTCCATCTCTTCGAGGGTAGCATGCGTATCCTCCACCACATCATGCAGCAGTGCAGCGGCAGATGGTTTCGTCATCAAGATGAAGTCCCGTAAGAATATAGGCAACATTGAGCGGGTGCATGATATAGGGATCACCAGAGATGCGTACCCTGTCCACGATGTGCTTTCTCCGCATAGGCATATGCCTTTTTTGATCTTCTCGATGTCGCATCCGCCTGATAAGAACGCACCTTATCCAAGATCATATCGAGTGTGATATCCCTCTGCATGTCATCAGCATCTTGCTTTAGTCCCCTTGCTCTCCTCATACCGTCGAAATGTCGGCGCATCCATCAATTCTATTTTTCCCGCGGGTTGAATGAACTCCCAGACGCCCTCTGGAAGAGGACGAGTATACGAGTTCCCGGAAAATACAAAGCATTCTCCATGGTATAACGCGAGATATGTCCTATATCCCGCGAGAACTGCCAGGTAAGCACTATCGTATTACCTGCAATCCGGCCATCGTCTCTTCGCAGTCTTCTGAGAAATGAATACACGGATCTAAAGCAAGGCACGGTCTGGAAAGATACATTCATGCTCAGCCGGCATGATAGTATCAACCATACACTGTACAGAGCGTATCCCCTGCCACTCATTGATGCTCGGCGTATGGGCGAGATCACTTGCTTCCTCGGTCACAATTCTGCAAGATCTCCTGCGTTCCAATAGAGCGCTGACACGCGTTTTTCTCGGCTGCTAACCTCTATGCGCAGATGTTTTCCTCTGCGCCAATCGATGATGCAGACCGTGGACGAAAAATCACGCGTTCCACAGGGCGTGGTTTCCCATGCCATAGGGTTCGAGACAAGCAAGTTCCTCTACTATTTCAAGCGTCCAGTCCGCTGGTGCAACAAGACCTTCGATACGTATTTTTGGGCAGAAAGTCTCTGCTTCTCAAATGTGTATGTACATAGTTCGAGAATGCACTCGAAAAATCCTCCACGCTCTCCCATGCGAGTGTAAGACCCTGCAGCCATCTCATGTCCGCCAAATTGGATAAGCGTATGTCTGCATGCGGTCAGTGCGTCATACATATTTAGTCCCGCTATACTGCGGCAGGGATCGCTCAGATATCTCCTGACGTGGGAACAATACTCGGTCGGTAGTATTTATCAACGAGGACGAAGCTACAATACCGATGACACCCGAGCTCCAATGCTCCCCTGCGACCACAATAGCTAGGTGTATCCGGTGTAATCCCCGCAAGCATATTTTTCTGCCCTCACTTAGATACTCTGTTCCAGATCACGACGTTCTGTAGTTGAGTTCATTGAGCTCTCCAGCGATATGTTCTGCCTCTCTTGGATCGATGGAGGTAAGCGGTTCCACACCGCGATGTGCTGTCTTAAGGCGTCCCGCTGCGTTCAGCCGCGGTGCCAGCTGGAAGCCAACCACGCCAGTATTGACCGTCTTTTCTTCGAACCCTGCTGCTGGAATAAGTGCAGCGATTCCAGCGCAGGGGACTGTGACATCTGCGTAAGTCCCATCTGAACAATCTTTCGATTCTCCCCAATGGGCGGAACAAGGTCAGCAATCGTCCCAAGTGCGGCGATATCCAAATCGTCTGCGTACGGCTGTCCCTTCTCCATCTTCCAGAGTGCCTGTGCAAGTTTAAGCGTAACGCCAACGCCTGCAAGATCCTTGAATGGATAAGAGCAGTCCGTGCGGTGCGGTTTATGACAGCATATGCATTTGGCAGTATCCCGCCTGGAAGATGGTGATCCGTAATGATGATATCCATCCCACTGTTCGCCTCTACAATGACATCCTGCAGACAAAATGCCGCGAGTCTACAGTGACGAGCAGCTCGCATCCTTCCGCTGCTATTTGATGAAGCGCAGAAAGATTGATGCCGCAGCCCTCGGTAAATCGATTTGGAATATAATAGGAGACCTGCCGCCAAGACTTCAGAATGTTCTTCATGAGCAGTGTGGTCGAGGTCATACCATCCACATCGTAATCCCCATAGACGACAATCTGCTGATCCCTACGAATCGCTTCCAAAATACGTTCTGATGCCTTCTCCATATCCATCATAAGAAATGGTTCATGAAAAGGCTTCAGCAGGATGCAGAAAGGTACGCGCAGCATCTGCCGTCTGTATGCCACGGTTCCAGACGATCTGTCCGATAATCGGTGCGATCGCAAGTTCGCGGGCAGGGGCAGCGCCTTCTGCAGTTGCCTCGTTCACAATCCATTCTTTTCAGCATAGTATCCCCTTTTCACAATAATAAAAGAGGCTGATGCATTCATTTTGTTGCGTGCAACAGCCTTAACTATATTGGATATACGATTCAAGCGTATCGACAAAGGAGGCTTTTTGAAATTACGATATTATCCTCCACCGCCGCTGGTTTTTGCAGCAGAACGTTGATCCGCTACGATTGCGCAGCTCAATCCAGAACGACTTGCAATAAAATGGATGAATAGCATCCAACGGCAAATCCGACGAGGAGTGCAAAGGCAAAAATCTTTCGTGGTCTCTCCACCGAACCAGTAAAGCGCAAATGTCGTGAACAAACGGTAAAGACCGTATGGAGCGAACGTGTCAATGTCTGATAGATCGAACGGTTGACCAGTTCCTCGATATCGCCATCACGACGGAAATGAAGTTTCAAATTCTCACGAATACGGTCGAAAATAACAATCGTATCATTGATGGAATACCCGACAATTGTTAAGAGCGCTGCAATAAAGGATGAGTCAATCTGCCGCTGCGTAAACGAGAACACTGCGAGCACAATAAGAATGTTGTGAATCAGTGCCAAGAACTGCTGACACGCCAAATCGCCACTCAAAGCGATAGGCAACACCAGACGATGATAAGCCCCACGAAATGACAAGCGCAAGCACCGCATTCGTAATGAGTTCGCCTCAATGGTCGCACCAACGCTCTCTTCACGAAAGAACGGTGTAGGAACCAACATCCTGTGTAAGCGAGGCCATGACCTCTTTGCGTTGGTTTTCCTCGAGATCAACAGTACGAATCATGACATTCTCGGAGGACTCCACCCGGACGCCGCTCCTGAAGGCTGGATTGTACTTCCCGTCTAACCCGTACTCAGCGAGACCTCGTTCGCACCTCGGGAAGTGTCACGGCTTTTTCAAAATGAAGATCCATAATGGTTCCGCCGGTGAAGTCGATACCGAAAGTTAAATCCACGCATACCCATGCGATAATCCCTGGAATGATGAGAAGGAGCGCGATAGCAAAAGATTCTGCGGTGTCCGCTATATTGAACTTAGGCATTCTTCTCATCCCCGTCTTTTTATCCCAAGCATGAAGCCATTCGCACCATAAAGCCATGGATTCTCGATATCTTGGAATTGATCATGAGCTTGAGCACATGAACTGCGTCAGAGTGATCGCCGTGAACATCGATAGGATCGTTCCAACGCCGAGCGTAATGGCAAATCCGCGAATCGTTCCCGTTCCCAGGAAGAAGAGGACACCCGCCGCGATCAGCGTCGTAACATTTGAGTCGAAGATCGTCGTAAACGCACGCTTGAAGCCCGCATCCATCGCGTGAGCCGCAGCGATTTTGCAGTTCACCTGATACTCTTCCTTGAAGTGTTCAAAGATGAGGACGTTTGCATCAACAGCCATGCCGATCGAGAGAATAATGCCCGCAACGCCCGGAAGGGGTCAATGTCGCATCCATCAGATAGAGAATCCCAAGAAGCATGACGGTATAGGCCATCAGAGCCACATCTGCAATGATTCCTGAGATGATAAAAGAAAATCATGAAGGCGACAACGGCGCCGAGGCCAACGACAAACGCAAACTGGGACTTATCCTTCGAGTCCCTGCCCCAGTGTCGGACCAACCGTGCGCGTTTCGATGATCTCCACCTTTACAGGGAGTGCACCGCTACGAAGGACGACGGCGAGATTCTGAGCCTCTTCGAGGGTCTTTTTGACCTGTAATCTCAGCACGCCCGCCAAGAATTGGCTCACGCACATTCGGCGCTGTGAGAACCTCGCCGTCCAAAAAGAATCGCAATCGTACGGCCGACATTTCGCATCGTGAGATCGGCAAATTTCTGTGCGCCCTCATCTGAGAACTCTAGATTGACGACATTCTGCCCAGACTGCGGATTTGTGGATGCTCTGCGCATCCTTTAGATCCGTGCCAGTCAGCACCGTATGCCCTCCTCGTCACGGAACTCGAGCATCGCCGTTTTACCGATGGTCTGAATTGCTGCATCAGGGTCCTAATGCCAGGCAACTCAATGATGACACGGCGGTCACCCTCGCGCTGGATAATCGGTTCCGTCAGACCGAGCGAGATTGACGCGCTTCTCCATGATGGCGACAACACGATTCATGGAATCGTCATTGACCTGTGCCTGCTCCGTATCGACCGCTTCCAGCACAACGCGCGTTCCACCCTGCAGATCAAGTCCCTGACGAATGGAACCAGCGAGAGGTTCGGCCAGGGACGCACCGACAATGACCGCAATCGAAATTACGAGCTTTGACAGACTATGTTGTCTCAACAGTCCTCACACTCTTTCTCAATACATCCCGACAAGAAACGCGCCGATGCTCCGTCAAAACATAGTCTACACGAGCATCCTGTCTCCCCATCGGAACGAATGAAACAAGTTGGAAATCAAGGCTAACGCAAAGCGCACAGCATTTTCCGCCTGTGGTAAAAACCGATCATAATAGCCGCCGCCCAGCCCCAAACGTCCCCCATTTGGAGAGAATGCTGCTCCAGGAACGACTACAAGCTCGAGCTCTGTGGGTGGAATACGCGTGGAGTACGAAGGATCCGGTGTGGGGATGCCGAATTTCCCTGGGACCAGATTCTCCATCGCACGAAGCTCCCAGGCCTCCATCAGGCCTCTCTCAACAATCCGTGGAAGCGCAATGCGCCGCCCGTCAGACAGCAGCTTTTTCCATAAGAGGAAACAGATTAATCTCCTCCGGCATCGACGCATACAGCATGATCGTCTGGGCGTTTTGCAAGACCAACTCTTCCATAGCGCGTCCACTATCATCTGACTTATGTGCACACGCTCCTCAAGTGACAGAGCACGCCGCTTGTCAGTCATATCCCCCACGCAGCGCACTCTTTTGTACAGCACAAAGTGCATCCGTCATCGCCGTCGTAATTACTCCTGCTGCGACGTATTCACGGCACTAGTGCGGAGCGCTCAAAGACGATGTGGACCGTATCTGCCGCAGCCAGGGTCACGGTTTTGTCATCCAGTGCGGTAATCGTTCCGTGCATAGCCACCGAGCGTTATGATCTCATCCCCGACCTTGAGGCGGCTGGAGCATATCCTCACGCTTCTTCTGCGCCTGCTTCTGCGGACGATAGAGGAGAAAAATAAAAAGAAAAGGACCAATATGATAATAGGCCCCCACGAGCTCAGCTGTGCCATCATTTCTGCATCCATAAATACAACTCCTTCAAAAATTATCTTTTTATGATAATGGCTCATAAAAATCCTGATAAAAACGCTGAAAACTTACCCTCAATGATTGCTGCACGCATACGGCGCATAAATTCCTGCAGGAAATAAAGATTGTGCAGGGTCAGGAGACGAAGGCCAAAGATCTCCTCCGTGCGCACAAGATGGCGGATATATGCCCGTGTGTAACCATTGCGGCGAGGCATAGCAGCCGCAGTCTTCCTCAAGCACCGCATGATCATGTGTATGGATGGCATTCTTCATGACAAGCCGCCCTGTCCACGTCATTGCCATACCATTGCGTGCCACACGTGTGGGGAATACGCAGTCAAACATGTCAATTCCATGGCGTACCCCCGTAAGAAGATAGTCTGGCGTACCGACGCCCATGAGATACCTGGAGCTTGTTCTCCGGCAAAAGATCAACTGTATAGGAGAGGATCTCCTCCATCAGTTCATGCGGCTCACCGACACTCAGCTCCGCCAATCGCATAGCCCGGCAGATCAGGGTGCAGTCACTTCGGCCGCGTGCCATGCTCTCAGATCCCGATACATGCCGCCCTGCACGATACCAAAGAGGCCCTGTTGTTCTGCATCGACCATTGCATCACGACAGCGTATAAGCCAGCGTTGTGTTCGCTCTGTTGATGCTTTTTGCACAGGCATGATCAGCAGAGATGGGATACACTCATCGAATGCCATGACAATAGTCAGAGCCTAGGGCTTTCTGAACCTCCATCGACACCTCTGGTGAGAGAAACTTCTTGGAGCCGTCGATATGTGAGGCGGAACGTAGCCCCTCTTCTGTGATTTTCCTGAGATCACCGAGGCTGAATACCTGGAAGCCGCCACTATCCGTAAAGGATTGCTCCATTCCAGTGCATGAAGCGATGCAGCCCGCCTGCCTCACGAACAAGTTTCATCCCGGGCGGAGAAAGAGATGATAGGTGTTGCTGAGGATAATTCCTGCACCGAGGTCTTCCAACTCGTCGGGCGATACTCCCTTAACCGTCGCCTGTGTGCCTCACCGGCATGAAGATGAGGGGTTGGGAAGCTCCCCGTGCGGTGTGTGAATCACGCCAGCACGCGCGCCTGTCACCGCATCTTTACGAATCAGTTCATAGGTAATCGCTGCCAATCCTATACCACCATTCTCAAAAACAAGCTATACTATATCACAAATAGAAAAAGTTTTCAAAACAGGGAATTATCCCCTCGCACCAGCTCTTCGCGCAGCACCCGCTTCCATGAGGCTTGTCTGCGCGCACTCCCGTCCATAGGGAAAAATGCTTCCGCGCCTTGCGCGACAAGCATCGTCTCCCCATTGATGGTCTCATGTCCGCGTGCAGCCGCCTCCCGAAGAAAGCAGGTGTTGTCGGGTGTGTAGATGAGGTCATAAAGAACAGCGGCTGGATGAATCGCTGCAATATCTACCGGAGGCATCTTCTCTATGTCCGGTGTCATCCCCCATCGGCGTCGTCTGCACAACAATGTCTGCACAACTAAGCGCCGTCGAAAACGCAGAATCATCAAATCGATATGCATGAACATCTGCATCCATCGTAAAGTCACGACAGAGCATTTGTCCTTTCTCTATGGTACGAACTCCAATATCCACCGAGGAAATCACTGCGCAGAAGACCCCAAAGTGCTGCGCGCGCGGCGCCGCCCGCCCCGATCAAAACGGCCTTTTTCCCATGGAGGTCGATCCTCTCTCCTCTAGACCCGCGCAAAAGCCGATGGCATCCGTATTGCAGCCACGGAGTCTTCCGTCGCTCTGGACAACAACCGTGTTGACCGCCTGAATGCGCCGTGCATCCTCGCTCAGCTCATCCATCAACCGCATGACCTCCGTCTTGAACGGAATCGTTACATTGAATCCGACAACACCGGCATCACGAAGTCCGCGCACCGCTGAATCGAGTGCGCATCGAGAGACGGGAAACGCTGTATAGACATAGTCCAGATTCGCGGCACGTAGAGCAGCATTCTGAATGATCGGCGAGAGGCTATGTTCGATGGGCGCACCAATGACGCCCAACAGCCTTGTCGTTCCTGTGATCATTGCTTTTCCTCTCAGCTGTGCTTGCCGCGCATATCATCGAGCAGACTCATTTTGAGTTCGTAGTATGCAGGGGTCATATCGAGATAGTGCCGATGCGGATTTTCAAACCGCTGCTCCTCTTGCCAGATCTCATCCGAGAGCTGCTTTCGGACGTAGGCGCGTATCTCATTCAAAATGAGGAAGCCGCTCCACACGCTTCCCTTTGACTCACGTAAAGACGACGCAGATTCACTGCGGAGAATCCTTCAAAGAATCGATTCTTCCACGGCTTATGGGATCGACATAGCGAAAAGGAGTCGAGAGATCGATCTTTTCGCCGCACATAGCAAGCATATCTGCGACCGCATTTCCGTGATCATCATAGATACGATAGAGATCCTTGAGGCCCTGGATTCGTGAGTTTTTCCACATTTTCCGACATCTTAATCCGAGGAATGAAGTCATTCCCTTTTTCCACAGCAACTAATTTATAGACCGCGCCAAAGACGGGGTCGGACTTCGCTGTAATCAGGCGTTCCCCCACACCAAAGGCATCCACCTGTGCGCCCTGAAGGAGAAGTGAGGCAATCGTGAACTCATCGAGACTGTTTGACAGGATGATTTTACAGTCGTAGAGCCCTCCTCATCGAGTATTTTTGCGGATACGCTTTGATAGGTAGGCAAGATCCCCAGAATCAATGCGAACCCCTGCGAGACGATGTCCTTCGGTTCCAAGACCTCATGTGCCGTACGTATTGCATTCGGGAGACCGGAGTGAATAACATCATACGTATCAATGAGGAGCACCGTCGCCTGCGGATAGAGTTTGGCATAGCTCTTAAATGCCGTATACTCATCCTCAAAGAACATCGACCCAGCTGTGCGCCATTGTCCCCGATATGGGGATACCGAACTGCTGTCCTGCCGAAAACAGTTGCTGTCATGTCCACACCGCCAATATAAGCTGCACGAGCACCATATGTTGCAGCGTCCATATTATGTGCACGACGTGCACCGAAATCGGACACGCTTCGCCCTTCTGCGGCACGTACGATACGTGATGCTTTCGTTGCAATCAGAGACTGATGGTTGATTTGCGAAAGGATCGCCGTCTCAAGAAGCTGCGCATCAATGGCAGGGCGCAACAATAGTCATCAGAGGTTCATCGGGATAGATGATCGTCCCTCTGGAAGTGAATAGATATCTCCGCGAAAGCGAAAAGTTTTTAAGAATGTCAGAAACTCTTCAGAGAATAGTTTCTGCTGACGGAAAATACTCAATATCTTCTTCCGAAAAGGATAAGTTCTCAACGAACTCAATCACGTGCTCAAGTCCGGCGAACACCGCATAACCGCCTTTATCTGGAACCGAACGAAAGAAGAGATCAAAGGCAACACGTACATCTCCATGATGTCCATCAAAATATCCATACGACATCGTCATCTCGTAAAAATCCATCATCATGGATAAGTTTCTCTTATCAAACTGTGTCACAAATACTGACCTCCTTCACTGAAATCCTCATGACTCCATTTTGTAATTTTCAAAAATCGACGAAACGATATAATTGGTTATTATATCAGTTCCTGCGTATTCACGCAAAGGTCGTTTATTTGCTCTGCAGCGCAAGAAATTTCAAATCCTCCGGCATCAGCTTTGCCATAGGGAGAATCTCTGGTCGATACTGAAGCGTAGCAAGGAGGGATTGCTCTCTCCTCCAACGTGCAATCTCCGCATGATTTCCAGAAAGAAGCACCTCAGGAACCGTCTTCCCTCAAATTCACGTGGTCGCGTATATTGCGGGTATCCCAGCAAAACATCAAAGAAGGAATCCGTCGGCGCGGATGTCTCATCGCCGAGCACTCCTGGCAGCATTCGTGCGGTCGCGTCGACCACAAGCATGGCAGGAATCTCTCCGCCCGTCAGAACAAAAATCTCCCACAGAGATACGTCGATCAGCGAGATCGAAGACACGTGCGTCAAACCCTTCGTAATGTCCACAGATGAGAACGATCTGCTCATAGTCGGAAAGTTCCTTTGCCGTCTGCTGTGTGAACACGGGGCCCGCAGGATCGAAAATGATCGTACAGCGCTTCCCTGCATATGCGGCTGTTTTCGCCCAGATATCGCGCACAGCGCTGTAAATGGGCTCGGGCTTCAACACCATGCCCGCCCCGCCACCGCACGGCGTATCGTCCACATGGCGATGCTTGTCCGTTGAGTAGTCACGGAAGTTCGTATATGCAATCTCCAATATACCTCGTTCCACGGCCCGCCCGATGATACTCGTACCGAATACACCTGTAAACATCTCGGGAAAAAGCGTCACCAAATCAATCCTCATAGCTGCTCCCTTCCTGTTCTTGAATCCCTCTCATTATACCATGAACGAAGCTACGAATAAGGACGTCCTCATAAAATATTTTACGAATGCGCACAGAAGATATATAATAAGACGAGAAAAAACGACATCAGGAGCTTTTTATGGACATCAATCTTGCCCATTTCAATACAGAAATCGGACGACAGAAGCCCGAGAACATAATTCACAAAGACAATGCATGCCCCTTCTGTGCAACGGATGAACTCACGGATATCATTGCGACAGATGGCGACATCATTCTACTTTCAAGAATAAATACAACGTCATCGAGGAGGCAGATCAGTTCGTCCTCATTGAGGGAAAAAACTGTGACATAGATATTCCAAGCTACAGCCAGCACATATGCATCGCCTCATTGCCTTTGGCATGGATCATTGGGAGCGCATGCGTACCAGCGGAAAATATGAAACGGTGCTCTTCTTCAAGAATTACGGACCATATTCGGGGGAACAATCCGTCACCCTCACATGCAGCTGGTCGGATTCCCCTCGTTTCGACAGGAGCTTGCGTTCCGCCGCAGCGAGTTCGACGGCCTCGTCGTAGACGAGCGAAACGGCGTTGTGCTCAGCCCGTCAACCCAGCCGCGAGTTGGCTTTTGGGAACTCAATATTGTACCCGCCGACACGCACGCAACAGAGACAATTGCTGACTATATCCAGATCTGCGTAGATTTTTCTGATGAATGCTTTCCGCCGACCGCTCACAAGTTATAATATCTTCTTCTACAACGAAGGAACGGACATCTTCATCAAGATCATGCCGCGCTTTGCTACGTCACCCATCTTCATCGGCTACAACATCCGTCTCCTGCCCTCCAACCTTTCAGAGATGCGGGATCGGATCCGCGCAAAATATTTTTGAAAACAAACGGAGTGCATAATGACCGATACCTTAAAGGAGTCGCCACCGAAGCGAAAACAAAGGCGCAGGACATCTACGCGGAAGCGGGATAAGCAAGAAAAACGCCCCGTAAATTTGGGCGTTTTTCTTGAGTGCGACGCTGTGTCTTCTCCTTGTCTCCCTTGGAACATTCCTCTTTGTTCCAAGTGTCTGGCAGGAGCTTGGTGATCTCTTGCCTGCCGCAGAACGGCAGCTCCCTGCCAACCAGCTCCATGAGCTCCACGCCCCGATATTGGTGAACAGGCTGCACGTGTTCTCTTCATTCGGCGTTCGATTGAAGCACGTCTCAACCGCTCAAAACTATGTCCCCATCCAGCACATTTCTCCAGACTTGAGAACCGCCATTGTTGCCATTGAGGATCGGCGCTTTTATGACCACTGGGGATTTGATGTGACTGGAGTAGCACGCGCAGCTCTCGTCAACATCCAGCACGGACGCATTGAGGAGGGGCAAGCACGATCACCCAGCAGCTTGTAAAGAATCTCTTCCTCGCAAATGAGCAGACCTTCACGCGCAAGGCGGAGGAGCTGCTGCTTGCTCTGGACATTGAGATTGCCTATTCCAAAGACGAGATCCTGGAGATGTATCTGAATGTCGTCTACTACGGCGCAGGATTCTATGGAGTAAATGATGCCTCCGCAGGATACTACGCAAAAACCCGCTGCGCTCGATCTGCCTGAGGCATCTATGCTCGCCGGCATTCCGAATGCCCCTCAGAGCTTTCCCCATTTACCAACTTTATTGCTGCAAAGAAGCGGCAGGCGATCGTACTTGATGCAATGGAGGCGCAGGGACTCATTGATGCGCGCACTGCCGAGGATGCGAAGATACAGCCGCTCATCTTCCGCCCAGAGGATCGTTAGCGGTCAATCAATGCTATGCCGTCGGCAAAGAGTCCAATGCGCGTGACATATGCTTCATTGGGATCGACAGGAAGGTCAAAGTCCCGTACCATGAGGCTGAGGATCTCGATTGGCTTCACACTTCCCTGTGGTGTCACCACCAGATTCATCCAGAAGATCAGGCGCCCGTTCTCCAGTTGAAAGGAGACGGGCGTTTTATATACGCTTTCGTCTCAATAGTCCTGCTCTTCTTGGGGTCACCCTCTCCCATACGGCCGTATCTCGCCTCGTTGTAGCGATGCACACTCACGTACCGCCTCCAGCGCACCCGTATAGGCGAGGACGATCCGATATCGGGCCTCGTCCACATCCGCCATCAGCGCCTTATGCTTCCCTTTTCAGAATTTTGAGGCGCACAATCTGGGCACCGCGCGGCAGATGTTTTGAAAGTCGTTCCATTACAATAGAGGGCAGCGAGTTCCTCCGTCATCTCAAAGTCCACATATTCGGCATCACTCGCCGCACCAAGGGACAGCGCAGAGGCGAATGCGACCTTCATATGCGGGGTTGAAGCCCTCCGAGTACGCCATCGGGAGTTCTGCTCGTTTGCATGCACAAACGAAGAGGTTTTGCATAGTCCAGATGTGAAACATAACGCAGCTCTTCCCCTTCGTAATTAGTCCACGATAAACGAAGAGTTTGCGCTCTGCGGGGGCATCGCTGTATCATTTTCCACAGACTGCGCAAATTGTTTTGTCTGTTCAGAGCTGCGCTTTTCCTCCATGCCCGCGTAGTCGATCACATCGACCCGAGAGTTGGGCAGATACCACAGCCCGTACAATGCGTGCGACGGCAGTCCTCCGTGAGAGAAGCAGCAAGAGCTTTCTGCCATTCCGATTTCAAGAAGCGCTCTAGCACGCCGGGCGAGGTATGTGCCCACGGCAGAGGTTCGCCAATTGTACGCGTACGTCGGCTAAAATACTCCCAGTCGATGCTGCATTTCTCAAAAGCGGCAAAATAGCGGCTGTCGTCGAAGAGATCCGACCAACCGTCACTTTTTGCACCGCTCTTCCACGCCTCATAAAAGCGCAGCAGCAAGCCGGCGGTCACGCGCGCAAATACCCCTCAATTACGGAGAGGCGTGCGTCGTGGTAGTGGAACGTAATCGACCGATCCGTGATGTGCTCTTTGAGCAGCCTCTGCCTGCGCTGGAACTCCTCCATCGACAGCTGCCCGAACCACTGGAATGGCGTGTATGGTTTTGGTACAAAGCAGGAAACCGAGACCGTTACCTTACATCCACGTCGTCCACGAATCTCTGTATAGAGGTCGACCACCTTTTTGGCAAGTCGCGCAATCCCGATAATGTCCTCGTCCGTCTCGTCGGCAGTCCCATCATGAAGTAGAGCTTCACCTGCTTCCACCCGTGACGAAATGCTGCACCGCATGCTTCTATGAGGTTCTCCTCCGTTACCCCTTTGTTGATAACATCGCGCAGACGCTGAGTCCCCGCTTCCGGTGCAAAGGTAAGTCCAGACTTACGGACCTGCTGCATTTTATGTGCGAGGTCAATCGAAAAGCTGTCGATGCGCAGGGACGGCAGTGAGAAGCTGATCTTATCCCTTCGTTGTCCTTCATTAGGGTCGTCCACCAGACGACCAAGGCAGGAGTAATCTGCTGAGGAGAGTGATGTGAGGCTCATCTCATCGTACCCAGTCGTTTCGATCAAACCATTTGCCATGCGACGGAGACGCTCCTCCGTTCGCTCACGTGCTGGACGATAGGCAATCCCCGCCTGACAGAACCGGCAGCCGCGCGAGCAGCCGCGAAAAAGCTCCATCATAATACGGTTATGCACAATGTCCATATAGGGTACGACTGGATGCTCCACGGAGATCACTGCATCCATATCGCGAACAACACGCTTATAGATTACGGACGCGCCTCTGGATGCAGAGGGACGCAACTCTCGGAAATCTCCTCCAGCATCATAGACAGGCTCATGAGAACGATGGCACATAGATGCCTTCGACAGAGAGAAGTCGTTTGAGAAAAGCCCTTTCGCCCCTCCGGCCGTCCTCTGTATCCCAGGTGATAAATACATCACAAATCTCTGGAACGACCTCCTCCCCTCCCCAATTACGAAAAAGTCAAAGAAGTCTGCAACGGGCTCGACATTATAAACACAGGGGCCTCCGCCCACGACGAACGTCATTTCCTCGCTGCGCTCCCTGAGCATAGAGAGGAATTCCTGCGAGGTCAAGCATATTGAGAACGTTCGAGTAGATCATCTCATATTGGAGCGAGAATCCAAGGAAATCAAACTCAGCGATGGGACGACGGCTCTCGAGTGAAAAATAGAGGAATCTCCCTGTTCACGCATTTTTCTCCTCCATGTCAACCCATGGTGCATAGACACGCTCTGCCATCGTATCCATACGACGATTCAAGATCTCATAGAGAATGGCCAGCCCAAGATTGCTCATGCCGACTTCATAGACATCTGGCAGTGCCAATGCAAATTTGCATCGCACACCGTCCCAGTCTTTTCGGACGGCATTCCATTCGCCGCCCGTATAGCGCGCAGGTTTCAGTACCGACTGTAGGATACTGTGATCAAGCTGCACCATTGTTTTGTACTCCCCATATACACAGAAAAGAGGCTGCCGCGCGAAGGCGAACAGCCCTCACAAATTTCTCTAAAACAACAACTTTTGCCGCCGCAGCTGAATATTCAGCAGAATCGCGATTGCCATGATGTTCGTTGTGAGTGAACTTACTCCATAACTCATGAGCGGCAGCGGAATCCCAGTAACAGGCATGATGCCCATCGTCATCCCGACATTGATAAGAACATGGAATGCAATCATCGAGGTAATTCCGACGGCAAGCAGACGTCCGAACGTATCACTGCATCCCGCGCGATCTTAACACCGCGCCAGAGAACGATGAGATAAAGCAGCAGGAGAATGGCACATCCAACGAACCCCAGCTCCTCTCCCAACCGAAAAAGATGAAGTCGGTATGGTTTTCGGGCAGGAAGTTCAGCTGACTCTGCGTTCCGCCAAAAAGCCCTTTTTCCAAACAGAAGTCCCGATCCAATTGCAATCTTTGACTGGATGATATGATAGCCCGCACCAAGAGGATCGACATTTGGATCCAAGAAAAACCATGATACGCATTTTTTGATAGTCCTTGAGAAAATGCTAGAGCACAGGCATTGCTGCAAGTCCAAGTCCAAAAATGCCAAAGAGGATCCGCAGACGAATTCCAGCAACAAATACCATGCCCAGGAAAGATTGCAAGAAAAACAAGTGATGTGCCAAGGTCAGGCTGCTTCAGAACGAGTAAAAACGGAACCGCAACATGCCCGGCAATCGGAGCAAGATCGGTAAGGCTTTGTATCTTACCACGCTTTTTCCATCATAGCGGCAAGCGCAATAATCATGATGAGCTTTGAGAACTCTGATGGCTGTATGCTGATGGGACCGAGTGCGATCCACCGCTGTGCACCAAGTGCTGTCTGCCCGACCAGCATGACCAAGATCAGTAAAATCAGGTTAAACACATAGAAGTGGTTGCCATAGCGCTGCAAGATCTTATAGTCAAAGTTCATCAGAAATGCAGCAAGGGCAATATCTACAATGATCGAAATCCCTCTGGCGCTGGACAAACCAGTAACGCTCCTCACTCGGCGTATTGACATGTGTTGCGCTGCCAATGATGATAAGACTCATGATGACGATTGCAGCCGTTGCTGCAATGAGCGTCAGGTCCGTGCGCCGCAGGAGCCTTTTCGAGATTATCATCGCCGACGCCTTGAGAGATCGCTGCCACCATGCTGTACACTGACAACAGGAATATTGACGACGAGCGCCATTGTATCATTCTCGTTTTCGAGCGCGAACTCCATCTCCCGTGTATCGATATACATGTATTTTCGAGATCACCTGGATGATTTCTGCGCGCATATTGTCCATGATTTCTGGGGAGACGTTCGCCCGATCGTTGATGATAACGAGCTGGAGGCGGCGGCGCGCAACATCGCCGGAACTTTCCTTTTTCCCAAGAAGCCTTTTTGAGTGCCTCAATCACACCGGAACCCTCCTTACTTTTTCCCAAAGAGCTTGCCCTTGATCGTCTCCCAGAGACTTTCTTCGCAAACTCGCGGAACGGTATCTCCTCACCCGAGAGACGTCCCACCACATCCAGATACGCCTGTCCCGCAGGAGAATCCGGCATGGTTACACACGGTTCACCGCGGTTGGTACTCGTCACGACCATCTCATCATCTGGAATCTGGCCAATGCATCCGACCGAGAGGATCTCATCGATATCTTCCATATCAAGCATATCGCCTTTTTCAATCATCTTCGGGCGAATACGATTCACAACAAGGCGGATATCATCTTTGTCAGCACGACCAAGTTCACCAATAATCTTGTCTGCATCACGTACGGCTGAGATTTCGGGCATCGTCACCACAACTGCCGTATCGGCAGCCGCAATGGCCGTTTGAAACCCCTGCTCAATCCCGCAGGGGCAGTCATAATAATGACATCATAGGAGCGACGAAGTTCCTCACAGAGAGCCGCAAGCTCCTCGGGATTCACCGCACTTTTATCTTTAACCTGTGATGTTGGCAAGAGGAAAAGAGAATCATATTTCTTATGTCTTACGAGTGCCTTCTTGTAGGGCACCCGTCCCGAAGTCACATCGACCAAATCGTACATGATGCGGTTCTCGAGGCCGAGCAGGAGATCGAGATTCCTAAGCCCCGTATCCGTGTCAATGAGGACAACACTCTTGCCACGCATGGCAAAAGCCTACCCCTAGATTCGCGGTCGTTGTCGTCTTGCCGACGCCACCCTTTTCCCTGATGTCACTACATAGATCACACTCATATTTCGAACCTACCTCTCTATTGGCTCAATGACTATCTGACCATCTCTGACATAGGCGCGTTCTGCCTTTCCGGAGTCCTCCGGTTCATCCGGCGAGCGCGCCACATAGTTTGCAATCCGAATCTGTGTCGGCATAAGATGATCTGCAATGATAAACGCAGTCGAATCCCCGCTGCCCCCGCATGCACGACACCGCGACATGTTCCGCGAATGTCCACACTGCCGCCTGCCGTGATCTGAGCTCCCGGGTTGACATTACCAAATACAATGACAGAGCCCTCTGTCTCCACCGCTTGGCCGCCGCGCAGCGTCTTGTCAATGATGAGCATACGCTGCAGCTCCTGCGTGTCCTGCGCTGTCAACTTAGGTGTTTCAGAAATCTGTACCCGATGCTCGTCAGCGGGTGGAGGAGGGAGCGGCCGGCTCTGGCTTTGCCAAACGGCAAATGAGTCCATGCGACCGAAAAAAGCTCCTGCATCTGAGCCAGCTCTTCTTTTGTAAAAATCTCGCGGGACACGTACCAGTGTGCCGCGCAAAGAAGAACCTGGATCCAGACTCCAACTTTTTTTCTCGAGTTCCTCTATGATTTCTGAAAAAGGATATATCGGCGGGGAAGCCGAGCATAAGCCCGTCATTTTCTCCTTTGATCTTGATCTTATCCTCGCTCATTTCCGTCCCTCACTTGTTCCCTACATTTTGTGGAGTACGATCCAGTCGGAAAGCCGCCTCCATGATTTTTGCGTCCAATCGGCACAGCCGACATAGAGCCAAAACCACCCTGCTCCACAATAACCGCAACGACGATATTCGGATTTACATACGGCCCATAGGCCACAAACCATCCATGGTCACGGCCCTGAGAGTTCTCTGCGGTTCCCGTCTTTCCCGCAATATCGATCGGAAACCCGGCAAATATGCCCGCTGCCGTACCGATCTTCGTAACATCGTGTAGACCTTCCTGCACATTTCGGATCACCGTCGGACTCACATCCAGCTCCGATAGGAGCTTTAGGCTGGAACTCCCGCACGGTATTGCCATTGACATCTACGATCCGCTGAACGAGATGTGGTTGATACCGCTTTCCATTCGCTGCAATCTCGCCATGACCATTGCTGCCTGCAGCGGTGTTACGAGATTGAAGCCCTGCCCAATCGCCGCGTCGAACGTCTCTGAAAGATACCATTCGCCATCCTCATAGTTGTCCTGCTTGTATTTGCGGTTTGGCGCCAGCCCCTCCGCCTCATACGGCAGATCGATTCCCGTGCGTTCACCGAGTCCAAACATACGCGCATATCGCTCAAGAGCATCGACACCGAGACGATTGCCCATCTCATAAAAATAGACATTATCAGAATGAGCCATCGCCTCTTGAAAATTGATCCATCCTAGAGCTTCACCACCAGCGTTTGTCTTTGGAATGATCCAATGGTGTCCCGCGTCGAAGATTTTTCTCCTGCGGCGTCACCTTATGCTCAGCGAGCGCCGCTGTACCTGTTACAATCTTAAATGTCGAACCTGGCGGATACTCACCTGTAATCGCCTTGTTGTCCATCGGATGATAGGGATTGTTATTCAGTACATTCCAGTTCTGCGTGGAGATACCGCCCGCAAAAAGATTTGAGTTAAAGGCTGGGCGGCTGACCATTGCCAATACCTCACCCGTCTGTGGATTCATGACGACGACTGCTGCTGCATGTGCGTGCACAATAGCAAGCTGTTCATCAACCGCCCGCTCTGACGCCTCCTGGATATGCTTATCAATAGTCAAAACGAGATCGTTTCCCGGTACAGGTGACTGACGTCCAAGCAGCTGTATGGGACGTCCCGATACATCCACTTCGACTTGATCGCCGCCGTTGATTCCGCGGACATCCTTGTCATATATGCGCTCAAGACCAAACTTACCAATAATATAGCCGGATTTATACCCCTCGTCCTTGCGACGCTCTAGCTCCTCCTCATTGATCTCACTCACATAGCCGAATACGTGCGCTGCATATTCTCCATAGATATAATCGCGGATCGGCAGTACCTCGATCACAACACCGGGGTAGTCGTCCTTCTGCTCCTCGATGATCGTGACGATATCGGGCAATACATCAGTCTTGATACGTATTGGATCGAAGCCAACATGCGCATCAATCTTCTGCTGAATCTCAGTCACAGGAACATTGATGAGCTTTTGATACGCGCGCCATTACCTCAGGAGAAATAGGGCTCCGTCAGAGGGAGCAGAGATATCAGAAATCCCGGACGATTCGTAACGAGGAGCTCTCCGTTCCGATCGTAAAATGTCCCACGAGCGGCTTCTGCCGGTATGATGCGGATGCGATTGCCCTCAGCAAGTCGTGCATAGAGTTCTCCGTCATAAACCTGTAAGTACCCCGCACGGCCAATCAGTACAAGAATAATAAGCACAATTACCGCGCTAAGAAATTGGAGGCGCCCACTAAAATCTTCATGTTCGTTCACAATTACACTCCGAGAATTTTTAACGCTTCGGATCGCGTATGCGCTTATCGAGATGGAATGTTGCCCAATGAATCGGATACGCAAAGATCAGCTGAAACAGAAGCAGGATCAGGAGTACGCGCCCCATATGCAAAAACGGATTGAAATGATAGCTAAGCAAATACACGATAAACGCTGAAATCACATATTTTTGCAAAAAGTTGCCGCCAAGGATGCTGTAATTGGTAAGAAGAACTGCTCCTTGAACACGCGGTCGGAAAAATCGTCCGAAAGAAAAGACCAATGAGAGTCAATGTAAAGGCATGCAGACCAAAAAACGAACCTACACTGAGATCTTCCATCATTCCCAAAAGAAAGCCAACGAATCCGCCCCAGACACTGCCGCGCAGAAACGCACAGGAAACAGTCGCCAAAAGGAGTAGGTCAGGCACCACGCCATACACAGCGATGAGCGGCAAAAAGACAATTGGAGAACAAAGAGCACCACAAAAAAACAAGATAAAGAATTTATATCTCTTCACTGCGCCGCCGCCTTTGTCTGTGTTGCAGAGATCTGCGCCGCCGCTGCTGCACCTGGACTTAGCGGCATGGGCTGAATCGGCTCCGGCGGTGCCTCTCGTGATGCTGTGATGATCGCAACATCTTCGAGCCGCTGGAAATCCACCGCTGTCTCGAGCAATGCAACCTTTAAGAGGCCAGTGTCATCACTGTGCTGGGAAACAATCTGCCCTATAGGAATCCCCTGGGATAGATCCCGCCGAATCCGGAGGTAATGACAACATCACCATCCTTGACATCCGCATTGCGCGGAATGTTTACCATCTGTGGCATATAGGGATTGTCCATCGTCCCCGTGACAATTCCTGTCACACGAGATTCTGTACGCTGAACGAGAGTCCCAACAGAGGAGCGCACATCTAGGATCAGCTGAACTTTAGACGAGATCGGAGCAACCTCCGTCACACGTCCCACAAGCCCCTTGCCCTGTCACCACAGGCATGTTCTCACGCACCCCGTCCTTCGAACCACGATCTACAACGATCGTACTCGTCCAGAGTGCTGCATCCCTCCCGATCACACGCGCGGCAAGGAGATCAAACTGCTGTGCTGACTGCTTATACGCAAGAAGTTCACGCAGACGTGCATTTTCCGCCGCATATTCCTCTCGCCATCGTGTTCTGCTGCCGCAGCTGTTTCGATCTCATTCTTGAGCATCTTATTCTGCTCGTGGACCGTAGCGATTTCCCAGAGATTCGCTGTCACCGATGAACCTGCTGCCCCAGATAGGAAAAGGCCATCTCAAAGGGCGCCAACACAGTACCCACGGTAGTTGGTCGACGCAGTCGCCTGAAAGCGACCGCGCGCAGCAAAGAAAATAACACAGAAAAGCGCAAGCAGGACGAAAAGCAATGCCCAGATCTTGCGTCCCGCCTGCCTTGCCCGTCCAATTCGGTCAATCATTGCTTCAATTTCTTCGAGGACATGACAACATTCTTGAGCAGGCCAATGTTTTCAAGCGTCCGTCCCGTTCCTTCGCCGACACAGGAAAGTGCATCCTCGGATACCAATACCGGCATGCCGGTCTCATGCGGGAGAGAAGTTTATCCAGATTCATGAGGAGAGCACCGCCGCCTGTCATCATGATACCGTGATCCATGACATCGGCAGCGAGCTCCGGCGGAGTCTTTTCAAGAGTTCCTTTCACTGCATCGATGATTTTTGTAGATTGGCTCATTCAGCGCCTCACGAATCTCCTTCGCATGGATGGTCAGCGTCTTTGGCAGGCCGCTCACCAGATCGCGCCCGCGAATATCCATCGTCCGGTCAGTATCTGAGTCACGATAGCCGTCCCAACGGTGATCTTGATTTCCTCTGCTGTACGCTCACCAATCATGAGATTATACATTCGTTTGATATACTGCACGATGGACGAATCCATTTCATCACCGCCGATACGAATGGAGCGACTCGTCACAATGCCGCCAAGCGAGATCACAGCAATCTCTGTCGTACCTCCGCCGATATCAACGACCATACTTCCCGTTGCTTCCTCCACAGGAAGTCCCGCACCGATTGCGGCAGCCATTGGCTCTTCGATCAGATAGGCCTCACGTGCTCCGGCCTGCTGTGCGGCATCAATCACGGCACGTTTCTCCACCTCTGTAACACCTGAGGGAACTCCAACCACAACACGAGGGCGTACAAATGATTTCGCTCGCATCGCCTTGCGAATGAAATATTTCAGCATCGCCTGCGTCACATCGAAGTCTGCAATGACACCATCCTTCATTGGACGGATTGCAACGATATTGCCAGGCGTGCGCCCAATCATCTGCTTTGCTTCTTCGCCTACCGCAAGCACATCCCCGAATCACTCTTTTATCGCAACAACGGACGGCTCTCTCAGAACGATTCCGCGCCCCTTGACATGCACCAACGTATTTGCCGTACCGAGGTCAATCCCCATATCGTGTCCACCAAAAAGACCAAACATTGTAAATGGAGTCTCCTTCCACCAGATGAGATGTATCTGCTCTATAATTCCATATGCACTGCCTATCAGACGTGCAGAATCAGTATAGCATAAGCAAGTTTATTTTTCCATGAGATTTTTAGGGGAACGGATGGATTGACATGCAATTCTTCTTCCATTTATGTCATTTAGGACGATCTGACCATATTCCTTGACGGATGTGCGCCTTTCCTCTATAATAAAAATAATTATATAAACTGCATAAGGAGACGGATGCGAATGGATATTCAGTCAAGGTTGTTGACAGTGGATTTTTTATAATTGCAAAGCAGAAAAAAATGCAGCGATGAAGATGCATTGCGCACAAAAAGTCTCCCAGGCTCTCAGAGAACTTGATCTTATCCCCCTGCAAATCATCAGCGATGTACAGGAAAGCGGCCACATCTCCCTGATGGCACTTCTGCCGGACGGACACCTTGCACTCCACACACACCCAGAGCTGCGTCATGTCTCACTGGACATCTATCTTTGTGCGGAAGATGCCGCACTTGACCCCATTGCCCATGTCATGCGCAAAGCACTGCAGCCAGAGAAAACAAAGAGTACCCATTTGCGGCGCGGCGATTTCCGTTCCCCGCCGAGATTCGCCCAAAAGACCACAACACGTGTAGCCCCCCATCCGTAAAAATTAAAAGTACGGGAGCAAAGGTCATCCGCATCCTCGCTCGCCGCAATCGCGGATAACGGTATAAATACAAAAGTGACATGTCCTCTCTAAGAAGGAGGCCATGTCACTTTTGTTTTCAAATACTTCATCAGACCTTATCAAGTGATTCGATCGAAGAGCGTAAGGTTTACAGACCATCGAGCGGTATCTGATCAGTTGTCTGACGCATTCACCTGCTGACACTCCGGGCAATAGCCGAAGAAATACATCTGCTGAGAAACAATGCGATATCCTGTCACCGCTGAGACATTCTTGTCAAGCGAGGGAAGCGAAGCGATGGGGAACATCTGAGACTTTGTCACAGGCAATGCAGCGAACATGTGGATGTGCTGAGATATCCGCATCATAACGGAAGGCTTCCTCCCCCACGTTCAACTCCCCGCACAATGCCGATCTCACAGAATGCGTCAAGCGACTTATAAACGGTCGCAAGACTCATCGTCGGGTAGTTGGGGCGGAGCTCCTATACAGCGCTTTCTGCCGTAGGATGTTCCTTCGACGAAGCCAACACCGAATAAACAGCAAGCCGCTGCGGCGTCACTTTTTCTTATTTTGACGCAAAAATATCCGTCACTTCGCCCAGGGTCAACATCATGTGTTCACTCATAATTGTTCCTACTTTTTCATGTTCTCAAAACTAAAAATCATTATTATTTATGTATCATAATACTCTATTCAAAAAAACTCCCTGTCAATAGTCCCATCATCTTCTTTATACAGAATCCTCTCCTTTTACGCTCTTCAAAAATCATGCTATAATAGGGAAACATAAAAATCAAGTGAAAGAAAGGTCTGATCTCATGCGTATCTCCGAGATTCCCGCTGCCAGATCGCAGAGGAACTCTCCATCCGCCGACAGCAGGTCGAGTCCGCCATCACTCTTCTTGATGAGGGGAATACCATCCCGTTCATTGCACGTTATCGCAAGGAGGCGACCGGTTCACTCGAGGACGAAACGCTGCGTCAACTGGAGACACGTTTGAACTATTTGCGCAGCCTCGTCACCCGTCAGGGAGGAAATACTCGCACGCATTGAGGAACAGGGAAAGCTGACCGACGAACTGCGTGCGGAGATTGAGACAGCGGAGAAAACTCCAACGCCTTGAGGATCTCTACCGTCCCTATAAACAAAAACGCACCCGCGCATCCATTGCACGTGCACGAGGACTCGATGCGTTGGCAAATGCCATACTGCTCCAGCAGGGTGACAAAGGGAACGCCAGAGGATTATGCCATTCCATATGTAGACACCGAAAAAGGAAGTTCCAGACACTGCTGCCGCTCTTGCAGGAGCACGTGACATTCTTGCCGAAACCATAATGGACGACGCTGAGCTTCGCCGCCTTGCACGTGAACGATTTTGGAAGGGTGCTGCCCTAGAGACGACCCTGAATACGGATGCTGAGGATGCGCAGGTCTTTCAGATGTACGACGGTTACACGGAACCCGTCCGTACACTCCCCTCTCATCGCATTCTTGCCATCAACCGCGGTGAAAGAAAAACTGCCTCTCGTGCGCATTGCCATTGATCATGAAGCAAAATATCACGTGGATATACAAACGGATTTATGCACATCCCTCGATTTTTCTCAGATGAACTGCACGCAGCGGTCGAGGATGGATACAAGCGCTCTGCTCGTGCCTGCTCTTGAGCGTGAGCTGCGCACACAGCTAACCGAAGCAGCTGAGGAAAAAGCCATCACGATATTTGGTCACAACCTCGCCAGCTTCTCCTTCAGCCTCCGCTGGTGGGACATACTGTACTCGGGCTAGACCCAGGCTATCGCACCGGATGCAAGGTCGCTCTTGTCGACGCGACAGGGCAATGTACTCGCAAGCGGGGTCATTCAGGGTCACAAAGAGTGACGGAGAACGTCAATCTGCGGCTCAGGTGCTCCTAAAACTCATCCGTACACACAACGTGACACTCATCTCCATTGGCAATGGTACGGCATCCCATGAAACGGAGCAGTTCGTTGCTGCGCTTATTCGGGATTACGATCTCAAAAACGTGCATTATCTTATCACAAATGAGGCAGGAGCCTCCGTCTACTCTGCCTCGCAGCTCGCAAAGGAGGAGTTGCCTGACTACGATGTTACGATCCGCGGTGCAGTCTCTATCGCGCGCCGTGTACAGGATCCGCTTGCCGAACTTGTAAAGATTGACCCACGGGCAATCGGCGTTGGACAGTATCAGCACGATGTCAGCCAAAAGCAGCTCAAGGAGACATTGGACGCCACGGTGGAAGACGCCGTAAACCATGTCGGTGTTGATCTTAACACCGCATCACCCGCTCTGCTAAACCGTATCGCGGGCATAAACTCCTCCATTGCAAAAAACATTGTCACCTATCGCAACAAGAACGGACGCTTTACAAACCGCAAGACGCTTCTCAAGGTATCTCGTCTCGGCGAAGCTGCCTTTCACCCAATGCGCAGGCTTTCTGCGTATTTATGAGGGAGAAACACCGCTTGACAGCACTGCGGTTCATCCGGAATCCTACGGACTCGCACGCTCAATATTGAAAAGAGCTCGGTGCGACAGAGGACGATCTGCGTGAGCGTACGAAAACTCCCATCACTCGCCCTTAAAACCTCACAAATACCGCCTGAGGTGCTCGCAAATCAACTTGGAGCCGGAGTTCCAACCGTCACGGATATTCTAAAAGCAATCGCGCGCCCTGGCCGTGATCCGAGGAGGAACTTCCTCCTCCTCTTATGCGGCAGAATATTGTAAAAGCTCTCCGACCTCTGTTGGAACCATCCTCCCGGTACCGTACGCAACATTACAGATTTTGGCGCTTTCATCGATATTGGTCTGAAGCAGGCAGGTCTCCTTCACATTTTCGGAGATGAGTCATCGCCGTGTGCGTCACCCGCTTGATGTCGTTGCCGTCGGCGAGGCACTTGATGTTATGATTATCAACATTGACGAGGAACGGGGCCGCATTGGCCTCTCTCAAACGCATAAAAAAGGAAAAATCACGGGCATGAATCTTCTTGAACACACGATTAGCTCCATACGTATCCCAGATCCGACAGCTGCCGAAAGTGTTGACGCAGCATTTACAAAAAATGAGTGTAGACTTTGGGCGATTGAAAGCCACCCTCCTTCGGTATATCCGCATACAGGCGAGCGTCACCCCGCACCTCCACAGACAAGGGTTGTAATCTCCTGTGCCGACCATGGTGTCGCCGCTGAAAGTGTTAGTGCATATCCACCTGAGACGACGCTGAATATGATGTGCAACTATCTCATCGCACGCGGGGTGCGGCAAATGCTGCAGCAAACTACGCGGGCGCAGATCTGATTGTCGCTGATCTCGGTGTCAATACAGAAAGCACAGATATTCCAGGCCTGCGTCATCACAGTATTGCCCGCGGTACAATGAATATGACAAAGGGCCCTGCTATGACCCGTGCTCAGGCAATTGCATCCATAGAAACGGGCATTACCCTTGCAAATGAATGCGCAGATGCAGGCGATCGCTGTATTCTGCCTGGAGAGATGGGGATCTCCAATACGACCTCGAGTGCAGCCATTGTTGCATCGTTTCTTGGACTGATACCCGAGGAGGTCACAGGGCGTGGTGCTAACATCTCCGATGAACGTCTCGCACACAAGGTTGAGATTGTCCGTCGCGCACTCGAGATCAATCTTCCTGACCCGCACGACGGTCTGGATGTCCTCAGCAAGGTTGGCGGTTTTGAGCTTGGCTGCATTGCAGGGCTGATCCTTGGCAGTGCCGCACGTGGCATGCTTGTCATTCTCGACGGCGCAAATACGACCTCCGCAGCACTCGTTGCACATGCTCTTGCTCCGTCATGTACCCACTACCTTCTTGCCTCTCATGCTTCACTGACAGAGCACTCGCATCCGCATGCACTCCGTCACCTTGGGCTCACCCCCATGCTGCGCCTCGACATCCGCCTGAGCGAAGCGGCAGGATCATCGATTGCCCTGCGGATGTTAGGGACACATGTTGAACGTATGGGAAACAGTAGATATATCTGCAAAGGATGATTCCCCTATTGGCTCGCGGTGCGTTCCACTTTGTCCACAAGCGGAGAAAGCGGCTCCCTCTCTCCCCGACCAAAGCCGCAATGGATGCATGCCAATACCGCCTCGACAATCTCGCAAAAGCCCATTCACAGCCTCGGCCACCTCGAGCGCATTGCCGTCCAGCTTGCTGGAACGATGGCGAACGAGCGTCCTCCCATTGACGCACGTGCCGCCCTCCTCCTCGTCACACAGAGGGATCTGTCCAAGCAGCACGAGCAGCTGCTCACGGCGCTCACCACAGGGACAGACATTTTCCGTCCATATCCTCTACACGGCCGAAACGGAGAGCGACGCATATCGAGCAGCATATGATCTTGCCCGCACACACCCCTTCTCATTCTCGGCACAGGTGAGTTTGACGGCAACAGAACAGCACAGGCAATTCTTGCTGACGCACTGCGCGGAGCAGCGGCGGGCAGCAGTCTCATCCTTCCCGGTGATGCAGAGGCAGAACGCGCCGCGTGCTGTGTGGAGGAGGATGCCGTAATACGCACGCATATCCTCCACGTCCTCCCGGCAATGCTCACAATTGATGCACCACTCGCTGTCGGCGCAGCGGGACTTCTCGGTATGGAGAACGTGCGCGCCGCCCTCCATGCCCTGAATGACATGAAGACCTTTACCGAGGCAAGTGTTGCCGTTGCAATCGACGGTGTCGGTGCAGGACGTCAGAGTTCGTGAATAGCAAAAATAAGGCAGAATACTTCTGCCTTATTTTTGCCAGCTCCCGCCTCGAGAAGTCCTCGTTTAAAACACTTTGCCAATCGTTCCAAACTGGAACGTCGCAGCATCTTTGACCGTGAACCTCCCATAGGTGTTTCCCGCACGATAGTTTGAGTTGAATGCCTCACGCATGCCGCCAGCCATATGCATCTCCTCACCATAGACTAGAAAGGGGTTCGGCACAACGGCGAAAAAGAGCATTTCAAGGGGCATTCCCCAAAAATCCGCATCACGGGTGGGCGTAACGGCGACAAAGCGCGGTTCAAGCTCAGGACGACTGAGGCGGAGCTGCATATTCGTGCAGCGCATTCCCTGAACCTCATAAAAGCTTGATGAAATCATCCTGCGCTTTTTCTTCTGAAACATGGTCCCCTGCACTTCATAGAGCGCATTATAGTCCCGCACATAGTCTGCAGTCCGTTCGGCAGGAGTGCGCTCACGCAGTTCATGCACGGGGATCTGCTCCAGCAGCCTCGGCAGCTTTTTCGTGCAGCTTCATTTTGCTTGGCACGGTCGCTCGGTGCTGCTTCCTTGCCGCCCGTCGCACGTGCATAGGTTCCCTGCAGCGCGCTCCATTGCATTCGTTGCTTTGGTCTGCAGCTGTTGTTCCGAAGGGGGTGGCGGAGCCGATGCACCAGTATAGGCGCGTGATAAATCGCGCTTCAGCTCTTCATCGAGAAGATCACCACAGAGGGAATAGTGTGGTGTGCGGCTGCATTTTCCTCAGCGGCAGCATGCTCTACTTTCGGATGCTCTTTTCGCTCACCCGTCCGCCCCGCGCCGCGTTCCACTTGCTCCAAACGCTCAATTAGTTCGTCGATACGGCTCTGCTGACGCAGCGCCATCTTTTCGAGAAAGCGTGACCCGCTTCGCGAGTTCGCGAATCCGTGTCAGTTCATCCGTACCCATTCGCTTGTTTACCTCTGACAGCTCAATTGCCTTTGCATTTGCAAGCGTCTCACGAGCCTCGCGTACGATGCGGTCAAGGATCACCTTCACCGGCTCGACCTCACGCAGCAGCGTCAATGTTTCACCCGCCTGTACCATGCCGTTGACAACATCGCCATCCACTGCTGCAAGTTTGTTCGTGCCAGTAGCACGATCAAGCAGCTCTTGGCGCGTAGCCCTGCCAGAGAACTCTAGGGCAACGAACTCCTCAGAGAACTTGTTCTTGACGCCACGGACAGAACCGCCAATGGTGGATCCCGTCACGATCGTATCCGTATCTACAGCCTCGATCAGCTTTGCCTTGACATTCGGATGCACAACACACTCCTCTGAAACGAGGAAGCGTGTTCCCATCTGAATCCCCGATGCCCCCATCAGAAGTGCCGCTGCAAGCCCGCGTCCATCCCCAAATCCGCCCGCCATGATGACCGGCAGCTTTACCTCAGGAATAACCTGCTCCATCAGCGGCAGCGTGGAGAGCACGCCAATATGACCGCCAGCCTCCATGCCCTCGACAACGATGGCGTCTGCTCCCTTTTCCTCCACGCGCTTAGCGAGCTTGACACTCGGGACGACCGGAATGACTTTCACCCCTGCTGCATGAAGCTTTTCAAAATATGGGACGGGATTGCCCGCACCAAGTGTGACGAACGCCGGCTTCTCCTCACAGATGACATCCACAATTTCGTCCTTGTTCGGCGCCATAAGCATAACATTCACACCGAACGGACGATCGGTCATCGTGCGGCAGCGGCGAATCTCGTCACGCGTAAACTCTGTCGTACGACCACCTGTTGAAATAATACCGGCACCACCTGCATTTGAGACAGCAGCCGTGAGGTTTGCCTCAGAAATCCATGCCATACCGCCCTGCAGTACAGGAATCTCAATCCCCAAAAAGTTCTTTTAAACGATTTGCCATAATAATCCCTCCATAACACTATGTTTATTATATACGCTCGATGCCCTGCAACGGCATGAGGCGGACATCCTTCTCCGGCGCCCGTAAATCCGAGGCGCTCCTCTGTGGTTGCCTTGACATTGACATCGCCTACAGGATGTCAAGCAAGTGCACATATTGTCTCGCATCATAGGAATATGAGGCTGGAGTTTCGGTGCCTGCGCGACAATCGTTGCATCAACATTGCCGATAGCATAGCCTTCAGCACGGACAAGACGTGCAACCTCGGCGAGCAGTTTCCCGCTGTCTGCCCCAGCAAAGCGCTCATCCGTATCGGGGAAAATGCTTTCCAATATCACCGAGCGCCGCTGCTCCGAGCAATGCATCCGAGATGGCATGGAGCAGCACATCGGCATCCGAGTGTCCGAGCAGGCCTTTCTCATAGGGATATATCTACACCGCCAATGATGAGCCTGCGACCTTCAGCAAGACGATGTACATCATAGCCAATGCCAAACCGCGTCATTCTCCATCCTCCTTGCGTCGCCGCACAACTCCGCCAAGCAGGCGCTTTTGCCTCATGAACGGCAGTCTTCATAAGCTCGCCCGCCCCCATGTCATTGCGCAGGATCGCCTCCGCAATCACCATATCCTCGGGCGTCGTCACCTTGATGTTGCTGTATTCTCCCTCACGATATGGACAGGAACGCCGATGCGCTCGACGAGGCTCGCATCATCCGTCCCAAGAAAAATTGTCCTCGTCTGCACGGGCGATTCGCTTCGATCAGAATATCCTTATGGAACCCCTGCGGTGTTTGCACCTGCCAGAGTGTGCTGCGCGGCGGCGTCGATACGACAACACCGTCCTCAGACGCAATTTTGATCGTATTCTTCTCCGGAACGGCGACAATCGCTGCCCCTTCCGCACGCACAACGCGGATGACTTCCTCGATCGTCTCACGTCGTATCAAGGGGCGTGCCGCATCATGAACAAGAACAATATCCGCCTTTTTCTGAGACAAGTGCTCAGACCATTGCGGATAGAATACTGTCGCTCCGTGCCGCCCTCGACAACACGCCATGGAGCAAGACCTTTGACGCGACTGAGGAGCCCCTGCACTGCGTCCATCTCATCTGCACCAACAGCAACAATCAACTCGCCGACCTCAGGCACCTTGGAAAAACGTGAGCAGCGTCCGCAGAAGCATCGGCTTGCCGGCAAGGGGTCAAAAAAACCTTATTCAGCCCCGCCTGCATTCGATGCGCCTGTCCCGCCGCAGGAAAAAAATCACACTAACCATACATTCCCTCCTGTGCTCCATGCGATCACCGCGTCAGCTTAGCAAAGATCATACGACCTGCCGCTGTCTGAAGCGCAGAGGTCACCTCCACAGGAACAACTTCATTCATACAGCGAAATCCGCCGTCTACAACGATCATCGTTCCGTCATCGAGATAGGCCAGTCCCTGCCCATGCTCCTTACCTGGACGAACAATCTGAACCGTCATCAGATCGCCTGGAATTGCGACTGGTTTCACTGCATTTGAGAGCGCATTGATGTTCAGCACGGGAACACCACGCAGCTGTGCCACCTTATTCAGGTTAAAGTCGTTCGTAATGATTTTCCCGCCGACCTCCTGGGCAAGCTGGAGCAGCTTGAGTCCACCTCGGTGATATCTTCGAAGTCCGCCTCCGTGACCTCCACCTTCATACGCGATTCCTTGCGAATCTTTTGCAGAATATCAAGTCCTCGCCGTCCACGCACACGTTTCAGCGAATCCGCTGAGTCTGCAATATGCTGCAGTTCCTCCAGGACGAAGACGGGGATAAGAAGAGTCCCCTCGAGAAACCCTGTCTCGCAGATATCTGCAATACGTCCGTCAATGATGACGCCTCGTATCGAGCAGTTTATACTGACGCTCTGTCTGCTGAGGTTGTGCCATCACCTGTGAGGATGCACGTACCTCACGTGCGCGAGCCATCTCACGCCGAAAAACGCGGGATGAAGTCAAAGACAGCCGCCAGCTCCTCCTGCTTCTTTACCATGATGTGAGCGCCGAGATAGCCAAGCACAATGCTGAACACAATAGGAATATAGTCGCTCGACAATCGGTATCATAGAGAACGAATCGCCGAGAAGGCGCGCAATGATGAGTCCGATAAAAGTCCGATTGCCCCTGCGATTACATCCCTGGTTGGCATTTTGCCAAGCTGTACCTCCACCCATACAGAGAAGCGCCGAAGGCGTCCCGTGAAGAATGGAGCGAGCGGATAGCCAATCATCCCTGCCGAGAACCGTGCCAAATAGAATACAGACGAGCCCCGCTGGAGAAAGGCCAGTACACCAAACTCGACATGCCAAAACGGCGCAGAGAAATACTCACTCACCGATGGTATCACAAGTTCGAAGAGGGTTCCTCCAATAATCGCCATCATGAGCACGATGAAAAACCGTAATACACGATCGAATAACAAACATTCACCCCCTCGTATGAGCAGGCTTAGAACCTCTGTCTATAGAGTTCTTCTCAACTCTTTTAGTATAATAAAAAAAGTTCGCATTGTCAAAACACACCTCTGACAAGAACATCAATAATGTGGTATTTTCCTATTGACATTCATCTGTATCGTCCTATAATGATAATCGTGTTCATATTAGTTATCATGGATGAAAGGATATATTTGCCATATGTCATTCAAAGGAAAAATGAAACAAGGGCGATATGCCTTGCTGACCGCAGCCGTGCTCGCCTGTCTCGGTGTGACGCACGGCTATGCATCAGAGGACGCTGGCGTTGGGGAGCAACAAATCAAACTTTGCAGAAGGCATTCATGTGGACGTGGACTTCGATAAAGAGATGCTCAAGAACGCCCCCTATACCAAGACGACCATTCCCCATGCCGATCTCGATCGCAGGAAGCCGCATAAGCTCTCGAATGCCCCTCGCGGCGAAGCAGGGAGGCACGAACAACAGGTGATAAAAGATCATTGACATCCGCGGCGCTGAACCACGCCGCACGCTCATTCTCGTCGATGGTCGCAGACTCGCGGGAGGTCTCAGCAAATACTACGGTGCAGCAACTTCACTATCAAGGCAGGCCGCACCTGTCTCGGTGTGCACGTGATTGTCAGGCGGGCAATTGTCTTGAGGAGCAAGCTAGAGACTACACCCTCTCTCACGAAAAAGATCGCCCAGATCTACGGCTTGTGGAATCTGATGATCGAGGAAGCCTGGCACAACTTCCTCACGTTCTACACCCACATCACAAATCTGTTCAACCAATACGACCTGTATCTCGGTATGGGCGGGCGCATCTGCCGCTTTGGTATGCGCATGATGTTCTAACTTTTATAATAAAGGAGTCAATTTTATGTCAGGTTTTGAAAGTGCGCAGTACATCTCTTTCACAGCGGTGGGTTGGTTATGTACCCCCTGCTCATTCTCTCGCTGATTACGTTTGCGATTGCAGTGGAACGCTTCTACTACTACCGCATCAATCGCAAGGGTTCGCGTGTGTTCTTCCACGGGTCTATCACGCTGCTGTGCAGAAGGACTTTAACACCATCGGCAAGCTCTGCAAGGAGTTCCCTCCGCCATCAGCCGCATCATTGAGAGCGGCATGGAGAATGCCGGCACAGAGATTTCAATGAAGGGCGCGTTCTCGGATCGCATGTCGATGGAGTCGATCAACTTCCGGCGCTATCTCGACTATCTGAGTGCAATCGTCACGATTGCACCGCTGCTTGGTCTGCTCGGCACGGTCACGGGTATGATCCAGACGTTCAGCGTCCTCGACGCAGGCGGCGGCGCAGCCGCAATTACGGGTGGTGTTGGCGAGGCCCTTGTTGCCACGGCATCGGGTCTTTGCGTCGCAATCATTGCATTCTGCGTCTACACCTACTTCAGCCATCAGCTCGACACAGTCGTGACGGATACAGAACGTCTCTGCGCGACGATTGTCACTGCGAAGAAAGAAAGCTGGGATGCATAATGAATTTTAGCAATCACCGTTTGAAGAAGAAGCCGGAGTTCGCGATTATTCCGATGATCGATATCATCTTCTTTCTGCTCGTTTTCTTCATGATGAACAGCCCTGCAGACGGTCGCACAAAAGGCGCTTGCCGTTCAGCTCCCGCAGGCACAGTCTGCGACCGCGCCTGCACAGCTTCCCATCATCATGACGATTGACGAAGAGGGCATATCACCATTGACAACAATCCCGTGAGCATCGCGGAATCTGCGGAAATCATGAAGCGCCATATGCAGGAGAACCCGAATGCAGCGGTCGTCCTGCAGGCGGACAAGCGCACGGCACACGGTCAGGTCGTTGCCGTGATGGATATGCTCAAAGGAGCGGGGGTAAAACGGCTCTCGATTGCCGCGCAGCAGAAGGGATAGATATATGGATCAACACCTCTCATGGAGAAAGGCCTATATCGTCTCTGCCGCCGTTCATCTCGTCGTCTTCATCCTCTTCGCCATCGGCCTTGCCGTCGTGGTTGCCGAAAAGGAGCAGGTCTACGAGATCGACCTGCAGGCATCTGATTTCAGTCAGGGCAGTGGGCACGCAGGCGGTGGCGGGGGCGCAGAGAACCTCTTCCCCGAACCCCTCAAGGCGGAGGAAGTGGCAAAGCGCGTCGAGACGGTGCAGCAGACCGTCCCCGTCACCACACCGACCGAGGCGGTTGTCCCGACACCGGATGCAGTTAATGTTCCGCAGGCGCCCTCATCAAGCACGGATGCATCCACATCATCTGCCGCCTCGTCCTCTGAGACGGGCGACGGCACGGGCACGGGCGGCGGCAGCGGCTCAGGTTCAGGAACTGGCACGGGCGACGGTACAGGAGATGGTCACGGTATCGGTGACGGTTCGGGCGCAGGACAGGGCACGGGCGACGGCAATGTCTCCGGTACGGGCAGTGCACCATTTGATACAAATGGGTTCTGGGCGGCGGTCAACGCGAACAAGGAATACCCCTACATGGCGATGAAGCGCCGCCTCGAGGGTACAACGACGATTGTCACAACGATCAGCGCCTCCGGTGCAATCACGAGTGTCTCGAGTTGCCTCCTCCTCGGGTCATGGCATGCTTGACGATGCTGCGGTTGCAGCAGCATACGCCGTCGGCAGTTACCCGAACCCCACGGGCGGAACGGTATCTGTCACCACAAACGTCAGCTTTAGTATTCGATATTATTGCAATAAAATAGCTGTGATGGAATTTTTTTCCGCCACAGCTATTTTTATTGCAATTATTTTTTTCCTCAAGCAGCTGGACAAGCTCATCATAGTCCCGCTGCAGCTGCTCATACTCATCCATCATCTGCAAGACAGTGAGTGCGGCAATGCGCTGCACGTCGAAGCTGCGCACCTTCTTCGACATCTCCTTGATCCGTCGATCGCTCTCGCCGCAAGACGCTTGAGCCGTTCTGGATCATCCGTCTTGAGCTGGTAGGTCTGCCCAAACATCTCGATCACAACCCGCTGAGGGCTGCTTTTTCTCCTCTGCCATGGCTCTCACCGCCCCCTATGCACGCAGCTCTGCGTGAAGCTGACTCTGTGCCGCCTCGAGGATGTCCGCAAATGCCGCATCCACTTCTTCATCGGTCAGGGTCTTGTCATCGGACTGGAAAATGCAGATGGAACGCCATGCTCTTCTTGCCGCTCCCGACCTGCTTGCCCATGTAGACATCAAAGAGCGTCGCGCCGCGGAAGAACTTGCCGCCCTTCTTCGCGATAACGCGCCCGATCTCCGCTGTTGTGAGCCCCGCATCTACGAGGATGGCGAGGTCGCGCGTCGATGCCGGATACTTCGGCAGCGACGCACTCGTATTTTTCTTCTTACGATAGCGCAGGAGGGTGTCGACCTCCATCTCAAAGACGTAGACGCTCTGCGCGATGCCGAAGTTCGCGGCAACGGTCGGATGAATCTCACCGAGGGTTGCGATTACGTCGCGCCCCTTCTTGAACAGCGCTGTCTTGCCGGGGTGCATAGCGAAGTGTTCACCGCGCTCCAATGTGTACTTCTGCACGCCGATTGACGTGAGGAATCGCTCGAGAATCCCCTTCATATCGTAGAAATCGACCTGCGCGTTGTCTGTATCCCATGCAATCGGGTTGCGGCGTCCCGTAATCAGCCCTGCAACCATGAGCTTCTCGTTTGCTAAGCTCCGTAACGGGCAGCGCCTTCGGGAAGAACACGGGCGCGATGTCGAAAGAGCCGCAGATCCATGTTCTTGCGCGCAACGTTGCGCGCCGCATTTTCGAGAATGCTAGCAGAGAAGAGTCGTACGGATGAGCGGATACTCGTCCGTGAGCGGGTTCATGATGGGAATTGCCTGACGAAGCGAGCTGTCCTCGGGGACACCGAGTTTATCCAGTGTTTTTCTCACTTGTAAAGCTGAACGAAAGCTCCTCCGTCATACCGAGCGCGGCAAGTGTCCCGCGCATAAGGTCGACAAAGTCCTGCCGCTCGCTCTGTCCTGCCCTGCTGCACCGCCCCCGTCGGGAGACGCGAAGCTATGTTGTCGTAGCCGTAAAGGCGCGCGACCTCCTCGGAGATGTCCTCCATCATCGTTACATCGCTGCGCCACGAAGGGACGACGACGCGATAGGTCTCAACGCCCTTTTCCTCGACGATGAAGCCGAGCGAACGGAGTGCCGATGCCATCCAGTCGCCGGGAATATTCGCGCCGATGCGTTCTCCGACAGCACGGGCGCTGAACTCGAGGACGGTCGGAACGCGATGCTTCGGATAGACATCGACCACGCCCTTCGCCACCTTGCACGCCCCCATCTCGACGAGCAGCTGTGCGGCTCGCGTCACTGCACGCACGGTCTCCGTCTCATCGACACCGCGCTCGAACCTGCTCGAGGACTCAGAGTGCAGTCCGATGCGTCAGCCGTTCGGCGAATCGTCGGGCCATGGAAAGATGCTGCCTCGAGGATGACCGAGCGTAGTGCCTCCGTGATCTCGGACTCCAGCCCCGCCCATGATGCCCGTAAGCCCGCAGGGTTTTCGCTGTCGGCAATGACGAGCTCATCGCCGACAGCGACACGGCTTGAATCATCCAATGTATGCAGGTTCTCCCCGCACGCGCACGACGCGCCGTGAGGCTGTGTCCTGCGACAGCGTCAGAATCATAAGCGTGAGCGGCTGTCCGAGTTCGAGCATGACAAAATTAGTGACGTCGACCACATGTTAATGGAGCGAATCCCCGCGCCGCGCAAGCGGTCCGCCATCCATGCGGGTGCGGGCCCAATCTTCACATCGCGCAGGACACGCACAGAGAAACGACGGCAGAGTTCCTCTGCCTCGATGCCGATGTGTACAAGTTCGTCGGCACTCTCCGGAGCCGTCTCTTCCACTATGATCGTCGGAAAAACGCAGTTCCTTTCCCGTCAGCGCCGCGATCTCGCGTCAATGCCAATGACGCTGAAGCAGTCCGCACGGTCTCGCTGTCAGCTCGAACTCGAGAACAACATCATCCAGCCCAAGTGCCTCGGCTCCAGGAATCTCCGACAGGTGTATCCGCAGGCAGGATGTAGATGCTGTTCACCTGCTCCTCGGGCAGCCCTCGGTATCAATCGCTAGCTCCCCGCTGAGCACATCATGCCGTTTGAGGCAATGCCGCAGTTTGCCCTTTTGATATCTTCTTCCCATCGGGCAGGACAGAACCAACCATTGCGACGGGGAACGATATGCCCTCGCGCACATTGATGCAATCCGTCACGATCTGAATCAGTTCATCTTTTGCCGATGTTCAGCTGACAGACAAGGAGATGATCGGAATCCGGATGCGGTGTGATCTTCTCGATGCGCCCCGTGATGACCTTATCGAGCCCCTCATCCGCACGCACAATGCGCTCGACGGGAACGCCCGCCATCGTAAGGCGGTCTGCGATTTGCTCTGCTGTCTCGTCGATGTCGACATAGTCTTTCAGCCATTTGATGGAAACCTGCATAGTCCCGCCTCCTTAAAATTGATGTAAGAAACGCACGTCGTTGTCGTAGAACAGGCGCAGATCATCTACACCGTAGGCGAGCATCGCAATGCGCCTCGACGCCCATGCCGAACGCGAAGCCTGACACCTGCTCCGGATCATAGCCGCTCATGCGCAGGACGTTTGGGGTGCACCATGCCCGCGCCGAGGATCTCGAGTCAGCCCGTCCCCTTGCAACACGCGGCAGCCTGCACCGTGACAGGCTGAGCACGAAATGTCAACCCTCGGTCGACGGCTCTGTAAACGGGAAGAAGTCGGACGGAACTGCACCTTTGCATCCGCATCGAAGAGCTGATGCAGGCAGAGCTCAAGCGTACCCTTTAGATCGGCAAAGGAGATGCCCTTGTCGATGACCAGCCCCTCCACCTGCGTGAACATCGGGGAATGCGTCGCATCATAGAGTCACGGCGATAGACACGGCCGGGCGCAATCATGCGGATCGGCGTGTTCGGCTCGTTCTTCTGCATTGTACGCGCCTGCACGGGCGAAGTTTGCGAGCGCAGAAGAATATCTTCCGTGATGTAGAACGAGTCCCGCATGTCGCGTGCAGGATGATCCTTCGGCAGATTCAGTGCCCTCGAAGTTATAGTAGTCGCTCTCGATCTCGGCCCCTCCTCGATGGTAAAGCCCATCTGCAGGAAGATCCTCTTGATGCGGTCGAGGGTGATCGTGAGCGGATGCAGATGTCCCACGGGTGCTGTGCGTCCCGGCAGGGTCACGTCGATCTGCTCAGCGGCAATCTTATCCGCGAGCTCTCATGTGCCAGCTCCTCGGACTTCGCCGCAAGCAACTTGAGCTCGGCCCGCGCCTCGTTGACAATCTTGCTGATGCGCGGGCGCTCCTCCTGTGCGAGGGCGCTCATGCTGCGCAGGAGAGCCGTCATCTCCCCTTTTTCCCAAGGAATTTCACACGTATATCATTGAGTTCACTGAGGCTCTCCGCCGTCTCCGCAATCGCAGCACGGGCACGTTCCCTGAGTTCTCTGATCTTCTCGTCCATATCGTCCTCCCTGTATGTGCACGAAATGATGGCGTTTTTATACATTCTTTCGATTCATTTGATAAAAAATACCACTGTTCAGTTTACCATATTTATCTGAAAAATCCAGATTGACGCGCAGATTCGCACGTTCAAAGGAATTGAAGAACCCTCTTTTTATAGTATGCTATAGAGAGATTCTCAAAGAAGTGGCATCCCCACGTACACCACACAAGGAGGTTCCTATGGACACACTCATCAAGAGCATGACAGAACTGCTCACTCAGCCGGCCAGTCTCTTCACCCTGCTTGCCGTGCTCATCTTCATCCTCGGCTATCTGCAGATGCGCGGATCCATTTCACGACAGGCATGCTCATCAACGTCGCTCTGATGCTTGCGCTGACGATTGTGCTGCATCAGCTGCGGCTCTTCCATATGCCGCAAGGCGGCAGCACACTCAGGGGCGATGGTGCCGCTGCTCTTCCTCACCTACCGCTACGGCGCGGGCATAGGCTGCCTTGCGGGCTTCCTCACGGCATGATAAATCTCATGCAGGACGCATTCATCGTCCACCCGCTGCAGGTGCTCTTTGACCATCCGCTGCCCTATAGTGGCACTAGACCATCGCCGCTGCCGTGCCGGGACGCCTCTACGCGGGCGCAGCACTGCTTTTTCGGCACGCTTCCTCTGCCACTACATCTCCGGGGTCGTCTCTTCGGCCCATATGCCCCGCCGGACATGTCACCCTATCTCTACTCTCTGGTGTTTAATGCAACTCTACCTCGTGCCTGAGGCGGTCATCTGCCTTGTGATCCTGCGCATCCTTCCTGTTCCTCGTCTCTCGCCGCGATGGATCAAAAGGACGCCGCTCTATGGTGCAAAGCTGACACAGTAATCTTAGGGAAGCACTGATAGCTCAGCTCCTGTCATCTTGACGTATCTTTTTGCCAGAACTGTGTCGGCAAATCCTCCACATAGCTTTTGCTATGCGTCCGGTTTGCCTCCTTGTTCGGACGAAAAGATCTACGCCAATCTGACGGACTTCATTTTATCAGCGATTCCCTAGCTATCCCTCATACGTGCGCACACGCAGCGTTAGCCACGCTCCGCACAGATCTTGCTGGCAGAGCGCAATCTCCTCCTCGTTCTCGACCTTCTCCACGACGGTGAGCACGACGTTCGGCACATAGGGCTTGCAGTGCTCAGCAAATGCCAGCATGGCCTCATAGGAGGAGATGCCGAATTTCGAGCGCGTGAGTGCGAGATAGCGCTCCGCATTCGAGGCGTTAAGGCTGATGGATATGGTGTCGAGCAGTCCTGCAAAGCGTTCCGCGAATTCGCAGCCATGCTCAAGCTCCCGGAGTCCGTCCCGTGTTGACGCGTGTCGGCACATCGGGATGCTGCTCTTCACGCGGCGCAGAACAGCAAGCACGGTATCGAGACGAATCAGCGGCTCGCCAAAAGCCGCAGCAAAACCACCTCACACACATATTCCCACGGCAGGCGGTCGAGTTCTGCAAATGATCTCCTCGACAGACGGATCCCGCTCGATCCACAGGGAGGATTCCTTTGCTATCTCCTTCATGCTGCGCAGGCAGAAGCACTGCAGTCACAGTTGCAGTCATTTGTGATATTGATGTAGACGGCACGCTTGCCCTCCGGCTGTTCCCGAAGGCTCTCCTCGATGGGGAGATAGCGCCCGCCCGCATGTGTGGCATATACAATCATAAGATTCTCCTATCATACACAGAAATGAGAAAAAGCTGCCGCATTGCGACAGCTTATTTTTGTTTGCAGTGTTACAGTAGTCGTAAGCTCACTCATAAACTCCTCGAATGGGGAGCCCGTAGTTCCACGGCAGATCCAGCTCCCTCGGCATACGCAAGGCAGTGTCCGATAAAGGCAGCCGCGCGCCGTGCCCTCCTCAATGGGAATACCTCGTACAAGCCGCCGCTGCCACAATAGCAGCAAAGGCATCACCCGAACCGGAACGGTCGCGTCCGACCTTTGTGTGTCAGATGCATACCCATGCCCCTCTGCATAGAGATAGGTACGCACGCGATCCCCCGCATGCAGACCTGTACGATGACATCATGCGGTCCCATCGCTGCAATTGCCGCCGCCATCTCTGCAAGTTCTTCTTCCGCCACCAATCTGTTTGTAGATAGTCCGTGCCAAGCAGCTGACACGCCTCCGTAAGGTTCGGTGTCACCACATCCGCATACGGGAAGCAGCTGACGCATCTTCGCACAGAGCTCCGGCGTATAGGAAGAGTACAGCCCTGCCGTTGTCTCCCATCACAGGGTCAACAATGACGCATGTGTCCCGCCCCTTGAAACGCGCAATACACTCCAATACGACTTCGATCTGACGCTCCGAACCCAGAAAAGCCCGTCAAGATCGCGTCAAAATCGAGGGCGTTCGCCGCCCAATTCTCCATATAGGGCGCATACGTTCCGTATAGTCGTCGATGAGTGATTCGGAAAACCCGTAGGCACGAGAGAATAGCCGTCGGAAGAGGACACGCTGCACACGCATCGCGGAGATCAGCGGCAGCTGCACTGTTACAGAGCAGCGCCCAAATCCCCGTGATGTCATTGACGAGGGCACTCGTTTCTGCCGCGCCATCAGCGGTTGTCCACCCGTTCCGGCACGCGGTCGTGCATGGACAGGCGCTCCCATGCAAGCCGCTCGTATTTTGTCCCCGGCATGCCGTAGTTCGCATAGGGGTCAATCGAGATGCGGCCGCGCGGCAGGAATTTCCCCTGCACCTCGATGCATTTTTGGCTCCATCAGATGAATAAGATCACGCATGATAACATTGACCACATCTTCATGGAAGTCCCGTGATTGCGAAAGCTCACGAGATAGAGCTTCAGTGACTTGCTCTCGACCATGCGCTCAGCGGGCATATAGGAGATGTAGATCGTGCCGTAGTCCGGCTGCCCCGTGATCGGGCAGAGCGTCGTAAACTCGGGGCAGTTGAACCGCACCCAGTAGTCGTGATCCGCATGTTTATTTTGAAATGTCTCAAGCGCCTCGGGCGCGTAGTCATAGCCATAGTCCGTGCGCTGCTGTCCGAGAAGCGTCAGCCCCTCCTGTATCTTGTCTCTTGCCATTACATCCCCAAGAATTTCTTTTTCAAATACATCCTGCGGCTCGGGACGACCAAAGAGATAGCCCTGTATCGTATCCGTCTTGCAGATCTTCACGAGACAGTCATACTCGTCCCTGCTTCTCTACACCCTCGATGCAGGGTGGTCATGCCGATGCTGTGGCAGATCCACCGTGTACTCCACATGCTTCTGGTCGAAGTGGTTCTCAGGATCCGTATGACAAAGGCACGGTCGATCTTTACGATGTCGCAGTTCAGATTCTTCAGCGACGAGAGCGAGGAGTAGCCCGTACCGAAGTCGTCCATTGCCACCTTGATGCCGTGGCTGCGGAATACATCGAACTGGGCATTGACAAACTTCAGATCGCTGACAATCTTGCTCTCCGTGAGCTCAGCACAACGGCATCCGCCGGCACATCGTGCCGCCGCAGACAGTCTCTACAAAACTCAAGGAAGGAGAGATCCTTGATCTGCTCGTAGCTCATGTTGACACTCATGTGGAAATCCGGAATGCGCTTCCGCCATTCTTGCAGACGCGCAGTGCCTGCTCGAAGATCCAGCGCCCGACGGGCACAATCGTCTTGGTCTCCTCCAGAATGCGAATGAACTCCATCGGTGCGACCATGCGCCCCTTGCTGTTTTTCCAACGGAGCAGTGTCTCCGCGCCCACAAGGTGTTGATCGTCCCCCGCCACCTGCGGCTGGAAGTAGAGCTCGAAGTTGCGGCAGCCCGCCTTGACATCCTGCAGGATCTGCCCTGGATCGTCAGGAGCGCAGCCAACGGTTGTAGACTTCTTCGAGAACTCATTGATGCGATTCTTTCCGCCCGACTTCGCAGCGTCGAGTGCTGCCTGTGCATACTGTGCAGGACGAGCGGGTCACGCGCCGACTGCGGATAGAACACCATGCCCGCCGACACAGTGACGATGTACTGACGCCCGTCATACATCTGCGGATGCGCGAACTCACGCTGCACGCGGATAAAGAACTCCGTCAGAAGATCCGCATCAGCCCCCGGATAGATGAGACCGAACTCATCGCCGTCAAGACGATAGAGAGAAAAGCTTTGCGCGGATATTCTGAAGGATGCGTTCAGAGATCTGGCGCAGGATGATGTCGCCAATCTCGTGGTTGAACGCCCGTTGACCGTACGGAAGTTATCGATACCCATGACGAGGAGTCCGCCGCTCCCGCCTGTCCACGTGCCTCACGCAGTGCCTCGCCCAGATCTTCAATGAACTGATAGCGGTTGAGGAGTCCCGTGACAGAGTCTGCAGAGTTGCGGCGTGCGAGCTGGCTGATCGTCCCGACGAAGAGATTCGGCGTTCCATCCTCGAAGTACCGATCTTCCCCTTCAGACGCAGCCACGAAAAATCTCCCTTTGCATCCTTCATGCGGAAGTCAAGCTGACGATCTCGCCCCTCGGCCAGGCTGCCGAGCTGAGGAGGAAAAGAGCTCCGCAAGGGACTTTCGATCCTGCAGATAGACAAGCGGCGTCAGTATGCCAGCGCGATATCCTCCATCGTCTCTGCGGGAGGTCATACGCCTGAACGAATGCCGGAGCCGCAAGAAAAATGCCGGCAGCAGGGTCCATCAAAAAGGTATAATCAGAGGTCGTATTCTTCATCAGATCAAAGATGAACTTATGCCGCTTTTGAGCACAGGGCTCAGTGCAATTCTCTTCTTTCCGCTCATATTCCTCCCTCGCTTTTTCACACACTTTCTACCCTCATCCACGAAAATGATTTTTTCTTTTTGATATTATATACCTTTTCTTGTTTACACGCAACCAGACAACCGCCGATTGCACGGAACACAGGCCACATTTAAGGACGACAGATTTTTCTTCACAGGGGTTGCGATGAGCATTGTTTATGATAAGCAAAATACGAGAAAAATAGCGTGAAGGAGAGCGAGTATGGGTATTATCGAACTGACGGGAGAAACATTTGAGGCAGAGGTCTTGAAAAAGCGATCGTTTGATAATCGTCGACTTCTGGGCAACGTGGTGTACGCCCCGCCGTATGCTTTACCCCCATTCTGAGGAAATCGCCGCAGAGCGCCCGGATATTAAGATCTGCAAGATCAATATGGATGATGCACAGGACATTGCAGAACAATATGCTGTGATGAGCCTCCCGCGCTTCTCATTTCAAAAACGGAGAAACTGATAGAAGACTCCATCGGACTCATCTCAAAGGAGCGAATTCTATCCCTCCTGCCGGAATAAAGTAAATGAGCATAGCACAAAGGGTCTGGTCTGTTCAGATCAAGCCCTTTTTGTTGCTTATGCATAGAGTCGCTGGCGAAATGCCTCATACAGAATAGCGGTTGCCGCTGCGGAGACGTTCAGCGACTCCGCGTGCCCGCGCATGGGGATGTAGATATGTTCTGCCGCATGCAGGATTTCCTCCGACACGCCGTTTGCCCTCATTGCCAGTACGACGAGCGCGGAGCGACGCAAATCTGCCGCGAAGTGCGTGCGAGCCTCTGCATCACATGCGGCTGCGAGGAGGAGATCGACGTACTCTCTGCAAAGTGAATCAGCTCCTCTGCCGCAACACCAAGGACAAATGGGACATGAAAGACGGCGCCCATCGTCGCACGCGACAACCTTGGAGCTGTAGACATCTGCAGAGCCGCTCAGGAGAATGACACCTGACGCACTGACGGCATCCGCTGTCCGCAGAATCGTCCTGACGTTGCCGGGATCCTGCACGCGGTCAAGGTGCGATATAGAGAGGCATCTCATCCGAACGATGCCCCTTGATAAAGTGTATCCAACGAACCGACCTTTTTGCCGCTCCACGACAAGCAGAACGCCCTGCGGACTGTCTGTGTCAGAGGGTGTCGAGAACAGTTTTTCCGCAACAAGAAATGGGAACGCCTCGTTCAAGCAGGATATTCGTGAGTATGCGCGTCCGCTGCCCGGTCATTGCACGCCCGTCACGAATGCGTGGCGGATCTTCCAACTGATTCTGCCGCCATCTCGGCGAGACGCAGTCCCTCAACCGTGAACAGCCTTCCTTTGCCGCGCGGCGATGCGTGTGCGCAACAGCAGATGGGACGTATGATGGGATTCGCCGCGCTAGTAATGCTTTGTATGTTCTTCATATCAAAATACGTCTGATGAATCGAGCGACCCATCAGACGTAATCTCTTCTTACTGGTTCTTCCTTCGCCACGTTGACGATCTGCGTAAATGCAGCAGCATCGGCAACTCGCGAGGTCAGCGAGCATCTTGCGGTTAACTTCGACACCAGCATTCGTCAGACCTGCAATGAGGCGGCTGCACGAGATGCCGTTCGCGCGGGCAGCTGCATTGATGCGGGCGATCCAGAGACGGCGGAACGTCCCCTTCTTCGCATCGACGGTCACGGCGCGCATAGTAGAGCGCCTTCATGACGGTCTCGTTTGCCTTCTTGAACTGCTTGCTGCGCGAGCCGCGGTAGCCCTTCGCGAGCTTCAGGATCTCTTATGACGACGATGTGCTGTGACACCGCTCTTTACTCTTGGCATTGCATTTCCTCCCAGTTCCTACCCTCATGGGAATGTTGTTCTCGCCCCAATTATGCGTAGGGGAGCATCTTGCGGATGCGCTTGTAGTCCGACGTATCGGCAAGAGCTGCCTTGCGCAGATTACGCTTGCGCTTCGGCGTCTTCTCCAGAATATGTCTCTGTACGCCTTGTTGCGGCGGAATTCTCCGCTTCTCGTTACGCTGAAACGCTTTTGCTGCAGCGCGGCGCGTTTTTAATCTTCGGCACGCCATTTCTCCCTTTTTATCTTCCTTCGCGGGTTTGACGGTCTTCGTCGGCTTCTGTACCTTCGGGGAAAGGATCATCGTCATGTTCTTCCCCTCCAGTTTTGCACCGCGCTCGATGGTCACGAGGTCTGTCATCCGCTCGGCAACGCGGTCAAGAACCACGCGCCCGAGTTCCGGATGAGAGAGCTCTCGCCGCGGAACATAATCGTCACCTTTGACCTTGTTGCCCTCTTCGACGAAACGAAGCGCATTCTTCAGCTTGACGTTGAAGTCATGTTCGTCGATGTTCGGACGCAGCTTGACCTCCTTGATGCTGATAGTCTTTTGCTGCTTCTTCGCTTCTTTCTCGCGTTTCTGCTGCTCATAGCGGAACTTTCCAAAGTCCATGATGCGGCAGACGGGCGGCTTTTGCCTTCGGCGCAACCTCGACCAGGTCGAGATGCTGCTCCTCCGCCATGCGAAGGGCGTCACGCGTCAGCATAATGCCAAGCTGTTCTCCCTCCGCGCTGGTGACACGCACTCACGGATATGGATTTCATTGATTCGCAAAGATTCCCTGCTTATGGCAAGAACACCTCCTGGTTCGGATGCACGTCTAAACGCCATCCGGCACAGAAAGGGCGGCACAAAGCCACCCTTTAAAAAATCTTTCATTCGACCCAACGCACACAATGTCCGTAGGTGAGAAGCGGTGGCTTCTGCTTGTAACAGAAGATATACTATCACAGATGCGTATATCTTGTCAATACTCCTGTGCGCGTGTCGCAATTTTTCCTGCACGAGCGCGATAAAATCATCCACAGTCAGCGTTGCGCTGTCCTTCTCACCATAGCTCTGCGCAGCGCGACGGTATGATTCTCCTGTTCCCTGATCGCCGACAACGAGCGTGTACGGCGTCTTCTTGACCTGACTCTCGCGGATCTTGTAGCCCGTCTTTTTCGTTGCGGTCATCCACTGCAACGCGAATGCCGAGACCGAACATTTTCTGACGCAGCTGCTCTGCGTATGCCGCATGACGTTCTGTGATCGGAAGGATGCGCACCTGTACGGGCGCCATCCACACGGGGAACGCACCCGCATAGTTCTCCGATCAGGATGCCGATGAAGCGCTCGATCGAGCCATAGACGACACGGTGCAGCATGACGGGCGCGATGCTTCTCCCCATCCTCGCCGACATAGGTCAGATCGAATTTTTTCGGGCAGACTCCATGTCGAGCTGATCGTTCCACACCGCCATGTACGGCCGATGGAGTCGCGCAGGTGGAAGTCGATTCGGCCTCGCAGAACGCGCCGTCGCCCTCGTTCACCACAAAATCCAGCCCACGATTTTCGAGTGCCTTGCGGAGACCCTCCGTCGCAAGTTCCCACATCTCGTCCGAACCCATTGAATCCCTCGGGGCGTCGAAAGTTCTGCTTTTGTATGAGAGTCCGAAAGTACGGTAGACCTCATCAAAGAGATCGATTGTATGCTGAATCTCGCCCTCAATCTGGTCGGGGGTCACAAAGAGATGTGCGTCATCCTGCGTGAAGTTGCGGACACGGAAGAGTCCATGCAGAGCACCCTGAAAGCTCATGACGGTGTACAAGTCCGAGCTCTGCGAGACGCAGCGGCAGATCGCGGTAGCTGTGGAGCGCGAGCGATAGACGAGCATGCAGCCGCAGTTCATCGGCTTGATCGCGCAGTCCTCTTCGTCAATCTCGTCGTATACATATTCTCGCGGTAGTGGGAACCACGCCCTGAGGTCTCCCAGAGTTTGCGGCTGAGAATCACGGGCGTGTTGATCTCCTGATAACCGTAGCGACGGTGTACCTCACGCCAGTATCTCGAGCAGCGTATTGCGCAGGAGCATGCTGTTCGGTGGAAGAACGGGAACCCTGGTCCTCCTCGCGAATACTGAACAGACTCAAGTCTCCCCGCCGCTTTGCGATGGTCACGCTTGCCGCCTCCCCTCAAGCATGTGGAGGTAGGCATCCAGATCCTCCTGTTTTTCAAATGCCGTGCCGCAGATGCGCTGCAGCATCTTGTTTTTCTCTCACTGCCGCGCCAGTACGCGCCCGCCACACTCTGCAGCTTGAACGCCTTTACTTTGCCTCGTGGACAGGACGTGAGGCCCTGCGCAAAGATCCGTGAACTCTCCCTGTGTATAGGTCGAGATGGTCACGTCCGCAGGCAGATCCTCGATCAGCTCCACCTTGCAGTTCTCCCCTTTTGCGCGAAAGAACTCGATTGCTCCGCACGGGGATCTCTACGGCGTTCGAGCTTCAGATTCTCCTTGACGATCTTCTATCTTTTTCGATGTCACGCAGATCAGCATCCGTCAGCTGACGTTCGAGATCAAAGTCGTAGTAGAAGCCGTTTTCGATCGCGGGTCCGATGGCGAGCCGCACATTGCAGGTCCGCATAGCGCTTTTTACCGCTCGCGCCATGATATGCGCGCTTCGTATGGCGCAGGGCAAGGCGCCCTCCCCATCGTCAAAGTGTCAGCACCTGAAATGCGGCGTCCTGTGTCACAGGCGTCGTCAGATCGACGGTTCTGCTGTCCAGACTCGCGTAGCGCCTTCTTCGCGAGTGAATTGCTCATTCCCCTTTACAACGTCCAGCAGCGTTGTCCCCGCCTCTGCCTCACGAATAACAGAACCATCCGGCAGTGTCAGCTTTATCATAAACGCTCTCTCATAGGAGCCACTGATAAAATCGATGTCATCCATCAGTGCTCCTCGATATAAAAGCCTTGCCCCTTGGGATAGGAACCATCCCATAGGACAAGGCTATATGTTTCCACCCTACTCGGTAACGCTCATTATAAGGCGCACGGGCAGCTGTGTCATGATTTTATGTTCCGCCATTGCCTGCAGTTGCTCTGTAGGCTCAAGCACGGGAACACGCAGACGGCGTCCTGCTGCAGACGGCACCCGTCCGGTGCGAGACCATCTCACCTCGATGATTGCCTCCTCGTTGCTCCGCCATTGTCTCCTTTTGTCGCATATTTTGCGCAATCGTCCAGATATTCTCTCACCACGCGATACATCTCACCTCAATGAATTCTGATGAACGCAGATATGGATTTGTCAGATGAAGCGCAGATACGCCCATCCAAATAAGAGCAAATACACTGAGGAAAATACACTGAACTTCTTCATCATAACCTCCATTATATTAATATCCGTATATACATTCTCAAAACTGTTGTTCGGATATAGAATATCACGTAGCAAAGATGTTCGGTCAATAGTTTTCGAACGCATTTTTGCGAAATTTTTGTTCGCGGAAACATATTTTTGAAAATGTGCTGTTGTATGAAGCAAGAACTCGTACAACAGCACCTGACATGATTATTCAGTTTTTCTGCGCCAACCTCCTGACGCTTCGAAGTCCATCCCTGCGGGCGACGCTCTTTCGCAACGGCAAGCATGAGCTTCAGGCGATTGAGCTGGTTGACTCGCTCGACCCTGCATCGCAGTCGATCGCCGTAATGTTCACACCTTGATATGCCTTGCGCAGATCGTGCATAACGCCCTTTCCAGTAATGTGATTCCGGCAAACAGCCAAACGGCGAAGACAGACCACATTCGGCACTCCTCCTCGATGAGCTTGACCATCCCGCTCACCCGTAAGGAACCACCCTCACCCGCCATGTTGCCGAGACTGACATGACGCGCGGCAAGCTGTGCTGTATGGTCGATGGACTGCGGCGGACGGAAGCGACGGCTCTCCTGAGAGCCTTACGCATTGGCGAACGGAAGAACTCAATTACCTTACTGAACATACGTCCAAAGAGACGATCCTTGTACTGATCCCGCAAGAAGCTTGTGCTGCGCAATTGATCGTATGCTGCGTAGAGGAAGAAGTCGACAAAACCGGCATGACAACTTCTGCCCTTCGTTCATCAAGACCTTTCAATATCGTTATTTTCAAGACGGGATGATACTTCACAAGTATTTCACCGACGATACCAACCTTAGGTTTCCAGAGGTGCTCATTGATCGGTATATGATCAAAATCACGTACAATGTCCTTTACCATCCGCCGGAACTTAAACACATTTCCATGCACTAGTTCCTCTTCGCACGCGCCATCCACTTTTCAAAACACCCGCCTGGCGTTGTCTCCCTTTTGGAGCTCATACGGCATCCGCGCGGTTGCGCACATTCATGAGAAGATCCTATAGATTGCAGCCTTGACCGCATCTACCATCATCCACGCGTAAATGCGCGAAGCTGTCCGTCCTCGGGCAGACCACGCACAGCAAAGACGGCAACTATTCGGGAAACCTGCGTCACGGAGTGCCCACGCAGAACGCCAAGATAGTTGGGTCGCACGACAGGCGCCGCACGTCTGAAAGAGGGCAATGCTCGTATGATCGGCATCACACAGCCCAGCTAAGGGCGGCGGCAGCAGCTGACCAATGACGACAATCGCCGGATAACACATATCATTATGAACATAGCGCAGTCCTCAGATCAATCGATGCCTTATCCGGCATCGGCGGGATTACAACATTATAGCCGTGTTTTTCATCGTCGTACGGAAGAGATCAAAATGAATCGGCGCCATCTGCGGTGCAAGGATCGTATGCGTCTTTTGCACCCTCCGTAAAGTGCGGACGCTCAATAACGGGCGCCTCATGGTAGGCAGGATTCCCGCCGACGACAAGCGTTGCCATGAGTGAACGCAGACGTATCCGCGCTGCCCCTAGATTTGAGACCTCATCGAGCTTGATCATCGTATAGATGCGCCTCATGCGACTCCAGGATCTCGCGCACCTCCGACGTCGTGAGTGCATCGAGACCACAGCCAAATGAGCTCAGCTGAATCAGAGTCACGTCGATGCTCCGCAACGAACTGCGCCGGCATGATAGAGCCGCGCGTGATAGCTCCACTGGTTGACGACCTGAAGCCGGCGCTCCTTAACAGGAATATGATAGACCGCATCCTCAGAGAGAATCGGCAGTTTGTAGGACTGTATCATCTCCGGATGCCGTGATTGATCTCTGATCGACGTGGTATGGGCGTCCCGCGAGAAGAATCGCATGCTCTCCTGTCTGTGCAATGCGATCGAGAATTGCATGACCATAGTCACGCACATCCCGCCGATATTGCTCGATCTCGGTATAACCCGCGTCGACGGCAGCAGTGATTTTTCCTTTCCGATGCCCCTCGATTTTGCCGAACTCCTCCACAAGGCGCCTCAATCATACGCCCGCGGTCATTGATCGGCAGGAACGGCTGGACAAATCGAATATTCTTCTCGCGCAGAATATCCATGTTGATACGAATATTCTCTGCGTAGGAGGCCACATAGACAGTTGTAGTTGTTCGCTCAGAGGAGTCTGGTTTATCGGCCATATTGTGCGGCTCGCACGGATAGAATATTGTATCGACGCCCTTCTCGACGAGATCAACATGTGCTCATGTCAAGCTTTTGTTGGATAGCAAAGCGAATCCGACGGAATCGTCGCCATTCCCTTGTAGAAGAGCTCAGGTGTAGATTTGCCCGAAAGCACGACCCCTATAGCCGAGCTTTGTCAAAGAAGGTGAACCAGAACGGATAGTCTTCGCACATATTGAGCGTACGCGGTATGCCGATGCGGCCACGACGCGGCTCTGCGGGAGATTTGTAATGTTTGGAACACACGCCGATACTTCAAACTTCTGTATATATTCGCGTATCGTCCTCACGCTTCTCCGCCGATGCCGCGCTCACATCGATTTCCAGTAAAATAGCGCTCCCCGTTGGAGAACTGCTGCCGATGGTAATCAGGCATTTATTCCCCGCACTCGCCATAAACGATAGAGCTTGCCTTGTCGTAAAGTCAAGTCATCCGCTCCAAGCAAAGTGGATTGTTCTGTACTTCCTCGGGCGCAAGGATAGCAGCACCGTATGCACCCAGGTACGGCCTGCGATATCGGGACGAATGACATCCTTTTCCAATCAGATGCTCCAGCGGCACGCAGGACAGCATCATTATAGAATGTCCCCCTGTACGACGATGTGATCACCGAGCGCAGAGACATCCTTGATCTGTATGACTTGAAGAGTGTATTCTGACGACGGAGAGCGCAATGCCCGCCGAGATATCGGCGACCTCCGCTCCCTCCTTCTCGCGCTTTCCGCTTCACCTTTGAGTTCATAAAGACTGTACAGCGTGTGCCAAGATCAACGGGGGCTTTCGCATCCACCGCCTTCCCCGCAAAACTCTGCTGGCGCCATATGAAGTCCTTCGGCAAAATTTTGATAAAACGAGCGCAGCCCGCCGAGCACGCCTCGTTCAGCGTAATGTTGCTGACACTGCTGTCCCGCACAAAGAAGCACTTCATATCCTGACCGCCGATATCCAGGAAACGAAGCTGACATCGGAGCAAAATCCTGTGTTGCGCGCAGATGGGCAAAGGTCTCAACCTCACCGCCGTCGGCATGAGTGCCGCCCTGACGATTGCCTCACCATAGCCTCGCTGTCATCGCTCCAGCGATGTGACACCCTCCGGCATCTGTTCATAGAACCCCCGCAGTAATCGATGACTGACTGCAGCGGAGAACTGATCTGCTCACAGGAAGTATAAAGAAGCCCTTTATCACCGCCGATAGCGACAAGTTTCGTCGTCGTTGACCCCGCATCAATACCGACTGACAGATTGCCCACGATAGGATGCCAAATTGCCGCGCTCACACGATCACGATCATGTCTCTCCTTGAACGCAGCGGGTAGTCCGCAGCGTCCTTGAACAGCGTCACATCTGCTGTTCGTGTCTCCTCTGCAGCTGCTTGCTCCGGCACGTGCAATGCATCGCCTCCATCTCCCGCATATCAATCGCCTTGGCATCGTCCGACAGGGCTGCCGCCCAACAGCGACGTAAACAATTGCCGTGTATCCACATCGACAACATGGTCATCGCCGAGTTTCAATGTTTCGATGAAAACGTCTTTTTCAGTTCTGGGAGAAAAGAGAGAGCCTCCGAGGAATGCAACTCGACCATCAATCGGACGCCCCTTGCGCCAGATTGCCGATGGTTTGATTGACTACGCCTGAAAAATCGAGAGGCATATCTCGCCTTTGCCGCGCCGGGCGCCCGCGAGTGCGCCTGTATATCCGTCTTGGCAAACACGCGCCGCAGCGAGAAGCGATCGCATAGACGCGCTTGCCTCTGCTCGGCAAGTGCGTTGAGAGTCCGATGATCCGTCGAGAGAAGGGACGCCATACGATCGAGCGAAACGAGCCGGTACCGCCTGCACACAGACACCGTTCATACGCTGTTCCGGCGCAGCATCGCCGAAATACGTAATCTTGGCATCCTCACCACCGAGCTCTCAACCCGCCGTCGTCGTCTCCGGAATAAGACGGCGCACCGCCGAAGCTATTGCAGCACGACCTCCTGCACAAACGGCAAGCTGATACGCTGGGCAATACCCATGCCCGCCGATCCTGTGTGGGTGCAAACGAGAATTTCGCCCTTCGCCCACCACATCCTTCCGCCAGCTGCGCAAGATTGTCCTGCAGCGCCTCTCCGATCTCGAGAAAATGCCGTGCATAGTTCTTATAGATGATCTCCATGCCCTCCCCGAGCACGACCAGCTTGACCGCTGTCGATCCGACATCCGCTGACACGAAATGGGGATTCCAAACACTAACACACCTATCCGCAAATCTATATAAAAACATATAGATTTTCTCAGTTGAAATGATATTAGCCAGGAGCCTGCCCTAAGGGCTTCCTATTTTTAACGTATTTCACAGAGTATGCAAGTGTATGAGGCACAGCTCTGCGAATTCCAATTTCTAAATAACAATTCTTTATTTTACTGCAGAAGAAATCTCGTTTAGATTTAGATGTTGTCTGGAGCAGCCAACTTCTTGAAGTACTGCAGCGCCTTCTGCATTGTAATCACGGATGATCGGTTCCATAAGTTTTGGCTGACGGACGACTGTACGAATTACAGCTTTGCGCAGCTGACGGTACTCCGCATCGAACGCGCATGGACTCTCCATTTCTGCCTCAACAGAAAACAGATGGAATATTCGACGGAATACAAGATTGGCGCCCGTCCCTGTGGTATCGTTGCTAACATCACCGAGGAAGGGAGCATAGACTCCTCAAGGCCAAGCTCCTCCTGAATCTGCGCCTTGAGGCCTCCCGTGCCTGTCCGCTCACCATGAACGAGGAACACCCTCGCGGGACACGGTCTCTTGATGGACTCCATCCACCGTACGATCTGTTCCTGCATCTGCGTGCGCCGAGAGAATCCATCCAGCATCTGGACCTGAGCCTCGACCGCGATCTCTTTCTCCCAAGACACACGTACACGCTTGATACCGTCAATCAGACGACGCCCAAGGCTTCCCCTCTCCGCCTGATAGCCCACACAAAGAGAAATGGTGGACTCCAGGCGCCATAGGCTGCGCTCGAGATGATGGCGTACGCGTCCCGCATCTGCCATACCAGAGGCGGAGAGGATGATCGCTGCCCCTCGGCAGAGTTCACGTTCAGCGCACGCGACTCCGCTGCGGTCTCCTCTGCAATACGCACTGAGGGAAATGCGGGAATCGTCCCTCGTCTTCCAAAGAACGCGACTCGTCTCCTCGTCGAAATCCCTCATAGTTCTTGGAGAAAACACGCGTTGTTTGAATTGCCAGCGGACTGTCGGATGATGATCGAACATCGCCGTCGAGCCGTCCCGGCCTTTCCACAGATTGTAAAACAGTAGCAATGTCTGCGTCCGCCCGACGGCAAAGCGATGGAATGATGACATTGCCGCCGCGATCCATTGTGCGTCGCGAATGACCTCGAGCAGCGGCAGAACCTCTTATCATAGTCGCGGTGGATGTCGGGTCTGTAGGTTGACTCGACGAGCAGCAGGCTCCGCCCCATCAATCACTTCAGGATTCTACACAATGGGCGATCTGGCTGCCCGAGATCCTGAGAACACAAGTTTGACCCTTTCCTTGCTCCACACGACAATCTCAATGATTGCGGAGCCCAGGATATGACCCGCATCACGGAACGTCGCCGCAAATCATCCACTTGCAGAGGCGTCCGACAATCAACAGGCTCGGAACTGCTCGAGTGCCGCACAGGCACCAGCCGTGCAGAGCGGTGTGATCGGTGCCTCACCCGACGCGCATTCTTTGCAGGTTCATCAGCTCCGCATCGCTCTCCTGATATGCGCAGAGTCCGGCAGCGCGATCTCGGACAAGATCGCACGTCGCAGTAACGCGTTGCATATACCTTTCCGCGAGTTTTCGCGCGCACGAGCCGCGGGAATACGTCCACAGTGGGTCAATATGCGTGTGTCAGAAAACCCGGCTTGATCTCGGCGGGGTTAAAGGAACTCGTAATTCATCTCACGCAGTCGACGTGTTCCCTGACACATCCATAGTCAATCAGATACCGACGATCCCCACATGAAGCAGACAACACGATCCAGTGACAACGTGTGCAGCGCCCGACTCAGCCGCATAACATATCCCTCCCTCCAAATTTATATATTTTCTCGTATCACATTTATACTTATAAAATTCGGAATCCATCATCCTGCTTCCTGCAGGATTTTGACAGACACTGAGCATATGGACAACGTGAAATGGAGGAAACAAGGCTAGGAAAAGATCGGCTTTATCGGACCTCGGCATCGGCGGGCGCAGCGATGGCAGGACATCTGATGGATGCGGGGCTATGAACCCAGTGTCTCAAGCAAACCGCACAAAGTCCAAAGCAGATGAACTCGTCGCGCGCGGTGCAGCATTGTGATAGTCCCGGCGCATGCGCACGCGGGCAGGATATCGTCATCACCATCGTCGGCTATCCGCGGATGTAGAGGAGAACACCTCGGCACAGACGGCAGTATCCTCGCAAATCATCAGTGCGGTGGCATATACCGCCGATATGACAACCTCCTCCCCGCGCTTGCCGAGCGTATCTACACAGAGTAGCAAAACGCGGCATCTCACGCGCGCTCGATGCTGTCACAGCAGGCGGCGACATGGGCGTACGGAACGCCACGCTGAACATTCTCGTCGGTGGAGACGAGGATGCGTCTCAACGCCATACACACTGCTCCTGCAGCGATGGGCGCGAACATCGGGCTGCATGAGGGCGCAGCGGGTGCGGGACAAAAGACGAAGGCAGCTACTCAGATCGCCATTGCGGGCACACCTTTGCGGGCGCCCGCTGCGAAGCATCGGTGCTCACGCGGCGCGCTGCTGCGCGATGTGGAAAAAGGTCTCACGCTTCCATCTCAGGCGACAGCGGCAGCGAGCTTCCAGGACGAGCAATATGATCCGGTATGCGCACCGACGGCAACTTCGCCCCCGGCTTTATGATCAAGCACTTTGGTCAAGCGATATGACAATCGGTGTCGAGACGAGCAAAGAATACGCGCTCGATCTGCCTCATTCTGGAGCAGGTGCTGAGCGAAGCACGCGCACTTGAGGAGCGCGGCGGTGCTGACGGCACGCAGAGCTTGCTGAAGACATCACGAGTGATTGATCAGTAATGTGGTGTCCTCTCTACGAACACCGCGTTATGCAATCGGCTTCCGGGCGCTTATCTGCCTCAAATACCCGCGGATTCCAAACGCGCTTCGCTTGGAACGAACAAAGCGGAATCGCTGATAAAATGAAGTCCGTCAGATTGGCGGTAGATCGTCCGATTGAGGCAGCAAAACCGGACGACAGCTAAAGCTAAGCGGAGGATTTGCTAACGCAGTGCGGGCAGCAAAGATGCGCTAAGATGCGCGAAGCTGAATTTATCAGTGCTTCCTAAAATCCGCAGGGAGCAGAACGCGCCCTCTCTCTCCGCTTTCTGCTTCACTAGGGTCTCGCTCGACATCGCACCACCAAGAGCATTTTTAGGAATCTGCAGAAACAGACGCACCTCTACGCATTCCATAAGCAGTACCAACCTCCTCCGCAGCAGCATAGGGATGCTCCGCGCCCGTGACGGCACCGATGGCAAAGTAGCCCTCGACGCCCGCCGCCTTGAGCGCAGGCAGATCCGCCACCACCTCAGCCTCCCACGACGACGGGCACAGGACTGATGCGGTGAAGTTCGAGCGAGTTCCTCAAAGCCGTGCGGTCATGACCCCGGCGAAGCGGTACGTCCCGCCTCGGGCTCACAGGCCGCGCAGAGGACCCGCGCCGAAGTAGTCAATACACCCAGAAATCAGCAGTGCGCCATAGTCGAGCAGTCCTCACGACGTCGGCAGAGAGTCCGACGACTCGCATCGTGCGCAAGACACTTTCCTGACAAACATCAACGATATCCGTCTGCCCGACGTGTACACCGTCCACCTTGATCCTCTGCTCCGTGCCGCGAGCACCACATCCAGACGGCTCGTTTGCGAACGAGTGCCACGGCATCCGGATTTCCCCTGTGCCGCGATCACATCCGCCGCCGCCTCGTGTGAGCTCGACCACTCGCGCATCCGCCTCCCTCCGCGCGGATCTGTATAGCAGGTGAAGCCCGCGCGCACCGCCTCTGCAATGACACGCGCAACAGGACGTCCATTCGTAGCTTTCAGGCCCAATCAATCGATAGGCAGACAGGTCAAAATTTCCTGCGCATATACATCATTCGCCTCTATCATGCAGGACTGCTGCACGAAGCTGGGAAAAACTTGTGCAATGCAGCCCTGCCCAGGTCAGCGGTATCGCTACAAGCTGCCCCTTCCACCGCTTACGCTGGGTCCCCTCCCGTGTCGCACGGGGAGGCTAGGATTATGAGCATTTTTAGCTTCCCCGTCAGAACGGGGAAGTGGCGAGTGCAGTGAGCCGAAAGGCGTTCGTGCAACAGCCCTTCCGTCAGCCGTATGGCTCAGTAGTTCTGTACAAGCTGCTGGAAGAAGGACTGCGGATGCTCACAGACCGGGCACTTCATCGGCGCCTTCTGGCCTCGCGAGACATATCCGCAGCTGAGGCACCGCCAGATGATCTTTCATCGCGCTGGAACACCGTGTCCTCATCCACCTTCTGCAGGAGGAGCTTGTAGCGGGCATCATGTCCTTCTCGATCTTGCCGACAGCGTCAAAGAGACGAGCGATTTTATCGAAGCCCTCTTCGCGCGCTACGCGTGCGAACTCGAGCACATGCTCGTCCACCCTCGTTCCTCCGGCAGCAGCGCGGCGGCGAGGTTCGCCTTCGTATCACCAAGCCCATTCACGAGTTTGAACCAGATCTTTGCGTGCGCCTTCTCGTTGACCGTCAGTCTCCGTGAAAATGTTCGAGATCTGACATAGCTGTCCTTCTTCGCCTGCGACGCACAGTAGAGATACTTTGTGTGCGCTCAGACTCTCCGGCAAATGCCGCCCAGAGGTTCTTTTCGGTCTGTGATCCCTTGAGTTCCATAATGCTCTCCTTTTAAAAATAAATACACAGAAAATATATCCATCAGCGAGAATGCCGCCCGTCTCATGCCTTGCCCGGGGCAGAGACGACATCCATCAGCTGCGGCTGACCAGTATATCAGCAACCTCATCGATATTCTTCTTCCGAAGAAGAGGTCTTCCCCACGATCATGCAGGGGAACGCTCATGACTTTGTACTTCTCCTTCAGCTCGAAGTAGCGGATATCATAGATGTCTGCGCGCACGTCTGCACGGCGCTGCCGCACTCGCCGCACGGCCGCCACCACATCGGGACACATTGTACAGGAAAGCAGACATGAGTACCTTGACATCGGCGGGCGCAGAAATCTGCTCTATTTTCGCACGCGTCTCAGGATGGAGTTCCTGTCCGGGTCCGGCCACATTGTAGAGTGCGAGAATGAAGGAGTGTGAACTCATGCCCCCTGGAACGGCGTGGAACGTGATGCCGCTCGGTGTGCTGTCGCTACGCAGGAACTCGATGCCCGGCGCACCGTTTGCATCGTCACGTTCCTCATAGCTGACCTTTGTCCGTAAGTCCAGCAAACTCATCCATAAAGCCGCGCAGCTCACGCGAGAGATCGCCGTCATCATAGTCGTCCGATGATTTTGACCGTATTCTCAAATTTCATCAAAAGACTGCCTGCAGCTGCTCACGAATCCGGCGGAGATAGTCAGTTCCATTCCCCTCAGACGATCCCTTTTCAATGGAGCTCTTTGCGCTGCTCAAAACGCTTTGCATCCACCTCGGCACGCGCAAATGCGGGCAGCTTCAGACGATCGTGAAGAGCTGCTGCGTGGCGCTCTGCCGCAAACCGCAGAGACTGCACCGTCCGAGACTGCCGTCACCACCTGCCGGAGTGTCTTGATGCAGACGTCGCCCGCCGCAAAGACCCCCTTGACATTCGTCTCCTTCTCCTCGTTCGTGATGATATAGCCCTGCTCGTTCAGGAGCCACCTGATCACGGAAGAGTCCCTGTATTCGGCACATAGCCCGCAAAGACAAAGACGCTGAACGTCTCTCCTCCTTCGCCATGTAGTGCTCGATCTTGCCCGTCACCTCGTCGCGGAAGTCGGCGTAGGAGATCATCGTCTCCGCCGACGACGCTCCACCACTGTATTGAAACGAACCTTGACGTTCCGACACTTGCGAGTGCGTCCACCGCTGTCTGCGGTGCACGGAATTTATCGCTCGCGTACAAGGATCGTGATCGATTTGCCGTAGCGTGAGAGGAACATGCTCCTCTACCGCCGAAAGACCGCCGCCGATGACGAAGATGTCCATCCCCGTAAAGAACTCGGCATCACAGGTCGCACAGTAGGCAACACCGCGCCCCTGAAATTTCTTCTCGCCATAAAAACCAACCTGACGTGGATTCGCTCCTGCTGCAAGGACGACACTGAGCGCCTCCACCGCTACCCGCAGTCGTCTCAAGCTCCTTGATGTCCTGATCGAGCTTCAGGCCGATGACTTCGCCTCGACGAATTCCGCGCCAAAAGCCGCGCGCCTGCTGCTCCATCTGCGCCGCGAGCTCGGAGCCGCTGACCTTCCCCGTGCCGGGGTAGTTCACGACATCGGCGGTAATCGTGATCTGTCCGCCAATCTTCTCCTTCTCGATGACGAGCACCTTGCATTTTGCACGCGCCAGATAGATCGCGGCAGAAAGGCCTGCGGCCGCCGCCGACGATGACGGCATCATACATTTTGTCCACCAAAGCACCTCTTCTTCGCTTTGATATGGAGTTTCAAATCAATCAGCGCTCCATAGGGGAAAAAGCACTTCTCGCAGAAACCTCGCGAAGTGCTCCGTTTATCTCTTAGAGTTTGCCAACGAGGTCAAAGCTCGGCTTGAGCGTCTTCGCCCGGCTTCCAGCGTGCAGGGGCAAAACTCATCGCCGGCTCCGCGACGAACTGGAGTGCCTGTACCTTGCGAAGAAGCTTCCCTGTGCGTTGCGGCCGACATTGCCCTGCACTCACCCTCATAGGAAACGATCTTGCCCTCGGGGTTCACTACAACGTGCTGCGCCCGAGCGGCCGTCCTCTGATGTAGACATCAAAGTCGCGTGCGAGCTTTGCCGTCGGGTCTGCGAGCATCGGGTAGGTCAGCTTGCCGACGAGATCGGAAACTCTCATGCCATGCCTTGTGAACGAAGTGCAGTCGACAGGAGACAGCGAAGATCTCGCAGCCGAGCTTCTCGAACTCGCCGTACTGTTCCTGAAGGTCTGCGAGTTCCGTCGGGCAGACGAACGTGAAGTCCGCCGGATAGAAGAAGAACACGCTCCCACTTGCCCTTGAGATCCGCCTTCGTGTACTGCGTGAACTCGCCCTGTGCTGCGCCCTGCCTTCTTCTGGAACGCATCTACCTTAAAATCGCTGATTTCTCTTGTTGATGAGTGACATTGAATATCCTCCTTTGATTGAAAACCAATCGTTCTAGTCTTGAACGACTGCATATATCCTGTTGATGTGCCTATCATAGCACAGTAAGTTTTTCATGTCAATAGAAATTTGTACTTTTTAATAACTATTTTTATTTATATATTTGTCCTGTAAAAAGTCCCGTAGCTACTATCGAAAAAGAACCGCCATCACAGCGGTTCCTCTCTCAGAGTCTCATCTTGAAATCATCGTACCCGAATTGCGCACAATCTCCCATTCTCCGGTTGGTGAAACGGCGATGATGTTCGGCAGGGGCATTCCATTGAACGTCATTGTTCTTCACCATCGTATAGATCGCCATGTCGCGCTAGGCGACACGGTCGCCCACGACAAGCGGCGTGTCGAAGGAGTACGTGCCGATCGTATCGCCCGCAAGACAGGTCGGTCCCGCAAGCGTATAGGTATGCGCCTTCTCCCGCCTCACCCGCACCAATGACAGGCGGACGATAAGGCATCCTCGATGACATCGGGCATGTGACAGGCTGCTGACGTGTTCAGAATGACATTCCCATCCGCCTGCACGTCAAGCACCTCGGCGACGAGGAACCCTGCGTTCAGCGCGACCGCTTCTCCCGGTTCAAGATAGACTGCAACATCGTACGTCTCCTGTACGTGATGGATCAATTTCTTGAGCAGCGGGATATCATAGTCATCACGCGTAATGTGATGCCCGCCGCCGAAGTTCAGCCACTTCATTCTGTGGAGATATTTGCCAAATTTTTCCTCCACAGCTTCTGAGCGTCGCCGCCAGTGCATCCGCTCCCTGCTCGCAGAGCGTATGAAAGTGCAGGCCGTCCAATCCTGCAAGCAAATCCCGCATGGAAATCCGCGATCTTCACGCCGAGGCGCGAGCCGGGCGCACACGGATCATAGATCACGTGCTCCTGCGTCGACCGCTCGGGGTTGATGCGGATACCGCAGGACACGCCCGCCGCACACGCCGCCGCACCAAAGCGTTCCCACTGCGCGAAGGAGTTGAATACAAGTGGTCAGCAGATCGCTGCGAGCCGTGAATCTCGTCCTCCTCGTAGGCGGGCTTGAAGACGTGGTTCTCCTTCCCATCTCCCTCCTGCGAAAGGCGCGCCTCATAGATGCCGCTCGCCGTCGTACCGGATAGGTAGCGGCCAATCAGCGGATAGTAGTGGTACATGGAGAAACATTTCGCGCAAGGAGCACCTTTGGCCCCTGTATCCTCTGCAATTTCCGCGAGGATTTTAAGGTTTTTCAGCAGCTCTTCGTAGACGAGGTAGGAAGGAGTGGGAACCTCGTCCCACCTGTTCGCCATTCTGCACGCGTCGCCATCAGTCCACCAGCACCGGGTTATGGCTCTCCTGCCACGGCAAGCCCCAAGCATTCAGCGCGTCCATGAACGGATCGGGATCGAACTCCTCGACGTTGAACACGCCGGACGGCGCCGCCCGTCATCACCATCATCGCACCGATCATCGCAGGCACGCCTGTCGAGCTACGCAACCGCCTGCGAACCGACCTCGGCGTAGCACTTCTCATGATCACAGACGTTATAAGATAGTATTTTTGTCCTTGCCGTCCTTCTTTCCGCGCGGAAGATGCAGCCAATGTCTCGTCTTTCCTTTTGTGCGCGGGCCGAGGCTCGCAGGATCGGGCAGCACCGCCTTGAGGAACTGCAGCGGATGATCTTTGTGCCCTCGAGTCAATCGGCTCGATCGAGGCCGGCCGACGTTCTCGAGACAACGCAGATGCGTGAGATAGCTCTCACCGAATGTCGCGAAGAAACGGATGCGCTTGATGCCCTTGATGTTCTTCGCGAGCGACTCCGAGCTCCTCGTGGTGCAGGAGATACATATCCTTTGCCCCACCTCGGCAAAGTCGTAGACCCGCTTGATCTCCATCGGCTCTGTCTGACCCACGCGCCGTTCTCCCAGTAGCTCCCCTTTGCCGAGACCTCACGGATGTTGATCTCAGGGTTGAAATTCGTCGCAAATGGATAGCCGTGGTCGCCGCCGTTGCAGTCGAGGATATCGATGTAGTTGATCTCATCAAACTCGTGCTTCATCGCATAGGCACTGAACACGCCCGTCACGCCGGGATCAAATCCTCGAGCCGAGAATTGCCGTCAGCTCCCGCCTCGCGGAAGCGGTCGGCGCATGCCCACCGCCAGCTGTACTGAACTTTGCCGTGTTCTCCGGCTCATAGTTCGCCGTATCAACATAGTGCACGCCTGCCGCAAGGCACGCATCCATGATATGCAGATCCCTGATACGGGAGCGCAAGGTTGAGTACGACATCCGGCTGAAAGTCACGAATGAGCGCCGTGAGTGCAGGCACATCGTCCGCATCAATGGCGGCGGTCTGAATTTTTTGTCCTGCCGCCGTCCAGCTTTTCCTTCCAGCGCATCGTCATTTTTGATTTCGTACGCGAGGCGATGAGGATTTCCTCAAAAGACCTCCGGATTCTGGCAGCATTTGTGAACGGCAACGCTCGCCACGCCGCCCGCTCCAATAATCATCGCTTTTTCCCATGACAACGCCTCCTTCATAGATGTCTCTCATCATACAATCAGGAAAAAGGGTCACTGCAAGAGCAGTGACCCCCATTGAGCTTTTCGTTTAGAGCTTGAACTTCTTCGTCTCACCTGCGAGATCGTCCGCAGATTGGAGAGTCGTCGCGTTGACGCAGCAACTCTCCCGTATCGAGGCAGACTCGCCCTCGGTCGCCGCAGATACACTCTGCGCGCCGTCGGCATCTCGATGTGTTGACCTTCTGATCTCCTCGATCTGGGCACGCACTGTCTGGCGTCTCGCCCTCCATCTGCTGGATACCGGCGGTACTGCCCTTCACACCGTCACTGTTGGTAGAACTCGATTCTGCGATCGACTGGAACACACCGTCTGCCGTACGAACCGAGTCCAGGCCATAAGCCAACATACTCGCTGCCGCGCTTTCCAGCCTCAACGGCACGCTCCATATCCGCCTGCACAGACTGCATCGTCTCGGAGATCTTTTCGAGAATTCGCCCGACTCTCATGCGTTTGCGAACCTCCTCTGCAACGACGGCAAAGCCGCGCCCATGCTCACCCGCACGCGCTGCCTCAATCGCAGCATTGAGCGCGAGCAGATTTGTCTGCTCGGCAATGCTGCCGATGACCCTCGACGCTGTGGCTGATCTCCTCAGAACTCTTGCCGACGCTGAAATCGCGGCATCAACCGTCTCGAGCCATTCTTGATCTGCTCCATATAGCTGACAACCTCATCGATGGAGCGACGCCCTCACGAACGCGTTCCACCGTGTTATTCGTCACCTCTGCAACCACACACCCGCCTCGCGTTTCGACATATTGGCCGCATGATTCGAAATCGACGCCGCCGCATTGGCAACGGAGGAGATGCACCAGACTGACGCTCTGCTCCTTCTGCAATCTCGCTGATCGACATAGCAACGTGATTCTGACGCCTCCGCTGACTCGCTGGGATGCCTCGGTAAGGCTCTCCGCTGAGGTCGACAGCTCTTCTGCGTTGGACTGAATCTTCTTGATCAGTGTATTGAGCGTACTCCGCATCTTGATAAGGCCGTCTGAGAGCCGCCCCATCTCATCCTGCGAGGTAATCGTCTTCGGCTTTTTCGCGCAGATCACCGCTGTTGATGATCCGCAGACACGTACCGCCTTTTGATGCTAGCAGCGAAATTGTTCGAAATAACTAAAAATAATCACGGAGATTGCAAGCAGAATGACAATGGTCAGACCCGCAAGCACCAGCAAAAGGTTGTTGGCATTCTCAAAGATCTCGCTGTCAGCGGCCTCCGACATAACGACCCAACGCCGTCCATCGAGCTGGATCGGCACGAGTGTGCCCTGTCATCCCCTCGCCCGACTCACGCGCGCAGTAGTGCGATTGCAGGTTCATTCTTGTCAACCACAGATTTAAAGGCATCCACAAGGTTCATCGAGATCTTGACGCTCGAAACCTCCTGCTGAAATCGAGCTTGCCTGACCTGCGCCGACTCATTTGATGGATGATGACAAGCCCTGTCTCGTCCATCACAACGAGCTGTCCCGTGCGGTACGTCGCCATCTTCGAGAGCGTCTCGTCAAAACGCGAGAGACCAACCGTACCCGTGACAACACCGCAGTGAGTGCACCGTTTTCAAGAACCGGCACAGCGATGACTGTAACTACCTTGCCCGAAAATCGCAGAGATAACCGCCGTTCGGAGACGACGATCTTCTTCGTCTGAACGACCTTCTTGAAATAGTCACGGTCAGAACGATCCATTCTCGCTGCCGTCCGAATCAAATCCGACGCCGTTCACATCCAGATACGTGATGTTCGAAAACACCTCTGTATTCTGCTTTGACCTCCTGCAGCTTTGCCAAACGTGCCGCAGCATCGCTATTCGTGATCGATGAACTGCGTGCCATCGTCTCAAGATGCACCGCATTTGTCTCAAAGATGCGCCGTATCTCAAGTGCGGCCTGCTTTGCCAATATCCGTGCTGACTCGTCTGCGCATTCTCCTCAAGTATATTGCTCGCCATTTTATAGCTCACGCCGAAAAACACGAGAAATCCGACAAGCATGACCGGCAGCACTGATGCAAGAAGCTTCGTCTGAATCGATTTGAAGTGCATGTGTTGCTCTCCTTTCTCCCAAAAAGCACATCCCCACTAATCTATATTGGGGGTGAGTAAACCCTATCACATCTTTCCAAGATTAACAAGTTTTTCTATACGAAATCATATTGGTAATAGTGAAAAATATTTGTATTCTGTGACAATTATTCTCTCAGGAAAAGCGGGGAGCGACAAACACCGCCCCGTGCGCATCATTTATAGTCTAAACTTTTTCGTCTCACTTGCGAGTTCCTGAGAAAGGTTCAGGAGGCTCTGCGTCTCTGCCGAGATTTCCTCGAGCGATGCTGACTGCTCCTGTGTCACTCCAGAAACAGACTGAACACTGCTCGCGTTCGCCATACTGATCTGCGTTTCACCGATTCAATCTGCTGACGTGCGGTCTGCGCCTCTTCGTCCATCTGGCGAATGCCGTCGGTGATTCCTTTTACGCCGCCGCTGAGCTGCTGAATTGCGTCGAGATCGACTGGAAAAGCATCATCTGCCGTACGGACAGAGGTGAGCTCCATAGCCGACATATTCGCTGCCGCGCTTGCCGGCCCTCAACAGCACACTCCATATCAGCCTGAACAGAGCGCATCGTTTCGGAAATCTTCTTCGAAAATTCGCCCGACTCCTCAGCGAGCTTATGTACCTCCTCGGCAACGACGGCAAATCCGCGGCCGTGTTCTCCTGCACGCGCTGCCTCGATTGCCGCATTCAGTGCGAGCACGATTCGTCTGATCGGCAATGCTTGCGATGACCTCTACGCTGTGGCTGATCTCCTCTGAGCTTTGCCAGTGCTGTAATCGCAGCGTCGACCGTCTCCGATCCAGTCTTGATCTGCTCCATATAGCTGATAACCTCGTCAATGGAGTGGCGTCCTTCCTCTACACGCTGAATTGTATTGTTTGTGACGGCAACTTTCACTTCCTCCGCACGCCTGCCATTGTTGCCGTGTGTGCAGAGATCGAGGATGCTGCATTCGCCACAGAGGTGGCAGCTCCCAGATTGCTGCACCGCACCTTCGGCAATTCCCGTGACTGTCGCGGCCACCTGTGTCGATGCCTCTGCAGACTGCTGAGAGGCCGTCGTAACTGCCTCTGCGGAGTTAGACAGATCCACAGCATGCGACTGATGTTCTGAATGAGATCGTGCAGGGTATGGCGCATCTTAATGAAGCCGTCCGAGAGCTGTCCCATCTCATCCTGCGAGGTAATCGTCTTCGGCATTTCGCGCAGATCCCCTCATTGAGCAGTTCACATGCACGGAGAACCTTCTTGATATCGGCAGCAAACGAATTTGTAATGAAGAAGATAATTACCGTCACGACAAGAACCATTACGAGCGTCATACTGGCAAGAACTGCAAAGAGATACTTTGCCTCTGACTGGATCTCACTTGTTGCTGCCTGAGACAGGACTACCCAGCGCCGTCCATCCAGCTGAATCGGTGCAAACAGCCCCCGTCATCTCCCTCTCCTGAGGAACTGACATAGTGCTCTGCGGCTGTGGTATTCTGGTCAAGCACCCGGTGAAATGTCTCAACAACAACAGGAGAAATCTTCACGCTCGACTGCTCTTTTGCTGAGATCAAGCTTACCGACCTGATCTTGTGCCTTCGGATCGATAATGACAACGCCCGACTCATCTGCAACCAGAACACGTCCCGTCTGATAGGCCGAGATATTAGCCAGACTCTCGTCAAAATTCGACAGACCAATCGTACCTGCTACCACGCCTGTTACACTATTGTTGTCCAGAACAGGTACAGCAATTATGACGACAACTTTTTCCCGGTAATCGCCGAGATGATTGGCTCAGAGATTACCGTCTTGCCTGTCTGGATTACTTTTTATAGTAATCCCGATTGGTGCGGTCGATATCTCTCCCTCAATATCAAATCCGAGGCCGTTGGACTCGAGGTAGAATACATTCGAAAGAGCACATCTGTACTGGCTTTCACATCCCGGAGCTCTGCAAGGCGAGCCTCGCGATCGCCATGCAGTATAGCCCCTCGCGTGCCAGAATCTCAAGATGTGCCTTGTTCACCTCAAAGACTCGCTGGACATCAAGCGCAGTCTGCTTTCCGAGCCCCGTACCGATGGTTTCAGCGTTTGCATCCAACATATCGCTTTGCCATCTTGTAACTGATTCCAAAAGATAAGAAATCCAATCAGCACAAATAGGAAGAATAAATGCTAGGAATTTTGTCCGAATAGATGTAGATTTGCATGTCTTTTCTCCTCCAAAAACAATCATTTTTATTGTTTTTATTATTCTTTTCATATACTAACATCGGTTTTATATATTTTCAAGTCTTTCGTCCTATTTTTCTATAAATAATTTTTAAGATAGGCGATCTCAATCACTTCCTCCTGCCTTTTTCTTTGTTCTCGTCCATGACAGACTATGTGACTTGTGATATAACAAATTACGTGTATACAATATTTTAAGAAGCGATAATATAACGAAAGGAAATTGCTACAATGGCTGTTCACGTTATCAACGAGTCACGCCGCTGTCTCCAGTGCAAAAACCGCTCTGCCGTATCAGGGATGCCCCATGTACAGACCAACGTGCCGGAGATGATCCGCCTCTTCCTCGATGGAAAGATCAATGAGGCAGGCGCGATGCTCTACGACAACAATCCGATGAGTGTCTTCTGCTCCCTCGTCTGTGATCATGACGCGCGGTGTGAAAGGCAACTGCATCCAGGGGCGGCGCGGTGCACCGGTCCAGATCTCGAGCATTGAACACTACATCTCAGACACCTATCTCGATAAGCTTCGTCCTCACCCGAAGTCCTACAATGGGCACAACGTTGCCGTCATTGGCGCAGGGCCTGCCGGCATTGTCGTCGGGGTCAAGCTTGCACAGGAGGGATATAGCGTCACGATCTTCGAACGGATGCAGAAGATTGGCGGGATGCTCCGCTATGGCATCCCGGATTTTCGTCTTCCGCCCTCAACCATCGATCGCTATGAGGAGAAGCTCCGCACGCTCGGCATCCACATCTCGCCCGAACACGACGATCGGCGGCGCGCTCAGTGTGGACGATCTCTTCGCGACGGCTATGAGTCCATCTTTATGGGGACAGGTGCATGGCGCGCAAAGAGTCTCGGCATCAAGGGGGAGACCCTCGGCAACTGTCACTATGCAGTCAACTACCTCCAGAACCCGGATGTCTATCATCTTGGCGACCGCGTCGCCGTTATTGGATCCGGCAATTCTGCAATGGATGTAGCACGTACGGCAATCCGTAAGGGCAGCCGCTACGTCACCATCTATTCACGGCGCAATGGCATTGCGGCGAGTGAACGGGAGCTTGAATATGCACTGATGGACGGCTGTGAAATCCAGTACTGCAAGGGCATCCACTCTGTCACCCCGGAGAGCCGATGATGTACGACCGTGTCTTTGACGAGGCGGAGAACCCTCATCAGCGAGGGCGAGCCATATCTCATCCCCGCCGACAGTACAGTCATTGCAGCAAGCCAGGCAACGAAGGACAAAATTGTCCGCTCCACAACGGGCATCAAACTCACGAGAAGGGTCTCGTCATCGTTGACGAGAGCGGTATGACAGGGCGAGACGGCGTATTCTCAGCCGGTGATGTCGTGCTCGGCCCCTGGAATGTCGTGCAGGTCGTCAAGGATGCCAAGCACGTTGCAGAGTCAATGATACGCTATATGGAAGAACGCAGCGCAAAATCCTAGCCGCAATAGACAGGAATTTGTTCGCCGCAAAAAGAAAGGGAGTCAGGCTATGACCATGAGCGACCACGAGATCACCGATCCTCGTACGACGAGATGGCAGCGCCGCCCGCCCCCACCTATGGAGAGGCAGAGGTAGAGGGCTCGTCCGCATGCACGCAGACGGACGTCATCGGATGCGTAGTGAGGCGGAGATCCTCGCGCGCTACAACCTCGGCAAACAGCAGTACAAGCAGCTTAAATTCAGCCGTGAGAACAACCGTGAACAGCAGCAGATGCTCTATGCCGAGCTCAAAGTCCTCGGCTGGGATGCTCGGGACCGCAAGGAGAGGGATGTTGTCATGGAGATCAATCAATGAATCTGAGTTTGAACAAAGACACCTTTATTGCTGCTGCACAAAGTGCGAATCTTGTCACCGTCTCCACCGAACTGACGATGGATCTCGATACGCCCGTCTCCATCTACTACAAGCTCGTTGGAGAAAAAGGCTATCATGGAATCCGTTGATACGACACAACAGCAGTTCGGACGTTACTCCCTTTCATCGGCGGAGATCCATTCGTGCGCGTCCAGGTATTTTCAGACAAGCTGTTCATCAATGAGAACGGCCTGATGAAGAGCATTGCAGGCGCACCACATGAGACCATGAAGGCATATGCCGCCCGCTTCATCCCAGCTGCGGCGGATGGAGATGCTCTCCCTCGTTCACGGTGGTCTTGCAGGCTACTTCTCTATGAGACTGCGGCGACACTTTTGACCGTGTGCGCGGTGTGGATCTCGGCGGGTGAGCAGCTGCTCGGACAATTTATGATGTGTCGTTATCTCGTTGTCTACGACGCTCTGCGTAATGCCGCACGTCTCCACTACCTCGCTGATATTCGCGATGGCGATGATCTAGATGAACTCTATGATCTTATTGCGGAGCGCCTTGCAGCGATGCGTGACCGCCTTGCTGCACCGTTCACACCGCCTGCAGCTGCACGCTACGAGGCGCAGACTCCTGTTGACTTTATGGCGCACGTGGAGCAGCACCCAAAGCACTTCCTCGATACCATACGCCGGATCAAGGAGCACATCTATGCGGGCGATATTTTTCAGGCAGTGCCTTCCTCCGTTTTCGTGAGAAGATCACGCGCCCGGCGTTCCTCTTCTATCGCCGTCTGCGTCAGGTGAATCCATCGCCCTATATGTTCTACTACAACTTCGGCGAGGTGAGCTCGTCGGCGCCTCCCCTGAGATGCTTATCAAAGTATCGGGCAGCACCGTCTACACCTACCCTATTGCAGGTACGAAAGCGCGGCAAGAGCGACGAGGAGGATGCTCTCCTCGCCGCCGATCTGCGCGCGGACGAGAAGGAGTGCGCCGAGCACGCTATGCTCGTCGATCTTGCATGCAACGATCTCGGACGCATCAGTATCCCCGGTACCGTGCGTGCCAAAGCCCATGGAGGTCGAGCGATTCTCCCACGTCTCTCATATGGTGAGCAGCGTCGTCGGTGAGATTGCACCCGCCTACGCGCCGATGGATGTCCTACGTGCCACCTTCCCTGCGGGAACGGTCAGCGGCGCACCAAAGCTGCGCGCCATGGAGATCATTCACGAGGAGGGAGCCGGAGCCGCGCGGATTCTATGCCGGCACCGTCGGCTACATGGACTTCGCGGAAATATGGATATGTGCATCACCCTGCGCACCATGTGTATTGTCAACGACGACACGGCGATCATTCAGTCAGGCGCAGGCATTGTGAAGGACTCTGTCCCCGAAAAGGAGTATCTTGAAATCCTGCAAAAGGCGAAGGCACTCTTCGAGGTCGTAGGGGAGGTGGAAAACAATGCTTTTGCTTGATAACTACGACTCATTTACCTACAACATATATCAGATGATCACGAATCTCGGCGCAGATGTTGAGGTCGTACGCAATGATGCAATAACGATACCAGAGATTCACGCGAAAAATATAAGGGCATTGTGATATCGCCTGGCCCCGGTCTGCCAAAGGATGCCGGCATTACTGAGAGCCGTGATACAAGAACTGGGCACGGAGATCCCCCATCCTCGGCATCTGCCTCGGTCACCAGGCAATCGGTGAGTGTTCGGCGGAAAGGTAGTTCGCGCGAGTGAGATTGTCCATGGCAAACCTCCTCCATCCACCACCATGGCACGGGACTCTATCGCGGCATTCCTGCAGATGCGCAGGTTGCACGCTACCATTCCCTCATCATTGAACGCGAGAGCCTCCCGGGTGTTCTAGATATGACAAGTGAACTTCATGATGGCACGATCATGGGTGTACGTCACAAGACATATCCCATTGAGGGCATCCAGTTCCATCCTGAGTCCATCCTGACCCCCGTGGGAAAAATGATCATGACAAACTATCGACGAATATTGAGGGGTATATGAGGCGAAAAACGATACGATGACATCCTCCTAATCTGTGATCTTGACGGCACGCTGATCCCACGCTATGAAATGATCGCGGAGGACAATGTGCGTGCCCTCAACGCATTCACTGCCGCAGGCGGTGCTTTGCTGCCGTGCGACAGGGCGCACGCCGGAGTCCGCGCTCCCCTATCTCGATGGAATCACCATCAACACTCCGAGTATTTTCTTCAATGGAGCCATGCTCAAGGATCTTTCTGCCGATCAGGTACTCGAGACTCGAACGCTCGAGGGCGATCTCTGGCGTACGTTTGCAGCGCGTATCCTCTATCAGTTCCGCGCGCCTGCGTCGAGGTCTATACACAGGAGCAGTGCAATATCATTAGTCCGAAGGAGAATGACGATCCACGTCTCGAAGAGGAGTTCTACAGCGTCAACCACAACGACACTTCGTGAAATGGAAGACGCAACTTGGCTGAAGTTCTTCATCTGCGACGCTCCGATTAACCTGAGCTTTATCGAGCGCCCGCAAAGGAACTGGGCATTGATCAGTGCTCTACGTCCTTCTATTCCGATGCAAACTACCCGAGTTCGTCCCGCCCGGTACGAGCAAGGGCGCCATGGCGGAGGTATCTGCACGGTATGCCTGCGTACACAGGGACGCCGTGTCATCGCATGCGGTGACTATGAGAACGATATAGAGCTCCTCCGTATGGCGATGACATCGGCATTGCCCCTGAGGACGCATCCAAGGAAGCAAAGGAGGCGGCATGATCGCATTGCACCGTCGTGCCGCGAGCCGATTGTTCCGTGGCTGCTGAGAGAAGTGTTGTAATTCGAGACATTCACATCAAAAAGACCACTGCAACTGCAGTGGTCTTTTACCATGCGGTAAAACCGCTTATGATTCGTAAATCTTAGAAGAAGAAGCTGACGCGGCCGAACAGCGTCTGGGCCTATTGTCCGTCACGAGCTCCTTTGCCACGGAAGTACTGAACCTGCGTCAGGACATTCTTGAACGGTACATAGCCGATGCCAAGGTCAATGCCCTTCGTGCCATAGCTCGTAACACCATTGACGATATGATCCGTCGAATAGGGTCGGAGCGAAAGCTACATTAGCGCCAAGGTGACGATAGGCTACATATGCGCCCCACGAACCCATATCAGACTTCTTAGCCCCCTTATAGTCGATCTGCACACTGCCCGCCTTCTTGAGCTCGTCAGCCTTCTGGTTCTGTGCATATGCACCGCTGATGGCGAGGTTCTTATCAAAAAGTACTTACCGCCAACCGACCAGATCGCAGCCTTATCCTCAGTTGCACCGCTCACATTGTACTTGTCGCGAGTCTCGAGAGCCTTGCTGAGAGAACTGACGATAGCAGCGCCTACCTCCAGATTGCCGGCTGCATAGCCGAGATCAATTCCCTGATAGTTGGCTGCCTTGTCGGTACTGCTCGTGATACCATCCCAACGACCCGCCTCAAGCGTTGCCTTAAGCTTGTTGCCAAAGGTCACCTGTGCACCGGAGAAGAAGTCATCAGCAACCATCCCGGCATCCGCCGCCGTGAAGAGCGACATCTTACCGAGCTTCACGTTAAAGTTGCCATAGTTGCCCTCTGCATGAGCATAGGTGAGCTGGAAATGATCATCATTTTTACCAGGACGAGATGCATCTTTATCCATATAAGTCGTTGCCGTCAGACGTGCCTTGACCTTCCAGTGATCGCTTGACCTCAGCGGTCAGGAAAAAGACGAAGCTGGAGCTGATCCTTATTCGTCCTATCCCCTCATTACGGAGGCTCCAGTAACGATAACGGAGTTCGCCCCGTCCACTTCACCATGTCCGCATTGCGCTCGAGGTTGGAGACACGAACACCGAGGTTGTTGAGCCTCGTCTGCAAACTCAGCTGCGAGGCGGTCAACAAGGGCACGATCCGATGCCGACATATCGCCCTTTGCCATCGCCTTGCCGACCATCTGTGCCATCTCGTAACGCGTGATGTTGCGGTCGCCGCGATACGTGCCGTCACCGTAGCCCTCAGCAACACCGTCCGCAGCAAGCTGCGTCGCAGCATCGTATGCCCGGTGATCACGGGGCACATCCGAGAACAGGGTTTGCCGCTGCGAACGTCGTGGATGCAGCACCGATCGTCATCGCCGCTGCGAGTGCAGCTACCATTGTCTTCTTCATACTACTTCCTCCTTTGCGGGGATCTCCGCAATCGATGAAATATTCACCTGCATACAGGAGGATGAGTGTCCATGTTTCCTCACAGCATCCTGTCTGCAGATCTCGACGCTGTCATTATAACACATGATTATTGCGTTGAAAAGCAAACACGTCCTATTGTCATATCATAGTATTATACAAATAGGAACAATTCTCTTTAGTGCCGTGCCCATCCATACTGGGTAATGTTTGAGGTATAGCGCAATCGATCGACAAAGTCCACGTTTGTCGCCCCTGTACGAAAGATCGGGACACGCTCCATCGCATAGACATTGCTCGCACGGTCTACATTTCCATACTTGACCGTAAAGCCGCCCTTATATCCCGCCTCTTTCGCAATGCCGACAATATGGAGGCATGCACGCCGGTCGGATAGGCAATGTACTCGATGGGATGCCCCAGCTCTGCCTCTGCCTGCCTCTTTGACTCGACCAACTCCTCGCGGATACGGTCATCGGATAGCTCCGGCAGTGGTGCATGGGTTACGGTATGCGACTGTGCTGTAACGCCGTGCTGCTCCATCTCACGCAGCTGATCCCACGTCAGATAGCCCTTTCGCTTGCTGACAAATCCGGTCACGATGAAGATCGTCGCCTTGAGGTTATATTTCTTTTAGAATCGGATAGGCATTCGTATAGTTATCGACATAGCCGTCATCGAATGTGATGAGCACAGGACGATCGGGGAGGGTCCCCTTTCCATCCAAAAAATCATAGAGTTCATCTGGTGTGATCGTATGATATCCATGATCGACGAGATACTTCATCTGCCAATCAAAATCCGATGGCTCGACTGCAAGCGAGATGAACATGGAGTTGACCATGTGATAGTTGAGCACAAGTACCTTCATATCATCCTCCGGCCGCGGAAGCGATGCTGGTGCAGCCTCCTCGCGCGGATGCCCCACGATCAGTACGAGTCCGAAGAGTATGAGAAGGACGGCGATCAGCGGCCAGAACTGTCTGCCACTGATCATCTTCTTCAGATTCATGCCATCCCTCCGATTCTCTCCGTATCATCTCTATCGTGCTTTATTGTACTCAGATTTGAAATGAAAAATCAAGCAAAGAAAAAGAGACTGCTGTGCAGTCTCTCAGCATATTCGTCTGATTAGTCCTTCGCCCACACCTCAGCCATGAGATCCTCGTATACAGCCTCGAGCTGCTGCACGAGAATCGGCAGGGAGCGTCTGAATCATGCGGCTGTCAAACGTCTCATCGACAAACGGAACGCAGATATCGAGATAGATATTGCCATCCTCACGGAGATAGTACTTGAAGATCTTGTACTCAGCATTGAGTGTATTGAGGTAGCTCTTGATCCGCTCGACATTCTTCGCGATGATCCCCGTCGCAACCTGCGTACGGATGATCGTGAAGATACTGTCGTCGATGAAGATCGCCATCGGCATGATCTGCCCCTTCGCCTCGATGCGCGAACGGAAGATTGTCGTGTGGAATTCATCGGCAAGCGCCTGCGAATCAAAGAAGTTGATGTCGTTCTCTTTGAGAAACGCCTGGAACTTTTCCGCCTTCGAAAGGCCCTCAGGAGCAGTTGTCTCCGCAGCCTCTGTCTGTACGTCTTTCTCTTCGTTCTTCGCCATGTGTATAGTTCCTCCTTGTTGTGGTGAGAACGGGAACCCCGCCTAATCTTTGACTATTGTATCATATATAATTTTTGCAAGAAAAACCGCCGTACAGTCGTACGGCGGCTCAAAAGTCATCATTTGCTTAAAAGCGTTCTCTTGCGCAGGATGAATGCGCGGACAAAGAGTCCGTGAAGAGGATCGCGAAACCGATGCCCGCCGGATAGGTAATATCGGTCGACATGCCAAAATCCCTCCGGAGCCTGCAGGAGGTAGGTCGTCGTGACCGCCGACATAAATATCGCCGACAAGAGTGCCAGTACACAGGCATAGGAGCCTGGCTTATGGAGGTGAAGATATCGCCCCCATCCAGAGTGTAATCATCGCGAGCGTCTGGTTTCGCCCACGAGAAGTAACGCCAGATGATGGAGAAATCCATCTGTGAGAGAATGAGGCCGATGCCGAGCATCGGGATGGCTATGATAAGGCGCTTCGGTGCCTCCTTCTGCGGGATATTAAGCCAGTCCGCAAGTGTCAGACGTGCCGAGCGGAATGCCGTGTCGCCGGGAGGTAATCGGGCAGAGCGATAACACCGAGCATGGCGAGGATAGCACCGATGCTGACGCCGCCGATGCCAATGGCGCCCATGAAGCCGTTGCAGATCTCATGAGACGACACCGCCGGGACCCGCCTCCTTGAGCGCCGCACCGAGTCCTGCCGTACCATCGTAGAACGTCGCACCGGCAGCAGCCCAGCAGAGTGCGATAATACCCTGGAGACCATTGCACCGTAGAATACGGGCGTCCCATCGCTCATCGCGAGGGCAGCGCGACAGTGATCGACGACTGAGTCGCGTGGAGATCCGGAGATCGCACCTGCAGGCGACCGTGATGAAAGAGCAGCGGCCAGATGGGCAGCTGTTTCGGATGCAGATTCTCGAGCGTCATCTCCGGCATCACGTGTCCGCCGACACCAAAGAGCATGCCGCCCATAATGCCGAGTGCCAGTAACGATGAGACAGATGCCGAGAGCGGATAGAACCGCGCGATGATCTTGTCGATCGGCGAAGCGTTGCCATCGTGTGGTAGATAGAAGATCACGCCGAGCCACATGAGTACTTCCTGCCCCGTAAGCTTTGCAGAGCAGCATCGCGGGTCCCGTCATGAAGACAACGCCGACGAGGACGAGCGGGACAATCGAGAAGATACGCATGATCTGGAGCGCATGATATGCCGAGATTCTTGCCGACGATCTCCGAGGGCTCTTGCCGTCCTCACGGAACGAGATCATGCCCGAAGATAGTCACGTACACCGCCCGCAAAGATCGTACCGAAAAACAATCCAGAGATAAACGCTCGGCCCCCAGAGCGCACCCGCAAAAGTGCGCCAAAGATCGGCCCGAGCCTGCGATGTTGAGCAGCTGGATGAGGAACACCTTCCACGTCGGCAGGGGGATGTAGTCACTCCATCCTCCAGCCGAATCGCGGAGCCGTCTCCCCCGTACGGCCAAACACTCGGTCTACAATTGCCCCATAAACAATGTAGCCCGATGAGCGTTGCAAGCACCAAGAAATGTAACCATTCGTTGTCACTTCTTTCTTTAGTACATATAATAATGTGCCGGACATGCCGGCGCCCCGTTCCTGCCTCCTTTTCAGAAGGATGCAAAGAAGCTCTCTAAATAAGTTCCCACAAATAACAAATGTGCTTCTTCGCGCTCATCATATCACAGTCTGCTCCTTGTCTAATGGTTCCTATGTGTTATAATGGGCAAATAGCATGATGGACTTTGGAGGTTTGCATATGGGACTCGATATTCTTCTTTTTCTTCTTCTCGGACTATTCGTCGGCACATTCGGAACGCTCGTCGGCATCGGCGGCGGTCTGATCTGCGTACCGATCTTCATCTTCTTCCTGTCCGACGGCGGTGTCTATCCGTATTTCCACACAGCTGCGCAAATTACGGGCACATCGCTCGTCATTGTACTGCAAACGCCCTCTCTGGGACGCTCGCCTACATCCGTCAGCAGCGCGTCTACTTTCCCCGCCGCTGTGCCCTTTGCCGCTCGCGACGCTGCCGGGCGCATTTCTTGGATCGTACATCGTCGACGACTTCACGGGACCGATGCTCTACGCATCCTATGGCACATTCCTTCTGGTGATGGCACTGCTCATGTATTGGAACGCCACACACAAGAATCATACGGATGTCCACACGCTCCCTGCAGGCTTCACATTCAACCGTTCACTCGGCATCGGCTCGAGCGCAGGCGTCAGCTTCATCTCGAGCATATTCGGCATTGGCGGCGGCGTCATCCATGTACCGCTCATGGTCTACCTGCTCGGCTTTCCCGTGCACATGGCGACAACGACCTCGCATTTTGTCCTTGCCTGCTCGGCGGCGTTCGGTGTCGTCAGTCACGTCTGGCTCAGGGCACGTCGTATGGACGCCCGCCATCTGTATCTCCATCGGTGCCGCCATCGGCGCCAGATCGACGCTTCCTCTCGCAGAAGACGAGTCCAAAGTCATCCTTGTCCTTCTCTCTCTCGCCATGTTCGCGCTTGGCGTTCGTCTCATCTGGATGAGCGGAATGCTATAAGACACAAACCAAACGTAAAAAGAATCGCCCCATTATGAGGCGATTCTCGTCTCGTCGTGCTCCGATCAGAGCGGCTGGAAGCCGTGGCGTGCTCCTCGGCGGACTCGATTGCCTGATGTGCGAGATCAATCGAAAGCCCAAGGGTACGCATGATCTTGTCGGGGAGTTATGGAAGCCCATGCCGTTCTCGGCGGCAACCCAATCCCAGTACCACTGTGCTTCGCGAATCTTCGCGCGTGCATCCTCGAGTGCTGCATCGGGTACACCGCATCCATCGCAGCCTTGACCGTGCGATGTGCGCGTGCGACCGTCTGGCCTGCGATGCGCTGGATCTTGAACGTATTGTCATGAATGGTCTTGACGCGTGCCACGAGGGTCTCCTCGCTCTCGTCATGACACTTCAGACAGGATTCCTTCGTCGTCTTCAAGGGACTCGTCATCCAGTGCGAGGTGTACTTCTTGCCGCCGTCACGCATATAGGGACATGTGGCAGTCCACGCAGGTAACACCGGCATCGGCATGGACACTCGTCGCCCACGTCTCGAACTCCGGATGCTGCGCCTTGAGCATCATCGTCTTGGAGTCAGGGTGCATCCAGTCGCCCTTGAATCCGCCTGCCTGACCGGACTGGTAGTACTGATACTCGGACTCGGCATCCAGACCGTTCTCGTATGGATGTGCGACGACCATCCTCGGCGGTGAGTAGTACTCCGTATGGCACTGCGAGCACACATAGCACGCATATCATTGTGCGTGGCAGCGTTGACATCAACACCACGTCTTGCCATCGACTCGATAAAGCCCTGCTGATAGACGCGCAGCTCCATCGTCTCGGGATCGTGGCAGGTCGAGCAGCCGAACCACTCATCCATCGTGATGGGAGCCGCAACTTCATCAAACGGCTTCGATGCATACGCCCATCCACCTTCTTTGAAGTACACATCATAAACATACGAACCCTTGCACTGTAGACAACTCCCCTTCTGTCCCGGAAAGCCTCTTCGTATGCAGGAGATCCGCCCCCGCATACGTATGCCCGCGGTCATCGTCATACTGGATGGCGAACTATAGCCCTTGAAGTTTTCCAGCATCTCGGGCTGGTGCTCCGATGACTGTTGCCCTCCATGCTGCCGCCGTGCCCGTGGGCGACGGAGATTCTTCATTGTTTTTCATGAATGAGTTGTACTGGAGCGGATAGGCGTCCTTGTACGCCTCTTTGCCGATCTTGGCAGCGGTGTCGCCCTGGATCTGCACGCGTTTGATGCTGTCATCGTTCGGGTGTGCACCGATGCGAACGGCGACGAATCCAAAGAACAGGGCACAGACGCCGGCAACACCCGCGATGATTTTCTTTCTGTTACTCAACTCTTATCCCCCTTCTAAAGGATTGGAACCATGCGGCATACCACTGTGGCATTTTCGTACAGTTCGCGTTTCCATCCTTGCCTCGGTCCAGACATACGGCACCCATGGTCGATGTATGGCAGCGCAGACAGTTGGCATTCACGATATCCGTCCATGATCGGAGATCTTGATGTGTACAGGATAGTCGTTAAGCACTTGATGGAGCGTGTCGTGCATTCCCGTCTTGCCCTTTTTCAAAATAGTAAACGGCAATATTGTCGTGCGGCAGATGGCACTCCACGCAGGCGATTTCCGCGTGCGTTGACATGGCGTGCGACTTTTGCCTCATGCTGCATGGCATGGCACATACCACAGAACTTCGGCGATGCCGATGCCTTGTCCATGAGCATGCCGCCGCCGACGGCAACCAGACCCACGAGAAACGCACCGATGATACAGCGCAGCGTATGCTCCTGTGCATACTGCTTCAAATTCATGTGTCCTTCCTCCCTTCTATGATTTCTCACTCAGACCGCTTTTTCCGATCCACCTCCTTTGCCGGGACTTACCACCTGCGCGGCTGCCAGGAGACCACCGACAGTCACAAGAACACAGGCGAGCCAGAAATGGAGATACCGGGCTTCGTGCTGAGCGAGGCAGCAACGGGAAGCGCCGCCTCCTCTGCCACGGAAGGCAGAATCTCAAATCCGAACATCGCGCTCATCCGACGAGACACCCGTGAGACGGATGCGGAACTTCCCGTCCATCACCTCGACCGGCTGGGATGTGCCGCCCGTCTCCGTTGCGAGAATCGAGGGAGCAGCATCGCCGACTTCCTCGCCGTCCGTCAGCGCAATCTGCGCCGTGACGAGAGTCTTGCCGCCGCCCTGCGGTTCAAATGCGATGGATTCGTAACGGTAGGCATAGTCATTGACCCCCATAACGGTCTTGCCGCGGCGGAGAATCAACTCGTCGCGCTCCGCCGAAGTCGGCGACGGCGCGATGTAGAGATCGCCCATCACGCTGCGTGCGATCGCAGGCTCGTGCCGCATCCTCACCGTTTGCGCGCAGCTTCGTCACCGCCTCTGAGACCGTGCCGTCCACCTCGTAACGATAGGACTTCTCCCTGCCGTTTTTCGGCAAATGTCTGCCCTCGATGAGATGACTGTATGCCCGTAGATCTCCTGCGGCTCATCAGGTATGAGCGTCACGGTCGTCGTCTGACTGCCCGTCCCTGAGAGGATGAAGGCAAGGAGCGCAAGTCCAGCACCGGCATGCGCGATCATGCCGCCCAGCCCGAGCCTGTGAAGGCGGAATGCCTCAATGGCGGCAGCGACGGCAAGTACGGCGAACGTGGAGAGCAAAATCGAGGGAATATCCGTTGCTCCGACCAGTCCGCCAAAAACACCGCCGACCACGGCGATCACGAAGATCCACAGCGGCCGTGCGAGCGCCCACTGCCGGGGCAGAAGACACCGAGTGCCATAGAGTGCAAACGGAACCGCAATGGGCAGCGACGTACGCACATAGTAGCTTGTATCAACTGCCGCACTCTCCCCAAAGCGGCCCAGAGATGAGCGGCATGGACATACCCGAAAAAAACACGATAACGACGATGAATACTAGGAGGGCATTCCCAGCAGAACGAGGAATACACGACTGCGGTGCTGCTCGTAAAGCGCCCCTTCGGCAATCGCTCAATCCGTGCGATGAGTACACAAAGTCCCGCAAGGAGTACCAGTGCATTTGCGAGAGCAATGCTAGAAGCCGATGTCCGAACCCGCGAACGAGTGCACGGAGAAATCACCGAGAATGCCGCTGCGCGTCAGGGAACGTCCCGTAGAGGACAAACGCATAGGGAGAAGATGGCTGCGAGATGTACGAGATAGTACGCAGCGCGCCGTTCGCGCGCAACGGAGATCAGATGAAGCAGGACGCAGGCGAGCAGCCACGGCACGAGCGAGGAGTTCTCCACGGGATCCCAGCCCCAGTAACCACCCCAGCCAAGCACCTTGTACGCCCAGTAACCTCCGATGAAGATGCCTGCACCGAGGAACGCCCACGCGATGAGCGTCCAGCGACGCATTGGAGCGAGAAGCCCGCCTCCATCAGCGCCTTTATCATGCTCTCTCGAGCGCGTAGGCAAAGGGCACGGCGAGCAGTGCATAGCCGACGAAGATGATCGGCGGATGCACCGCCATCCACGGATCCTGCAGCAGCGGATTCATTCCGTGCCCGTCAAGCACAATCGTCTCAGCGGGAACAAACGGACTTTTGATGAGTACGAGGACGGCGAGGATCGCGGTGAGCATTTGATAGATGACGCGTCCGCTGGCGTCATGCGCCCCTCCTGTGCCAATATCATGCCGACAACGGCATGAATCACGAGCCAGAGCAGGGAACGATCCCTGCTGTCCGCCCAGAATGCCGAGATTTTATAGAGGAGAGGCGGGTCTATGGACGAGTAGCTGACAACGTAGCTATAGCTGAAATCATCGGCGAGGATAACGGCAAAAGAGCGCTGCCGCTGCACCGACCGACATAAGACCTGTGAAATACGCACAGATTTTGCTTTGACTATATTTCCCTGCATGTCCAAAAGCATTGCAGCGAGAGCAAAGAGCAGTACACCCCCTACGAGTACCGTTCCGATCATACCTGAACCTTTCCTTGTTCCGCTTCGTATTTCGACGGACATTTGATGAGCAGCTTGTCACAACGAAGGCATCCCTGTATATTTCCCAATCGCAACGATGTGATACGCCTCATCAAACGTATCCGGCTTAATCCCTTATAGCGCACGAGCATCTTCTCTCCCGTCTCCTCGTCTGCGATGGAAGACAAACATCTCGTTCTCCATGTGCGGCTCGACGGTATCATCAGGGAAGTCCTCTGACCTGCACATTCCGCTGGGACGTACGCGCCTCTGCAATGCCGACGTAGGGGCGTCACCGAGTCCGCAAAGAAGTACCCTGCATATCCGATAAATCCAGAATCAGCAGTACAAAGAAATATTTACGCATGACGATCCCCCGTTTCATCAGCCAAACATACGCAGGTGTCACATCGACCAGCGACAGCATGAGCGTTCCGAGCATTACCGCATCCATATCGAGCCGCCCCGCGCCGTTGAGCACAGGCGACGGATGCAGTGAGAAGAACATCCGCGGCAGGATAAGACGAGGAACGGAACTGCAATCAAAAGGAAAAAGAGTGCATAGACCGCCGACGAGGAAGCGCGTGCCCGCTCATCCCGCATCGTCATACGGAGTGTGACGTATGCCCCGTAAATGAGGAGCAAAACGAAGATCGTCGTCTGCCGTGGGTCCCAGTTCCAGTACGCACCCCATGTGAGCTTCGAGAAGATTGCCCGCTCCCCGTTGCGAGGGTGTGAAAAGCAATCCGAGAACGCGGATCGTGCACTTTTGCATCATAGTGAAGGTTTCGCGTTTTCAGATAGCGTGCACCCCAATAGGCGGCACAGAAGAACGCAATGACCGAAACCCACGCACATGGGATGTGGAAGAATGCAATACGGACATAGTCACCCAAGCCCTGCGCGGGCGGAACCAAGAAAAACAGCATACAGAACAGCCAGTGTCAAAACACCGATCACGCCTGCAAGCATCCCAAACCTCCAACCTAACTCTCGATCCAGAGAGATCAAACAACATCGATGCACCCACGGTGAGCGCCATATCATAGATCAGCATCCCCCAAGGAGCGCCGGCTCTCCTCCACCCGCCGAGAGGAGATCGCGGGCAGGAGAATCAGAAGCATGGACGGGAGCAGCAGCACGGGAACAAGTCCGCCGCGCACGCTCGCATTTGCAGCGACCGCTGCAAGCAACGTATCCGCCGCCGCCATTCCCCAAAGCCTAAAAAACAATGTGCCGACGAAGCAGCCATTGAGGACAAGCGGTGCGTCCATCAGAATGATGACGAGAGGCAGAACGATTGCCGCAAGCACGACAAGCGTAATGAAATGTGCCGCCATCTTGCCGAAGAGAACCGCCTGCGCAGGAACGTAGATCCACAGAAAGGGCAGCGTGCCCGCGCAGCTTCCTCCGCAAAGAGCCGCTCGCCCTGCAGCGTCGCCGCAGAAAAATCACAATCCAGAGGTGCCGACGCAAGGCGGACATCCATCGTCCCCCACGCGAGCGAGCATACTCAGGAAGGCGATCACCGTCAGTGCGAACATTCCCATCGTCACGATAGCCGGCGCGAGGCGGATGCCGTCAAGGAGTTCTTTACGGGCGACGTTGAGTGTCACTCGTAAGATCGAAGCACGCATCCGCTGCCTTCCTTTCCTCCGGTTCATTCGTCGCCCACAGAATAAGCCGTCCCCTCTTGCTGCTGCACGCGTTTCACTAAGGAGCAGAGCGCGTCCATATTCATCGAGGGCAAGCCCCGGCTCATCGAGCAGCCATACCTCGGCATCCGTGCCAAAGCACAACAGCAAGACGAACGCGTTGGCGCATCCCCGTCGAGAGCTGCCCGTCGCGCGCGGCAGAACCTCTCGGGAAAAGCCCCACGCGTTCGAGCAGTGCCGCCATCGTATCATCATCCGATGCAATGCCGCGTGCACCGAGCAGGAAAGCAAGATTCTCACGTACCGTGAGGCGCGCATACAGCTCCATCTCCGGCGTTGCCAACGCAGGCGAACTGCGGTACTCCGCCCCCTTGACAGGGACACCGTCCCGAAACGTATCAACCGTTCCGGAGGTTGGGAGCATGAGCCGCGCCGCGAGACGCAGAAGCGTCGATTTTCCGCTGCCATTCGCCCCTGCAACGGCAGTCACCCTGCGCCTTGAAAGGAACACGTAAGTTGGTGTAGGACTTCACGCCCTTCAAACATTTGACTGACATTGTTCAAACGAATTTCAACCATAGGCTATCCTTCCATAATTCTGGTTTATTTTACCACAGGTCTAAAAGAAAAAATGAAATACATCTTTTTCATTAGTTTTTCTATAGCTGTAGAACTATTACAAAAATGAATCCACTTCATTTCGCCTGATAATTAGGGGCTGAACAAAGCGGCCGGAATCTCACCACGAAAAATCCGACCGCTTCTTTTAGAATTTTTAACATATATAATTTTATCATTGTGTTTGTGATCTTTATCACACTTATTGGCGCATGACTCCAAAAACCGCAGACATCGACATTGCGCCCAAACGCTCATCAATCGCAGCAATTTCCTCTGATGAAAGAACAATATCCGCAGCCCGCATTCTCTGCGAGGCGTGTGTGCTTACGTGTCCCCGGAATCGGCACAATGTACGGCTTCTTGCAGAACATCCATGAGTGCGATCTGCCCGCACGTCGCGTCCTTCTCCTCAGCGAGAGCATGGAGGAGCGCGAGGAGCTGACTGTTCTCCTCCATCGCAGCCGCACTGAACTGCGGCATCCGTGCACATATCCCCGCCTCGAATGTTGAGAATTTGTCGTATGCGCCCGTAAGCACGCCGTTCGCAAACGGCGAGAATGCGACTAAAAGCCGATGTTCAGCTCCTCAAGCACGGGAAAGAGGATTCGTACGTACGCGTCATCATGGAGTAGCGGTTCTGCACTGCTGCTGAGCGGACAGACGGCGTGTGCACGGCGAATGTGCTCCTCCGTTGCCTCGGAAAATGCCCCAGTGGCGAATCTCCTTCCTTTATCAGATCACCCATTACACCTGCAACCTCCTCGGCGGGATTTTGAGGGTCGACGCGATGCTGATAGTAAAGGTCAATATAGTCCGATCCAAGCCTCTGCAGTGATGCGTCTACAGAGGCACGGATCACTTCGGGACGCGCATCCGGAACAATGGGACTCTTTCCTCCTTGAGAAGGCTCATGTCGAAATGAGATGCCAAACTTTGTCGCAAGAACAATTTTCTCCCGATAGGGCGCTAAGTGATGCCCCGACCAATTTTTCATTGTCATGCGGATCATCCGGCGTTCCGTATACCTCTGCTGTGTCAAAGGCGTAATACCCATATCGACAGCGGCGGCGATCAGCTCACGCATCTCCTTTTTTTATCGGCGGGCGCACCGTAGCTCTGACTCATGCCCATGCACCTCAAGTCCAACGGACGAAACCATGAGATTTCAAGTTTTCGATAGTTCATAATGCTTCCCTCTTTTTCTATGCTATATCATACAGGCTTCATGACAGTAAAAATGACGGTACAAATATTGTACCGTCATTCCGATAGAATGTGGTTCTAATTTACTTCTTCAATTCTGCATTCTTATCAAGGATGAGATTGAAGAGCTCGGAGCCTGGCGGAATCTCTGTAAAAGTGCATGAGCGCCTTCTCAAAGCCGTGTTCCTTGATGTAGCCCTGCACCTCGACTGCCTCCGGGATCGTCGACAAAGTCAAAACGGAGGGCGGCGGCGATGACGGTCGCAAGTGCCTCGAGGCTTTCTGCCGCGCTCAATGAGCTGCGCTGCCGGGGAGACAAGGCGATCCTTCACACCGAGCTTGCGTTTCGGACCTCGTGCAACACGCGTCACGGCATCGGAAAGGTGCGGATTCGTAAAGCGCTCCTCTGCCGTGCGGATGTATGCCGCATGCTTCTCACGATCAAAGCCGTACTTCCTCGATAAGCAGTTCGCTTGTCTCTGCCCAGACACGGCGGACAAAGGGAAACAATCTCCTCGTCCTTCATCGCTCGACGCGATGTCCTCAATGCCCTTGAGATAAGCCGCATAGGCAATGGGCATGTCCCGTATTGACGGAGAAAGAGCTTACGCTCGATATAGCGCCTCGGGTCGTCCACCCACGTCAGTCCCTCGATCTGCGGCTCTGGGCCGACCACACCCTTGCGGTCGACATCCCACTCCGCGAAAGGTTCGACCTTCACGAGCAGGGATCCTCATTGTGCTGGATGGGCACGATGCGGTCAACAGCAGCGTCGGGGAATCAATGCAGCGCATGACCTTTTTCCTTGGTCGACTCATCCAGATGCTCATGAGACAAAGTTCTTGAGAACGGTCGATCCGCCCACCATGTTCTCGCATGCGATGATGTTGAGCGGCGTCTCATTCTTCTCAACGCGGCGTGCAAGGCCCCTTTGCTATATTCGGCGCAATGAATTTCAAGATGTTCGGACCAATGGCGGTGGTGACAATGTCCACTGTGACGAACGCATCCAGCAGTTCCTCCAAGGTTCACGTTGCTGTTGATCGCCTTGACGTGTTCGACGTGAATGGTCCTCGGATCATCTCCAACGACCTCGATGTCCCATAGGGAACGGCGTGCGTTGATCTCGTCGACGAGCGCCTCTGCAACATCGACGAATGTAACCTCATAACCTGAGCGTACGAGCGGTTCCCCAATGAAGCCACGTCCGATGTTGCCGCCGCCGAAATGAATTGCCTGTTTCATCGTGCGCTCCTTTCAGTCCGCCTTCGTAAAGACTTCGTACAGCTGCTCGGCACTCTTCGTCTTGAACAGTTCTTCGAGCTGCTCATCCGTGTAGTCGCCGACCATGGTCGCAATATTCGCCCGAGAATGGCAAGGTGATCGTTGCCAACGCCCGCAATACCGATGACGAGATGTGCTGTCTCATCGCCGAACTTGACACCCTCAGGGGTACTGACAGACAACAATGCCCGTCTTCTTGATCGTATCCTTGACCGCGTTCTCGCCATGCGGAATCGCGATGCCCTTTCCGATGTGGGTCGAGAGAGTCCTGTTCACGATTGAGCATACCCTGCACATAGCCCTCGTCAGCGTAGCCGCTTGCCACGAGCATCTTGCCCGCCGCCATGACTGCATCCTCACGGCTGACGGTCGAAAGGCCGACCTTGACATTCTCCTTGAGCAGAACGCCCTCGCTGACCGTTGCCGCCGCCTCAGCTTCCTCATCGGATGCCGGAGCACCCGCTTCGACAGACGCTTCTTTCAGACGTGTCGTGACAATCTCATAGACATCGTTCTGCGTAAAATCTCGCACCCAGATATGCTCTGCCTGCGGCGAGTCCGCCAGGGGCACGCTCAGCAAGTTTTTCATGTGAGACGACGAGCTGTGCTTCGCTCAGAATCGCACCAATCGCGCAGTTCGTAACGGAGATATCCGCACAGCCGTCCTTCTTAAGTTTCTTGCGAAGCGCCGCTGCGCCAAAGGGCGGACGATCCCATGCCCGCATCACGGGCGCAGACGATGACCTTCAGATCCTTGCCTGCAATCTTCTTCTCGCCGGGAAGATCCTTGCCGCGATTCTTCATATCTGCCATGCTCTCACGTGCAGACTCGAGCGAATCCTCCTCGACCTCCTTCGACATCTTGATAAAGACGAGGCAACCGCGCAGGATACGGCCGTCGCAACGGCGAATGCTGAGAGGTTCGCAAAGAGTGCCGAGCCATTCGGCGTCATGGCGATGATCGCGAAAGATCGAGCCCGGGGAGGACGGTGCAATAGAGACCGCCGCCAAGCAAGCCGAGGGTAAATACACCGGACATGCCGCCTGCAATCGCTGCAACGATAAGGGTCGGCTTCATGAGAAATGTACGGAAATAGATTTCGTGAATACCACCGAGAACGTGAATGATCATCGCGCCGGGCGAGGACGACTTCGCCATGCCCTTGCCAAAAAGCCAATACGCAAGCAGAATACCAAAACCCTGGACCCGGGTTCGCCTCGAGCAGGAAGAACATGGACTTACCATACTCCTGTGCCTGCTGAATGCCGAGCGGGCTGAGCACGCCGTGGTTGAGCGCGTTGTTGAGGACATCACCTTCGCCGGCTCGATGATGATGGATGCGAGCGGCAGAAGCCCCATCGCAACGATCCCTCCACGCCGCTGCGCAGGATGTCGTTTGCACCGCCGACCACGGGGCCGACGACGGCGTGAGGCAATCATTGCGAAATTCCGCCGGAATGCCGAGCGGGAAGTTGTTGACCAACATCTCGAAGCCGCCGGAATGCTGTCGCGGATGGCATCGTCAAATTTCTTGATGATATAGCCGCCAGGGTCCCATAATGCATCGCACCGAGGAACATCGGGATATCCGAGCCTGCCGATGATGCCCGACGTCGCGATCGCCGCGCATGACGCCGCCGCGATGCCGCGTAGATTGCTGCGCCGCCGCTGTAGCCGATGAGCAGAGGAATCAACCACTTGCTCATGGGTCCGCCGACCTGCGCGAGGTATTCGTTCGGCATCCACCCGTCGGGATGAACAGAGCCGTCAGAAAACCCCATGCGATAAACGCGCCGATGTTCGGCATAACCATTCCGGACAGGAAACGACCAAATTTCTGCATGGCCTCCTGTGCCCCTCCACCTTTTGACTCATCATAATTCCCCTGAAAAATATACCTTTTGTTGACCATTTCCGATTTCATTATAACGAACGGGATTCATCTTTGCAGTGATAATAATTTCTTTTCGTTTACAACATGATCTAAACAAAGAAAAAGAGTTGATACGCGACAAAAATCGTCGAATATCAACTCCAAGATCACGTAAATCAAGCCCTGGCACCGCGTTCAGATAGAGATCGCTGTACTTCCCTGCCGCGGCTTGATATGCACCTCGGCACGAAATCATCGCAGCATTGTCAGTACAAAGGCGCAGCGGCGGGTAGAGATAACGGATTCCCTGATCCTCTGCCGTCTCAGCGCAGACGCTTTTCAAGCGCTGCATTCGCTGCAACCCGCCCGCGAGGACGAGTGTATCACGCCCTGCCTCGCGGATTGCCTCGAGACGCCTTGTGACCTGGCACCTCGACTACGGCGGACTGGAAGGAAGCGGCAATATCTGCCTTGTTCAGTACGTGTCCCTTCATCTGCTCGCTGTTGATGTAGTTCAGCACGGCAGATTTCAGTCCGCTGAGCTGAACTCATAGTTGCCCTCCTGCGCAAGTGCACGCGGAAAGTCAGTGCGGCAGGGATTGCCGTGCGTGCAAGTTTGTCGATCTCTGGACCCTGCCGGATACGGCAGCCCCATCACGCGCGCCACCTTGTCAAAGCCTCGCCCGCCGCATCATCGCGCGTCCTGCCCATCTGGAGGAATGTCTCGTAGTCCGCCACATCGACGAGCGCCGTATGTCCCCCGAGACGACGAGCGCCATAAGAGGCGGTGTGAGGATCCTGTGTCGCGAGGAGTTCGCAAAAGATGCTGCCCTCGAGATGATTGACCCCGATCAGCGGTACACCGAGAGAGATGCGAGCGATTTCGCCGCCGACACGCACCGACGAAGCGCACCGACAAAGTCCCGGCCCGCAGGTGACGGCGATCTGGTCAATCTCCGCGAGTTCCGTCCCGCCTCTGCAAGCGCCTGCTCGATGACAGGCAGGATGCTCAGAATATGGTTGCGCGAGAGCGATCTCCGGGGACGACACCGCCGTATTTTTGATGAGATCGAGATCTGCGTCGCGATCACGCATGAGGAGAAGTTCGCGTGTCGCGCAGAACCGCCGCCGAGGTCTCGTCGCAGCTCGTCTCAATCCCGAGCGTCAGTTTCTCCTGCACATCTTTCATTTACAAATTCCTTTGGCTTCGTATGCCCGCATCAGGATCGCGTCTTCATCGTTGTCCTGATAGTATTTCTTTCGTATGCCGGCTGCCGCAAACCCCAGCCCTCATAGAGCCGCAGTGCGGGCGTATTCGACAGGGCGCACCTCGAGTGTCATGCGCTCCGCACCGCGCGTCGCCGCTGCACGATCAGCCGTGCCATAAGAGCTGCCAAACCCCCTGCCGCGCTGCACGGAAGTCAGCGCGATATTCGTCACCTGCGCCTCCTCAGAGCGAGATCCAACAGCCGCCAAAAACCGATGATTTCCGCATCATCGAGCGCAACGATATAGCATGCAAAGTCATTCGATGCCTCACGCCCAGAAGTCCTCACGCGACCACGGTGTCGGGAAGCTCTCGCGCTCGATATTTTGCCGGCTTCCGCATCCTCCGGCAATAGGTCACGAGTGAATCACTGCGCCGCCTCCGTACCGTGCCGCTTCTCCCAGGCACTTCCGCCTCACTGCGGCGAAGATAGAGCAGCGCAGCCGTTACAGGATCGTCCACCGCCCCCGCACAAGGCGTGCAGAGCCGCCAGTCCCACGCATGCCGCGCGCGCGCATACGCGCATGAATCGGTGCAAGACGCACATTGGCCGGAAGCGCAAGCGCCGTTTTTCTTCTGCATAGCATCGCCGAGCAGAAGAACGGACTTCACCAGTTCCCTCAAGTGAGGCAATAACTTCTGCAAGCGGGAGGATGGCGAGCGCACGCTGTTCCCGCAGAGTCAATCCATCTGTGCCCGTCTCCACGCAAATTCCTGCGCATAAACATTTCCCTTCTGTGCGTCCATCATAGCAACGAGGCGCATGCCCTCACATACATAGTGATGAGCAAGCGCCTCGAGTGTCGGTACGGCGACGAGAGGAATATGCTGGCATACGCCATCATCTTTGCCGACGCAAGCCCGATCCTGAGTCCTGTGAACGAACCGGGGCCTATGCTGCTGCGATTCCTAAGTTTCTTCCTTTTTACGCGCGCCATACGGAGCGCCGTATCGATAATGCGGCATCAGTGTCTCTGAGTGCGTCAGCGCGCCTGCATGCTGATTTCTGCAGCAACACACTCCTCCGATAGGACGGCGACGCTCGAAACCTGCGAAGATGTATCAATGCTCAGGGATCGACAATATCGCTCAACTCCTCCAGAGCGCCGTGCTAAAGCTCCCCTTCAGCAGCAAAGGTGAATTGGCGCTCCTCCCCACCCAGATCTGCGATGTTCACCTGCAAACGATCAGCAGGCATCGCGTCGATAAACTTCTCTGCCCACTCGATCAGTACAATACCCTCCGTCGCCTCCCAGCATACTCATAGAAGCCAATGTCCTCCAACTCCTCCTCAGATTCGATCCGATAGAGGTCGAAATGAACGATGGGACATGCCGCCTCACAGATGTTCATGAGATTGAATGTTGGGCTGGTCGTCGCTCTCTCACCAAGTGTCCGCGCGAGTGCCCGCACAAAGGAGGTCTTGCCCACCCCAAGCTCTCCATCGAGGCAGATCACCGTCCCTCGTGGATGATTTTACCGATCGTTCCCGCTAAATGCGCAGTCTCCTCGGGAGTGCGTGATACAGATGAGCATACTCTGTCCCCTTTTTGTTGCCAGTGGTTCCTGAAAAAGCGAAACAATTTGATACATTATAACATGATACGCGCTTTTCACCAAAGCAAAAGCGGCAAGGAGATATCTTCTCCTCGCCGCTCATCAGTGAGCCCTTCCGGCAGTCGTACTGTCATGCGTCCGCCCAGCATCAATCACACGCACGACGGCGCGAAGTGCTGGAATGAGGATTTGCATCCATTCTCACTGCGCACGGCATAGACATCGTTACTGCCGTCTTCAGGACATTCTCGACTATGCCAAGCTCATTGCCCATTTCATCGTACACCGTCAGTCCTATGATGTCAAAGACATAGTACTCACCCTCATCGAGCGGCGCCGCTTCCTCGCGTGCAACAGTAAGCAGACGCCCCGTCAGGCGCTGCGCCTCCTCACGCACTCCATACTCACGGAAGCGCATCAGGATATTCTTTCCTGCGGCTTTGCACTCACAATATGCAGGAGCTCATCGCCTACCATAACCTCGCTCAGCCCCACAAAGCGCTCAGGAAAGTCCGTGAGGAGGATGATGCGCAGATCACCGTAATTCCATGTGCAGCGCCCACGCGCCCGATGATGATGCGTCCGTTAGGGAACGGATGGCAATAATTTTGTCATCTTCTACCAGAATCTCAACGTTCATGAGCTCGCGCATATCGTCGCCGACCTTCGCCTCGACCTGACGTTCAAGCGTGCCCTGCACATCTCTGCGCCCTCAACAAATTTCTGCAGCTCCTCCTGATGTGCGCGCGTCTCCTCGATGTGGTCAGGCGGCGCTGGCGTTCCTGACGAATCGTATTGATATGCTGGATCGCCTGCGGGGTCAGTTCGCCCTGCTCCGCCTCCTGCATCACACGCTTCTCCTGAATACCGAGCTGCTGTACCTCAAGCTCTGCGCGGCTGAGGCCTTCCTCCATCTCCTTGAGCATCTTCGCACGCAGCTTTTCCGTCAGCTTCGCCTTGACGGTGACAGGGCACTGATAGAAATAGAATCCACTCTGTATCTCTCCCTATTGCTATAGATATAGATATGCAAAAACGGCGACCGTCCGAGACGCGCGTCGTTTCGAGAGCTATCACAGACAGCTCTCCAGCGGAGTTCAGCCGATCTCGACCGTCACCCTCTTATTCTCCTTCGTCGCTGCGGCTTTTGACAGCGCTGCGCAGTGCCTTTACAATGCGCCCTGTTTTGCCGATGACCTTACCCATGTCATCCTCCGCTACACGGAGTCTCAATATGATCTCCTGATCATCCTGCGTTTTCGTCAACGACGACAGCTTCGGATGATCCACCAAAGGAGTTTCGCGATAACCTCCACGATCTCTTTCACGCCGGTCGTCCTCCTCATCTGCAGACGCTCATGAAAAGGAATCCTCCACCGAAATGAAGGAATTCGCTTTGATAAGCGCTACTCTTCAATCCTTCTGACGCTTTGCCTCAGCGAATTTCGCCATCGTGCCGTTCTTGCTCAGGATGTTCCTGACCGTGTCGGTAGGCTGTGCGCCCTTCTTCCATCCAGTCGATTGCCTTCTCTTCGTCAACAGTGACGACGGCGGGCTGCTTCGACGGATCGTAGTTTTCAAGGATCTCAATGAATCGACCGTCACGCGTGTGCGCGAGTCGGCGACAACAATGCGATAAAAGGGATTCTTCTTCGCACGCATGCGGTTCAAACGAATCTTGACTGCCGCCAATTTCACCACCTTTCGTTGTGTGTTATTTGCAGGAATCGCTGATAAAATGAAGTCCGTCAGATTGGCGTGGATTTTTCGTCCGATTGAGGAGGCAAACCGGACGCATAGCCAAAGCTATGTGGAGGATTTTGCCGACAACAGGGCAAAAAGATGCGCTAAGATAACGCGGCTGGTATCAGTGCTTCCTTTACTGTGTGCATTATTTGAAGAATGGCATCTTCAGGCCCCATTCCGCCGAGCGACGGTATGAGGCATTCCGCCCTTACCCTTCATCTTCTTCATTTTCTTCATCATCTTGCGCATCTCGCCAAACTGCTTCAGGAGCTTGTTCACATCCTGCCGCGTTCCGCTGCCCGCGGCGATGCGCTTACGGCGGCTGCCGTCGATGATCGTAATGTCCGCGCGCTCCTTTGGTGTCATCGCACGAATGATCGCCTCGAGCTGACGCATCTCGCCTTGCCGTCAAGATCAAACTCCTGATCGCCAAGTTTTTCTTGAGATTTCCCATTCCCGGAATCATACCGAGGATGCTGTTGAGCGAGACCAAGTTTTTGACTTGCGCATCTGGCTGGAAAGTCATCGAGGTCAAAATCGTTGCGGCAAAGCTTCTCCTCCATCTTCTTCGCATTCTCGAGGTCAAAGTTCCTGCGCCTTCTCCACGAGGGAGGCACATCGCCCATGCCGAGGTGCGCGATGCCGTCGGTCAGGGTGGAACACCTCAAGCAGCTCAGCTTTTCGCCCATACCAACGAACTTTACAGAACGAGCCCGTGACCGCCTTGATCGAGGCGCAGCGCCGCCGCGTGCGATCGCCGTCAGCTTCGTCATAATAACGCCGTCGAAGTCCGAGCGATTCATCGAAGACTGCGCGACGTTGACAGCTTCCTGGCCGGTCATCGCATCGACGACGAGCAGAATCTCGTGTGGCTTCACCGCCGCCTTGATGTCGCGCAGCTCCTGCATAAGTGTTTCGTCAACCTGCAGACGTCCGCCGTGTCGATGATGACGACATCATTCGCATGCGATGCCCGAGTGTGCAATCGCGGCACGCGCGATTACGACCGCATCCTCCTGTCCCTGCGAGAACACGGGCACCTCGACCTTTTTCGCCGATCACCTCAAGCTGCTTGAGTGCAGCGGGACGATAGATATCATCCGCGACAAGCGGCGGACGCTTGCCCTGTTTCTTGAGCATGAGTGCGAGCTGCCCGCCGAGTGGTCTTACCAGAACCTGCAGGCCGACGAGCATGATAACGGTCGGCGGGTTCGGACTGATGTTGAGACGGCTCTCCGTCCCACCCATCAACGCAGTCAGTTCTCGTCAACGATCTTGATGACCGCCTGTGCCGCCGTGAGCGTGTCAGGCACCTCCTGCCCGACAGCACGCTCCTTCACGCGCTTGACGAAGTCCTTGACGACCTGAAGTTGACATCCGCTTCGAGGGCGCCATTCGCACTTCGCGCATCGCCTCGTTGACATCATCCTCAGTCAGCTTGCCATGTCCGCGCAGCTTCTTGAATATGCCCTGCAAACGATCGGACAGATTCTCAAAGATCATTCTCCCACCTCCTTCGTATCATCCTGTGCTGTGTATTGTTCCAGTTCGTCCGCGATACGCCGCATCGGCACACGCAATCGGTTCTCTGAGTGCGCGCAGCTCTGCACAGACGGCAGCAAGTGCGTGCTCCTGCGTCTGTTGACGCGAGGAGTCGAGCGTCCTCCATCTCCGTGAGCGCGCGCTCTGCTCGGCGAATATTGTCATCGCCGCCTGCGCGTGATGTCCAGCTCTTCGCCGATCTCCGCGAGGGAAGTCCTCTGCGATGTGCGAGACGCAGACACACTCGCTGCTTTCCCGTGAGAAGCCGCCATAGAGATCATACAGCCGTGCGAGGTAGTAAAGTCGCTCCATGCACATCACCTGTTTCTAAACACTTCTGCGATTATAACGGCAAACGAAAAGCCTGTCAAGTATTTTTCTTGACAGGGCTGAGTTATGTCTTGGAATGTGGCATGTCCCCATAGCGAACCCTTGCGCAACGAGGTGTTCGCGTGGGGATGCCACAATGCCAATGTTAGCGACGGAATTTTTCCAGCGGCTCTGCGTGGTCAGTCACGAACTCAACCGTGCCGATGTACTCACCCCGCCGCATCGTACATTGCCTGATAGTGTACGCGAATCGGACGCTCGCGGATGTGGCGGTGCACGATCATCTGCGTGCGCTTCTTCGCCTTGAAGTCCGCGATCAGATTCCGCACCACGGGGATGATCTCGGGCGGGTGGCAGTTCATCACATCACGTCCGAGTGCGGACAACGGACGCGTAAACACCTGCCCCTCGTTCGTGAAGAAGCGGACGACATCGTCCTTGTCGATAAAGGTGATGTCCACGGGCAAGAGCTGAAGGATCGTCGTCAGCTGCTCCATCGACAGCTCGCCCGTCGGGAACTGGAGCTTCCCCACCTGAGACTGTGCAAGACGGGCCGCCTCCTGATCGAGCCACGGCTGCGCCGCCTCCCCATGCGGGAATCGGAACGCCGAACGAGATGCCCATATCCGGAAGATCGATGATAGCAGCGATACCATTCCATCTGCGTGAAATAGCGCAGGCTGAGCGGAAAGAATCTTCTCCTCCTTGAAGATCATCTCACGAGATGCGCTGCACGAGTGCACGAATGCGCGCCTCGTGAGCGGCAGTGTCTCCGCGTCTGCCTTGAGGTGCTGATGATCATCGCGAGCTCGCGCTTCATCTCATCGTCGATGCCCCACATGACCTGCGAGGTCCCGTGACACCGTAGTCATAGAGAAGCGGCATCAGCAGCTCTTCCTTCTTGATGTAGTGCGAGCGCGCATCGCCGAGCGCAAGGATGTGCCGGAACACTGACATCCGTCCGCTTTGCACCGTCCAGTTCAGCCTCAATCGTGTCGAGCGGGGTCTCAAGCGCCGCATTCTCCGCGCGCAGGATCGTAAGCGGATGCCCCTCGGGCAGTGCGTCGATATCATCAGGGTTCACTGATGCTGCCTGCGCATGAATCTCATCATGTGAGAGCGCACCGGCGGCGGCTCACTTGCGACGCCGTGAAAGAGTGCCGAATGCACGTCGCAGAGGCGCTGCACCTCACTGACAGGGCATGCCTCCTTGATGAGAGTCTGCTCTGCCGTCACTGATTTCCTGCGCGTCAACGTGGCTGAACTCCTGCACGAAGTCCTTGCGGACGGACTCAAGATCCTCACCGCCGGAAGGCGTTCGATGAAGTTCGAATGCGCCCCTGCCGCGACTGTGCATCATCGCTGATGACCTGATAGCCGCGTTCCTCGAACGCCGCAATGACCTTCGCCAGCTCGATGCCCTTCACCGCCGCGCCGCTGAGAAATCGTCATGATGCGCCCCATCACGTTCAGCGCAACGGGGTTCGTAATCTCCTTAAAAGCCGATCTCCGCCATGATCTCGCTGACTTCAGATTCTCCTCCACCAATTCGGCGACCGTCTTTTTCCAGATCCAGTATCTTCTCCATCGTCAAAGCTCCTTTATATATCAAATGCTCTTTGTTATCTCTGTGTGACGATTATAACGCAGAACAAGCCAAAAGGCTGTAACCTTTTGGTATGGAAATAAAGGAATCGCTGATAAAATGAAGTCTGCCAGATTGGCGTAGATTTTTCTGTCCGATTGAGGCAGCAAACCGGACGCATAGCCAGGGCTATGTGGAGGATTTGCTAACGAAAAGCAGGGCAAAAAGATGCGCTAAGATGGTGAGTGCTGAATTTATCAGTGCTTCTAAAATAAGGAGGAACATGAAGGAAAATACACTTCATGTTCCTCCCTGTTGTGCTCCCTTCCACCGCTTCGCGGTCCCCTTCCCGCAAGCGGGGCAGGCTTTTGATTACGGCATATTAGCTCCCCCGTCGCAACGGGGAAGTGGCGAGCACGGCGAGCCGATAGGGCGCCTCACTTACAGTGTCTTAAACGTAAACTCCGTCCCGTCAAAGCCAAGCTCCACGGTATCGCCGCCGCGCACATCGCCCGCGATGATCTTCTTCGAGCGCGGTCTCGACCGTGTGAGTCAGCAGTCGGCGGAGCGGACGCGCGCCGAAGTCGGGGTCGAACCCCTCATCGGCAAGTGCCGTAGTGCCGTCTCATCCCACGTGAGCTGAATATCCGCCTGACGCTCAAGACGCTTGCTGAGTGCCGCGAGCATAATCGCCGCAATGTGCTTCACATCGTCCTTTGTAAGAGCCTTGAACACAATCGTATCGTCCACACGGTTCAGGAACTCGGGGCGGAAATACTCGCGCAGGAGTGCACGTACCGCTGTCTCTGCCTCCGCATAGTCCTTGCTCAGAATCTCATGCGAGCCGAGGTTGCTTGTCATGATGATGACCGTGTTCTTGAAGTTCACGACGCGCCCCTTGCCGTCCGTCAGACGCCCGTCGTCGAGAATCTGCAGCAGCACGTTGAACACGTCGCGATGCGCCTCTCTCGATCTCGTCGAGCAAAATGACGCTGTACGGGCGACGGCGCACCGCCTCCGTCAGCTGTCCGCCCTCATCGTAGCCGACGTGGCCCGGAGGCGCACCGATGAGACGCGAGACACTGTGCTTCTCCATATACTCACTCATATCGATGCGGATCATGCTCCGCTCATCGTCAAAGAGCGATTCGGCGAGGGGTCTTTTGCAAGCTCCGTCTTGCCTACGCCCGTGGGGCCGAGAAAGATAAACGAACCGATCGGACGGTTCGGATCCTTGATGCCCGCGCGTGCACGCAGGATTGCCTCACTGACTGCCGTCACTGCCTCGTCCTGCCCGACTACACGTTCAGCGCAGCACCTCTTCGAGGTGGAGCAGTTTCTCGCGCTCGCCTGTCATCATCTTCGTCACGGGGATGCCTGTCCAACGGCTGACAACGCGTGCGATGTCCTCCTCGCCGACCTCTTCCTTGAGCATCTGCTCACCGTCCGCCTTGGCGGCAATCGCCGCTTCCTCTTCCGCAAGCTTCTTCTCGAGTTCCGGCATCTTTCCATATTTCAGCTCCGACGCACGCGCGAGGTTCTGGGCGCGCTCTGCCGCCTCCATCTCACCGCGCAGTTCGTCCATCTCCTTCTTGATGGCACGCACGCGCAAAATGGACTGTGTTTCCTCCTCCACTTGGCTTGGAGTTTCTGCTCCTCAGCATGAGCTCCGCTCGGCGACGAGTGCAGCAAGCTTTTTCCTTCGATGCCCTCGTCCGTCTCTTTTTCAGCGCCTCCTCTTCGATGTCAAGCTGGAGGATCTTGCGCCGAATCTCGTCAAGCGGTGCGGGCATGGACTCGATCTCCGTGCGCAGCTTTGCCGCTGCCTCGTCGACGAGGTCGATTGCCTTGTCTGGCAGGAAACGGTCGGAGATATAGCGATCGGAGAGCGTCGCCGCCGCAACGAGTGCCGCATCACGAATGCGCACGCCGTGATGCACCTCGTAGCGCTCCTTCAGTCCGCGCAGAATCGAGTTGTATCCTCCACGCTCGGCTCGCCGACCGCGACGGGCTGGAAGCGGCGTTCGAGTGCCGTGTCCTTCTCGATGTATTTGCGGTACTCGTTCAGCGTCGTTGCACCGATGCAGCGCAGCTCGCCTCGTGCAAGGAGCGGCTTCAGCAGGTTGCCCGCATCCATCGCGCCCTCTGCCGCGCCCGCGCCGACGACCGTATGTACCTCGTCGATGAAGAGCAGTATCTGCCCCTCGGACTTTGCATTTCGTTCAGCACGCCCTTGAGGCGTTCCTCAAACTCACCGCGGAATTTCGCGCCCGCAACGAGTGCGCCCATGTCGAGCGAGTAGAGCGTCTTGTTCTTCAGCGACTCGGGTACATCCCCCGCTACGATGCGGCGAGCAAGCCCTCGACAATCGCCGTCTTGCCGACGCCCGGCTCACCGATCAGCACAGGGGTTGTTCTTCGTGCGGCGCGAGAGAATTTCGATCGAGCGGCGGATCTCCTCGTCACGCCCGATCACGGGGTCGAGCTTGTTTGCACGCGCCGCCGCCGTCAGATCACGTCCGTATTTCTCGAGCGACCGATACCCTCCTCGGGTTGTCGCTGTGACATTCTGCTTTGCGATGCTTCTGGATCGCGGCCTGCACCGCACTCTTCGTCAGCCGGAACTCGCGTGCAATCGACTGCACCTCATCACTCCCGTCCGTGATAAGTGCAAGCAGGGTGTTCCGTCGAGACGTATTCGTCCTTCATCGACTTTCGCCAGTTCCTCGGCTCGCCCTGAGCACACGCACCATGTCCATCCCCCATGCCGAGACGATTCGTCCCGCGCACACTCGGAATGGCGGCAAGCTCCTTTTCGAGCCGTGCCTTGAGCAGCGGCAGGTCGACACCGCAGACATCAAAGATCGTTGCGAGCAGCCCTTCCGGCTCCTTTTGCAAGTGCAAGCAGTACGTGCACTGATGTGATTTCCTGATGATAGCGCATCGCCGCGATCTGCTGTGCCGACTGCAGAGCTGCGAGCGTGCGTGCTGTGTATTTATCCTGTTCCATAATGTATCCTCCACCATTCATATGATTGCTCTTGGATTCATTATAACAGTTAAAGTCAAAAAGTCAAATACTTTTCTTTGATTTTTGACTTTTTATTTTTATAAAAAGAGTTACTGCGCAAAAATCCAGCCGTGAACTTCGTACAGTAACTCCTTATTGTCCCCATTTCCTGTCATGAAGGGAAGGCTTTGGGAACAATTTAGATCATATTCTTTTTATAGCAGGCATAGAGCTCCTGAGCTCCTCCATCTTTGCATACATCTCACGCTGCAGGGCCGATGCCGTCGGATAGTCGCCCTCGTTCAGTGCCTTGATAAGCAGGGTAAAAGAGTGCCTTGTCGTCAATCGTATCCTTCGCAAGATAGATGCGCAGATCGTGAATCTTGTTCCACATATGGGCATCCTGATCTGTCACGAAGTCACTCTTGATCTCCGTCATACGGCGCACAATATTGCGATTCTCTGGAATGATGCGGCTGATGAGCTCGATCTTCCAGCGCAGGAGTGCCCCGTGCGGAACGACTCGATGATCTGCGGACGGAGCGTCCACTCCGCTGTGAGCACTGCAACTTTCTCCGGATAGAGGTCGAAGCCGAGCATATTCTCCCAGACCGTTGCGGGCGGCTTTCCAAAAGCGCGCATCGCGCTCATCTGCCGTGTAGTACTCGAATACGTCCTCCTCGCTCCGATAGGCACGGTCGGTTTCGGTGAGAGGCCCTTCTCCCTGGCTGCTTCGACAACTCGCCGAGAAGTTCCTCCCGTACCGCGTCCAGCCGTATGCTTGATGCCGTCGAGAATCGCAAGATAGGGATGCGGCAATAACGAGGTAAGTGTTCGAATATGGATTCGTCGCACGCAGCTCGAAACGCGTTACAATTGATTTTTGAGGTCACGAATGAGACTCACAAGCACCGTACGGTTGCGTGACGGGATCGCGGGCGATGCGCCGAACGAGGTGACAGCACATACCGGCGCCTCAAAACCAGGGCTTGAGTCGATTGAATGCGTCGTTTGTCGCCGAGACAAAGGGGTTGATCGCCTCGTAGTTCTTGAGCAGCCCCATCAGTGCGCCGTAGCCGACTCCATTCATATGGTGTGCATTCTGATCGTCGGCGGCAAAGGCTGTGCCTCTTGCCGTCCCTCGTGATCGCCGCAAGGCTCAGATGCGTGTGTTCACCGTTGCCCGCAAGCCCGATCAGCGGCTTTTGCCTTTAAAAGTTTACCTCAAGTCCGTAGAGACGAAAGATCTCACGCACAAAAGGTGCGGACAAACAACTCATTGTCCGCCGCCTGCACGGCATTGTCATACCGCCAATCGATTTCAATCTGCTCGCAGACGTGCGTCATACGGCCGCTCTCGTCGATCTGCGCCTTGAGTCCCCCGACTTCCTGTGCCCCATCTCCATATGGAAGCCATATTTATCCAGCTGAATAAGGCAGTCTTCAAGTGCCGTACGCACCGCTCCGTGCGTGCGCTCCCAATACTGCTCGTTCATTACCTGCGACGCTGACATCTCTTCAATGGATGCATTATCATCGAGCGGAGTCTTGACCCAGAACTCAAGCTCCGTCGCCGAGGTAAACGCAATCCACGATGTCCGCACCGTTCAGAGAGGGCGCGCCGGAAATCTCAGGATTCCCTGATGGAAGAAGTCGAGGGTTCTTTTTCACATAGGCGAGCGTATCCACGAGCACCGCGCGCGAATCGACGCGCTTCTCCTCGTGAATGATAAACGAGGGAATCCGCAGCGTTCAATCGGCAGCCCAGTCTCCTCGTCCGTACCCTCGGGGTCGTAGTCGACAAACCAGTTGACTGCGGGATCAATTGGCAGATCCACCTTTCGCATTATTAATCGTCGCAATCTTCGGCAGAACCACGGAGGAGCCATCTGTCTGCACAGCGGTTCCGTTGTAGAATTTCTCGATATCCTCAATAAATATCCGCACGGGGATCTTTCTCATCCGTATCGTTTCCCGCCATGTCGATGCCGACAAGCGAGACGAAGCGCACCTCGGGATGTGCCTTGAGCTGCCGGATGATCTCTTCGCGCGGCGTGTTGGCGGGAATCTTATAGAAGCTCGTTCATCTTTGCGTACCACCTTTTTCTAAAAAGAATGCCGAACAGATCCCTGTCCGCACGGCAAAACCACAGCGCCCATCTTACCATTTTTCGGAGGTCGTTGTAAAGATATTGAGAGGAAGTATTCATTTCCCTTAATCTGGTACGCATTGACGGCGATTCCTATACACATAGAATATAGGGAAGCACTGATAAATTCAGCACCAATACGACGGACTTCATTTTATCAGTGATTCCTTAGCAAACGAATACCAATGCACAGAGAGGATGATTGCTATGAATATCACCATACGCATCTTGCAGCTGAAGGGAGCGGGCGCATGAACTCCTTCACCGTTTTCCCGTTGCTGTCTTTTGGCGAACGGTTCTTGTCCTCGTCGGTGCAGGCATTATTCTGCTGCGCCCCGGTTTGTAGTGAGGAGGGTTGGCTGGCGATTATTTCGAGCATCTCGTGCCCTCGCCCCCGCTGTCTTCGGCGCATGGATGACGGCAGTCACCTGCCGCCTCTTCACGGATGTGTTTCCCGTAAAAATCCTTGCTGCTGCGCTCAGCGTCGTCTGCCGTCCTGTTCCTCCTCCTTGCCTATGCGTGGTATGGCGTGGAAAAATCCGAGCCGCCAGCTGATCGTTGGGACACAGGGCATCTATCTGCACTCGCCTTTCTCGCGCTCTTCCTCCTCGAACGAACAAACAAAGCCCCGGGGGCTGCCCTCCTCCTCTTTGCCGCCGCATTTTTCCATCGCGACGAGCATCCTGCTCTTTCTCGGACTCATCCTCTGCGTCGCCGCATTCTGGGCGCTGATCATCACCGATGCGGACGGATGGCTGCCCGAGACGACCTATCTCTTCTCGGTCTGATCGCCTACGGCGGCTGGGGATTTTCCTCATTCCTCGGCGCACTGCCAAATGCGGGCGCACGCTATGAGTTCCCCGCCGCCACAGAGAAGTTGCTCCTCTATCTCTTCTTCCCTGTCTATCTTCTCCCTGCTCCTTGTCCCTCTACCTCTACGTCGGCAAGATCATCGGCGCGGGCGAGATGCCTGTCGGCACGATGAATTGGTACGCCTCGTTTGCGCTCCTGAGCTTCGCCTTTTTCTTCGGCACGCTCGCTGCGCAGTCTAGGGCTTCCCTCTTTTCCCGCTTTCTGAAATGGGCACTCCTGCTCTTTCTCCCCATCCTCGCCGTCCAGCTCTCACGGCGTCTGGCTCCGCTATGAGGCGTACGGGCTGACAACGCTGCGCTACACCTCCATGATCTGTACGTTCTGCGGTATCTATGCGCTTGCTGTCGCCTTCCTTCGACGAAAGCCCCAGCAAGTATACCCTCTGCGCCGCCATCCTCGCACTCATCTTCAGTCTCACTCCGCTCAACGTCGTCGACGTGCCGCGCCGCAATCAGGGAGGCGCGCCTCACGCGAATCCTCACCGAGAACAATCTTTTGCAGGACGGTCGGATTGTGAAGCGCGACGATACACCGCCCGCGGTTGTGGACGAAAATCATCGATATTGCGTTCTACCTCGAACAGGATGTCTCTCCGCTCGCTGCAGAGGTATTCGATGAAATTTCAGATCCATGCATGAGCTTTTTCTTCTACGGCACAGATTTCACGGAGCTGTCCATCGAGGGCTACCACACGCTCATCCGTTTTCGACACACAACAGATAACAGACGAGGGGTTCCTCGTCCTCACGCGCACCTGACGGAACAGAGGGCGCATTGACCTAACGTCCTATGCGGAAATACGTGTGCAGTAGGAATCAACACGACAATATCCATCTTCTCAGCGGGGGCTGCAGGATTACAAGATAGGAAATTATCTCATCCATTTCGAGAATATTTCCATCCACAAGGCAGAGAACGGCACCGTCGTCTGGGACAACACGCAGGGGATTTGTACTGGTCCGCTAGCACATACGAAAAGAGCGACTACACAGCAAAGAGTGCAGTCGCTCTTTTCACTAATGCCTATTCCACGCACACAGCCGTCGTTCCGCAAAGTCAAGCAGGGATAAAGAGCATCAGCCCCATTGTACTGAGGACGACGATGCCCGCGTACATATCGAGGTAGTTCACGCGCAGCCACGCATCCATGATATAGCAGCCAATGCCATACTGCGTGCCAAATGTCTCTGTAAAGAAGAGCACGGAGATCGCCGTTGCCATCGCAACGCGTACTGCCGTAATGAATTTCGGCGAGGGAAGCGGGCACGATGATATGGCGCACAACCCTGCGGAAAGGATGCCCAAGGACGCGCGGCGGCGCGTGACGTCTCGGAAGGGTGCGGCAACCGCATCACGCACGCCAACGATGACCTGAAAGACGATAATGAGGGAATACGAGCGGCAGCTGCTTGTCTCCCCCGCCGAGAAAGCATTGCAACGGGCGGCAGCGCGATCTTCCGGTACGGGATGGGTCATGTATGGGACGGGCGCAAAGAGACGGTTCACACGAAATGTCCCATCAGCACACCAACCGGGTAGCCCACGGCGACGGCGGCAAATAGTCCCAGCACAATACGCGCCAGACTGTGCCCGCAGAACGGCAATCGTTTCGAGAATTTCGCGCGCGAGACGCAGGGCCACCTGCTCAGGCGAGGGAATCACAGGCATTGCGAGGAGATATGCCAGCCCTGCCAGGCACGATACAAAAACATGCGCCCCTAACACGAACATCCGCAGTGAAATTTTCCCCATTACACAATGCCCCCGCAATCTTTGCACGCAGTTCCTGTCCCATTGCGAAGAACTCCGGCATGCAGCGATGTGTGAGATCACCCCGCAGTGGATTGTCAATGATCTCGGCGATGCGCGGTGTCCCCGTCATGACGGCGATGCGTCCCGCAAGCATCAACGCCTCCTCGACATAATGCTGACAAGCATGGTAGTGACGGCGTGCTTTTTCCAGAGAGACAGGGAATATCTCCTGCATAGACTCACGCGTGATCGCGTCGAGCGCGGAGACTGGCTCGTCCATCAACAAGAGGTCAGGCGCAAGCAAAAAGGCGCGCGCAAGTCCCACGCGCTGCTGCTGACCGCCCGAGAGTTCGCACGGGTAACGCGCGTGAGAGGCCGGACAGTCCGAGATCAGATACAATCTCATCGAATGCATTCATCCGCCCGGATTCCACATCCCCTTTGATCTGTGCGCCGAGGAGGATGTTCTCGCGCACGATCTTCCACGCGAGCGAGGCCGTAGTTCTGTGGGAGAGCCAATGCGCGGTATATGCCGGATTAACAGGGACACCATCAGCGTACAGTGTCCCCGCTGTCGGGCACTGAAGTCCCGCCGCCACGCAGCATCGTCGACTTGCCGCAGCCCGATGCTCCGATAAGTGCGAGCACCATCCCCGCTCAACACAAAGCGACGTGTCCGCAATCGCGTGTACGGCATCCGTCCCGTTCCATAGTCCACGGACACCCCCGAAAAGCACAGCAAAGCTATCGCCCCATCCAAAAATTTCCACAGACATAGTCTAACACAAAATCGTCATTTCAACAAAAAGCGCTACCGTTACAAGCAGCGCCATGTTCATCTGATCTCATTACGATTTCCAGTTGTTACCGGCTTACCAAGCGGCCAAAATACACGACCAGAGAAATGATTGAGCAGAGCTGCTCCAGGCCATAGCCGAGGAGGGTGAAATACCAACCTCTGCATAGGCTGCAATCATATGCGGTGCGTGACCTCCAATCCCCCCATGCATCAAGAGCAAGCCCCAGCAGAAGGATATCAATCAGCACCACTATCGACGAAGAGAAGAGATTACGCCGAGGATGCCGCAATGGTTGCAGTAACAGAAAGAGAGTATGCGAAAAAGGCAAAATCCGATTGCCAGAGGATCAACCCGGCAGCCAGCCCTCGCCAAATGCGCCGACCTTAATCATCCAGCTCATGCCGACGCTAAAACCAAAAAGAACCGAATGCAGAACGCTGTCCCGCCAAAGATGTTCTTATGCAGATAGTCCAGCACACCTGCGACAACCTGAGCTGCAGCGCCACAGAAGATCGCCCACGGCGGCACCCATGCCACATTGCTGACGATCCCAAGCTTTTGCCGCAGATGCCACCATTGCTGACAACGGCAAGCCCCATCAGACCGAGCGGTGTCGGGTCCGCGACTGCGATTTGAACGTGTGGTGATTGATTGTTGCTCATTCTCTTTTACGCATTGATCCTCTTAATCCTATTACTAAAATATATCAAATATAGGTTAACATCGTCAACTACTTTTTGTCAAAACAGAAAACTTCTTTCATCACAATCCAGAATATGCGGATGTATCGATCAATATGAGTTTAACTTCCAGAAAATCTATGGTATACTTCTTTATATTTACCTATTGAAGCGCAGGAGGGAATCATCGTGCGGATCGTAATTGCAGGAGCTGGACGGCTGGGTTACAGCATCGCGGCACTGCTCTCGGAGGAGGACATGAATGTCGTCGTGGTGGACGGCGATGAGAGGCAGCTCGAAGCGGCAAAGACAACGCTGGACGTACTGCGGACGATCGGGCGAACATCACTAGACCCGCTCACGATGAACGACCCCGATATCAAGAGCGCGGACATTCTCATCGCAGTAACGAGGCGACGAGGTAAATATCGTCGCCTGTGTACTCGCGAAGAAGCACGGTGTCAGCATACGATCCGCCCGCATTCGCGACATGAATTTTTACAATGGATGCGGGACGCTATCTCAAGGAAAACTTCGACATCGACCTCGTATTGAATCCGGAACTCATCACAGCGAACGAAAATCAATCGTATTCTCATGCCCTGCTGCACTCAACGTGGAGGGACTTCGCACAGGGGCAAGGTGCGTCTTTTCGAGACACGCATTCGCCGCCGCTCCGCCATCACACGCAAGCCGCTCAGGAGCTGCGTCTTCCCAGGGGTACTCGCAGGACTCATCTTCCGTGACCACCGCATGATTATCCCGCACGGTGACGATATGTTTCTCCCGGGGACAATGCCTACTTCATCCGGACTGCCCGAACGCATTGAGGAGTTCAGTCACAGTCTCGTACCGAGCGACACGCACAAGCTGACGCGTGCCGCCATCATCGGTGCCGGGACGAACGGGCGCGCGCTGGCGCTCTTGCTTGAGCGACAGGGAGTTCAGGGTAAAGGTGATCGACAAGAGCCGCGAGCGCTGCGAACTGCTCGCCGAAAAGCTGACGGCGGGACTTGCGATCTGCGGCGACGGCACGGATATAGACCTCCTGACGGAGGAAGGTGTCGCCGAGGCGGATGTCATCGTCTGCCTCACAGAAGATGATAAGCTGAACCTGATGCTTGCCCTCCTCGCGACACCTCTCAAACAATAAGATCAAGACGGTCGTACGTGTCGACCGCAACGCAGTACATCGACCTCATGGAAAAAGGTCGGCGTCAATATCGCACTCTCGGCCTCGTCTGCTCTCCCACAGGTGAGGTGCTCGCCTATGCACGCGGCGGCGATGTGACGCGTGTGACCCTGCTCGAGGGCGCACGGGCCGAAGCGCAGAGGTAATCATCAGCCCCGGTGCTCCGATTGTCGGAAAGAAAGCTTATGAATGCGAATCTTCCGCGCGAGTGTTTTGGTCTGCGCCCTTTATGTTCGCGGCGAGGAAGCGGCAATCCCGAACGGCATGACAGAACTTATGCCGGGCGACCGCGTCATCCTCTTTGTACTCAAGACCTTCGCGAAAAAGGCCCTCGCCTATTTTTGGAGATGACTAATGCGTTTTGATCTGTTCTGGGTGCTTATGGGGCGAACGGCATATGTCTTTGCGCCGCTCTACCTCATCCCATTCGCATGCGGCTTTGCACTCGGCGATCCGCTCGCTGGTTCGTTCCTCGCGCTCGGCGTACTGACGGCGGTTCTCGGCATGGTGTTCGGCAATAGGGACGCAGCCATATGCGCCAGCTGTCCATCGAGGAGGGTACGATTCCTCCTCAGTGTCTGGTTCTTTCTCGCTCGTGCTCGGTATGCTGCCGTTTCACTATGGCAGAGCTGCAGCTCTCCCCACGGATACGTTCTTTGAGTGCATCTCTGCACTCACAACGACTGGGATAACAACACTCGGCGAATCACTCCCTCCCACCCTCCTGCTCTGGCGTGGACTGATGAGCTGGTTCGGTGTGGCTGCTTTTTATCGTGATTCTCGTGACAGTTCTGCCCGTCGTAAGCGGCTGTTTTCGGCGTCGACTTCACGGTTCGGCAAGAACGATTGTTCAGCTCGCTCTGGAATCGCATGACGCGCCCCATGCGCGAGATGACGATTGATCTATGGCGATCACGTCGCCTGCCGTCATCATCTATCTCGCGGCGGGCGATGAAATTTTTCCTGCGCTCATCCTTGCGCTCTTTACGATCTCCTCAGGGGCAGGCCCCGTGACGGGAGAGTCTCTCTCCAACGCCGCCGCTCATGCTCGGCGCGGGATTGGCTGCCTTGCTCTCGGCACTTCCGCTGCTCACGCTCTGGCAGTTCTTGCACCGCAGATCAGCGACAGAGCTCGCACATCATATGGAGCTGCGCTCTTTTTTTGCACTTTTTCTCTGTGCGGGTGTATTGCTGTCCATTCTTCCCATCCTGCACGGTGTGCAGACGATCACAGCGGCTGTTAGCTATGGTTTTTTTTATGCAATCTCCTTTCTCTCGACAAATGGGCTCATGTTGCAGGAGGAAATTCCATTCCATAACGGTGCAGAGCTGCTGCTCATCCTGCTCGCCATCATCGGTGGCTGTATGGGCTCGACGGCGGGTGGTTTTCGCATCTCGCGCGTTCTCATCCTCGTCTCGCTCGCGTGGACGGAGCTGCTGCGGACGCTGCATCCGCGCATGGTGTTCGCCGTACGGCAGGGCGGTGGGATTGTCCCCCTTCACTCTGCGGGACGCATTCTCGTCCTCGCGTTCATCTCTGCCGCCGTCTTTTTCTATCAGCAGCCTGCTCATCGCTCTCGCAGGTTTTGAGCCCCATCGAGACGATCGCACTGACCGTCTCGTGTCTCACGACGACGGGCGTGTGGCATCACTCGTGGATCTGAATACGGTTGCGGCTCTCCCCATGTGGACAAAAGGTCCTCTGTGCGCTGCTGATGATCCTCGGACGCATTGAGATCTTTGCTTTCTTTCTCTTCGTCGGCTCTCTCTTTGAGGACACGGGGCACAGGTGGTAGGACGTTATGAATATCTACACCGTCAACTACATTCTCTCGCGCCTCTCGTTTGCGATGGCGGCAGTACTTGTAATCCCCGCTCGTGCTCGCGGTCGTGGGCGATAGAGCCAAGCCGTGAGCGTTCACTCTGTCCGTGCTTGTCAGTGCATTTCTCGGTGTCGGCTTTCGCCGCTACGGAAAGCCCTCCGAGGAGCTGACGGCGCGTGAAGGCACGTGCCATCACTGCGTTCGGATGGTTCACGGGAACATTCCTCGGAATGCTCCCCTATCTGCTCGGCAACTACCTTGGCTTTCTCGATGCGCTCTTTGAAAGCATCTCAGGATTCACAGGGCACGGGCGCGACGGTCTTCTCGTCGCTCGGTACCCTCCCCTACAGCATTCTCTTCTGGCGCATGATGACCGCATGGATCGGGGGACTCGGCATCATCGTCATCTTCATTGCCCTGCTCCCGCAGTCCGGTGCGAGCACGATCTATATGTACAGCGCCGAGGGGCGGGACCGACCATCGGATCGCGTCATGCCGCGCCTGCGCTGATATCGACCATGGCACTCTTCAAGATCTACCTCATATTTACTGCCGTTACGACCAGGGTGTTCATGCTCTGCGGTGTGGATTTCGCCATTGCCATCACACGCAATGTCGACGATCGGTACTGCCTGCGGTTTTTCGACCTATGATGACCAGCACCATGCACCCTTTCACAGCCTCGCGTTTGAGATGTGGACTGCGCTCTTCATGTTCCTCGCAGGCGGCAGCTTCTCTCTCTACTACCGTGCGTGGATCAAGGGGCCGGCTGTTATTCTCCGCAATACGGAGTTCCGCACCTACCTCAGCCTGATCCTCGTCGCCATGCTGCTCATTGCGCTCAACCTCATTATTGAGATGGGGCTGGACAGCGGCGCCGCTGCACTCGCTGCCGTCTTTCAGGTGACATCGCTCTCGACGACGAGCTTCGTCTCGGCAGACTTTGAGACGTGGCCGACGTTCTCGAAAGCTCCTGCTGCTCCTCCTCATGACCATCGGCGGCTGTGCCGGTTCGACCGCGAGCGGCATCAGGTCGCGCGCATCATCCTCCTCGTACGCAATGCGCGTGCCGTCATCCTCAAAAGCTGAATCCAAACCGCGTCATCGACATCTCGCTCAGCGGCGCACATGTATGAACAGTGCCATGCTGCTGCGCGTAGGGAACGTTTTTCTTCCTCTATTTCGCGATCATCTTCGTAACGGCATTCCTCCTCACGATGGACGGACTGCTCCCGTTCGATGACGATCGCCGTCGCTATCACAACCCTTGGCAACATCGGCCCTGCGTTCGGCATTGTGAGCGCGACCTCCACCCACGCGCCGCTCTCGGACTTCGCAAAAACAATTCTCTGCGCGACCATGCTCCTCGGCCGCCTTGAAATATTTACCCTGCTCATCCTTCTGCGCCCCTCGTTCTGGCGCAAGACGAAGCGATGGTAATGACGCATACGAAAAAACTCTTTGAGCCGTTCTTGGTTCAAAGAGTTTTTCTTTATTCTTCTATTTCCACGCCGCAGCTCCTCAAGACGCGCAAGCGTATCACGGTCGATGCGCTCGTGCAGTTCGCTGCGTGCAAGCGGCTGAATGTGCGGATTCATAAACTCCGCTTTCATTTGCTTTTTCGCCTTCTTCACAGAGCGGCGCAGCTCGGGCGAGGTGATGCGATAGAGCGCCCGCACCGAGGATAACGCTCTGCTCCGCTCCGTCGGAGGTGACGACGTGCACCTCGCGCCCCTGCACGCACCGCTGTGTAGGGCAAGCCGTTCGATGCAGCTGTCCGCCGTCTCCGCCTGCACCCGTGTAGATGACCCGCATGCGGTCACTGATCTGCAGCTCATGTTCTTCATCCTCGGTGAAAAAGGCGTCGAACACGACCGTCATCTCGTAGTTCTCAAATGCGCCGTACTCCGTGAGAATGTGCACGAGGACATCGCGCGCCCTCATCAAGATTGCCGCGCAGGCTCAGCTGAGCTCCGGCCATGCATTGATAACATATGTAGCCGTCAACGAGATGGTATTCGCTCTCGCGCTGTCTAGCCATGCCGCACCGCAGCCTTCACCGTGCGCTGACGCAGCGCCTCGTACATGAGGATCGCACCCGCGGCCGAGGCGTTGAGCGAGTTGATCTTCCACGCATCGGCAGACGCACGGTGAAGTCGCAGAGATCGCGCGTGAGGCGGCTCATGCCGCGCCCTCGCTGCCGATAACGAGGACGAGCGCCCCGTGAGGTTCGCACGATCATACGTCTCCTCCCCGCCATATCCGCGCCCGCAATCCAGAATCCCTGCTCCTGAGGGCACGCATGGTCTGCGCAATATTGCCGATGCGCGCCACGGGACATACTCGAGTGCACCTGCCGAAACGCGTGCGACGGTCTCCGTCAGGGGAACGCTGTGGCGGCGCGGCAGGAGAATCCCATGCACGCCCGCCGCATCTGCTGTGCGGAGGAACGCCCCTCAGATTCTGCGGGTCTCGATACCGTCGAGCAGCAGCAGCAGCGGATCCTCGCCGCGTTCACGCGCCGCTGCAATAATCTCCTCGACGGCAACATAGGCAGCAGGGCGCAGCGTAGGGCGAGCACTCCTGATGATGCACCCCCTCGGGCACGGCGGCATCAGCTTCGCTCGTCCAACGGTATCCACCGTAATGCCGTGCTCACGCGCAAGATCGCGCAGTTCGTGCACAGAGTTCCCATGCAGACCGTCCGCGAGCAGGATGCGGTTGATGCCGCGCCCCGCCTGATTGCCTCCACACTGGCATGGCGTCCCGCAAGAATATGAGAGGGCTGCTCCGATGTACGCTCCTCTGCAATTTTCTCAGTACGTTTTTCCCTGTGTTTCTCCGTGCGTTTTCGGTACGCTTTTCAGTGCGCTCCGCTTTCGCTTTCATTGTTCGCCCCCTGTCATCCGCGTGGGATAAAGCGCTCCAGCCACGGCTCTGCCGCAACAATGAGGTCACGCATACGGAGCATCATCTCCTTAATCTCCCACTGTGCACCGGGGGTCAGGACACGCTTCTCGTCACATCGCAAAGGAGCGCAGATTGAGCGTCGTGACAAAATTCAGTACACGCACCGCCCGGCAGCACGAAAGCGTGCGTCCTGCTTTTGCAACGCCCATTCCAAGCAAATCGTCATACGCCTGTTGGATCTCACGCATACACGCCATATAGCGCGCATGCGCCTCTTCGTTATCCGCAACCGTCTGCGGGACGACGTAGCCAGAGTCCGTCCGCCTGCTTTGCGGACTGCTCGGAGACATAACGCTGGCTCTGCACGCTCAGCGAGACACCGATACGGTGGCGGCTGTACTGCGCGAGCAGGGTCCGCGAGACATCCTGACAGCAAAGGTCATGGAGCAGTGCTCCACCACCGAGAGATGCTTGCTTGTCATAATGCGCTCTAAGAGACGCAGCATCTCTTCGTCCGTCTTCTCCTCGGTGAGGGAGTTCAATCGGAGAGTCCGCGCTGTAGCATGTCCGCGCCGCCGTCCAGCAGGTCTTGAGATAATTCGGTGTCTTTTGAAATCAGTTTAATGTCCATGTTTTTGCTCCTGCTGATTTCATCATCTCTTTCGCGATGATCTGAAAATGCTGCCTCCGTGATCTCCCTCAAGGCGCTCGTGCTCCTCACGAATGTAAGAGGCTCCCGAGCAGTAGCCTCAAAGCCCCGTGCTCGCATGGTGGTCGGCAACGGACGCGCTCCGCGGCGCGTGGCTCTTCGTATTTCGTGCGCGCCGATAGATCGCCTGCTCACTCCTCCGTGAGCATATCCGAAATACCGCGATAGGCACGCGCCTGCCAGAGCGCGGAGACGATCTGCGCGCTGAATGCGCTGGGTGCCTGCACCTGCGTCTGCTCGTAGGGAGGAGACGCATACGCACATAGAGGGTGAAAGTAGGCATCGCCTATGTGTGCGAGAACAAGCGGATGTATATTCGCCGCATCCACGTTCTCATAGCGCGTGCGGATATTGCCCGCCTCATCCGGCAGGAACATCATGCGTACGAGGCTGTTGAAACCGTTCAAATTTCATGCGCGGTCAAGCCCTTTTCCAACGCACGCCCGTCGGCGTGTCCTCGAGCACGACGCCCGCCTCCTTGAGTCCGTCACAGAATCTTGTCCGCGACTGCCCAGTTCTTCGCTGCACGCGCTCCCGCCGGATGCCGATGATGAGGTCCATCAGCGCATCAGCAAGTCCGTCGTCCGCCGCCGCTTCCTCCTGCTCAAAAGATACCGATGATCGCTGCCATTGCGCGATAGGCATCCTGCAGCCCTTCTAAAGTTCACTGCGTCAAACGCTGCGCCGCGCTCCACCTCCTGATGGTAGCGGTTGATCTCCTTCGCAAGACCGAACATCTGACTGATCGCAAGCGCCGTATTGAGTCATCGTCCATCGCCGCATCGAAATCCCGCAGGGAATGTCTCCGCCTGCACTGCCAGCTCCGCCGCCGTATCCGAAGAAGCCCCTCACGCTGCAAAAAGCTCTGTAATCACTTCATTCCGCATTGCGCAGGCGATCGAGTGCCGTCTGTGCCCTCGTGCAGGGCGCTCGTCACTGAAATCGAGAGGACTGCGGTAATGCGTCTGGAGGATGAAGAAGCGGATGACCTCGCCAGGGAACTCCTTGAGGATGTCCTTCACCGTGAAGAAGTTGTTTTTGACTTCGACATCTTCTCGTGTCGATCGTGATGAATCCGTTGTGCAGCCAATAGCGTGACATTTCTCATCGCCGTCGATGCACGGCTCCGCCTGTGCAATCTCGTTCTCGTGGTGCGGGAAGACGAGGTCGTTGCCGCCGCCGTGGAAAGTCAAATACCTCGCCGAGATATTTCACGGACATCGCCGAGCACTCAATGTGCCAGCCGGGACGGCCCTGCCCCACGGACTCTCCCACGAGGGTTCGCCGGGCTTTGCGGCCTTCCAGAGGCGAAGTCCATGGGGTGCTCCTTCGTCTCGTTAACCTCGACGCGCGCACCTGCCTCCATATCGTCGAGGCTGCGCCCGCTGAGGCAGCCGTAGCGTGCAAATGCCTCCACACGATAGTAGACATCCCCGCTTCCGTCACGTATGCATAGCCGCGCGTGATCAGCTTCTCAATCATGCGCTGGATGTCCTCCATCGTCTCGGAGACGCGCGGGAAACACATCGGCGTCGCACGTTGAGCGCATCCATCGCCTTGAAATACGCGGCGATGTAGCGATCAGAGATCTCCTTCCACGTCACGCCCTCGCGGTTTGCGGCATTGATGATCTTGTCGTCCACATCCGTAAAGTTCTGGATGTGCGCACAGCATACCCCTTGTGTACAAGATAGCGGCGAATGACATCCCATGTGACAAAGGGCGCGCATTTCCGATGTGCGGATCATTATAGGGCGTCACGCCGCAGCAATAGATGCTGACCTCCCCTCGCGCAGTGGATGGAACTCTTCCTTTTTCGCGTCATTGTATTGTATACGGTAAACATAATACCCCCTATTGTTTTATTTTTCCAGTTCAGAAAGACGGTTTTTGAGTGCATCAATCTCCTGCCTCATCGCCTCGAGCATCTCCGCCTCTGGATCGGGCAGCATATCGTGATCGAGGTCGACATCCAGCTCGCTTGCAATCTCCTCCGCACTCATCGCACTCGATGGAGAGTTCCGCGCTCTGTGAAAATCTGCCTCCGTACGGACACGCTGTCCATTCATCATGACAATGCGTCCGGAATACCGACCACCGTTGCATGTGCGGGGACGGGACGCGGTACGACGGAGCCCGCACCGATCTTTGCGTCGATCGCCAACGGTGAATGAACCGAGTACCTTTGCCCCAGACGCAACAACGACATTGTTGCCGGGCGTCGGATGGCGCTTGCCCTTCTCCTACCCGTTCCACCGAGTGTCACCCCCTGGTAGAGGTAACGTTTCGCCCAAGTTCTGCTGTCTCTCCGATGACGATGCCTGTACCGTGGTCGATAAATAGCCCCTCGCCAATCGTCGCACCAGGATGGATCTCAATGCCCGTCAGGAAGCGGCCAAAATTGGAGATCAGGCGCGGGAAGAGTACCCAGCCGCGTATGTAGAGCGCGTGCGCGATGCGATGCAACCAGATGGCGTGAAGTCCGCCGTAACAGAGCAGTACCTCGATCGTACTCCGTGCCGCAGGGTCACGTTCAAAGACAACGCGAATATCACGCTTTATCCTCGCGAGCATAGCAGCTTCCCTCACTCCCAGTCAATACTGTCAACAAAAGAAATGCGCCCGCATCTCTTCCAGAGACGCCGACGCGCAGATCGCCTTTGATTCCTTCCTTATTTTAGCAAAGACAACGATGTGCAGAAGGCAAATTCGAGGCATCGCTGAAATAAAAAGGGTGACATACATCACTCCTCAGTATTTTTATGCAGCGATCTGCAGTGCGAGACTTACCTCACCCGATCGAGACAGAACTGAGGCCTGATCTTCCGTGTTCTCGCTTTCCTCAGCTTTTTCCGACTGATGCTCGTCCACGTACTTCTTGACCTCTGCCGCATCTGCATCGCGCTTCGCCTTCGTAATCGACAGCGAGATGCGCTTACGCTTCGTATCAATACGGCACTTTGACCGTCACGACATCGCCCGTGTGGACAGCCTCATCCGCACGCTCGATGCGCTTCTCCGGCAAAGCTCGCCCATCGGAATAAGGCCGTCAGCCCGGCTCGATCTCCATGAACGCACCGAAGTCCGTCAGTTTGATGATCTTGCCCTCGATGAAGTCGCCCTCGGCATACTGCTCCGCCTTCTCGACCCACGGATCCGGAAGTGATCCTTCACCGAGAGGAGATGCGCTTTGCATCGCGGTCGACGCTCTTGACGAAGACGTCGAGTTCCTGCCCGACCTCGAGCACCTCGGACGGATGCTTTACGCGATGCCATGCAAGATCCGAGATGTGAGCAAGGCCATCCACGCCGCCGATGTCGATGAACGCACCGTAGTCGACAAGGCGCTTGACCGTACCGCGCACAACCTGCTCCGCTCAATCGCCGAGAATACAGCCTCTTCCTTCTCCGCGCGATCACGCTCGAGAAGCTTGCGGCGGGAGAGTACGAGACGACGCTTCTGAACATCAATCCGATGATCTCTGCCTCAACCGTCTGATCTACAGCTAGACTGCGAGATCCTTGACGAAGTGGAGTTCCATCTGGGATGCCGGAATGAAGCACGCAGACCCATGACGCCAGACAACAAGACCGCCCTTGACTTCTTTCGCGATCTTCGCCTCGACGGTATCGCCCTTGGCTTTTGATCTCCTCGATATCCTTCCAAGCCGCCATCTTATCCGCTTCGACTTTGGACAGGCTGCCGCCGTTGTCGCCGCCGAGCGACTCAGATGTAAACATCGATTTCATCGCCGACCTTCACGACATCGCGTGCATCGTCCGGCGCAGGAACGGCAAGATCCTCTTAGAGACAGGAATCTCCTGCTTATAGCCGATATCGACATACGCCTCGTCACGGGATACCTGAACAACGACCCCTTTGACAACCGTACGCTCCTGGATATCGGGCATATCTTCCTGTTCCAAAAGTTCCTTCATGCTCTGCTCTGACACTGTTTATAAACCTCCTTGATAATCCAGTCCGGTGTAGAAGCACCGGCTGCTATACTCAATTTATTAACATCCTTAATCCAATCGTCTGCAGCTCTTCCACAGTCTCGATATGGTATGTTTTACACTTTGTTGCGCATAGTTGGGCAAAGTCGTGTCGTATTCGCACTGTTCTTGCCGCCGACGACAAGCATCACATCGACCTTTTTCAGCAAGCTCAAGTGCCGCTGCCTGGCAGCAGATCGGTCGCCGTCACATATCGTACGCAAAATCTTGATCTCACGTGACTTTTTCCAAAAGGCAGGGCACGATGCTCGAAAGCGATCCCCAGAGAATGTCGTCTGTGAGACAATCCCAAGCTTGCCCTATACGGGGAAGGGCATTCGCCTCCTCCTCGGTCTCGATAATATGAGCACCACGCACCGTCCATTCGAAGATACTCTGACCTCCGGATGATCCTTCTCTCCGACAATAACAACGGTATATCCTTCCTCGGATAACAGTTTTGCCGAGCTGCGCTTTTCTTGACGTGCGGACAAGTTGCGTCCACGAGTTCTAAACCGCGTGACTCCGCCTCCTCATCACGTTTGGTCCCACTCCGTGCGAACGAATGATGACAAGGCCATCCTCCATCTCCTTGAGTGAGCCGACAGTACCAACGCCCTCATTTTTCAGGCGCTCCACCATCTGCGGATTATGAATGATCGGACCAAGCGTACTGGACGTGCCATCCGGAGAGGCATTCTGGCGGGCAATCTCTATGGCGCGTTTCACTCCATAACAGAACCCCAGGTGTTCAGCTAAAAATAACCTCCATAGACCTCACCGTAATGTATATTGATTCTCAATAAATGCACGTATACAGAATCCCATCCACACAATCTGGGTAACAGTATAACACGCTAATCTCCTGCGCGCAAATAAAAATTTATATTTTCTCTTAGAAATTCAACTGCTGACCATGTACTTCGCTGCAAAAAGGGAAAGAATGCCAAACACAACGCTCAAAACGATATAGAGAATACCTGCTGTGAATCGCCCTCCTCCATCAGACTCAATGTTTCGAGCGAAAACGTAGAAAATGTTGTAAAACCGCCGCAGATTCCCGTCTGCAGGAAGAGCACGAGGCGCGGGTCGAGATTGCCATACCTGCCCGCAATACCGACAATCAGGCCGATGGCAAAGCAGCCGATCAGATTGACTGCAAATGTGCCAATCGGAAATTCGCTCGCCAGTTTCGGAACCATCTGCCCGAAGGTAGCGGCAGATGGCGCCGATCGCACCGCCAAGCCCTACGGCAAGAAGATTCATCGCACGTCCTCTGTACGCAGATGAGAGGTGTCGTTCATCAGTGTGACGATAGCAAAGCCATCATCCTCGAATCAATTTTGTTGACCGCAGTATTGAGCTGTGATACATGCCATATTGAGCGAATCGGCATAGCAAGAATGTCGGCAAGCAGGATGCGAATGGAGGCACCATGCGAAACAATAACGACGCGTTTCCCCTGCTGTCACGCACAATCTCGCTGACACGTCCTGCTACACGCTTTTGAAAGACAGGGAAGGGTTCACCGTTCGGAATATTGGCCTTCTCGGGTCACTGTAAAAATGCTTCATTGCATCCTGGCATTCTGCATTGATATCGCTGAAGTTACGCCCCTTCCCATGTACCAAAGTTGAGTTCTCTGAGCGCAGTATCGGGGATAACGTCTACCCCGAAAGCGCCGGGCAAGGGAGCTGCCGTCTCCATCGCCCGAATGAGGGTCACTCGCACAGATTGCGTCTACATGATCGATGATAAGATTTTGTGCAGAGTGCCTCTGCCTGGGCCCTCCCTTTTCTGAAAGGGGCGCGTCCGAGTGCCCTGAAAGCGCCGTCTGATTCCATTCCGTCTCCCGTGACGTATGATAATGAGCTCCGTCATATTCCTCCCTTCCTCTTCTTACGGCCTGATTTCACAGACAACGCCGCCCGAGATGAGTCGCGCTGGCTGCATAAAACGATACCTTCCTTCAAATGCCGCTGCAAGGTGCTTGTCTTTTCCTCGATTACATCACTCTTCATCTCCAGTCGACCAGAGTGCCGACCACCGTTCCGCTGTGCGCCACGAGGAATGCCGAGCGCGCCTGATCCTGTGCCGCCCGGATGAACTCCTCGAGTTGTGGTTTTTCAAATGCGCCCGAGTGAGGGCGAGCGCTCGCAGTCGCCACCCTGACCAAGCATCTCCTCCTTCTGGCGTTCCGCTGCATAAAACGCGCGTCACCTTAGCAAGTAAATCCCGATAAATCTCGTCCTGATTGCCGCTGTTTCCCTTGCTCTGATAGTAGGTATCGTATCAACCTCCCACCACGTCAAAAATTGAGATGGGGAAAAAGAGGAACATTGGCGTATTGCTCAAAAAGTTCGCCTGTCGTGTGGCTTACATGGGCGAGGTCCTGAAAAAGGCAATCCCATCACTCGGCTCGATTGCAATGGCAATATCCATGATCTCGCGTCCTGTAATCTCTCGACCAAAGGCGCGCGCCGTCGCACAGCTGACCGCAGCAATATCCGCACTTGAGGATGCCATGCTTTGCCCCTGCGGAATCTCCGATTCCAAGCGTATACCGAAGGGCGGCGTCTTCTGTCCGATATGCGCAAGCGTTAGACGCATTGCCTCCTGTGCTTTCGCCCCAAGCCCATGCACTCCCGTGAAGCGATCTGAGACTGTCGCCACGGCATACATACTGATGGGCGCAGTCACAAAGAAACGGCGTCCCCTCAAGCGACGCCTTCCACGAGTTCCCCGACAGGATGCCGGTGCTTTTTGCGATTATTTCATAATATCCCCAAAACGTTCGGATGTGTTGATGCAAGTGAAAAGACAGCAAGGACAAGTGTTTCGGTAAGTACGGTTGCCGCTCACAGACATCCCCCGTCACCCCGCCAAGAATTTTCGTCATTGCACTGCAAAAGAAGTGCAAAGGCCGTGCCGAGGGCGAGTGCTGCCGCTGCAAGCGTCCCCCAGGGAAGAACAAGCGCTGTCGTTGTCAATGCTGCAATCACAACGGTCCTGCGATCCCCCATATCCGCAAATGTCTTCCCTACGCCGTCCTTGCGCGCATAGGGGAAAAACAGAAACGGCGAGCACCATCGCAAGCCTGCCGTGATGATGGGCATAACGAAAAGCGCAGGGACGAGAAGAAGCGGATGCATATCAAAGAGCAGAGAAAAACTGCACAAACATGAGGAGAACGAAGGGAAACAACCCCAAACGAACCGACACGGCTGTCCTTCATGATCTCGAGTTTGCGCTCACGTTACGTCCAGAGAACACGCCATCTGCGTATCCATAAAACCATCCGCATGCGCCTCCCGTCAAAACGAGCGGCGGTATGAGCAGGAGTGCTGTGGGCAGTGCCTGCATTCCGAAAGAGCCTTCGTATAAACGAGAAGCCATGCCGCAGATGCGTCAGCAGATACAGGACAAGTCCGACAAGAGGAAAGAAACGCGTACTGCTGCCCAAAGTCCTCTGCCGTCCATTCCGTCTGATTCACCAAGCGAATCCTTGTAGAAATTGAAGCCCAATCAAAAATGAATGCATGAAACGCCTCTAATTGTACCGATAAAGTGAAAAAGATAGTAAAAAGAGCAAGAATAGTACAGCCACCGTATACATGAGACGAATTGCGCCGAGAATATGCTTTTGCAGATATATCCATATGCGCATCACCCATATAGGCGCGGAAATGTCGCTCACCAAAAATAGTAGTTGATGCCGCCGAGACGTATGTGAAGAGCACCTGCAACAGGAGCTTCAGCATGTCCCCCATTCGGGCTTGGATGTCCGGCAGCGTCGCGCATAAGAATATTGAGCGCATTGCGCCCATCATAGCCCAGGAGGAAGGCCGCCATGACAAAGAGCACTCCCGAAATGCGCGCCGGTATGTAGTTCAGGACATCATCCACGCGCGCTGCCATGCGGCCAAAGTAAAGATACCGCTCATTTCGATAGCCGAGCATAGAGTCCATCGTATTTTGCTGCACGATAGAGTACAGCAAGAGGAGCTCCCCAAGTGCAAAGAAAAACGGTGCAATCACGCCGTCCACAGTATTCTCCGCAACGGTCTCAATGGCTGCTCGTGCGGCATCAGCCTCATCAGCTGTGCCGTATCGCGCCCGACAATATATCCAACGTGTGCCCGCGCTGCTGGGAGATCCCCTCGACGAGCAGCATATAGATATCCCTGTCCCGCCTTAGCCAGCATGCGGGGAGAGATGCAAAAATAGAGCAGAAGCACGCTGACAGCGTCGCTCCCCATGCCACAGGCAGCTGACGCACCGCAAGCAGCAGGCCCTCTGCGAACGCATAGGCAATGCAGAGTATGAAGAGCACCAGCAGAGATCCCATCACAAATTTTCGCTGATTACTGCCACCCGTTGGATAGAGCAGGCTCAAAAAGCGAAATAAAACGACCAAGCACGGCGACAGGGATGCCACCTTGTCTGTGGATCGCCAAGTACTGTATCGAGAAAGAATGCCCCCATGGCAAGGAGTGGTGCAGGGATCATCTGCTCTCCCCAGGCCGACAATCGCTCTGAGTTTCTCCATGGCTAGACTTTTTGCGCACACTCTCGGCAAGGCGATCATAGGCACGCTCTTTTTCTGCACGATAGCGGTACTGCACGGGCAACTCCTCCCATCCACGGATGCTGACGCAGACGATTGAGAAACGCCCGTCTGAATTCATCCGGCATCAAAGATTCCGTGAATATAGGTTCCCCATGGCAAGCCATCGTTCGAGAGCGCGCACCATCACGTACGTCTGTCGGCTGACTGCCTGCCCGAACACATGGAATGGTCGATGCGCCTCCCCCGTGAATATAGTCTCTCCCATATGGATCTCATAGCCAAAAAGATTCACCGCTGAAATCTGTGTGCGCCGAGGAAGCTAAAATCAGCCGTTGCAGTGACCTGACGCAGACGCTTCGTGGCTGCAAATGTCGTCTCGATCGGCAAATAGCCAAAACCGGTCGTCTGCTCGTGCTCCGACTCCGTATGGAGCGGATCGCGCACCACTCTGCCAAGCATCTGATACCCTCCGCAGATACCAAAGAGAAGTGTGCCTCGCGATACACACCTCCGAATCGCCTCTTCCAGACCGCTGTCTCGGATATAGAGGAGATCCTCCGTTGTGTTTTTCGATCCCGGCAGGAGAATAAGATCGGGAGTCCCAAGTTCCGACGGTACGCTCCATAGTAAAGCGCGACATCCGGCTCATTTAGCAAGTGCGTCAAAAATCTGTGAAGTTCGAAAGCTTCGGTGTACGAATGACCGCGATGCGCAGCTGATCTTTGTGCACCCCCATCTCCATACGCGCTTCTCATCGAGCGAGACAGAGTCCTCCTCATCAATCCCAAGCTGTTCGATATGATGTACAACGCCAGCAACAGGGCTTGCCGTCTTTTCTCCTCAGAAATCAAGTGCCGAGTCAAGAGGCTCACATCACCGCGAAACTTTGTTGATAATGAGGCCTGTGACAAGATCTCGTTCCTCCTCATCCAAGAGTTCCAACGTGCCTGACCAGAAGCCAAAGCAGCCGCCGCGATCAATGTCAGCAATAAGCGGGACAGGAGCATGCAGATGCTTTGCTACACGCATCTGACAATATCATTTGCTTTGAGATTGATCTCGGCGGGGCTGCCGCTCCCTCGATCACAAGCAGCTCGCATGACTCCTCCTGGAGTCGATCAGTGCTTCCTCAACCGCCCCCATGCTTTAAGCAGAGTATCCCTTGTGATATTCACGTGCGCTCATGTTGCCAGACCGGCTCACCCTTGATGATAACCTGTGACTGTGCATTCCCCGTCGGCTTGAGAAGAACGGGATTCGAGATCAACCATAGGGGCAAGCCCGCCGCTTCCGCCTGTGCCACCTGTGCACGCCCCATCTCACGCCCATCAAGCGTGACATGGGAGTTCAGCGCCATGTTCTGTGCCTTGAAAGGAACGACACGCCATCGCTTCTTGGTGGAATATGCGGCAGGCGCCGTCGTCAAAATGCTCTTGCCAACATGAGAGCTCGTTCCCATCAGCATAACGCTCTTTGCCATCGGATCACCTCCGCAATCTTCTTGATGTTCACCGGAATCCCACAGGTGACGAGATAGACCTCCGCTGCACTGCACGCAATCTGCTGATTGGCAAGTCCCGCCATATCCCGATAAAGACGCCCCAGGCGATGTTCGGGCACAATCGCACCCCACTTCATTCGTTACATGGTGGTCGCAGAGATTTCCTGGGCCGCGAAATAGCGCGCCTATTCGCTTCTCACATGGAGCACAAAGGAATCACGCTCCTGTTCCTCTTCCGGGTGCTGAAGCATATCATTGCTCAGAAACATGGTAATACGAGTCAAATAGGATGACACCGTGCGCCGCTCCTGCCGCACGAATGGCATCCTCTGTATGGAAAGGGTGCTTCGTATGTGAGACCAATCTGCTGGACGGCGGCTCTGGTGAAGATCGACGCGCTGGCGCATTTCCTCATCATAGACTTGTGCCGTGGGCAATGGGCGACACTTCGTCCCCGTCTGTGCCGCACAATAAGCCGTATAGCGTTCAGCAAATGCAGATTTTCCAGATCGACACCACCCGTTACAAGGACTATTTTCCCCATCTGCTGGACGCCTCCACAAAATGCGCTGCAGCAGACGGACCAGCTCTCGCAAAATGAAGATGCGAGATACACTCCCCAATGCGTTTTGAAAAGACGCATCCCGCTCAGTACTGTGCTCTGTTGCTGGCTTCTGTAAAGGTAAACGGACGAACAAGATCTGCCGAGTGCTCTGCCTCCTCGACGGAAAGTGGAACTCATGCCCATGCAGAGCGAGTCCTGCGGAGCCAAGCACAGATATCTACGGCCTGCTCTGCTTCAACACCGACCAACCATTTGCAGTTTCTCGGTCATGCGCCCGCACAGGAAATATACCAGCCATCTCATGCTCACTCCGTCAAAGTCGATGAGTGTTTTCATTAAATACATATATCCGCCGCATTCTGCATAGATAGGCATACCCGCAGCTGCTGCACGAGAGATAGATGTTCGCATGGACACATTCCCAGAAAGCTGCCTGCGAACATCTCGGGGAATCCACCGCCGTAATGCAGACCATCTACGTTCGGAATACAGGCATCATGCAGAGGCTGAATTCCACGATTTCTGCGCCTTGCGCCTCAAGTTCGGCGAGACCCGGCTGCATAGTAGAAGGAAAGGCCTCGTCACGTGCAACGCCAATACGCGTGGCTCGCTGCGCGGCATGCCGCGATGCCATCGGCAATGAAACAGGTTCAGCGCTGCGAGCGGGGTTCCAGAATGGCCTCAATATCAAGCCTTCCTCAACGCGCTCTCCCACGGCATGAATCGTCGCTGCGGCTGCATGTTCCTCCACTGGAGTCAAAGCCAAGATGACGCTCCGGCAAGGAAAGCGTACTGTCGCGTCGTATCGCACCATAAACGTGCATATCAATCCCAGCCATTGCCTCGCGGATCATGTCCTCGTGTATATCGCTGCCGAGACGGTTGATGAGAGACTCCCGCAAGATTCAGCTTAGGATCATAGACACGAAAGCCGAGTGCCGTCGCCGCTGCCGAAGCACCGACGATTTCGCATCAATCACAAGCAGCAGGGGGTGTCAAGGCCTTTGCGATGGCAGCCGTCGAACTGATGCCGCGGCGCCCCCATCATAGAGGTCCCATCACGCCCTCAATTATAGCAATATCAGCGCCCTCACGCTAGCGTCAAAGATCTCATCAGCCGCCCCTCGGCACAGCCAGGTGTCCAGATTATGCCCTGTACGTCCGCGCCATCCGATGGTAACCAAGATCAATATAGTCCGGGCCAACCTTGAATGACTGCACACAAAGTCCACGGCTGCGACCAGTGCGGCGAAGCCCTGTAACCAAGGTTGTCTTGCCACCGCCGGACTGAGTCGCAGCGACGACAAGACGTGGAATGTTCCACTGCATGAATCCACCTCTCCTTGATTAGGGGCGCGTGTTATCAATCAGATACATGAGCGCATTGATTGCCGCCGCCGCGATGGGGCTGCCGCCCTTCGTGCCCTCGACGGTAATATAGGAATAATGCCGTTCTCGCGAGCTCAGCTTTCGACTCGGCTGCTCCCACGAAGCCGACGGGAATACCAACGATGCAGGCAGGGCGAGATGCCTCCTCACGCCTGGGGCGAAGAACCTCAAAAGAGTGCCGTCGGCGCATTTCCAATGGCAATAATACTGCCATGGAGATCCTTGCCAAACTGACGCGCCGGCAACCATCGACGCGTAATTCCAAGTTCCTTGCGCGCACGGCGACATCGGGATCCCGCTACGAGGCAGTGCACCTCACCTCCGAATGAGGCAAGCTTTTTCTTGTTAATGCCCGTACGCACCATCTCTACATCCGTATAGATAGTGCACCAGCCTTAAGCGCCTCAATGGCAGAATCAATGGCCTCCAGGATGAATGCGGGTAATCGGTGCGCCCAGCCAACATCCCCCGAGGCATGAATTAGCGAAATATACCTTTGTCTGACGCTCGTCCAAGCCGAGGGCCCTCAGATGAGTGCAATCAGCTCCATGCTGCGGTTTTCAATCGCCATAGGTTCGCTTTATAAAATCCATGAAAAACTCCTTATTCTATGATACTTTCATCAAATCAACAAAATCTTTTTACTTCCTCATAGGTATGTGCTAAATGTGGGTATGCGAGTACGGGACGATCAATCACAATTACAGGGGAGCCCTCAAATCCTCAGCTGCCTGCAAAATTTCTCATCCGTTCCGCCGATTGTGCCGCTGTTTTTGTCACGACGACATCTGCACCTACTTTTCGTACATGGCTCGATTCAGCTCACGGGAGAGCAGCCCCTGCATCGCAATAATCTGGGCCGGTGTCAATCCAAGGTCTCACAAGGGCAATTACATCCGCCGTTGGCAGCACACGCGCAATCAGTGTACAGTCCACAAGAGAGAGGTGCCTTGACAAAGCGCTCCAGATTACGACTGCCTGTTGTCCAAAATACCGTCTTCCTAAACGAGGCGGCAGCCTCCATCGCCTCCTCATATGAATGGACGAGGATGGACATTCTCATAGGAGATATCCGTGAGATTGCGTTCATAACGAATATAGGAATCCCTCCGCCGCACCGCCGTCGCGGCGTTCCGTGAAGCTGATTGACTGCATAGGGATGCGTTGCATCGACAAGGCACGAGATCTCATGTTCACTGAAAAAACGACGCAGGCCATCTTCATCAAGTGGTGTATCATTGATAATGAGACGCCCACCGCCTTTTCTGCTGTTCTGCGAGGGCTGCTGCCCGCATAGGAACTGACAACAGAGGCGGCAACGCATCATATCCTGAGGCACACAGGCGGCGTACAATCTCACGCCCGTCCTGCGTCCCCGATGCTACAAAAATCAAAGTCCCGGCTCCCGTTTCTGATAGCCGCGCGGCATCAATCATCCAGTCTCCCACCTGACGTGTCTTGGGTTGCCAATGATGACGATCGAGAACATATTGATGTCCTCCTTCAGTAAAGTCGCTGAGCCTCGAAATCAGCATCGCCTCATTGGTACGACTCGCTCCCGCATCACGACGCCAACGGGCTCTCGAGAACGACGGCGCACGAAGATCTCCTGCACCGCGTTGATCTGTCCCGACGCGCTTATTGCTGCGCGGATTATAGAGCGCCGTAACAAAATCGCCTTTCGCTCGCGAGTTCGGCACGTTCCTGAATGATCTCCACGGCGTGAGCACGATCCGAGAGGCTGATGACAACAAAGTCGTGCATAATGGGAGCACGCAAGAGACCTGCCGCCGCACTCATCGCTCGAGACACCTGGAATCACGCCGCCGAACTCCGGCTTCTCCGCGTCATCCATCTTCACGAGCAATTCGAGGACAAGACCTGCCATTCCACTAGATGCCAGCATCACCACTCGGATGACAACGACATTTTCCCCTGCTGAGCGCCTCCTGAAGCGCCGCACGGCAGCGGTCAATCTCCTCGCGCGTCATGCCTGTATCGAGCACCTTTTTCCTTCGACAAAGCTCCGCGATCAGATCCACATAGCGCTTGTCTCGACTACCGTCGTCGCCTCTTCAATCGTGCGCCGTGCACGTGAGGTCATATCGTCACAGCTGCCGGGCCAGTACCCACAACACTTATTTTTCCCCGCCGGTGCCACCGTCACTTTCCCAAAACTTGTTTTTCGAGCGCCTGCGCCCGCCTGCTGTCCAGCCGCGCGGAAGCATCGCCGCCTCGGAAACATTCCCGGCCCCGATCGTCTGCCGGACAAAATTGGACTCTATAAGTCCGTATTCTTGAATCATCGCAGCAGAGCTCCTCGTTCGGGTGAAACGAATCTCCCGTCCAAGTGTGCGAACTGCCGAGCAACAACCCATCCTCATGACTCTTGACCACTGTGCTCGCAAAGAGATCGATGGCCGACGGCTCACGTCCGATCATGCCGCACGCCTCTGTGAGTGCGCAGGAGAATCTTCGCCTCCGCGCACACCTGCACGGCAGCCAACCCCTGCAATCAGTCGGCGCGGTGCAAGGTACAGTGTGCGCAGCTCATGCATGTCGGAATATCGTCCGCCTGCACGATAACAACGCGGAACTCATCCCACCCCGGACGGTATCGCCCCTGAAAAGGATCGTACCTGCACATCCTCTCTACGCAGCTGTTCCTCATAGAATGGGGCCTCCGACAAGCTGGCATCCAGGTAGTATGCAGGCGTCTTTCCTTCAAAAGTGCCGTATTCACCGTCTGTATGGCGGCCTTTGGCCGTACGGGGCGCAAGGCCAATCGATGCAGCGATCGAGATCTGAGTGCAAGAACCCCGTCACATCGGTTGCCGTTGTGATGACCGGGTCAGCCCTACCACTGCACAAAGGTTGCGTGTGAGTTCATTTGCACCGCCGACATGCCCTGAGAGGAGACTGATCCCATGGTGTCCTGCCTCATCAAAGACAATGACCGCGGGGATCAGTGCAGCTTGCTTCGTTGTATAGGGGGCGATCCTTACGCACGACAATGCCTGTCGCCATCACACAGATCAGTGCATCATAACGCACAAACGCCGTCTTGATGACATCCGCAAGACGTGCATATACTGGTCTCGCAGGACGTCATCACACTGCTGCGCAGGCGCTCCGGCGGTGAATCGTCCCCATCACCGAGGGGCCTCAGAGGGCGCAGCGCAAGCCGTGCACCGCTCTCCGTCAAGGCAAAAAGCGCTGTTCTCACGATTTTGCATCCCGGAACATATGCGAGAATCCGGGCGCATAGAGCTGTGAAAGATTATATTCCGTATCAAGACAATCTCCGACGACAATCATCGCCGTACGATCAATCGCCTCTTCCTTTACCTGCTCCGCAATCGTTTGCGGAGTGCCGCGCAGAATCTTCTGCTCCGCCATGTTGCCCTCTGAACAATGGCAATCGGCGTAGTCTCCTCATATCCACCTTCAATGAGTTCGGCTGCAACTTCCTCAATCGCTGGTGATCGAAAGAAAATACACATTGTCGCATGAGTGAGGCGAGACTCCGCAGCTTTTCGCGCGCTCCGGAACGGGCGTACGTCCCTCGTTGCGCGTGATATACCGTCTGTGATGCCGGGCAGCGTGTACTCCTGGCGCAGCGCTGGCAGCGGTGCCAGAAACGAACTGACACCAGGTACAACATCATAGTCAAATCCATGCTTCTTCAGGCATCCATTTGTTCCTGGATTGCACCGTCGATTGCAGGATCACCCGTATGCAGACGAAAGCTGTCATCTTTCCCTCGGACTCGGCATGGACGATCACCTCAACCACGTCGTCGAGTGTCGTATGCGCTGAGTTGTGGATCTCCACCCCTCTTTGCACATCTCCGAGAAGGCAGGGTTAACGAGAGTCCCACGCCGATGACAACGTCCGCCTCTGAGAGATAGCGTGCCCCTTTGGCAGTAATGGGTTCAGGGATCACCTGGTCCACACCGACAATATAGATCATATAGATACCTCACTTTCGCTGTGCTGTAATAATATAGATTGGATTCAGGGCCTTTGCCATGTCGTACGGGCCGACACGCTCGAGCTTACTGATCTGCACCTGTATCGCCTCATAGGTATAATGCTCTGTATGCTTATGGAAATAGTCCAGGCATGCAGCTACCGTCTGCATGGTGATTGCATTTGCCACAATACGTCCATGAGGGCGCAGGCGCTGCCCAATGATATCTAAAATATCTGCAAGTTTCCGTCCGCTGCCGCCAATGAGGGCCACATCGACTTCCGGCAGCCCCGCCAAAGCGTCAGGGGCAGTCCCCTCCACTACGGTGATATTCTCCACAGAAAAATTCTTTGCATTCTCGGTGATTAGACCAATGCCCTCCGGATCGATCGCATAAACATGACCTGCAGGGGCAAGGCTGCCGCCTCAATGAAGAGCGATCCGGTTCCCGCACCGACATCGTAGATCACTGCATCCGATGCGATCTGCGCTTTGACGAGCGTGAGAATACGAATCTCCTCCTTCGTCGCAGGTACCTTCCCCGCACCAAGCATCGTCTTTAATTCCTAAGTTCATACATTCTCCTTATGTGCACAGACAATGATGACACCGTGCCCAATGCCGGCATCCATCTTCGCTGCCCCCAAAGTTGTCGTTATAATATTCTCATCTGCATACGAAAGCCGCGTGCAGATATGCATTATATCCTCGTCCCGCCATCCACGCGAGCAGGCGCACAGCAATTGTCTGCGAGTTGTTTTCCGCCCATCTGTCAGCATACCGATTACTGCATCCGATGAACGAAAGAGTTCCTCTGTCAGAGGTTCGCGTCCATAAGCTAAAGAAGCCTAGCATTATGCCATGGCGAGCAAATGCCGCGCGAACGCAAGCTGGAGCGAGCTAATGCCAGGAACAACCTCTATCTTTGTTCCAAAGGAAATGTGCGCCGCAATGCATCGAGAAGTGAAAAATATCCAGGATCCCCAGAGACCATAACGACGACATCATCTCCCGCGAGGACTCCTCAATAAAGGCGAGAACACCCGAGATATCTGCACCGACGGCACATTCATGTACCCCATGATGCGAATAGTCGGCAAGCGCACGTTTGCCTCCAACAGGATACGTGCATTCTCTATCGTGTATCTGTGCTTTTTGGCAACAAATACGCAGGATCTCCGGGCCAATACCAACCACGATAATTTTATGGTTCATTGTTCAAGTCTCCATCCATACGCACGTGCAAAGCCATATGCCCGTTCATCCGCGCCAAGAATATCGCCCGCGAAATTCACCATGAGTGCACCGACCTCGACCTTGCCGAATTGATATACCGCTCCGCACGGACGTATCGCGCTCCGCACATGACACTGCAGACGCGCTCCATCAATCCGGCCGAAGCAATGATCTCCATCGCGTCCTCCGTCGTATTCGCCGCAAGAACGGCACGCACACCGTCCTGTGGCAGGCCCTCTGCCGCTGCGTAGGCGCGAGTGTCTCAAGGCGGGCATCTGCAATGCGATTGTGCGTGTGAAAGACCCCAGCAGCCATCTTCACAAGCTTCCTGTGACCGAGAATGAGTATGCGTGCTGCTCCTCGTTCTGCAGCACGATCCAACATAAATCCAATAAAAATTGCTCGTCTCAATGAGTGCTGTCTGCGGATATCCCCAAGTGAGAGGGCAATCTTCTCCCCAATCTTGCCGGGGAACGAATACGAGCACAGGTTCTATGCTGCAAAGTGCCACATCAATCTGCGGCACGAGGGGTCCTGAAAGCCTCCTCTGACATTGGACGGAGAACTCCGTCGTCCCGATGACGGAGATGCCTCCTTCAATCCCAAGTACTGGATTGAGTGTCTTCTTGGCAAGCTCCACGCCCTCAGGTATGGAAATCGTCACGACCGCACCAGAATCTGGACGGCCTGTCATCTCCTCAATCACACTGCGAATAAGTGTGCGCGGCCCTTCTATTGATCGATGGCTCTCCAACGGAAGGCTCATGCCTCGCTTTGTCACTGTGCCGACACCCTTGCCTGCCCGAAATACGATGCCTGGCTCATCGCGCCGCTGAATCGTAGTAAATACGGAGACTCCATTCGTAATATCAGGGTCATCGCCATGAGAACTTTACGGACCTCAGCGCAAATGCCATCTGCTGTCTCCTGACTTCTTTGACCGGAATCGTCAGAAGCGTACCATCGAGCGCCGTCAAAGATTTCACGCCAATCTACGCTCTGCCATAAACAGGAATGCGGCCCTGACTCCTGCTGCTGCTGAGCACCTGTTGTATAGCCGCTGCAATTCGCTGCCGTAATTACCTCTCAAATGACAGAAAACAAAATTATTATATCATTCCTGCTCCAAATGAAAGGACACCATAGCTTTTCACACAGTACTCCCTCAAATCCTATCAATATGATCGATAAAGGCCAATAACCTTCCCCAGAATCTGTACATCTGTCTCGTAGAAGGGTTCCATCGAATCGTTCTCCGGCTGCAGACGAGATGCAATTCTTCTCCCGGAAAAACGCTTCACCGTCGCCGACTCACCATCCACCAGGGCAACGACGATCTCCCCATTGTTCGCGCAGTCGGCTGTTGACGGACAAGCACAAAATCACCGTCAAAAATGCCGACATTGATCATGCTGTCGCCCTGAATGCGCAGCATGAAGACATCCTCCGCCGTACCAATCAAACCACGGGGAAAGAAAATACATCCTCGACGTTCTGCTCTGCTAGAATCGGCTCACCTGCCGTCACCGTGCCGACAAGCGGCACCGGGATCGTGCAGCCCCATGGATTCTCACCCATGATGTCAATGGCGCGCGGCTTTGTCGCATCACGCCGAATTGCCCCGTTTTTCTTCAAGCATGGCAGAATAACGGTGCACAGTGAGCTTGATTTCAGCCCCTGCCGTTCCAATCTCCCGTACCGATGGCGGATAGCCCTTTTCGACCAAAAATCTTTGATATACTGCAGGGATTTCAGACTGACGCCGCGTGGATATTCTGGTTTTTCACGTAATCCCCCTGATGGGATCGTACATATATAGTATTTTATACTATATCATATATACGTTCTAAAAAGGAGGTTTCGTAAAAATTTTACTCAATTTGCATCAAATTTTTGTTCTGCATCATGGAGAACTCTGTCACGTCTTGCCTTCGAGGCAGAAAAGTAGTCGTGTACTGCCTGTCGATCGCCCGCCTCTACCGCTGTAATGACCTCTCAAGAATATTTTGTAACGTGTGAAGCGTATCCGTGATCGGCACTCTGTTTGTCATACAGATATCCGCCACATATCTGCATTCGACGATGCAATTCGTGTCGTGTCTCTAAATCCGCCGCCGATGAGCTTCAGGCAAGAGGCCAGATCATCGCCGCTTCGGTTGAGCAGAGTAACAAAGCGCGCTGCCGCCGCAAGATGCGGCACATGGCTGATCACCGCCGCACAACGGTCGTGCTGTGCAGAGATCGAGCGTGGTAAAGTTTGCCCCCGTATAACGCAGAACCATCGCAAGACGATCCTTGATCTCCTGAGGTACCATCGGGTCATCAATGATAACATATGCCTTGTGCGCAAAGGTCCGCTGTTGCGGCCTCCACACCGCTCTTCTCACGCCCGTCATCGGATGCCCCGGACACATAGTAAATATGCGGAGGCGGTATCTTACGCAGCGCCTCGTAGACAGCGCCCTTTGTGCTGCCCGCATCGGTCAGGATCGCTCCCATCTTTCAAATGGGGCAGTATTTTTCTCCACCATCGGAACAATCTGCAAGACCGGTGGACTGAGATAGACAATATCAGCGTCTCGGACAACAGTATTCAGATCGGATGAGCCTCATCCACCGCGCCGAGACTGATCGCCTGCCGCATGGATGCCTCCGTACGACAAAGCCCCGTAATATAGATATCATCCCCGAGTGCATCTTTGAGGCAGAGTCCAAGCGAACCACCGATCAGGCCAGCACCGATGATTGCAAGCTTGGTTTGCGTCATACGCGACGTCGACAGCGGGTGCAATCGACGCACCTCATCCATCAGCATCTCGAAGTTGCGCGGAATAAGGCTCTGATCCCCATCCGAAAGAGCAGCCTCCGGATGGCAGTGAACCTCGATAATGAGACCGTCTGCACGACTGCCACCGAGGCGCGCGCCAGGGGCGCACCATCTGCCAACGTCCGTTCCGTGACTCGGGTCTGCAATCGGGATAATGTGTGAGCTCCTTGAGCGCTGCAACGGCATTGAGATCCATGGTATTGCGCGTAAAGGTCTGCATAGGTGCGGATGCCCCGTTCACAGAAGATGATATTTCCATTCCCGCCCGATACAATGTATTCGGCAGCATTGAGCCACTCACTGATCGTTGCAGAGTCCTCGCTTGAAGAGCAGGCTTCTTTGCCTTTCCAAGTGCCTTGAGCATTTGGAAGTTCTGCATATTACGTGCCCCGACCTGCAGGAGATCAGCATACTCAGACACAAGATCAATGTCGTCTTTATCCACGATCTCAGTCACAACACGCAATCCCGTCTTATCCCCAACATCGCGAAGAATTTTCAGCCCCTCAAGCCCAAGCCCTTGAAAGTCATAGGGCTTGCACGCGGCTTGAACGCCCCGCCGCGCAGAAACTGAGCACCGGCAGCCTTCACCTTAACTGCAACATCATAGAGGCTGATCGCATGGCTCTCGACCGAGCGAGGACCAGCCATGATAACAAGCTGTTCGCCGCCGACCGGGAATCCTGCCACATCAACAATGCTGTTCGCCGGATGGAAATCACGACTGACAAAGCATACTTCTCTGTAATACGAACTGTTTTCTCAACACCATCCATCATATTCATCTCAAGTCCCGCAATGAGCTTCTTATCGCCAATCACACCGATGATAAAAGCGATCCTCCCCTTCGACAGATGCGTACTGCAGGCCTGCCTGCTCGATTTTTCGCCGTAACCTGATCGATATTTTTCCTGCGTGGCTCTCGAGTTCATAACAGCAATCGTCAACGCGCCTCCATCATACCCTTGATCACTAGTAATCTCATCGCAGTTTGGATACTCTCGGGCAGTCAATGCACTCTTTTCCAAACCTTTTGCGGCAGCTCCTCCCGACTAATACGGATAAAAGCCCAATTTTTCGAAAGAAGTCCGGCTTATACGTGAGCGTGAATACCTTTTCAATCCCAAGGGCATCGCCCTCCGCGAGCAACCTGCTCACAATCTCGGCTCCAACTCCTTTACGCGTATGATCGGGAGAAATTGCCATCACCACGCACCTCAGCAAGACGATCCCACTGATATGCAGAGCACCAACACCGATGACGCCGTCATCTGCCTCTGCTACGACCATATCCGCAAGTTCTCGTAGAGTGTGTTGCGTGAGCGTGGGAGACATCTCACCCTGCGCCGCATAGATATGCCGAGCCCATAGATGGACTCAATATCATCAAACCCGCGCCTTTCGGCAGATCAATATCTCACGCTCCTTTCATCATACGTTATGCAGCACTGCTCGGGCGAACAGGACTGAGCGGACAGTCTCCACAGAGGGGCTTGCGTGCCTTACATAGCTGCCGCCATGCAGAATCAGCCAATGATGCGCGTCACTCCAGTCCTCTTTTTGAATCACTTTCTGCAGGCCCTTCTCCACCTCAAGCGGCGTCTTTCCAACCGCAAGGCGCAGACGATTTGACACGCGGAATACGTGGGTATCGAGCGGCAATCGCAGTGCGTGAAAGGCAACACTCATCACGACATTCGCCGTCTTGCGGCTGACACCGGGAGACGCTGCAGCGCCTCGAGTCTGCAGGAACCTTCCTCCATATTCCTGGAGCAGGATGTCACACGTCTCCAAAATATGCTGGCCTTCATACAGAAAGAACCCACAGTCATGAATTGCGGCCTCGAGCTTCGTCTGCCCAAGAGCTGCAATCGCCTCTGGTGTATTCGCATATGTGGAAGAGGCATCCCGTCACAATATTGACGCGTACATCTGCATCACTGTGCCGAAAGAATCATCGCGATGAGGAGCTCAAACGGTGTCTTGAACTCTAGGGCAGGCTTCGCATTGGGGTAAAGTTCGCGGAGTATGCGGAGCTGCTCTGCTTTGATGGCTTTCGTTACCCTGCATATTGGTTCGTCAACGACCTCGTTGGTGCGGGATCCGCCTCCCGTGCAATAAATGCCGCTGAGCTGAATGCACTGCGCACCGGAACGATCGGCGAGTACCCAAGGAGTCCGCCGAGACGATACCCCTCCCACCTTTTTCCCAGGTGCAGGGGATAATTCGAACTGCCGTCGTCTTGTTGTTCACCATGCCGATTGCCGCCTCATCTGCAATGATCGCGGCGATCGTTGCAGCCAGAGTATCCCCTCGACGGCGATCAGTATCAAGACCGACCGAGGCAGACGCAGGTCATCGCCTCCAATTTTTCAATCGAGGGGCTGCCGCATTCAACAGCGCGATCATGCCCTCATCCTCACTGACAGGGGATAAACGCGCCCGACGGTCCACCAACATGCGAGCTGGCCGCGAGCCGCCCTTCTTGACTGCGTCGTTGAGGAGTGCTAATGCAGCTGTTAGTGCCGGGGACGCCGCATACCCTCGATCCCCATTTCCTCGAGAATACGCGCAACGCTGTCCCCGACCTCTGATGTCGGTGCAGAGAGGTCGATAATTCCAAAACGGTACGCCAAAGGCGACGTGATGCCTCTCGTGCAACAAGCTGTCAACGCTGTGATCTTAAATGCCGTCCGGCGATCGTCTCTGCAATCTCTGTGAAGTCTGCCCCTTCCAGCTCCTCAGGGCATGCTTCACGCACACCTGGCCCACTGACCCCACATTGATAACGCTTGATCCCCTCGGCGACTCCGTGAAATGCTCCCGCCATAAAGGATTATCTCCGGGCGCGTTGCAGAATACAACAATCTTTGCACAGCCGAGAGCCTCTTGCTCACGCGTCAGCTCCGCCGTACGCTTGATCGCATCACCCATCCCACGCACGGCATCCATATTGATGCCCGCCTTCGCTTGAGCCGATATTCACCGACGAGCAGACGATATCCGTTGCCGCCATGGCCTGGGGAATCGAGTCGATGAGCACGCGATCGCCATGCGTCATCCCCTTTTCGACGAGTGCGAAAAAGCCTCCGATGAAATTGACGCCGACGGCCTTTGCCGCACGATCGACAGCGTTCTGCAACGGGTATCAAACGAATCTGTCTGGCACGCGTCTGCCGCAATCGCAATCGGCGTGACAGAGATGCACTTATTGATGATGGGAATGCGTACTCTGTTTCGATATCCCTCGCCCGTCCGCACGAGGTATTCTGCCGAGCGTGTGATCTTCTCGTATACATTTTGACAGAACTTGATCAATGTTCCGGATGCGCACAGTCAGCGCGGGAAACCTCATCGTGATCGTGCGCACATCGAGACGATTTTCTGTAATCATCCGATTTGTTTCACGGATGTCCTCAAATGTAATCACTCTGCCGCTCCTCGCTCATACACTATGCATGACCTGAAAGATCTCCTGATGCTGGAGCTTGATTTCAAGGCCGCGTTCCTCGCCCTTCTTACGCAGGAGTTCCTGCAGATCGCTTCCAAGCGGATCTCCGCATCATCGGGCATCTCGGCAATCATGACCATGTTGAAGAATCCGTCCATGATATTCTGGTTCACATTTAGGATGTTCACGCGCTGCTCGTGCAAGAATCCCACTCACCATCGCCACAATACCGACCTGATCCCGCCCGACAATCGTCACAACCAGCTTCATCGTCGTCACTCCTCATCGAAAATATGCACATCCAACGCAGATTGCGATAGAGATATACAATAAGTTATATCAGAAAATGCCGAGCGTCAATCATCGTGCCGCTTTCGCCTAATATCACGACATACATACGTAAAATCCCGCATCGTCGGTCAGCATCCGTCGCATGGGATTATTTATATGGCGATTGTATCAGTCATTCGGGCACATACGCCGCTCACCGGGGATTACCGCATCCGCAGCCGCTGTTGCTTTTGACGGCAGATCATCTGCGTCATTGTACCCATGGGACAGATGACACGCAAGCGCGTGGACGATAGCGCAGCATCATCAGAATACCGATGATTGCCAGAGGTCAGCATGAGGCTGTAGAAGCCAAAGGCAAACATGCTGCCCACGGCGCACTGCCTCCGCTAGTACGCCCACCCCACGGCACATCAAAGAGCCAGAACAGTGTCACCGTCTCCCGCAGAGGAGCGCCTGCCGCGCATGATAGCTCACAACCATCACATTGGCAAACATGGTCAGAAAAACGCCAGAAAACCGTAGCGGAATCTGCGGGTGCGCAGCCACGCAGGCAGTTCCTTCCGCGCGGATAGAGTCAAAACGGCCGCCGAGCAGCTGAAAAAGCTGCCCGCGATCACAGTAGTGCGTGCAGTAGCCTTGTTCCCGCCAGCAGAGCAAAGCCGAGCGGCGTAGAGAAAACAGATCATGCCGAGCCATGCAAACAGAATATTGACAAAGCCAGAGAGAAATACACGATGGAGAAGATCCAAAAGTATTGATACCATCGCGTCCGCCGCTCCTCATGTGCACCTCCATTCGTATGACCTCTGCCGGACACTCGCGGCTGCACATACCGCAGCCGACACAGTGCGCGGGATCGACCGTCGCATAGAGTCCGCGCAGAATGGTGATCGCACCGCGTGGGCACACATTCTGACACGTTCCGCAGGCAAGCACAGCTGCCGCGCTCAACGCAACAGGAATCAGGCGCTTCTTCGTCCCCATGAGATGTTCCCTCCTGCCTTCCGCACGGAGAAGCGCACGCAGAATCTGCGCAACGCGCTCATCTTTCAGCCGATGGGTGACCTCAAGTCCACTGCGCTCCCCACGGATCGTCCCGCCTGCCGCAGCTTGCTCAGATGCTGCGATGATACGGTGGACTGCGGCGCGTCAGACAATCCTGCATATAGGATACGTTGCAGCTCCCCTCACGCAGAAGCCGCCGCACTGCAGAGGCGCACGGATGCGCCAATGCACGCAAAAATCCGCCGCCTCCTCTAGTAGCTCCCGATCCCCAATCACCATTTCATACTCCTCTTCGTGCTGCATTCTCAAATAACAGTATCCACCGACCATATTCTTTGCTGTGAATCCGATGCGCGCAGAATCTGTTCAGCAAGATAGACCGCGCAGCCCCATCTGCAGCAAACGATGATTGAGTCTTCGGATCAAATTCATGCAGGCGTTCACGCAGCTGCGGCAGAGGAATCCGCTGCGCCCCCTGCAATCTCGCACCGGTGTGATATTCCTCCGGCGGACGCACATCACATGAGCATCGCTCCTGCGACTTCCGCCGCCAGTTCACGCAGGGAAGCGGGACACTTCTGCCCTGCAGAATGTTTTTTCCGCCGCATAGCCCGCCATATTGACGGGGTCTTTTGCCGCAGAATACGGCGGCGCGTAGGACAGCTCGAACTCCTGCAGATCTGCCACCGTAGCGACTGCCCGGTGCGGCGGCAATCACGTCGATCACGCTTATCCACGCCCTCCGATCCGATTGCCCTGTGCCCCCAATATCCGCCGTCCGATGTACGGAACATCGCTTGAGTGCAATTTCCCGCCCCGGATAGTGGGTCACGCGATGGCGCGGAAAAATCACCGTAAAGCGATAGTCCTCACCATATTTCAGCCCCGCTGCCTGCAAGGCACGCTCATTCTGTCCCGTCGCCGCACGCGGTACGTCCAAATACCTTCAACGCAGCGTTCCGATCACGCCGCGATAAGCACGCCTCACTCCCGCCATGCTGTCCGCCGCCAGACGCGCCTCGCCGATTGCGGGTCCCGCCAAGGAAGTGCCGCTGTTTTCCCGTCTGCGCGAACGTGTCAGCACAGCATCCCCACAGCATACACATCGGGCACATTTGTCCTCACGTATTCATCAACGAGGATATGACCACGCGCACCGAGAGCAATATCGCTCCCTCTAGAAAGGACGTATCGGGGCGCACGCCAATCGCAAGTGCGACAAAATCTCCATGCACCTCCGCCCGCTGCCGAGGCGCACTGCAGATGCCACCGTCCGACTGCTCCTCAAATCCCGCGACTACCGTCCCCGAGTGCCAGTTCCACACCATGTCTGCGCAATTCATCTTCAAGTGAAATCGTGTCTGCATCGAATACGGGAGAATATGCAGCGTTACCTCAACCAAGGTCATGAAAGCCCCCGCTCACGCAGAAATTCTCCGCCAGCTCACGCCGATAAATCCGCCGCCAACCACGACGACGCTGCGCCCCCATTTCCATCATCGCGCGGAAGTGATCCGCATCCTGCACGCTGCGCAGCGTTGCAATACGCGGATGTTCAATGCCGAGAATCGACGGACGCAGCGGCTTCGCTCCCGGTGAAAAGCAACAGCGCGTCATAATGCTCCGTGTAGACACTGTCCGCAGAGCGTACCTCACCGTATGCTGCGCCGTATCCACACGCACAACCTCACTGCATACGACTCACATCGACGTTGTACATTCCACGAAACTTCCCTGGGGGTCTGGAGCAGCAGATCCTGCGCTCAGCGATGACATCCCCACATAGTACGAGGCCCACGGTTTACAAAGGATATATCCTCTCCACGCTCAAAGAGACAATCTCCGCATGTTCATCCAAACGGCGTAGGCGATGCTGCAGCCGTTGCTCCACCTGCCACGCCTCCAACAATGATATATTTGCTCACGATATCATCTCCTTTTCTATATATCCATATATTACGATATAGCGTTTTTGATTGTCAATAAGAACAGGGGCACGTACGAAGATTTTTGATCTTCATGCACCTGCCCGTTTGCCTCTTTATGATAGAATCGCCTCTGCCGCCGCCATTACGCCGAGTGCCGCGTGCTCAAAGGTCAGCCCGCCCTGCAGATAGATACAGTACGGCTCACGCACGAGAGCCATCCGCGCTCAGCTCAATCGATGCCCCTGCACAAATGTCCCCGCTGCCATGATGATCTGGTCAGCATAGCCCGGCATATCCACGGCTCCGGTGCCGCAAAAGGAGTCCACAGGAGACATCGACTGGATCGCGCCGGCGAATGCTTTCATCCGCTCCGCACTCCCAAGAATGATTGCCTGAATAATGTCGCTGCGTCCTCCGTAAAAATGCGGAAATGCATGCAGCCCAGGCCTTCAAAGATGCCCGCGGCAAACACAGCGCCATAAGTGCCTCGCGCAACAACATGCGGCGCAGGAAAAGCCCTGAAAGAGCAGACGATTCGAGATGAGACTCGCGCGCCGAGTTCGTCTCCCATGCCCGGTGCAGTGAGCCGATACGACGCCATCTCCACGAGATCGCTGCGCCCAGCAATATAACCGCCGTCGGAGCAATTCCTCCCCGGATTCTTGATGGGCGAGCCGGCCATAATGTCCCATTCGAGCTGGCAGTTCCGTCGGCTCAACCGTATCGACAAATTCACCGCTAGCAGTTGTCCACGAACTACAATACAATTTGGATTCGCTGCCTTGATCCGCTCACTGACCGCGCGGATGTCCTCGATGCTGAGCGGCTCGCTCATGCAGCCACGCGAGGCGCTGCACAAGGCGACCTTCGTCTGTGCCGTTACAACGCGCGCAATACCATCCAAATCGACGTGTCCATCCGGCATGAGACGGCTCTCATCGAAGTACGTCCAAACTCCCGAGGGGAGCCGATACTCTCATGTGCCCAACCAATGACAGTCTGCATCGTATCGTACGGCGCTCCTGATGATCGAGACAAGTTGATCGCCGGGTCTCAGATGCCGAAGAGCACCCGTTGCAAGCGCGTGCGTTCCGGAGACGAAGTGCGTCCGTACGAGCGCCCGCTCCGCACCAAAAACGCGCGCATAGAGTTCATCCAGCTTTTCCCGCCGAGATCGCTGTACGCATATCCTGCGCTCACGCCAAAGTGTGCATCAGGAAACGCGGCACTCCCGCGGCATCCAGCACCTTGCGGGTATTGAACTCCGCGACTTCATCCATTCAGTGCAACGTATCACGTGCCCGCTCAATAACCTCCGCGCGCAGCGTGCCCTAACTCGCCCTCTGCAAATCCTACTTCGCTTTCCGAAATCCGACTGCAGTGCGCGCCATGCGCAGATAACGCACAAGATGCGGCTTCAGCCGCTGCTCCAGCTCCTCGAGAGATCTGACGCATCAAACGAATAACTCACACTACGGCATACCGTTCACATGATATTCACCAAAGATTCATTTCGATAACAGTTATAGTAAATTCCGACGTCATTTTTCGTGCAAAAGTCAACATAATCAATGATGAGAAAGGAACCATTCGTGAGTTCTGCAGGAGCCAGAGGGTGGATAAAGAGCGTATATCCCTCCATCTCCTCCGGCAACCTTTTCCATATATCCATGCTTTCAATGCTCTCGCGCACGGGCAGGAGTTCTGCGTTGTTAGCGTCGCGTCAATTTCCTTTTATTACGCGCGGCAAACAGCGCATCAGTGTTCCTGCCCAAACGCATCCAAATCCCCGTGGATAAAGGATGGCAGGGCAAAACTCACCACACCAATCTCGACACGCGGCAGCTTTAGGAGGTGGTCGATGCGTCATAAAACCGACAACGGCGCGATGCTCCTGCACATGATCGTAACGAAAGAAATCATACTGCGCCTCGCTTGCCTGCCGCTCCTTCGAAGAACGAACCTTCTGATTTCGGCGGGGAGTTTGTCCAATACCATCCATTCGGCAAGCGCGCATCACCTTTGCTCCGTAAATTCTCAGCCATCAAGGTCCCTGCTACTTACCCGTACGTCCGCGCTTCGTCGTCGTGGAACACTCTTGGCACAAAGCGGACAGCTCTCAGACGCATAGGTCTACATCCATCGTGAGAGTGCCGTTGCAGGAACGTCGCCGAACCGTGCCTTCCTCCGCTGCGATCAACAAGCATGGATATCGCAGAACAGGAACAGCGCCGCCCTCTGACTACCTCGATTACTTCGCTGATCGATCCCCTGTCGCGGCGATATCCTCGACGACGAGCACACGCTCACCGGCACGCAGCGAGAAAGCGCGACGAAACGTCATCTTCCCATCCACACGCTCCGTGAAGATCGCGCGTGCCGAGAGCCTTGCCGCATGTCAAGCAGGATGTACTCGCCCGTCGCGAGGCCAACCACCGTCTCAATCTCCGCATCCTGAACTTCTCTGCCATTGCCTCCAAAGCTGCTGTGATAGGCAGGATGCTGTGAAGCACATTGAACTTTTCCACATAATGCGCGGCTGTGCAGCCCCAGTCAGCATGTCCATCCATGATCGCCCTGTCTTCACGAGCAGTGCTGCGCACTTCCTCCGTCTCATCAGTACAGCCTCCATCCCTTCAAAACAGCCTCTGCTGCACACGCGGATCCTCCGCTGCATAACCGTCACGTCCGACCACAATCCCGACGACGCACCAGAGCGAATCGCCCCGCCGGTGTCAGCGACGCGCTGATCGTCATGTGAAACACCTGCGCGAATGCCCGCGTCGATAAGAAAATCCTCACCACAAGCGCGCCGAATCTCTGCCGTCTCCGCAGCGAGGCGACCACACCGTCCAGTCCTGCCTCCTGCGAGCTTCGCACGTCGCAGAACGGAATCTGGCAACAGGCTCTGTGTGCCCAAGGCCTGCCCAACTCCTCTGCATCCATGCTTGGAGCACCGGACTGCCAATCAGCTTCGGACAGGAATATCCGCCTCAGCTGCCGCACTGTGCAGAGCCTCTGCTGCCGCCTTCACTCATACGCAGGCCGCCCGCAGTATGGACGTTCAGGATGTCGGGACGCAGCCGCAGCAGCGTGAGCAAAGCCCGTTCCCCACAGTATTTTGGAATATCACTGGAGCTTGAGGTCGAGAAAGACCTTCTTTCTCTCCCGAGCCATGTGCAGCCATATCGCCGCCAAGTGCGTAGAAAGCTCCATGCCCACCTGTGCCAATAGCCAACACGCTCCCCAAGTTGCGTGACGAGTTTCTCGCTCCGCACGTGTCGATACATCCAGTGCAAGCAATCAACCGTTCATCCGCCATGTTTTCACTCTCTATGATGCGCAGCCGCGCATCCCCGCAGCTGCGCTGTTCCCGTAGGCGCACGGAGGCCTGTACGATACCGCAGGGATAGGCTGACGCCTCCGCCGCAATCGTCGAAAGAACAAGCTGTCCGCATGCATCGCTCTCGCACGAAGATCGCCCCGTTTCCATCAACAACCTCTGCAAAGAGCCTATCCTCGAGGTGAATCCCCTCATTCTGCCGCGCAGCCGGCTCCGATGAGCGCTCCCATCTGCGCCAGTGTATGAGATAGAGTGTGACGCACTCCCGTGCCTCTGCCAGTTCACACGCAAACACCTGCGGCATATGATTTCCAACGGTAATCAGTCGGTTCATATAACTGTCGCCCAGACCTCCGCAAGTGCAGGCAGATCATGCTCCCAGGCAATGATGGTATCGCGAAACTGCTGCACGAAGAAGCTGCGCCGCGTATCAGCTCCCGTACAGGGCGGCACCGCCGCAACTCAATCGAGATCAAGTGCATACTGCAGGTCGAGCGTACGACTATCCGCAAAATCTCCTGTAAGGAGCACTGTACTCGCGCGGTTCACGCCACAGGAGACTCAGCATATCAGCTGCCGTCTGTACCTGTCGTGCAATGTCCCCTGTGTATAGCACGAATCCTGTACGTCCCATCATCATCGCACAAAACACTCATGCGAAGAAGGGACGAGAGGCGGCAGCGTGAGCGATGAAAAAGCGGGGCATCTGCCCTCTTTCACCACATCATCCCAAAACGGGAACTTTACCATGTCCGCAAAGCTCTGCACACATGCATGACTGAGGGCCCGCACGCGCGAAGGCAGCGCGGGTAGAACTCTATCTCTCCTCCGCCCATTTTAGGGTGCGTCGGAGCAACGCAAAGACGCTGCTCCGATGTCAGCATCTCAGAGATCATGATTCGAGAGGGCGCTGATAGAAGAACGGCTGAAAAGCTCGTATAACCCATCTTGCGGAAGTTCAGGATGGACTCTGTCGCACCGACAAAGAGAATTCCACCTGGCTTCAGTGCCTCAAAGAAATGACGATAGAGCTGATCCTTCGCCCCATCCGTAAAATAGATGACAACATTGCGGCAGAGGATCAGGTCGAACCCGTCTCGAACTTATCCTGCAGCAGATTGTGCCGCTTGAACTCGATCATGCTCTTGATCTCCAGACTTTACAGCAAAGTGATCGCCGTCCTGGTCAAAATACTTGCGGCGACGCTCAGGCGCCATACTCTTGATCCATCTGCCGTATAGACACCACGCTTCGCTCGCGAGAATCTCGACATCGAGATCAGAGGCGAGAATTCGGTGCCTTGTTCCCGGCGTCATCTCTTTCATACTGATCGCAAGCGAATGCGGTTCCGCTCCGATCGGAGCAGCCTGCACTCCAAATATTGAGCTTCGATGAGCGCTGAGGAGATCGGGAATAACATCCGTCTCGAGCTTGTTGAACTTCTCCGGCGTGCGGAAAAACTCCCGATACGTTGATCGTCAGATATTCGATGAACGCCGCAAAGTCATCCTTATTCTGACAGACGCTGATCGAAATACTCGACACATCCCTTAGATCCCTGCCCGCGTGATCAGATTGTTGATCCGCCGTTTCATCTGTGGCTCTTTGTAGAGGTCGAGATCGATCCGTCTTCGCCTTGAGCTTCTGCTTAAATTGCTCTAGTCGCGATCTTCCGCCATACATTACCTCCCAAACACATTTCCTACAGTACGATCTCACTGAATCGTAAAGACGCGGCAGGATTTCTTTACCTCAAGTTTAGGCAGGGTCACATGAAGGATGCCCGCCTCATACGAGACAGACACCGCCGTCTCCATCTACATCATCAATGAGGAAAGAGCGCTCGAATATGCCTGCCTTACGCTCGTGACGTAGATATTTCGTCTCAGATTCCCTCGAGTCCACACGCTCCGCCTTAATCTTCAGGCGTCCATCTTCGTTATGAAGACACCTCGATGGCCTCCTTCGTGAAGCCGGGAAGCTCCCAGCGAACAGCCCATAGGAGTTCTCACTGTCGACCACATCAACACGGAACGGAAAGAGCACACCGCCCACCTTGTCAGATGGGTTAAACGGTACTCCATGACGGTCTCAAGTGCCTTTCCCAGGATCTCCTGCCCCTTCTCAGCATTCTCTCTCAGATTGAACGGCAAAATGGACGAAACACACAGACCACCTCCAACACTGACTAGATTTCTATCTACGATCTCATTATAGCAATAACATGCCTTCTCTGCAATATGAAGCAGAAAAAGGCGGCGTATCAACGCCGCCCTCCGCTGTCAAAAGCGCAGCGCATATCCTGCACGCGCTTCAGGTAGGTACGCGTGCGAGTTTCATAAAGTTCTGTTTTACACCACTGATGCTCCCGCTCGATGGTCTGGGTCCGATCGCATCACGAAGGATAGCCGATCAGATCGCGGTCGTTTGAATTCACGCCCGCGCCGCGGTCACCAAGCAGCACATCCAGGCCTCGCCGCACGAAGTTCCTCGTAGACCTCCTCGGCGTACGCGAGCTGCTCCATCCACCTTCGCGTTGACGACGACAACGACGACCTCGTGAGACAGATCGCACGCAGCCGATGATGCCGCTCTCGTCATGGTTTTGTTCTATCGCCGCCGCCATCGTACGGCCAGACGCCGATGCCGCAGCACCCCCATCTGCATGGGCTGCGACTTGCCCGTCTCATCGAGGAAGGTCGCCCCCATCGCCTTCACGTCCTGCTGCCGAGGGGCAAAATCTGTCCCGCGCTCAATGCCGCGCCCGATGTGGGAGATGCCCGCTCTCACAGACGGGGCAATCATCCCCTCTTCGACGAGGCGGATATCCGCCACTGTCACCGCACCAAAGTCACGCTTCGATTGACATTCTTATGGTGAAAAATCCGCCTCGTTCGCACCGGAAACAGCGTTGTGCATCCGCATCGCCGTCTCATCGACGACGATACTGCGTACCCTTCTTGATGCCAATCGGACTCATAAAACCGGGGCAGGCGCCCACCGCACGGATTGCCTCTTCGTCCGCATGGCGCAGCTCGCGTGCGCCCGGTACGGCGTTTGCGAGCTTGATCTCATTGACCTCGTGATCGCCGCGCAGGAACGCGAGGATGAGGGTATCGTCCTCCGTCTGATAGGCGACCGCCTTGATCGTCTTTTCCACAGGGAGCTTGAGATATTCTGCGAGGAGGCAATCGTTTCGCTCGTGTGCGGAGTTGCGCACCTCTCGAGCGGCAGCTCCGCCTCGTCTGGCGCATCAATCGGACGCAATGCCGCCTTTTCATCACTCGCTCGCATAGCTGCATGCGTCACAGCAGGCAATGCGCGACTCGCCCTCGGGTGCGAGGACAGTGAACTCCTCAGAGTGTCCGCCGCCGATCGCGCCGCTGTCCGCCTCCACTGCGCGGAAGTCCAGTCCGCAGCGCGTGAAGATATTCGTATACGCCACCGACATCTTGCGGTAGGACTCGTTCATCCCCTCGACGTCCTCATCGAAAGAATACAAAGGTCTTTCATGATAAACTCGCGGCTGCGCATGACGCCGAAGCGCGGACGGCGCTCATCGCGAGCTGTCCTGAATCTGATGAGAGCAGGACGGGCAGCTGCTTATGGGAACGCAGCTCATCGCGCACGAGTGCCGTAATCATCTCCTCATGCGTCAGTCCCAGGGAATTCGCGGTCATGGCGATCCTGACACGGATCATCTCCGCACCGTCATGCACCCCAGCGGCCGCTTTCCTCCAGAGTTCGGACGGCTGGAGGATCGGCATCACGATCTCCCGTCCGCCTGCCGCGTCCATCTCCTCACGGATGATTCCGCTCGATCTCGCGGATCGTGCGCCACGCAGAGCGGCAACAGTGTATACATCCCTGCAGACTTACGAATCAACCCCGCACGATACATGAGCTGATGACTTGCAACCACTCCGCGGGTGTGTTCCTAAGTGTGGGCGCATACAGATTCGTAGCTCCTCATGACGATTTTGCATGTTCCTCCAATATTGCATCAATTTCCCGAAACAATTCGAAGCAGTTCTTCTTCCTTCACCTTTGCGGATGACCTCGCCCTTGCGGAAGATCAGTCCCTCACCGTTGCCGCGCCCGCAATGCCGACATCCGCCCGCGTGCTTCTCGGGACCGTTGACGACACAGCCCATCACAGCAACCTCGATTGGGTCCTTCATGCCGCGCAGGCGCTCCTCGACCTTCCCGCGATCTCCACGAGGTTGATGCTCGCTGCCCGCAGGTTGGATAGGCGATGCGCCGGACCGTACCCTTCAGCCCGAGTGCCTTGAGGATCTCGTTCGCCGTACGCACCTCGACCACAGGATCACCCGTCAGCGAGATGCGGATCGTGTCGCCGATGCCCTCGGCGAGGAGTGCTCCAACGCCGACCGAGGACTTGATGATCCCCGTGCCTGCCGTTCCCGCCTCTGTGATGCCGAGGTGGAGCGGATAGTCGACGCGCTCGCTCATAAGGCGGTACGCTGCGAGCGTCGAGCGGTATCGTCGTGCCTTGAGCGAGGATCTTCAGTATCGTAAGTCCAGCTCTCAAGGACACGTACACTATCCATCGCAGACTCCACAAGTGCCTCTGCCGTAATGCCGCCGTACTTCGTGAGAATCTTGTGATCGAGCGACCCGGCGATTGACGCCGATACGGATGGGGAATACCTCCCTCACGTGCTGCCGCAACGACCTTCTTGACGCGCTCCGTCCCGCCGATATTGCCAGTTGATCCGCAGTGCAACCCCCTGCGCCATCGCCCTCAAGCGCAGGCTTATAGTCAAAGTGAATATCGGCGACAAGCGGCGTCTTTACCTGCCGCACAATATTGCCGAGATTCTTCGCTGCGCATATCCGGCACGGCGACGCGCACGATGTCACAGCCTGCCGCCGCAAAGCTCACGAATCTGCTGAACAGTCGCCTCCGTATCCGTTGTCTTTGTATTGCACATCGATTGAACGGAATGAGGGCATCTCCCCAATGGAAATATTTCATATGGATTTGCCGCGTCCTGCGGCGTTCATAACTTGCCATAGAAGGTCATCCTCCGCAAAGATACGGACAATGTCGTTCTTCATCGCGAGCAGCATGGGCAGTACAATCAACCCCACGCCCGCATTCTGAATGTAATGCATCACCTTGGGGGCTGGTGGTTTGCTGCGCACCGCCTCGACACAAAGAGTCAGGAAATGACCGCCGTCGAGTGCCGGAACCGGAAGAGATTGATGATCGCAAGGTTGAGGGCTGAGGAGTGCCGCAAAATTCAGGAGCGGCACAATGCCCATCTCGGCGACCTCCCTGCCATCACTGCGCTACACCAATGGGACCCGCAAGCTCCGATCCTGACAGTTCAAGGATAATACGATAGAGTGCATCCAACATCATCAGTACAATCGCTGCCGTCCGTTCAAAGGCCATTGAGACCGACTGGAAGAACCCGGGATACGTGCTCTCGCAGGCATTCACAATGCCGATCACACCACGGTCATGTGCCGCATCGTAATGCGGCGTCACACTGACCGTCAGCTCTTTTCCCTGCACGCTCCACCTGCATGGTCATCGGGACAGTTCCGTGATTCGCACGGATGGCGTCCACCATCTCCTGCCATGTCTCAATGGGCTTCCCGTCAATCGCAACAATACGATCATTTACCTGAAGTCCTGCCTGTGCCGCAGGGTTATCGGCAAGTACCGTACCGAGCACAGGGAGCAGGGTTCCGATGTCTGCACCCCGCAAAGATGCCGAAGAGAACAACAGGCAGGATAAAGTTCATCGCTGAACCTGCAAGAATGACAATCATACGCGAAAGGATCGGTTTGCGGCAATAACCGCGCTCCCCTGCATCGTTGTCATCCGCATTCATCCTGCGATATCGTTAAAGCCGCCGAGCGGGACAATACGAATCGTGTAGACGGTCTCTCTCCCCAACGAAAGCTTACAAGACGCGGACCGAAATCCAATGGCAAACTCATCCACACGCATCCCTGTCAGTTTCGCGGTAATGAAGTGCCCAAGCTCATGGACAAAGGACAGAAGTCCAAAAACAAATACGGTCGCCAAAAATTTTTCTAACATTCAAGCTCCTTTATGATTGCAATTTCAGTGTAAAACAAAGTAAATCGTATAGTAGTAAACAAGTGGGGCTGTAAAGAGTACGCTGTCAAAACGATCCCAAATGCCGCCGTGTCCAGGAATGATCGCCCCCGAGGTCCTTGATTCCTGCATATCGTTTCATCAGAGACTCTACAAGATCGCCGAGCGTCCCGAGTATAGCAATTACTGCACCAAGCCCCGCCATATGCGTGAGCGGCATCTGAAGCAGATAGCCGAGTCCCGCAACCGCTGCGACGGTGCCGAGGAGTCCGCCAACAAACCCCTCAATAGGTCTTGTTCGGACTGATCGCGAGTGCAAGCTTATGCGCACCAAATGCCCGTCCGCAAAATAGGCAAAAACTATCACTGGACCACGTACCGATGAACGTGCAGCCCAGATCATCGCCGTCCCAAGATCAAATGTCTCGATCGGCGTTACGTGCGAAGCTCCTGAAAAGCGCACGCAGCGCAATGAGATGTGCAAACGGCAGTCAATGTAGCAGATTCCGCGACCGACACACACACATCCGGCACGGATACATCTCACGCATCAGAACTGCAGTGATGAGTGCAAGCTACAGCGGATCCCATCAGCGCGAGCAAGATCAACTCAGTTGCCCCATATACGCACCGTAGAGCATGCCGCCAATACCAGAAGCCCGAGAACAGCGCGGGGCTTCCACCGCGATGTGAAAAGCGCGTGTATACTCAAACCATGCAAGTCTAGCAAAGTACAGCTGCTGCAATAGAAAAATGTCTGTCCGCCCTCCTGATGACGCAGGCAGCAAGAACAATGCCAATAACTCCAGAGATAATGCGCGTAATCAAGGCAGCCTCCCATTTTACTTTCAGGATCCAATCAGCCAAAGCGCGCTGCGCCCTGCAAATTCCTCAATGAGCGCGTGCTAGTTCCTCCGGCGTGAAATCCGGCCAATGCGTCTCCGTAAAATAGAGTTCACGCATACGCCGACTGCCAGAGGAGGAAATTGCTCAGGCGCAAATCGCCGCTTGTGCGTATAAAGAGTCGACGGGCGGGTCACCAGCCGTATCGAGAACATTTGAAAAACGTCTCATCGATCTCCTCCGGCGTGATCTCCCCCGCCGCCACGCGCACAGCGACGGAACGTACAGCGCGCAAAATCTCATCCTGACTGCCGTAGTTCGCCGCCAGATTAAACCGCATCCCCGTGTTTGAGGCCCCTGTACGCTCCTCTGTATCATCCATCACGACGAAGGAAATGATCCGTAAAAGCGATCACGGCGGCCAGGAAACCTATGCGCACATTTCTGTGCATGGATCTCTACAATCTCCTGCTCCAAAAGGAATCGAAAAAGATTGAGCAGAAATCGACCTCCCGGTGTGGGCGTTTCCAGTTCTCTATGGAAAACGCATAGACCGTGAAGCACCTCGATGCCCATATTCGATGCGGCCCGCACAATACTCTTAAGCGTGTGCTGCCCCGCCTCTCATGCCCTGCTGACCGGGATCGCCCCTGTGCCTTTGCCCAACGGCCATTTCCATCCGTGACGATTGCAGTAGTGGCGCGGCATGCTTTCACCGATCGACCACTAAATGAGGAAAAGGTTCTCCTCTGTGTCGAGCAGTCCCCTCTTGCCGACGCCAAATATCTTTCTCCATCTTGATTCCGTCGTTCCTCCTCAGCACACTCTGCCTCTTCTGCTTTTTAACAAAACTGCCCTCTTCGGACGTCCCGGAAGGAGCTCTAACTTCTCAGGGAAATTCTCACTCGTGAGGCGATAACCGATTTACTGCGTGCTGGGGCGAGGCGTCAACGTTGGTACAGCGCCCACTATTCCTCTCCAGACACGGATGACATAGAGCACCATTTTCGTCCAGAGGAAAAAATCACGCTGCAGCGCGTTTCCGCCGTTTGATACAGCGCACCTTCTGATTCAAGTAATGGCGATCTCATCCAAGGACGCGTCAAAAAGAAGCTCACCCATCAGATCTCCATAACCTCTTTTTCCTTTGCTGCACGCATCTCTTCCATCTGCGACAAATTTATCCACAAGCTTCTTCAGAGTCCTGCCCGCGCTTGGACTCGTCTTCGTTGATCTCCTTATCCTTCTCGAGCTTCTTAATCGCCTCGTTCGCATCACGGCGAATATTGCGCAGGGCGACCTTTGCCTCCTCCGTCTTCTTGCCGACCGTCTTGATGAGCTCCTTTGCGGCGCTCCTGCGTCGGCTGCGGAATCGCAAGGCGAATCACCGTGCCGTCCGAATTCGGCGAGGCGAGGTCGGACTTCAGTTGCGATCTCAATCTCGTGCAGGATGGACTTCTCCCATGGCGTAATGAGCAATCATGTGCGGCTCAGGGGACGATTACCTTCGCAAGCTGATTGACCGACGTCGGCGTCCCGTAATAGGGAACCATCACCTTATCTGGGAGGTTCGGCGTCGCACGCCCCGCACGCAGAGATGAGAACTCCCGGCGGAGTGCCTCAATCGCTTTGTTCATGTTGGTTTCATGCTTTACGAGAATTTCCTTGATCATACGGTCGCCTCCTACCGTCGTTCAATCGGTTCTCCATGATGCACGCGCAATGTTTGCATGATCGTCAATATTAAACACCACAGTGGGAATCTTGTTCTCCATGCACAGACTCGTCGCGGTTGCATCCATCACTGCAAGGCCCTTTTGCAGAATATCAATGTAGGTCAACGTCTCAAAGAACGTTTCGCTTCAGGGTTCTTGTTTGGATCAGCATCATAGATTCCGTCCGTCCCCTTCTTTTGCCATGAGAATGACATCTGCCTCGATCTCCGCGGCACGAAGTGCTGCTGTCGTATCGGTCGAAAAATATGGATTCCCATGCCCGCACCAAAAGATCACGACACGCCCCTTCTCCATATGACGGATTGCACGCCGGCGGATATGGGCTCTGCCACCTGGCGCATCTCAATTGCACTCTGAACACGTGTATCAACGTCCTGCTTTTCAGAGTGCATCCTGGAGGGCGAGCGCGTTCATCACGGTCGCCATCGTGCCGCCATGTAGTCCGCCGTCGTGCGGTCCATGCCCTTCGCACTGCCCGCAAGGCCGCGCCAGATATTGCCGCCGCCAGCCACGATGGCGACATCAATGCCGTGATCACGCACCTTCTTAATCTGCGTGGCAATCTCCTCAACAACAGCAGGGGTTGATGCCGAACCCCTGCTCTCCTGCCAGAACCTCTCCGCTAAGTTTCAAAACAATGCGGCGATATTTCGCTTCCACGATGACTCCCCCTGTCTGTTCTTTTGCGTTATTATAGCATATTTTTGGGATCCCTGTTCATCTGCAAAAAGGGCCTTGTACGAAGCAAAAACAGCTTCGCACAACAGCCTTCTCTTTATCGTCTTACTGGATCTGTGCAGCAACCTCCGCCGCAAAATCCTCCTGTTTTTCTTCTCGATGCCCTCGCCAGAGCCTGGAAGCGCGTGAACGCCTTCACCTCGACGCCGCCGAGTACCGCCGAAACCTTCTGTTCGGGGTCCTTCACAAACTTTTGCTCGAGCAGACAGACCTCTTCGTAGAACTTATTGATGCGCCCTTCGACCATCTTCTCAATGATCTTCTCCGGGTTTTGCCTTCTTCAAGTGCCTGCTTGCGAAGGACTTCCTTCTCATGCTCGATATCATCCGCCGTCACGCCGGGAACGGTCGATCGCAATCGGTGCTGCCGCTGCAATCTGCATCGCAATATCCTTGCCGAGCTGCTCATCGCCGCCAGAAGTTCAACCAGGATGCCGATCTTGCCGCCCATGTGGATGTGCGTCGCAACGCGGCCGCACTCTCATAGCGAGCAAAGCGGCGAGCGAGATCTTCTCACCAATCGTCGCCGTCGCCTCGGTGATGAGCGATGCAACATCCTTTCCATCGAGCTGGCTCGCATTCAGTGCATCAAGATCCGCAAGTTCGTCTCTGCGATATGCTTTTGCAACCTTCGCACTCAGCTCACGGAACTGCTCGTTGCCCGCAGCAAAGTCTGTCTCACAGTTGATCTCGACAATCGCACCAATCTTTTGCATCTGCTGAGGTACGCCGTTACAGCACCCTCGGCAACAACGCGACCGGCCTTCTTCTCCGCCTTCGCAATGCCCTTCTCGCAGCAAATAATCAATTGCCTTCTGCATATCGCCGTCCGTCTCTGCGCAGCGCCTTCTTGCAGTCCATCGCTACCAGCGCCCGTACGCTCACGCAGTTCCTTTACCATTGCAGCAGTGATTGCCAGTATATTTCCTCCCAAACATTACATAAAAAGGCAAGGGATAACGCTCCCTTACCCCTGTTGGTTTCTTTACTCAGCCGTCTCCGGTGCACCGCCCTGGTTTCCCTCAAGCACGGCATCCGCCATGCAGCCCGTGAGGGAGCTTTACCGCACGAGTGCGTCATCGTTGCCGGGATCACATGGTCGATCTCATCCGGGTCGCAGTTCGTGTCAACGATTCCACAATCGGAATGTTCAGCTTACGATGCCTCAGCGACGGCAATACGCTCCTTGCGCGGGTCGACCACGAAGAGTGCACCCGGCGAGACGATTCATATCCTTGATGCCGCCCAAATAACGCTCGAGCTTCTCCTTCTCGTGACGCAGCCCCTGAACTTCTTTCTTCGTCAGCACTTCAAACAGTGCCGTTCTCCTCCATCTCCTCAAGCATTTTGAGACGATGTATACGGCGCTGGTGTCTGGAAGTTTGTCATCATGCCGCGAAAGCCAACGCTCGTTGACATCAGAACATATTTGCGCGCAGAGCCTCCTCGCGGATCGCTTCCTGCGCCTGCTTCTTCGTGCCAATAAAGGCACGGACTTGCCTTCCTGTGCCACGCTGCGGAGGAAGTTATAAGCCTCATCCACCTTGCGCACCGTCTTCTGCAGATCGATGATGTGAGATACCGTTGCGCTCCGTAAAGGAATATAGCGCGCCATCTTCGGGTTCCAGCGGCGTGTCTGATGTCAGAAGTGGACACCTGCCTCCAGAAAGCTGCTTCCTGAAATTACTGCCATGAAAAATACCTCCTGTTGTTCTTTCCGCGCCCCTCATGTGTCACACCACCGCGCGGGCTGCTGGAGCGACTATCGGGGAACGCGTGATTTTTAGGAATCGCTGAATTTATCAGTGCTTCCTAAACACTGCAGGGATATTATAGCATAAGAAAGTCCGCAAGACAACGGCTCAACGAAATATTTTTCACAAAAATGGAGAGCACGGCTCCCCATCGATCAAGTTCTATTATTATGGAATCAATGCGGCAGTGCAGGTGACTCCGTCCATCCACACCCCTTCAGGGGCATAGAGGATGATCGTACTCGATATGACGCGCGCGCCGTCCATGGAGGACGCTAACATGCACCATTCAGGAAGTCACACGCGACGACGATCGGCATCGTTCGAGACAATCAAAGTTGACCGTAACAGCAATTCCCTGCTAGCTGGGTCACCGCTGCTCCCGTCATCATAGCGGCGCGGACGATGAATGCGAGACCTTGAGGCTCTGCAACCTTCGTCGTATGTGACTGTCAGGGGCGTCCCCTCTCCAGTAGCAGTTGTACGGGCGGCGGATGAAGCACTGCCATATGTTGGCATCGAAAAAGACACCGTACCGCCATTGGCAACACGGCGCTCCATGACAGCCAGAGGCGTTGTGTTTTTCGCTGCGAGTCTGCTGTACTTGTTGTTCACGCTCTTCTTCTACGTATTCCTCGTCATCCGCAATGGGATAAATGGGTCCACGACGCGTGAAGCCATCCCCTTCACGCGTGAAAACAATGAATTTCCACCCATTTACCTCTTCGCTTCCTCGAGTAAAGTGTAAGCCGCGATAAAAGAGCGACAATCATTCATTCTACTGACGAGGTCATACTATCACATTTTTCAGAAAGTGAAGTATATCAAATGCAAACATAATCTTTTCCTAACAAAAAGACTTTAGTGGGCTTTATTTGCGCGCATTTTTCCGCGGCTCTCCCACGCGCCGTACGATCGAGAATCGCCTTCCGCAAACGAATATTCTCCGGCGTAACTTCGACAAGCTCATCATCATTGATGTACTCAAGCGCCTGCTCGAGGGCTCAGGATGCGGGGTGGTGTGAGACAGGTGCCTCGTCCAAAGCGGACGTACGCATATTCGTGACATTCTTCTTCTTGCATGGATTGATGTCCATATCAATATCACGTGAATTCTCGCCCACAATCATCCCCTCGTAGACCTGCTGCGGTGAGATAAACGATTGTCCCGCGATCCTGCAGAGAGAAAATGCCGTAGCCCGTCGTCTCGCCCTGCTCAAATGCGACCAGAGATCCCGTGTAGAACGGGCGCTCATATCCCCCTTGTACGGTCACATAGCCATGGAAGATGTGGTTCATTATGCCGTTGCCCTTCGTGCTCGTCAGGAGCTCCGAGCGGAATCCGATCAGTCCGCGTGCGGGGATAAAGAACTCCAGACGGATATAGCCGGACAGCTCTGTCATCTTCGACAGCTCCGCCTTGCGTGTGCCGAGTGCCTCGCATGACTGCGCCCATGTGCTCCTGCGGCACCTCTACGGTCAGATTCTCCATCGGCTCGCATTTCTGCCCATTGATCGTCTTATAAACGACCTCCGGTTTGCCGACCTGCAGTTCGACAGCCCTCGCGGCGCATCTGCTCGATCAGGATGGAGAGATGCAGCTCACCGCGTCCAGATCGCTGAACACGTCTGCCGAATCCGTCTCCTCAACGTGCATCGCAACATTCGTCTCGATCTCCTTAAAGAGACGGTCGCGAATATGACGTGAGGTCACGAACTGTCCCTCACGCCCCGCAAAGGGACTCGTATTGACACCGAGACGTCATGGAAAGCGTCGGCTCATCAATGTTGATGGTTGGCAGAGCCTCCGGATTCTCCGCATCCGCCACCGTATAGCCAATGCTCACATCGCCGAGGCCGTGGGTGCAACGATCTCCCCATCCCGCCTCGTTCACATCGACGCGTTTCAGTCCCTGATAGACGCATAGACCTTACCGACCTTTGCCTTCGTCTCATGATCGCCGCTGATGATGACAACGTTCTGATTTGGACGGACCGAGCCACGGATAATACGACCAATAGCAACGCGCCCCACGTAGTCATCTGCCTCCAGCGTCGTCACCATCATCTGCAGAGGACCATCTGAGTCGCCCTGCGGTGCGGAATCTCCCTTACAATCGTCTGCATCAAGGGTTCCAAGTTGTCGCTGACATCCCCATTTTGAACTTCGCAAGTGCCGTCGCGCGCTGTCGCATAGATCACGGGGAAAATCGAGCTGATCGTCATCTGCGTCCAGTTCCATAAAGAGCTCAAGAACCTCATCGCAGACATCGTCCACACGCTGATCGGGGGCGGTCAATCTTATTGATCACCACAATCGGTTTAAAGCTTCTGCTCGAGCGCCTTACGCAGCACATGCCTTCGTCTGCGGCATCGGCCCTCAAATGCATCTACAAGGAGGAGAACACCATCCACCATGTTGAGGACGCGCTCCACCTCGCCGCCAAAGTCCGCATGTCCCGGCGTATCCACAATATTGATCTTAATATCATCATATAGAATCGCCGTATTCTTCGAAAGGAATTGTGATTCCACGCTCGCGCTCAATATCGCCCGAGTCCATCACTCGTTCGCTCACCTGCTCGTTCGAGCGGAACACGTGACTCTGACGCAGCATTGCATCGACAAGCGTCGTCTTACCGTGATCGACGTGTGCGATAATTGCAATATGCGCAGCTTTTTCATTCGTCGTCATATCGTAAATATGCCTCCCCAGTGTGTCCATTCATAAAGATAGCTTGTCTATCTTATTATAGCAAACCGCTTTGTCAACATATTTTATGAGCTACTGCTAGTATTGAGGGCAAAGAAAAAGCTCTCACATGTGTGAGAGCTTCATATTCAGGATTACTTTCCCTTGTTCTGGGCTTCCACCGAGCGCTGCCAGTTCTTGTAGAATTGCTCAGAGAGCGCCGAGAACGTCGCAACCGTATTCCCCATCCGACTTGTTCGCACGCACTCAGTACGTGTAAAGAAGTTCATTGGACCCAGAACGATAGACATCAAAGAAGAACGTCGTGCGGCTGTTATTCGCAACCGTCAGGATGATATATGCATCCGCATAGGACGCAACATGCTCCTTAAAGATCTTCGCTGCCTCACGGCGCGGGAAGCGCGCAGAGATCAATATTGTTATCCTTTTTGTATACCGCTTGCTACCGTATCATAGCTGACAATATTTGCACGCGTGATCCGACTCGCATCCGGAAAACAACCTGTGTCAGAATCTCAAGTGAGGTGCTGTATCCTCCACCTGCATATAGAGGGCACCTATCGCAAGACGATTGACATTCGTAATGACAGCCCCTCCGGCAGCGTCACGCTTATCGGAATAGGGCGGACGCCCCAGCCTGCACACCAAACGGTGTGAGACACAGAACAAGCGCCATCTGGACGAATCTCTTCATAGAATATCTCCTCCTTAAATTCACGGCAAAATGTACTCATTCTGCCTTTTTGTCATTCTACACTATAATGAAAATATTTGACAAGAAAAAAGTACATGAGAGCACACCGTATCATTTCGATACGGCAAAACACAATGGCAGGGGCAGTAAGACTTGAACTCACAACCTACGGTTTTTGGAGACCGTTGCTCTACCAGTTGAGCTATACCCCTATGGGGCGACTATGGGGGATCGAACCCATGTATGCTGGAGCCACAATCCAGTGTGTTAACCACTTCACCAAAAGCCGCCATAATAAAATTTTTATAAAAGAACTCATAAACCTCACGATCTACGAGTTCCCTTTGCGGCAACTACCTACTCTCCCACGTCGTCTCCAACGAAGTACCCTCGGCCTTTGAACGCTTAACTACTGTGTTCGGAATGGGAACAGGTGGAACCGTTCCAGGCATCATCACCGCATCTTCTTGAGTGTTGTACACTCAAAACTTCTGAAGAAAACTCTTTTGCAAATTGTTGAGGCTATACCTTCTTAGAATAAGTCAAGCCCTCGACCGATTAGTGCTGGTCAGCTCCATGCATTGCTGCGCTTCCACACCCAGCCCTATCTACCTCGTCTTCTTCAAGGGTCTTACTTCCTTATAGGAATGAGATACTTCATCTCGGGACGGGCTTCACGCTTAGATGCTTTCAGCGTTTATCCCTTCGGACGCAGCTACCCGGCCGTGCCCTTGGCAGGACAACCGGTACACCGTTGGTCCGTCCACTCCGGTCCTCTCGTACTAGGAGCAGCCTCCCTCATGTATCTTACGCCCGCGATGGATATGGACCGAACTGTCTACGACGTTCTGAGACCCAGCTCACGTACCACTTTAATGGGCGAACAGCCCAACCCTTGGGACCTGCTTCAGCCCCAGGATGTGATGAGCCGACATCAGGGTGCCAAACCTCCCCCGTCGATATGGACTCTTGGGAGAGATTAGCCTGTTATCCCCAGGGTAGCTTTTTATCCGTTGAGCGATGGCAATTCCACTCTCTTTCCACCGGATCACTAAGCCCTACTTTTCGTACCTGCTCGACCCGTCAGTCTCGCAGTCAAGCTCCCTTCTGCCTTTATGCTCTTCGCGCGATTTCTGTCCGCGCTGGGGAACCTTCTGGACGCCTCCGTTGCTCTTTCGGAGCGACCGCTGATCAAACTGCCCGCCTGGTACTGTCCCGAACACTGTTAATGTTCCGGTTAGATCCTTAGCATATAAAGGCCGGTATCCCAACGGTGACTCCACCTCATCTAGCGATCAGGTCTTCCCAGTCTCCCGGCTATCCTGTACGTTATATGCCAAAGACCAATGCCAAGCTGCAGTAAAAGCTCCATGGGGGTCTTTCTGTCCAGTCGCGGGTAACCTGCATCTTCACAGGTATTTCAATTTCACCGGGTCCCTCGTTGAGACAGTGCCCAAATCGTTACGCCTTTCGTGCGGGTCGGAACTTACCGACAAGAATTTCGCTACTGTAGGACCGTTATAGTTACGGCCGCCGTTTTACAGGGGCTTCAGTTCGCTGCTTCATCTCAGGGACTAACAACTCTCCTTAACCTTCCTGCACCGGGCGGGCGTCAGCACCTATACTTCAGCTTGCGCTTTCGCGAGGCACCTGTGTTTGTATGGTAAACAGTCGCTTGGGCCTCTTTTCTGCCGCCGCCCAACAGCTCCAACAGTGAATGTCTTCACCCATCAACGGCCATCCTTTTCCCGAAGTTACGGATGCATTTTTGCCGAGTTCCTTAACGAGGGTTTTTCCCTGCACCTTAGGATTCTCTCCCGCCTACCTGTGTCGGTTTTGGTACGGGCGGACGATCTTCTCGTTAGAAGCTTTTTCTTGGCAGTGTAGTGCGGCTGAATTCAGATCGGGCCGTAGTCTTTCCTATCTATCGGTTCTCGGCCTTATACGGTATGAGTTTGCCTCCATACCAGCCTACCGCCTTCGACGCGCCCAACCATTCGCGCGCTCAGCTTCCTTCCTGCGTCCTCCATCCTCAAACGAAGTCGCCCGGTACTGGAATTTTCGCCGAGTTGTCCATCGCCTATGCTTTTCGCCTCGGCTTAGGGTCCCGACTTACCCCGGGACGACGAGGCGTTGCCAGGATCCCGTAGGCTTTCGGTGGACAGGATTCTCACCTGTCGTTTCGCTACTCATACCGGCATTCTCACTTCTTACCCGTCAGCAGTCCTTCCGGTCTGCCTTCGTCCAGATAAGAACGCTCCCCTACCCAGTAGTTACGTAGTACACCTGCCGCAACTTCGGTTCTGTGCTTTGAGCCCCGGATATTTTTCGGCGCAGGGCCTCTCGACCAGTGAGCTATTACGCACTCTTTTAATGGTGGCTGCTTCTGAGCCAACATCCTGGTTGTTTTTCGAAAGTCCTACATCCTTCTCCACTTAGCACAGCATTTGGGACCTTAGCCAGCGGTCTGGGCTGTTTCCCTCTTGAATACGGGTCTTATCACTCGCATTCTGACTCCCAGGCTGCCCATATGAGCCATTCGTAGTTTGACTGGGGTCGGTAGGCTTTACGCCCCCTTGCCCGATCAGTGCTCTACCGTCTCTATGGTTATTCGCCTGAGGCTAGCCCTAAAAGCTATTTCGGGGAGAACCAGCTATCTCCACGTTCGATTGGCATTTCACCCCTATGCACACCTCATCCCAACGTTTTTCAACACGCACGGGTTCGGTCCTCCACTCATTTTTACCTGAGCTTCAACCTGGACATGCATAGATCACTGTGGTTTCGGGTCTAATCCATGCTACT